>Ga0207907_100003_pt1 | contig 497267 bp, 442 predicted proteins | sample LinPmetageLP52_FD_184062 | JGI IMG/M metagenome (GOLD analysis project Ga0207907, IMG submission 184062) | Marine viral communities from the Subarctic Pacific Ocean - LP-52 (SPAdes) | ecosystem: Environmental > Aquatic > Marine > Oceanic | place: Pacific Ocean | collected 2011-08-26
CGGCCGAGGCCATTAAGGCCTTGCAAGATGAAGGCATCGAAGTGGTGATGTTGACCGGAGACAACCACACCTCCGCACAGGCGGTCGCACGCAAACTGGGTATCGACCGAGTCGAAGCCGAGGTGCTGCCCGAGGATAAGGGCCGGGTGGTACAAGCGCTACGGGATCAGGGCAAGGTGGTGCTCATGGCCGGTGACGGCGTGAATGACGCGCCCGCGCTGGCCACCGCGGATGTAGGTATCGCCATGGGCACAGGCACGGACGTGGCGATTGAAAGCGCCGGTATCACCTTGCTGCGTGGCGACCTCATGGGCATAGTTGAAGCGCGCAAGCTCTCGCGCGCCACCATGCGCAACATTCGACAGAATCTGTTTTTCGCCTTCGTTTACAACGCGGTAGGTGTGCCCATCGCGGCAGGGATTTTATATCCCTTTATGGGGGTGTTGATGTCACCGATTATCGCCGCTGCGGCTATGTCTTTGTCGTCGGTCAGTGTGATCGGCAACGCCCTGCGGTTACGCACCAGTCGGCTGAAATGACGGCGCTTGGTCTAAGCTGTACGGGGTAGCGTGACATCACCGGTTACAGCTCTTACTGAACTTGCCTGCGTCACGGCGGCCAGAATCAGGCAGACAATATAAAGCGCAGCAGCAGGAGGCTTGATGAAGGCAGAAACTTATCGTGAGTTGATTGAATGGACGCAGCACCTGCATGGGCAGCTCGCTAGCCGCATGGAGGCGGGCGCTGCAGCGACCGAAACCACTGAGCGTATGCGGTGGCTGCTGGAATACCTGGCGGATCACGAACGATGCATGCAGCAGATGGTGGTGCGTTTCGAAGAGCAAGCCGATATCAATGTGCTAGACAGCTGGGTGTACGACCACTTCACCAACAACCCGCGCACCCGAGCGCTGGATGCCGGACAGAGCTTTGCGGGTATGAGCTACGAGGGCATCTGCGCTACGGTATTTGATTTGCATAACGACGCGCTGGACCTATATCGCTACCTGGAAGGGCGCGCCGAAACGGCTGCCGGCCGCGAGCTAATGCAGGATCTGCTGGCTATGGAGCAACACGAAACGCTGCGGCTTGCTGAACAGGCGCAGCGCGTGCAGGAGATGTGATCAGCGCCCCAGAGCGCGTGTTAATCTGCCCTCTTCTGACTTGGGAGCAGGGGGCAGTATGTGGTTACAAAAAAGCATTCGTCTTAAACCGCGTTCTCGCGGTTTTCATCTGATTGATCAAGAGATAATCAGCGCCTTGCCCGAGCTGCGTTCACTCAACGTAGGGCTGCTGCATCTCTGGCTGCAGCATACTTCCGCCTCGTTGACCGTGAATGAAAATGCCGACCCTTTGGTGCGTGAAGACTTTGAAGCCTTCTTTCGACGTGCCGTGCCAGACGATGCGCCTTACTTCAAACATACCTATGAAGGCCCGGATGATATGACCGCGCATATCAAGTCGAGTCTGTTGGGTGTGCAGCTGAGCATTCCGGTCAGTGCGGGCGACTTGGCGATGGGAACCTGGCAGGGAATCTATCTGGGCGAGCATCGCGTGCACGCGGGTAGCCGGCAGGTGCTGGCGACGTTGCAAGGGGAGTAGGCGCACCGCAATGGTGTGGCAAGCCCTTTTGTTGGGCACGAATGAGCCTTTCCGGGGGCGTACCAGGATTGGCGTGAATCGTGGGTTAAAAGTGCAAGATCATGATTTTACTGGTCTTTCATTTTTTAATGATTGGCTGGCATTAAGAATGCATTGGTAATCAGTGAAACGGGATGAGTCGTCATTGACTCATGACGCATCACACACTGGAGTGGTATCTAGGCGAACTAGGGTTCCGGCCTGCAATGCAGGTGACTGGTCCGAGAGTTTTCCGGTTCTCAAGGAATGAGAGCTACACGGCGGGATAAAAGCCCGGGAGATCGTCATGACGACGTCGCCCCGTGCCTTTTTTTCACTGTGTAGGAGTTGTACCCATGACCGCCACACGTTTCAGCTTTATCCGCAAGACCCTGGCAGGCGCCAGTCTGGCTGCCGCTGCCGTGCTGTCTCCCGTTGCTGCGCAAGCGGCCGACTCCATGACCATCGGCACTGTTGTTTGGGCCGGTTACGGTCCTTTCTATGTCGCCGATAAACTCGACCTGTATGACCAGTTTGGTCTCGACGTGGAATTGCAGTTCTTCAACGATCCTGCCTTGTTGCCCTCTGCTATGGCCGGTGGTGCTGTAGACGGCGCCATGTTGACCTACGATCAGGTCGTCGGCGCAGTGGCCAAGGGGCTCAAGCACCGCGTAGTGATGCCAATCGACTTCTCCAACGGCGGTGATGCCATTGTTGCCGACAAGTCGATAGCCTCTGTTGCCGACTTCAAGGGCAAGCAGGTGGGCTATAACCCGCTGTCTCCTTCCGATTTTCTGCTGGCATACGCGCTGCAGGTCAATGGCATGACTGAAAAGGATATCAAGGGCGTCAACATGACCCCTGAAGGCATCCCCAGTGCCATGGCGTCTGGCAGCCTGCCAGTTGGCGTCACCTACGAGCCCAATGTGTCACAGATCCTCGGTATGGCCGGTGGTGACAAATTCCACGTGGTCTATTCCTCAAAAGACGCGCCGGGTTTGATTACCGATGTGCTGGCCTTCGACGAGAAAATGATTGCTGCCGAACCCGAAGCCATCACCGCGATGATCAAGGGCTATCAAGCGGGCCTCGAGTATATGCAGGCGCATCCGCAAGAGTCGTCGGAAATCATCGGCAAGGTACTGGGTGTAAGCGGTGCCGAAGCTATCGAGCAGATGGAAGGCGTCTACAACATTCCGCTGGATGAGATGGGCAAGAACTTCATCGAGTCTGAGGAAACCACCTCTTTTTACGGTAGCGGCGCGGTGATTGCCGACCTGCTGGTCAAGAACAAGCAGATTCCGTCAGTACCGGATTTTGCCGACACCTTCGATGCCAGCTTTGTTAGCGACCTGACCGAGTAATCAACCGGGCAGGTGCTCGGCGCCTGCCCACTGCATTGTTTTCCGGGAGGAAGCATGTCTACATCCCAATCCAAGTCCAAGCCGCTTTACCGCTATGCCGATGGCCGGGTCTTGAACAGTCTGGCGATGGCCTACAGTCTGGGCGGTTACGCCGCAGGTATAGGCTTGTTACTGGCACCCCACTGGCTGGCCAACGTGGCCGGGCTGTTGTTGCTGGCGCACGCGATGATTATCGGCGCCTATCTGATTCATGAGTTTGCCCATGGCACCATCTTCAGCAAGCCGGCGCACAACGCGCGGGCGGGCGAAATTTTTAGCTGGATGACCGGCGGCTGTTATGCCGATTTCCAGGATCTGCGCCGCAAGCATATGCGCCATCATGTTGATCGCGCCGATGTCATCACCTTCGACAGCAAGGTCTTTCTCAATAGCCTGCCCGCCTGGGTACGCAAATTGGTGCTCGCACTGGAATGGACTTATGTGCCGGCAGTCGAACTGATCATGCATTTCTATGTGGTGCTGTTGCCCTTTATCAGTAGCAGCGAGAAACATCGTGCTCGGCGCGGCAAAGTACTCGGTGTTTTGTTGATACGCACGGCGCTGTTCGCATTGCTTGGCTGGTTGTCGTTCAGTGCGCTGGTTCTCTACTGCGTAGCCTGGATGATCATGGTCACGGTGCTGCGCTTCGCGGACGCTTATCAGCACACTTACGATGCCTTTGCTGTGCTCGAAGACGACGGCAAGATTCCCGCGGACAAACTGCGTGATCGCGCCTACGAGCAGACTAATACCTTCAGCAATGTAGTTTCGCTGCGCTGGCCTGCGCTGAACCTTCTGCTACTCAATTTTGCTTATCACAACGCGCATCACGAGAAGCCCGTCGCTCCTTGGTATCGGTTGCCGAAGATGCACGCAGAGTTATACGGCGATGGCTACCGGCAGGTGGTGCCTATGGATGAATTGTTGAGCAGCTTTCATCGTCATCGTGTGCGCCGTGTGCTGAGCGAGGACTACGGTGAGTTCGTCGATGGACCCAAGCGTGCTGAAAACTTTTATGGCGCAGTCGGCGTGTCCTTTTTGACGGCGGTATGACTATGCAAACGCTCGATTACCAAAATCGCACTGTGCTTATTAGTGGTGCCGCTAGCGGCATAGGGCGCGGCCTCGCCGAAGCATTTGCAGCGCAGGGCGCGCGACTGGAACTGCTGGATCGTAACGGCGACGCGCTGGCCGCTGTGGTCGACGTGCTGTCTGGCATAACCGAGGTACAGGGTTATGCGCTTGATCTGAACGATGACTTGGCCGTTAGCGAGTATGCGTTGGCGCTGGCTGATCGCTGCGAGCGGGTAGACGTGCTGATTAACAACGCTGGCATGGAGCAGCCGACGCCGCTGTTGGATGACCGCGCCGACGCCAATCGTCGTTGGCAGAGCCAGTTGGATAACAACGTGGTGTCGATGCTGCGTCTCACCCGCGCTCTGCTGCCGTTGCTTGGTGAGGGCAGCAGTGTGATCAACCAGTCGTCAATCTGGGGCTTGAGTGCGGTGGCTGGGTTCTCTGCCTATGTCGCTAGCAAGCATGCAGTAATAGGTCTGACCCGCTCGTTGGCATGGGAGCTGGGAGCGCAGCGAATCCGGGTGAACGCGGTGTGTCCGGGCTGGATCGCTACCGATGCGGCCATGGCGTCGTTACGCAGCATGGCGCAGGAGAGTGGTCGTACTGAGGAGGATGAGCTGCGGCATATTCTTTCGGCCCAGGCGATTCCCGAGCTGCTCACACCAGCTGATTTGGCCGGTACTTTCTTATTTCTCGGCTCCCCTGCCGCAGCTGCCATGACCGGGCAGGCGTTAGTAGTGAGCCGTGGTGAGGTGATGCATTGATGGACGTTCAAGATTTTAACGGCCAGCGGGTGCTGGTAACGGGCGCGGCGACCGGTATTGGTCGCGCTTGCGCGCTGATGCTGGCGTTGCGCGGTGCTGAGGTATGGATCAATCACCTCGGTCAGGGCGATGCCAGTGCGGCCCTGGTGGATGAAATCGTAACGGCCGGTGGGCGGGCGACGGCGATTGAAGCGGATGTCAGCGACCCGTACGCGGTAGCCGAAATGTTCGCGTGCATCACCGCCAGCGGTCCACTGGACGGTTTAGTGAATAACGCCGGGATCATTCAAGAGCAGCCCTTTTTGGATACCTCTGAGGAGGATTGGCGGCAGATCATGGCAGTAGACCTGGATGGCGTATACCGCTGCTGTCGTCACGCCTTGGAGGGCATGACTGTCGCCGGGCGCGGTGCGATCGTCAATATCAGCTCGGAATTGGGCCACTTGGGGCGTGAGAACTACGTGGCCTATTGCACCGCCAAGGCGGGCGTAATCGGCCTGACCAAATCGCTAGCGCGCGAGTTTGCGCCAGCTATTCGGGTCAACGGCGTAGCGCCGGGCCCGGTGGATACCGCGATGGTATCGCTGGAGCACATGAGCGAAGAGTGGATTGCCAAGGAGCTAGCCATACCGGCTGGGCGCCTTGGCCGTCCCGAGGAGATCGCGGCAGCGGTCTGCTTCCTGTTGTCGCCGTCAGCCAGTTTCTTTACCGGCCAGATGTTGGGTGCCAATGGCGGTGCCTGGATGGGTGGCTGATGTTACGTCCCGAATGGGTGCTGATTCTCGCCACCATCCTGTGGGGCACGAGTTGGGTACCTTTGCAGGCGTTTGCCGAGTTAGGCATCAGCGGCATGCCGATGGTTTTAGCCAGTTACGGGCTGATCGCCTTGTTTGCCTTGCCCTTGCTCTATTGGCAACGGCGAGCCTGGTGGCCGCAGCGCTGGGGCTTGTTGGGGATCATCCTGTTCGGCGGCTGGGCGAATGCGTCGCTGATTTCGTCGCTATCGCTGGCGGAGGATTTGGTGCGTGTGATGCTGCTGTTTTATCTGGCTCCCGTGTGGGGTGTTTTAGGCGGTTGGCTGCTGTTACGTGAGCGCATCACTGCACTGCGACTGCTGGCGCTGGGGTTGGCGCTGGTGGGTATTGGGCTGACGCTGGGAGTAGGGCGCGATACGTTCAGCCGCATGACCTCGATTGACTGGTTGGCTGTCAGCGCCGGTCTGGGTTTTGCCCTGAACAACCTGGCCACCCGCGCGGCGGACCGCGTGCCGATGGCCAGTAAAACGGTCGCGGCTTTTGTGGGTAGCGCTCTTTTTGCTGGTTTGGCCTGCGCTTTATACGGCGAATGGTGGCCAGCGCTGGGAGTGCAGACCTGGTTATGGATTGTGCTCTTCGCGGTTGGCTGGTTGTTGCTCGCAACGCTTGGCGCCCAGTACGGGGTTACCCACCTGCCAGCCAGTAAAGCTGCGGTGTTGGTGGTATTCGAATTGATTGCAGCGGTGCTCTCGGTGGCTTGGTTGAACGATGAGCCGATTGGTCTGCGTACGTGGGTCGGCGCGGGAATGGTCAGTTTGGCCGCCGTTATGGCCGGTTGGCCGGAACAAAACATTGAAAACGAATTAGCGAGGAGCTCGTCCTGATGACAAGTGTGTATATGGATCAAATCAGCTGGGTCGAATACCAACAGCGAGTGGAGCAGGGTGCGGTGGTGTTTCTGCCCTGTGGTGCGACTGAACAGCACGGCCCGCACTTGCCGCTAGGTACCGATGCGTTGCTGTCCACGGCCTTGAGCGCGGATGTAGCCGCGCAGGTGGGCGGCATTGTCGCCCCGGCGCTGGCTTACGGTTACAAGTCACAGCCCAAGTGTGGCGGCGGTCAACATTTCTGTGGCACTACCAGTCTCGATGGCGCCACGCTGATTGCGCTGGTGCAGGACGCCGTACGCGAGTTTGCCCGTCACGGTGTTAAGCGTTTGGTACTGGTGCTGGGGCATTACGAAAATACCTGGTTTGTCACCGAAGGCATCCAATTAGCGCAGCGTGAATTGGGTACGGGCTGTGAGCTTGAAGTTATGCGGCTTGAACACTGGGACTTCTGCAAGGAAGCGACGCTGGATGACATCTTCCCTGATGGGTTCCCTGGTTTTGCGCTGGAGCACGCGGCGGTCATCGAAACCTCGCTCATGCTGCATTACCTCCCGCACTTGGTCAGCCTGGACAAGATACCCAACGATCCGCCCGCTGACTTCCCACCCTATGACATGTACCCGACGCGCACCGAGTGGGTGCCGCCGTCCGGCGTGTTGTCTTCGGCGTTGGGCTCGACCGCCGAGAAGGGCGCGCGCATGGCGGATGACATCGTCAGTGGCATCGCGGCGGCGGTGCGGCACGAATTCAAATTGGAGGCCTGAGTATGCTCGCCACGCTGCAACCTGAGCGCACTGCATTACTGCTGATCGACATGCAACGCGACTTCTGCGCGCCGGGCGGTTATGCCGATCAGGCAGGGCTGGATATCCAGCAACTGCGCGCACCGATTGCTGTGCAGCAGGCGTTGCTGGCTGCGGCGCGAGCGAGCGAAATGTTGGTGGTGCATACCCGTGAAGGGCATCGCCCGGACCTATCTGACCTGCCGGCGTGGAAACGTTTGCGGGCCGAGCGGAGCGGCGCACCTATAGGTGCCCTTGGGCCATTGGGCCGCTTGTTGGTGCGCGGTGAGTACGGTCACGATCTGATTGATGAGCTGCAGCCAAAAACCGGCGAGCCAGTGATCGACAAGCCGGGTTACTGCGCCTTTGCGGCAACTGACCTTGAGCTGATCTTGCGTACCCGCGGCATCGATACCCTGATCATCACTGGGGTCACCACCGAAGTCTGCGTTAGCTCTACACTGCGCAGCGCGATTGATCGCGGCTTTAACTGTCTGACCGTGCGCGATGCCTGCGGCTCGGCCCACGTTGATCTGCACGAGGCTGCGCTGGCGATGATCGACGTCGAAGGTGGGGTGTTCGGTGAGTGTTGCGACAGCGCGGCGCTGCTCAAATACCTACAGGAGGCAGCATGACGCAGGTACAAAAACTCTGGCCATTGCTCACTGCGACCCACCATTACGACAAGTCGATCTCAACCCGCGGGCGTGGCCACGGCGTGCAGATAGAGGCGCCGATTTTGGCCTTTCTGATTGAGACCAAGCAGGGCAGGGTGCTGTTCGATGTGGGCTGTGATTACAACAAGCTTACCGATCCGACGCTGCGGGCGCAGTGGTACGACCCCGAAACATTCCCCATGGGGCCGCCAAAAATGAGCGAAGAGCAGCGTTTACAAGCTCACTTGGCGCGACTCGGTTTAACCACTGGCGATATCGATATGGTTTTTCTCAGTCACCGGCATTTTGACCATGCAGGCGGCCTTTGTGATCTCTGCGGTGCTGAAGTGCACGTACATGAAGACGAACTACAGGCTGCTCGCGAGCCAGCAGATGATGCTTATTTTGCTGACGACTTTGCCGGTAACGTGCGCTGGCGTCTGCAGCAGGATGAGTACGATCTGCTGCCAGGCCTGCGCGCGATCAACACCCCGGGCCACACCGCCGGGCACATGTCGCTGATGGTCGAGATGCCGCAGGGCGCGCCGGTGATTCTGGCTGGCGATGCCGCCGACTTACAGGAAAACCTGGACGATGAAATCGCGCCCGGGCTGTGCTGGCGCGACCGTGAAGACATGGCCGTGCAGAGCATCCGTAAGCTCAAGCAGGTTGCCAGTGAAACCGGCGCAGATATTTGGCCGAACCATGACATGGCCTTTTGGCGAACCCTTAAACGCTTTCCGGAGTACCACCAATGAGCCCCGTTCCTATTGGCTATCACGGTGTCTGGCAGCGCACGCTATTGCGTTTGGCCGATGGCACGGAAGACACCACTACGCAGGTGTACTGGTTACAGAGTGCGCACCTGCATGCTGATGTACGCATTCCCGACCCCAGGCCCAGCCTGCCGCTCGAACGCGTTCGGCAGGCTGGTTTCGCGGGCATCACCGAAGCCAGCGAACACCGCTGCCAGTGGCATCGCGCAATCGACTTTCATCCAGACAGCGGTGCCGATATTGGCAACATGCACTTTGTCAGCGCCGACGAGGTGCATGAAACCGCGCTCGATGGCAGTTACCTGGAAATCTGGAAACGCCTGCCTGACTCCATTGGCCCGGTTGAGGAGAGTTGGCTGCACAGTGCTGATGGCTCTGGTCGTCGTGCCTGTGTGCTGCGCGCCGGAGACTATTTCATGTTTGCTGCTGACCGCCCATTACGGCTGAACGGACGTCTCTCGTTGCAACATTATCTGCAGCACGAAAGCACTCGCGACGTGGAGTTACTTTTGGGGTGTGAGTTGACCTTCGGCCGTATTCAGGGCGGTGGCCAGCCCTGGCAGATTCTTTACAGCAGCTTGCCTGCCTCCAGCGGTGGCCTTTTCGCGGTGCCTGCTGACGCGCAAGTCTGGGATGAGTTACCAGTAGCCTGGCTTGGCATTTACCCGCCCGAAAACGGCTGGCGCCGGGCGCCTTTGCCCCGCCTGCAGGATTTGAATATGGAGATACTGGCATGAACGCACCCGCCCCATTACCCGAAACTCAGGCCGCCGCTCCGGTGCGCAAGCGCCGCTCTCGCTGGTGGGTAGTGCGCGGCACGCTGGCGCCGCGTACTGCCGGTTTGCTCACCGCCTTTGGTTTGATTGCGCCTTTCTTCATTTGGTGGCTTTACACCGCATTGGGGCTGAATGATCCGCTGTTTATGCCGGGCCCGATAGCGGTCGCGGAGCGCACCTGGAGCTGGTGGCTGGAAGACGGCCTATGGGGTGACGTCACTATCAGTGTTTACCGGGTCATGGCGGGCTTTCTGATTTCGGCATTGATTGCCCTGCCGCTTGGGTTGTATTTGGGCACCTATAAACCTGTGCAGGCCACACTGGAGCCGTTGATCGACTTTATTCGTTATATGCCGGCGGTGGCTTTCATTCCATTGGTCATGCTCTGGGTGGGCATTGGTGAAGGGTCGAAGATTCTCATCATCTTCATCGGTACTTTCTTCCAGATGGTGCTGATGGCCGCCGAGGATATCCGCCGAGTGCCCATGGCGCAGATTGAAGCGGCGCAGACCATGGGCGCTTCTCGTACTGAGATTATTCGCCTGGTGGTGCTGCCGTCAGCCCGCCCGGCGCTGCTCGATACCTTGCGCATTACCTGTGGCTGGGCCTGGACCTATCTGGTGGTTGCCGAGCTGGTGGCCTCCAACTCGGGGCTGGGGTACGCCATTCTGCGAGCTCAACGCTATATGCATACCGATAAGATTTTTGCCGGCATCTTGCTGATTGGCTTGATCGGCCTGCTGACCGACCAGGCATTCCGCTGGCTTGGCCGCCGGGCATTTCACTGGCAGAAGAGGTGAACCATGACTAACTCCTGTATCAGCATCCGCAATGTGGGCAAGCAGTTCGTGACCCGCGACCAAACCATCGAGGCGCTTCGCGACGTAAATCTTGAGGTGCAGCCCAACGAGTTCATCACCTTTGTAGGCGCCTCCGGCTGCGGCAAGTCGACGTTGCTGCGGATCCTCGCCGGACTTGAAACTCACAGCAGCGGTGAAATTCTGCTACATGACCAGCCGATAGATGGCCCCGGCGTCGACCGCGCCATGGTTTTCCAGCACTACAGCCTCTACCCCTGGCTGAACGTGAATCAGAACATTAAATTCTGCCGTCAGCTAAAGGTGATTTCCGACACCGTACACAGTCAGTCGGACGTCGAAACCGCCTCCGGTCGCGCCGATGCGTTGCTCAATCTGATGGGCCTTCGAGACTTCAGTGAGGCTTATCCCAGCCAGTTGTCCGGCGGCATGCAGCAGCGGGTGGCGATTGCTCGTGCGCTGATGCCACGCCCTGACTTTCTGTTAATGGATGAACCTTTTGGTGCGCTCGACGCGCAGACCCGTGAGGTCATGCATGACCTGATTCGGCATGTGCATCGCTTGGAAAAGAGCACCATTCTGTTCGTCACGCATGACGTGGAAGAGGCTATCTATCTAGGTAGCCGGATTGTTTTAATGGCGCCGCGTCCAGGCCGAATCGACAGTATCTATGACGTGCCACTACCGAAGGTTCGTCATCAGGATATGAAGCTGGAGCCCGACTTTATCGAGCTTAAGCGCCAAATTTTGGTGCGTATACGTGAAACCTCAGGGGTGCAGACCGATCTTGATCAGCTGGCCCGGTTGACCGAGGGCGCGGACCTCTAACATAGAGCTTCGCGTGAAAAAAAATCTTGCCGAGTACTAGCCAAATCACTCTAATGCGCTATATATAGCGTGTTTTCCCTTGGGAGGGTGTGGGGCATGAGTGATGATGATATGGACGATGATCTTGATGACGTGGAATCCGCCACGGATAACGATCAGCAGCATGACAGCGATGACGATTCCGATTCAGACGGTGAAGTGGTCACCAGTAAGCCGCGCAAGAAGAACGCGCCAGCAGAAGACTCGGACGGCGTATCTGTTGAGGCCAAGGAGCGTGAGCGCGATATGTTAGCGCGCCAGATGGAAGAGTTCCTGTCGCGCGGCGGTAAGGTGCAGGAAATTGACTCCAACGTGGTCTCGGACCCGCCGAAGAAGCCGGATAGTAAATACGGCAGTAGACCCATCTAACAGGCCGCTGTTAACGGCCTGCTGAATATGTTGTCCGCCACTGCCCAACTAGGGCAGTGGTAAGCGCTTCAGCGCGCGTACTTCACGTACCGATTTAACCACGGTGGGATTTCGCTCAGGCAGCGTATTTCACCGTGCGGGCGCGGTTGCTGTGGCCAAGCTTTGCCCTGGGGGTTGAACCACAGGGTATGCATGCCCACATCCAGCGCGCCCTGAATGTCGTCACCAGGATGATCGCCAATGTGCAGAGCTTGAGACGGCTCTACACCAGCAGACTCTAAAGCAGTCTGGAAGGGCGCGGCATCGGGCTTGCTCAGGCCGACTTCATCAGCAGACACGATGATCTTAAAGAACCGATCCAACCCCAGTCGTCGAACATCTGCGTTGCCGTTGGAAATACTTGCTAACTGGTACTGGCGTGAGAGTAGCTCTAGGACTACCTCCACATGCGGGAAGTACTCTAACTGGTGACGGGCATCGAGAAATATTTTGAAGCCCTGTTTGGCCAACTTACTTGCCTGCTTGTCGGAGTAGCCAGCCTTGCGTAGCCCCAGTTCCAACACGGCGATGCGCAATGGCGTGACGCGGTGGCGGAGCTCAGGCTGCGCAGCTAGCACTTCGTTGCGCAGGGCCATACGAGCCTCGAGGTCCAATTGCTGAGCAAACTTCGGGGCGTTCTTTTCCAGCCAGTGCAGCAGGGTCTGCTCGGCGGCAACCACGACTGATTCGGTTTCCCACAGGGTGTTGTCTAGATCAAAGGTGACGAGCTGAATCATTTGGTATCTGCTTTGCGTTTGGCGCGCGGGTGGGCTTTGTCGTAGACCTGCGCGAGATGTTGAAAATCCAGGTGAGTATAGATTTGCGTAGTGCTGATGTCGGCATGCCCGAGTAGCTCCTGCACAGCACGCAAATCGCCGGAAGACTCAAGCATGTGGCTGGCAAACGAATGCCTGAGCATGTGCGGATGCAGATGCTGGCCGATGCGTTCCACGCCACGTTGGCGTACGCGTAGCTGAATCGCTCGCGTGGTTAACCGCGTGCCGCGTTGGCTGACAAATACCGGTTGGGCGACGCCACTCTGCACCGGGCGCACTTTAAGCCAGGCCTGCAATGCGTTACGGGCCATGCGACCCACGGGCAGTAAACGGGTTTTATTGCCCTTGCCGAGCACGCGCACTTCGCCTTCTTGCAGGTCCAGGTCGGCGACATCCAGCCCAGCTAATTCCGATAGGCGCAGACCGGAGGAGTAGAACAGCTCCAACATCGCCTGATCACGTATTTGCAGCCAGTCCGGGTCGCCGTTGTCGTCGAGCAACTGGCTGGCCAGATCGGCATCCAGAGTCTTGGGCAGTTTTTTGCCGGCCTTGGGCGCGCGCAGGTCGAGCGCCGGATTACTCTGGCAGCGCCTTTCGCGCAACAGGTAACGGTAAAAACTGCGAATGGCGCTGAGCTGGCGTTGCAGGCTGCGCGGCGAGATGCCACGTTGATGTTGCTGGGCGATGTGGTGACGTAATTGGGCGTTGTTGAGTTGATCCCAGCTGCTCAATTGGCGCTCACGGTTGAACTGCAATAATTGCTGTAGGTCGTGAGCGTAGGCTTCCAGCGTGCGGGGCGATAATTGACGCTCGGTGCGCAGGTGACGCAGAAAGTCGTCTATATCCTTGTCTGCCGCCGGCGCAGCAGGGGCGCCGGCAGTCTCAGGCGTGGGCTTCATCAGCCATCGGGCGTTGGCGCAGTAAAATGCGCGCCAGGGCATCGGCTACATAGCCGAGGAACAAAGTGCCGGTGGCGCTGCGATACTGTTGCGCGTCCTTGCTACCCAGTGCCAGTACGCCGTGCAGGCCTTGATGGCTGATGGGCGCAAATGCAGTGGAGCCTACCTCTTCGCCGTCGTCGCCAAACAGAAAGCGCAGCTCGTCCGGGCGCAACGCACCGCTGACTGGCTTACCGTTATCGAGCAGATGCCCAATGGCGGCTTTTGCTTCAGTGTGGGTAACGCAATGGGCATTACTGTAGCGATCGGCTTCGGTGAACAGAATCAGGCAGACGAAGGGAATCTGAAAGTCGTTGCGCAGGCTGTCTTCCAGGCTGGCTACCACTTGATCGAGACTTTGAGCTTCGAGCATACCGAGGATCAGACGGCGGCTCTTGTCGAACAGCCGGTCATTCTCACGGGCGGTATCCATTAACTGGTTCAGGCGGTGACGCACATCAATGTTGCGCTCACGCAGCAGTTTGACCTGGCGCTCTACCAGCGATACTGCTTGGCCGCGCTGATGCGGAATGATCAGGTCGGCCAGCAATTGGTCATGCTCGGCGAAGAAGGCCGGGTGGCGCCGCAGGTACTCGGCTGCTTGCTCGGCGTCGATCTCTTCACTGCTCTGCGGCTTTTGCTCGCTCATACGCGTATCTGTCCCTCGTAGACCCGGGTCGCCGGGCCAGTCATCAGTACGGGTTGACCGGGGCCGGCCCATTCTATTTGCAAGTTGCCACCCGGCAATTGAATCTGTACCGGTGAGCGTAACAGACCCAGGCGGATGCCAGCGACCGCCGCGGCGCATGCCCCGGTGCCACAGGCTTGGGTTTCGCCAACGCCACGCTCAAATACCCGCAGCTTCGCGTGATCAGGATCGATCACTTGCATGAAACCCGCGTTAACCTTGCGCGGAAAGCGCGAGTGCGCCTCTATCTGCGCGCCCAAGCGTTCAAGCATGCCGTTATTGATGTCGTCCACCAGGGTCACGCAATGCGGATTGCCCATGGAGACGGCAGCGACCATCAGCTGCTCGCCAGCGACCTCGAAGGCATATTGCTCGGCTTCTTGCTCGGCGATAAAAGGCACGTCTGCCGGGGTGAAGCGCGGCGCCCCCATATCCACAGTTACCTGCCCGTCGCGGCGTACGTGCAGGGAGATAGGCCCGCCGGCAGTTTCCACGTTGATGACACTCTTGGCGGTCAGGCGTTTATCCTGAACAAAGCGGGCGAAGCAGCGCGCACCGTTGCCACATTGCTCTACTTCGCTGCCGTCGGCGTTATAAATGCGATAACGAAAGTCGGCGTCCGGACAGCCAGGCGGTTCGACCACCAGCAACTGGTCGAAGCCAATGCCCGTGTAGCGGTCGCTCCATTGGCGGATCTGCTTAGGTGACAGCTGCACGTGCTGGGTGACCAGGTCGATGACCATAAAGTCATTGCCCAGACCGTGCATCTTGGTGAATCGCAACAGCATGTCAGTCCTCAGGCAGCAGGCGTTCGCCGGCCAGCAGTTCGGCGACCGTTTCGCGGCGGCGCACCAGATGAGTCTGCTCGCCATCCACTAATACTTCAGCGGCGCGCGGACGGGTGTTGTAGTTGGAACTCATAACAAAGCCATAAGCCCCCGCAGAACGTACCGCGAGTAAATCTCCCTCGGCCAATGCCAGTTCTCGATCCTTGCCGAGGAAATCGCCCGTTTCGCACACCGGACCCACGATATCCCAGCTCAGCATGTCGGCGTCGCTGCGCGGTTTGACCGCGTCGATACCCATCCAGGCGCTGTATAGCGCAGGGCGGATGAGATCGTTCATGGCGCCGTCGATGATCGCAAAGTTTTTGTGCTCGGTCGGCTTGAGCAGGTTAACGCGGGTCAGCATCACGCCTGCGTTGGCAACAATCGAACGGCCCGGTTCAAACAGCAATGTTAGGTCGCGGTCAGCCAATGCTTCACGTACTTTGGCTAAATACGCGCCGGGAGTTGGCGGCGTTTCATCGCGGTAGGTCACGCCAAGGCCGCCACCGAGATCCAGATGACGGATATGAATGCCTTCAGTCGCCAAGCCATCGATCAATTGCAGCAAGCGCTGCAGCGCATCGATGAAAGGGGTGTCGTCGGTCAGCTGTGAACCAATATGGCAATCCACACCGCAGATGTCGATATGGCTCAACTCGGCAGCGCGGCGGTAGACTTCGGGCGCGCGGGCGATATCGATACCGAACTTGTTTTCTTTCAGACCGGTAGAGATATAAGGATGCGTCTTGGCGTCAACGTCGGGGTTTACCCGCAGCGAGATGGGCGCCTTGATATTCAACTCGGCAGCTACTTGCTGCAAGCGTTCTAGCTCGGCGGCAGATTCGACATTGAAGCAATGAATGCCAATCTCAAGCGCGCGGCGCATTTCGGCAGCGGTTTTACCCAGGCCAGAAAAGACGATGCGTGACGGCTCGCCGCCGGCGGCGAGCACGCGTTCCAGCTCGCCACCGGAAACGATGTCGAAACCGGCGCCCTTGCGAGCCAACAGATTCAGCACAGCTAGGTTTGAATTAGCCTTGACGGCAAAACAGACTAAATGGGGTACACCTTCCAGCGCCGAATCCCAAGCTTGATAGGCCTGTTCGATGGCGCTGCGCGAGTAAACGAAGCAAGGGGTGTCGTACTCGGCGGCAATCGCAGATAATGCGACTCCTTCGGCGTGCAGCTCGCCGTTGCGATAATCAAACGCGGTCATCTGTGCATCACTTCTCGGTCGGTTCCTGGATTAGTTCTTCCTGCGCCGGGGTCGGCGGCTGGCCTGAGGTGTCTTCTGGCAGATAAAGAGGGCCTTTCTGGCCGCAGCCAGCAAGCACCAGTAAGCCGAAGATGAGTGCGCTGATATGCTTCATAGTGGAATCCTTACAGGTAGAATATCTGGCAGTATACCCAGCCGCCCGGTTTGGTGCATCAGCCGCCGCTCAGTGGGCGTCGGGTTGCACTGTCTCGGCTCAGCGGCCAACAAACAAGAGAGAGCCCTATGCAGGATATGACCGAAGCGGAATTTCATCAGCAGGTAGATCGGGTACAGGACTTGATCGAGCATGCGGTTGACGGCTGCGATCTTGATCTGGATATGGAGCACATGGAAGGCTCGTTAGTATTGGTGCTGGCCGAAGGCACGCGTTTGGTCGTCGGTCGTCAGCCCGCCTCGCGCGAAATTTGGCTGGCGACACCGAATACCACGCTGCACTTTGGTTATCAGGGAGAGACGGGCTGGCAGCATGATGGAGGTGAAGGCTCGTTGGCAGAGAAGTTGTCGGATGTGCTGGAAGAGTTGACTGGCGACGAGGTGGAGCTTGAGCTGGATGAGAGCGCCGAGTGAGTGAGCGCGGCCATCAACCTTCGCCTTGCGTTCGCCAATGTTGTCTGGATGCCGACGAGTGTCTGGGATGTGGCCGCCTGATGAGTGAAATACTCGAATGGGCCAATGCCAATGATGCGCGTCAGCGAGCGATTATTGCTGTTGCAGGCGAGCGGCGGTTACAGCGCCAGCAGCGATTGCAGCGCCGCTAAGCTCATCGACGGCCCAGTGGTCCTCTGGGCGAAAACGGGCAACAAGTTGCACAACGCCTCCCGGCTTTGCCCACCCCAAGCCCCCTCAACCCCTTGCCGCTTCTAGGCTACAGCCAAGTGCGCAACAACTTGCACAGCAGTGCGCAGCTTCTTGCGCAACTTTACGTGAACTCCGTCACAAACGGCTTCTGGCGTGGTTTAGTGCTGCTGTTAATCGATTGATATTAAAGCACTTTCACATTATGGCACGGCACTTGTTTGTGAATAGGCCAACCGGGCAACGCCGGTAACCCTAATCACAGCAAGGAGAGCACCATGCCAACACCCGCGTATCTCAGCATCGAAGGCACCAAACAAGGCCTGATCACCGCCGGCACTTTCACCGAAGATTCCGTCGGCAATATCTTCCAGGAAGGTCACGAAGACCAGGTTCTGGTTCAGGGCTATAACCACCAAGTCATCATCCCGCGTGACCCGCAGTCCGGCCAACCGACTGGCCAGCGCGTCCACAAACCGCTGATGATCACCAAAGTATTCGACAAGTCCTCACCGCTGATCTTCAACGCCCTGACCTCCGGCGAGCGCCTGAGCAAGTGCCGTCTGGAGTGGTACCGCACCTCCGCTACCGGTACTCAAGAGCACTATTTCACCATCGAACTGCACGACGCCATCATCGTCGACGTGCAATCACAGATGCCGAATTGCCAAGACCCGAACATGTCGCATTTCACGCACCTGGAAGACGTCTACTTCACCTACCGCAAAATCGTTTGGACCCACGAAGTCTCAGGGACTTCCGGTTCTGATGACTGGCGCACACCCATCGCCGCCTGAGGTCTTTACAATGCCTCGCCATCGGCTGACATCGTCAGCCGATGGTTTTTTTGCGTTTTAAACGCCGCCTAGCGAAAGGAACAATGGATGTTCTCCCCAGCCAACGAAGCCGCCTTTACCCTGCACATCGACGGTGCCGACCACGACTTCAAGGTACTGGCCTTCACCGGAACCGAGACGCTCAATCAGCCGTTCGCCTTCGAACTGGAGCTGATCAGCGAACGCCCTGACATTGACCTCGCCTCGCTACTGCATCACACCGCCTATCTCGAGATGGGCCAAGGTGCCGGAATCCACGGCTTTATCGACCGCCTCGCCCAGGGCGAAGCCGGCAAACGCCTCACCCGCTACCACCTCTGCCTGCGCCCCCAGCTTAGCTATCTGGCGCACAGAACCAATCAACGCATCTTCCAGCACATCACGGTTCAAGCCATCATCAGCCGCCTGCTGGAAGAACACGGCATTCAGGGCGACGCCTACCGCTTTCAACTTAACGCCAGCTACCCTGAACGCGACTACTGCACCCAATACGACGAGACCGACCTGCACTTTATCCAGCGCCTGTGTGAAGAAGAAGGCATTCACTACCACTTTGAACACAGCCAAACAGGTCACATCATCGTCTTCGGCGACGACCAAACCACCTTCCCGCAGCTACAAAAAATTGGCTACAGCCAGGGCACCGGCCTGGTTGCCGATCAACCGGTGGTCAAACGCTTCGGCCTAAGAGTCGAAACCCGGCCCAGCCGCGTCACGCGCCGTGACTACGACTTTGAAAAGCCACGGCTGCTGATGGAAGCGGCTTACAAAGCCGAAAGCAATCCAGATCAGAACCAAGAAAACCAACAGCAACAAGCATCACAGCCTGACCTCGAAGACTACGACTACCCCGGTCACTTCACCGACCGCGAGCGCGGCAAGCAACTCAGCCAGATCAACCTCGAACGCCATCGCGCCGAACAGCAACTGGCCGATGGCCTGAGCGACCAGCCGCAACTGCGCAGCGGCCACTTTATGCCGCTCACCGGTCACCCGCGCGGCGACTGGAATGACCTCTGGCTACTCACCGAGATTCAGCACGAAGGCAAGCAGCCGCAAGTACTCGAAGAAGGCGTCACCAGCGATACCCAAGCTAGCGATGGCTTCACGCAAGGCTACCGCAACCACTTCAAGGCCACGCCCTGGCAGATCATCTGGCGCCCGCAACTCAACGACAAAAAGCCCAAAATACTGGGCAGCCAAAGCGCCGTGGTTACCGGCCCACAGGGCGAAGAGATTCACTGCGACCGGTACGGCCGTATCAAAGTGCAGTTCCACTGGGATCGCGAAGGCCAAGCCGACGACAAAACCAGCTGTTGGCTACGCGTCGCTTCCAGCTGGGCCGGCGACCGCTACGGCGGCGTTGCCATCCCACGCGTCGGCATGGAAGTGCTCATCACCTTCCTCGAAGCCGACCCGGATCAGCCGCTGGTTACCGGCTGTCTGTACCACAAAGAACACGAAGTCCCGTACGAACTGCCCGCGCATAAAACCCGCAGCGTGTTCAAAACCCTCAGCAGCCCCGGCGGCGGTGGTTACAACGAACTGCGCATTGAGGATAAGAAAGGCGAAGAACAGATCTACCTGCACGCACAGAAGGACTGGGACGAAAACATAGAAAACAACCAGACCGTGCGCGTCGGCAACGAACGTCATGACACCGTCGAAGCCAATAGCTACAGCGAGTTCAAAGCAGAAGAGCACCACACCACCCACAGCGACCGCAAAGCCGACATCAAAGCCAACGACCACGTCACAGTGGGCACCAGCCAGCACGTCAAACTCGGTGATAGCCAACTGGTAAAAGCGGGCAGCGAAATACACCTCTCCAGCGGCATGAAAGTGGTGCTCGAAGCCGGCATGGAAATCACCTTCAAAGTCGGCGGCAGCTTCGTAAAACTCGACCCCAGCGGCGTGACCTTGGTCGGGCCGAGTGTGAAGATTAACTCGGGCGGTAGTCCGGGCAAGGGCAGCGGGGCTGCGCCGACGTTGCCGGGGGCTGCGGCGGCTGTGGATGTAAGTGAGGCGGGAGCGTTACTTGTGCCGGCACAGCGGCAGGCCCTGCTGCGTGCAGCGCCGCGCTGTGAAATATGCGACCAGGCGCCGCAGATGCAGGTTGATGGCCAGGCGGCTTCCTGATGAGCAGATCAACAACCTATCTGCTATTTGATGGTGTGCTGCAAGCCAATCTGCTGCCATGGTTATATCAACAAGACGAAGCGCTGGATATTCTGCCTCTGTACATGGGTACTCGCTGGGCTGAGCTGAGCGATATCGGGCCTGTGCTGGTACAGCCAAGTTCTACCAGCGCGCTGCTTGCAGACTGCCAGCAGCGTGCCGAGTTGCGCACCTGCTGCTCGCTGCTAACAAGCACTCAGTCCAGCTACGCAATCATGGATCATCTGCAAAACTTCATTACTGTGACTGATACGTTGGGCAGCCATAGTCTGCTGCGCTTTGCTGATCCACTGGTCCTGCAATACTGGCTAGATAGCTATGATCAAATGACGCTAGGCCAGATATTGGGCCCCATAGATCAATGGAAAGTGGCAGTGCATCAGCCACGATGGGCTCAGACTGATGACGTCTCTTGGCAGCGCTTTAGCTCACCAGCAATCCGCCGGATCGAAGCTGCAAGCTCTCTCAATCACTTAGGGGAGCGTCAGGTAAACGCCCTAGACCACGCCTACGAGCAACGCTTTCATGGGCGACTGGACAGCTGGATCGAAGATGCCTATGCCGAATTCAGGGCCACCCGACTCGCAGTATGGGGTCGTTGGCTGGAAGATCAGTTGCGCGCCGCGCGCGAATGGGGCCTGACTACCGAGCGCAGTATCACTATATGGATTACTGGCTGCATACTTCTTGGCGATGACGTGTTCCACGCTAACAGTAGCCCTTACAGCGAATGGCTCGCCGCCAACCCCACTGCCAACAGCCACCATCCCGATAGCCGCATTCAGGCGTTTGATCAGGCCTGTCTGTCACGTCAGCAAAAGGACCTTGCATGACCGTTTCATCCAACCAGCCAGGCCTCGACCAAGCCCGTCGCAACCAGCTCTTTGAAGACAAGCCCGCCACAGGCAGCGCCCAATGCCCGCTCAAAGCCTTGGAAGTTGCCATTTTCCCGGTGCGTTATGCTGTAGACGAGTCGGCCCCCAAGGGCTCTTCGCAGGGGCCCAATCCTTTGCCAGCAGGTTTCGATGCGTCGCATCTGCCAGGGCTTGAGAGCCGCAGCTACACCTTGCGTCAGATACGCGATGGCTGGCTATATGTATGGGATGAAACCGACACCACGTTCCACGAGTACATTGTCCAAGGGCATTTGTTTACCCGGGTGGTCTGGCACGAAGCGGACCGAGGCAAGGACGATCGATCCACTGAGGGCGAAACACGACCTTACCTGCTCTACCCACGCCGCAGCACACTTCATATTGCGTATTCTCCAGTGCGATGGACCTGGCGCCTCTGTGAGCGGATGCGCAGCAGCCCCCGCCAGCAATCGAAGTGGATGCGCGAGCTTGATCTGACAAACTACTGCGCCACCTATCAGGCACCGCATGGCGCGGAGCTGCGCAGACTGGCAGAGTGTGTCGCCGACATCAGCCCTGAAGGGGTAGCGCCCGCGTTCACCAGTACCTTGATACCTACCGAAGGCGAGCCAACTGACGCAGAAGATAGCGCCATGCAGATCAAACCGGGTATCAGTGACGCGCTGGTACTGGGCGCCGTGCCGGATCAGGATACAGCGCTTTTTGTTGCGCTGGATGATCCGCTAGGAGTAATCAATGACCTGAACATGCAACTCAACGGTCGTCTCGCTGATATCGCCCTGTTTGAGGACGAGCATCACCAGCAGCTGCAAAGCGCCATGGCTGTGCACCAGGCCTGCGGTGTCAACCTGGACGAGGTTATGCCTGCCGCCATCAAGGATGATGTGCAGCAACGGCTGGCCTTTGCTGCCGACGCCCAGCGCTTCATGTTCAGCTATTCAAGAGTGCACCACCCGACCTCTGGAGACCTCGGAGCAGGTGCAGGTGCTCTTCATGACCACCAGGTCAACAGTGATACCATGCGCAATAGATGGCAGGTTCCGCCCGACCATCCGGCCTGGGATCGACTGTCAGAGGACTGGCAAGCGAAGGATACCTGGCGCCATGATGTGCGCTTTGATGAAGTCTGTGTTTTTCTCAATGAACGCGCCGATGACCTGAAGCGCATGCGCCAACATGTGCGCACTAGCGAGGCAGATCTCATATCTTGGCTTGATCAGCTCAACCCTGACGCTGATGAGCTGTTTTACGACACCTGCAACACCAAGCAAAGCATTGCACTACTGAGTTGGGCCGATGGCATCGCCCAAAGTTTGGGTGGCTGTGGCAGTGAGGAAGCGGATACCCCGGCTCAAGACAGCGGCATTTTACACCTGGCCAAGGTGGAATTTCAGGGGCAGGCCTGGTTGTACCGGCAAATGGCCGAACAAAATAGCCTGATTGGTCTGGCGCTGTTCAATTTCAATCACGAACTGGCGCAGGCCCTGGAGCTAATTGCCTTTAACTACAGCAGTACCGGCACTATAGATGGCCTGAGGCAACAGCCCGACAGCAGCGGACAGGTGAATACCGGCAGCAGTTTTTGGCTCACGACGCTAAAGGGTGTCAGCAGCGTCAAGGATCTGCTGAGCCTGGAGACAGTTCGTAGTAGTAATATTTATCAATCCCTTTCGGAAGTGGCGCGGTTAAGTTTTGACGCCCTGCGTGAGGCCGCCTCGGAGCAGGCGCGCGGGCAATGGAGTCGCCTGTCTTCACTCTTTCTCCCGGCGGTGGCGGGCCATCAGTCTGCGCAAAGTAGTGCAACCGCCGCTCGGGTGTTGAGCTTTACTATCACGCAAGTGTTGGTCACCACGGAAATCGCCGACGTTGCCGCTCTGCAACTTAATCAGGACTTTTCGCGCGAGCAGAACAAGTGGAGCCGAGAGCATCAGGCCATACTCAACCGTCAACGCGGCCTGCAAAGTGCGTTGAATCGGCCTGGTGGCTGGTATGACAAAAAATCGGCCCATACGCAGCTCGCCGAATTGAATCAGGAGCTGCTCGATCACAACAATAACAAGCCTCAGCATATGCGAGGTATCTTGCGCCAGCAGTTGAACCTAGAAAAGGTTAGCCCGCAGCACTTGGAAGCACTGATGTTTAGCGCGGGGCAGTCCGAGCTGATAGCCCAGCAGCATCTCAAGATCACCAACCCGGTAGCTCACGCGACGCGTGCCAAGGCATGGATCGACCTTAATCTGGGCGGCAGCCTGCCATTGGCGCTCGCGGGTCTCGGCCTGTGGAACCTGATGGTCACCACACACGCTGTGCATTACGATGGCCACCTGACGGGCACTGAAAAAAACCAACTACTCACCTCCCTGGCGTCCTCCGGCTCAATGCTGATGGCGTTGATGGTAATGCCGATGTGGGCACGGGTGGGGAATATGACGGGGATGATTCGAGGTAAAACATTTGAGCTGACTCAGGCTGGGGCACGAGTCTGGCTGAAAGAAGGCCAGCTCACCCATGCCAAACTCGCCCAACGTCTGATCGCCCGTACCGCCGGTATGGCCGCATTAAGCGTCATCGCCTCGGTCAGCGAGATCGTGCTGATCAACGAGCAAATGGAGAAGGCGACGAGTCCAGAGCAGGCAGGGGCGTTGCGAATCCAGCGATATGCTTTGTCTGCTATGGCCATTGGAGGGGTTCTGCAATTAAGTGGCAGCTTATCCGGGCTGCACTTCACCTTCGCCTGGGTCATGGGCGGTTGGATGGTCGGGTTCCTGGCTATCGCGGGTTTGGTTTATCTGGTCGCCAGCGTTGTGGTTAGCCTTTACCACCGCGAGGGCCTGCGGCTTTGGTTATACCAGTGCTACTGGGGTAAGGCTGCCACTGTCGCCGACACTGAGGCTGCGCATAAAAAGAGTCTCTGGCAATTGGCGCAAATCTGCCTAACCCCTGGCGTCACTGTGCGCGCCACCGGCAATCCTTATACGCCCATACTGAACGGTGCCTGGTTGCACTTCAGCCTGCCAGCCCAACTGGCGGGCCAGCACTGCGAAATCAAGGCCGTATTCGTGCGCAAGACCAGTGGCGTTATGGCGTCGCGCACACCCATTCCGCTGGACGCCGAAGCCCGTGAACGCTTGGCAGGTGGTTACTGGAGTGACTCGGTGGCGGCTGATCCACTAACGCACATGCCCCCGCTTGGCCAAAATGACCAATTGCCGGGAGACATCAGCTATCCTCCACAGGCCAGTCAACACCATTGGCGCACCTGGATACCGGTCAGCGGCGCCTCCTATGTCAAGCTGGAAATAACCTATGCGGACTTGCTGGAGCCCGATACCCAAGCACCTGCACGCTACACTTTCAGAGCCAGCCTGCGACCCGCGCCGAGAAATGCTGAGTTGATCAGCAATCCCTTGAGCGCTGAGCCCATTGACGGTGAGCTACTGTCGCGCTCAAGCGCACCAGCGCAACGCATTACCTTGTCTGTTCCGACCAGGGAGTCCTGAGATGTTTACAAGCAAACCCCTGAACCTGCCGCCGCAGCTGCAATGGCAGTATCAGGATGAGCCCGCGCTGGCCGAGTGGTCGCTGAAGGCACGGCCTTATAATACGGATATTGCAAATGGGTTGTGCGTTGCGGTTTTTCTGATAGCTCTGCCGCTGGCTATATGGCTAGGATTTGATTCTGCGGAAACACTTTTTTGGCAGCTATTTCTTACACTGTTTGGTGTGCTTTTATTTGGCTCGATGATTCTCAGCATGACCCACCAAAAAACCAAATTTGCCTACCGCCTGACGGCTTCCGGTCTGGAATTCTGTGAGTGGAAGGCTTTCCCTGAGTGGCTGCCCACTCTGCTGAAGTGGCTGGCCGTGATCACCGGGGTGGTGATGCTGATGCTGGTGATGGTGCATCCGGCGGCGCTGATCGGAGCGATAGCGGGTCCGGGGCTGATCGGCCTGATGTATCTGCGCATGGGTACGTCCAGCCAGTTTCGGAAGATGCATGAACAGTTTCATCAAGGTTTCCACCCTTGGAATGACTTCACCAAGATGATCGCATTCCGGCGACGCTCGATCATTGGATTGGATTTTACTTACTTCAATCCTCAAGCCGATGAGGGCAAGGGCCGTATGATCGATACGGATCGTCTTATCTACTGCCGCAAATCCCGCTACAACGAGCTGATCAGAATCATCCGTGCCCGGTTGCCGGATTCTACGCCCTATGAGGAAGCTTATATCCAGATATATGCCTGAGCGCGACGGTGGCCCTTCCTCGGCTGTATCCGGGCGCAAGACCAGTGGCGGTATGGCCTCGCGATCTCCCATTACGCTGTTTGCGGAGGCGCGTGATCGGGGGCCGGCAAATGCCCTTAGCGCACCTTGATGCCCGCCAGCGGCGCGTCTTATGTGGAGTTGGAACTAACCTGTCCGGACTTGTTGGAGCCCGATACCCAGGTACCTGCGCGTTACACCTTCAGAAAGCAAAATTTGGGTCAGGTCTTGCCTTTTGCCACTAACAGCTAATTTCTCTTCAACTGAGATTGCTGACTAATTCTCACTTCAAGGGGAGCCAAGGAATGGCCCGACCTTTACGACTGGAATTTGCTGGTGCCTTGTATCACATCACTGCTCGGGGTGACCGGCGTGAGCCGATATACGATGACGATACAGATCGTACGACGTTCCTGAGGTTGTTGGGTGATGTGTGCAACCAACACAACTTGCTTTGCCACGCCTATTGCCTGATGGGGAATCATTACCATTTATTGTTGGAAACGCTGGAGCGAAATCTCTCGCGCGGTATGCGGCAGTTGAATGGTGTTTATGCACAAAAGGGCAGCTGTCGACTCGGGCGAGTGGGGCATGTATTTCAGGGTCGCTATAAGGCGATTCTTGTTGAGAAGGATAGCTATCTGCTTGAATTGGCCAGATACATTGTGCTGAATCCGGTCAGGGCGCAAATGGCACGCACTGCCGTTGATTGGCCTTGGAGTAGCTATCGTGCAACAGCTGGGCTGCACCGAAAATAACGCAACTGGACCAATATATCCGGCACATTCGCCGCTGGCGGAGTGGCTAGCTACATGTTGTCCTCAGAAAGATTGCCTCAGAGGGGGGGGGTACCTGTTTTGGGTACGGTATCTAGACGAGCTTTAACTGGCGCTACTAAGATATTAGCGCTAGGTGCTAAATCTCCGCAGGGAGACCTTTAATACCTAGCCTTCAATATCGAAATAGTGGAAGCCAATTTTAGTTAGGCTAATTCAACGCCACGGCGCCAGACGCCGTCGGCGATTTTTTTATCGGGAGTTGCCGTGAAAGCTTGTTTTGTATTGCTTATCGTTGCCATGACTAGTGTGTCTGTGGCTTCTTTAGCATCTAGCGATATCGGTACCGCTGGCTCACTGGGGTCCTCGCTTGTCAACGCAGAGCAAGGGCTGGGGGAGAGTACTTCGTCTTCGCTTGCCTCAGCCAAGGTTGTTCTTCAGGCTCGCGAAGATGCTGCGCGTTTTGTAGGTACCGATGGAGCGGTCCGCGGCGTCAGCTTAGAAGCAGCGTTGGTTCATATCCGCGCCGAGCGTTCTGAGCTAGAGGCCACTGATATGCAGTTAGCAAAGGCTATTCTTGCATTGTGAACAGCTTCACGCATGACTTCAGCATGTTGGCACCCTGACTTTTGCTGTTTGTCAGAGCTGCGAGCAGAAGGCTGAATGTGAACCTGGTCTTTATTCTAATCGCACTGTGTTTGTGGACTGCTGCTTCCTCCGCGGCGTCAGCATTCAAACTTAAGTTGGACCATGCCGGGTTGACCGGCCCCCAGCAAGCGGCGAGTAGGCAGCTGCTGCATTCGGTGGAGGAAGTTTTGCCGCCGCGGTTGAAGCAGCACCTTGGGCAACACATTTCTTTGCGCTGGACAGAAAGCCTTCCCCATGAAGTCATGGGGAAGGCTTTCAACAAACAGATATTGCTCAACCGTCGTTGGCTCGATGCTGTGGTTAAAAATAGAGAAGCAACTCCCGCCGCTAGCCTTCAGTATCAGCGTCTCAAGCGTGAGCTGCAGAAGACACTGGTGCGTGAACTGGCGTATTTTTACGATCAAGGCAGTTTTCTTTCTGCCCATGACCGCAGATTAACGAGTCGGTGTGGCGCGCGTCGAAAAAGCATTGGTGCTGTCGGTTTGCCGGTGGAATGCCTTGGTCAAACGCAAAGGCGCTTTACCTTCAGTGATGATCCCCGGTTACTCGAACTCGCGGGTTGGCCTATGAGAATAGGAGGCCGTGGCGAGGCAGAGCTTCAGAACAATCAATATCTGCGCAGTCCGGATCCGCACGAAATAATTAGCCCAAACAAATTCGTTGCGGTGAACCTCGAGTATTTCTTGCTCGACCCGGAATACTCGTGTCGCCGACCCTCACTTTACGATTTTTTCGCCCGACATTTTGACTGGGCTCCAGCTAACCGGATTGCCTGCGCGTCAGAATATACCTTTGTTAACGCCGGCTTGAATCCTGAGAGGCCTGCACTGGGAAGTCTGAATGCCGCGCGCATTTATCAAGTGCATTACTTCCTCGCCGAACCCGGAGATGGATGGGCTAGTCGATGGGGGCACAGCATGCTGCGCGTGGTGATTTGCGCGCCGGGTAGAGAACTTGGCCCCGACTGCCTCCTTGATCTGGATCATCATTTGGTACTGTCTTTTCAGCCGGTCGTGGGTAATGCGCAGGTGTCTATTTGGGGTGGGCTGACCGGCGGCTATCCTGTGAGGCTCTTTTTGTTACCATTGCGAGATGTGGTAAAAAACTACACCAAGTTTCAACTAAGATCGCTCCAATCATTCCCGCTGATACTCAGTCGCGACGAACAGCTTGGGCTAATTCAACGTGCGATCGAGCTGCATTGGAGCTATGACGGCGCTTACTATTTTCTCGGCAACAACTGCGTAATGGAAACGCTTAAGCTGTTGCGGAGCGGAACGGATCGGCATGTGTTTCGTGAAATAGAAAGTGTCACTCCTTCGGGTTTGCTGAGCCTGCTGAAGGCAAATGGCTTAGTTGATGATTCTCTGCTGGCAGGGCTGCCGCAGGCCCAGCAATACGGTTATTTTTTTGAATCTTACCGTGAGCGCTACCGCCTAATGTTCAAGGTTGTGCGTGAGCGGCTTGGAGTACCGGAAAAAAAACTTGAAGACTGGTTAGATTTATCTGCCCAGCAGCGTCAGGCCTGGATCGATCTGGCTGATCAACGTTCAGCTGTGGCAATGCTTTTGCTAGAGCAGGCAGCATACCGCCGCGAGGCCGTTTTGGTATTGCATGACTTCAAGGAGGACCATGTGACTTCTGATGAGTCCAGTAAGGCTGAGCCAGGTTCGGCAGCTGGATTGAGGAGCCAGCTCCAGCACGACAGTATCTTTTTAGGTCGTCCTTCTGATCTGCTGGAAACGGGCTATGGATTACCGCAGACAAGCGAGCGTCAACAACTGGCAGAAACTAGTGCGTTAGGTCATCAGGGGTTGCTGGTGCTTGCTGCACAGTTGGATGAGCGCGCACTCGCCATGCTCGACCATGAAAGGCGCGTATCGCTTGAGACCTCAAAGCATAATGCCGCGCTTCTGGGCAAGCGGATACGAGAGTTACACTTGGAGGCGGGTGAACTGGTCCTTCCTTGAGATTAACGTAATGCTATTTTCAGCGGCCTAGTGGCGCCAAGTCATCACTGGGCGGTATTGGAGTCAAACTGCAACACTTTGGACTCTTAGGCCGTGGTTTTTTGTACACTGTTCTACCGCAAAGCCCCCATCGCCTCATTCAACGCCCCCTCCAACTGCTGCCTATACCGCAAATACTGTGCGGTCTGCATGCGCTCGCCGGGGTCGATGGCAGAGAGGTCCAGGTCGGTGATGTAGCAGGGGTAGGCTTCCTGGTTTTGGCGCTGGCCGAGGATATGTTTGGCTACTTCGGTATAGAGGCGCGGGCCGTACTCCAGCTCGGAGAATTCGCGGTGGTCGCAGAATATAGTGACGTTGAAACCTTTCTTTCCGGCGGGTTCGGCGATGGCTTGTACCGGGTAAAAGTCCGGATTCATGCCAGCCCGGGGTAGGGGTTTTGATTCAAGTCGTAACGGGTTGCCGTCCTGTGCGGGGAGCAAGGCGTATAGCTGTATTTCTCCTTCCCAAAGACTGTTCTCCAAGCTTTCTTTGACTTGCCTACGCAGGCGGATGCCTTGCAGAAAACGCAGCAACGGCAGCAGCATCGTCTGCTCGTCGCGATAGCTTTGCTGATGGGTCCAGAGTGCGCCACGTTCGTCTAACAAGCTGATGTTCGCTTGCCATTGGGGTTTTATGCGGTAAAAAAGCTGAATGCGTCCGGGCTGATCGTGTTGCAGGATCAGCGCCAAATCCTGGCCCTGCAGAGCGTAAGCGTCCAGAGCAAGCTTGCTGTGTCGCGGACGCGAGCGACCAAGGTGGCGGAGCAGGGCGTCGCGATCTTCGAGTTCCAGCATGCTGATCTGTTCGTCGCGCCATTCCAACACGCGGTAGCCGGTCTGCACCTGTACCAGAAAGCGCTCTGGCGGATTGGCCAGGAGGTGCCTTGCGGCCTCGCGGAACAGTCCTTCGACCCGCTCGGCGATGGAGCTAGACCGGTTGCGGCAGAAGCAGCACACCTGAAGCTCAGGCAGACGTTTGTGCTCACGGCCCTGATTGAGATAATCAGATAGCGCCTGCATACAGGCTTCTTCGCCCTCGTAATGGGTCACCAGCAATTCGTTCCAGCTGTTCAGCGAGACCTGATCAATGCTGAGAATCAGGTTGTCGCGCAGGCCGGAATAACCTAACGCGTCAGTATGGCTGCTGATCAAGTGCTGGTTCTTTTGGCTACTGCCGGGTAGCGGGTCGAGGCCTATATTCACAAGGAGCAGCACCTGACAAGGCTCGCTGGCCCGTGAGAGGGCTGTTTCGGTCAGCGCTGGCAGCGGTAGCGGAAACTGCTGTTGCAGACTGAGCACTAGATTACTCAACTCGAACTCGCTCAACGTGCTGTCACCGGGAAACAATGCGAAGCGTGTAGCAGAGTCAATCAACCCATTGCGGTGGCCCCAGGCTAAGAGCTCCATCAGTTGGCGTGAGCGCTTGAGTGGCGGGTGGTCGCTGAGTTCGCTAGACGAGAGGTTACCGTTATAGAGATTCCAGTGGGCTTCCCCGTTATCGGCGGATTGCGCCTGAGCCAGGGTCAGAAGGGGTTCGCTAAGATCAGGGCTTATGCCGGGGTTGATGAACTCGATCTTGCCGGCCTTGCGCTCGAAGGCGGCGTATAAGCGGCGACCGAGTAGCGAAAGGTCACGGTTGGTGACTTGGTTAATTACCCCTTGGCTGCGACCAAAATGGGAGAGCAATCGGTAGCTGTGAGTTAGCTCATTCACTAGTTTTCGGCGCTCGACGCTGACCTCGCGGATGCGCCATTCCTGACGGCTGTCCATCTGCTGCAGCTGGCGTGGCCCCCAGTGCCATTCGCGCACCAGCTTCTCCATCAGGTTACGCTTCCAATCGAGCAGACCGCTGCGTTTGCTTAACCGCACGTTGGCTTTGATGTACAGGCAGCGGCGCACCAACTCGAGCCGCTCCAGCTCATTGCGGCTCAGCAGATAACGTTCAATGCGGCGATAGAGCATGACGTAGGGGTCTAGCTCGTCGGCATCCAGCTGGCCGTTATAGACCGCTGCTTTAAAGTCGAGACTGAGGCAACGAACCTGTGGGTGCTCGCTGGAGTAGACCTCGGTGAGCAGCAACTTGAGTACCGATTTGTAGGGCGAGTCTATGCCTTTGTACAGCTGCCAGAGCCCTGCGCCAACAAACTCGCCAGCCGGTATGCCAGCAACGTGGCCAAGGTCCAGGCTCTCCTGCCCACGGATAAACCGCTTGCTGAGCAGGCGCTCGGTGTAGCTGTCGTAGTTCTGTTCTTCGTAAGCAGGCACCAGCCACCAAAGTGGATAGCGGCCGCCGAGTAGAATCGCAGTACGGTAGAACTCGTCGAGCAGCAGGTAGTGCTGTGTGCTGCCGCAGTCTTCCACGCTGAGGGCGTTGTCGCGGTCGCCGCGGCTGAAGCTCGTCGGATTAATTAAATGAAAATGGGCCTCGCAACCTTGGGTTGCAGCCCAGTCGGTGATGAGTTGGCATTTGCTAGCCAGCTCGGCGAGCGCATGCGGAGCAAGGTCGGACTGATGGCAGACCCATATATCCAGGTCACTTTGTTCGGATTGGGCAATGGTGCCGCCGCTACCCATTAAATAGAGCCCAAGAATCTGCGGGACGAACCCCGCAGGATGGCGTCGATATTGATAGCTTCGGGTCAGCGCTTGTGCGCTTTGCAGTGCGGTGGTTTCGGCTTCGTAATGGGTCAAACCGTGAGGTGTTTCGCGTGAGACGAAGCCGGGTAGCAGGTGATAATTGACGTCGAACAGCAATGGGATAAGTTGTAGAACATTATATTGCCGGGTCGGCAAAGCCTGCAGCACGCGGCGCAGGCGAGTCTGATTGAGGGCCATGAAGCGTTTGCGCAGCGTACTCAACGCTTTGCGGTCTATGCCTTCGTCAATCAGTGGGTGAATTTCGCCTGCCTGCGGCATCTCCGGCCTCGTTTACGCCGGGTCGGCGCGTAGAATGGTCAGCAGAGCCTGGCTGTGCTCAGCAGCATCCAGCCCGAGACTGGTCAGATACCCGCCATCGTGCTGAGTAACCAGCCCCTGTTTGAACAAGCGCTCAACGGCAGCCACTGTGGCAGTGTCAGCGTCGTGTTTATGGATTTTCAGACCCTCCAGCGTGTTGGCCAGATTGAATTGGCATAGCAGGTTAATTTCAGCGATTTCATCGGGTTTCAGCATCTGGGCATTACCTCTTGTTGGAGTAGCTTTCAGTCTAGCCAGCAAAGCCGAGATCAGCTTGTAACTCAGGGTGATCTCTTACCGCCTATTCATTGCCATGATGGCGCTGGATATTCTGCGTGAGCAGCGTTACAAGAGTGCAGCATTTCACACCCGCAGGACAATGGAGAAAAATAACATGATCAAACTTCATGGCTTTGCCGTCAGTAACTACTTCAATATGGCCAAGCTGGCCTTGCTTGAAAAGGGCGTCGATTTCGAGATGGTTAACGTGCATGGCAGCCAAGATGAGGCCTTTCTGGCTATCAGTCCGCGCGGCAAGGTGCCGGTCCTGGAAACGGAGCAGGGCTTTCTAAACGAAACCAACGTGATTCTGGAATACATCGAAGAAACTCAAGGTGGTAAGCCGCTGCTGCCTAGTGATCCTTACGAGCGTGGTTACGTGCGCGCGCTAGCCAAGGAAATTGAGCTGTACATCGAGCTGCCAGCACGCAGCTGCTACATGGAGGTTTTCTTTGGCGGTAAGGTTGAACAGGCCGTCAAAGACAAAGCCAAGGCTGACTTGCTGGGTGGTATCGCGACGCTCAAGCGTCACGCCAAGTTCTCGCCTTATGTTGCCGGCTGTGAAATGACCATAGCCGACATTATGTTCCTGTTTAGTATCGATTTGGCCAGCGCAGTCGCGGGCAAACTCTTTGCTATTGATCTTCTGGCTGAGCTGCCGGAAGCCAAGGCTTTGCTGGCCGAGTTGGCCAAAAACCCAAATGTGCAGAAAATCGAAGCAGACAAAAACGCCGAAATGGCCGCATTCATTGCGGCTGCCAAAGCGCGCAAGTAAACCACTGCACCTACGCTGAAGGCGTTACGCTGCTCTGGTGTGCCGCCTTCAGCTATTTTGCTCATGGACTCAGAGGCCGCTCTGGCCTATCTTCGGCGCTATATAGCCCCGATGAGGAATCCAGCCGTGAGCTTTCCCGATAACGACTTTCTACGCCAGCTACCCAAAGCTGAGTTGCACCTGCACCTTGAGGGGAGCTTGGAGCCTGAGCTGCTCTTTCAGTTAGCTGAGCGCAATGGCGTGCAACTGCCTTATGCCAGCGTGGAAGCCCTGCGTGAGGCTTATCAGTTCAATAACCTGCAGGACTTTCTCGATATTTACTATCAGGGCGCTGGCGTGCTGCAGACCGAGCAGGACTTCTATGACTTAACCTGGGCCTATCTTGAACGCTGCGCCGCCGATGGTGTGGTGCATGTTGAGCCGTTTTTTGATCCGCAAACCCATACCGAGCGCGGTATTTCTATCGAGACCCAGCTCAAGGGCATCAGCGGAGCGCTGGCGGCAGGTCAAGCGCAGTTGGGGATTAGCTCGCGGTTGATTTTGAGTTTTCTGCGTCATCTCAGCGAAGAGGATGCGATAGCGACGCTGCAGGAAGCATTGCCGCTACGTGAGCATTTTGTTGCCGTTGGTCTGGATAGCTCGGAGCACGGCAATCCACCGGAAGGCTTTGTGCGGGTGTATGAGATGGCGCGGGCCGAAGGGTTGAGATGCGTTGCCCATGCCGGTGAAGAGGGTCCAGCAGATTATATTTGGCAGGCGCTGGACCTGTTGCGCGTAGAGCGTATCGACCACGGCGTACGCTGCGTTGAAGACCCGGTATTGGTCGAGCGGCTCATCGCCGAACAGACCCCGCTGACGGTCTGCCCGTTATCCAACACCAAGCTCAAGGTGTTTGCCCAGATGCAGGACCACAATATTTTGCAGCTGCTAGACCAGGGCGTAAAGGTCACCATCAACTCGGATGACCCAGCTTATTTCGGCGGTTATCTGCTGACCAACTTCATAGCCGTGCGCGATGCGCTGGATATGACGCAGGAGCAGGCGGTTGCTCTGGCGCGCAACAGCATTACGGCGAGTATGTTGCCGGAGGGAGAACAGGCGGTCTGGTTGGCGAAGTTAGATAGCCAGTAGTTATCGAGAGATGAAACCAATATCTAACACGTGTTGGTGCTCAGTCGCTCGAGGCGGTTATCACACGGGCATGGCTGATTATCTGAGCAGTCGTCCTGCTTGCCTATAGCCTCTGCCGCTGTGTTGCTCGGGAACGAGCGGCTGGGTAGCGGTGTGGTTTTCGGGTTTTGTCGGTCGGCTCAAACTATAAAGCTAGCAACTGCACGGACCAACATCCCATCTGAGCGGACGAGTAGCGCAGAGTCATCGGGAGTAGAGCGAGGACTGTTTGAGGTGCGTAGCGCCGAGTTCCGCAGCGGCCCGGTGAATCGAGCAACGCAGTGAACCCGTAGGGCCGCGCAGCTGGGTGCCCGAGGGGGTTGTCAGGGGGAGATGGGCAAGCATCTCCCCCTGACTCGCCTAAAGGCGAAAAGCTGAATCAAACCAAAACAGCTCCCTCATCTCGTTAGGCAGACAGCGCAGTCGAAGGTGTGCCCCGAACCAAGCCTCAGTCCAGCATATCCTTAAACCGCTCATCCTTACGAAAGCTCAACTTCTTGTTGAAGCCCGGAATGCTGATATGCGACTCACTGATCTCAATGTCCTTATCGTCAATCATGCCCTGGCCAAAGTTATAGATGATATCCAACTGACCCAAGAGCGCACGCGCATCGTAGGCAGCGGCATTGGCGCGGGTCTGTTCGCGGCGGGCGCTGTAATCAGCAAAAGCGGCTTCACCGTAGCGCTTGACCAGCATGCGCTCGACGACGTTGGGAGCCAGCACAACCGCGCTGGCGTTGTTGCCGCCAAAACCCTTGGAGTTGATGAAGGCGACTTCCAATGGCTTGCTCTGGCGGTCGATATCCTTAGTACTGATTTGCAAGTGGGTCTGATGCACGTCCTCAGCGACCTCATCAATGGTCTTTATGCCCGGGATGATCTGATAGCGGAAGCTGCCGAGTGTTGCCATTAACTGGTCGGCGCTGGCACTGGCCAGCGAGTGGCCAACGTAGGATTTGGCCGCGGCGATCGGCCAGTTGTTGATATCAAAAGCACCGGCCACGCGATCGAGAATCTCTGACTCAGTGGTGCGGTTGGCGGGTGTGCTTGAGCCGTGCGCGTGTACAAAACTGCGTTGTTGTACGGCCTCTGACCCGACGATCTGGATAGCGCTGTACACGGCCTTGGCCATGGTCAGGTAGTTACCGGGGCCTGGGGCCGAGATGGACTTCTTGAAACCGTCGGCATTGATGAACACATCCGGCACGGCGCCGTGAATGTCGGCACCCAACTCGATTGCCAACGCATCATCCATCAACACGAAAAACTGGCCGGACTCGGCCAAGGTAAATCCGCAGTTGTGGCTGAACGGGCGGCTGGCGCGGCGGAAGTCGACGTCTTGCTGACCTCCCACCTGGCGGAGCCCTTCTTCGGTCGCCAGTGCACCCATGGCGCCGTAGCCCTCGATACACTCTTGAGTAATCGGCGCTTCGCCGTTACCCACTAACACCACACGGGCCCGCCCGCTGGTGATCATATCGCTGCCTTTTTGCAGGTTGTAAAGAAAACTGGCACAGGCGCCTGTGATGGCGCCTGTTGTACCCACGCTGCCGAGAATATAGGCGTTGATAAAGTCCGCTGGCATGCTATTGAGGCCTAGCGCCAGCTGTTTGGCGCTGACGCGACTGCCTTTGAGGCGTGACTGCATCAGGCCGCCAAAGCTGTTTTCGTCCAGTTGGCTCATGGCGCTACTGGCAAATACCGCGACTTCATCGGGCTCTACTGCATCGGCAATGGTCTGCCATTCGATACCGACCGAGCGCAACGCATCAGTGGCCGCAACTATGGTCAGTTGCAGGCCGCGTGGATGGAAGCGAGAGGCATACAGCTCGCCTGGCTCCATGCCGCTGGGCAACTGACCGGCAGATTTGACGGGAAGCGAGCGATAGCTATCGACCTTGATGTCGCAGCCGTCGTAGACGGTAACCATCACCTCAGTATCGTTCAGCGCTTCGACTGCCCAGTCGCTTGGCAGGGGCTCGGGCAGCTGCTTGTTCAGTGTGATGAAAGAGAAAGGCTTGCCGGCTTCGCCGGTGATGGTGAGGTTCTTTTGCCAGTGGGCGGCGTCTACGTCGAGATGACGTTTTTCGATGCGGCGCACCAAGGTGCCATCGAGTATCTGCTGGCCGAAGCGCTGTTCTATATCAGCTGGGCTGATTGCTTGGTCATCGGCGTCCAGATACTGTTCGTTTTCCACCCGTACCAGTTTCATCAGCGCGGCGAGGCCGGCGAGAGTCTGCTGGCGCTCGGCGGCGGGCAGCGATTCGATCACCATGCGTCGAAAACCATGATGGAATGAGCTTCGCCCGGCGGCGTTGTATCCGCCGAACCCGACAATGACAGGTAAACGCGACATCTTGCAGGCTCCTAACACGGTCCCCTCGGGGCAAGCCTTTAGGCTACCCGGCCCTGAACTGATTAGCTATGCGCTCAGGCTGGACTGATTACGTAATTGGGTTTGTTTGAACGTACAGGGTGACGAGGAATGTAACTCGTTGGTCACGTTTAGACCATATTGTTTGCGCAATCTTGCCAACTGGCTCTTCGGGCGAGAGGCTATTGCGTCGGCTGGGAGGCCAATAGTATGCGCTTGATGCTACCGTCGGCACTGCGCGCGCTAACCGTTTGGTCTAATTGATTGAGCAGTTGCGGGTCCGGGAAGCGGCGCGATAGGTACCAATACAGGCTGACTTGCGCGACGGGATCAGCGACCACACTGTGGGGTGGTAGTTGGAAAACTTGCTCGCGGATGGGCTCGGCAAAGTCGAGAAGGTAATCGGCGCGCCCATGTAGCAACATATTTAGCGCGGATTCATGGGTATTGGCTTCGAGCCGGCGAGTTGGAGGCTGATTCAGAGCGAGCAACGCATCGGTGTCGCCGAAACTGTAGGCGCTTACAGATATGACGTGTTTGCCGGCAAGATCGGTCAGCTTGTGAATAGTGGGTGTTTCTGGTTTGCGATAGAGGTTCAGTGCCAAGATAAATAGAGGCTCTTTACCCTGTAGGGCGATGCGCGAGAGTTGAGGGTTGCCGTCGGGCGCGATGGTTAGCATCGCCTGGCCGCTAATCAAGCGTTGGCCGGCACGAGCCGGCGGAAACTCGCGTATGACGTAGGGTTGCTTAATATCAGCTAATAGCAGCTCGATCAGTTCCACTGCCGGACCGCTTGGCAGCCCATCAGCATCGAGTTGCAGATAAGGCGGAAACTCAGCCACTACTATCTCGATAGGCGCTTCTTCAGCCTGGGCAGCGAAAGGTAATAGTAGGCTGAAAATCAGGCCGCAAAGACGGCCGAAAGCAAGCGGCATGAAGTGCTCCGGGGCAACGGCCGCTAAACCTAGGGGTTGGTGGCTCGCCAGTCAAGCCCGGCGCTGGCCTTTGCGACGAGCCGTATCAAACCGCCGAGGTTGGCTCAAAAATCACATAGACCTTGCGCGTCGGCAGTACGGCTTCCCAGGTGCCCGAAAATCCAGCGGGTATGACGAAACGGTCACCGGTGCGCACCGTGCGGCTGCCACCTTGATCGTCATGTAAAATAGACTCGCCAGCCAGAATCTCGCAGTACTCGTATTCACTGTAGCTAACCTTCCACTGCCCCGGCTCGCATTCCCAGACGCCAGCGGAGAACTGCTGGTCTGGGCTGCTGTAGTGGTTGCGTACGTTTTGCGCCGGGTCACCTTTTAGCACTTTGGCGGGGTCGGGGCGGTAGTGTTCTGCAGGGGTATCGGCGGTGGCGAAGTCGATGATGCTGTTGATGGTCATGAGCGTGATTCCAGAGCGGCAATGAAAAGCCCCGGCGCGATGGCCGGGGCGTGAGGCTTACTTCATGGTGGGCATGGCGAACTCGGCGTCCGCGCGAATACCGGTAGGCCAGCGCGAGGTGATTGCCTTGCGCTTGGTGTAAAAGCGCACGCCGTCGGGTCCATGCATGTGCAGCGGGCCAAACAGTGAGCGCTTCCAGCCGCCGAAACTGTGGAAGGCCATAGGCACTGGGATGGGCACATTGACGCCAACCATGCCGACTTGAATTTCGTTGCAGAACTGACGTGCGCAATCACCATCGCGGGTGAAGATGGCAGTGCCGTTGCCAAACTCGTGGGCGTTGATCAGCTTTACAGCGCTGGCGTAGTCAGGCACGCGTACCACGCAGAGTACGGGGCCAAAAATCTCTTCCTGATAGACCACCATGTCGGCGCTGACGTTGTCGAACAGGCAGCCACCGATGAAGTAGCCTTGCTCGTGGCCATCAACCACATGATCACGCCCGTCAACCACTAGCGTGGCGCCTTCAGCGACACCTTTGTCGACGTAACCTTTTACTTTGTCGCGGTGGGCCGCAGAAACCAGTGGGCCCATTTCCATGCCAGGTTCCATGCCGCTACCAATTTTCAATGCTTTGATTTTCGGCGTTAGGGCCGAGATCAACTTGTCACCGACGTCGCCTACCGCGACCGCGACAGAGATCGCCATGCAGCGCTCGCCGGCGCTGCCATAGGCTGCACCCATTAGTGCGTTGACCGTTTGATCCAAATCCGCATCGGGCATCACGACCATGTGGTTCTTGGCGCCGCCAAGGGCCTGTACGCGCTTGCCGTGGGCGCTACCGGTGGCGTAGATGTACTCGGCGATGGGCGTTGAACCAACGAAGCTGACCGCCTGAACGTCGGGGTGGGTCAGCAGCACGTCAACGGCTTCCTTGTCGCCGTTGACCACGTTGAACACCCCGTCCGGCAGCCCAGCTTCGGTCAGCAACTCAGCCAATCGCAGCGGCACGCTCGGGTCCTTCTCGGACGGTTTCATGATGAAGGTGTTGCCACAGGCAATAGCGACCGGGAACATCCACATAGGCACCATGGCCGGGAAGTTGAAAGGGGCAATGCCGGCAACCACGCCGAGCGCTTGATTCAAGGACCAGGCGTCTACACCGCCGCCAACCTGTTCGCTGTGCTCACCCTTGAGCAAGTGTGGAATGCCGCAGGCAAACTCGACCACTTCAATACCACGGGTCAGCTCGCCCTTGGCGTCATCGAATACCTTGCCGTGCTCGCGGGTGATCAGTTCCGCCAACTCGTCGGCATGGGCTTCCAGTAGCGCTTTGTATTTGAACAGCACGCGCGCGCGATTGAGCGGCGTGGTGGCGGCCCAGGCAGGGAAGGCTGCTTTGGCATGCGCAATGGCCTGCTCGACTTCGCTGGCACTGGCCAGCGAGACTTCGCCGCGCTGTTGGCCGGTAGCTGGGTCGAAGGTGGCTTGGGTGCGTGTGCTGGCAGCGCTGTGCTGGCCGTTAATGTAATGGGTCAGTTGCAGTGTCATTGAAAGTCACCAGAAGTCAGAAATGAATGCCCGGCCAGCGGCCGGGCGTTTTATAGAGGGTTAGGCGGTCTGTTTGATGACCTTGCTGACGATCTCGATCAGCTGGTCCAGATCCTGCTTTTCTGCTATCAGCGGCGGCGACATGGCCAGAATGTCGCCGGTGCAACGAATCATGGCGCCTTCCCAGAAGCAGCCGTCGAATACCTCGTAACCGCGTGCGCCTGGTGCGCCTTCGCGGCTGGATAAATGGATGGCGCCCACCAGCCCGGTATTGCGAATGTCGATCACATTGGGCAGATCTTTAAGGCTATGCAACAGCTCAGCCCAATAGCTTTCCAGATCGGCGGCGCGGGTCAGCAGGCCATCGCGCGCGTAGATATCCAGGGTAGCCAGTGCTGCAGCAGCGGCAACCGGGTGGCCGGAATAGGTGTAGCCATGGAAAAACTCAATGGCGCCGGCTGGGCCCTGCATAAAGGCATCGTGAATGGCATCACTGACAAATACGGCGCCCATGGGGATGGCACCGTTAGTCAGACCTTTGGCTGTGGTGATGATGTCCGGAGTGACGTCCCAGCGCTGCGCTGCGAAAGGCGCGCCAACGCGACCGTAACCGGTGATGACCTCGTCAAAAATCAGCAGGATGCCATGCTTGGCGGTGATCTCGCGCAGACGCTTGAGGTAACCCTCAGGCGGCAAAATTACGCCCGCTGAGCCAGACATAGGTTCAACGATTACCGCGGCTATGTTTTCTGCGCCGTGTAGGGTAACTAGAGCTTCCAGCGCATCTGCGCGCTCCATGCCGAACTGTGGCAGGCCCTTGGTGAAGGCGTTGCGTTCCAGGTCCAGCGTATGCGGCAGGTGATCGACACCCGGCAGCAGGGCGCCAAAAGCCTTGCGGTTATTAACCATGCCGCCGACGGAGATACCGCCGAATCCTACCCCGTGATAGCCAAGCTCACGGCCGATCAGGCGAGTGCGCGTGCCTTGGCCAATAGCGCGTTGGTAGGCGAGGGCTATTTTCAGTGCGGTATCCACCGACTCTGAGCCGGAGTTGGTGTAGAACACCCGGTTCAAGCCCGCCGGTGATAGCTCAATCAGTCGCTCGGCCAGCTGAAACGGCAGTGGATGGCCCATCTGAAACGTGGGTGCAAAATCCATCGTGCTGATTTGCTTGCTCACTGCCTCGGCAATCTCACGCCGACCGTGCCCCGCGTTGCAACACCAAAGGCCTGAAGTACCGTCCAGCACCTGACGACCTTCCACGTCGGTATAAAACATGCCTTGAGCACTGGCCAGCAGGCGCGGGCGCGACTTGAACTGACGGTTGGCGGTAAAAGGCATCCAGAATGGATCGAGGCTGAGATCCTGCTGGGCGGGCGTGGGTTGTTGCATGCTGTTCATGTGACCTTCCTGGCGGGTGCCGGTGGAGACGGTGGGTGCGGGCAGCCTTGGTGGCGATGTAAATGTGATCTTTGCGAAGTCTATGTCAAAAATAACAAACGAAAAAGGGGGTATTTGAAAGAATTTGACCGGTACTTGCGGGTGTGGGTGTCAAATATATTGAATTTTTTAAAATGCCTTATTACTGTGGCCGACATTGCCAGTTCATTCCGTCGGAAACCCCAATGCGGGTTTTCCCTAGAGAGGTTATCGCCATGTCTGCGTCTTTTAGCCGTCAGGATTGGGAGCAGCGTGCCGCTGCCCTGCAGATTCAAGGTCAGGCGTTTGTCGCCGGTCAATATCAGCACGCCGCCACTGGTGCGACCTTTGATTGCGTGTCGCCGATTGATGGCCGGGTTCTGGCGCAGGTCGCCAGTTGCGATCAAGTCGATGCCGAGCGGGCGGTGGCTAACGCGCGTGCGGTATTCGATAGCGGTGTCTGGTCACGTTCGGCGCCCGCGCAGCGTAAAAAGGTCATGCAGCGTTTTGCCGACCTGATCGAGCAGCATGGCGAAGAGCTGGCGCTGCTGGAAACCCTCGACATGGGTAAGCCGATTGGCGATTCGACCACCGTAGATATCCCCGGTGCGGCCAATTCGATCCGCTGGTCTGCTGAAGCCATCGACAAGATTTACGACGAAGTGGCGCCCACCGCGCACGATGAGCTGGGTTTGATCACCCGGGAACCTATTGGCGTGGTGGCGGCTATTGTGCCGTGGAATTTCCCGCTGTTGATGGCCAGTTGGAAGCTCGGCCCAGCGCTGGCCACTGGTAATTCGGTGATCCTCAAGCCTTCCGAAAAATCACCGCTGACCGCCATCCGTATCGCAGCGCTGGCGCTGGAAGCGGGCATGCCTGCTGGCGTGCTTAACGTGCTACCGGGTTACGGACATACCGTGGGCAAGGCGCTAGCGCTGCACATGGACGTCGATACCATCGTGTTTACTGGTTCCACGCGCGTCGCCAAGCAGTTGATGATTTATGCGGGCGAGTCGAACATGAAGCGTGTTTGGCTGGAGGCGGGTGGCAAGAGTCCAAACGTGGTGTTCGCTGATGCGCCAGACTTGGATGCCGCCGCTGAAGCGGCTGCCAGCGCTATCGCCTTCAATCAGGGTGAGGTCTGCACTGCCGGTTCACGTCTATTGGTAGAGGCGTCAATCAAGGATGCTTTTGTCGAGAAAGTCGCGGCAGCGCTCAAGGCAAGCTGGGCGCCGGGCCACCCGCTGGACCCCAACACCGCAGTCGGCGCATTGGTCGATACCACCCAAATTGAAACAGTGCTGCGCTACATCGAAGCGGGCCACGCGGACGGCGCCAAGTTGGTGCTCGGCGGCAAGCGGGTGATGGAAGAGACGGGCGGTCTTTTCGTGGAGCCCACCATCTTTGCCGATGTTAACAACAGCATGCGTATTGCCCGCGAAGAGATTTTCGGGCCGGTACTCTCGGTGATCAGCTTCACCGACTTCGACGAAGCCATGCGCATTGCTAACGACACCATTTATGGTCTGGCAGCGGCCGTTTGGACGGCAGACCTGTCCAAGGCACACCGTGCTGCCAAGGCGCTGCGCGCCGGCAGTGTGTGGGTCAACCAGTATGACGGGGGCGACATGACCGCACCCTTTGGCGGCTTCAAGCAATCGGGTAACGGCCGCGATAAGTCGCTGCATGCATTCGACAAATACACTGAACTGAAGTCGACCTGGATCAAGCTGTAAGAGCAGCGGCAAGCTCGGTGTTAAGGCGGTGCGCGTGACGGCACCGCCTCTATTTTGCATTCCGCGTTTCTCACGGATCTAACTATGAACTGGAAGGCCTACTGCATCGTCACCGCGGCGGTGGTTATCGTTGGGCTGGCGCTGGGGGTCACGCTGCCGCTGGTGTCGCTGCGCCTGCACGAGTGGGGCTACAGCACTTTTGCCATCGGCGTGATGGCCGGCATGCCCGCGGTGGGTATCGTGCTGGGCGCCAAGCTCACCGGGCGGCTGGCCGGACGATTGGGCTCGGAGAACTCCTTGCGGTTGGTCATGGCCTGCAGTGCTGTGTCAGTGGCACTGTTGGCCATTTGGCCGAGCTACCCGGTTTGGCTGTTGTTGCGTCTGGTGCTGGGTATTTCGCTCACCGTCACCTTTGTGATTGGCGAAAGCTGGATCAATCAATTGGTGGTAGACCGCCTGCGCGGCAGGCTGGTTGCGGTATACGGTAGCGCCTTCGCACTCAGCCAGCTATGTGGCCCGCTGCTATTAGGTTTTATCGGTACCGAAGGTGATCGAGGATTTTGGCTGGCGACGGCATTGCTGGTTGGCGGAGTCGGTCTGCTTTTCTGCGTGGCTGGCGCGCCGGTGGTGGATGCCGCAGCCGGTGCTGGGCGCGGCCTTCGTCAGTTTGTGCGCAGTATGCCGGCGATTGCTTGGGCCATGGTGCTATTCGCTGGCTTTGAAACCATGACGCTAACGCTGCTGCCGGTTTATCTGATTCGTGAAGGTTTTGCGCAGCAGCTGGCGCTGATCATGGTCAGCACTGTGGTGGTGGGCGACGCAATACTGCAGGTGCCGATCGGCTGGTTGGCCGACAAGTTCTCACGCACCGCGCTGTTCAAGCTCTGCGGTGTGATGCTGCTGCTCAGTAGCCTGGCTATGCCGATGGCGCTGCATACGGTGCTGATCTGGCCTGTGCTGGTGCTTTTTGGTTCGAGTGCTGGCGGTCTTTATACCCTGTCAGTGATCCTGGTCGGGCAGCGTTTTCGCGACGATGCATTGGTGCGCGCCAACGCCAATATCGCCATGCTCTGGGGGCTTGGCTGCCTCCTCGGCCCAGTCGCCACCGGCGCGGCCAGTCAATGGCTCAATACCCATGCGCTACCGATGATGATGGCGATTGCCGCGCTGGTGTTTGTGGTGCTCGCCTGGCGGCGTGGAGCTTTTGATGCGGTTGCGCTGGATCAGGCTGTGGTTGATCGGTAGAGCGCGACGTACCGCCGAGGCTTCGAGCGGCCGGCGAGGTGCCCCCCGCACCTGGGTGTACTGGGAGATTGTTAAGAAAGCATGCGCAAACATGCTTTCTTAGCTCGCCTGCAGACGATAATTGTACTCAAACTAGCCGTATTGGCATGTTCGACGCTGGCGGGCGAGTGCCGTTATGCGGAAGTTCGAAGATCACTCCCAGCTATACTGCAACCCAACCCCCACCAACCAATTCCGCTCCGGCGCCGGCTCGTAATAACGCGCACCCGCTCCGTTGACAATCAACGAACCGATGTACTGTTTATCGGCCAGATTATCAACGCGTGCGAAAGGCTCCAAAGCCCAGCTGCCCAGCTCCTGCCGATAACCCGCACGCCAGTTGAATACGGCGTAACCCGGTGCTTTGGATTGGTTGTCATCAGTGGCATAACGCTGGCTCAGGCTTTGCGCTTCCAGCGCGGTACTGAAGCCGTTGTCAGGCGCCCAAGCCAGCTCGGCATACAAACTGTGGCGTGGCACGCCGGGCAGAGAGTTGCCCGAGAAATCATTGCCGTTGCCGTCAGTGTACTGATCAAACTCAGCGTCTAGATAGGTGTAGGCAAGATAAGCGTTGAAGTCGTAAGCGAGACGCTGCTCGATAGCCAGTTCCAGGCCGCGCCGGCTTGATTGGCCTGCATTGGCGTAGGTTGAGCGTTCGGTAGCGACTTGCTCTACGCCTGTGACGATTTCGTCCTCGACGCGTGTGTAAAACACAGCCGCTTCGACGCGGGTATCGCCTTGGCGCAACTTGAAACCGACTTCGGCATTGCGCGACTCGCTAGGCTGTAGATCGAAGTTCAAACCGCTTCCGCTAGGGCGGTAGGCGAGTTCCTGGAAGGTCGGCGTTTCAAAGCCTTGTCCCGCGGCAGCATAAAGGGTGAGAGCCGGGCTCCATTGATAGCTAATGCCCAGCGCAGGTGTGGTCTGCTGATAATCGACGTTGCCGCTGTCGTCACTCCCATCGCTGAGGAAATCGTCTTCAGACTCAAACTCTACCCGGCTGTGTCTAAAACCAGCGGTTAGGCTCCATTGGTTGGTCAACGCCCAAGTGCTGATTAGGTAGGCCTCTTTGCTGTCGACCCGGTTGAACTCATCACGTTTAAGATCGCCCTTGTCGCCGTCGTTGTTGACGAAGCCCTTGCGACCCTCTCCTTGGTAGCCGTAAGTCAGACCTGCGGCCAGCTCTACTGGCAGGTTGAACAGTTCGGTCTGACGTTGCCAGCCCAGCTCACCGCCACCGAACTCGCGGTCAAGTTCGATTACACCGCCGCCCGCAAAAGGGTCGCCGCCGGTGAATGCCAGATACTGCTCTACATACCGCTCACCGCCGTAGACCATCACAGTCAGTTGATCGTCGTTGCTCAACCGGCGCTGATAATTCAGGCCAGCCTGATTGTGGCGTACTGTCTTGCGGGTGTTGTATTGCTCTGCGCGCGCTACCGCTTGTTCGCGGTCTTCATCCAGCGCTGAAGCAGAGAGCCCTAACGGATCCTGTGTCTCAGGTTGATCAAGACTATTAAGCAGCAGCGTCAGGCTGGATGCATCGTCGATATCCCAGCCCAAGCGTAGATTGGCCATATCGCGCTGCGCCTTGCTGTGATCCCGATATCCATCGGTTTCCAGTCGGGACACGTTCGCGTTGATGCTGAGATCGCCATGCTGGCCGCCGTACTTCAAGCGTGAACGCCAGAGATTGTCGCTACCTATCGCGCTGCGACTATCGAGTGTCGGGTGCAGCGGAGCGGCCTCGGTGAAGCCCTGGATAATGCCACCCGAGGCGTTGCCGTAAAGCGCGCTTAGGGGGCCGCGCAGCACATCGATGTATTGCATGCCGTCGAGGTCGAACAGAGATGGCTGACCCTGGCCGTCTGGCATAGTCAGTGGAATGCCGTCCTGAATCAGCCGCACACCACGCACGCCGAACTGGGCCCGCGCGCCGAAGCCGCGCGAGGATATTTGCACGTCCTGGGCATAGTTCTGGCGGTTCAGCGCCAATATGCCGGGGGAGCGCTGTAACGATTCAGAGAGATTGGCGCCCAGGTTAAATGGACTGATCTGGCTACTATCGATGTGGCTGTTGGCTGAAGGCAGAGTGTCATTGGCCTCTGCCGGATCAACGCCAAGAATGGTTTGCGTCGGCAGCTTTAAGTCGTGATCTGCGGCTAGCACTGGGGAGGTGATGAGAAGTAAAAGGGCTGCGGTGGCGGTAGGGCGGTTAGTCATATGACCTAGCTTGTTGTTATTGCTGTTGGCGGAGCGAAGCTATGAGGAATGCCAAAGCAGTCTAGCAGTCTGAAAGCGCAAGCTGTATAGCCAGTTGCCGGCTCTTTAGAAGTAACTCAGAGCCGACAAGGTATGCAGAATTCGTTGGAATTAGGCTAAGTAGAAACAAAAATTACTTTGAAGTAAAAATAAAAAGTGTGTAATAATCTGCTCCATTGCGTAGGTTTTTACTTTATTCCGCTGTTTTGTGGGCTTTTAGCGGGTTCAAATAAAGCTGATCTACTTACTACTGTAATATTTAGACTTTGTGTCAAAATGCCGCCTGTTTTATTGGCCTTGGCCGGGAGCTTTATGCACATGATGAACGACCTATATCTAGCACTGCGCCGTCTGCAGCGCGCCAGCGAAATTCACGCGAAGCGACTGGGCCGGCACAGTGGCCTGACACCGATTCAGCTGCTGATTCTGCATAGCATCAGGGCTATGGGTGAAGGCACTTTGGGCGACCTGGCCAAGCAGGTGAGTGTCTCTCAAGCGACCTTGAGTACCATCATTGATCGCCTTGAAAATCGTGATTTGCTGCAGCGCATTCGCAGCAAGAGTGACAAGCGTAAAGTTCATCTGGCACTCAGCGAGAAAGGTGTAGCGGTTATCCAGGCTGAGCCGGCACTGCTGCCATCGGCGTTTCTCGATCGCTTCGGTGATTTGGCGGACTGGGAGCAGTTGATGTTGTTAGCTAGCCTGCAGCGCGTAGCTGGTCTTTTGGAAGAAGGTCAGAGCGCGCCAGCCGAACTCTTTGAGGGCGAAACAGCCGCCTAATACGCCTCTAAGCGGCCTGCAACTCTGCAGGCCGGAAACCTCTAATCCCTTCTGTTTTCTTCACCACTGTTTTTCTCATCCGGGGTATTGCCTGATCGGGTTGCTGCGCATAGCATGTTTGAAATTTCAAACATCGATGTTTTAAATGCGTTACGCATGATCGATTTAAGCCCCTGATGAGGACTCGCTAGATGGAACTTCACTGCCCCGATCTTTTTCGCCAACAAGCCTTTGTTGATGGTCACTGGTGCGAGGCCGACAGCGGCGCGCGTACTGAAATCTTCAATCCGGCCAATGGCGAGCGCGTGGGCAGTGTGCCCAATATGGGAGCTGATGAAACCCGGCGCTCAATTATTGCAGCACAGCATGCGCAACAGGCTTGGCGTCAACGCACTGCCAAAGAGCGTGGCCAGGTATTGCGCAAGTGGTTCGATTTGATGCTGAAGCATCAGGAAGATTTGGCGCGCATCATGACTGCCGAGCAGGGCAAGCCGTTGGCGGAGGCGCGTGGTGAAGTTGTTTATGCCGCCTCTTTTCTGGAGTGGTTTGCTGAAGAGGCCAAGCGCGTATATGGCGATGTGATCCCTGGTCATCAGGCGGATAAGCGTATCTTGGTGCAGAAAGAGCCCGTTGGGGTGACGGCAGCTATTACCCCCTGGAATTTCCCTGCTGCGATGATCACCCGCAAAGCCGGCCCGGCCCTAGCTGCTGGCTGCGCCATGGTGCTTAAACCTGCCCCGCAAACGCCATTCTCTGCGCTGGCGCTGGCGTTCCTGGCTGAGCAGGCCGGCTTGCCTGCTGGGCTGTTCAGTGTGGTGACTGCTGACGTCGATGCGTCACGCGCGGTGGGTGGCGAGATGTGCAGCAATCCAATCATTCGCAAGCTATCGTTTACCGGCTCTACTGGCGTTGGCATCAAGCTGATGGAGCAATGCGCGCCCAGCCTGAAAAAACTGTCGCTGGAGCTCGGCGGCAACGCACCCTTTATCGTATTTGATGATGCCGATCTGGAAGCCGCTGTCGAAGGCGCAATGATCTCCAAGTATCGCAACGCGGGCCAAACCTGTGTCTGCGCCAACCGCATTTACGTGCAGGACTCAGTCTACGATGCCTTCGCAGCTAAATTGGCTGCAGCTGTTGAGCAGCTCAAAGTCGGCGACGGTACTGAGGTGGGTGTGACCACCGGGCCGCTGATTGATGGCAACGCGGTGGCTAAAGTGCAGCGTCATCTGGCGGATGCCACCGCAAAAGGCGCACAGGTGCTGGCTGGTGGTAAGCCACATGCTCTGGGAGGTAACTTTTTCGAGCCCACCATTTTGACCAACGTGGACAGCAGCATGCTGGTTGCTCGCGAGGAAACCTTCGGCCCGCTGGCGCCGCTATTCCGCTTCAACGATGAGGCCGATGTGGTGCGTCAGGCCAATGACACTGAGTTCGGTTTGGCGGCGTATTTTTATGCCCGTGACCTGAGCCGAGTGTTCCGTGTGGCCGAGCAGCTTGAGTACGGCATGGTCGGTATCAATACTGGTCTGATCTCTACGGAAGTCGCCCCCTTTGGTGGCATGAAGTCTTCGGGGTTGGGCCGTGAAGGCTCAAAGTACGGTATTGAAGAGTACGTCGAGATTAAATATCTATGCTTGGGCGGCATCTGAACCAGTCCCGGGTGTGATTTTCTGGGAGCACAGCTCCCTCCTTATAAGCGCGAGGCGGTTATGAGTAAGACGAATGAGTCCTTGATGCAACGGCGTCACGCGGCAGTAGCGCGTGGTGTCAGCCAGATTCACCCGTTGGTGGTACAGCGCGCCGAGAACGCGACTGTATGGGATGTGGAAGGACGGCAGTATATTGATTTTGCGGGAGGCATTGCCGTGCTGAACACCGGACACCGTCACCCGAAAATCATGGACGCCGTGAAGCGGCAAATGGAGCAGTTCACCCATACCTGTTTTCAGGTGTTGGCTTACGAGCCCTATATCGAGCTGTGCGAAAAGCTCAACGAGTTAGTGCCCGGTGACTTCGCTAAAAAGACGCTGCTGGTCACTACCGGCTCGGAAGCGCTCGAAAACGCAGTCAAAATTGCCCGTGCGGCGACGGGTCGTGCCGGGGTCATTGCCTTTACCGGCGCCTATCACGGCCGCACCATGATGACGCTGTCGATGACCGGTAAGGTCGCGCCCTATTCGGCGGGTATGGGATTGATGCCGGGTGGCGTATACCGCGCTCTGTTTCCCTGTGCGCTGCATGGCGTCGCCGATGATGACGCTATCGCCAGTATCGAACGTATCTTCAAGAACGACGCCCAGCCGCAGGATATTGCTGCCATTGTGATTGAGCCGGTGCAGGGTGAGGGCGGCTTTTATGTTGCTAGCCCTGCGTTCATGGGCAAGCTGCGTGAGCTGTGTGATCTGCACGGTATTCTGCTGGTGGCTGATGAGGTTCAGACGGGCGCCGGGCGCACGGGTAGCTTCTTCGCCATGGAGCAGATGGGTGTGGCAGCAGATCTGACGACCTTTGCCAAATCGATCGCGGGCGGCTTTCCGGTGGCGGGCGTGTGTGGTCGTGCGGAAGTGATGGATGCCATAGCACCGGGTGGTCTCGGCGGTACTTACGCTGGTAATCCGTTGGCCTGCGCCGCTGCGCTAGCCGTGCTTGAAATCTTCGAGGAAGAAAATCTGCTGGCGCGTAGCCGCACTTTGGGTGACTTGATTAGCGGTCGCTTGCGTGACGTGGCTGCCAATGACAAGCGTATCGGCGATGTACGCGGATTGGGTGCCATGGTGGCCTGCGAGCTGTTTACTGCAGAAGGTCATCCGCATGCAGAGCTGACCGCGCAGGTGGTCGCCATGGCCCGCGATAAAGGATTGATTCTGCTTTCCTGCGGACAGTACGGCAACGTGATTCGTATTCTGGTGCCGCTCACCGCTACCGATCTGGAAGTGCAGGCGGGCATGGATATTATTGCCGCCTGCTTTGCCGAGTTGTAACGGCTGCCGCGCGGCCAGCGGTCGGTCAGAAGGTAGACAGACCGCTGGCTTCCATAAAGCGATAGAGCCCATAACGCCAATAGCTGTGATCGGCGAACGCTGAATAAGGCAGGCTGTGGGTGCCGCCATCGTTGTTGCTCCACGCTCGCTTAAAGTCTGCGCGCATGTCAGCCATCTCAGGGTTGTTGGCCTGCGCAGTCAGGCGCACGCTGGTTTCCAGATTAAGGTCATGCAGGTTACGCCGGGTAAAGTTAGCTGACCCGCTAATCACCTCAGTTATCCCTTGGCTACGCTCTAGCCGAATCCATTTACGATGGCATTGTTCGCCGTTGGTTGCACACCAGCGCACCGCAACGCCCTGTTCGTTCAAGTCCCAGGCGGCTTGCCGATTGGGAATGCCATTCTTCTCGCGGCCAAAAGCGTCACGGTTAGAGTCAAGAATCGCGCGTACCTGCACGCCCCTTTGTTGGGCCGCGATCAGCGCCTCAACGACGGGCCGCGAAGCCAGGTAGAACATCTCCATATCCAACTGGTCGCCCGGCTCTGCCGAGGCCAGTAGCTCAAGCAGTGAACGCTCGATGGCGCCTTCGGTAAGCACCTGGATTTGCGGCATGCTGGGCTGAGTCTGCACGCTGGCAACGGTTGGCCAGTTCTTGGCCGCGTCGTAGCCTGAGAGTAGCGCGGCAGCTCGCTCGGTCTGCAGTAGGTCTAGTGCTGCCGCACCGCTGAATACGATAGCGCTGTTATGGTGGCGGCTGCTGGCGTCATGTGGATTCGCCGAGGTAACCAAGGCACGCCAGTTGTCGCCGTTGTCCACGATCAACGTCTTGCGATGATTTGCGCGAAAGTTGGCTAGATGCAAATAACTGCGCAGCGTCACCTTGCCCGGGCCAACCGGATTGGGCAGCCAGCCACCTTCAGTGTTGTTGCCCAAGTAGCTGCAACACAGTTGCCAGATGCCGGTCCAGGTTGGGTTGGACGCCGGCAAGCGATCGACATCGGTTAGCACCACCGCCACGCCCGCGGCGCGTAGCTGCTTGAGCTCGGGTGCGCGCATGCCGCCGTAAAGCGTGTTGAAAGGGTCGGTGATCATGACCACTGGCATGTTTGGATGCCTCTGTTTCGCTTCGATCAATGCCTGGGTCAGTTGCTCAGCAAGCGGACGGTAGCTGTCTGCTCCGGCAAAGCGGTTGAACAGAAACATGTCGACGACCACCAGTTTCTGCGCTTGGCCGATCAGGCGGAATGCTTCGTCGAAGATCTCCTGTTCGATCTGCTGCTTGCCCTCTGCATCAAGGTAAGCCTGATCGCGGAATATTTGCAGCTGGTCTGCCGAGCGCACCGGCCCAGTGACGGAAAGGCCATCAGGCATACTTTGGCAGGAGCTAAGTACAGCGCTGAAGACGGCGGCGAAAACCAATAAAGCAAGATAGCGGCGAGTGGCCGAGCGAGACCTAGACATAATGGGTGATCAGTAATGGCTACAAAGACAGTTAGCCTGCCGTTTGCGAGGGTGATAGGCAAGAGGCATCAGAGCCGGGCGCGCTACGCGCACCCGGAGCAAGGCTTATGCGACGGCTGGGCCTGCTGTGTCGCCCTTGGGGTTTGGGCCATAGGCGTTGGTTTGGGCCTCACCTTCGATGCACATGAAGATCAGATAAATGATTGAGCCAACAATTGGGACCAATGAAATCAGTATCCACCAACCACTGCGGCCGGTGTCATGAAAGCGGCGAACGGCTACTGCCAGTGACGGCAGCAACGTGCCCAGTATGTAGATAGTCGCAAATATTGGCATGCCGATTAGGGCGTCGATAACGCTCAACACAACCACGGCAAGAAAATTAAACAGCATGAAGAACCAATATTCGCTACGGCGAGCACGGCCTTGGAAAACGGCATATTGCTTAAGTACATCAAGGTACCAGTTCATGGGGGCTCTCTTTTTTGGATTATAGTTATTAGATTACAGAGTACGCCGGGCGCCTTGGGGAGAGTATTTAATGTCCCTGTGACGTCCTGTCTGCAATTCCTTTTTACATAAGGTATCGAGGCGCTCAATACCCGGCCCGATTATAGTTCGTTAGGCAGTCACCCGGTCAACCTGAGTGGGGTTTTCGCGTGCTAACCTGTGATCTGCTACTGCATATAAGGATGGGCATGCGCAAAGTGTTTGGCGTGGTAATCATTGCTCTGCTGTTTCTGCTGCTCAGTTTGGCAACGGCGCTTTGGTGGGCGCAGCGGGCGCTGACTGAGGCGGGTGTGCAGGATGTGCACTGGCAAGGATTGGGCTGGCAGCAGGGCGGCCTGCATCTGCAGCAGCTGTCCTTTGCGTTGCCTGCCGGACAAGTGGCGCTGGAGCAGTTACGACTGGTGCCGGGCTGGCGAGGCGGCCCGCGTATTCGCGTGCTGGCGCTGGAGCACGCACAGCTACGGTTTGATGCACGGGACTCGCGTGCTGAAACGGATGCACCGGGTATACAAGTTGCTAGCCTGACCGCGCCCGAGGTGTGGAACCGAGTAGTGAACTGGCTACCCGATCAGGTCAGCATCGCCGAGCTGGAAGCGCAGGTGCCATGCCATACCGGCACTTGCGAATTGAATGGCTCACTGCAGGCAAGTCGTGAGCCGGGCAATCTTGATGCCGGCGAGCCGGTACTGGCTAAGGTTGAGTTGCGCCTACAGGCCGGTGACGAGCAATTGCTATTGCAGCAGCAGGTTCAGGCTGAGAGTAAACAGCTGACATTGCAGGCTAGTCTGCTGGTTGATCAGCAGTTGGCAGCGCAGTTGCAGTCACGCTGGCAAGGCTTGACTCAGTGGCAAGGCAGTTTGAATGTGCCTGGCTGGCCGCAGACCTCTGGCCTTTATAAATATCTTGGCAACTGGATGGCGCTCGGTACCTTGCCGGTTAGCACGCTACCGCCCGGTGCTCAGTTGGCGCTCGATTGGGATTTGATTAGCTTGCAACCACCCGCTAGTTGGGTTGACTGGTTAGGTGGCAAAGTTGAGCTGAACGCTCAGTTGGCTTTGCCGCAACCGTGGCAAATTGAGCAGCTTGGCAGCGTTGGCGGCAACCTGCAGGTCCAACTGCGTGCTGACCAGGGGCGCTGGCAGGTACTGCAGGGAGAGGCGCAGCTTGCGTTGAACGAGCCGCAGCTTACCGTGCTTGAAGCGCTGCCGGGAAATCTGCAAGTCAAGCAATTGCAACTACAAGTGACTCCGGCGCCCAGCACTCAGCTGACGGCGGGCGAAGCCATACCCTTTCTGGGCAGCTTTTCGGTGCTGGGCGCCAATGGTCTGGCCGGAACGCTAAAGGGTGACATGGCGCTATTGTTGCCGCAGGTGCAAGAGCGGAATTGGCGACTACAGTTTTTAGACACTCAACTTGAATTACAGCTCGCCTCTTGGCGCGAGCAAGATGTGCAGTTACGTGATCTGCGTGTGATAACGCCTATCACTGGGGAGCTGGACGGGCTCGGAGCCGAATTGCAAGGCGGCTCCGCTGGGCAAGTAAACTGGTCACAGCTGCAGCTCAGCGCAGCTGATCTGACGTTGAATAAGGCGAGCCTGAAACTAACCAAACTTAGCTATCAGCAGCGCTGGCAGGAGCCGGGCAGCCTACGTGCAGGCAGTCAACTGAGCGGCAATGTTGCGCGGTTGGAACAGCCGCAATTGAAACCATTACGCTGGGATGTCGATGGCCGTTGGAGCTATGCCGACAGCGCTCTGCAATGGCAGGGAAAACTGAGCAATGCTGCCGGATTAGCGCTGGATACCGACTTTAACCTGCCTCCACAGCAGCCTTGGCGGTCGAAAATCACTCTTCAACCGTTGTTCTTCCGTGCTGGCAACCCCTTGGCTGATAGTGTGGTTGCGTGGCCGGTGCTGCTGAGTCTGTCCAGTGGGCAGTTGAGCGGGCAACTTCAGGCCAGTGGTGGCAGTGCGCCGCTCAGCTTGCAGGGTAACTTCAACGTGTCGGGTGGCAAGGGCATTTATGATCGCAGTGCATTTAGTGGGCTGGTCGCACCAGTAACGCTAAAACTGCAGGGGAATAACCTGTTGCTGGGTAGCACAGCGCTGCAGCTGGAAAGCTTTAACCCAGGGTTGGAAATGGGGCCTCTGCGCGCCGCTGCCAGTTATCGCGCAACAACGGATGACCTCATGCGCGGGCGTTTGCAGCTGGATCAAGCGCAAATGCAGATGCTGGGCGGACAAGTCACCGCTGAACCTGCGCAGCTTGACTTGTCAGCGAACGAGCAGCGGCTGGTGCTGAACATCAGTGGGCTGGAACTGGACACCCTGTTCGCAGTCTACCCAACAGAGGGTTTGAGTGGACGCGGTACTTTGGATGGACGTCTGCCTGTTGTGCTTCGCGATGGTGAACTGATGGTCGATGCCGGTGCAGTGGCCGCGCGAGAGCCTGGTGGTGTGCTGCGTTACCAGTCAGACAAGTTGCAGCGGCTGGCGCAAAGCAACGCAGGCATGCGCGAGCTGGCCGGGGCGCTGGATAACTTTCACTATACTGTGCTCAGCAGCCAAGTGAATTACGCAGAAGACGGTAACCTGCAGCTGGGCTTGCGTCTGCAGGGCAGTAACCCGAATTTTCAACAGGGGCGACAGGTAAACCTCAACGTGAACCTGGAAGAGAATATCCCGGCCCTGCTGACCAGTCTGCAATTGAGCAGCCAGGTCAGCGATATCATTCAGCAACGGGTACAGGAGCGCTTGCTTAAGCAGCGCCTGCAGCCCAACAAGGAGTAGCTATGCACTGGCGAGGGCTGTTGATTGGAGCAACAAGTATGTTGCTGGTTGCCTGTGCCGGCCCAACGGTGCGCTTGGCGGCGCCCAGCGAGCCGATCAATATCAACCTGAATGTGAAGATCGAGCATGAGATCTACATCAAGGTAGATAAGCAATTGGATGAAATTTTCGACGAATCCAGCGGGCTGTTTTAAGCGCGCGGTGCAACAAGGATAATTGCAATGGGCAAGAAGACGCTTTTCACGTTATGCATGTTGATGCTGCTGGGTACCGGCACCGCTTGGGCTTTGAGTTTGAATGAAGCGATGAGCGCGCTACCGACAGCGAAGGAAGCTGGCCAATTGGGCGAGCAGCCCAGTGGCTACCTTGGTGTGGTCAAAGCCGGCGGCAACGCTACTGATGTAGCGCAGCAAATCAACGCCGCGCGCAAGGAAGAGTATCAGCGCGTCGCCAAAAGCAACGGTATTGCACTTAAAGATGTAGAGGCCATCGCTGGCCAAAAGGCCATCGACCGGACACCGGCAGGGCAATACATTCAGATCAATGGGAGCTGGGTGCGGAAGTAGCAGGCAACCATTCGATGGCGCCGTACCAGCCGGTTATCGGTTGGCCGGCGTTGTCGCAATCAGTCATTAGCGCAACGCCGTCGATCTGTTGTAGGTCTTCGCCGTGTAACTGTTTGAAATCTTCCCGCACATTGCGTTGCTCTCTGACTAACTCGCCGGGCTGGTCGGGTGCGCCGCTCCGCACTGCCAGCATTTGCGCGTTGCCCGTAAAAGCATTGGGCCAATGGCTGCCTGCGGGCTGGCTACTTGACCACACGTAATTCACTGCCAGTGTGCGCCAAGGAAATAGCCCGCCATCCTTGACCACATAAACGCGTGCTGGGTAATCGTCGCCGGTTTTGCTGGTTTCATCCAAGCCTGAATACACTCCGCTCACCGCCCAAGACCAGCTCAGAATAGGGGTTTCGCGTAGGTCGATCGGTTGTTCTATGTACAGCGCGCTGGCTTCGCCGTTGCGGCATTCTGCTTGCAGCCTAACGCCGGCTGGGCTGCGTTCAAGCTGGTACTGGGTAGGTTCAGCAAAGCGCTTTACCTGCCATTCGAGCATCTCGCTGGGAGTGTAATGGGGCGCGGCATGGCCGCTCATTGGCAACAGCAAGGCGACGCAGGCCAAGCCAAGCTTGGTTTGGTTAATCATTGCCGGGCGCCTGTTCTGACTTCTGCTGATCTGCCTTGGCTTTTTGCTCAGCCTTATAGCGCTCCCAATCTTCCCAGTCATGGGGTGTGCCGGCATGCGGGCGGCTGGGGTGCAGGGCGCGCTCCAGCGCCTGTCCGTGCAGACTTGTGTCCTTGTCTTCTTCCTGATCAAGGCCATGTTTTTTGAGAAATTCGTCGGCGCGCATAACGGCCTCCTGACTCGGGGTTTTAAGTTCTCAGTATGGCAGCTGTTAAGGCCCTCAGGTCAAATGGACTATTTAGCGCTTATTCTGGCTAGCAATACGCAGTTGTTCGTTGGGTGCGAAGCGCTCTTGTAGCAACGCGTCAATGGCGGCTTGTTTGTCCTGCGGAGCGACCCCAGGCTGTTGCAAGATGCTCTCGCGCTCACGGCTGAACTCGCTGACGCGTTGCTGCCAATCGGCGCGTTGCTGGTCTAGCGCTTCCAGTCGTGCGGTCGCTTCGGGGCCAACCAGGTTGAGCCTTAGGTCGCGGATCTGCTCGGGGGCAGCATTTTGCTCATTCAGGGCCTGGGTTTCGCGGCGCAGATCTTGATGGAGTTGCGGCACCAACAAACCCTGCATTTCTGCGGGGAGGTTTTCCCGTAAAGCTTCTATATCCGCAGCGCGCTGTGCCGGATCAAGATCAGGGTTGCGGTTGATTGCCAGGCGCTCAAGGGTGAAGCGGTTATAGACCTCTTCACCAGCAAAAAAAGCTTGATGCACCTGCGCACTGAACAGGCTGGCGCGTAGGCGCTGCACGGCTTCTTCTCGTGCCCATAGGGCGTCCAGGTCATCCAGTACCGGGAAGTCTTGCTCCAGCTTGGCGACCGCCTGAAGGTAACTCAAATAATGCTCGAAAATGGCCAATGCCTGGCCACGTGCAGGCTCATCCAGTTTGCTGGTTAGTTGCTGGCGTATGCGTGTTTGGGTTTGTTCTGGCGTTTCTTCGCCATTGGCGCTGAGGTAATAGTCAAACAAATTGCGCAGCTGATCAGTGATCAACAGGTTGCCATCAGCATCGACCTGCAGTTGACCATCGACCTCGGTGCCACGCAGCGATTCTGGCATCGCCATAGGGGCGGTATTGCCGTTGCTTCGTTGTAAGTTTGCCGGCAGCGTCGCAGTGACTGATGTGGCGGAGTTCGTCGCCATCCTGCCTGGTGCATCGACGTCATCGGGTGGGTTGGGTAATAGTTGCCAGCCCAGCAGCAAGGCGCCTGCAAGCAAGGGCAAATAAACAAGAAATTTCATAGGCGAGCTCTGACTAGAGTAGAAGGGTTGCCGCGCGGCCGCCTAAACAGTGCGGCCGCGCGGAGTGCCTTACAGGCCGGCGTTCTTCAGGCGGTTGGCCTGTTGGCGGTATACGGTGACGGGATCGGTCTCGAACAGGCTGGTGAGGCCGAGGAACTGGTTGACCTCATCCAGGTGGTTCATTCGATAGTTGTCACGAATGACCATGCCCATATGGGAACTGCAGCGACCTACCAAGCCATCGTTGGGCTGGCCATTGAAGGTCAATGAGCCGGCACCGGTGATTAGATCGGAAACATCCAGCGGGTTAGTCAGCGGGCTAGTGCCTCCCCAAGAGTAATAACGCACGCCATTGACCTTATAGGCCCCCTCGCCGCAGGCGCTGGTTGGAATGCCTTCCGGGAAGCGCGCATTGAAGGCTGCCGCGCCAGTCGAATTCAGTGATTCCAGCGAGCCGAGTGCGTTTTGCGGCGTCATGGAGCTGCTGCCGGAAACCAGGTTGATAAAGGCACCTAAGGCGTTGACCAGCCCGGCGACAACGGCTTCACCGGCTGAACCCTCGGGGATCTCACGAAGGAAGTCGGCGGTAGCGGAACCTTTGTGCGGCGCACCGACGCTGGTGACGGAAGCTACCAGGTCAGGTCGGACCGAGGCGACGTAACGCGCGGTAGGGCCACCATGGCTGTGGCCGACTAGATTGACCTTCTGTTTGCCGCTGATCGCGACAATTTCTTCAACTTGTTCAAGCAATTGCTCGCCGCGTGCTTCGGAGGTATCGAGTTGGCTGACTTCGGTGGTGTAGACGGTGGCGCCGTCTTTGCGTAACGCGGCGGGAATGCCATACCAGTAATCGATTCCAAGCAAGCTATCGAAACCGAGCATGCCGTGGGCTAATACGATGGGATATTTGGTCTTGGTGTATTGCGAAGAGCTGAACCAGAAAGCCTGGGCTTGAGTGCTAACGCCCAGTGCGGCGATAAGGCCGCAGGCAACGCTCAGTCGGGTCTTGTTCGACATGACGAAACTCCTTGTGCTTGTTTTTGTTTGTATCGTCTTGAGACATTCAGGTCTTTGCCTGAGGTGACTGAGAATAGTCAGCAGCTAGGGGCTTATGAAGCTGTTGCCGCGGACTTTGTGACGCAGTTACATTCAATCAATTGTGACTGGTTGGTCATTGGCTCTGGATCGCGATCATTCACCTAAAAAATCAGATGAACTGCAATTCATTCTTTGCTGAGGCGGGCATGATTGTAGTGTTTTGGTTGCCGGGAAAGCCTGCTTTCCCGGCCAATTCAGCGGTTACTCGTTTTCTTCAAGATAACTGGCTTTTATTGCGCGCCACTCCTCAGACTCGGTAATCCGCAGGACTTCCTCGCTTAGCGGTTCACGTAATTTGCTGCCGGCGGGCAACGCCAGTGCATAAAGTTGCTGCTCGAAAACGGCGGGCACCAAGTCCAGTCGCTTGTCACCAAGCTGTTGGTTGCGGAACTGCATGAGCGGCCGGTCATATACCACGGCGTCGGTCCTGCCATCGATGACTGACTGCATTGCTTCGGTCAGGCTGGGATACTCGCGGCGTATCACATGGTTGTCTTCCAGATAGCGAGCACTGGCAGTGTTGGCGATGGTGGCGACAGTACTGCCGGGCAGGTCCTGTGGGCCGCCAATCTGGTACTGCAAATTACTGACTGTGAGCGAGGTGGTAATGGCGGCCGTGAAACTGGCGACCATGATCAAGCCGGCAAACATCCACACTAGCGCGACCAGTCGGCCAGCTAGTGTGACAGGCGCTTTGTCGCCGTAGCCTACGGTGGTCATGGTCACCGCCGCCCACCAGAAGCTGGCGCCTATTCCTTCGCTGGCTTTGCCACCAAACTGCTCAGGGTTGGCACGGCGTTCACAGACCCACAGCAGAACGCCAACGGCGAACAGCAGCAACCCCAGCGCGACAATCACGCTAAGAAACTCCCAGCTAAACAGCGCTTTCAGGCTCTGCAATATACCGTGCTTGGGCGTTCGCGGTACGCCGATGGAGAGTCCGGTTTGATAAAAAGGGTGGCTGAAGTCAAAAGCCGCTTCGCGGTCAGCGGTCATGGTCAGTGCGCCCACGGCGACATCTATTTTGCCGCTCTCTACCTGGCTGAGTAGGTCGGAAAATGACAATGGAACCCACTCATAGTCGAGCTGCTGTTCGCGCGCTACGGCGCGCCAGAGGTCGATGCTAATGCCTTCCCATTCGCCCTGTTCGGTTTGAATAACAAAGGGCGGCACTTCGGTAATGCCGACCTGCAAGGTTTTCGCCTGACTGAGGCTGACGCCGCAGCCCAGCAATAAAAAAACGCACAGCTGAAGAAGACGTAAAGACATGGGTAGCTCCCTATTATTTGTAACTAGCTTAACAAAGCTGGCTGGGGCTGACAGGTTGCATACGCGGGTTGCCGAGCCGGCGACGCATTTGTTGAGGCAATCTGGTACTCTCCGGTCTGGCCGCTGCACAGGAGGCCCTGCACGCAGGGAAGGCTATGTTGACTGGATATTTGACGAGTTACGCATTTTGGTTGCTGCTGGGTTTAGCCCTGCTGCTGTCAGAGTTTTTCATTCCCGCCATGGTTGCGGTGTTCTTCGGTATTGGTGCGCTGGCAGTGGGTCTGCTGACTCTATTTGGCGTGATCGATAGCTTGCCCTATCAGTTGGTCTTGTTTGCGTTGATCAGTGTCGTGGCGCTCTGGTATTTGCGGCGGCACTTTTATCGCTGGTTACGCGGCAACGAGGCTGATCTAGCTGCACGTGACCAGGACGATGCCGGGCTGCTGGGCGCCAGAGTGGCAGTACTCACCGATTTCATCGATGGAATCGGGGATATACAGCTTAACGGCGCTAAGTGGGATGCAGAATCGAACGAACCACTCAAAGCCGGAGACACGGCATGGGTACTGAGTCACAGCGGGATTGTATTGCAGGTCAGCGCACAACGACCTGAAAAGCCTTAAATTACCTCACGGAGCTTCAAGCATGGAAATTGCCACTATTCTCTCCCTCGCGTTTCTTGTCCTGGTCATCGTTGCTTTGGCCAAGACGGCGCGCATCGTACCGCAGCGTTCGGCTTTTATCGTCGAGCGACTGGGTAAGTACGCTAAAACCCTGGAAGCGGGTTTTCACCTGCTGATTCCTTTTGTAGATCGTGTGTCTTACAAACACACCTTGAAAGAAGAAGCGATCGACGTACCCAGCCAAGCCTGTGTGACCCGCGACAACATCCAAGTGGTAGTTGATGGCGTGCTCTACCTGCAGGTAGTTGATCCCAAGCTGGCCAGTTACGGCATCAACGATTACCGCTATGCATCCATGCAGCTGGCGCAGACCACCCTGCGTTCGGTGGTGGGTAAGATCGATCTGGACAAGACCTTTGAAGAGCGTGAAACCATTAACGTGCAAGTCGTGAAAGCACTTGATGAAGCTGCTCAGCCGTGGGGCGTGAAAGTGCTGCGTTACGAGATCGCCGACATCGAACTGCCAGCGACCATTCTCGATGCACTGGAAAAACAAATGCGTGCCGAGCGGGAACGTCGTGCGGTCGTAGCCCAGTCTGAAGGTGAGCGTGAGGCCAAAATCAACGTGTCTGAAGGCCAGAAGCAGGAAACGATTAACCTGTCTGAAGCTGATAAGTTACGCCAAATCAATGAAGCCGAAGGTAAGGCTCGCGAGATCGAGCTGATTGCAACTGCAACAGCGGAAGGTCTGCGCCGCGTAGCCGAGGCGATCAACACCGAAGGCGGCCAGGCAGCAGTGTCGCTGCGGGTTGCTGAGCAGTACGTGAAAGAGTTTGGCAAGTTGGCAAAGACCAACAACACCATGATTCTGCCAGCGGAGCTGAGCAACATCGGCTCGGCAGTGGCGGCTATCACCAAGACACTGGAATCAGTGAAGCAGTAAGCTACACGCTGCAAATCAGTAAAACGGCTCCCTCGGGAGCCGTTTTACGTTGCAGGTTATCAGCTCGCAGGAGCTTCGGTCCGTCGCTCGGCGCGCCGCTCTTTCCACCCTTCCAGCAACGACAGCAGCGCCGGCACCACCATAAGCACCAGTAAGGTAGAGAAGCCCAGGCCGAACGCTATGGAGGTGGCCATCGGGATCAAGAACTGTGCCTGCAGTGACGTCTCAAACAACAATGGTAGCAGGCCGCCGATGGTCGTCAGCGAGGTCAGCAGTACGGCGCGCAAACGCTGTACCACAGCTTCGTTCAACGCTTCATTAACCGCCAACCCGAGAAGCCGTTGATCCTGGTAAAAGCTGACCAGAATGATGGAGTTGTTGACTACGATGCCCGACAGCCCGAACAGACCAAACAGCGACAGTATGGTCAGGTTGAGCCCCATCACCCAATGGCCCAAGACGGCTCCGACCAAGGCCAGCGGGATCACCGACATCACGATCAGTGGAGTGCTCCACGAGGAGAACACCCAGACCAGTACCGTATACATCAACAGCAGGCCTATTATTAAACCGGTACGCATATCGGCCAGGGTTTCCTGTTGGTCGACCGAGCGCCCTTCGAAGCTGTAGCGCACGTTGTACTGGCTGGCCAGCTCCGGCAGCTCGCGGGCGATACTCGCCAGCACCTGTCCTGCCGTGGTCTGGCTGGCGTCAATATCAGCCGTCACATCGGTTGCCAGCATGCCATCGGCGTGGCGCAATGACTGAAAGCCCTGGTTGTTGCCAAACTGGACCACTTGCCCAAGAGGGACGAAGCGCCCGTCGTCGAGCCGAATACTCAGTTCACTCAGGCTGGCCAGGCTTTCTCGCTCAATGCGTGGCAGCTGCACGCGCACCTCAACCTCGTCCTGATCTTCCTGATAAATCTGCGCGAGACGACCGTCGTAGGCGGCGCGTAGCTGGCGGCCGACACTCTGGATGCTCAGACCCAAGGATTGACCATAGGGCGTAAGGCTATAGACCAACTGCTCGCGGCCCCATGACATATCATCTTCGGTACTGAGGACGCCCTCGATTGAACCAATCATCACCGACAATGCTTCTGCCGCGGACTTGAGCTGTTGAGGGTCGCTCCCCGTCAGGCGAACATCAACATCTTTGCCGGGCGGGCCGCCCACCTGCTCGGTGATGTTTAGCTGGTCAATGCCGGGAACCAGCTGGATGCGTTTACGCCAGGCGCGAATAAAGGCCTTGTTGCGCACGTCGCGGTGATCGGGTGAGACCATTTCAATCAGTACCGCGCCCAGGTTATCGCCCTGCCGGCTGCCGGCGTTCTCACTGATCACCTGCCCTTCGCGGGTAACGGCGGTGAGAATCAGGTCGCCACCTAGGTCGGCTTCGGTATCGGCTAGCGTCTGCTCTAAGTGGCGCATGAACCTGATCATGGTGTCGCGTGGCGTCCCGGCGACGAAGCTGACGTTGGCCTGCAGCATCTGGGGTTCTGGCGTAGGGAAGAAGCTGAAGCCGATACGGCCGCTGCTCATCAATCCCATGGTGACAATCACGGTGACCAAGGCGCAGGCCAGGGTGGCACCGCGATAGCGTAGCGCCAAACTGGAAACGCGGCGAAAGCGGCCGTCGCGAAAGTGATTGAAAGCCTGGTCGAAGCGCTGGCGTACGGCATCTACTTGGCCCATCATTTTCGACGCCCGGGAGGTGCTGGGGGCTTTCTTAATGGTGGGTCTGAAGGCTGAGCGCAGGTGATGCGGCAGCACCACAAAACACTCCAGCAAGGAGGCGATCAGTACGCAGATCATGACGATAGGAATATCGCCAAGAATATTGCCGAAAATACCTCCCACCATTAGCAATGGCATAAAAGCGGCGATGGTGGTCAGTGAGGAGGCGACGACAGGCCAGAACATGCGCTTGGCTGCACCCTCAGAGGCGCGTTGCGGCTGCTCACCACCGCGGAAGTGCGCGTCGGCGTCTTCGCCCACCACAATTGCATCATCGACGATCACCCCAAGGGCCATGATCAGCGCGAACAACGAGATCATGTTGATCGAGCCACCAATGACCCAGAACACTGCCATGGCGGCGAGGAAAGCGGTCGGAATGCCGACCGCAACCCAGAGCGCAACACGCGCCGGCAGGAACAGGTAAAGCAGCACCATGACCAGCACCAGTCCGCTCAGGCCGTTGTTGACCAGCAGGCTGATACGGTCGTTGATCAGCTGCCATGACTGGTCGTAAACATGGATCTTTAACTCGGGCGGCAAGCTGGGTTGCACGCGCTCTAACCAAGTGTTGAGCGCTTGAGCCGCTTCCAACGAGTCGCCGTCTTCGGCGCGCTGCAACGCCAGCTCCACTGCTGGCTGGCCCTTGTAACGCAATAGCACTTGATTACGGCGCGGCTCCTGGCGAATCTCCGCGATGTCGCCCAGGCGTAAATGGCTTGTGCCGTTGGGCTGTAGCGGGATATTGGCAAACTCTTCAGCGTCGCGGCGCTGCTCTATGGCGCGCAGCTCACGCGCGGAATCCTGCTCGCCGGCCTGGCCAGCTGGCAAATCACGGGACTCAGCATTAACCCTGTCAGCGATTTGATCCAGCGAGAGCCCTAGCTGCTGCAGCGTGGTATTGGGGATTTCAATGCTGATTTGCTGCTCGGGCAAACCGGCAATCTCAATACGATCAATGCCGTTGGTGAGGAGGTCATCCTCCAACCGGTTAGCAATGATACGCAATTCATGCGGTGCGTAGGGCCCATAGAGCAAGAGTTTGGCGATCGGGTCGTAGCGCGCGATTCTGACTACTTCGGGCTTTTCCGCGTCAGCGGGCAAATTACGAAACTCATCTACTTGCTGGCGCGCGTCGTCCAGCGCAATGACCGGGTCGGTGCCTTCGCGGAACTCGAGGGTAATGCTGGATACCCCCTGAGCGGAAGTTGAAGTCATGTTTTTCAGGTTCTGGATGCTGCGTAGACGTTGCTCCAGTGGAATGGTGATGGCCTGCTCAATGTCTTCAGCGGCCGCGCCGTTCCAGATCACCCGAACAGTTACGAAGTCGAGCGCGAAGGTGGGGAAGAACTGTATGTTCATCCGGCTCAGGCCTAGCGCACCGCCCATCAACATGACCAGCATCAGCAGGTTGGCAGCGACCTTGTGACGAACAAAAAAGGCCAGTGGGCTGTTGTCGCTCATGGACGTGGTCCGGTCGCGTCATCGTTGCTGGGAGCCGCTGCGCCGGTTTCGACTTTCAAGCCCTGCACGGCATTGGGTAGGTGAGTGATGACGATTTCCATGTTGGCTTGCAGCTGCGAGGAGCGCACCAGGACGCGTCGGTCGCCTTGCTCGGTAAGGATTTCACCAACGCGCTGCACCTCAATTCGTTGCAGGCGGCCATCGAGCACCTGATACAAAGTGTCGTTGCCGTAGAGCGCGCTGTAAGGCAGGGCCACGCTATCGCTGCGTACTGGTCGCGCAACGCTGATTGCCAGCAGGTTGCCCAACCGCAGCCCCGGCTGTGGCTGATCAATGCTGAAGAGTGCTTCGACGCCACGCGCATCGGCCTGACCGGCGATACGTTTTAGGGTCATGCTGATCGGCGGTTCGATGTCGAGACTATGTGCTTGCAGCTGGCTGCCGCTCTGCAACGCCTGAGTAAAGCTCTGGCTGTGCACCTGCGGGACTACCGCCCGCAGCTCCATGCCTTGTAGTGGATAGAATTCAAGCAAGGCAGCGTTGGCATTCACCTGATCGCCTACCGCCGCCTGCACATTGCCCACTACGCCATCAAAGGGGGCCAGGAAGCGACTGCGTTCGGCATCGCGTTGGGTGCTGTCGAAGGTGGCCTGAGCACGCGCAACTCGCGCCTCTACTGCTTGCAGGCGGGACGGATAACTGTTGATGCTGCGTTGACGGTTGGCCACTGTCAGCGCGGAGCGATCAAGCGCGTCTTTGCTGTTTTCCAGCTCTGCCGAGGGCAGCACGCCGCGGGTAATCAGTTGCTCGGTACGCTCAAGATTTTTTTGTGCGTTGGCTTGAATGCGGCGCTCCAGCGTAAGCGCCTGGAGGTCATTCTGGTGGGCTACCTTTTCGCTCTGCAGCTGCGCCTTGGCGTCTTCCAGGTCAGCCCTTGCCTGATCGACGCGAGGTTTGATGTCGGCTTCGTCCAAGGCCATCAGAAGTTGGCCTTGTTTTATCTGTTCGCCATCCTGTGCTGGTAGCTCGGCCACACGCCCAGCCATAGGGGCTACCACGGTAAACAGCAGGGGCGATTCAAGCACGCCATAAAGGGTTAGGCGCGGGGCAAAAGCATCGGGCTGAATAACTTCCGTAGCCACCCGCCAGCTGCGCTCCAGTGAGTTAACAGCGGCGGGTTCATCGCGGGTTAGGCGTAGCAAGATGAAAATGACGATCCCGACAGCAACAATCAGGATCGGTACAAGGCGTTTACGCATGGAAATTCCGAATCGGGCGGCTGTTATTTTGACTGCTCTGTATAGCGTGTTGCCCCGGTATCGGGCAAGTGCTCTGCGTGCCCTTCGTGAAGTCTTGCCCCGGTTGTGCTGACGACGGGCAGATGTGACACCTATGGAGTGACATATCTGCAATGGATATGAGTTCTCCAAATCGGTTGGTGGGTCTACCGTAGGCCAAAATAAAACTGCCCAATGCCGTGCGTCGGTGTGAGGGCCGAACCCCCCATTTGGAGGCAATGTCTGTGGCTACCGCACCTCGCTGGATACCGTCTTACCCTGAAAGCGCTCGCTGGGATCTGCCCTTTGATCCGCAACCTATCCCCTCATTGCTTGATGCCGCTGTGGCTGAGTTCCCCGACAACTCAGCAATCGACTTTTTCGGCAACAAGATGAGTTACCGTGAGCTGAGCCACAAGGTAGCGCAGGCCGCACGCGGCTTTCAGCAGCTGGGCGTGAAGCCTGGCGTGCACGTGGGGCTTTATCTGCCCAATTGCCCGCACTACTTCATTAGCTTTTTAGGCGTGTTGCGCGCCGGTGGCACGGTGGTCAACTACTCTCCGCTCGACGCCGAGCGCACGCTGGCGCACAAAATTGAAGACAGTGAGACCGATATCATGGTCACCCTAGGTCTTCAGGCGTTCTATCCACGCATGGCAACCTTGATGGAATCGACGCGTCTGCGCCATCTTGTGGTGGGCGAACTGACCGAGTTTTGCACCACTTTTACCTCTGAACAACGCGATTTGCTGGGGCCTCAAGCGGCGCCGCAATTGGATGCCGATTGCAGCAACTTTGCGCAATTGTTGGACAACCAGGGAGATTATCAGCCTTACCCTATCGAAGATCCGAACAACTGCCTGGCAGTGCTGCAGTACACCGGCGGCACCACGGGTGTACCCAAGGGCGCCATGCTGACCCACGGCAACATAACCGCGTCCTGTGCTCAGCTGCGCGAGGTGTTGAGCGCTGCCGTCGAGCCGGGGCAGGAGCGCGTGCTGGCGGTGTTGCCGCCGTTTCATATTTACGCGCTGATGGTCAACATGATTTTTGGCCTGCGCGCCGCGGCTGAACTCTATCTGCACCCGCGGTTTGATGTGATGACGGTACTCAAGGAAATCAGCGAGAGCCGCATTACCACCTTCCCCGGCGTGCCGACCATGTTCATTGGCCTGCTCAGTCACCCGAGTACGGGGGATTACGACCTGTCGTCACTGAAAATGTCTAACTCCGGTGGTGCGCCCTTGCCGGTTGAGGTGCAACAGCAGTATTTCAACCGTTCCGGCTGTACCCTGCGTGAAGGCTGGGGTATGACCGAAACGACTACCACCGGCACCTTTACACCCAGGGACACCACTCCGCGCCCCGGCTCCTGCGGCATCCCGGTACCCGGCTCGTACATCCGCATTCTTCCGCTCGATGGTGGCGAAACCGAATTGCCGGTGGGTGAGAAAGGCGAAGTATGCATCAAGGGGCCGAATATCACCGCCGGCTACTGGCGCCGTCCGGATGCCACCGCGGAGGCTATGACCAGCGAAGGCTTCCTGCGCACTGGTGACATTGGCTATATGGACGCCGATGGTTTTGTTTATATCGTCGATCGCACCAAAGATATGATTTTGTGCAGCGGCTACAACGTTTATCCGCGCACTATTGAAGAAGCGATATATGAGTTTCCGGGCGTAGAGGAAGTATCTGTAATCGGTGTGGCCGATGCCTATCGTGGGCAGGCCCCTAAAGCCTTCATTAAGCTCAAGGTCGGCGCTGAAGTCTTCACCTTTGAGACGCTGCAGGAGTTTCTTTCCAGTCGCCTCGGCAAGCATGAGCGGTTGCAGAGTATGGACATTCGCCCGGAGCTACCCAAAACGCCAGTGGGTAAGCTCTCGAAGAAAGAGCTCTATGAAGAAGAAAAGCAACGGCAGGCGAGCGCTGCCAGCGCCTAAATAAAAACGGGTGGCCTTGGCCGCCCGTTTTTACGTCTAGCTGAATTCTTTTGTAAAACCTGTGTGGCGGGGCCTCTATTACCCTGCGGCGCTTTCACTGATAATGGCGCCTTCATTTCTCCACGGTGGGTAACGGACGATGTTGTTGGCAATCGCGGCAGTGATAGCGGGTTTGGTTCTGTTGGTCTGGAGTGCAGACCGCTTTGTAGACGGCGCATCGGCAACCGCCAATCACGCCGGCATGCCGCCGTTGCTGATCGGTATGCTGATCATTGGCTTTGGTACCTCGGCACCGGAGATGGTGGTTTCAGCGCTCGCCGCAGGCCAGGGTAATCCGGGCTTGGCACTGGGTAACGCGTTCGGCTCTAACATTACCAACATTGCCTTGATCATTGGTTTGGTCGCGGTCATCAGCCCGATCAAGGTGCACTCACAGGTTATCCGCAAAGAGCTACCGATCTTGCTCGCCATTACGCTGTTGGTGGGTTATCAGTTGATTGATGGGCAGCTGTCGCGCATGGACGCCTGGGTGCTTCTAGGGGTGTTCTTCCTGATCATGGGTTGGTCCATCGTGCAAGGTATGCGCGGTCGTGGCGATAGTTTGGCAGAGGATTTTGAGGGCGAAGTAGCCAACAACGCGATGCCGTTGAACAAAGCGATCTTTTGGCTGCTGTTGGGTCTGGTGCTACTGATTGTCAGTTCGCGCATCTTGGTTTGGGGGGCAGTCTACATCGCGGAAAGCATGGGCGTTAGTGACCTGATCATCGGCCTGACCGTGGTAGCAGTTGGCACCTCACTACCGGAGCTGGCCTCGTCGCTAGCGGCGATTCGCCGTAACGAGCATGATCTGGCGTTGGGTAACGTGATTGGCTCCGGGCTGTTTAACACCCTGGCGGTTGTCGGTATTGCTGCCGGTATCTCACCGCTTGCGGTGGATCCTGTGGTGTTGCAGCGCGACTGGGTAGTGATGTTCGCTTTAACGCTGGCGCTGCTTGCCATGGGCATTGGCCGTCGTGGCCGAGAGGGTCAGGTTAGCCGTCCGGAGGGGATGCTGCTGATGCTCGCCTATTTTGGATATACCGGTTATCTGGTTTACTCAATTCTGGGTTAATAGTGCTCGCCATCCGGTCGCCGCAGACTGTGAGCGACCAGGTGGCAGGTGTATGATGTTTTTTTCCGCAGCCGAGATAGCCGCTTTCCCTATGACTGAAGCGAATACCGCCACGCCGCAACACAAACCGCGCCCGATGATTGACCTGCTGGTCAGCATCTTGCTTCCCTCCATCATTCTCATGAAGTTCAGTGGTGAAGCCGATTTAGGTGCCACTAAGGCGCTGATTGTCGCGTTGGCACTGCCGTTGGGGTGGGGCCTGTTCGAGCTGGTTCAGTACCGTAAATTTAACTTTATTGCCTTGCTTGGCGTGGTCAGCGTGTTGCTTACCGGCGGCATTGGCTTGCTCAAGCTTGACCCACAATGGTTGGCGATAAAAGAGGCGGCGGTCCCAGGCGCCATTGGTATCGCTGTGCTCGTATCCACACGAACGCGTTATCCATTGATTCGCACTTTGTTGTACAACGAAAAGGTTATCAACGTGGCGCGGGTGCACGAAAGGCTGGAAGATCGTGGGCAAGTAGAGGTGTTTAATCAGCGCCTGCTGCGCGCGACCTACTTTCTGGCCGGGACATTTTTCTTCTCCTCGGTGATGAACTACATCGTCGCTAAGTGGATTGTGGTTAGCCCCGCCGGTACTGAAGCCTTCAACGAAGAGTTGGGGCAAATGACGCTGGTCAGCTACCCAATGATCGCCATTCCTTCAATGATCATGATGATGGCAATCTTGTTTTACCTCTGGCGCACCATCCACGGCCTGACGGGGTTGAAGATGGAAGAGATTATGGCGCAACAGCCCAAGGGCTGATATTCGCTGAGAAGTTACAGTTTTGACGTATAAAAAGCCCGGCACATGGCCGGGCTTTTTTATGGCTGCTGCCTGCGAGTTACAGCGCTTCTAGCGCTTTACGCAGGGTTAGCACAGTACGGTCGATGTTGTGCAGCTTGTCTAGGCCGAACAGACCGATGCGGAAGGTTTTGAAGCCTTCTGGCTCATCGCACATCAGCGGCACGCCAGCGGCGGTTTGCAGGCCGAGCTGGCCGAACGCCTTGCCGTTTTGCAGGCCATCATCGGTGGTGTAACTCACCACCACGCCGGGTGCGCCAAAGCCCTCGGCGGCAACACTCTTGAAGCCTTTCTCGCGCATCATTTCGCGTACTGCGCGCCCCAGTTCCAGCTGTTCCTGTTTGACCTTCTCGAAGCCGTAATCACGGGTTTCCAGCATGGTGTCGCGGAACGCCTTGAGCGCGTCGGTTGGCAGGGTGGCGTGGTAGGCGTGGCCACCGTTTTCGTAGGCCTGCATGATCTGGCGCCACTTCTTCAGGTCGGCGGCAAAGCTGCTGCTGGTAGTCGTTTCCAGCACGGCTTCGGCACGTTCGCTAAACAACACCAGCGCGCTGCACGGTGAGGCGCTCCAACCTTTTTGCGGTGCGCTGATCAGTACGTCGATGCCACACGCTTGCATATCGACCCAGACGGTACCGGAGGCGATGCAATCGAGTACGAACAAACCACCTACTTCGTGAACAGCATCGGCTACGGCGCGCAGATAATCGTCGGGCAAGATAATGCCAGCTGCGGTCTCTACGTGGGGAGCGAAGACCAGGTCCGGCTTGTTGGCGCGGATTTCGGCGATCACATCTTCAATGGCGGCGGGGGCAAACTCGGGTTGAGTGCTGGCGTCGGACTTGCTCGCCTTGAGCACCGTTTCGCTGGCCGGGATGCGACCCATTTCGAAAATCTGACTCCAACGGTAGCTGAACCAGCCGTTGCGGATAACCAGGCACTTTTTGTCCTGCGCAAACTGCCGTGCCACAGCTTCCATGCCGAAGGTGCCACCGCCGGGAACGACGGCAACGGCATTGGCGTTGTAGACGTCTTTGAGCGTGGTGGAAACGTCGCGCATCACTTGTTGGAACGTCTGTGACATGTGGTTCAGTGAGCGGTCGGTAAAGACCACAGAGTATTCGAGCAAGCCTTCGGGATCGATGGCAGGGACCAGTTTGGACACGGGGGCTCTCCAGATAGGGCAAAAAAACGCCGGCCTGAGCCGGCGTTGGCGATGCCCTATCCTAACCCGATTTACGGCGTGGCGCAGCGCTGGAGTGGCGCTGGTTGGCTATTTGTCGCGGGTCAGGTGAAAGAAAAAATCCAGTGGCTTGCCCTTGATATCGCCGAGACCTATGACAACGTCATCACTAACCTTGCGGAAGTAATCGATGATCGGTTGCTGGTCGTAGATCAAAGCCGCAGAAACTTGATCGGCAAAGACCATCTCGCGGATCTGCGCACGGCCCAATTTGTCGTAGTTTTGCAGTGTGCCGTCCGGGCCTGGGTAGAGGATGGGCTCTACGTCGTTGACGCTGTTGAAGCGTTTTCCATACCAGTTCAGCGGGTCGGGCTCCGCGCCGCCGTCAAATTTACCGCCGTGCCAGGTGCCCAGCATGAAGTCGAGATCAACCGGTTCAAGTTGCTTGAACAGCGGCATGAGAGCCTCCGCCGAATAAGCATCACCGCTTTCGATCATTTGCATAAGTTTGTTTTCTACTTCGCCGGCCATAACGCCTCCGCTAAGCGCTGCGGCTAAGCCCAGCGCGCTGATGGATTTTGCTGCCTTGTTCATATACCTGCCTATTGTTATTTGGGTGGGCAGCAAGGATCCGATCAGCCGGTACACATACTCCAGCAAGCGTTAAAAGCGGCGTCTATGTCGCTCTGCTGCAGGGTCAGGTGACCGTCACGTTCGGCTCTGATCAGATTCACGAAGGCACCCCATACCATGCTCATTAGCACTTCGGGGCGCACATCGCTGCGAAACAGCCCCTCTTGCTGAAGTTGCCGGTAGCGCTCGACGATCGGCTTGAGGATTTTTTTCTCCAGTGCTTTGCTTTCATCGTCGAGGTAAGGCCGGTGATCCTGCAGTTCCATGAACATATAAGCATCGGGGTCGCTGCGGCTGAAATCAGCCATGCGCTGCCAGACGATGGCAAACAGGCTTTTGGCCGGTAGCGACAGATCCAGCTCGCGATATAGCCGCGTGCTGGTTGTTCGTTTCTGTTCACGAAACAGCTCGTTGACCAGAGCTTCCTTGCTGCTGAAGTAGCGATAGATGGTGCCAGTACCTACCTGTGCCTGTTCGGCCAGGGCGGGCATGGGCACGCCGTTCACACCGCCTTTTGCAAAAACTTTCAAGGCTGCGTCCAGGATGGCCTGGCGTTTATCCTTGATGCGTGGGCGGGCTGCTTGCTCGGGGGTTGAATGAGTATTCATTCGCGCATTCTAACCACTATCGCCAATTTGTACAGCGCATCACCCGGCCGTTAAGGGCAGTGGTGGGTTGCTGATTTACTTATGGATGAATGTTCATTCAATACGTGCAGGGTAAAGATCTTCCAGATAAATGCCAACTGTTTTTTCTAATCAGAGAGGGCGGCGAAGTAGTTTCGGTGAATGGCTAGCGGGAATCAGAGTCAGGCGTTGGATTGCAATTAGAGGAGTAGCGCGAGGGACTGCATTCGCCGGGGCGAAGCCGCCCCGGCGAACATTCCAGTACTGCTGTCAGTATATTTAGTTACGACGGCTATCGATCACCGATTGCCAACTAACACTCTCATCGTCTTCCGGTGGTTTGCCACGGCGCTTGTCTGCGCTGCGTGCGATAAACCAGGCGATCAGAGTGAAGATCGATACCGCCAGTAGGATGACGCTGGCAATGGCATTGATCTCGGGCTTAACGCCCAACCGCACTGAGGAAAACACTTCCATAGGCAGCGTGGTTGACCCAGGGCCAGAAACGAAACTGGCGAGTACCAGGTCATCCAGCGACAACGTGAATGACAGCAACCAGCCCGCTGCAATAGACGGTGCAATCATTGGCACGGTGATCAGCAGGAAGGTTTTCCAGGGCCGAGCACCGAGATCCATAGCGGCCTCTTCGATGGATTGATCCAGCTCGCTCAGACGGCCACTGACCACCACTGCCACGTAGGATGTGCAGAAGGTTACATGAGCGATCCAGATGGTCACCATGCCACGCTCAGCCGGCCAGCCGATCATCTGCGCCATGGCTACAAACAGCAGCAGCAAAGACAGACCTGTGATCACCTCGGGCATGACCAAAGGCGCGGTCACTAGTCCAGAGAACATGGTGCGGCCACGGAAGCGTTTGATGCGGGTCATCACAAAGGCAGCGAGGGTGCCCAGGCAAACCGCAGCACAGGCCGTGAAGAAGGCGATTTGCAGGCTGCGTTTGACCGCATTCATTAGCTGGGTGTTGTCCAGCAAGCCGGCATACCAGTGCAGCGACCAGCCGCCCCACACGGTGACCAGACGCGAGGCGTTGAACGAGTAGATCACCAGAATGATCATCGGTATGTAGATGAAGGCCAGCCCTAACCAGAGCATGACGGTGGAGAAACCGGGGCGCTTGCTCATGCTTTTTTCTCCATTTCCTTGGCCTGGTTATAGTGGAACAGGATCAAAGGCACGATCAGGATCACCAGCATTACTATTGCCAGCGCGGAGGCCACAGGCCAGTCGCGGTTATTGAAGAACTCCTGCCACAACACTTTGCCGATCATCAGCGTTTCCGGGCCGCCTAACAACTCTGGAATGACAAACTCACCTACCACCGGAATGAAAACCAGCATAGAGCCAGCGATGATCCCGCTTTTTGATAGAGGAATGGTAATGCTCCAGAATGCTCTGACTTTTCCAGCACCCAGGTCCATAGCCGCTTCCAGCAGGCTGTTGTCATGCTTCACTAGGTTGGCGTACAACGGCAAAATCATGAACGGCAGGTAGGCATAAACCACGCCTATGTAGACCGCAATATTGGTGTTGAGGATTTGCAGCGGTTCGTTAATCACACCGATGTATAACAAAGCGGTGTTGAGCAGGCCGTTGTTGCTGAGAATACCCATCCAGGCATACACGCGGATCAGAATCGCAGTCCAGGTGGGCATCATTACCAGTAGCAGATAAACCAGTTGTTTTTCCTTCGGCGCGCGGGCGATGGCGTAGGCCATTGGGTACCCAACTAACAAACAGATTACGGTCGAAAAGAAGGCAATCTGCAGTGAGCCAAGATAGGCCGCCAGATAGAGGCCGTCCTGCGAGAGGAAAATGTAGTTGCCGAAATTAAGCACCACATTGAGCGTCTGCTCAACGTACTGAAAAATTGGGTCGTACGGTGGGATAGCAATCGCTGCCTGCGAAAAACTGATCTTCAGGACGATAGCGAAAGGCAGCAGGAAAAATAGCAGCAGCCAGAGATAAGGGACGCTGATGACCCACAGGCGTCCGCTCGGCAGTAGGCGTGAGAGCGATGGGGTTTTCATGAGTGCAATATCACCCCGCTGTCATCCTCCCAGCTGATATAGACCTCGTCTTCCCAGGTCGGGCGCGGCAGACGACGCTCGGAGTTGGCCATGAAGGCCTGCACTATCAGGCCGCTGTCGAGTTTGATGTAATACACAGAGTGGCCGCCAAGGTAGGCTATATCGTGTACTTCGCCGTGCGACCAGTTGTACTCGGTATCGGGTTTTTCAGTGGAGACCCAGACTTTCTCAGGGCGCAGGGCGTAGATTATTTTCTTGTCTTGAGCGCGGGTTGAAATTCCGTGGCCAACGTAAATGGGATGATCGAGCACCGGGCATTGAATGATCGCGTGGTCTTCCACGTCGACGGATATTTCACCTTCAAAAATGTTCACGCTACCGATGAACTCTGCCACGTGACGGCTCAGCGGGCTTTCATAAATGTCCATGGGGGTGCCAACTTGCGCGATCCAGCCTTGATGCATGATGGCGATGCGCTGGGCCATGGTCATGGCCTCTTCCTGATCGTGGGTCACCATGATGCAGGTTACGCCGACACGCTCGATGATCTCGACTAGCTCCAATTGCATCTGTGAGCGCAGTTTTTTGTCCAGCGCGCCCATGGGCTCATCCAGCAGCAACACCTTGGGACGCTTGGCCAGCGAGCGGGCGAGAGCAACGCGCTGACGTTGGCCACCAGATAGTTGATCAGGCTTGCGGCGTGCATATTCGCTCATGTGTACCAGCTTGAGCATTTCTTGTACGCGATCATTGACCTCGGCTTTGCTCATCTTGTCCTGCTTGAGGCCGAAGGCGATGTTTTGCTCTACCGTCATGTGCGGGAACAGCGCGTAGGACTGGAACATCATGTTGATCGGGCGTTCGTAGGGCGGCAGGTCGGTGATGTCCTGACCGTCGAGTAGTACGCGGCCCTCGGTCGGTCGCTCAAAGCCAGCGAGAATCCGTAACAGCGTGGACTTACCCGAGCCTGAGCCACCCAACAGCGCGAAAATCTCGCCTCTGTTGATGGTCAGGCTAACGTCATCAACTGCCAATGACTCATCAAAGCGCTTGCTGATGCGCTCGATCTTTACGTACTCATCGGGTTCTGCCTTGGCCATGGCCTGTTTCATGGCCCCTGCTGCACCAACCATAATGTTCTCCGGGTATCTTTCCACCTGCTTCTACGCTGTCTGCAGCGCAGAATGCACTTGTTTTTGTCACTGCGATTTGTACGTTGCAGTGAGATTGAATTATTTGTTGTATCCAATAAGGGCTGCCCATGGGCAGCCCTTATTCAGTTTGCTCTCAGCGACCTGATTTGATGCGGCTCCATGACCGCGTCATCAGACGCTGGCCGGCCATTGAGCGCGGCACGTTGACGTACAGGCGGCTCATAATTTCGTCAGACGGGTAGATGGCAGGGTCAGTGCGGATATCCGGATCTACCAGTTCATCTGAGGCCTTGTTTGGGTTGGCGTAGGCAACGTAGTCGGTGATCGGTGCGATCACGTCCGGACGCAGCACGTAGTTGATGAAGGCAAGCGCGTTTTCGGGATTGGAGGAATCCTTCGGAATCGCCAGCATGTCAAACCACAGGGTCGCGCCTTCCTTTGGAATGATGTACTTGATGTCGATACCGTTCTCGGCTTCTTCAGCGCGTGCCGCAGCCTGGAAAATGTCGCCGGAGAAGCCAGCGGCTACGCAGATGTCGCCGTTGGCCAGATCAGAGATATAGCGCGAAGAGTGGAAGTAGGTGATGTCTTTGCGCACACCCAGCAGCAGTTCTTCGGCTTTTTTCAGGTCGTCGGCGCTGGTGCTATTCGGGTCCAGGCCCAAGTAGGCTAGAGCATTGGGCAGCATTTCATCGGCCGAGTCGAGCATGCTGATACCGCAGCTAGACAGCTTGCTGGTGTACTTAGGGTCAAAAATCAGCGCCCAGGAGTCCAGCGGCATATCTTCACCCAGCGCGGCTTTAACCTTCTCGACGTTGTAGCCGATGCCGTTGGTGCCCCACAAATAAGGGATCGAATGCTTGCTGCCCGGATCGATGCTTTCCATCTGCTTCATCAGCTCGGGGTTCAGGTTGCTCATGTTGGGCAACTTGCTGTGATCCAGCTCCAGATAAACGCCGGCCTTGATCTGTTTGGTCAGAAAGTTGTTGGACGGTACGACCAAATCGAAGCCGGAACGCCCGGTCAGCAGTTTGGCGTCGAGTACGTCATTGGAGTCGTAGACGTCGTAAGTCACTTGAATGCCGGTTTCTTTCTCGAAATTGGCAATAGTGTCTTCGGCAATATAGTCCGACCAGTTATAGATATTCAGCTTGCCGTCAGCTTGGGCGGCACCCACGCCACCTAGCAAGGCAGCGGTGGTCATGGCCAGCAATGTTTTTTTCATGGGACGCTTCATGGTCTCTCCTATTCAGACTCCAGCAGCTTGCCTGGTCTGATTTTTTGGGTTTGGCCGGGGTCGTTACCGCCGGCCGGATTTAGGCAATTATTGACCTGACTTGATACGGGTCCAGGTTCGAGTGCGTACACGCTCGATGTTCTGCGGTAGTTCGGCCAGGGTAAATAGCTTGTCCAGCGTCTCGTCGCTCGGGTATACGCCTGGGTCACTCAGCACGCTGTCATCCACCATAGGCTTGGAGGCCTTGTTACCGTTGGCATAGGCCACGTAGTTGGATATTTCGGCGATAACTTCCGGGCGCAGAATATAATTCAAAAATGTGTAGGCGTTATCGACATTTTTTGCATCTTTTGGCATGGCCATCATGTCAAACCACATGGCGGCGCCTTCCTTCGGAATGACATACTTCACCTCATGACCATTGCCGGCCTCTTCCGCCCGTGCGGCCGCCTGCAGAATGTCACCGGACCAGCCCACTGCCACACAGATATCGCCGTTGGCCAGATCGGTGATGAACTTGGAGGAGTGGAAATAGGTGATGTACGGGCGCACCGACATCAACAGTTCCTGTGCCTTTTTATAGTCGTCGGGATTGGTGCTGTTCGGGTCCAGTCCCAGGTAGAAGAGCGCGGAGGGAATGATTTCCGCCGGCGCATCCAGAATGGCTACGCCGCATGAGGCCAGCTTTTCCATGTTCTCGGGCTTGAAAACCAGATCCCAAGAGTTGATCGCTGCGTCATCACCCAGTACGGCTTTGACCTTGGCTTCGTTGTAGCCGATGCCAGTCGTGCCCCAAAGGTAAGGGAAAGCGTATTGGTTGCCGGGGTCGTTGGTCTGCAATGCCTTGAGCAGTGTCGGGTCCAGGTTTTCCCAATTAGGCAGCTTGCTGCGATCCAGCGGCGAAAAAGCACCTGCCTTGATCTGCTTGCCAAGGAACTGGTTGGACGGCACCACGATGTCGAATCCGGAGCTACCCGACAACAGCTTGGCCTCCAGCACTTCGTTGCTGTCGAATACGTCGTAGACCACGCGAATACCGGTTTCTTTCTGGAAGTTATCCAGCGTGTCTTCGGCGATATAGTCCGACCAGTTGTAGACGTTGACTACGCCCTCTGCCTGAGCCGCGACGCTTATGGATACAGCGGTAGCGGTTGCAAGCAGTGTCTTGCCCAGATGTTTCATCATCTTTCAGCTCTCCATCCATTTTTTTGGAAATGCAGTATCGGGTAGCCTAAGCGCCCCTGGGTAAAACGTCCCTTGGCAAGCATAGTCAGTGGTGCAGGAGGGCGCTTATACGCCCAGTTGCTCCGCGGTCTGGTCCAGTACGGTCCAGATCTTGCCGACCATTTCGTCGATCTCTGTCTTGCTGATGACCAGCGGTGGCGACATGATCATGGTGTCTCCTACCGCACGCATAACCAGGCCATTGCTGACACAGAAGTCGCGACACAAAGAGCCCGTGGTGCCCTTGTCCGGGAAACGCTCACGGGTCGCTTTGTCTTTTACCAACTCGATTGCGCCTAGCAATCCGACACCGCGCACTTCGCCGACCAGACGGTGCTCCGCCAGTTCGGCAATTTTCTTTTGCAAATACGGTGCCGCTTCTTGTTTCACGTAATCGGTCAGCTTCTCTTCACGCATAATGCGCAGGTTTTCCAGGCCGACTGCGGCAGCGACCGGATGACCCGAGTAGGTATAGCCGTGGAAGAACTCGCCGCCATGCTCAACCAGTGTCTCGGTTACGCGGTCACTGACGATCACGCCACCCATGGGCAAGTAACCTGAGGTCATACCTTTGGCAATCGGCATAAAGTCGGGCTTTAGATCATAGTGTTGGCTGCCGAACCATTCGCCGGTACGGCCAAAGCCGCAGATGACCTCATCGATCACTAGCAGAATGTCGTACTTGGCCAAAATGCGCTTGATTTCGGGCCAGTAGGTATCCGGCGGAACGATCACCCCGCCGGCGCCTTGAATAGGCTCGGCGATAAAGGCGGCGACCTTGTCCTCGCCTAACTCCTGAATCTTGGCTTCCAGCTGCTGAGCGGCCCATACGCCAAACTCGTCGGGGCTCATGTCGCCGCCCTCGCCGTACCAATAAGGCTGCGCGATATGCACGATGCCGGGGATCGGTAGATCGCCCTGCTCATGCATGACCGACATGCCGCCCAGGCTGGCGCCAGCGACGGTGGAGCCGTGGTAGCCGTTGATGCGGCTGATGATGGTCTTCTTGCCACTCTTGCCTTTCAGATCCCAGTAACGACGCACCATACGCAGCACGGTATCGTTGGACTCTGAGCCTGAACCAGTGAAGAACACGTGGTTCATGTGCTCCGGCGCAATGTCGGCAATCGCCTTGGCCAACTGTACTGCTGGCGGATTCGCGCACTGGAAGAAACTGTTGTAGTAGGGCAGCTGCAGCATCTGTTTATAGGCTGCCTCCGCTAACTCCTTGCGACCGTAGCCAATATTGACGCACCACAGGCCAGCCATGCCATCGAGTACCTTGTTGCCTTCGCTGTCCCACAGGTAAACGCCTTCGGCGCGCTCAATGATGCGTGCACCGCGCTCGCCCAGCTCCTTGTGGTCGGTGAACGGATGCAGATAATGCGCCGCATCCATGGCTTGCAGCTCGGCGGTGTTTAGTTTGCTTTGACTGGTCATTCGGTACTCCTGATCTCCGAACTCCCGAGCGGTCGAGGCGGCTCGGGAGGTTATGCCATTGTGTGGGGTTACACGCTCAGCAGCAGGAACTCACGTTCCCAGGAGCTGATTACTCGCTTGTAGTTTTCGTGCTCGGCGCGTTTGACGGCTACGTAGCCGCGGCAGAACTTGCTGCCTAATATCGCCTCTACGTCCTTGCACTGTTCCATACGCTCCAACGCCGCCTCAAGGGTAAAGGGCAGGCGTAGGTTGCGTCGTTCATAGGCACGGCCCTTGACCGGTGCTGAGGGCGACATCTTGCCGACCATGCCGAGATAGCCACACAGCAAGCTGGCGGCAATCGCGATATACGGGTTGGCATCGGCACCCGGTAGACGGTTTTCCACGCGGCGGTTCTGCGGGGTTGAATCTGGCACGCGCAGACCTGCGGTGCGGTTTTCTTCGCCCCACTCCACGTTCACCGGCGCCGAGGTATCAGGCAGGAAGCGGCGGAAAGAATTCACGTTGGGAGCGAATAGCGGCAGGATCTCGGGGATATAGCGTTGCAAACCGCCGATGTGATGCAAGAACAACTCACTCATGCTGCCGTCTTCGTTTGAGAAGACATTTTCGCCGGTCTTGCGATCAACGATGCTCTGGTGCAGGTGCATCGCACTGCCCGGCTCATTGGTAATCGGCTTGGCCATAAAGGTAGCGGTGATGTCGTGCTTGAGCGCGGCCTCGCGCATGGTGCGTTTGAACACCAGAATTTGATCTGCCAGGTGCAATGGGTCGCCGTGACGGAAGTTGATCTCCATCTGAGCGGTGCCTTCTTCATGGATCAGTGTATCCAGATCCAGGCCTTGGGCCTCGCACCAGTCGTACATATCCTCGAACAGCGGGTCGAATTCGTTCGCTGCATCAATAGAAAATGATTGCCGTCCGGTTTCCTGACGTCCGGAGCGACCTATCGGTGCCTGTAACGGCAGGTCAGGGTCTTCATTGCGCTTGGTCAGGTAGAACTCCATCTCAGGCGCAACGATCGGCTGCCAACCCTTCTCTTCATATAGCTTGAGTACTGTTTTGAGCACGTTGCGCGGCGACATTTCAATCGGGGTGCCGGTCTTGTCGAAGCACTCATGAATGATCTGCGCGGTTGGCTCCAACGCCCACGGGACTAGATAAATGGCGTTTTCATCCGGCTTGCAGATCATGTCGATATCCGCCGGGTCGAGCAGGTCGTAATAGATCTCGTCTTCGACATAGTCGCCGGTCACCGATTGCAGCAAGATGCTTTCGGGCAGGCGCATGCCTTTTTCTGAGATGAACTTCATCGTCGGAGCTATCTTGCCGCGGGCAATGCCGGTCAGGTCGCTGACCATGCACTCAACCTCGGTAATTTTGTGTTCTTTCAACCACGCTTCAATCTTGTTCATAACAGCCTCAGGAGTGCCGCGACGCACGGGCTCTACAGGCGTCACCAAACGCCTGAAAAATCGACAGATAGAAGGTGTTGTCCTTTACCTGCCATTCTGGATGCCACTGTACGCCAAGGGCGAAATTGGATGCATGACTGACCGAGAAGGCCTCGATCAGTCCATCAGGCGCTTTGGCTTCAGGCTGCAGCCCCGGCCCTAACTGATCTACGCCCTGCGTATGCAGAGAGTTGACCTGAGCCGAGCTACAGCCTGATATATCGTAGAGCAATCCTCCCGGTTCCACCTGAACCTCGTGGGATAAACCATACTGAATGGCGACCGGTTGGTCTTTTGGCTCGCGGTGTTCAATATATCCACCGACTTCATACAGCCGTTGATGCAGGCTGCCGCCAAAGGCTACGTTCATTTCTTGAAAGCCGCGACAAATGCCCAACACGGGCACACCCAGCGCAATCGCTGCTTTGATCAGCGGCAGCGTAGTGGCGTCGCGCTTGGGGTCATGTTTGGTGCCCTCGGCGCTGGCGGGGCCGTTGTAATGGTGCGGCTCGACATTGGAGGGGGAGCCCGTGAACATAATGCCATCCAATAGCTCCAGCAATTGCTCTGTATCCAGCGCGCTACCCAGCGCCGGTATCAGTAGCGGCAATCCCTTGGCACCCTCTACTACGCCGAGGATGTATTTTTCGCCCACAACATGGAAAGGATGCAGGCCGACTTGCTCAGTACAGCAGGGAATACCTATTAAAGGTTTGCGTTTGATGGACATAGATGGAGGGTCCGAAGGCTGTGGTGAATAACTTACGCGAAGCCATTGTTGTTCGATTTTTTATACAATAGCAATAAAAAATAATTAACACAAAACGCCAAAATCGCGGATCGAATCGCGTTGAGATGGACGCTAAAAATGGCTCTGACGGCCTTAATTGGTGCAGTGCGCACCTATAGTGTGCGGATGCTACTCTATTGACTCCATGAAGCCTTTCGGATTAACTCTGCATTTACGACTTTCGTGATTGATATATTTTACAAATAACAGGTGACAACCCATGCAAGCCCAACCCGGAGCGGGTGCTGCGGCAGCCATTCAGCCCGCTAGCGTCCAGGAAGCGGAGGCCTTTCTGGCCGAGCATCCGGAAATACATTTTATTGACCTGCTGATTGCCGATATGAACGGCATCGTGCGTGGCAAGCGAATCGACCGATCCGCACTATCCAAAGCCTTTGAAAAAGGTATCGCACTACCAGCCTCTGTCTTCGCCCTGAACATTCAAGGTACAACAGTAGAAGAAACCGGTCTGGGGCTGGAAATCGGCGATGCCGACCGGATCTGCCTGCCGATCCCGGGCACGCTTAATATAGAGCCCTGGCAGAAGCGGCCAACGGGTCAGTTGTTGATGACCATGTATGAGTTTGACCGCAAGACTCCTTTCTTCGCTGACCCCCGTTATGTTCTGCAACGTATCGTTGAACGCTTCAAGGACCTCAAGCTGACCCCGGTTTCTGCTTTTGAGCTGGAGTTCTACCTGATTGACCAGGAGAACCTTACCGGCCGTCCGCAGCCTCCGCGCTCACCTATGTCTGGCAAGCGCCCGAACTCGGTTCAGGTCTACTCGATGGATGATCTGGATGAGTACGCTGAGTTTCTTGAGGACGTCATCGAAGCTGCCCACGAACAGGGCATCCCCGCTGACGCCATCGTAGCAGAATCGGCGCCGGGCCAGTTTGAGGTCAACCTGCATCACGTGGATGACCCGGTGGTTGCCTGCGATTACAACGTACTGCTCAAGCGTGTAATCAAGAACGTCGCCTATGACCATGAAATGGACACCACCTTCATGGCCAAGCCTTATTACGATCAGGCAGGCAACGGCATGCATGTGCACATCAGTTTGCTTGACGAACTGGGCGCTAATATTTTTGCTTCCAATGCGGATGGCAGCCTGAGCGACAACCTGCGCTGGGCGGTGGGTGGTCTGCTGAAGACATTACCCGAATATATGGCGTTTCTCTGTCCGAACGTGAACTCTTATCGACGCTTTAGTCCCAGCTTCTTTGTGCCTTGCGCCCCGACCTGGGGTGTCGATAACCGGACCGTTGCCGTGCGCGTGCCGGGCGGCGACCCGGACGCGATGCGTATCGAGCACCGCCTGGCTGGCGCGGATGCAAACCCTTACCTGTTGATGGCTGCACTGTTATCGGCGATTCACTACGGCATCAGCAACAAGGTCGAGCCGCCGCCAATGACCGAGGGCAATGCCTACGACCAGCATGAGGCCTCACTGCCGACCAACCTGCGTGACGCTCTGCGCGCGTTGGAAACCTCGGAAGTGATGAAGGAGTACATCGGCGAAGAGTACCTCGACGTATTTGTGCTCTGTAAAGAAAGCGAGATGGAAGAGTTTGAGAAGACCATCTCCGACCTGGAATACATGTGGTATTTGCATACGGTCTAACCCACCGGCGCTACAGCTCAAGACAATCCCGCCGTTTGGCGGGATTTGTTTGTGTGCAGGAGTAAAAGTATGTCGATGAATGATTCCTGGTATCGCGCCAGCATGGGCACGGCTGCACAGCGAGACTCGCTGCGCGGTGAGTTAAAGGCAGACGTATGCGTGGTGGGTGCGGGTTTTACGGGTTTATCTGCGGCGCTGGAGCTGGCGGAGGCCGGCTTGCGAGTGATAGTGCTGGAAGCTGAGCAGGTTGGTTGGGGTTGTTCAGGCCGTAATGGTGGACAAATCAATCCGGGTTTAGCGTGTGATCACGGCCGGATGGTCGCCGAGTTGGGCGTAGAGGACGCACGCAAGGTCTGGCAGCTGACGCTGGACGGTGTCGGGCTGCTGCGCAATCGTGTTGCGCGCCACAACATCGATTGTGACCTGAAGGCAGGCATCCTGCTGGTAGCCAATAAGCCGCGGCACGTTCCTGAGTTGCAGGCCTGGCAACAGGAGCTGGAGTCGCTTGGCTATGACCAGTTGGCTTTCCATGGGCGGAATTCTTTGCAGGCATTACTGCAGTCCGATTATCAGGCTGGCGTAATGGACATGGGTGGCGGCGACCTGCACCCGTTGAAATATGCGCACGGGTTAGCGCTAGCCGCTGAGGCTGCCGGGGCGCAGATATTTGAGAGTTCTGCCGTGCTGGATTATTCCGAACTGAGCCGTGCCGAGTCGGGCACAGGAATTGAGGTTCGCACGGCTAATGGCAAGGTCCGCGCTCAGCATTTGTTGCTGGCGGGCAACGCTTATCTTGGCAAGCTGCTGCCTTGGCACCGTAAACGCTTTATGCCGATTGGTAGCTATATAGGCGCAACCCGGCCGCTGGGAGAGTTGGCTACGCAACTGATTCCCTCGCGTGCCGCAGTCTGCGATATGAATACCTTGATCGACTATTACCGCCTCAGTGCCGATAACCGCTTGCTGTTTGGCGGTCGCGCGAGCGCACGTGATGCGCAGCCGGATGCCTTGCGTGCGACCATGCGTCAACGGATGGCGCGGGTGTTTCCTGCGTTGGCTGAGGAGGACTTTGAGTATCTCTGGGGTGGGCAAGTAGCGATGACGCTGAACAAGGCGCCGGTGTTTGGCCGCTTGGGGCAACGTACGCTTTACGCGCAGGGTTACTCAGGACAAGGCGTGGCGTTGGCGGGCATGGCTGGCAAGTTGATGGCGCAAACCGTGCTCGGCGATGCCGCTGGTTTTGACCTGCTGGCGCGCACGCGGCATTGGCCGGTGCCACCGGGAGCGCCGCTGCAAACCGCCATCCGAGCGCTGGCACTGCTATGGTATCGTCTGCAGGATAGCCGTTGAACGAGATTAACATGAGCCGACCTACCCCTAAGCACCGAGCCAGCAGTCAGGAGCGCATAGCGCGCATCCTGCAAGCGACGCGCCTATTGCTCGATCAACAGGGGCTGGCCGATCTGTCCATCTATGCGATTGCCGAGCAAGCCGAGATTCCACCGTCCTCGGTCTATCATTTTTTTCCGCAGACCGGTGATGTGCTAAGTGCCTTGGCGCAGCAAGTTTTTGCTGAGCTCGACGCAGTGCTGCAGTTGCCGGTGGCACCCCCGCCGGTTAGCTGGATGGCTTTGGTGGTGGAGTTGGAGCAGCGTTTTCAGGATTATTATCAGAGCAATGCGGCTGCCCGCGAGTTACTGCTGGGCGCGCATGAGCTGAGTGCCGTACGCCAGGCTGATCGGTTGCATGATCGCCAGCTGGGGCTGCGCTTTCGTGGCTGCCTGGAGGCATTTTTCCAGTTGCCGCCGCTGCCCCAGGAAGTGGATATATTTACGCTGGCCATGCAGGCGGCAGATAAGTTGTTGGCTGTTGATTATCAGCAACATGGCCAGCTAACCCCGGTTCTGTGCCGCGAGGCTACGCGCATGATGACTGCTTACCTTGGCCTCTATTTACCCCCATTATTGACACCGGCTGACAAGGAGTTGGTATGAGCTTGTTCAAACGTTTCGCCGAATGGCGGGAAGATCGTCAGTTGGCGGAGCTGGATATCAGTCCTGAGCTTTGGCAGCAGGCTCTGGGCGACTGGTCTGTGTATCAAGGCCTTGGCGATGCTAAACGCACTAAACTGCAGGATATGGCGCTGCGATTATTGCTGCGCAAGAATCTGCACGCGGCGGGTGATGCTGAGGCCAGTGACGAGCTGTGTTTGCGGATTGCGGGCATGGCGGTAGTGCCAGTGCTTGAACTGGGGCTGGATTGGTATGACCGCTGGAAAACGCTGATTCTATACGATGGCCCTTTTCATGCGGAGCACAGCTGGCAAGACGAGGCCGGCGTGGTGCATGAGGGTGGTCGTAACCTGAGTGGTGAGGCCTGGTTACGTGGCCCCGTGGTGCTATCGCTCGCGGATGTGCAGTTATCCGGTCAACGCGATGGTTATAACGTGGTCATCCACGAGTTGGCGCACACGCTGGATATGCGGCACGACGGCGCCAATGGTGCTCCGCCGCTACATCACGGCATGAGCCCCGCTGACTGGAAGCGCGACATGAGTGCCGCTTGGGATGACCTGGGGCGTCGTGCCGCCGCTGGTGAGAAACTGCCTATCGACGCCTATGCACTCGAGGCACCGGCTGAGTTCTTTGCGGTACTGTCCGAGACCTTCTTCGAGCGCCCGGCCATGCTGCAGCACACCTGGCCAGAGGTGTATCAGCATTTGGCCGATTTTTATCGGCAGAATCCGCTCACTTCGGACGGTTGAGACTCTCCGCCGACTGATGGTAGTTAATGTTTAAAAAATCAGGCCGTTATCGATGGGCTTGTTGTCGATTAAATTCGACACTTTGTCGGATTAACTGTTTTTATCTGTTATTCATTCGTTGATTTGCCGATATTTATCGAATATAAAGTCGAAAGTTACTTACCTGTCAGGAGTGAATCATGGCCCGTACCGTCACCGTAGCTGCAACTCAGATGAGCTGTTCGTGGGATCGTGAAGCCAATATCGCACAGGCCGAAAAGCTGGTGCGCGAAGCGGCGGGGCAGGGCGCCCAGATCATCCTGATTCAAGAGCTGTTTGAGACGCCCTATTTCTGTCAGAAGCCGAACGCCGATTACTTGCAGTTGGCTACCCCTGTTGATGACAATCCGGCCATCATCCATTTCAAGGCGTTGGCCAAAGAACTGAGCGTGGTGTTGCCGATCAGTTTCTTCGAATTGGCTGGCCGTGCGCGCTACAACAGCATCGTCATCATTGATGCTGATGGCAGTAATTTGGGCGTATACCGCAAGAGCCATATCCCGGATGGCCCCGGCTATCACGAGAAGTATTACTTCAACCCGGGTGATACCGGTTTCAAGGTGTGGCAGACCCGTTACGCGAAAATCGGCGTTGGTATCTGCTGGGATCAATGGTTCCCTGAATGCGCCCGCAGCATGGCGCTGATGGGCGCCGAAGTGTTGTTTTATCCAACGGCGATCGGCAGCGAGCCGCATGATCCCGGTATCAGCTCGCGTGATCATTGGCAGCGTGTTCAGCAGGGCCACGCCGGCGCCAACCTGATGCCGCTGGTGGCCAGCAACCGCATTGGCAAGGAAGAGCAGGGCGACTACGACATCACTTTCTACGGGTCGTCTTTCATTGCCAACCAGTTCGGTGAAAAAGTGCAGGAACTGAATGAGACGGAAACCGGTGTACTGATACAAGAGTTCGACCTCGACGCGCTTGAACATATCCGCAGCGCTTGGGGGGTATTCCGCGACCGACGCCCGAACCTTTACGGTCCGATCAAAACATTGGATGGCTCACAGGAATCCTGATTACCCATGTATACGCTGCACAGCACACCGCGACAGGATAGTTACTTCATGCCCGCCGAATGGGCGCCTCACAGCCAGACCTGGATGGTTTGGCCCGAGCGCCCGGATAACTGGCGCGATCAGGCGGTGCCTGCACAGGCCGCTTTCGCTGAAGTGGCCAAGGCGATTGCCAGCTTTGAGCCAGTGACTGTCTGTGCCAGCGCAGGGCAGTATGCAAATGCCGCTGCCATACTCGACCATCCCGGTATTCGCGTGATTGAGTTGAGCAGCAACGATGGTTGGGTACGCGACACTGGGCCCAGCTTTGTAATTAATGGTCAGGGCAGCCTGCGCGGCGTCGATTGGACGTTCAATGCGTGGGGCGGTGACAACGGTGGGCTTTATGCCGACTGGGCGCTGGACGACCAAGTGGCAGACAAAATTCTTGCCATGGAACGATGCCCGCGTTATCGCACCGAAGGCTTCGTACTGGAAGGTGGCTCATTCCATGTGGATGGCGAAGGTACACTGCTGACCACGGAAGAGTGTTTGCTCAACGCCAACCGCAATCCGCACCTGCAACGCGAAGAAATTGAACTGATGCTGGCGGACCACTTGGGCATCAGCAAAGTGATCTGGCTGCCCTCCGGGCTGTATAACGACGAAACTGACGGTCACGTAGACAACTTTTGCTGTTTTGTGCGTCCCGGCGAGGTGTTGTTGGCCTGGACCGATGACGAGCACAGCCCTAACTATGCACGCTGTCAGGCTGCGGCTCAGGTGCTGGAGAGTCAGCGTGACGCCCAGGGCCGTGAACTCTTGGTACACCGCATTCCTATTCCCGGGCCGTTGTTTGCTACTGCAGAAGAATGCGCAGGTGTGGCGGTTGTAGCGGGCAGCCAGCCGCGTGATCCTTCAATTCAGTTGGCGGGATCTTACGTCAACTTCCTGATCGTCAATGACGGTGTGGTTGCCCCCGCTTTCGATGATCCGCAGGACGCAGTAGCACTGGAAATTCTGCAGCGTATTTTTCCGGATCGAAGGGTAGTTACCGTGCCCGGCCGCGAGATTTTGCTAGGCGGCGGCAATATTCACTGTATTACCCAACAGCAGCCGCTGGCGGGTTGAAGCCCGGAGAGGTCTGTCGGGCGCTTTTTGGCGTTTGGGTGGGCCAGAGCTGGGCGTAATGCCACTAAATCAGCAGTGTGAATACTGTTGGAAGTGCTTGGCCGTGGTACGCGTGTTTTGTATCAGCCATCTCGTCTGATGTGTGCTCTTGCGCCAGTAAATTCGCGAGCAATCAATAGCTTCAAAAAATATAAATGACTAGCATGGGGGTTTCGTAAATAAAGTATCACTTGTGAGTCTTTTTGTTCGATTGATCGGGCTTGATTGGGCGGCTAGGGTTTTCCTGCAGGCCAAGACTGCACCCTCTCAACAAGTACAACAAAGAGATACCGCGATGACTAAATCCAATCCTAGGCGTATGCCCTCAATCCCTACGCTGGTTTTCCCCCTTACCGCACTCGCGTTGGCTATTTCTCTCACTGGCTGTTTTAGCGACGGTGGCGGTGATGATGATTCCGATGCGGGCGCAAGCGCCTCCACAGGCGTCTTCATGGACAGCCCCGTTGGCGGGTTGCATTACCAGAGCAGTAGCCACAACGGCACCACCAGCAGTGCTGGCGAATTTCAGTATAACGCTGGTGAAAGCCTTACCTTCAGCATCGGTGACCTGGAGCTGGGCTCCGCTTCAGGCGCTGCGATCATCACCCCGCTTGATCTGGTCGAAGATGCCACAGATGTCAGCAATAACCGGGTCAATAATCTTGCTGTGCTGCTGCAAACGCTCGATCAGGATGCTGTGCTGAATAACGGCATTCTGATCACCGAAGAGGTCGCCGCGATTGTTGCTAACCACGTCGATAGCTTGGATCTGGATCAGCCTTCGGCGACCTTTCCCGCGTCTTTGGCCGCGCTCCTGACCGAGCTGAACGAGGCCGAACCGCCCGTATTTACCGATACCGATCCGCGCCCACGTAGCGTAGTTAGCGCCGCTGCGGCGCGGGAGCATATGGCTCGCTCGCTGGCACCCGGTAAAGTGGTTGAAACCGAGTACGGCCAGCTCTCAGGCTTCCAGCATGCCGACGGCACCTGGGCCTGGTATGGCATTCCGTACGCCAAACCACCACTGGATGCGCTGCGCTGGAAGCCGCCGGTAGAACCAGAAGCCTGGGAGGGTGTGCGGTACGCCACCGCGTGGGCTAACCAGTCCGCGCAGACTCCGGCATACCAGTCGTTTGGTGAAGGTGGCATGAGCGAAGATAGTCTTTATCTCAACGTAACCGTACCCGATGGCTATGCCGGTGAGGAGCTGCCAGTGATGGTCTGGTTCCATGGTGGCGGGTTTGCCATTCTCACCGGCAATACCAAGGCGTTCAACAATACCTCGCTGCCGAAAGAAGGCGTGATTGTGGTTACGGTCAATCACCGTCTTGGGCCGTTTGGCTACATGGCGCACCCTGCGTTGACAGCGGAGTCGAGTAACACGAGTTCCGGCAACTACGGTCAGCTCGATCTGGTTGCGGCGTTGAAGTGGGTGAAAAACAATATTGCGGCCTTTGGCGGTGATCCTGACAACGTCACCATCTTTGGCGAATCCGGCGGCGGCGGTAAAGTGCTTTCGTTGATCAACTCGCCCTTGGCCAAGGGCTTGTTTCACAAGGCCATAGTACAAAGTGGCATGGCTGGACCGGCCGATGTGCTGATGCCCGTGGAGAATCCCCTGGCTGCTGAGGAGCAAGATGGTGTTGCTGTGGCGGAAAAGCTCGGGGTTCAATCCGCCTCAGATGTGGCTGCTGCAATGCGCTCGGTTCCGTGGGTGGATTTGGTGAACGCGGCCAACGCGAGCGGGCGAGTATTCTCTCCGAATGTTGATGGCTACTACATGACCGACGGTATCCGTAACAGCTTTGAATCGGGTACTCACAACGATGTGCCTGTCATGGCTGGAGCCAACGAGGGTGATACCCCCGGTCTGATTGAAGGCTTTAAGTGGTATATGCCGTGGATGGCCGATTACAACGACGCAGATGTTTATGCGTACGTGTTTGATCATCTGCCGGACAACTGGGCTGAAAAAGGCTCGCTGGCCTATCACGGCTCGGAGCTGGTCTATGTGTTTGACTACCCCGGTAGCTTCGTGTCGCACTACCTGCTCGGCCTGACCGGCATCAAGGAAGTGGGCAGTGACGTACCGACCCCCGCGGGCTTTCTCGCCAATCACCCGGGCTGGAAAGCCAACGACGTGTACGTGACCGAAACCATGCGTGATATGTGGGCTAACTTCGCACGTACCGGCAATCCGTCTACCACAACTATTGACTGGGATGCTTACACCTCGCAGAACGATAGTTACCTGCGCATCACCGAGGAACCGACAATGCAGAGTGGCGTGGATAGCGCCTTTCCTGCACCTGCTGCCAAGTAAGCCCATAAGACGTATTGTTTTTGCTTTAACGAACGCGCCCAACCAGTCCTGGTTCGGCGCGTTTTTTATCTGGGCGTCCGTCGTGTAGGAAAAGTCGGAAGCAGCGCACATACCCGAAACGGGTACTGGAGGCGCTGTCCGTTGGTAGGGCATAATCTGGGTACCACACGCGTAGTTAAGGTGCTCATGCTGCACCGGCTCAGGATGTTTCAACTTCCAGAAGGATTTTGCATGCGGTCTTCTTTTGCTTTTATCACACCTTTTTCCCGTTCTGCTCTCGCCCTTGGTCTTACCGTTGCCCTGTCTGCTTGCGTTGGCATGCAGCCTGCCAGTGACCTGGTGAGCAACGATGGCAAGCGTTTGCAGGGCGAAATAACCAGCTCCAGCCCGGTCAATATCAACGATGGCTCGCATTACCAGGTATTTGAGTTGAATCTGAACCAAGGCGACTTGATTCGAGTGCGCCAGAGTGGCGCGCTGGAAGACGCTACTTTGACCCTTACGGATGAGCGTGGTCAGTTGGTCAGCGGTCCTAGCCAGGGTGTCTTGCACCTCGCGCCAGAGACCAGTGGGCGTTATCGGCTCGGCGTGAGTGGTAGTGCCGGAACCGGTTACGGTCCTTTTGAACTTGAGCTCGACAAGATCACTGTGCAGAACAGCGGTGTATTGGCGTTAGACGATGCCATCTATGGGTTGCTGAGCCGCACTCAGAGCTCAAATAATTACCAGCTGAGTGTCAGTGAGCCGGGTCTGTACCAGATCAGCATGGCCTCTGAGGAGCTGGATACTGTGCTCAAGCTCAGTGGCGGCGGACTTAGCCTGGAAAACGATGACTCTGGCCAGTCCACCGACTCGCTATTGGTTGCGCAGTTACAGCCTGGTGAGTATCAGGTCACGGCTACTGCACTGGATCAGCCCGCTGAGGGCACCTACGACTTGCAAGTAAGCCGCCGGGCCATGCCGCAAGGTGTTGAGCTGACCGACAGTGGCGAGCTCAGTATTGGCCAAACCATCACTGGTCTGGCGGATAGCAGCCCCAGGCAATATCAGTTGGTAGTGCCCGAGCGCGCGCTTTTGCGGGTACGCATGAGCTCCAGCGAGGTAGACAGCTACCTTACTCTGCAGGGGCCTGGCGTGGATACCGAGGATGACGATAGCGCTGGTGAGAATCTGGATGCCCTGATCACCGCGCTAGTGCAGCCTGGCACCTACCGGGTATCAGCTACGACGGCAGACGGTAGCGCCGGGTTGTTCACTTTGACCAGCTCACTACAGCCGGTCAGTAGTAACAGCAACCGCGTGCGCCCGGGAGAGGTCGTCGCCGGTCGCATAAGCAGTGAGCAAGGCAGTCAGACTACGTTGGTGATCAGCGAGCCCGGTTTCTACCACGTCGATTTGATTTCATCTGACTTTGACGCCTTTCTGAGCCTTGAAGGTGGCGGTTTGGATGTGGAAGATGACGATAGCGCTGGCGGTACTAACGCACGTATCGGGCGTTATCTGGATAGCGGTAGTTATCGTCTGACCAGCAAAGACTACGATGGCGGCAGCACGGGTAATTACGTGCTCTCTGTTGAGTTGTCTGACGAAGGCTAAGCTAGCGCACTGTCTAATAAAAAACCCGCCGGACAGCTAGTGTTCGGCGGGTTTTTTATTGTCTACAGGCTTGTTGGCAGCTGCTCTGCCGCGTTGCTGACTCAGCAGTCGAGCAGCTTTCGGCCACGCTGTACCGCCGCCAAGACCTGCGCGGGAGCAGTACCGCCAATGTGATCCCGGGCGTTTACCGAGCCTTCCAGCGTCAGCACTTCAAACACATCCTGTTCGATCTGATCGCTGAATTGGCGCAGCTCATCCAGGCTCATTTCGGCCAGGTCTTTCTTGTTATCTACGCCGTACTTCACCGCGTGGCCAACAATTTCGTGGCAGTCACGGAACGGCAGGCCCTTGCGAACTAGATAGTCAGCCAGGTCGGTCGCAGTAGAGAAGCCACGCAGTGCTGCTTCACGCATCACATCCACGCGCGGTTGGATGGCGGGGATCATGTCAGCGAAAGCTCTCAGACAGTCGCGCAGAGTATCGACTGCATCGAACAGCGGCTCTTTGTCTTCCTGATTGTCTTTGTTGTAGGCCAGCGGCTGGCTTTTCATCAGCGTTAGCAAGCCCATCAGGTGGCCGTAAACACGGCCCGACTTGCCGCGCACCAGTTCAGGTACGTCGGGGTTCTTCTTCTGCGGCATGATCGACGAGCCGGTACAGAAGCGGTCGGGCAGCTCGATGAAGTTGAACTGGGCACTGGTCCACAGCACTAGCTCTTCAGAAAAACGCGACAGGTGCATCATCGATAATGCCGCAGCAGCGCAGAATTCGATGGCGAAATCACGATCAGAAACGCCGTCCAACGAATTGCCGGAAATAGAATCAAACCCCAGTAACTCACAAGTGATGCTGCGGTCGATCGGGTAAGTTGTGCCCGCCAGCGCGGCGCTGCCGAGTGGCATGCGGTTGACTCGCTTGCGGCAATCGAGCAGGCGTTCGCGATCGCGTTGTAGCATCTCGAACCAAGCCAGTAGGTGATGACCAAAAGTCACTGGCTGCGCGGTCTGCAGGTGCGTAAAGCCGGGCATGATCACTGCGTTGTGGCTTTCCGCCTGACCCAGCAGGCCGCTTTGCAAACGCTGAAGCTCGACCAGAATGACGTCGATTTCTTCACGCAGCCATAGGCGGATATCGGTGGCGACTTGATCGTTACGTGAACGCCCGGTGTGCAGTTTTTTGCCGGTCACGCCGATGCGAGCAGTTAAGCGTGCCTCAATATTCATGTGCACGTCTTCCAGCTCGACGCTCCAGGCGAACTCGCCGGCCTCAATCTCGAGCTGTATGGCGTGCAAGCCTTCGATGATGGTATCGCGCTCCGCATCACTCAGTACGCCAACCTTGGCGAGCATGGTGGCGTGGGCGATGGAGCCCTGAATATCATGTTTGTAAAGACGCTTGTCGAAGTCCACCGAGGCGGTGAAACGGGCGACGAAGGCATCAACCGGTTCGCTGAACCGGCCACCCCAGGATTGATTGGTTGTCTGGTCTTGGCTCATGTGTCGGACTGTTCCGCTGCGAGTAAAAGCCGATAGCATACCATTTCACGCTTGCGCGATGGCGCCCGGCTGGCGGACACTTGTGCAATGAAGAATGGATTCTGGTCGTTGCTTAAACATCCCTACGCTGGTGAGGATTTTTTCCTCCCCGACCTGTGCTCGTCTGTTGCTGTATTTACCCTGGTGGTATTGGCGCAATTAGTGGTGCTGGTTTGGGTGTTAGCGCAACCGGCGGCAGAAGGTTTCAACTGGCTTGGGCTGGCAATGGCCTCGTTGTTTGTGCAGTGGGTTGTACTGCTCTCTGCGGCTTTACTGTGTCGCCTGCGCAGCTGGATGCAGCGCCGTCCCCTAGGGCTGGCAATCGCCGCCTGCTTCGCGGTTGTGGTTGGGCTGACGCTGGGCTTTACCGTGATCGGCGACTGGATTGTTTATCGTGGCATGACCGGCGCGTTGCATTGGCAAAGCGAGCAGTTACTGCGACATGGCGTCATCGCGCTAATCATGACCAGCCTGCTGCTGCGTTATTTCTATCTGCAGCAGCAATGGCAGCGACAGAATCAAGCGGAGTTGCGCGCGCGTCTGCAGGCATTACAGTCGCGTATCCGTCCGCACTTTTTATTCAACAGTCTCAACAGTATCGTCAGCCTGATTGCTTCCGATCCGGTTAAAGCTGAGCAATCGGTATTGGATCTGTCCGATCTTTTTCGCGCCAACCTGGGCAGTGCCGAAAGTCTGGCAACATGGGCTGAAGAGCGGCGCCTATGCGAGGGCTATTTGCGCATAGAGCAGTATCGTCTTGGCGAGCGCATGCGCGTCAGCTGGCAGGTAAAAGGCTTGCCCGATAGCACGCCCATGCCGCTGTTGACGCTGCAGCCACTGCTGGAAAATGCCATTTTGCATGGTCTGCAACCGCGTCTTGACGGTGGTGAAATTGTTATTACCGCGCACTATTCGAACCAGTTGGTTGAACTTATGGTGCGCAATACCTGTCCTGATCAGATGGACAGCCATCAGGGTGCGCGCATGGCGATGGAAAATACGCGCGCGCGGTTACAGGCCCTGTTTGGTGAGGAGTCGCGTGTGGAGCTCTGGCGTGAAGACGCATGCTTCTTCAGCAGGCTGGTCTATCCTTGTAGGCAAACGTCCTAACTACAGCAGAGAAGTCATTGAAGTATGAAAGTACTGATCGCTGACGATGAACCCCTTGCACGAGAGCGCCTGGCTCGACTGGTCTCTGCGTTGCCCGGTTACAAGGCGCTACCGGATATGGCCAGCAACGGCCATGAAGCGCTGCGTCTGGTAGAAGAGTTACGACCTGATATTGTCCTGTTGGATATTCGCATGCCGGGCCTGGATGGCCTGCAAACGGCGGCGAAGCTGTGTGAAAGCAGCGACGCGCCGGCCGTGGTTTTCTGTACCGCGCATGGCGAATATGCATTGGATGCCTTCGCTGTGAGCGCAGTGGGCTATTTACTTAAGCCGGTGCGCAGCGAGGATTTGGCTAGTGCTCTGGCCAAAGCGCAGCGTCCCAATCGCATGCAGTTAGCGAGCCTCGGTAAGGCTGGAAACCAGGCTGACACCGGTCAGGCGCGCAGCCATATCAGTGCGCGAACCCGAAAAGGTATCGAGCTGATCCCGATTGAAGATGTGCTTTATTTCATTGCCGACCATAAATACGTGACCCTGCGCCACGTTGGTGGCGAAGTCCTGTTGGACGAACCGCTGAAGTCGCTGGAAGATGAGTTTGGCGACGAATTTGTGCGTATTCATCGCAACGCACTGGTGGCGCGTCACCGCATCGAGTGCCTGCAGCGCACCGCCATGGGCCATTTTGAGCTGTGTCTCAAGGACCTTGAGGGCGAAACCTTGACCGTGAGTCGCCGCCACGTGCCGGGGGTGCGCCGTTTGATGGATCGCCTGTGAGGCGAGTGCGACGCCCGCTCGCATGGATGCCCGCAAAGGCATCGCGTATCATGCAGGTTGGTTTTGAATGAGAATCCCATGACTCGACATCTGCGAATTGCCACCCGCAAGAGCGCTTTGGCCCTGTGGCAGGCCGAATACGTCAAAGCGCGCCTGGAACAACTCGACCCCTCAGTACACGTTAGCCTGGTGCCCATGGTTAGCCGTGGTGACCAGTTACTTGACTCGCCGCTGGCCAAAATTGGCGGCAAGGGGCTTTTCGTCAAAGAACTGGAGACCGCGATCCTCAACGATGAGGCCGACTTGGCGGTGCACTCGATGAAAGACGTGCCCATGCAGTTTCCCGAGGGGCTGGGTCTTTATGCCATTTGCGAGCGTGAAGATCCGCGTGATGCGTTTGTCTCCAACCACCATGACAAAGTCGACAGCATGCCGCCGGGCAGTGTGGTCGGCACTTCCAGTTTGCGCCGCCAGGCACAGCTGATGTCACGCCGACCTGACCTGCACGTGCGCTTTCTACGCGGCAATGTGAATACCCGTTTAGCTAAACTGGACGCCGGAGACTACGACGCCATTATTCTTGCCGCCGCCGGCTTGCTGCGGCTGGGCTTTGATAAACGTATTCGCTATGCGATGCCGCCAGAAGAGAGTCTGCCGGCAGGTGGGCAGGGCGCGGTGGGTATTGAGTGCCGCAACAGTGACACCGAGCTGCACGCGCTGCTGGCGCAGATGAATGATGAGGACAGCGCCCTGCGCGTGCGGGCCGAGCGTGCACTGAATACGCATTTGAACGGCGGTTGTCAGGTGCCGATCGCCTGTTATGCCGAGCGCGCCAACGGCGAGCTGTGGTTGCGTGGCTTGGTCGGTGATCCCGACGGCAAGTGCATGCTGCGCGCAGAGGCGCGTGGCGCGGAATCTGACCCGGAAGCTTTGGGGGTTTCGGTTGCTGAAGATCTGCTGCGCCAGGGTGCTCAAGCCATTCTTGATTCTGTATATGAAGGTGAGCCGCCGCGGTGAGCAACGCGCTACTGCTCACGCGTCAGCCAGCCGATAATCAACGTTTGGCGCGGCAGCTGGAGGCTTTGGGTATTGGCTGTGAAAGCCTGCCGCTGCTGGAGCTTGTGCCTGTTGATGAGACGGGAGCGCAGCGTAGGTTGATGCTGGAGCTGGATCGTTATCAGGCGGTCATTGTGGTCAGCCGGTTGGCCGCTAAGCTTGGCCTGGACCGGCTGGATCAATACTGGCCGCAAACGCCAGTGGGTATCGATTGGCTGGCAGTGGGACCCGGTAGTGCCGAGCCGTTGCAGAATATTGGCTTGCCGGTTCAGCTTCCGATTGATGGGCAAGACAGTGAAGCACTGCTGCGTTTGCCGTTGTGGCAGTCGCATTTCGCGCGGGCTGATCTCAAAGTTTTGATCTGGCGCGGCTTGGGTGGTCGCGAGCATCTCGCGGATCAGATTCGCGCGGCCGGTGGCCAGGTCGACTATCTTGAGCTTTATGAGCGACGGTCGCCGGCGGGCTTGCCCGTTGCGCTGACGGCGGTGGCGGCACGCGGGGTAAAGGGTATTGTAGTGCTCAGCAGCCAGGCGCTGGAGTACTGGCATGCGGCTGCTGGCATTGACTGGCAACGCCAGCGCGATTGGCGCTGCTGGGTGCCGAGCGCACGGGTTGCGGCGCAAGCCGCAGACCTTGGTTGTCACGATGTAGTAATCTGCGAGGGTGCGGATGATGCAGCCATTATCGAGGCTGTGCAGGCGCACCCGCTGAAGGACTAAAGGGGATAGGCGTGGAACCAACAGAACCGAACAAGAACACGGACAGCGCAGTAGCTCCGAGTGCGACCGAACAGTCGCCGAATACTGCTATTCCGGGTGACAAAGCAAAGCCGCAAGCAGCGGCCACCAAACCAAGTGCCAAGCCGGATTCTTCAAATAAACCAGGCAAACCGCCGAAGCCGGGTGCCACCGCGCGCCCAAAAAGTGCCGGCGGTGGTCGCTGGTTGGTTTGGCTGGCTCTATTAATCGCTCTGCTGGCGCTGGGTTTCAGTCTTTGGCAATGGCAGCAGCGGCAGGTGCAACAAGATCAACAGCAAGCACAATTGCGGGTGTTGCTCGAGCAGATGCAGGCTGGCGGTGAGCAGCGCCAACAGCAGCTCAATGGCCGCCTGGAAGGCGTGCCGCAGGGTAACGACTGGCAAGCGATGCAACGCTTAGTGGCGGAGATGCAGCGTAGCCAACAAGCGGTTGGCGAGCGCCTGGATATTCTCCAGGGCGACGGCCGTGAAGACTGGAAGCTGGCCGAGGCGCAGTATCTGTTGCGTCTGGCATCACTGCGTTTATTGGCGGTGCAGGATGTTAGTGCGGCCCGCGAGCTGCTGAGCACGGTTGACGGTATCCTCAAGTCCATGCCGGACAGTGGCCTGTATGGCGTGCGTGAACAACTGGCGCAATTTAAGACAGAGCTGGATGGTCTGCCGGAACTGGATCGGCCCGGTGTTTTTTTGCGGCTTGCTGCGCTGCATGATCAGGTCAAGCGTCTAGTGCTGCTGCCCGTGCCCGAGTTCGATCCCGATGAAGTGACGACCGAAGAAGAGTATGCCGATCGTTTGCAACGCCGCGACCGCTGGGATCGGGTTTTGATGCGCCTTGAGCGTTATGTGCGCGTCGATTTTCAGCGTGGCAAAGTCATTACACCACTGCTGGATGAAGCTGAAATGCAGCGGGTACAACGCACATTGCAGCTGACTATGGAGCAGGCCCAGTGGGCCGCGTTGCGCGGTGAAGAGCAGGTATATCAGGCTAGCCTGACGCAGGCTGAAAAAATCCTAGCGCAGTATTTCGAGCTGGAAAACCCGCAAGTGGAGGGCATGCAGAAACAACTGCAGGCGCTGCACGACGAAGCGGTCAGCTTGAATCCACCGGATCTAGCGCCGCTGCAACAGAGTTTAGCTACGTATATTCAGAATCGACGCTCCGCCTCTGCAGCCAAGCAACCGGAGGCCGACGATGAGTAAAAGCTATATCGCGATTCTCGCCGTGTTGTTGGTGGCGGCGCTGTTGGGTATGGCAGTGGCGGAAGACCCGGGTTACATATTAATTGCCTGGCGCAACTTCTCGATTGAGACCAGTGTCTGGGTCGGGGTTGGCTTGCTGCTGGCGTTTTGGTTGTTGTTGCTGTTGGTACGAGCGCTGGTGCGGGTGCTAAACGCTTCGGGTCGCAGGATCAATCCTTGGTCACGCCGCAATCTGCAGCAGCGTGCAAATGTGGTGGCCACCCGTGGTCTGCTGGAATTTGCCGAAGGACATTGGAAGTCGGCTTTACGGCTGCTGAAAAAATCAGCGCCGCATGCTGAGTTACCGCTTATCAACTATCTGGCCGCTGCCAGAGCTGCGAACGAACTGGAAGACTACAGCGAGTGCGACAACCTGCTGCGCGAAGCTTATGAAACCACGCCCAAGGCGGATGTGGCCATTGCTGTTACCCAAGCGCAGCTGCAGATCGGTCGTGGCCAGCTTGAGCAAGCCTTGGCGACTCTCACGCGGTTGCGCAAAGAGCATCCCAAGCATCTGTATGCACTTAAGTTGATGAGTCAGGTATATCTGCGGCTTGAGGATTGGTCAAGCCTGCTGGCTCTGCTGCCGGAGCTGCGTAAGCAGCAAGTGCTTCACCCAGCAGAGCAGGATGCCTTGGAGTATCAAGTACACAACGCTCTCCTGCTGCAAGCAGGTCAACGCACTGCGCCAGCGGATGTAGATCCGGCCAGCTTGGTGATCGCCGCGTGGGAAAACATGCCCAAGCGCATGCGCGACGACCCGCTGGTGGTTGAGGTTTACTGCCTGCAGCTGCGCGCTAAAGGTCGTGAGATCTTGGCCGAGGAGGCTTTGCGTAATGTGCTGCAAGCCAACTACAACGACCGCCTGGTGCATTTGTACGGTTTGGTGCAGGGTCGTGATCCGGCGCGCCAGCTAGCGACGGCAGAGCAGTGGCTACAGGCTCATCCGAACAATGCCACTCTGCTCTTGGCAGCAGGTCGGTTGGCGCAGCGCAACAGCCTCTGGGGTAAGGCCAGAGACTACCTAGAAGCCAGCTTCTCCAGTAAGCGCGACATTCAGACCTGTGCTGAGTTGGCTCGGTTGCTGGATCGCATGGGCGATCAGGAGGCCTCGCGCGCGGTCCTTAACGATGGCTTTGATTTGATGGAAGAAAGCCTGCCGAGCCTGCCACTGCCCAGTCGGTGATTAACCAATGACTGGGTCACGCGGCGCGTAAGCGAAGGTGTCGGCATGCATCTGCTCGGCAGGCATGCCGGCTGCCACTAAAGCGTCCAGCGTGGCGTAGACCATGGGTGGTGAGCCGCTGACAAAAAAACGGTAGTCCGCCAGGTCGGTAAGGTCTTCACAGACAGCTTGGTGTAGTAATCCCTCGCGTCCTTGCCACTCTGCCTCATCGCTGACTACCTGATGCAGGTACAGGTTAGGCTGCGCCTGCCAATGTGCCCAATGCGGTGCTTTATAAAAATCGTCGCTGTGGCGCACGCCCCAATACAAGTGTATCGGCTGGCTGAAGCCCTGCGCCAGGCAGGACTCAATCAAGCTTTGCATCTGCGCCAGCCCGGTGCCTGCGGCAATCAGCACCAAGGGTTGTTGCGGTAGTTCACGGGCGCAAGCGTCCCCAAAAGGAATTTGAACTCGCGCTATGCGGTGCTTGTGAAGGTAGTCGATTACCGCTTGGGTGATGGGATCGCGTGTCAGAATGTGAAGCTCGAGCGTGCGGCCTTCTTGCGGTGCTGAAGCGATGGAAAATGCTGCAGGATCAGCGCCTTCACGCTCCAAAAGTAGGTATTGACCGGGGTAGTAGCGTAGCGTTTTCCCCGCCGGTAGTCGCAGGCGAACACGCCAAACATCGCCGCCGATATCGCTGCATTCGATGACCTGGCAGGCTAACTCGCGCACCGGCAGTTCGCCGGGAGCGAGAATACCTTCCCACTGCAGCTCGCAATCGGTCAGGGGCTCAGCAACGCAGGTGTAGATGTCACCACTCTCTGTTTGCGTACCGTCAGCGAGGCTGACGCTGCCGCTCAGCAAAGTAGCGTCACAGACATGGCAGTTGCCATTACGGCAGCTGTGCGGAGCATCAAAGCCTAGACGGCGGGCGGCATCCAGAATGCGCTCGCCGGGTTGCGTATCCAGCGTCAAACCGGAAGGTTTTAGCGTAACTATCATTAAAGCCTCAGCAAATTATCAGCAACGCTCATCAATCGATACCCAGCTCTGCCCAAAGCGCGTCTATACGCTGTTTGACGGCCTCGTCTTGGTGGATGGCGGTGCCCCACTCTCGGGTTGTTTCCCCTGGCCATTTATTGGTGGCATCCAAACCCATCTTGCTGCCAAGGCCGGACACGGGGGAGGCGAAGTCCAGGTAGTCGATAGGGGTGTTATCGATCATCACGGTGTCGCGTTTGGGATCCATGCGTGTGGTGATGGCCCAGATGATGTCGTTCCAGTCGCGGATATTAATATCGTCATCCACCACTATCACGAATTTGGTATACATGAACTGGCGTAAAAAGCTCCAGACTCCAAGCATCACGCGTTTGGCGTGACCCGGATACTGTTTTTTAATCGACACCACGGCCATGCGATAAGAGCAGCCTTCCGGCGGCAGATAAAAGTCGGTAATTTCACTGAATTGTTTTTGCAGTAACGGCACAAAAACCTCATTCAGCGCGACGCCCAGCACCGCAGGTTCATCCGGCGGCCGGCCGGTGTAGGTGCTGTGATAGATAGGTTTTTCGCGTTGAGTGATGCGCTCGATGGTGAAGACCGGAAAGCTGTCCACCTCGTTGTAATAACCGGTATGGTCGCCAAAAGGGCCTTCAGCTGCCATTTCGCCCGGATGTATAACGCCCTCCAGTACGATTTCAGCGCTGGCAGGTACTTGCAAATCGCTGCCGCGGCACTTGACCAATTCGGTACGCTGGCCGCGCAGCAAGCCCGCGAAGGCGTATTCCGAAAGGCTATCGGGTACCGGGGTCACGGCGCCGAGAATCGTGGCCGGATCGGCGCCTAGTGCGACGGCAATGGGGAAAGGTTCGCCAGGATGTTTCTCCTGCCACTCCTTAAAGTCCAGTGCGCCGCCACGGTGGCTAAGCCAGCGCATGATCACTTTGTTGCGGCCAATCACTTGTTGCCGGTAGATCCCTAGATTTTGGCGCTCTTTGTACGGTCCTTTGGTGATCACCAGCCCCCAGGTAATCAGTGGGCCAGCATCACCGGGCCAGCAAGTCTGTACCGGTATGCGGCTGAGATCGACATCTTCGCCTTCGAAAATGGTTGCTTGGCAAGGCGCGTCCCGTACCACTTTAGGTGCCATGTTGATGATTTTTCTAAAGATCGGTAGCTTGGACCAGGCGTCTTTCAAGCCCTTCGGCGGATCAGGCTCTTTCAGAAAAGCCAGTAGCTTACCGATCTCTCGCAACTCGCTGACGCTTTCCGCCCCCATGCCCATGGCGACCCGTTCGGGCGTGCCAAACAAGTTGCCGAGTACCGGCATGTCATAACTTGTAGGGTTCTCGAAAAGCAGTGCGGGGCCGCCCTTGCGTAGCGTGCGGTCGCAAATTTCGGTCATTTCCAAAATGGGCGAGACAGGGGTTTGAATGCGCTTGAGTTCGCCGCGCTGTTCCAGTCCCTTGATGAAGTCGCGTAAATCGGAGTATTGCATTTCAGCTTCAAGCCTCAAGCGGCAGGCTGCAGGCAGTAAAAAGCATGCTGCGGCCTGGGGTGTCTGGTCAGAAGCACATTATGCCGACAAAGACGCCTGTCGGGTGGCGTAGATTGCAAAAAGCTGCAAGTCGCCTGGGGCGAGCTTGCAGCTTGAGGCCTGTCGCTTACAGCTTAGTTCTTGCTGCGCTTCATTGACTGGAAGAATTCGTCGTTGGTCTTGCTGTCCTTCAGACGATCCAAAAGGAATTCGATAGCGGCAACTTCGTCCATTGAGTGCAGAATTTTGCGCAAAATCCACATGCGCTGCAATTCTTCCTCGCTGGTCAGCAACTCTTCGCGGCGCGTGCCGGAACGGTTGATGTTGATCGCTGGGAAGGTACGTCTTTCGGCAATCTTTCGATCCAGGTGGATCTCCATGTTGCCGGTACCTTTGAATTCTTCGTAGATTACTTCGTCCATCTTCGAACCAGTATCTACCAGCGCGGTCGCGATGATGGTCAAGCTGCCGCCTTCTTCGATGTTACGCGCGGCGCCGAAGAAACGCTTTGGCTTTTCCAGGGCGTGGGCGTCGACACCACCGGTCAATACCTTGCCGGAGCTCGGGATAACGGTGTTGTAGGCACGCGCCAAACGCGTAATGGAATCGAGCAGGATGATCACGTCTTTCTTGTGCTCAACCAGACGCTTGGCCTTCTCGATCACCATTTCGGCGACTTGAACGTGGCGGCTAGGCGGCTCGTCGAAGGTGGAAGCAACAACCTCACCGCGTACGGTGCGCTGCATCTCTGTCACTTCTTCCGGACGCTCGTCGATCAGCAGTACGATCAAGTGACACTCGGGATTGTTGCGAGCGATGTTGGAAGCGATGTTTTGCAACATCAAGGTCTTACCCGCTTTTGGCGGTGCTACCAACAGACCGCGCTGACCTTTGCCGATAGGCGCGCATAGATCGATGATGCGGCCCATCAGGTCTTCGGTGGAGCCGTTGCCAGCTTCCATCACCAGACGATCATCCGGGAACAGCGGTGTCAGGTTCTCGAAGAGAATCTTGTTCTTGGTGTTTTCAGGGCGATCGAAGTTGATCGAGTCGACCTTTAACAACGCAAAGTAGCGCTCACCATCTTTAGGTGGGCGGATTTTGCCGGCAATGGTATCGCCGGTGCGCAAGTTGAAACGACGAATCTGGCTAGGCGAGACATAGATGTCGTCAGGGCCAGCGAGATAAGAAGAGTCAGCTGAGCGGAGAAAACCAAAACCGTCCTGCAGGATTTCCAGGACACCATCGCCATGGATATCTTCGCCACTTTTCGCGTGTTTTTTCAGAATGGCAAAAATCACATCCTGTTTACGCGAGCGACCCATGTTTTCCAGGGTCATCTGGTTGGCGATTTCAAGCAGTTCGGTAATAGGTTTTTGTTTGAGTTCGGTCAGGTTCATAGGGTCGTTGAGCAATAGTAGTGTCGGCAGGATAGGGTTGGGTTTCGGCCGCCATATAGGAATGGGGCGATGAGCTGGCTGCAGTAAATATTAGCCACTGTCGCAGGGGGCGACCAGGAGTTGGAAAGCAAATCTAGCACCGCTGAGTCGCTGAGTCTAGGTTTTGGCAGAAAAAGTGAGCCCCGGCTCACAGTAGCCGGGGCAGCAGCATCAGATGTTGCTGTCGAGGAACGCCGCTAACTGCGACTTAGACAGGGCGCCGACCTTGGTCGCTTCAACATTGCCGTCCTTGAACAACATCAAAGTCGGGATGCCGCGTACGCCATATTTAGGTGGCGTGTCGGTATTCTCGTCGATGTTCAGCTTGCAGATTTTCAACTTGCCGTTGTAGTCCTTGGAAATTTCGTCCAGAACCGGGGCAATCATTTTGCAGGGACCGCACCATTCAGCCCAGTAATCAACCAGAACGGGGGTGTCGGACTTGAGCACTTCTTCTTCGAAGCTGCTGTCTGTGACATGCACAATCAAATCGCTCATGCGTTTCTCCAAGGGTTTCAAATACGGAATCGCAACATCATAGCACCACCCAACAGCGAAGCGGAAGCAGGTGGACTGTAGGTCAAAGCGCGCAAGTGCAGCAGACAACTGTCACCTTTCGGGTGCTAGAATCGAGGGATAATCGAATGAAGGGACGACTGCATGGCTGACTCACAACAGAACGACCTCTCGCTAGTGGCGGCGATTGACCTGGGTTCCAACAGCTTTCACATGGTGCTGGCGCGGGTTGATCAGGGTGAGATACGTATTCTGGAGCGCTTGGGCGAGAAGGTGCAGTTGGCCGCAGGGCTGGACGAGAATCGTATGCTCAGCGATGAGGCTATGCAGCGCGGGCTTGACTGCTTGCGCCGCTTTGCTCAGTTGATCAACGGCCTGCCGCAGGGCGCCGTCCGCGTTGTCGGTACTAACGCGCTGCGCGAGGCGCGCAATCGAGGTCAGTTTATCCGTCAGGTACAGCAGATTCTTGGCCACCGTACGGAGGTGGTTTCTGGCCGTGAAGAAGCCCGTCTGATTTATCTCGGCGTGGCGCACACGCTGGCTGACGACAGCGGCCGTCGGTTAGTGGCTGACATCGGCGGCGGCAGTACTGAATTCATTGTTGGTGAGCGCTTTGAGTCTCTGCTGCGTGAGAGTCTGAGTGTTGGCTGTGTGTCTTTCAGTCGTAAGTTTTTTACCGATGGCAAGATAACGGCAGCGCGCTATAGCCAGGCTTATACCGCCGCGCGGCTGGAGTTGATGAATATCGAAAAGGCTATCCACCGGCTGGGCTGGACTGAAGCTGTGGGTGCGTCGGGGACGATTCGCGCTATCGGGCAATGCATTCAGGCTGCCGGCAAGGGGCAGGGGGAGGTGAGCCGCGAAGGTTTGCAATGGCTCAAGCGTAAGGTGTTGAAGGCGACGCATGTCGACAAGCTGGATATTCAAGGCCTGAAAGCAGACCGCCAACCCATCTTGCCGGCTGGTCTGGCCATTTTGGAAGCGATGTTTGATGCCCTGGGTATCGAAAACATGGCGCACTCCGAAGGCGCCATGCGTGAGGGCGTGCTCTATGACCTGCTAGGCCGCCAACAACACGAGGATGTGCGTGAGCGCACTCTCAGCGCCTTGATGGAGCGCTATCATGTGGATTCGGAGCAGGCGGCGCGGGTCGAGGCTAAGGCGCAACGTTTGATGCGCAAGGTCGAAGGGCAGTGGCACCTGTCCATCAGTAAACAAGTGGACCTGTTGACCTGGGCAGCGCGAGTGCACGAGGTAGGCCTGGACATTGCTCATCACCAGTTCCATAAGCACGGTGCTTATCTGATTGAACACTCAGACTTGCCTGGCTTTTCCCGCCAAGACCAGCAAGCGCTGGCGCTACTGGTGCGTGGGCATAGACGCAACTTGCCGAATGCTGAACGGCTGGGTGAGTTTGGCGAGGAGGCGGGCACTTTATTGCGGCTTTGTATGATTCTTCGACTGGCGATTCTCTATCACCACATTCGAGGCAATCAGGATATGCCGGAGCTGGCAGTAGAGGCAGGGCAGGATTACCTGATTCTGTATTTTCCTGACGGCTGGCTTGAAGCCAACCCGCTGACGCAGGCTGACTTCGATCAAGAAGCCCTGTACTGGGCCAAGGCCGATTACAGGTTGACGGTACGCTGAGGCGAGTTAGCCAGCTTTTCCAGCAGCGTATTTTGTGCGCTGCGGGCATTCTGGTTGCCGCTGGGTGAACTGAGTACGTAGGAGCCATCGCTCTGCAGTATCCAACTACGCGTATTGTCAGTCAGAAATACCTGCAACTCCTGTTTCGCACGCGTCACCAGTTTTTTGCCTTCCAGTGGGAAGCAAGTCTCCACGCGTTTATCGAGGTTACGTTCCATTAGGTCGGCACTGGACATCCATACCTGATCCTGACCGTCGTTGAGGAAGTAATACACGCGGCTGTGTTCTAGGAAGCGACCTATTATTGAACGCACCGTTATGTTGTGCGACACGCCGGGAATGCCGGGCCGCAGGCAGCACATGCCGCGAATAATCAGGTCCACTTTGACGCCGGATTGCGAAGCTTTGTACAGCGCCTTGATGATCTTGGCGTCGGTCAGCGAGTTGGCCTTGGCAATAATGTGCGCGGGCTTGCCAGCAAGCGCGTTTAGAGTCTCGCGATTGATCAGTTCTAGCATGCGCTTTTTCAGCGTGAAAGGTGCTTGCAGCAGCTTTTTCATGCGCTGGGTCTTACCCATGCCGATCAATTGGTTGAACAGCTTGTGCACGTCTTCGGTGAGCGCCAGGTCCGAGGTAAGAATGCTGTAGTCGGTATACAGACGGGCGTTGCCGGCGTGGTAGTTGCCGGTGCCCATGTGCACGTAGCGTTTCAAGGTCTGTTCTTCGCGGCGCAGAATTAGCATCATCTTGGCGTGTGTCTTGAAGCCAACTACGCCGTAGATCACCACGGCACCGGCCTGCTGTAGGCGGCTGGCCAACTGCAGGTTGGATTCCTCATCAAAGCGCGCCCGCAGCTCGATCACTACTGTAACTTCCTTGCCGTTACGCGCAGCCTCTACCAGTGCATTGACGATCTCGGAATTGGCGCCGGTGCGATACAGCGTCTGTTTGATCGCCAGCACATTCGGGTCTTGCGCGGCCTGACGCAAGAGGTCGACCACCGGGCTGAAAGATTCGTACGGATGTTGCAGCAAAATATCCTGTTTGCCGATGGCCTGGAACAGGTTGTCGGCACTGGACAGCAGCTTGGGTATACCTGGGCTGAAAGTGGGGAATTGCAGCTCAGGATGGTTTTCCAGTCCGGTAATGGAAAATAAGCGAGTCAGGTTGACCGGGCCGTTTACCTCATACAGCTCAGCTTCACTCAGGCCGAACTGGCGTAGCAGGAAGTCGGTCAATGGTTTCGGGCAATTGTCTGCTACTTCGAGACGCACGGCGTCGCCGTAGCGGCGTGAAAGCAGCTCGCCACGTAAGGCGCGAGCCAAGTCATCGACCTCGTCCGGGTCAACAATTAAATCGGCGTTGCGGGTCAGACGAAACTGGTAGCAACCCAGTACTTTCATGCCGGGAAACAGATCGTCAGCATGTGCATGAATCATCGATGACAAAAATACAAAGTTGTCGCCACCGTCGCATAGCTCGTCTGGCAAGCGGATCAAGCGCGGCAGTGAACGCGGTGCCGGAATGATTGCTAGTCCCGAGTCGCGGCCGAAAGCGTCGATACCTTCCAACTGCACGATGAAGTTGAGGCTCTTGTTCACCAGCAGTGGGAACGGGTGCGTCGGGTCCAGCCCGATAGGGCTGATGACCGGGGCTACTTGCTGGCGGAAGAAACGGCGAATCCACAGGGTCTGTTTGTGCGTCCACTGATGACGGCGCACGAAGCGGATACCTTTCTCGCTCAGCGCGGGCAGTAGGATGTCATTCAGAATGCTGTATTGGCGGCTGACGTGATGGTGCGCAATTTCGCTGATTTTGCCCAGGACCTGCTGCGGTTGCAGGCCATCCGGGCCGGTTTGCTCGCGAGCGAAGGTAATTTGCTTTTTCAAGCCGGCCACGCGGATCTCGAAAAACTCATCAAGGTTGCTGGAGAAAATCAGCAGGAACTTGAGGCGTTCAAGCAGTGGATAGGATTCATCCAATGCTTGCTCCAGCACGCGGATGTTGAATTGCAGCTGCGACAACTCCCGGTGGATATACAGCTCCGGTGCGTTGGTGTCAGCCAGCGGCGTAGCTTCCACTGGCTTCTCGCTGACGGCTGCCGGACGCGGCAGCAGCTCGACTTTGGGTGCTATCTCGACGTTGCTGGTTGTCGCTTCGGGCTGGCTGTTGTCGCGGCTGCTGTTGAGCTCTGGCATGGGGGCCTCGTTCAGTTTGGTTGTCGCTCGCGCAATTGGCGCGCAGCGGTTTTGGCGAAGTAGGTGAGAATGCCGTCGGCGCCGGCACGTTTGAAGGCAATGAGGGATTCGAGAATGACCGCTTCGCTGAGCCAGCCATTGTTAATGGCAGCGCAGTGCATAGCGTATTCGCCGCTCACCTGATAGACGAAAGTGGGGACCTTAAAGCTTTCTTTAACGCGATGGACTATGTCCAGATAGGGCATGCCGGGTTTGACCATCACCATATCTGCGCCCTCAGCGAGGTCCGCCGCGATTTCCTGCAGCGCTTCGTTGCCGTTGGCCGGGTCCATCTGGTACGTGGATTTGTTGCTTTTGCCGAGGTTGCCAGCAGAGCCGACGGCATCGCGGAACGGACCGTAATAAGCGCTGGCGTACTTGGCAGAGTAGGCCATGATGCGGGTATGAATATGCCCTGCGTCTTCTAGCGCCTGGCGCATAGCGCCAACTCGGCCGTCCATCATGTCTGAGGGCGCAACAATATCGGCGCCGGCGGCGGCATGCGACAGGGTCTGTTTGACCAGAATCTCGACTGTGATGTCATTCATCACATAGCCTTGATCGTCGATGATGCCGTCTTGTCCGTGAGTAGTAAAAGGATCGAGGGCAACGTCGGTGATTATGCCTAGCTCGGGGAAGCGCGCCTTCAGAGCGCGGGTGGCGCGTTGAGCCAGGCCTTCGGGATTGTAGGCTTCAGCGGCGTCCAGTGACTTTTTATCCAGCGGTGTAACCGGAAATAGAGCGATCGCTGGAATCCCTAGTTCCACCAGTTCGGCTGCCTCTTCGAGCAACAGATCGATGGACAGCCGCTCGATGCCGGGCATGGAGGCGATGGCTTCGCGTTGCCCCTCACCTTCCAGCACGAAAACCGGATAGATTAAGTCATCGGTGGTCAGGGTATTCTCGCGCATCAGGCGACGTGAAAAGTCATCACGGCGCATACGGCGGGGACGGCTCAAGGGGTACGGGCGTGGAACAAAAGACTGGCTCACAAAAACTCCATTAGTGCGGTGGAATACGATCCACTATGCACCTATCTGGTTGACGTTTATACGTCCAGATTATGACGGAATTGTGACAATAGGCGTAATGCCATTTGGTCTTCGAGGTCTGCTCCAGGTGCTGGTGCGAGCTCGACGCGATTGCGGCCCAGTGCTTTAGCGCGGTACAGCGCAGCGTCTGCAGCGCCTAACAGGGTGTTGAAGTCGTAGCCGTGATGCTCTGAGCAAGCAACGCCCAAGCTAGCACTCAGCCAAACGGGTTTGGCGTCCTGCTCCCAAGGGTGGCTGCAAAGTCCCTGACGGATTCGTTCCGCCACCTGCGCCGCACGTTCGGTATCCAGACCGGGCAGAAGCAGGGTGAATTCCTCACCACCAAAGCGCCCCAATAGATCATCACTGCGTAAATATTGAGCAATGCTTGCTACCAGATGGCAGAGCACGGCGTCACCGGTTTGGTGGCCAAATTCATCATTGATGCGTTTGAAGTGATCGGCATCGACCATGATCAGCGTGATCGGCTGATCGCGCTGCTGCATCAGTTGCAATAGTACCTTGGCCTGTTCCTGCAGGCTGCGGCGGTTCAGCGTATTAGTCAGCGCATCGCGTTCGGATAGCCGATGCAGAGCTTCGGCGGTGCGGTAGTGGGTCATCAGGATGAAGCCGCTGGCCATGCCTATCTGCGCCACCATGGCGCCGAGTAGCGTGAGGCTTTGCAGTGGGCCGTTGAGCAGCGGGAAGTCGCCTTGCCAGCCAAATAGCGCTGCGAGGGGGCGGGCGATCAGGCAAAAACCGTATAGCAGCGCAATGCCGCCACTGAACCAGTAGGCGGTTCGTAGCGGCTGGGCAGCGCGGATCAACAACTCCTTGGCACACATCAAGCACAGGCCGCCGAGCGTTGCCGAGCTTATGGCATAGCGAATATCCAGCCGATCAACTTGAAAGCGGAAAAGCCAAAGCAGCAACATGACCGTTGCGGCAGCCAGAATGGGTCCCCACTGTGGCTGACTGCGGCCTTTGAATGCCCGCACACCAAGCCAGATGACGCCGAGTCCGAGGGTCATTAAACCGTTTGCGAGGATGATTGAGAGGCTGTGATGCAAATGTTGTTGATTGACGTTGAGTAACAGTCCGAGCATGAGTGCGCAGTTGCCCAGCGCCCAATGCCGCAAGCCTTGTTCGGTGCCGGCATGCCAAGCTGCAAGTGCAAGTAGCAGCGTCATGCTGAGTGTTACCAGCGTCAAGGTAACGGTTAGGGTAGTCAGATCGAGGGAGGCGAGCATGTGCAGAGATCGTCCTTGCGCGGCGATGTTGCTGCCGGCGCATTGCGTGGTCATCCATGGGGTGGCGAGGTCCGATCTGCCATCTATGGCAAACCGCGTTACCCGTGGAGGATCATCAGGGTAGCTATCTCAGGTTGTTGTAACGGTAAACCAAGCGCCCGTGACTGCAAAGAGTGCTGGCGGAGTGATGGCCAAAGTTGTGGAAGAGTTTGCACAAATTGATGTAAATCTTGCAGTTGCATTGCCGTAATCTTGGGTGTGACAATAATTCTTATACATAAGCTGTACGTTGATAGCTTGTGTTGTGCTAATGTTCGCGGCGCCAAACGGGATGGAAAGTCTGTGGCAAAATGCGGTGAGCATTCTACTTTCTGGATTTGACCTATGACTGTCTGGCCGCGCCGTTTCTTGACTCTGTTGTTGCTACTGGTTTGGCTGGGCGGACTGGTGTGGGCTTTTTGGTGGTTTGAAGCGCGCTATATTAAGTCGTTTGAGCGGCCGGTGTTTTTTCAAGGTGAGGCCGTGAAGCCACCTTTCGCGCCGGGGCATGTACAAGTTTTGCATGTTTGGCAAGCGGGCTGTCCTTGCAGCGCAGGGCATGAAGATTATGTCGACGAAATGACCCAACGCTTTGCTGCGCAGGGCGTACAGTTCGCGCGTTCCGGTCAGGCTACCGTTGAGGGTCTGACCGATGGCCTCAAGGCGCTGCCTTATTGGCCGATACCCGAGTTATGGGCCGACTGGCCTGGCGCCCCGTCTATCGCCATTTGGGATGCCGAAGGAAATCTGGCCTATGTAGGCCCCTACAGTGACGGAGCGCACTGTACAACCGACAGCAGTTTTGTCGAGCCAGTGGTGCAAGCCCTGCTAGCAGGACGCAAGGTAGCAATCACTCGCCAGGATGCGGTGGCTTGTTTGTGTGATCTTGATCCTGGTGAGGGGTCTATCGATGAATCCAACAGTACCCCAGTCTCTGAGCCTTGATGCCCATTACCTGCAAGCTGACCGTGTCATGCTGGGTGTGCTCTGGCTATGTATGCTCGCGTCCTTGGCCTTGGCCTCTTGGTATGGTACCTGGGCTCAGACGCTAGTCGTCGGTGGCGGCACTTTATTGGCCATGCATGGCTTGCATGCGCTAGGCAAGGGCGGCCGGCTCTTTCGCTGTGCGATGGGCGCTGCTTTTATGGTGATGGCCGCACTGCATATCAATCAAAGCCACGGCACGTTGGAAATGCATTTTTCCATTTTCGTACTGTTGGCTTTTCTTATTTATTACCGAGACTGGCTGCCAATTCTGGTGGCGACGCTGGTCATTGCGATTCACCATTTCATGTTTTTCTATCTGCAATCACAGCAGCAGGGCGTTTGGCTGGCGCAAGGGGTGACCTTTGGCCTGGTATTTGTGCACGCAGGCTATGTGGTGGTGGAGGCAGCGGTGCTGATTTATTTGGCGCAACTGGGCTATCGCGATGCGCTGGAGGGTGAGGCCATGGGCCGCGCAACGGCGATGATGATGGCCGAGGGGGAGCGAGTAGACCTGACTTATCGGGTACCGATGCGCACTCCCATGGTTGACTCATTCAATCGATTTGTCGACGGGCTGGATCTGATGGTGGCGGATGTAGGCGATAGCCTGCAGCGCTTGAGCGATGTGGGTCAGGCGGTTACCGGGAAATCTGACGTGGTTCGTCAAAGTGCCGAGCGCCAGCAAGATGAAACCCAATACATGGTCCAAGCGATGCAGGAGCTTAGTCATGCAACTGCCGACGTTGCACGCAACGCCGCAGATGCGGCGAAAGCCTCTGAAGATGCCGATGGCCATGCCCAGCAGGGGCATAGGGCAATGCTGGACATCCGTCAGGAAGTGGGTTCTCTGGAAGAAAATATTCGTCTTACCAGCACTGCAGTTAATGGCGCCGCGCAATTGGCGATCGATATTGACCAAGTGGTCGATGTCATTAAAGGCGTGGCCGAGCAGACCAATTTGCTGGCATTGAATGCGGCCATCGAAGCAGCGCGTGCGGGAGAGCAGGGCCGTGGCTTTGCTGTAGTGGCCGATGAGGTGCGTAACCTGTCGCAGCGTACGGCGCATTCGACTGCCGAAATCCAGGACTTTATGTCGCGTTTGCAGCACGCCTCAGAAGAGGCGCGCGGCGCCATGCAGCGCAGTCAGGCGTCGGTTGATCGGTGTCTTTCGGTTACCGAACAGAGTGCACAAATTCTTTCCGGCATAGTTGCCGAGATTGCCAATATCGCCAGTCTCAATAGCACCATCGCGGCAGCTACCCATGAGCAGGCAACCGTTGGTGATGATGTGGCCAAGCATCTACAGGGTATTGGCGACATCGCCATTGCCAACGCGGATCAGGCGGTCGAATTGGCGGGCCTGGCGAGTGAGTTGGAGGCCGTTCGTGGGCAATTGAACGGCGAGGTTAGCCGGTTTATTACCAAGCGCGGCTAGCTCCCGCGCGTCAGCAGTCGATCAAGAGCATTGGCAAACGCCTGTTTGTCTTTGTCGCTGTAGGGGGCAGGACCGCCGCGGCCGGCCAAGCCAGCGCCGCGCAGCTCATCCATCAGGTTGCGCATGGCTAGGCGGTCGCCGATGCTGGCTTTGTCATAGATTTGGCCGCGTGGGTTTATCGCGGTCACATGGCGGTCGACCAGGCCCGCTGCCAGGGGAATATCGGCGGTAATTACCAAGTCGCCGGGGCGTGATTGCTCGATGATGTAATGGTCGGCGGCATCCGCTCCGGCGGAGACGATGACCTGGCGTATGCCAGGCCCGGGCGGCAATTGTTGAGCGCTATTGGCGACTAATACCAATTCGATTTGCTTACGACGTGCAGCCTTAACCGCCACATCGCGTACCGGTCTGGGGCAGGCGTCGGCGTCAATCCAGAGAATCATACTGAACTCCGCTGTGCGCTCATTCGTCCTGCAACTCAGACTGCAGGCTATCCAGTTCTTCGTGGGCTAGCAGCCACGACTCTTCCAGCTCGTCGATGCGTTGTTGGCAGCTCGCTTGTCGGGCCAGCAATTGCTTGAGGTTATCCTTGTTGTTGGCCTCGTAAACGCTGGGATCACCGAGTTCTGCTTCTACTCCTGCATGTTCTTGATTGGCGCTGGCCAGTTGCTGCTCCAATTTATCTGCCGCCTTTTTCAGCGGTGCCAAGCGCTGTCGCAGCTCCGCCGCGGCGCGGCGTTGAGCTTTGGCATCCACTTTGGGAGCGTTGCTGGTTTCTGGCTGCGCTGCAGCCGCCTGCTGTTGTCGGAACTGGGCTAGCCAACGGGTATAACTGTCCAGATCATCGTTGTAATTGATTACTTTGCCGTCGGCAACCAGCCAAAGCTCATCGGTGGTGTCGCGAATTAGCGCGCGGTCGTGCGATACCAGCAACATGGCGCCTTCAAAGGCCTGCAAGGCGATGGTCAAGGCGTGGCGCATTTCCATGTCAAGGTGGTTGGTTGGCTCGTCCAACAGCAACAGGTTGGGTTTTTGCCAGGCAATGAGCGCTAACGCCAAGCGAGCTTTCTCGCCACCAGAGAAATGCTCAACCGCTTGATCTATGCGATCCCCTTGAAAGGCAAAGCCGCCGAGGAAGTTGCGCAACGTTTGCTCGCGCTCGTCCGGCGCCAGCCGCGCCAGATGCAGCAGAGGGCTGGCCGCGGCGTCGAGGCTGTCGAGCTGATGCTGGGCAAAGTAACCAATGGACAGGTGCTCGCCGGTTTTTAGCTCGCCGGCAATCAACGGCAGATCACCGGTGAGAGACTTGATCAGCGTCGACTTGCCCGCGCCATTCGGGCCGAGCAAGCCGATACGTGCCCCTGGGGCGAGCTGCAGTTTAACGTTCGCGAGTATGCCGTTGCCTTCATAGCCTAGCTGGGCTTTGTCCAGATCCAGCAGCGGGGTAGACTGATTGGTTGCCTCACGGAAGCTGAAAGAAAACGGCGAGTCGATGTGTGCAGGCCCCAATTCTTCCATGCGCTCAAGCGCTTTCAGGCGACTTTGCGCCTGCTTGGCCTTGGTGGCCTGCGCGCGAAAGCGGGCGATGTAGCGTTGCATGTGCTCGCGCTGTGCCTGCTGCTTCTCAAAAGCCGACTGCTGCTGTGCCAAACGCTCGGCGCGAGTACGCTCAAACTGGCTGTAAGCGCCGCGATAGAGGTTTAGCTTCTGGCCTTCAACATGCACGATATGCTCGACTACCGCATCGAGAAAATCACGGTCGTGGGAGATCAACAGCAGGGTGCCGGGGTACCCGCGCAGCCAATCTTCCAGCCAAAGAATGGCGTCCAGATCCAAGTGGTTGGTAGGCTCATCAAGCAATAGCAGATCTGATGGTCGCATCAACGCTTGGGCCAAATTGAGACGCATGCGCCAACCGCCTGAAAAGTCGCCCACTGGGCGATCGCATTGCTCGCTGGTAAAACCGAGGCCGGCCAATAGCGTGCGTGCGCGGCTGTCTGCGGTAAAGCCATCGTGACTTTCCAGCTCGCCATAGATGATGCCAAGTTGTTCAGCGGCCTGTTGCGCCTCTGCTTGCTGCAGGCGGTGCTGAATGTCGCGCAGGCGCAAGTCGCCGTCGAGTACGTAATCGACCGCTAGCCGGTCCAGGTTCTCGATCTCTTGGTGCATGTGGGCAATGCGCCAGTCTGCAGGCAAGCTGCAGGTGCCGGAGTCCGGCTCCAGCTCACTGCGCAGGAGTGCGAACAAGCTTGATTTGCCGGCGCCATTGGTGCCCAGCAAGCCGACCTTCTGGCCGGAATGCAGGGTAAGATTGGCATTGTCGAGCAGCCGCAGGGGGCCGCGTTGTAACGTAAGCGATTCGATAGTGATCATGCGGCGGAGTATATCAGCGCGCCATGCTGCTGTGAGCAGCGGGAGAGATGAATGAGTGAAGATCGTAACGGCTTGACTGAGTGGGCGCTGGATTGTTATCGCCAGCCCGGCGTAATGCCGAGCCTGCTGGCCCTGCAAGATGAGTTTGAGTTGGACGTTTTGCTATTGCTGACGACCGGCTGGCTTTGGTCGTGCGGGCGTAGTTTGCCATCGGGGCAGCTGCCTCGCTTGGTGGCGCAGCAGTTGCCTTGGCAGCAGCAGATAGTTGCACCTTTGCGCCTGGTGCGCCGCAATCTAAAGCCGGATGTTGAAGCCCAAACGCTATACCAACAGGTTAAAGCGGTTGAGTTGGACGCTGAGTTATTGCAGTTGGGGCGTTTGCAGAAATACGCAGAGGATCTATCTGCGTCGCAGGCGGTGGCACTGCTGGATCAACTGTGGGCGTTGTCTGTGGCGCAGAGAGGCATCGAGGCGGATACGCGGCTGCAGAGCCTGCTAGAGCAGTATGCAGCCGCGATTACTTGTTTTAGTTCGCCGGCGGTGTAGTGGTTTTCGGCTTGCGCGCGCGCGTGGGTTTTGTATTGTTGCGTGGCGTCGCGGGGCGACGGGCGCGCGGTTTGGCCGCTGGTGCGGGGCTGTCGCGTTTCTCCAGCGCTTGGCCTACTTGGTTATCAATGCGCTCAAGACCCTTGGCTAGCCGTAGTGTCTGGCGCACATCGCTGCTTAACTGCTTGATGTAGCTTGCTGCCTTCTGGCGGGCTTCATGCAGTTCGACCTTGGCGGCCTCCAGCTCGTCCAACTTCTTACGTGTTTTGTTAGCGGGCTTGTCAGGTTGCTCGGTCTCACGGGCAGCCAGTTTTTGCTGAGTCTGGCTGAGCTTGAGCTCAAGCTTTTCCTGCTGGCGCTGCAGCTTGTCCATTACTTTTTGTGCATCCTGCTCGGCCTGGTTGCAGGCACTGGCGAGATGCTCATTCAGTGTTCTGGTCAGGGTCTGCAGCAGGTGCAGAGGATTGGATACTTTGTCGCCGGCTTTGGGAGCCTTGGTGCTGTTGTCGGTGCTGGTCACTGGCGTTTCCTGTGGCTCAGACGGTGCTGAGCATGTCCTTGTGAGCGGTGTGCAGTACTTCGATCAGGCAATCTTCCAGCTCAAAGCGCTCATGCAGCAGGCCGCCAAGGTGCTGTAGGCGAGTTTGCATGGTGTCTTCTTCGACGCCGCAATCCGGCTGGCCGTAGGTATCGTTGAACGTAACTGCCTCACGGGTAATGGTTTCGATGCGCGGGTAAACCTGGTGGGCGAGGTCAATGCCCCGCTGGTCCTTAAAGTCTTCCGCTTCACGCATCAGCTGCTCGTAGATTTCAAAGTGCCCAGCCGAAAGATAGTCGACCAAGGCATCGCAGAACGCAGCGAGTTCGTTGTCTGGGGCGCTGGTTGGCGCCTGGCGCTTGCGCAGCTGGGTGTGAGTGACTACTAGCTGCTTGCGCTCGGCAAGCCAGCGGTCTATTAGCTGGTGAACGCCGCCCCAGCGCTCCTGAGAGTTTGTGCAACTGTCCAGCATCTTCCACCTCGTCGTACTTGTGCCGGCGCACCGGCTATGTGGGTGTATCGGGTGTCTCTGTCGCAACAGAATAGGCCACTCGATGGCTGTGCTTCAAGGTTTATAAAAGCTGAGTGTAATGCTGCCGAGATTAATTCCCCATTTGCTCATGACCGCGCGGTTGAGCATGACGTTTTCGTCGATCAGGTACATACGGTCGTCGAGGTCAACCAGCCAAGTGCGGCCGTCTACTGGCAGGCGCAGCGTGTAGCGCCAATGGAAGGCGTTACCGGCGAGCATGCCAACGGCAGTGCCTTCAACATCATCAGCGGTGCCTTGCCAGCTGCCATCTGGCTGAAGGGTTAACGTCCAGACGCGACGTTCGGTGCTACCGTCGGAATAGGTGAAACGCTCGTCCAGTGTGCCGGTGTCGCCTTTCCATGTGCCGGTCATCTTGACGTGAAAGCGCTTTATGACGTCGCCGCTGCGATCCTGGAACATACCCCAGGCTTCGAGGTCGCCGTTAAGGTAATCCTGCAGCGACAGTTTTGGCGTCTGCTGGGCGTATTGCTCAACGTCCGGGCTAGCACAACTGGCCAATGTGAAGCATAACAACAGGATTAATAGCTTGTTCACGGGCTGCTCCTCTGGGAGTCAATCGATTCGGCGGACAACTTGCATTAAGCCAAATACGCCAAAACAAACGAATGCGATTAGCGTGCCTTCGGCGATGCTCAGACCGAGGAATGTCCAGGTCACTTCAGCACAGTCGGCGGTGCCGCTGAACACCAAGCTGAGGGTCTCCTCAAAGGGCAGTTCTTTCAGCATGTAATCCAACGGCAGCATGCACGTTGGCAGTTCATCGGCGGGCAGGTGCTGCAGCCAGACCTGGCGTGCGGCAGTGGCACCGCCAAACAGGCTGAGGGCCAAAGTAAGTGCCCCGTATATGCGGGCTCCAGTACGTTTGCCGTTGCGGGGCTTGGGGTTGTGCAGCACTGCGGCAAGGCATAATAGCCCGATCAGGATGACCGCCACGCGCTGGATTATGCACAGCGGGCAAGGCTCAAGGCCGACCACGTGCTCCAGATACAAGGCAGTGCCCATTAGAAGCACACAGACAATGAAGGCAAGTAGATAAAGGGGGCGTGAGGCAGGCAGGGTCATGCGATATTCCGTCTTCTGCAAAATTGCGGTTGCCTACCTTAGAGCATGCGCTGTATGGCGCACAAGGCAAAAGTCGGTTTCTGTGAGTTGGTTTTTGCAGGCGATGGCGAGCGGGGATAAAAGGTGTGGCGCGCCCCGCGCTGGCGTAGGGCAGCACCACTCCCAGTCGATCAGGCGGTACCGGCGGCTTCTTCGGTGCGGCGCTGCTCTGCTTGAGCGTAAAGCGCGTCGAAGTTGACCGGTGACAGCATCAGCGGAGGGAAGCTGCCACGCAGAACCAAATTGTCGATAGCCTCACGTGCGTAAGGGAACAGAATGTTAGGGCAGAACGCACCCAGCGTGTGACGCAGTGCTGCTTCATCCAGGCCATTGATAGCGAAGATACCAGCCTGCTGCACTTCGGCGATGAAGGTGGTTTCATTTTCGCCGTTGGTTACAGTTGCATTCAGGGTCAGCACGACTTCGTACATGCCTTCCTGCAGCTGGGTGTTACGGGTATTCAGATCGAGATTGACCTGCGGGTTCCACTGGGTCTGGAATACGCTTGGCGCCTTGGGTGACTCGAAAGAGATATCCTTGACGTAGATGCGCTGCAGGCTGAACTGCGGCTGGCTGGCTGCGCCGTTGGCGGCTTGATTATTCTGGTTTTCGTCGGCCATGCTCGGTCCCTATTTAAAATGCTCGTTAGTGTGGTTTAAAGCGTTGTATACATCTGGCTGATTACCCTGCCAGCAGGCCGTTCAGTTGTCCAGCACGCTCGCAGGCAAACAGCTCGTCGCAGCCACCGATATAGGTGTCGCCGATCCAGATTTGCGGGACCGACGTGCGACCACCGGCCAGGCGGGTCATTTCAGAGCGGATAGCCGGTCTTCCGTCGACGCTGATCTCTTTGTAATCCGCGCGCTTTTTGTCGAGCAGCTGCTTGGCACGAATACAGAACGGGCAATAATTGCTGCTGTAGATAACGACTTTGGCCATGTTATTTCACCAGCGGAAGGTTGTCCGCGCGCCAGCTGCCAATGCCACCAGACAGGCGGGCTACATTCTCGTGCCCGGCTGCTTTGAGTTGCTTGGCGCAACCCCCGGCGTGTTGGCCTGCAGCGCAAACCAAAAGCAAGGGCTTGCCTTTGTGCTTATCCAATTCGCTGAGACGAGTGGTGAGGCTGTCGAACGGAATGTTAAGTGCGTCGACGATATGCCCAGTCGCAAAGTCTTTCTTTGAGCGCAAATCCACCACTACGGCGTTTTCGCGGTTGATCATGGTAGTCGCTTGCTGAGTGCTAACAGCCGTGCCGGATTTGCGCCCTTCGGTGAACAGTAGCAAGCCAAGTACCACAAGGAATGCGGTGGTCAGCAGATAATGGGCGCTGATGAATTCAATCAAGTGTTGGAGAAACTGCATTGGAGATGCTTCCGAAATCGATAAAGGGGGCGAGTATACACCAAGGCTGGCCTCTAGGAGCGAGCGCTGGTCCGGCGGAAATAAAAACGGTTGCGGCGTGCCGCTAAGCCTCCGTTTGGCTGAGGCGGAGCCGAGCATGACAGCTGGGGGCTCGCCAAGTAAACTGTGGCTCTGATTTTGTCGCCTGGCGCAGCCCTGGTTGGCTGTGGTCCTCTTCGCCCAATTCAACCTGTGAGTTAATTCAGTATGACAGTAGCCCCAAAGCCCGTAGTGCTCATGATTCTCGATGGTTTCGGTCACAGCGAATCACCGGAATCCAATGCCATCATGGCGGCCAATACCCCGGTTTGGGACAAGCTGTGGGCTAACGCTCCGCACACACTGGTGTCAGGCTCGGGTATGGACGTGGGGCTGCCGGATGGGCAAATGGGCAATTCCGAAGTTGGCCACATGAACCTCGGCGCCGGGCGCGTGGTGTATCAAGATTTCACCCGCGTTACCAAGGCGATCACTGATGGTGACTTCTTTACTAATAAAACTATCTGCGCCGCGGTGGATAGCGCGGTGAGTGCCGGGCGCGCAGTGCACATCATGGGTTTGTTATCGCCGGGCGGAGTGCATAGCCATGAAGCGCATTTGGCGGCCATGGTCGAGCTGGCGGCCAAGCGCGGTGCTCAACACATATATGTACACGGTTTTTTGGATGGGCGTGATACGCCGCCAAGAAGTGCTGCGCCGTCACTGCAATTTATGGAAGACACCTACGCTCGCTTGGGTAAAGGTCGCACGGCCAGCCTGATTGGTCGTTACTTTGCGATGGACCGCGATAACCGCTGGGACCGAGTTGAAGCCGCTTACCGTTTGATCAGCGAGGGGCAGGGCGAGTTCTCTGCGCCGACCGCCGCTGACGCGCTGAATGCAGCCTACGAGCGCGGTGAAAACGACGAATTTGTTAAAGCGACGAGTATTGGCGAGGCTGTGCGGGTTGAAGATGGCGATGCGGTGGTGTTCATGAACTTCCGTGCCGATCGTGCCCGTGAGCTAAGCCGCGCTTTTGTTGAGCCGGGCTTCAACGGCTTTGCGCGCTCGCGCGAACTTAACATGGCTGGTTTCGTCATGTTAACGCGCTACGCTGCCACTATACCTGCGCCCTTCGCCTATGCGCCGGAATCACTCAATAACGTGCTGGGTGAGTATCTAGCGAAGCAGGGTAAGACCCAGCTGCGCATCGCTGAAACTGAGAAATACGCCCACGTAACTTTTTTCTTCTCTGGCGGACGCGAGGAGCCGTTTGAAGGTGAGGAGCGCATTTTGATTCCTTCGCCACAGGTGGCTACTTATGACCTGCAGCCAGAAATGAGTGCCCCTGAAGTGACCGATCGTATTGTCGAGGCGATTGAGCAGCAGCGTTATGACGTAATTATTGTTAACTACGCGAATGGCGATATGGTCGGCCATACTGGCGTGTTCGACGCCGCCGTTGCAGCGGTAGAGTGTCTGGATGAGTGCATCGGCCGTATTGCCGCGGCGCTAGATAACGTCGGTGGCGAGGCGCTGATTACCGCCGATCACGGCAACGTCGAGCAGATGGCAGACGACTCAACCGGCCAGGCGCACACTGCGCACACCTGCGAGCCGGTGCCTTTTGTTTACGTAGGCCCACGTGCTGTAGAGCTGCGTGATGGCGGGATACTGTCCGATGTGGCGCCAACGGTACTGACACTGCTGGGTTTGCCTCAGCCAGAAGAAATGACCGGCCGCTCGATTGTGACGCGGCTCTGAAGCTTGTTTATCTTGAATGGAGGGCAGGGCCAATGGAGTGGCTGTTGACACGAGTGCGGTTAATGGGCCGACCTTTGGCTGCTGCTGTGTTCAGCGCTCTGCTGCTCTGCGTAGCGCTGCCGGCTCACGCGCAGCAGACTGATTCGCGTGCGGCACGAGCTGATTTGGAGAAAACCCAAGCGGATATTCAGCGCCTCAAAGATATGCTCAAGGGTCTGGAAACAGAAGTTTCAGGGCTAGAGTCAGAGCTCAAGGAAAGTGAGACTGATATCGGGCGCTTGAAGCGCGAAAGCTCCGAACTTGAGCAGCAGATCCGCGACGGTGAAACTCGCCTGCTTGATCTGCGTGATCAAGCCAAAGCACTTCAGGCCTCATTGGCAGCGCAGCAGGAACAGATAGCGCAGCAAGTGCGGGCAGCTTATATGGCCGGCCAGCAGGGCTATCTCAAGGTGCTGTTGAATCAGGACGATCCGGCTCGCATGGCTCGGATGATGCGCTATTACGAGTACGTGGGGCAGGCGCGCGTTGAAGAAATCAATCGTTTCAACGATACCCTCAAGCAGATTCAGCTCGCCAGTGCTGAGATAGTACGCGAGCAGGCGGCATTGCAGAGCGCACGGGAAGATTTGGCGGTGCGCGAAGTGGCAGTTAAAGCCCAGCAGCAAAAACGTACTCAACTACTGGCGTCGCTGCAGGGGCGTAGTCGCTCGCAGGCCGAAAAGCTCTCTGCGCGCGAAGCCGAGCGGGCGGCTTTGAACAAGCTGATCAAAAAGCTGGATGAAGCTATTACTAGCCTTGCCATGCCATCCCCGCCGCCAGCATCAACGGCGAACCAAGGTGTAATACAGACTCCGGGCCAGCCGACAGCGGGCAATCTGGCCTTCGCACAGGCACGCGGAAAAATGCCGCTGCCGGTTCGCGGACGCATTGCTTCACGCTATGGCAGCCAGCGTGGCGGCGACTCCCGTTTAAAGTGGGATGGTTTGCTGATTGCCGCGCCGGTAGGCACCCAGGTCAATGCGATTCATGGCGGCCGTGTCGTCTTCGCCGATTGGCTGCGGGGCTCAGGCCTGCTACTGATTCTGGACCACGGCAACGGCTATCTGAGTCTTTATGGACATAATCAGACGCTGCTGCGCGACGTGGGCGCAATGGTGCAGCCAGGTGAGCCGATCTCCACCGTCGGTAATAGTGGTGGTATATCCGAACCATCGCTGTATTTCGCCATTCGCCACAAGGGTCAGGCGCTCGATCCATTGGCGTGGTGTATGCTGTCGGGATGATGCCATGCGTGGTTTTGGCTGCGTTGCAGCCGAGTCGCCGTCCGCTTTTCTTGCGTTGGGAGAGTTACATGATTGCAGTGCGTAGTCTGTTAGTTGCCGGCTTGAGCCTGAGTCTCAGTCTGGCCCCTGTGTATGCGCAAGAGGCACCACAGGAGGCTGCCGCACCCCTGCCGTTGAATGATCTGCGTACCTTTGCCGAGGTGTTCGAGCGTATTCGCACTGCTTACGTCGAGCCGGTTGATGACGCCACGCTGCTGGAGAACGCGATCCGCGGGATGCTCGAAGGGCTGGACCCGCACTCGGCTTACATGGGGCCGGAGGAATTTGCCGGACTGCAAGATACGACGCAAGGCCATTTCGGTGGCTTGGGCATCGAAGTGGGGCAGGAGGATGGCTTTCTCAAGGTAGTGTCGCCGATTGATGATACTCCCGCCGCAGAAGCCGGGATCGAGGCGGGCGACCTCATCGTCAAGATCGACGATCAGCCGGTTAAAGGTATGAGCCTGATGGATGCCGTCGACAAAATGCGCGGCGATCCAGGCACTAGTATTCGTCTAACCTTGGTGCGCAATAATGGCCGCCCGTTCGAGGTGACGCTGAAACGCGCGATCATTAAGGTCAAGAGCGTAAAGTCCGAGCTACTTGAGCCCGGATACGCTTACCTGCGGGTAACCCAGTTTCAAATCAATACCGGTGACGAAGTGCGCACCAGCCTGAACCGCTTAAAGGCAGATGGTGAGCTCAAAGGCTTGGTGTTGGATCTGCGTAATAATCCCGGCGGCGTGCTGCAGTCTGCTGTTGAAGTGGTCGATGCCTTCGTCGATAAAGGCTTGATCGTCTATACCAAAGGTCGCATGAGTAACTCAGAGATGCGCTTCAGCGCAACCAGCAACAATCCCTCTGGCGATGTTCCGCTGGTGGTGCTGATCAATGGCGGCTCGGCTTCTGCGTCAGAGATTGTCGCCGGCGCGCTGCAGGATCTGGGGCGTGGGGTGATCATGGGTACTGACAGCTTTGGCAAGGGCTCGGTACAGACAGTGCTGCCGCTGAACAACGACAGTGGCCTCAAGCTCACTACTGCACTTTATTACACGCCCAAGGGGCGCTCGATTCAGGCGCAGGGCATAGTGCCGGATATTCGCGTTGAGCGTGCGCACCTGACGTTGGATGAAGGCGAGATCAGCTATCGCGAGGCCGATCTGGCTGGCCACTTGAACAATGCTAGTGGTAATGAGCGGCCCACGTCATCGACTAGCCATGGCGACAGCCCACTGGCCGATGACTACCAGTTGAGCCAGGCGGTCAGCTTGTTGAAAGGTTTGAATATCGCCCGCGATCGCGTGCAGTAAGTTCTGCGGGTGACGGTGTTGGTTAAGGTGGCTGCGCGTATTCGCGCGCGCGGCCTGGGCCTGGGCGTGGGCTTTGCGGGTGTCTTGCTGAGCGCTATGTTATTGGTTGGTTGTTCTGAAGAAGAGCCACCCGAGGCTGAGGCGCCGACTGAGGTGCAAACCGATACAGGGGCGATGGGAGAGGTTTTGCCGTCGCTGCCTGTAACGCTGGAGTGCCCGGTCCCAGTAGCTGATCCGCTTGTAATTGAAGACATTGTGCTCGAACCTGCCGAGCAAGCGCTTGCTGAAGCGCCCGCGCCTGCCGCTCAAATACCTAAACTCAGCATCATCATTGATGACATAGGTCACAACCGTGCAGCGGGTGAGCGGGTGATCGCCCTGCCGGGGCCGGTTGCTTTGGCTATTATGCCTTTTACTCGTAATGCGCAGGCGCTGGCGCAGCTGGCCGCTGCGGCTGGCAAACCGGTCATGCTGCATCTGCCGATGGAAAATATGGCTGGACTGGCGATCGGTGAGGGCGGCTTAAACACACAAATGGAGCGCGCGGGTTTTGATGCGCAGTTGCAAGCCAGCTTAAATGCTTTCAGTCCGATTCAGGGCGTCAACAATCACATGGGCAGTAAGCTAACCGCAGATCGCGAGCGCATGGATTGGCTGATGGCGCGACTGGGTGAGCGCAAACTGTTTTTTGTCGACAGCCGCACCACTAAAGACACTCAGGCTGCCTTCGCTGCGCAGGCAAAGGGTGTGGCGAGCGTATCGCGTGATATCTTTCTGGATAACCAGCGCAATGATATTGACCTGGAACGCGAGTTCAAACTGGTTCTGGCGCGAGCCCGCAAGCAGGGTTCAGCGGTGCTGATAGGCCATCCCTATCCGGAAACCCTGCGCTTTCTTGAGCGGCGTTTGCCCGAGTTGGAAGCAAAAGAAGGGGTGCGGCTGGTCAGCGTGCAGACGCTGCTGTCTCGCGCGCAATAAGCTAAAGCGCCTGTTTATAGGCGCATCTCAATACCGCGCTCGGCCATATAAGCTTTGGCTTCGGCGATGGTGAACTCAGCAAAGTGGAAGATGCTGGCGGCCAGCACTGCGTCAGCGCCGCCTTGGGTTACACCGTCAGCTAGATGCTGCAGGTTACCAACGCCGCCGGAAGCAATCACGGGGATGTGCAGCGCGTCGCTGATGGCGCGAGTAACGCCCAGATCGTAGCCGCTCTTTACGCCGTCCTGATCCATGCTGGTCAGCAGAATCTCACCGGCGCCCAGTTGTTCCATCTTGCGTGACCATTCAACGGCGTCCAGCCCGGTAGGCTTGCGACCACCATGGGTAAAAATCTCCCAGCGGCCCGGTTCGCCCGGCGCAGAAACACGCTTGGCATCAATGGCGACCACGATGCACTGCGAGCCAAAGCGATCCGCCGCTTCACCGACGAACTCGGGGTTGAATACCGCTGCGGTATTAATCGAGACTTTGTCTGCGCCGGCGTTCAATAGGTTGCGTATGTCCTGCACGGTCCGCACGCCGCCGCCTACTGTTAGCGGGATGAACACCTGGCTGGCCATACGCTCGACCGTGTGCAGCGTGGTATCGCGTTCCTGATGGCTGGCGGTAATGTCGAGAAAGGTGATTTCGTCTGCGCCCTGCTCGTTGTAGCGGCGAGCGATTTCCACCGGGTCACCGGCATCGCGAATGCTTTCAAACTTAACGCCCTTCACCACGCGACCGTTGTCTACGTCCAGGCAGGGGATGATGCGTTTTGCCAGTGCCATGTCAGAAGCTCCAGAACGAGGTGGAAAGGCGATTAGCGTGCCGCATGCTCATCGCACAGGGCTTGGGCGACGGCAACATCCAGCGTGCCTTCATAAATGGCACGGCCGGTGATGGCGCCGATAATGCCAGGCGTGGTGGTATCCAGCAGCGTCTGGATATCGCCCAGGTTATGGATGCCGCCGGAGGCGATCACTGGAATCGATGTGGCATTGGCCAGTGCGGCAGTGGCTTCGACGTTGCAGCCCTGCATCATGCCGTCTTTGGCGATATCGGTGTAGACGATGGCTGAAACGCCGTCGGCTTCGAATCGTCTAGCCAGATCGATCACTTGAATATCGCTTACCTCGGCCCAGCCGTCGGTAGCGACAAAGCCGTCTTTAGCGTCGAGGCCAACAATAACTTTGCCCGGGAAGGCGCGGCAGGCTTCAGCGACAAAAGCCGGCTCCTTGACTGCTTTGGTGCCGATGATCACATAGCTTACGCCGGCCTTGATGTACTCCTCGATGGTTTCCAACGAGCGAATGCCGCCGCCAATCTGGATTGGCAGGTTAGGGTAGCGCTTAGCAATCGCGGTGACTGCGGCGCCATTGACCGGCTTGCCCTCGAAGGCGCCATTCAGATCGACCAGGTGCAAGCGGCGGCAGCCGGCTTCTACCCATTTGGCAGCCATGGCGACGGGGTCATCGGAGAAGACGGTTGCGTCGTCCATCAAGCCTTGGCGCAGGCGCACGCAGGCACCGTCTTTGAGGTCGATAGCGGGAATGATGAGCATAAATTTTCCTATGGAAAAAGAGCGTCAAGCGGATAGCTTGGCGCTCTGATCGTTACCAGCGTCCATCCCAGGCAAGAAAGTTCTGCAGTAGCTGCAGGCCATTGGTGTGGCTTTTCTCTGGGTGGAATTGGGTGGCGAATACATTGTCTTGTGCCAAGGCGGCGGCGAAATCAACGCCGTAATGGCAGCGGCCGGCCAGTTGGCCTGCTTTACCTGGGGCGGCGTAGTAGCTGTGCACGAAGTAAAAACGCGCATCCTGCTCGATGCGATGCCAGAGCGGGTGGTCTATGGTCTGCTGTACCTGGTTCCAGCCCATGTGCGGCACCTTGAGGCGCACGTTACCGTCATACAGCTCTTCACCAAAAAACTTCACCTGACCGGGAAACAGGCCAAGGCTATCCACGCCGCCATTCTCTTCGCTGTGTTCCAGCAGCATCTGCATGCCGACGCAAATACCCAGCAGGGGCTTTTCTTTGGCGACTTGCTGCACCACTTGGTCCAGGCCGAGTTGACGCAGTTCGCTGACGCAATCGCGAATCGCACCTACACCGGGGAGCACCACGCGGTCTGCGTTAAGAATCGCCTGCGGATCGCTGGTCACTTCTACCTGCAGCGCACCCACATGCTCCAGCGCCTTGGCGACGGAGTGTAAGTTGCCCATGCCATAGTCGATGACGGCTACATGACTCGACATCGGTTACAGGCAGCCCTTGGTGGAGGGCATAATGCCGCTCATGCGATCATCATGCTCAATGGCCATGCGCAGTGCGCGCCCAAAGGCCTTGAACACGGTTTCAATCTGGTGATGCGTATTCACGCCGCGCAGATTGTCGATGTGCAGAGTGACCTGGGCGTGATTGACGAAGCCCTGGAAAAACTCCATGAACAGGTCTACGTCGAAGCCGCCGACGCTGGAACGGGTGAAAGGCACGTGCATCTGTAAGCCAGGGCGCCCGGAAAAGTCGATCACCACGCGTGACAAGGCTTCATCTAGCGGCACATAGGCGTGCCCGTAGCGACGGATGCCTTTTTTGTCGCCGAGAGCCTTGGCAAAGGCTTGACCCAATGTGATACCCACGTCTTCAACGGTGTGGTGGTCGTCAATGTGCAGGTCGCCACGGGCCTTGATGGTCATGTCGATCAGGCCGTGTCGGGCAATCTGATCCAACATGTGTTCAAGGAAGGGAACGCCAATATCAAAGTCTGCTTCGCCGGTACCGTCGAGGTTGATGGCTACATTGATTTTGGTTTCCAAAGTGTCGCGCGCGACGCTGGCCTTGCGCTCCGCCATGGTAAATCTCCGCTGAAGTTGTCGGTTGAGGGCGGACATTATACGTGCCTGTGGCCCGGTTGGGCTACAGCGGCCTTATTGCGCTTGTTGATCGGGTTGATAGTGCGCCCGCAACTGGCCTGGCGAGCTGTCATTACTGGCAGGGCATCGGCAGAATGTGGAGCGGGATTCGATGGTGCGCTTAGGGACGGAGATTATGGCGACGGACTTTGATCTGGTGGTGATCGGTGCCGGCGTGGTCGGTTTGGCGATAGCGCAGCGCGCAGCGCGCTCTGGCCGCAGCGTGCTGGTCTTGGAGCAGGAAGACTGGATTGGTCAGCACAGCTCGAGTCGCAACAGCGAGGTAATTCACGCCGGTATTTACTACTCGCCGGGCTCGCTCAAGGCGCGATTATGCGTTGAGGGGCGTGACCGTCTATATGCCTGGTGCGAAAAGTACGGTGTGCCGCATAGGCGGATTGGTAAGTTGCTGGTCGCGGTGGAAGCCGCAGAAATCCCCGCATTGCAACAGTTACAGGCTAGCGCCACGGCAAATGGGGTTGCGCTGGAGTGGCTGGACGCAGCGCAAGTGCACGAACTGGAACCAGGGGTGCGCGCGGTGGCGGGTTTGTTATCTGCGCAGACAGGTATTGTCGATAGCCATGTCTTGATGCAGTCCTTTGAGGCGGCGTTGCAGTTAGCTGGTGGCGCTGTTGTCTGCCGCAGTCAGGTGCAGCGCATTGCACCGAAAGAATCGCATCTGCGCCTGGAAGGCGTAAGTAACGCAGAGCCATTCGTGTTAACGGCTGGGCAGGTGATCAATGCTGCGGGGATTTTTGCTACACAGGTACAGCAAACAGTAGTGGGGGCAAAGCAGATTTTGGCAACCCATTGGTGTCAGGGTCGTTATTTTTCCTATGCCGGGTCGTCGCCCTTCCGGCATCTGGTTTACCCTATGCCTGAGGTCGATACTGCTGGTTTGGGCGTGCATGCGACGCTGGATATGGATGGTCAACTGCGCTTCGGCCCCGATGTGCGCTACATCGATAAGCTTGATTACCGTGTGGATGCCACTCTGAAACAGTCATTCGCCAATGCGGTGCAGCGCTATTGGCCAGGTTGTGACCCGCAACGACTACAAGCGGCCTATGCTGGTGTTCGGGCTAAGCTGAGCCGGGCGGGGGAACCGGCCATGGATTTCGTCCTCCAAGATCAGACAATACATGGTGTGGCCGGCTTGATTAGCCTGTTCGGTATAGAGTCGCCGGGGCTTACTGCCAGCTTGGCGATAGCTGAACAAGTTCAGCAGTTGCTGGATGCGGGCTGAAACCAAAGCGGACGTTAATATTGCATTATTCCGCGAGAGCGATTTCGTTGAAACCAAAAGGAGAAGTGATGAAAGCCTTTGCCAAGGTACTAGGGTTGGTGGTGTGCGGCATTGTGGTGCTGGCTATCGGCGTGCTGTTTTTTCTTACTCGGATGTTCGATCCGAATGACTATAAAGAAGACATTCAGCAGGCGGCTCGTGAGCAAGCCAATATTGAGCTGACCCTGGACGGTGACATCGGCTGGTCGCTATTTCCCTGGCTGGGGATTGAATTAAAAGATGTTGGCGTTGCGCCAACTGAAGAGCCTGATCTGCCGCTCGCACAAGTTGGCTCGCTGGGTTTAGGCGTTAAAGTACTGCCGCTACTGCGCCGCCAGCTGCGTATGAGTGATGTGATTCTGGATGACGTGCATCTACAGTTGGTCAAGGGCGACGATGGCGCTGGCAACTGGGCCAATATCGGCCCGCAGAAAACGGCTGCCGACAAAGACTCCGGCGATGAAGCCAAGCCAGCGCCTTCCACCAAAGACAAGCAAATGGATTTTGCCGTTGAAAGCGTGCAGATCACTAACGCCAGTGTGCGTTATGAAGATCGTCAGAGCGGCCAGGTGCTTACGCTGGATCAAGCCAACCTGACCACCGGTGCCCTGATTGAAGGGGAGCCCTTTGATGTGAGCTTTCTCGGTATGCTGACCACCGACAAGCCCGCCCTGCGGGTGCGGCTGGATCTCAAAACCGTTGCCCAGTTTGATCTGGGCCTCAAGCGCTATCAATTTGATGGGCTGGACATGAAGGTCGATGCCAGCGGCGAGCCGTTCTCAGGGCGCGCAGTCAATCTGCAGCTGCAGGGCGACGGTCTGTTGGACCTGACCGCGCAAGTCGCGGAGCTGAACCAGCTGCGTATGTCCTTGGGCGATATGAAAGCCACGGGTACCTTGAAGGCTACGGCGCTGGATGCAGAGCCCAAATTTACCGGACAGTTGAATGTAGCTGACTTTGATGCGCGCGATTTGTTGCGTGATCTGGGTCAGGCGCTGCCGGAAATGGCCGATCCTGGTGGGTTGTCGCAGGTGTCGTTTTCAACCACCTTGGCTGGCTCTGCTTCCAGCCTGATGCTGAACGATCTCAATCTGGTAGTTGATGGTGCAACCTTGAAAGGGCAGTTGGGGTTGGCGGACTTTGAGCGCCAAGCGTTGCGCTTCAAGCTGGCTGGCGACAGTTTTAATTTGGACAACTACTTGCCCCCGGTCGACGAGAAAGATGGCACCGCACCGCAGCAGACGGGTGGCAGCAAATCAACAGCAGCACCGCAAGAGTGGAGCGATGAGTCCGTGCTGCCGCTGGAACGCTTAGCCACGCTTGATGTGGATGGCAGTCTGGAGTTGCAACAGGTAACGCTGACGGGTCAGGACATTAAAGCTTTCAAGGCGGTGGTCAGTGCGCGCGACGGACGCATTCAGCTCAAGCAGCTGGACGGCGGCGTGTTCTCTGGCACCTTTACCAGCAAGGGCGAGATCGATACCCGGCAGACACCAGTCAAAGTGACTCTGAGCAGCCAAATCAAAGGCATCGATTCGCTAGTCGCGCAGCAAGCTTACGACGTGTCGGCTCAGGTGCGGGGCGACCTGGATCTGACTATGGATCTGAGTATGCGTGGTAACAGCATGCGCCGTTGGATGAATACCCTCGACGGTAACGCCAAATTCCAGGTCGAAGACGGTGCGCTGTTGGGCGTTAACCTGGAGCAGCAGTTGTGCCGCGCTATCGCGTTGGCCAATCGCAAATCGCTAAGCGGAGAGCACGGTAGCGAAGACACGCCATTCGAGCAGCTCAATGGCAGTTTCACCATCAGTAATGGCCAGATCAGTAATCGTGACTTGGTGGCTGATTTGCCGGGCATCGCAGCCAAGGGTAGCGGTGAAGTCAACTTGCCGGAGCAGCGGCTGGATTACCGTATCGGCTTGCTGCTGGAAGGCGACAAGAGCGATATGCCGGATGAGGCATGCCAGGTCAACGAGCGTTACGTGGGCGTCGAGTGGCCGGTGCGTTGTCAGGGTTACTTGCATAATGCGGCGAGTAGCTGTGGTGTGGATACCGAAGGCGTCACCAAGGTGGCTGGGCAGCTGCTCGGCAACGAAGCCAAGCGCAAATTGGAAGAGCGTATCGACGAGAAACTGGGCGACAAGGCACCTGAGTTGCGTGATGCGCTTAAGGGGTTGTTTTCCAATTGAATTCGGATGAATTTGCCCAGCGTGTGCTGGGCTGGTATGACCTGCACGGGCGTAAGGATTTGCCTTGGCAGCAGGGTATAACGCCCTACCGCGTATGGGTATCCGAAATCATGTTGCAGCAGACGCAAGTTGCCACGGTAATACCCTACTTCGAGCGTTTTATGGAGGCTTTGCCGGACGTGCAAGCCTTGGCCGCAGCCAGTGACGACGAGGTTTTACACCTTTGGACGGGGCTGGGCTATTACAGTCGGGCGCGTAACCTGCATAAGGCTGCCAAACACGTTGTGGCCGAACACGCGGGCGAATTTCCGCGCAGTATTGAGGGCTTGATGGCGTTGCCGGGCATCGGTCGCTCGACTGCCGGTGCGGTTGCCTCGCTGAGTATGGGGATCTGGGCGCCTATTCTGGATGGCAATGTAAAGCGGGTATTGGCACGCTTTGGCGCGGTTGAGGGGTGGCCAGGCGAGAAGAAAGTGCATGACCGCTTGTGGCGCATGGCTGAGCGTTACACGCCCCAAAACAGGGTGCAGCACTACACTCAGGCGATGATGGATTTGGGGGCTACGCTTTGTACGCGCAGTAAGCCGTCCTGTCTGCTGTGCCCGGTCAAGGATGGGTGCGAGGGTCGCCTGCTGGGTGAGCCGACCAGATTCCCAACTTCCAAGCCGCGCAAGGTAGTGCCGGTGCGCCAATGCGTGATGCCCTTGCTGATGAACGAGGAGGGCGAGGTCTGGCTGCAGCGCAGGCCACCCAGCGGGCTTTGGGGTGGGCTTTGGTGCCCGCCGCAGCTGGAAAGCGAAGCCGAGCTTGAAAGTTGGCTGTTGAGCCAGGCGCTACGCATTGAAAGCCGCGAGCCATTGCCGGCTCTGCGGCACACTTTCAGTCACTTTCATCTGGATATTCAGCCGCTCTTGCTGCGAGTCGCTGCGGGTACCGGCGTGGCCGAAGAAGGCCAGGTCTGGTATAACCTGCGCCAACCTGGCCGCATTGGTCTGGCGGCGCCGGTTAAAAAGCTGCTGAAGTTGATTGAGGCTTACGTTCCAACCCCTGCTTGAAGGAGTCCGCGATGACACGCATGGTGATGTGCCGCAAATATAAAGAAGAGCTGCCCGGCCTCGATCGGCCACCCTATCCCGGCCCCAAGGGCGAGGCGATTTTTCAGGATGTGTCCAAGCGGGCCTGGGATGATTGGCAGGCGCACCAGACGATGCTGATTAATGAGCGTCGCCTGAACATGATGGACCCCGAGGATCGACGCTTTATCCAGGCTGAAATGGATAAGTTTTTGGCGGGTGAGGATTATGCTCAAGCCGAGGGATACGTACCCCCGAGCGCATGATGTTTGGGTAAGCGGCTGATAAGTAGAAAATATTTTTCGACAGGCGCTTGACACAAAAAGGCTTAAACCGTTTAATAGCGGCCCTTGATGCCCAGATAGCTCAGTCGGTAGAGCAGAGGATTGAAAATCCTCGTGTCGGCGGTTCGATTCCGTCTCTGGGCACCACTTATTTCGAAAGCCCGCTGGCAACCCCAGCGGGCTTTTTTGTTTCTGGTGGTTGCAAGCTGTCTAGCCCGGCCGTTGGCAAGAGTCTTGCCTGTAATTACAGCGCCGTGACCGAAACAGGGTTCTTGGTCATGCAGTTCAGCTGTGCTAGTTTTGCCAGAATATGACGACCGGACGTCTGCAGAAGGATCTGTGTCCCGGCTGCCGCATCACAAATGTGGTGGTAATACACCTGACGGCTAAACGCCTAGTGGATAACGATACGTGACTTCGCCCGCTCTAGAAGTGCGCAACCTGCACAAACGGTACGGCGACCTTGAAGTACTCAAGGGCGTTGACCTGGTCGCCAACGATGGCGACGTCATCTCCATTCTCGGCTCTTCCGGGTCCGGCAAGAGCACGCTACTGCGTTGCATCAACTTGCTGGAAAATCCGCATCAAGGCCAGATTTTGGTTGCTGGCGAAGAGCTCAAGCTCAAGCCCGGTCGCCACGGCGAGTTGGTTGCTGCCGACAATAAACAAATTAATCGTTTGCGTGCACGGGTAGGTTTTGTTTTTCAGAACTTCAACCTGTGGCCGCACATGAGCATTATCGACAACATCATCGAAGCTCCGCGCCGTGTGCTGGGCCAATCCAAAGCGGAAGCTGTTGAGTCGGCAGAAGCTTTTTTGGAAAAGGTGGGTATTGCCGACAAGCGCCACGCCTTTCCTGCCCAGCTCTCTGGCGGTCAGCAGCAGCGTGCTGCCATTGCTCGCACGTTGGCCATGCAGCCACGGGTGATTTTGTTTGATGAGCCCACCTCGGCGCTGGACCCTGAAATGGTCCACGAGGTATTGACGGTGATTCGAGCGCTGGCAGATGAAGGGCGTACTATGCTGTTGGTAACCCATGAAATGGGCTTTGCTCGGCAAGTGTCCAGCCAAGTCGTGTTTCTGCATCAGGGGATGGTCGAAGAAATTGGTACCCCGGAAAAAGTGTTCGATAACCCCGGTTCCGAACGCTGCCGACAGTTCATGTCAAGCCATAAATAGGAGTAGGTCCATGAAACAGTACAAGAAGGTTTTGCTGGCAACTGCCACGGCGTTGTTTATGAGTGCTCCGGCTTTCGCCGAAACGCTGCGCATCGGTACCGAAGGTGCTTACCCTCCTTTCAACCTGATAGACAGCAGCGGTGAAGTTGTGGGTTTTGACCTCGATATCGCCCATGCACTGTGCGAAGAAATGAAAGTCGATTGCACTGTTGTGACGTCTGACTGGGATGGCATCATCCCCGCGCTGAACAACAACAAGTTCGACTTCCTGGTCGCTTCCATGTCGATTACCGACGAGCGCAAGCAGGCGGTGGATTTCACTAACCCCTACTACACCAACAAGCTGCAGTTTGTAGCGCCGAAGAAATCTGACTTCAAGACCGACGAAGCAAGCCTCAAAGGCAAGACTATCGGCGCTCAGCGAGCCACCATCGCTGGTCAGTGGTTGGAAGATAATATGGCTGACGTCATTGAAATCCGCCTGTATGACACTCAGGAGAACGCTTACCTCGACATGAACTCCGGTCGTATTGATGGCGTTCTGGCAGATAATTTCGTGCAATACGAGTGGCTGCAGAGCGACGCGGGCGCCAACTTTGAGTTTAAGGGTGAGCCGGTGTTTGATAATGATCAGATCGGTATCGCCGTGCGCAAAGATGACCCGTTGCGTGAGCGCTTGAATACTGCGCTGCAAGCCATTATCGACAATGGTAGCTACGAGAACATCAACGCCAAGTACTTCCCTTTCAGCATTTACTGATGACCAGCCGGGCTCTGCGGAGCCCGGCCTGGAACTATGCCCATGCCTGATTTACAAGGTTTCGGTCCAGCCCTGCTCGAAGGGACCTGGATGACTATTCGTTTGTCCCTTGCCGCGGTATCTGTAGGCCTGGTATTTGGCCTGCTCGGCGCCTCAGCCAAGGTTTCCAATAATGTTTTCGCGCGCGGTCTGGGTGGTTTCTACACCTCGGTTGTTCGCGGTATTCCGGAAACCGTCTGGGTGCTGATGATTTACTTCGGTACGGTATCGGCGTTTAACGCGCTGGGTGCCTATTTTGGTTATCCACGCTTTTCGCTTACCCCTTTCGTCGCCGGTACTCTGGCATTGGCGTTGTGTTTCGGTGCCTACGCAACCGAGGTGTTTCGCGGTGCTCTGCTGGCGATTCCAACCGGTCAAAAAGAGGCTGGGCTGGCGCTCGGGTTATCCAATTGGCGCATTTTTTATCGCATCACCTTGCCGCAGCTTTGGCGTGTGGCGCTGCCGGGTCTCGGTAATTTGTATCTGATATTGCTCAAGGATACCGCGCTGGTGTCACTGATCACGCTTGATGAAATCATGCGCAAGGCGCAGTCCGCCGCCAATGCAACCAAGGAGCCCTTTACCTTCTATTTGCTGGCCGCCGGGATTTACCTGTTTTTGACTATCTTTATCATGGGCGCGCTGCACTGGTTTGAAAATCGCGCCAATCGTGGCTTTGTAAGGACGGAGCTATGATTTTGGCTGAGAAGTGGGAGCTGATTGAGCGCTTTCTGCCGCAGTTGTGGGATGGCACCCTGGTTACCCTGCAGTTAGTTGGGCTAGCAGTACTGATCGGGCTATTCGTGGCCATCCCGCTGGGACTGGCACGTGCGTCACGGCACTGGTATATCCGGGCTTTGCCCTACAGCTATATCTTCTTCTTTCGCGGCACGCCGCTGCTGCTGCAGTTGTTTCTGGTGTATTACGGTATTTCGCAGTTTCAGGCGGTACGCGACAGTTTCCTCTGGCCTTATCTGCGTGAGCCATTCTGGTGTGCGTTAATCACTATGACCATGCACACAGCGGCTTATATTGCCGAGATTCTGCGTGGCGCGATTCAAGCGGTTCCGCCGGGTGAAGTGGAAGCGGCGCGTGCGCTCGGTATGTCCAAACGTCAGGCATTGCAGCACATTATCTTGCCTCGGGCGATTCGTATCGGTTTGCCGGCCTACGGCAATGAAGTGATTCTGATGCTCAAGGCCAGTGCAGTGGTCTACACCGTGACCATGATGGATATCATGGGTGTGATCCGCACCATCAACTCGCGTACTTACGAGTATGAGTTGTTCTTTATGGTGGCGGGTGTCATGTATCTGATCATCACGCTGGTGTTCACGCAGCTATTCCGTCTTGTTGAACGCTGGCTCAAGGTTGATGCCAGTCGGCAATCGCGCTGAGTGACGCCTGCGTGAGCTTCGCGCAACGTTTTGCCGAACTCGATCACTGGCTGCATCACCACCAGTCACTCTGGCGCCCCAAGCCTTTTACCCAGCTGACACTGGCGTGGGAGGCCGACTGGCCAGAACTGGCGAGTTGGTTGCGACGGCGCACATTGGCAGAGGCCGAGACAGCACATCACCAGCCGCAGCTACTGGCCGCCCCAGCACCTTTTGCTCAACTAGCGGCGGAGTCGCAGCACTTCAGCCAACTGCCACGCTGGCAGACCGACTCTGCTGAGCAATTTCCCGAACCCTTGTATCGCCACATCCCTGGCCGCAAATGGCAGCAGGTCACTGCATTTGCTAGCGTCTCGATTGCGCGTCTTGAACAGCCGGCCACGCACTGGGTGGATTGGTGTGCCGGCAAAGGCCACTTGGGCCGTCTGTTGGCGTGGCAGGGTGGGCAGCCACTGACGTGCTTGGAGCATAACCCCGCACTTAACCTGTCTGGTGCCGCGTTGAGTGATGCGCTAGCCATTGATGCGCGCCATTTAACAGCGGATGTGCTGGCTCAGAGCAACGCGTTGCACCTCAATAGCCGCGACAGTCTGGTGGCGCTGCACGCCTGCGGCCAGTTGCACATCAGCTTGTTGCAGCACGCGGTCACCAGCGGCTGCCTTCAGCTGGCTCTATCGCCTTGCTGTTATAACCGAATTGACTCAGAGCATTATCAGCCGCTTTCTGAGGCGGGCCACAAGGCGACGTTGCAGCTGAGCAAAGACGATCTAGCATTGCCGCTGCAAGAGACGGTAACGGCCGGGCGCAGAGAGCGAGAGCAACGTGATCGCTCAATGGCTTGGCGCTTGGGGTTTGATCTTTGACAGCGCGAAGAACTAGGGGCGGATGAGTACTTATCGACCCCATCGAAATCACTAGGCGGTAAAGCACAAGGCTTCACCGAATTCTGTCGCAGCTTAGCCGCGCATCACCAGCTGCAGCTGATTGACCCCGCGAGCTGGTCGCAATTGGAAGGCCGATCCTGGCAACGACTGGCGCAAGTGCGCAACCTTGAATTACTACGCGGTCTTTTTCGTCGGCCGCTGGAAATCTGGTTGCTGCTTGATCGAGCGCTCTATCTGCAAGAGGCCGGTTATCAAGTCCAGCTTGGCGAATTCTGCGCTACAAGCCTTACACCACGCAATTTGCTGCTCTTGGCGGAAAAGTAGACCCCCAAGTCATCACCAGACTATAAACGGGTAGTGCACAGACTTATCCACAGAATAGGTGTTATTTAACTTATCCACGTCCTCTGTGCATAACTATGTTGATGACACGGTGGTAACTCGGTGAGAGCCAATGTTGACGCGGCCTTGCACGCTTCGTATGAAAATTGATCACAGTTGATAAGTGCGGAAAAACAACAGGTTAAGAGCGCTTCGTCAAGTGATTAAAGAAAAGTCATGCACAAGTGATAGGTCGGCACTTAAACAAAAAAATCTGCACATAAATGCAAACTCATGCGCTGCATGCCTTTACACACAAATTTAGCGATATATAATGCACCCCGCGCCGGTATAGCTCAGCTGGTAGAGCAACTGACTTGTAATCAGTAGGTCCCGAGTTCGACTCTTGGTGCCGGCACCATAGAATTAACGCAAAAGGCTCATCTTCGGATGGGCCTTTTGCGTTTCCGGGCTCTGCTTTCTGTTTGAGCTCAGCTAATTCAGTTGTCTAGCACGCACTGCGTCACAACCCGCCAGCAAAAACATTGCTCGATTCTTCGAGCGTTCATAGCATCCAAGCTTCACAGGAGTAACAACCCGCCAAAGGAGCTTGGCATGTCAGGTAAACCCGCAGCCCGTCAGGGCGATCCCACGCAGTGTCCAAAGAAAGGCCACGGCAGCAACGCCATCGTTACCGGCTCGACCGATGTGCTGTTTGATGGAATGCCGGCCGCTCGGCAGGGCGACGCTACCGCTTGTGGCAGTGCTTTAGTCGGTGCTGTTATTCCCAATGTATTGATCAACGGTCGCCCGGCCGCGGTGATGGGAAGCGTCGGCAGTCACGGCGACGTGGTGATCGGAGGCTCCGGTTCTGTGACGATTGGAGGTGCTGTGGTGGCTGCCGGTGTTGGAGTCGGTGCTAGTGCTTTGTTCGCGCCGGGCGGGCCGATATCGCCTCAGCAGCTTCGCCAGAGCGTTGCCGGCGATGGCGTACCCTTTTCTATAGAAGAAGAGGAGGAAGAAGACGAGCAGGAGCTGCCGGTGAAGCAGCGCATCACGCTGCGAATCGGCATGTTCTTCGACGGCACCCTGAACAATATGAATAACGCGGCTTTCACTGCTGAGTGCAGGCGCCAGGATTTGAATCTTTTTGATGAGCAGGCACTGGAAAGGGTCCGTAAATTCTGTGAAGAGAATGGGTACTCTGAGTTCACTGCGGATGGCCGCTACGACGGTACACCTGATACCAGCTTTGGCAATGAGGCGAGCAATGTGGCCTTGCTTTACGAGCTTTACATCGATCAGGCTGAAGCTTTCATCGGCGAAAGTGATAGTGAGGCCAGTATCGCTGTTTATGTCGATGGTATTGGAACTCTGAGTGGTGGCGAGGACTCGCTTTCAGGTTACGCTTTTGGGCAAGGGGATACGGGTGTTGTAGAGCGTGTAAAGCAAAGCCCGGCGCTGATTCTGGGTAAATTGCGGCGATTCCTGAATGCCAACCAGAGCGTGCTCATCGAAAAGCTTGAGTTTGATGTTTTTGGCTTTAGTCGGGGTGCTGCAGCGGCCAGGCATTTTGCTAATGAGGTGCATGCGCAGGCTAGCGTGGTGCGAACAGCACTGCTTTCCCAAGCGGCTCCGGCGTTCACTCCCGAATTTGAATGGTCCGCGCACGTCGGCATTAACTTTATTGGGTTATTCGATACGGTTGCAGCTATCGGAGATCCTGCGAGTGGCCACTTTAGTGTGGGTGACGAAAAAAATCCGGGAGTCAATCTCCACTTGGCGCGCGATTGCGCCAGGAAGGTGGTCCATCTCACAGCGGCTGATGAGCATAGGCACAACTTCAGCCTTAATCGGGTCAATAGTGAATATCACGAGGAATTAGTGTTGCCGGGTGTGCATTCCAATTTGGGTGGGGGGTATCCTGCGGTAACTAGGGAGATATTGTTGCTTAGCAGGCCACGGCTCGTGCGAGGTGATTACTACTCTTTGGAGGAGATTGATCGGCGCAAACTTGAACGTTCGAGGGCTTGGCAGCTGCGTGACCTGGAAGAGGCGGATTTTCGCATCAAAGGCTTACCAGGCAACGGGCGATTTATTAAGGATGAGGTCATGGTAACACCGCAAAGCCAAAAAGAAACAGGGTTAGGTGGCTTTGGAGATGCCCTGCTACTGCTCAGCTTGGACAGGCTAGTGCTAGGCGATCTGTCGAAAGTTTCGTTGAGGGTTATGCATGCAAAGGCCTTGGTGGGCGGCGCTCCATTTGACTTGTTGAGTCAACACGACCGCCGTTTTGCTATTCCTGTTGATTTAGCTCCCATTGCGAACAAAATAATAGCTGCGGCTGCCGACAGGAAAAGCTGCGTCTTGAGCGATATCGAAAAGCGATATCTGCATGGTCGATACATACACGCTTCCGCGAATTGGAACGCTACGCAAGGTTTTTTTGTTAATAAGCCGCGTGCAGATAACGAGCGAGCAATATATGAAAGTGAATAAAATTGGACTGTTCATCAGTACTAAGCTGATTCTGGCGCTGTTGATGCTGGTGTCGCTCAACGCTTGCTCCTCCGCAGTTAAGCTCCACTCCTCAGCTGCCCTTGAGCTACCCTACCGTACCTGGGAAGTTGGTCTGATTGCCCCTAATTATATGGAGGTTTGGGTGGAGGCTGTGGATGTCTTGGATCGGCGAGGGCTTGCCTATAAACATGTGCATGGCGGAACCTCTTCCATTACAAATCCTCCGGGCGATCAAGGAACCCCTGCAGGCTGGCCTAAGCGCCCTGGCGCAGGAAAATCCCGGCCCATGACCGGAATAGATCTTCCCGACCATGTTTTTGTACGTTGGCAGTCTTTGGCCGAACCGCAAACCTATAATGTGCGTATCGATATTCCCGAATGGGCGCGTACTGAGATGCTCACCCCTCGCGAGGCCTATTGTCGTTTTGATGGGAAAAACATCCAGGATTACCGGAAGGTGGTGACAGTTGGCTTGGCTCCGGGTGGAATTGCCAAAGCCTGGCTGAATGGCGATTGCTCTGAGCCGATGGAGATCGGCCGTTTTGAAGGCGTGATCGATCCAAATGGTCCATACGAAGGCAAGTCGGGAGGCAATTACTACCGCCCGCCCAGTGAGCACGCTCAGCACTATCTCGACACCCACGAAATCCCCTTTGATAGCTGGTAATGGTTGAGATGTTGATGGCCCGTACGCTCCATGCTGTAATTTTGATGCTGGTGATGTTAGGACTAACGGCCTGCAGTGGCGCAAGCAAATCGCAACGTCCTTCAGCTCCAGAGCTACCCTACCGCACCTGGGAAATTGGCCTTGGCGCACCCAATTATATGGAGGTTTGGGTCGAATCAGTAGACGTGGTTGATGTGCGTGGTTTTAGCTTTAAGCGAGTGCATGGGGGCACTTCGTCTATACAGAACCCACCGGATAATAAAGGAGATGCTACTGGCTGGCCTGCCCGTCCTGGTATAGGTGCGTCGCGTCCGATGACTGGAATTGATTTGCCAAAGGAGATATTTGTCCGCTGGCAGTCACTGGCCGAGCCGCAGACCTACGATGCGCGTATTGATATTCCTGCATGGGCTCGCGAAGAAATGGTTACTGGTCACGCTGCTGTCTGCAGCTTAGATGGTAAGCATAAAACTGCTTATCGATACGCGATCGCGGTGGGCTTGGCTCCGGGCGGGATTGTAAAGGCTTGGTTGACAGGTGCCTGTCTTGACCCAATCGAAATCGGTCGCTTTGAGGGCACAATCAATCCTGATGGCCCGAGTGGCGGTCAAACCGGTGGCCGTTATGCGCTGCCGCTGGATCCCGCCGCTCAGAAATACCTTGAAACCCACGAAATCCCCTTTGATAGCTGGTAGTGACTGAAATGCTGAAGGCCCGTTCGTTCCATGCTGTGATGTTGCTGCTGGTAATGTTGGCGCTGGCCGCCTGCGTTGGTTCAGGTAAATCGCAAGGCTTTTCAGCCCCAAAGCTACCTTATCGCACGTGGGAAATTGGGCTGATTACCCCAAACTATATGGAGGTGTGGGTAGAAAGCGTAGATGTGGTGGATCAGCGCGGCTTTGCCTATGAGCGGGTGCATGGTGGTACGTCATCTATACAAAATCCACCGGGCAATCGAGGAAATCCCTCGGGTTGGCCTAAACGTCCGGGCGCAGGCAAGTCCCGGCCCATGGAGGGGATAGATCTGCCCGAGCATATATTTGTTCGTTGGCAATCACTGGCCGAGCCGCAAACTTACAACGCTCGGGTTGATGTTCCCGATTGGGTACGACACGAGATGATCATTCCTCGAGACGCCTATTGCCGATTTGATGGGAAGAATATTCAGGATTATCGGAAGGTGATTACCCTCGGATTGGCTCCGGGCGGTATCGTGAAGGCTTGGTTGAATGGGGACTGTTCTGATCCAATGGAAATTGGTCGCTTCGAAGGTTCAATTGTCCCAGAGGGTCCCAGTGGGGGGCAGACTGATGGACGCTACGCCCTGCCATTGGCCCCCGAAGCGCAGGAGTATCTCAAAAGCCACGCAATCCCCTACGACAGCTGGTAGCCCTGCGGTTCACCCAACCACCAGCGGGCTTGCAAGTCCGCTGGCAAGCCGGCTTGTAGTCTCGATCTTCTGAATCAATAACATACGAATATTCATCATTTCTTCGCCGAGCTGTCACCTTGCATCCTTAATCTCGCGTTTTCTGTGTCTGGCTGCCGCCGGGCTCGCTAAACCTGTGATAACAAGGATGGCCTGATGACCAATTGGAAAGTGCTTTCTGTGTTGCTGTTCAGCAGCGCACTGCTTACCGCCTGTAACTCTGATAGTGATAACGAGGACGAAGAGGCAGTAGTGACGCCGGAACAGGAGCTGGCTGAGCGTTTGGCGGCTTTTCCGGAGGAGGGCGTTGAGTTGCCCTTTACCGTGCTGCGTGACGACCTGATCGACGGCAAAACGATGGCGACCTTTGATGTGCGCAATGGCGGTTATGGTTCGGCGATGACGGCTCATCCGAGCAATGTGGATGAGTTTTACGCGATGACCGATCGAGGCCCGAATGCAGACTTCGTCGGCGGCGCCTACGGGGCGGGTAAATCGTTTCCAGTAGCGGATTACACACCGCGAATTGGTCATTTTCGTTTGAGCGAGGCGGGTGGCGTTGAGCTGCTGGACACAATCCTGTTCAAGCGTCCTGACGGCACATTGATCACGGGTTTGCCGAATACGTCCGCGCTGGGTGGCACCGGTGAAACACCCTACAACCCGGATGGTAGTCCGGTGCTGGAAAATCAGTCGCAGCCTTATGATGCGATAAGCAACCCGATCAAGCTGGATGATTACGGCCTGGATGGTGAAGGCTTGGTTGCGCTGCGCGATGGTAGTTTTTGGGTCAGTGATGAGTACGGCCCGCACATCGTGCATTTTGACGCTGACGGCAAAGAAATTGATCGCATTAATCCCTTCTCGGCCGATGCCCGCACGCGCTTCAATTTGCCGGCGGAGTTTGCTTATCGCCGTGCCAATCGCGGTATGGAAGGTTTGGCTATTACGCCGGATGAGAAGACTCTGGTGGGCTTGATGCAGTCGACTATGGACCTGCCGACCAAGGCGGTTCGCGCGCTCACCATCACGCGCATTGTGACGTTGGATCTGGCGACGGGTGAGATCGGCCAGTATCTGTATCAGCAAGAAAAAGCGGCTAATTCCAACTCGGAAATGGTCGGGCTGAGCACGAACGATTTTCTGGTGTTGGAGCGCGATGGCAGCTTCCTGTATGGCGGGCCGGACGGCGCTGCAGGCGTAACGCCGGATGCGCAGAAGCAGGTGTATCGGATTGATCTGTCGACGGGTACCAATCTGGAAACCGTAGCGCTGCAGGCTGGCATGCTGCAGGACTCCGACCTGGGTCTGACCATCAATGGCAAAACCTTGGAGGAGGTAGTGCTGGATGGTGGTTGGGCGGCGCTGGCGGCGGTGGGTATCTATCCGGTAGATAAGACGTTGGTGCTGGATATGGTGGTCGAAACAAATTATCCGCACGACAAGATGGAAGGTTTGTGGCATATCGATGATCAGCACTTGGGTGTGTTGAACGACGACGATTTTGCGACGTGGTCTACGGGCGGAGAGCTAGAGCAGAAAATGCTGGATGCTGGCACTATCGATGCTGGCCGATTGTTTGTCCGTGAAGTGGATTTGTCGGTAGATTGAGGCTGCGATTCTTTACCGTAATAGCAGACAGGCACCCACACGGGTGCCTGTCTGCTTTTACGACACCGGCTCTGCCGTTGTTGTGTCCGTCTTGGTTATTTCAGTATTGGTTGCACCTGAACGCACAAACGCCACCACACGATCGAGTGCCTGATCGGACGCCTTCAGCAGGCCGGTATGTGCCTGAAATACATGCCACAGCTCCTCATAACGCTCCAAGCGCACTTGCACTCCTTGCTCCCGCGCCTGCTCGGCTAGACGCAAGCTGTCATTCAGCAGCAGCTCGTCTTCGCCAACCTGCAGTAGTAAGCGGGGCAAGATCGAAAGTTCACCGTTGAGAGGTGAGACGGCCGAATCGGCGCGGTCTTGTCCGGGCTGGCAGTAAGCGTCGCGAGCCAGGTCCATCCAGTCTGGGTGTATCAGTGGGTCTCCGGCGGGTGGGTTGTGCAGTTGCTCACCGGTGAAGTCAGTTACGGGTGAAAAACATACCAAAGACTCCGGCATGGGCAGCCCCAGCGCATGCAGCCTTTGCGCGGTCACCAGTACCAGATTGCCGCCAGCGGAATCTCCGGCGAGGGTAATCTGCTCGGGGCGGTAGCCGCGGGTTAACAGCGCTTGGTATGCGGCGACGCAGTCATCACGCGCGGCCGGGTTCGGGTAGGTCGGCGCCAGTCGATAATCCAGCGCGCAAAGATCCCATTGACCGCGGCTAACCAGGGCGGAGCACAGGCTGCGGTGGGTGGCGGGCGAGCCTAGGATAAAGGCGCCGCCATGCAGGTAGAGCATCACTCGGCCATCGCCGCCAGCAGCGGGGCGGTGCCATTCGCACGGCCGATTGGCAATCGTCTCGCGGCGCCGGCTAACGCCGCGCGCCAGTGGCATGGCGCAGGTCAATGCAGATAACACCACACGCTGAACGGCAATCGGCACCGGTGGACGAATAAAGCCGCGAAAAAAGATCCGCAGTACATTGCGCAGGAATTTGCGTAAGCCGGGCTGCTCTGGGTGTTTGAAGCTTTGATCAACGTACGCAGTCATAATCGGTCAACCTTGGTTTACGGGTCAGATGGCGATAGGCAAAGGTGAAGCCGGGCCAGTTAACGGTTTGTTTGCCTTCGGCGGTGAGGTACCAGCTGCTGCAGCCCTGGGCCCAAACAGTGCGTTTGGCGGTGTGTTGAATGCCTTGGTTGTAGCTCGACTGCGCTTCTGCTCTTACGTTGAGGTAGCGTAAACGCCTGCGCTGCAGGGTTTGTACGCACTGCACTATGTAGCTGAACTGGCTTTCGAGCATATAGATGATCGAGTTGTGGCCCAAGTTGGTGTTGGGGCCGTACAACATGAAGAGGTTGGGGAAGCCGCTGATGCAAATGCCTTTGTACGCCTCTGCTCCACTTTGCCAAGCATGATTCAAGTCCTGGCCCTGCAGGCCGGTGATCTGCATCGGCGAGAGAAACTCGGTAGCGGCAAAGCCAGTACCGTAGATCAATACGTCTGCGGGATGCAGCTGCCCATCGCGAGTTTGCACACCTTCCGGTACCACGCGTTCGATAGCCTCGGTTATCAGTTCCACTTTTTCGTCGGCTAATGCGGGGTAGTAGTTGTTGCTGATGAGAATACGTTTACAGCCCATGGGGTAGTCGGGCGTCAACGCGGCGCGCTTCTGCGGATCGGTGATCTGCTTGCGCATGTGGTTGAGTGCGACTTTTTCAGTCTGCTTCACGAGCTTCGGAAAGTAGACGAAGCCGAGAGCGCGCACCTCGTGGGTGCAATATTGCCAGACGCGATCGAGCTGGTGCAGCCAACCGAAGCGGGCGAGCCGAGCGCGTTTATTGTCGTCGTATTGGCGGTCATCCTTGGGGATCACATAGGGCGCGCTGCGTTGAAACAGCGCGAGACTCGCCACCTGCGGCACTATTTGCGGCACGAACTGAATAGCCGAGGCGCCGGTGCCGATGACTGCTACGTGTTTACCGCTTAAGTCGACATCATGCTGCCAGCGGGCGGAGTGGAAGGCGGGGCCGCTGAAGTCTTCAAGCCCTTCCAGCTGTGGCATCAGCGGTCGGTTCAGTTGGCCGCAAGCGGTGATCAGCGCGCGGCAACGCAACTCGTCGCCCGTTGCGCTGTTCAGGCGCCAAAGTCCCTCTTGTTCATCGAACTGAGCGCTGATGATCTCGCAACCCAAACGCAGGCGTGAACGCAGGTTGTACTTGTTCACACAGTGTTTTATGTAAGCGTGAATATCTGGCTGGCGCGCGTATTTGTGGGGCCAGTCGGTGCGGGGTTCGAAAGAGTAGGAATACAAATGGGAGGGCACGTCGCAGCCAGAGCCCGGGTAATGGTTGTCACGCCAGGTGCCGCCGACTTCGTCGGCTTTCTCCAGAATCAGAAAATCGCTGATGCCAGCCTGATCCAGCTGGATTGCCATGCCGGTGCCGCCGAAACCGCTGCCGATGATGATGGCGCTGAGTACAGGGCTGCTGGAGTTGTTGTTTTTGTGCATTGTTTTCTCCTATTGCTGAACAACATTTTAGCGCTTGCTAGGCGGTCGGTTTATGGCATAGTCGGTCAAATAGTTGTGATTTTCGGACAAACGCTATGCATTCATCTTTGTGGCCCGCACACCGGCGTATTACCAGCGTGCAATTATTAGCGCAGCTCGGCACAGATAAAGGCCTGTCGCTGGATCAATGTTTGAGTGCTACCGGGTTGAGCGTATTGGCGCTGGCCGATCCCCAGCAGGAGATTCTTGCCAGCCAAGAGCTGCAGGTGATCGCTAATTTGCTGCAAGCCTTGCCTCAGCAGACTACGCTGGCGCTGGAAGCGGGGCAGCGCTATCAGTTGGCGCATTACGGGATATGGGGCTACGCCTTGCTCAGCAGCAGTAGCCTGCGCGAGGCGCTGGAACTCGGCTTGCGTTACCTCGACCTGACCTTTGCTTTTAGCCGTATTGAGCTGCGCACTGACGGCGAGCGTGCCTTCCTTGAGCTGGATGCCCTGGCGGTACCCGAGGCAGTGCGTGACTTTGTGTTGCTACGTGACTGCGCTGCGATTGCCTTGATCCAGCAAGAGCTCACCGGGCAGCCATCACCTTTTACCGCGGTCGAGCTGTGCTTGCCACGCCCTGGGGCTGATGAGTTAAAACACTATCGGCAGACATTGGGTTGCGAGCCCCGATTTGGCGGGCCACATAATCGGATTGAGCTCAGTTCGCGGCTGCTCGATTTGCCGCTGGCAGGTGGCAATGCGGCGACGGCGCAACTGTGTGAGGCGCAGTGCCGACAATTATTGCAGCGCCATCGAGCTCGCGCAGGGCTGGCCGCGAAGGTGCGCGAGTTATTGCTCAGCCAACCAGGCCGGTTGCTAGGCATGCCTCAGTTGGCGGAGCGCTTGCACATGAGTGAGCGCACCTTGCGACGACGACTGGCGGCTGAGCAGATCAGCTTTCGTCAGTTGTTGGATGAAAGCCGTCAGGCCCTGGCTGAAGAGTTACTGGCCGTTGAGGGGCTGCCCTTGGAAACGGTGGCCCAGCGTCTGGGGTATGGCGAGCTGTCCAATTTTATCCATGCTTTCAAGCGCTGGAAGGGCATGCCGCCGCGCCGTTACCGACAACAGCGTGACGCTGGCTGAGCCGCTTGCGCGTGGTGCGCTATCAATCATGTTAATGGGTACTCATTCCGCCGACCAAAGGCGGCCCACCCGCATCGCTGCGCGGAGTATCTTGGTCGCCTGCTGTGTTCTGTTACCTATCCAATAACAAGGAGAATACCTGTGGCCGATCTTGATGCCTTCCGTCAACAAACTCGCGCATGGCTGGATGAAAACTGCCCGCCAAGCATGCGTAAGCCCATCACTAAGGAAAGTGACCAGTGCTGGGGTGGTCGCAACTTCACGTTTGAAAGTAACGACCAAAAGCTCTGGCTTGACCGTATGGCCGCTAAGGGCTGGACCGCGCCTGACTGGCCATCTGAGTACGGCGGTGGTGGCCTCTCGCAAGAGGAGCACAAGGTGCTGCGTGAGGAGCTGGCGCGCATCAGTGCACGGCCCGCGCTGTCCAGCTTTGGTGTGTGGATGATTGGTCCGGCGATTCTCAAATTTGGCTCTGAAGAGCTTAAACGCCAGCATTTGCCGGCGATTGTGCGTGGCGAAATTCGCTGGTGTCAGGGCTACAGCGAGCCGGGTGCGGGTTCTGACCTGGCCGGCCTGCAGACTCGTGCAGTGGACGAGGGCGATCATTTCATCGTCAACGGCCAAAAAATCTGGACCTCCTATGCCGACAAGGCTGACTGGATGTTCTGTCTGGTGCGTACCAATCCTGATGCCAAGAAGCAGCTGGGCATCACTTTGGTGCTGTTTGACATGGCTACGCCTGGCGTCAGCACCAAACCCATCAAGTTGATCTCCGGTAACTCGCCATTCTGCGAAAGTTTTCTGGATGATGTGCGGGTTGAGAAGAGTCAGGTGGTTGGCGAAATCAACGCAGGCTGGACTATTGCCAAGTACCTGCTGACCCATGAACGCGAAATGATTGGCGGTATGGGTCGCACGGCTTCCGGCCAAAAGACTTTGTCGCAGGTCGCTGTGGAATGCATAGGCCTGGATGGCGGTAAGTTGGCTGATGACATGCTGCGCGGTGAAATCGTGCGCTGGGATCTGGACGCGGCAGCTTTTGCGCTGACTGCTGAGCGAGTACTGGATGAAGCTAAGTCGGGGCAAGGTGTCGGCGCGGCGTCAGCCATGCTCAAGTATTACGGGACTGAGTTGAATAAGCGTCGGCAGGAACTGCTGGTAGCACTGCATGGCAGTGACGGGCTGGTCTGGGAAGGAGAAGCGCACCGCGAGGGCGCGATTCCGCGTAATTGGCTGCGCTCCAAGGGCAACTCCATTGAGGGTGGCACTACCGAGGTTCAGCTGAACGTCATCTCCCGCAATATTCTTGGGCTCCAGTAACCGGTTAGAGGAACACGTCATGTCAGCATTGGTATTAAACGAAGAACAACAGATGCTCAAGGATGCGGCCAAGCGCTTCATGGTTGAGAGCGCACCGGTTAGTCAGTTACGAGCCCTGCGCGACAACAACGATGAAACCGGCTTCTCCCGTGAGTTGTGGCAGAGCATGGTTGAAATGGGCTTTGTCGGCACCCTGGTGCCCGAGCAATTGGGTGGCTCGCAGTTTGGTTACGTGGGCATGGGGCAGATCTCAGAGCAAGCGGGCCGAAACCTCAGCGCGTCACCCTTGATCTCGACGGCGGTAGGCGGCGTTGCGGCGCTGCTGTTGGCGGGCTCCAGCGAGCAGCAACAGGCTTTGCTGCCCAAAGTAGCTGCCGGTGAGTTGTTGCTGGCGCTGGCGGTAGATGAGACGCCACGGCATAACCCAGTGCAGGTCAGCACTCGCTTGGAAGCGCAAGGCGACGGCTTTGTACTCAACGGACGCAAGCAGTTTGTGGTTGATGGTCACGTTGCTGACAAGTTGATCGTGTCTGCGCGTAGCAGCGGGGCTGATAGCGAGCGCGAGGGTATTACGTTATTGCTGGTTGATCGTACCGCTGCGGGTGTTCGTGTTGAGCGCACCAGCATGGCGGATAGTCGCAATGCGGCAGTGGTCACCTTTGATGACGTTAAAGTGGCCGCGACTGATTTGCTGGGTGAAGCAGGCAAGGGTTTTGCTGCACTGGAACTGACATTGGATGTGGTCAATGCGCAGTTGGCCGCCGAGTTGTTGGGCCTCTCACTGGAGTCCTTTGAACGCACGGTGGCTTATCTGCTGGAGCGTAAGCAGTTTGGCGTCACACTGAGCACCTTCCAGGGGCTGCAACACCGTTGCGCGCACCTGTTTAGTGAGCTGGAACTGGTCAAGTCGGCGGTACTGAAAGCCCTGATGGCGCTGGATGCCGGCGCTGATGACGCGTCCATGCAGGTCAGCCTGGCCAAAGCCAAGGCCTCTGAAGTGGCTGAGTTGGCCACCAATGAAGCGTTGCAAATGCACGGTGGGATGGGCATGACCGACGAGTTCGATATTGGTCTGTTCATGAAGCGCGCGCGCTGCGTGAAGGCGCTTTTTGGTGACTTCCGTTACCACGCCAACCGCTTCGCCTCCCTCAAGGGTTACTAACCCGATTCCGGCAGACGCGCAGGCTGCCGGTTTCGACCGAATACAAGCCTCCCTTCCGCTTCACGGGTAGCATCGAACGAGTGGATATTTCCCTGAAGTAGATGCCAGCGGCGACACTGTTGATCTAGTGTCGCCGCTCTCGTGAAGAAAAATCCCGCACCGTTTGGCGCTGCGGGATTTTTTAATATTGGTCATACCAATTGTTAAGTTTGTACGCCGCCATGTGAGCCGGTCATCCTGCTGTTTACCAATTGCTACGAAGGCAGGGCTAGGCACCCCGCGTCTGACTGTTTAATCTTGTTGGCACTGTTTGCTTGAAGGGCACGAACATGCTGTTACGCGGAATGACCTGGCTGATATTTTTTCAGCTGCTGGGGACGGGGCTGAATGTCCTATTGTTACCGATTCTGCCTGGGCCGATTATCGGCATGGTGCTGATGGTGATTTATCTTTGCCTGCGCGGCGAGGTCAGTGAGTCCATTAGCCTGGCCGCGGGGGGATTATTGAAATATCTGCCACTGATTCTGGTGCCGCCAGCGGTTGGAATCATGGCCTATGGTGCGGAGATCGCCGCTGATGCCACCGCAATTCTGCTTACGCTGGCGATTTCCTTGGCTCTGAGTTTGCCTTTTTGCGGTTGGCTAATGCAGCGCATGATCATGCGTCAGCAACGTGAGGATAAATCCTGATGGGCAATCTGCAGCAGGCGTGGATAGCCGTTCTCAATCATCCGCTATTCTGGGTAGGCATGACGCTGGCGGCTTATCAGTTGGGCCTCGCGCTGTACGAGAAGACGCGCATGGCGGTGTTTCACCCGGTCTTGGTGTCAACGCCGGTGCTGGCGCTACTGATATGGCTTGCAGGTAAGGACTATCCGCATTACCGCGAGGCTGTCTCCCCGCTGTTGGTATTGCTGGGCCCGGCAACCGTGGCCTTGGCCATACCCTTGTATCTGAACCTGCGACGGATCCGCACTTTCTTCTGGCCCGTGGTTATTTGTCTGTTGGTTGGCGGCACCTTTGCTACGCTGATGGCAGTGCTGTTGGCGTGGCTGTTGGGCGCCGAACCTATGATCATGATGACCCTGGCGCCCAAGTCGGTCACCTCGCCGATTGCCATGTTGGTGGCCGAGCAGATCGGCGGTGTTGCGGCCTTGGCGGCGGTATTTGTCATGTTTACCGGGGTGTTGGGGGCAATCTTCGGACCCTGGTTGCTGCGTATTGCCGGCGTTGACCATCCTGCTGCCTGGGGTATGGCAATGGGCATGACGGCTCACGCCGTCGGCACTTCCAGAGCGTTGGAAGAGGGCGAGGAGGCTGGCGCGTTTGCGGCCCTCTCGATGAGCTTGATGGGTATGGCGACTGCACTTCTGCTGCCGCTGGCGGTGTCTTTGTGGGTTATGCTTTAGCCGCGACTCGTTTTTTTGCTAGCAAATCTGTGTGGTGCCACGGGTTTAGCCTTGTCTTGATGCGGCCTGCGGCAATTCGTCTGGTCCCGGTTTATGCAAGACTGGGGCACACTGCGTTGTGGAACAATCCTAATGGTAGCGGGGTCTCACTCCCGGACCCTATTGCTGACTGCAGGTGGCATACCCACAACCTGCATCAACTTTTTCTCTTAAGGAGTAGCGCGCATGGAATTGGATCCCCTCCTGCTGTCACGTTTGCAGTTTGCATTTGTGGTGTCGTTTCACGCGATCTTTCCAGTTTTCAGTATTGGCCTGGCTTCTTTTATTGCCTTTCTGGAAGCGCTTTCCTTCAAAACCGGTAACCCCGTTTGGGAGCGCCTGTCCAAATTTTGGGTACAGGTGTTTGCCGTCGTCTTTGGCATGGGTGTCGTCTCGGGCATCGTCATGTCCTTCCAGTTCGGTACTAACTGGAGTAACTATTCCTACGCGGCAGCCAACTTCCTGGGACCGATGCTCAGTTATGAAGTGATCACCGCGTTCTTCCTTGAAGCGGCATTTCTGGGTGTTCTGTTGTTCGGGCGTAACCGGGTGCCCAAGGGACTGCACCTCTTCGCCGCCTGCATGGTGGCGCTGGGCACGCTGATTTCAACCTTCTGGATTCTTGCCGCCAATAGCTGGATGCATACGCCAGCGGGCGTAGAATTGCGAGATGGCGTGTTCTTTGTGACCTCCTGGAGTGAGGCCATCTTTAATCCGTCCTTCCCCTATCGTTTGGCGCACATGGTGCTTGCCTCGTTCCTGACAGGCTCTTTCGTGGTCTCGGGGGTGAGTGCCTGGTATTTACTGCGCGGGCGTGAGGTGGAGGTAAATCGCAAGGCGCTATCCATGTGCCTGTGGCTGATTTTGATTCTCGCCCCCACCCAAGCGGTGGTGGGCGACTTCCACGGACTTAACACCCTGGAGCATCAACCCGCCAAGGTTGCCGCGATGGAAGCTAACTGGGAAACCTCATCGGGCGTACCTTTGTTGCTGTTCGCATGGCCAGATAAGGAGAGCCAAAGCAATCTCATCGAGATTGGTATCCCCAAGTTGGCAAGTCTGATCCTGACCCATGATATTGACGGCGTAGTGCCAGGACTCAAGGACTTCCCGGTTGCTGAACAGCCGGAAGTGCCGTGGGTTTTCTGGGGGTTCCGCGTGATGGTCGGGCTGGGTCTGCTGATGATCGCAACCGCCTTTATGGGCTTGTTGCTGCGCTACAAACAGCGCTACTGGCAGACACCCTGGTTTTTGCAGGGGCTGCGGCTGATGAGCATTACGCCCTTTATCGCCGTATTGGCGGGCTGGGTGGTCACTGAAACCGGACGGGCTCCTTGGCTGGTGTACGGGATGATGACCCACGCCGAAGGCGTTACACCCTCGCTAACGGGTGGCATGGCGCTGTTTACTTTGTTGGGTTACATCACAGTCTACGCGGCGATTTTCAGCGCAGGTTTGTACTACCTGATGCGCGTATTGCAAGACGGCCTTGAGATTGATGAATCCCACATTGATGCAGATGATGAAATGCATCGGCCGTCTCGTCCCCTGTCGGGCAGTGACGTGACATTCGAACATAAGGGAGCCTGAGCATGGAATCGGAAATCTTTGACCTATCGATGATCTGGGCGATGATCATTGCCTTCGCGGTGATCATGTATGTGCTGATGGACGGCTTCGATTTGGGCGTGGGTATGCTATTCCCTTTCGCGCCGGATGAAGATGCGCGCGATGTGATGATGAACTCGGTGGCGCCGGTCTGGGATGGTAATGAAACCTGGCTGGTGCTGGGTGGCGCGGGCCTGCTCGGGGCGTTTCCGCTGGTCTATTCAATCTTGCTGCCGGCGTTGTATATCGGCGTATTTTTGATGCTCGCGGGTTTGATCTTTCGCGGCGTGGCCTTCGAATTTCGCTTCAAGGCAAAAACCTCACGCTACCTGTGGAACTGGGCCTTTGCCGGCGGCTCCTACCTGGCGGCTTTTGCGCAAGGTGTGGTGGTGGGTACCTATATTCAAGGTTATAAAACCGAAGGTTTGGTTTACGCTGGCGGTGCCTTCGATTGGCTCACGCCGTTCACGGTGATGACCGGTGTAGGCTTGATGGCCGGTTATGCGCTGCTCGGCAGCACCTGGCTGATAATGAAAACCGAGGGCTATATTCAGCAGTGGGCCTATCGGATCGCGCCGTGGTTGCTGGCCGCTGTGCTGGGTGTTTTCGGTATCATCAGCATCTGGACGCCGTCGGTTGATCCAAGTGCCTATGAGCGCTGGTTCTCGATGGTGCGCTGGATCTGGATCTTCCCGGTATTGGCACTGTTTTTTGCCTACCAGATCTGGAGCGGGTTGCGTAAGCGCAAGGAAGTCGTGCCCTTCCTTGCGACCATGGCGATGTTCTTTTCCACCTACTTTGCACTGCTGTGGACGCGCTGGCCCTACGTCATTCCGCCTAACTTCACTTTGTGGGATGCGGCTTCTGCGCCGGGCTCTCAGCTGTTTCTGCTGCTTGGGATGTTGTTCGTGATCCCGATTATTCTCGCCTATACGGCTTGGACCTATTGGATCTTCCGCGGCAAGGTCCGCGTGGGTGAAGGCTATCACTGAGTCCGGTCGCCGCAGCCGTCATTGGCTGCGGCAGCAGGGGCTGGCAGTTCGGCCCTGGCTGTATGCTGCGGTAGTGGCGGGGCTGTTGCAGACACTGGCGATCATTGCGCAGATGGGCCTGACCGCTTGGTTGGTGCATGCCGTGCTGATCGCAAAAGCCCCTTATTCCTCTTTGCTGTGGCCAGGTGTGGGTCTGGGCTTGGCTGTTGTGCTGCGCGCTCTTGCGCAAGCTGCGCAAGAGCGTTGTGGCCAGCATGCCAGTGTGAGGGTGCGCCAAACGGCACGCGAGCAATTGGCTGCCGACTGGGCTGATCTTGGACCGATCCGTTTGGCGGATCGCTCCAGCGCGGCTTTGACTAATCAGTGGGTCGAGCAGGTGGAAGCGCTGGATGGTTATTACGCGCGTTATTTGCCGCAACAATGGTTAGCCCTCTTATCCCCCTTGTTAATTCTGCTGCTCGTATTCTGGCTCGACTGGCTGGCGGCATTGTTTCTGTTACTTGCCGCACCGCTGATACCTTTGTTTATGGCGCTGATCGGCATGAGCGCAGAAAAGGTCAGCCAGCAGCACGTGTTGGAAGCAGGGCGTCTGGCCGGGCATTTTCTTGATCGGGTGCGCAGCCTGACCAGCCTGCAACTGTTTGGCCAAGTCGGTGCTGCGACGCAATCGGTGCAAGATGCCGCCGAGCGTTACCGCTCGGTCACCATGCGCACCTTACGCATCGCTTTTCTTTCCTCTGCGGTGTTGGAGTTCTTCGCCTCTGTGGCGATCGCGGTGGTTGCGATGTATATCGGTTTTGGTTTGCTTGGCTACATTCAATACGGCCCTGCGGCCCAGTTAACGCTATTTTCCGGCCTACTGATTCTGTTGCTGGCGCCTGAGTTTTTTCAACCGCTACGCAGCCTGGCGCAGTCCTATCATGACCGGGCTGCAGCACTGGCAGCGGCTGAGGGTATGGCTGCGTTGCAGGATGAAGCGGCGAATATTGATTCTCAGAGTGAGTCTGCAAAACAGGGCGCCGATGGTATCTGCATTCGCCAGTTGAGCTTGTCTTATCCGGGCCGTGGAGCGGTACTGGCCGATATCTCTTTGCAGGTTTCAGCCGGGCAAGTAGTTGCGCTCACAGGGCCTTCCGGCTCAGGCAAATCCAGCTTGCTGCACTGTATTGCCGGTTTCGTTAAACCAGACAGCGGCAGCCTCACAATATTGGGTCATCTACCGGGTGAGCAACCGCTTGCCTGGCTGGGCCAACGGCCCTTTTTGATTCAGGGAAGCTGGGCGGAGAATCTGCGTCTCAACGCTCCGCAGGCTAGCACTGAGGAGATGTCGCGCGCGATTGAGGCTGTGGGTCTTGGTGCGCTGCTCGGGGCTCAGCTTAATGGTTTAGATACGGTTTTGGGCGAAGGTGGTCGTGGGTTGTCCGGTGGCCAAGCACAGCGGTTAGCGCTAGCAAGGGTATGGTTGTCGACAGCTGATGTGGTGTTGCTGGATGAACCTACTGCCAGCCTGGATGAGCAGAGCGAAGCTGAAGTAATAACCGCGCTGCGCGGACTGGCGGCTAGCGGCAAAACGCTGATCATCGCCACCCACCATCCAGCGCTGATGGCGTTGGCTGATCGCCGTTATGTTCTGAACAGTGGGAGGCTCACAGATGCATGAGCTAAAGCCTTGGCTGGCGCTCATCATGCAGCGCCGTTCGCGCCTGGTAGTCGGTGCGTTGCTGCTGGCATTAACCCTGTTCAGTGCCATAGGTCTGTTAGCGCTGTCTGGTTGGTTTATTACCGCCACGGGCGTTACCGCGCTGCTCTGGGCCGCAGGCCAGCGAGTGATGTTTGATGTGTATATGCCGGGTGGCGGTATCCGGTTTTTCGCTCTCACGCGCACGGTCGCGCGCTACTCCGAGCGGGTCTACAACCACAACACGGTGTTGAGCTTACTGGCCGATTTGCGCGGTCGGCATTTCGCGGCTTTGGCGCTGCTGGATGGTGCCACCTTGAGTCGCCTGCGCGCAGCGCAATGGCTCAATCGTCTGACCGCCGATATAGATACCCTGGATACCCTTTACTTACGCCTGCTCGCGCCGCCGGTAGTGGCGTTGCTGGGTATCACGCTAGTGTGTGGCTTGATCGCGGTTTTCCATCTTTCTCTAGCGTTGTTGCTCGGCGCCGTGCTGCTGGGGCTGCTGCTGTTTCTGACCTTGGGCATGGCATTGTTTGGGCTGCATTACAGCGCCCGGCGAGTGGAGCAGCTTGATTACCTGCGGGTTCAGGCTGTTGAGCAATTGCAGGGGCTGGCTGAGTTGACGGCTGCCGGCACTCTGGGCCTGCATCGCCAGCGGCTGCTGGCCAGTAGTCAGCAAATATTGGATGAACAACTGATTCTGCAAGGGCGTATTGCTCTTGGGCAGGGTCTGGCAACGTTGGGCGTGATGGCCACCGTTTTGTTAGGTTTGTTTGGTGCAATGCAAGCCTATGCAGCAGGACTGCTGTCGGGTCCGATCATGGTGATGATTCCGCTGGCGTTGATGGCATTGAGCGAAGGTTTTGCTGGCTTGCCCGCGGCCTTCGCACAATTCGGCGGCACTCGAGCTGCCGCGGCGCGACTGAATCAGCAGACTAGCATGAGTAGCCGCTTGGTCGATCCGGCCCAGCCCTTACCTATGCCCACCGACGTTACGTTGCAATGGCACGATATTGGAGTGCGTCACGCCGGGATACAGGGTTTTAACTTAACGCTGGCAAGAAACGAGCGCCTGGCGATTATCGGCCCCTCCGGCTCGGGTAAGTCGACCTTGGCCGCGCTGGCCGCGCGTTTGCTTGACCCTGACTCAGGGCAGCTGCTGGTTAGTGGTACGCCGTTGCTTGAGCTGCCGCTTCAGGAATGGCGCACCCAGCTTGGCTACCTAACTCAGCAGACTGAGTTATTGCATGACAGCGTCGCTGCTAATTTGCTGTTGGGTAACCCTGGCGCGAGTAATGAACAACTCTGGGCAGTGCTGGAGATGGTAGATCTGGCCGACCTAGTTGATGGATTGCCGACCGGACTGAATACCTGGGTGGGCGAATCGGGCAAACAATTCTCGGGTGGTGAAGGGCGGCGTTTGGTACTGGCAAGAGTGCTGCTTAAAAACGCACCTCTGGTAATTCTGGACGAGCCATTCAGCGGCCTGGACGCTGCCACCCGAGAGCGGGTGAGCGCACGATTAGAGCCTTGGCTGGCGGACCGCACGGCGTTGTTACTGGGGCATGATGCGGCTTTATTGCCCAAGGTTGACCGTGTTGTCGCCTTGAGCGCGCTGTAACCTTTTCTGCGCCGCGTTGCGCGAACAGAAAAGATTACAGCAGCACTCATCGATAACCGTTACCAAGTATCCACAAATGGCCGAGTGCCCTTGCGACGTGACTCCGCGGGCGCTGCATTCAGGCCGCGCAGTAACCAGTCGCGGGTTTCCAGTGGGTCGATGACAGCGTCGATTTCCAGGAAGCTGGCCATGCTGATGCCTTTGCCGCGTGCGTAAAGCTCGGCGACCATTTTATCGAAAAACGCCTGCTGCTCAGCCGGGTCTTCCAAGGCAGCCAGCTCCTTGGCGTAGCCCAGTCGCACTGCTCCTTCCAGCCCCATGGCACCAAACTCGCTGCTTGGCCAGCCGATGGTAAACAGCGGCGCGTGGAAGCTGCCAGCGGCCATCGCCTGCGCGCCCAAACCGTAACCTTTGCGCAGTACCACGGTGAAGAAGGGAATGCTTAGGCTGGCGGCGGTGACGAACATGCGCGAGACATGCCGCACTGTGGCCTGCTGCTCTGCATCTGGGCCGACCATAAAGCCAGGTGTGTCGCAGAGCGAAACCATCGGCAGACCGTGCGCTTGGCATAGCTGCATAAAGCGCGCGGCCTTGTCGCCGGATACGGCATCAATGGCGCCGCCAAGATGCATCGGGTTATTGGCGATCAGGCCGAATGGCTTACCTTCGATTCGGATCAGCGCGGTGATCAGGCCCGGCGCAAACTGTCGGCGTAATTCCAGCACTGAATCCGCATCGGCCAGTTTCTCAATGACTTGGCGAATGTCGTATACGCGCAACCGGTTTTCCGGGATCAGGTGACGCAGCTCGCGTTGGTCCGCGCACTGCCACTCACGTGTCTCACCCTGGAAGTAGGATAGGTACTGCTTGGCCACGCGAGTGGCGGCTGCCTCATCCGGTACCACGACATCCACTACGCCGTTCGGACCCTGCATGCTCACCGGGCCAACCTGCTCCGGAGTGAAGTGGCCTAAACCGCCACCCTCAATCATCGCCGGCCCTGCCATACCTATGGTGGCGTTTTCCGTGGCAATGATCACGTCGCAGCAGCCGAGCAATGCGGCGTTACCGGCAAAGCAGCGCCCGGAGACGACACCCACGGTTGGCACCATGCCGCTCAAACGCGCCATACGCATGAAGGTGGTGCAATCGAGCCCGGCCACACCGACCTTGTCGATATCACCCGGACGACCGCCGCCGCCTTCAGTGAAGAACACCAACGGCAGTTGCCATTGTTCGGCCAACTCCAGCATGCGATCGGTTTTTTTGTGATTGGTCACGCCCTGAGTTCCGGCGAATACCGTGTAATCGTAGGACAGCGCCATGCAGCGCGCCGCTTCCGCGCCAAACTGCTCGGCGTTGATTGTACCGATGCCGGTGATTAGTCCATCCGCCGGGCTCATCTCCAGAAGTTCTGCGTGACTACGGCGCATGCGCTGCGCGGCGAGGGCGAACCCCCCGTATTCCATAAAACTGCCGTCGTCGAGCAGATCAGCAAGGTTTTCACGGGCGGTGCGTTGGCCGGTCTTGCGGCGTTTGGCGACCGCTTTCGGACGGCGCTCGTCGGTTAGATCGGCCTGGCGCTCCAGCACTTCGCGCAAGTCGGCACGAATGTGTTCCAGGTCGACAGCTTCTTCGCTCAACTCTTGGCCGGCGGTGACCTCGGCCGGTTCGAGATAGAGTAGAGCACTACCTTCAAACAGGCTGGAGCCGGGTTCAACCGCCAGTGCTCGCACTATGCCGCTCTGCGCCGCTTTCACCACGAACTCCATTTTCATGGCTTCCAGTACCGCGACTTGCTGACCTACGGCAATGGCATCGCCGACTTGTACGTCCAGGCTAACCAGTACACCTTGCACCGGCGATTTAAGCGGTTCGGTGCCGGCGGGAGCGATAACACCGTCTTGCTGCTCTGTTGCGGCGGTTTTGCCAGCGCTGAAGTAGCGATGCGGATGTTCGCTGGTTTGTGATGCGGTGAGTGTTGCGGCATTGGCTTCAATAAAGCCGGTAAAAACGTCATTGCTTTGCACAGCTGCGTTTTGCAGTAAGTTCTGCAGAAACTGTAGGTTGCTGCTGACGCCTTCTAGGCGGAACTCGCAAAGCGCTCGATAGGCGCGGCGCAATACACCGGCGTAGTCGTCATTGGCCTGCACAATCAATTTGGCTATCAGCGAGTCAAAGCGCGGGCTGGTGGTGTAACCACTATAACCGTAGCCGTCCACGCGAATGCCTGCACCACTGGGCGGCTCGTAGGCGCTAAGCGTGCCGCCAGCCGGGCGGGCGCTGCCGTCGTTGCTCATGCTTTCCAGGTTGACGCGCAGCTGCACGGCGAAGCCTTTGGCCTCAGGGATTTGCTTTTGCTCCAGACCGAGTTCGACCAGGCTGGCGCCTGCTGCAAGACGAATCTGTGTTTGCGCCAAATCTACCCCGGTAACCGCCTCGGTGACCGTGTGCTCTACTTGAATTCGTGGGTTGGCTTCCATAAATACGAAGTCGCCCGCGTCTTCATCCAACAAAAACTCGACGGTACACAAGCCACGGTAGTTGACGGCTTGAGTCAGGGTTCTGGCTGCTTGCAGGAGCTGCTCGCGTACTGCCGGGTCCAGCGTTGGCGCGGGTGCGATTTCCAGCAGCTTTTGGTTGCGGCGTTGTAACGTGCAGTCGCGCTCCCATAGATGCGACACCTGCGTGCCGTCGCCAATGATCTGTACTTCAATATGCCGTGCGCGGGTGATCAGTCGTTCTATATAGAGCGCGTCGTTGCCAAAGGCGCTTTTCGCCTCAGAACTGCAACGCACGAAAGCTTCATCCAGCTCCTCCAAACTGTGTACCGCGCGCATGCCGCGGCCGCCACCCCCCGCTAGTGCCTTGAGCATGACGGCAGTGCCGGCGCCCAGCGATTGCATAAAAGCGCGCGCCTGCTCCAGCGAAGTCGGCTCGTTGGTTCCCTGCACCAGAGGTATGCCTTGCTGCAGTGCTAGGCGTCGTGCGCTGGCCTTGTCGCCGAAAGTCTCAAGTACCTCGGGAGCTGGGCCAATGAAGGCGATTCCGGCCGCCAGACAGCGGCGTGCAAAGTCGGCGTTCTCGCTGAGAAAGCCATAGCCCGGATGGATGGCATCGCATCCCTGCGCTTTTGCGACTGCAATTAACTGCTCGCTGTCCAGGTAAGCGGCGGCGCCTTGCCCGGTAAGTGCGATGGCAGTGTCGGCGCGACGCACGTGCAGTGACTCGGCATCGTCTTCGGCGTAGACCGCGACGCTGTGGATATCCATTTCAGCCAGGGCGCGGGCGAGGCGAATGGCGATTTCGCCGCGGTTGGCGATCAGTACGCTATTGAATGACATGCTTAGTTGATCCAATCCTGTAATTCCTGTTTTTTTACTTTGCCGGTCGCTGTCATGGGCAGCGATTCGACCAAGCGAATTTCCGGCACCTTAAAAATGGCCATCGCAGTTTTACACCACGCGTGCAGCGACTCGGCACTGGCGCTGCTACCTGGTTTACAGATGATAAAAGCGATCGGCATTTGGCCGCGTTGTTCGTCTGGTCGGCCGACGACTGCTGAAGCAAGAATGTCGGGGTGTTGGCCGAGCATGGCTTCCAGCTCGCTGGGGAATACGCTCATGCCGTTGACCTTGAGCATTTCCTTGCGCCGTCCAAGATAGCGGATGAAGCCCTGTTCGGTAATCACGCCGCTGTCGCCGGTGTGCAGCCAGCCATCGCGCAGTGCCTCGGCGCTGGCCTCGGGCTTGTTCCAGTACCCTTTCAGCAGCGAGGGGGTGCGCACGCAAAGCTCGCCTTCACTGCCCAGTGGCAGCAGTTCGCCGCTGGCGAAGTCACAGACTTTAAACTCAGTGCCGGGAACGGGTAAACCAACGAAAGTGGGGGCGGATTTAAGGTCGAAGTTATCTTTCTGCAAGCCAGCGGTGAAGGTGTCGCACGTGTGGGTCTCGGTCATGCCAAAGCTGCTTTCGAACAGTGTGCAACCGGTCAGAGCGAGCCAGCGTGAGCGATATTCGGGCGTGAGCTTCTTGATAAAAGACACACAGCTGGTGGTTTCCAACGAGCTGAAGTCAAACTTGCTAACTTGCGGATGATCAAGCACCTCTGATGCGCTGTCGACCAGCAACCCAGTCTGATTGACTTTGTAATGCTGCACTGCGCTCATAAAGGTGAGCGCATCCCAGCGCGCCAGCAGCACCAAGGTTGTGCCGGCAAAAATCGGAAATAGCAGCCCTGCGTTTTCCCCGGCGATCCAGAATTCTGGCATGAAATTGAGGCTGATACGCTCAGAGTCCAGGCCCAACGCCGTCGGCAGGAAGCTGGCGCAGGTGTAGAGCATATCGCCGTGGGTGTGGATGCAGCCCTTGGGCAGCCCAGTGGTACCGCCTGTGTAGTTCAGCGCTGCGATGTCATCGAGCTGTAGGGCGGGAAGGTTGGTTGCCGGTGCGATATTTTGCAGGGCAGGCAGCAGGTCGATACTGTCGGTGATTGGCAGCTTGGGCGCTTGCAGCAGATCGGGTACTGGGATTGGGGGCGCCGCAGGGCATAGTTCGGACAGGCTGGTGCTGATGATCAGCTGGAGATCGGTTTCTGCTCGCACTTCGCGTACCACCGGGAGCAACTGGTCAAAGCAGACAATGGCGTTGGCGCCGCTGTCGTTGAGCTGATAGCTCAGCTCCATCCCTTTAGCCATGGGGCTAACCGGGGCGTGAATAGCGCCAGCTTTCAGAATGCCATAGAAGGCGATGTGTAGCTGCGGGCAGTTAGGCATGAATACCGCGACTCGATCGCCAGGCTTGATGCCCTGCTGGTACAGCAGCGCGGCAAATCGGTCGCTTAAATCGTCTAATTCGGCATAGCTGAGTTGATGGCCGTAAAAGTGAATGGCAGTTTTGTCCGGGCAGGATTGAGCCCAGTGCTGCAGATAGCGAGTCAACGGTTTTTCACCCAAGGGGTATACCGTTTCGGAGGGTGCGCCTTTGGGCCATGCGGCCTTTTGTAAAGTACGCAAGGTCGCCAAGTAATCTGATTCCTGCATCTGCCAGCCCTCGTTGTTGATTTTGTGTGGTGCAGCTTAGGCCGTTCACGCAAAGGGATGAAGAGAAGCTTATTCATCTATAATTATGAATCAAGCTCATACATCGCCAAGAGCGGCGTAGATATTGTGCTCTATCCTGTGTCTAGGGCTTTCTGCTATGAATGAAATGAATGGTTTGTCATCGGTTGCCCGCATGGACCTGAATTTATTCAGAGTCTTTGAAGTGGTGTTTCGCGAACGCAGCCTCACGCGCTCTGCGGCGGTGCTGCATGTCAGCCAGTCGGCGGTTAGCCACTCGCTTGCGCGCTTGCGTGAGCATTTCGCTGATCCGTTGTTCGTGCGCGAGGGGCGCGGTGTGACGCCGACCGCCCTAGCGCAGCGGCTTGCTCCGGTGATCAGCGATAGTTTGGCGCGCTTGCAGCGCAGCCTGGAAGGGCTACAGGATTTTGATCCGCTGCAGGACGAGCGTACTTTTACCTTGAGTTTGCCGGAGCAATTGGAGTTGGTGTTGCTGCCGCCCTTGCTCGCTCGCCTGCGTCACTGTGCGCCTAACTGTAAGGTGCGGACAGCGGGCGTGCGCTGGTCCGAGTTAAAGCTTGAGCTGGCGGCGGGCCGCATTGACCTTGCGGTGCAGATAGCACGTCCGGTTGACGCCAATCTGCGCCAGATGCAACTGCTGACAGAGCCGCTCTGTGTGGTGGCGGGGCCAGACTTTGTGGGTGAGCTTACGACCGAGCGTTATCTGGCCGCGGAGCATATTGCGGTAGCGTCATGGCGCCGCGGCTTGTCTTACGAGGATCTGGCGTTAGGGCATATGGGCTTGATGCGGCGGGTGATGCAGCAGTGTCAGAACTATCAAGCGGCGAGTCTGGTGGTCGCGCAGAGCGACTTATTGCTGACCATGTCCAGGCGGCATGCTGAGCTGGTTAACGCTTCTCTGGATAACCGCCTACTTGAGATGCCGCTACCGTTGCCCTCTATCGGCCTCAACCTTTATTGGCATGAGGCCGCAGAGCATGACCCGGTGAACCGTTGGTTGCGTCAGCAGTTACTGGCGCTGGCTCAGAACAGCTCCAGTGGTGTAACGGCGCCGTCGCTATCGTAACCGCCCAGCTCCAGCTCGCTGTACGGAGGTGGGGCATCTTCCTGTTTGAATATTTCCATAATGCCGTTACTACCCGGTGGTGCGCTGCGGCCAGTCTCCGAGTCAATCCGCGCGGTCAACATCCCTTCGGGCTTACGTGGCTCTACATCAGGTGCGCCTTCCAGAGCTGGCCCCATGAGACTCATCCAAATCGGCAGGGCAGCGGTGCCACCGAACTCGCGTCGACCCAGTGTGCTGGGCTGATCGAATCCGACCCATGCGGTAGCAACCAGATCAGGATTGAAACCGGAAAACCAGGCGTCCTTCTGGTCGTTGGTCGTACCCGTTTTGCCGGCTAGGTCTTTGCGCTGTAATGATCTGGCGCGCACCGCTGTGCCGCGTCGAATCACATCTCGCAACATACTATTGAGCTGATAAATAGTGCGTGGGTCGACCACACGCTCGGCTTTCTCTACCTGCGGCAGAATGCCTTCTGGTTGGCGCAGGTAGTAGGCGTCCAGGCGAGCCTGTTCCTGCTCCATTTGGGCAGGCGTTACGGCTGGCCGGGAATAGTCGACCAGTTGGGCGTAGCGGTTCTCGATACGGTCGATCAAATAGGGTTTAACCGCGTAGCCGCCGTTGGCAAAGGTGGTGTATCCCTGAGCAACCTGCAAAGGCGTCATTTCGGATGTGCCCAAGGCTGCGGATAGATGGCGTGGCAAGTCCGAACGAGCAAAGCCGAAGCGCTCGATGTAGGTCATGGCATGATCTACGCCCAGATCCTGCAGCAGGCGTATAGACACCAGGTTGCGGGAGCGATACAAGGCTTCGCGCAAGCGGATTGGGCCGAGAAAATCGCCACCCGAATTCTGTGGTCGCCAAATTGAGTCCATGTAGTCGTCAACAAACACCAGCGGCGCGTCGTTGACCAGACTGGCGGGCGTATAGCCATTGTCGAGTGCCGCGCAGTAAAGGAAAGGTTTGAAGCTAGAGCCAGGTTGGCGCCTCGCCTGGGTTGCCCGGTTGTAGTTGCTTTCCACAAAGGAGAAGCCGCCGATGAGTGCCTTGATACTGCCGTCTTGAGGGCCAAGCACCACTAGCGCGCTTTGTGCTTTGGGTAATTGCGAAAGTCGATACTGGTTTTCACCCTCGACTTGACTTACGCGAATAATGTCGCCGGGCTTGAGCACGTCAGCCGGTTTTCCGGGGCGCGGGCCCATGCTGTTGGCGCTGAGATAGGGGCGAGCCCATTTCATGTTCTCCCAGCTGATGACGCCGTGCGGGTCACGGCGGAAACTCACCTCCACGCGGTCGGGATGTACTGCGGTGACCAATGCCGGTTCTAGGCCGCCGAGGCTCTGATATTTCTTCAGAAAGCTGGCGCCCTGTTCTAGAGTAATATCCGGGTTGCGTGCCTCCGGACCGCGAAATCCATGGCGCTGATCATACTCTTCCAGACCGTTGCGCAGCGCCTGGTTAGCCAGTTCCTGCATGTTGCTGCTAACGGTGGTGTAGACGTTAAAACCTTGGGTGTAGGCCTTGTCGCCATAACGGTCGACCATTTCCAGGCGCGCCATTTCAGCAATATAAGGCGCCTCCATCTCAGGATTGGCGCCGTGATTGCGGGCAGTGATGGGCGTGGCTATCGCTTCGTCGTAGTTGGTCTGGTCGATATAACCGAGCATCAGCATGCGCTGCAAAATCCAGTTGCGGCGCAGCTTGGTCCGCTCGGGATTGGCGATGGGGTTATAGCGCGAGGGTGCTTTGGGCAGTCCTGCAATCATGGCCAGATCGGCCAGAGGTAGCTCGCTGATCGACTTGCCGTAGTAAACTTGAGCGGCCGCCTCAATGCCGTAGGCGCGGTTGCCGAGGTAGATTTTGTTGACGTAAAGCTCGAAAATTTCCTGCTTGCTTAAGTTGCGTTCGATCTGCAGCGCCAACAATATTTCGTTTAATTTTCGCGAGAACACCCGGTTGCTGGACAGAAAATAGTTTTTTGCCACTTGCATGGTGATGGTGCTGCCCCCGGTTTGAATGTGCCCGGTCTGTACTAGCTCTGCTACCGCACGCAAGAGGCCAGCAGGATCAACGCCATGGTGATGCAAAAAGTTGTCGTCTTCCGCTGCCAGCAGTGCATGTACGAAAGTGGCGGGCACCTCATCGTAGGTAATGGGGAATCGACGCATTTCACCAAACTCTGCAATCAGCTTGTTATCTGTGCTATATATCCGCAACGGTGTTTGCAATTCCACATCACGCAGGGTTTCAACATCTGGTAAAGCAGGGCTAAGATAGAGTGCGACCCCACTCAGCACCAGAACCGGGGTGCAAGCCAGGGCTAAAAGAGACCAGAATAGAAATTTTAATAAACGCATAAGGGATGCGGAATTCCCTGAATAATTAGAAAGTTAGCAGTATTGCTGCCCTTGAAGGGTGTAGCAGTCTGCATTATAAGCGTATTTTTTTTGATTTAGCTATTTGCGCTTGTACAGGGACTGTTATTTAATGTAGGAAAACATAAACCGTCCGTAAGTGTCGGATGCTGATAGGAAATTGGCTGTGCTAGGGCTCCTCAAGAAAAAAGCGAATACGCTACTGGGTATCGATATCAGCTCCACCACTGTGAAGCTGCTAGAGCTCAGTCGCTCCGGTAACCGCTATAAGGTCGAAGCTTATGCGGTTGAACCTTTGCCACCCGGTGCGGTGGTGGAGAAAAATATCGTCGAGCTCGAGGGTGTCGGCCAGGCTTTGGAAAAAGTCTTGGCGCGCTCGCGAACGCCGCTAAAACAAGCCGCTGTTGCGGTAGCGGGATCGGCCGTGATCACCAAAACCATTGAGATGGATGCCGGTTTGGATCCAGACGAAATGGAAGAGCAGATTAAGCTCGAAGCTGATCAATATATTCCCTACCCGCTTGATGAAGTTGCCATCGACTTCGAAGTTCAAGGTGTCTCCCCCCGTAACGCAGAGCGAGAAGAGGTTCTTCTGGCCGCTTGTCGTCGTGAAAACGTCGATATCCGCGAAGCTGCGTTAGCGCTCGCGGGGCTCACGGCCAAGGTTGTCGAGGTCGAGGCCTATGCTATGGAGCGGGCGTGCGACTTGGTGATTCACCAGCTTGACGGCGGTGATGAGGCGCTTACCATCGCGGTGATTGATATCGGCGCGACTATGATGACGCTCAGCGTTCTCAGCCAGGGCCGTATTATCTACACCCGTGAGCAGCTCTTCGGTGGCAAGCAGTTAACCGACGAGATTCAGCGCCGTTACGGCCTTTCTCAAGAAGAAGCTGGCCTCGCGAAGAAGCAAGGCGGCTTGCCAGACGACTTTGAAAGTGAAGTGCTCAGTCCATTCAAAGACGCGGTGGTGCAGCAGGTTTCTCGTTCGCTGCAGTTCTTCTTCGCTGGTGGGCAGTACAACGATGTGGACTACATCCTCCTGGCAGGTGGTACAGCCTCTATTCCAGGCCTGGATCAACTGGTCCAACAGAAGATCGGTACTACCACCTTGGTTGCCAACCCTTTCGCAAACATGACCCTGTCGAACAAGGTTGATGCAGTGGCGCTTAGTAATGACGCACCTGCATTGATGATTGCGTGTGGTCTGGCAATGAGGAGTTTTGACTAATGGCTCGCATTAACCTGTTGCCTTGGCGCGAGCAGCTAAGGGAAGAACGGAAAAAGGAATTTTTAACCATTCTGGCACTGGTTGTGGTTTTTGCTGGCGCTTTGGTTTTTTTAGGTGATCGTCACCTGAATGGCAAGATTGAGCATCAAAACGCCCGCAATACTTTCCTGCAGAAAGAAATCACACTGTTGGAAGCGCGCATTAGCGAAATTGAGCAGTTGCAAGCGCGCCGCACTCAATTGCTCGACCGTATGAAAATCATCCAAGATCTTCAGGGTAATCGTCCGATCATAGTCCGGGTGTTTGACGAGATGACACGGACCTTGCCTGACGGGGTTTACTTTACTTCGGTTTCCATGAGCGGCTCATCTGTCAGTATCAAAGGCGGGGCAGAGTCTAATAGCCGGGTTTCCAAGCTTATGCGGCAAATGGATGCATCCGATTGGCTGGTTTCACCTAATCTGACTGCCGTACGCGCGATCACTTCTGGCGCGCTTGATCAGGCCAACGTGTTTGAGTTGACAGTGAAGCAGACCGAGCCGCGTGCCAGCGCCGCCGCTGAGGGAGAGCAGCAGCCATGAGTTTTTCTCAATCTATGGATAGTTTGAAGAAGATCGACCTCAGTGATCTGGATTTCAACAATATTGGTTCTTGGCCTGGCGCTTTAAAGGTCATCGTCTGTGTTCTGGTATTTGTGGTGCTCTTGGTGTTGGGTTACCACTTCCACCTTAAAGATTTGCAAGTGAGCTTGGAGCGTGTTGAGGCAACAGAGGTTGCGCTACGCAAAGAGTTTGAGGATAAGTCTTTCCGCGCAGCCAATCTTGAAGCTTACAAAGAGCAGCTAGCCGAAATCGAAGAGCGTTTCAGTGGTTTGTTGAAGCAATTGCCCAAGGATAGCGAAGTGCCTGGCTTGCTTGAAGATATCACTCAGATGGGCCTCAATAGCGGCCTTGAGTTCGAGTCGATCACGCTAAAGCCGGAAGTCGCCAAGCAGTTTTATGTTGAGCTGCCCATCAATATTGTGGTTCGAGGTAGTTACCACGACCTCGCTACTTTTGTCAGTAGTGTCGCCGGTTTGCCTCGCATTGTGACTCTTAATGATTTCGTTATTGAGCCAGTGAACGTGGCCAGTCCAGATTTGCTGACAATGAATATTGTGGCCAAGACCTATCGCTATAACGATGCAGGCGATACGAGCGATGCGGGAGGACAGCAATAATGATTAGCAAAAACATAACCTGTTTATCCCTTCTCGCTGTATTCGGTTTGGCGGGTTGCGGTAATAATGAGTTCGCTGATCTGCAGCGCTTTATGGATGAGACGCGTGCCAGGCCAGCTGGAAAAATCGAGGCCTTGCCGCGCTTTGAGCCCTATGAGGCATTTACTTATAGTGCTGCGTCATTGAGAAGCCCTTTCCAGCCACCCATCCGTATAGACCTGACTCAACGTCAGCGCGGCTCACAAGACATCAAGCCCGACGAGAACCGCGTTAAACAATTCCTCGAAGGCTTCAATATTGAAAGCTTCGAAATGGTCGGCACTTTGAGCAACAACAACGGCATGCAAGCCCTGGTTCAGGGTGCGGGTAGCGTGCACCGAGTCCAAGTTGGTGACTATCTGGGGCGAAACTACGGCCGTATAACGGGGATACAGGAAAACCGTTTGGACGTAATCGAAATCGTGCCGGATGGTGAAGGGGGTTGGTTAGAGCGACCGCGGACTCTCAGCTTGCCTGAGCGCGGATAGGTCAACCAGGGAGAGATAATCATGAACTGCAAACAGTCACGCGTGGAACGCAATCAAATGCCTCTAACCAAAAAAATATCGCTGGCAGCCTTAGTGGCGCTACTGAGCCCGTTGGCTATGGCCGCCGATTTACAAAAAATGGACGTTGCCTCTCTGCCGGGCGATCGGGTAGAGCTCAAGTTGACGTTTGATGAGCCGGTTAGTGGGTCACCTAAGGGTTACACCATTGACGAGCCAGCCCGCATAGCGTTGGATTTACCCGGTGTGCAGAACAAACTGGGTGAGCGTAATCGTGAGCTAGGTTTGGGTAACGCTCGCAGCGTTACAGTGGTCGAGGCGAATGATCGCACCCGCTTGATCATCAACCTTTCCAACTTGGCTCCTTACACCACTCGCGCAGAAGGTAATAACCTTTTCGTACTGGTTGGTGGTTCCGCCCCTGTTGCCTCGGCGGCCTCAGCCCCTGTTGCTACGCCTGCGGCGAATAACAGCAATTGGCGCGCAGAGTCAGAACCTGCAGTTTCCAGTGCTGTTTCTTCAGGGCGCGCCATCAGTAGTCTTGATTTTCAGCGTGGTAGTGAAGGTGAAGGCAACGTAATCATTGATCTGACGGATCCGACAATTCGTGTTGACGTTGAGGAGCAGGGTGGAAGGGTAAAGCTGAACTTCCCTAATACTCGTTTGCCTGACGAGCTGCGCGTTCAGCTGGATGTGAAAGATTTTGCTACGCCAGTGAGCTTCATTAACGCGTCTAGCAATGGTAATAACGCCAGTATTGTGATTGAGCCTACCGGTCAGTACGAGCACTTGGTCTATCAAACAGATAATCGTTTGACCGTTAGCTTTAAGCCGCTCAGTCGCGCCGAAGTAGAACAGCGCCGCGCTGATTCTTTTACTTATTCCGGTGAAAAGCTGTCGCTGAACTTTCAAGATATTGAAGTTCGTTCGGTGTTACAGCTAATTGCAGACTTTACGGATTTGAATCTGGTTGCCAGTGATACTGTCGAAGGCAGTATCACCTTGCGCCTGCAAAACGTTCCATGGGATCAAGCATTGGACTTGGTATTGAAAACCAAGGGGCTGGACAAGCGTCAGGTCGGCAACGTGTTGCTGGTAGCGCCGGCTGACGAGATTGCAGCACGTGAACGCCAGGAGCTGGAGTCGCAGAAGCAAATTTCGGAGCTGGCGCCGCTGCGCCGCGAGCTGATTCAGGTCAACTATGCCAACGCTGCTGATATCGCACAGCTGTTTGCTTCTGTGACCTCCGCCGATGCTGACAGCCAGCGCGGCTCTCTCACTGTGGACGAGCGAACCAACAGCATCATTGCGTTGGAGACTCAGGACAAGCTGGACGAGCTGCGTCGGATTGTTACTCAGCTGGATATACCCGTACGCCAAGTATTGATTGAAGCACGCATCGTTGAGGCGAGCGTTGGCTTTGACAAGGCGTTGGGCGTTAACTGGAGTGGTGATCTGTCGCTGGGTAACAAATGGCGCGCCTACGGCGACGACGGTTTGTCTCCGACAGTTAGCACTCCGTTCGTTGATATGGGTGTGATTGGCGCTACTTCTGGTATTGGCATCGGCTTTATGACTGATAACACTATCCTTGATCTGCAGCTATCCGCGATGGAAAGTACCGGCAATGGCGAGGTCATCTCTCAGCCGAAAGTCGTTACGTCTGACAAAGAAACAGCCAAGATCCTGAAAGGTTCTGAAATTCCCTATCAACAAGCTAGCTCCAGCGGTGCCACTACTACATCCTTTGCGGAAGCGGTGTTGTCGTTGGAAGTCACCCCTCAGATTACGCCGGATAATCAGGTTATCATGGAGGTGATCGTTACTAAGGATGAACCTGACTTCACTAACCAGGTGAACGGTGTGCCGACGATTCGTAAGAATGAGGTCGACGCCAAAATCCTCGTGGCTGATGGTGAAACCATTGTGATTGGTGGTGTTTTCAGCAGCGATACACAGACTGCTCAAGAAAAAGTGCCATTTTTGGGTGACTTGCCGGTGCTTGGTCAGGCGTTCCGTCGCGATGTGACGTCCGAAACTAAAAGCGAACTGCTGATCTTCCTGACGCCTCGCATCATTAACAATGGCGCTATTACTCTTGCTAGATAACGCGCTTGAGTAACGTTTTCCTGGTAGGCCCGATGGGAGCTGGTAAGAGCACCATCGGGCGTCTTCTTGCCAAAGAGCTACGTCACCCCTTCAAAGACTCTGATCGTGAGATCGAAGTGCGGACAGGCGCGGATATCCCTTGGATATTCGATGTAGAAGGCGAGGAAGGCTTTCGAGAGCGTGAAGAGGCCATGATCGCGGAGTTGGTGCAGGAAGATGGGATCGTCCTGGCGACCGGTGGTGGTGTAGTAATGCGTGATGCAAATCGCGCAGCTTTAGCTGAAAACGGCTTGGTGGTTTATCTGCGTACTAGCGTAGAGCAGCAGCTGCAGCGCACGTCAAAGGATCGTCAGCGACCATTATTGCAAACCAGTGACCCGGAAAATGTGTTGCGGGAGTTGATGGCGAAGCGCGACCCGCTGTATATGGAAATAGCTGATTTGGTGATAGAGACCGATCAGCGAGGACCGAAAACTGTTGTTAACACCATTGTTACCAAACTGCTTGAAAGCTAGCTTTGCTTGGCGCCAATAATGCCATCAGTCGTGTTTTTTTATGCTTCAACCCGCCGCTATTGCCCTCCCGATTGACTACCTTTTCGCTCTAAAGCCGTTCAGGCGCGGCTGACGGCTTTTGCTTGGGCGGCATATCCGCGTAGAGCCGGTATGTTGTATGCTTTGCGGATGTTAGAGGGAGAAGCTGGATGCAGTGTTTGAACGTTGATCTTGGTGACCGTAGTTATCCTATTTATATCGGCTCTGGGCTTTTTGATAGCTCCGATCTGCTGGTCTCGCACATGAAAGGGAGGCAGGTTTGTATTGTCACCGACGATACAGTTGCGCCGCTCTATCTCGGCAATCTAGAGCGCGTCTTGCAGGGCTTTAAGGTTACCAAGGTGATCTTGCCTACTGGTGAGGCGTTCAAGAACTGGGCTACGTTGCAACAGATTTTTGATGCGTTGCTAAATGACCGACATGACCGCAGAACGACCTTGATAGCGCTAGGCGGCGGGGTTATTGGCGATATGACTGGATTCGCTGCGGCGTGCTATCAGCGGGGAGTCGATTTTATCCAGATTCCTACTACCCTGCTGTCTCAAGTCGACTCGTCTGTTGGCGGCAAGACCGGCATCAATCATCCCGCCGGCAAAAACATGATAGGCGCGTTCTATCAGCCGCAGGCTGTGCTAATTGATACTGATAGTTTAAAAACATTGCCGGAGCGGGAGATTAGCGCTGGGCTAGCAGAAATTATCAAATACGGTTTTATTCGTGACGCCCAATTTCTTGCCTGGCTGGAAAGTAATATGCCTGCCTTGCGCGCTCTAGACTCCCAACTGATTACTGAAGCGATTCAACGTTCTTGTGCAATTAAGGCAGAGGTTGTTGCTGCAGACGAGCGTGAGGGCGGCGTCCGGGCTATCCTGAATCTAGGTCACACCTTTGGCCATGCGATTGAAACGCATCAAGGTTATGGAAATTGGTTGCACGGCGAAGCGGTGGGTGCTGGCATGGTGATGGCGTTGGACTTGTCGGCACGTATGGGCTGGATAAGCTCTGAAGACTTGGCTCGCGGCACTAGTGTTGTCGCTTCTGCCGGCTTGCCAGTAATGCCGCCCGAGAATATGTCGCAAACTGATTTTCGGCGCTTGATGGCGGTAGACAAAAAGGTTTTGGATGGGCAGTTGCGCTTGGTATTACTCAGAGCTTTGGGTGATGCCACGGTGACCACGGATTTTGACGCCGACGCGCTGTCGGGCTGCTTGGCGATGTCGCCAGCATGACGCAATACAAGGAAGAGGCCTTTACCTCGATGAGCGAAATCGACCGTTTGTTGGATTACTACCAGTTCACCCATGACCCCTTTGCACCGCGTACGCCGGGATTCAGGTTTTTTACTCCCAAGCGCAAGCCTGTATTGGCGGAGCTGCACCATTTAGCGCGCTACAGTAGCCAGCTTTTGGTGGTGACTGGCCCGGAAGGGAGCGGCAAGACACTTCTGCGGCAGGCTTTGGTAGCCAGCAGTAACAAGGAAAGCGTGCAGTGCATTGTGTTATCAGCACGCGAATTTTCTAATGAGGAAGCACTGCTTGGTTATATCTGCCAGGCAGCCAACGCGGATGGGCGTGACGTAGGGAGCCTGCTGCAAAAGGCCCAGGACAGTGAGGCTGTTGGCATCCAGTTATACTTGGTTGTTGATGATGCCGAAGAGTTGGAGTCTTCAGCTTTGGGTATGCTGGCCGAGATTGCCGAAGCAGGCCAAAGTGCCCCTCGCGTTTTTCTGTTTGCTGACGAAGTGCAAATTGCCTCTGCTTTGCAGTCTTTGCAGACTTCTCCGGAAGACGGTGCCGTGCATATGGCTGCTCTGCAGCCATTGGATCTAGCAGAAACGCGCGACTATCTCGGTCAGCGTCTTGAGGGTGCAGGGCAGGGCATTGAGCTGCTGGCGGACGAACAAGTCGCTGCTATTCATACCCGCTCGCAAGGCTGGCCCGGCGGCATCAATAATGCGGCAAGGAAGGTTATGTTTGAGGCGATGGAGCAGGCGCCTATTGCTGCTGCCGCGCGAGTTGGGCGCGGCGGTTTGCCGCTTCGTACTTTGGTGGCGGTAGCGTTGGTTGCGCTGGGGGTTGGCTTTGCTTGGTATATGGGAGATCAGCCCAAAGAGCCGGAAACCACAGTGTTGGCTTTGCCTGACCCGATCCCTGAAGTGCGCTTGAGTGGCGAGGCAGCAGTTGAGCCTAGTGCTCCACCGACGGCCCCTTTACCTGCTGGTGCTGAGCCTATCGCGCCCTCAGTGCCCTCCCCAGCATCGCCGTCAATTCCGGTATCTCCGGATGCTACATCTGACATCAGCGTTGCTGAGCCTGTGCCGGAGCAGGTGGAGTCCTCCGCGGTTGAGGTGGAGGCAGTTTCACAAGCTCCTTCTGTTGAAGTGAAGCCCGCGCCGCCGGTTGTTACACCTAAGCCACAACCGGCGGAAGCAGCGTCTGCGCAGCCCCCAATAGCGTCGCCTGCGGCGACACCCAAACCCGCGGAGGCGATTGGCAGTATTCGCAAAACGGAATGGTATCGTCAACAATCGGCCAGCCGTTACGCCGTCCAGCTGCTGGGCACACGCTCAGAGCAGGCAGCAACCGCCTTTGTGAAAACGCATGCACAACTAGGTGATATTGGCTACTTCGAGACAATGCATCAGGGCGCGCCCTGGTTTGTGGTAACTCAGGGTAGCTATGGCGGACGCCAGGCGGCCCAGGCAGGGGTGGCCAATTTGCCGCAAACGTTACGCGACAGCAAGCCGTGGCCGCGTAGTTTTGGCGATATCCAGAAGTCTTTACGTTGATTGCGGCCACCGGTGGAGGTCCGCTCCACCGGTGGCTCTAGTGTGCTAAAAAGGCATGGTTGCAGGTTTGAATTAGCGCTATAGTGAAACGCAAAGTTTCCTATTTACGACATTTGAATATGCTTATGCGGCATGGCTGTCTCAAAAAAAATTGTGGCCGTATAGGCTGCTGTGTACAATTACCCCCCTTTTGTCCGGCGCCTAGCCAGATCAATTCTTGTTTGATCCTTGTAAGCGCTTGAATTCAATAGCTTTTTGAGAGTGTGCCTATGAAAGCAGGTTTATACCAGCCTGATCAGTTCAAGGATAACTGTGGCTTTGGCTTGATTGCCCACATGGAAGGTCAGCCCAGTCATCACTTGCTCCAGACGGCTATTGAGGCCCTGACATGCATGACTCACCGTGGCGGTATCAACGCCGACGGTAAGACCGGTGACGGTTGTGGGCTGCTTATCCAGAAGCCTGATCGCTTTTTGCGCTCAGTCGCGCAGGAGCAGTTGTCTGTCGAGCTTCCCGAACAGTATGCCGTTGGCATGGTCTTCATGGGCGCGGATGCAGCCTCAACTAGCGCTGCCAAACAAGCGTTCGCTGATGCTCTGGCAGACCAGGGGCTAACGAGCCTTGGCTGGCGCGAAGTGCCGGTGGATGAAACTGTGCTCGGCCCACTAGCGTTAAGTAGCATGCCGCGTATTGAACAGGTGTTTGTGACCGGCGAAGGGCTGGACGAGCAGCAGTTCGGCGTCAAGCTGTTCTATGTGCGCCGCAAGGCAGAAATTGCCATGCAAGCCGACAGCAACTTCTATGTTTGCAGCCTGTCGCACAAGGTCATTTCCTATAAAGGTTTGATGATGCCGGCGGACCTGGATAAGTTCTATCCGGATCTCGGCGACGACCGCATGGAAACCGCGATCAGCGTGTTCCACCAGCGCTTCTCTACCAATACACTGCCCAAGTGGCCATTGGCTCAGCCGTTCCGCCTGGTCGCGCACAACGGTGAAATCAACACCATCACCGCTAACCGTAATTGGGCGCACGCTCGGCGTAACAAATTCACCAATGATCTAATGCCTGACCTCGATAGTCTGGCGCCATTGGTCAACACCACAGGTTCCGACTCTTCCAGCATGGACAATATGCTGGAGTTGTTGATTACCGGCGGCATGGATTTGTTCCGAGCCATTCGCATGGTCGTGCCGCCAGCCTGGCAGAACGTTGAAACCATGGATGCCGATCTACGGGCATTCTATGAGTACAACTCCATGCATATGGAAGCCTGGGACGGCCCAGCGGGTATCGTATTGACTGAAGGTCGTTATGCGGTTTGCCTGCTTGATCGTAACGGTCTGCGTCCTGCGCGTTATGTGGTCACCAAGAACGGTTACATCACCCTGGCCTCGGAAATCGGCGTGTGGAATTACCAGCCCGAAGACGTGATCAGCAAGGGCCGTGTGGGTCCTGGTCAGATTCTGGCGGTTGATACTCAAACGGGTGAAGTGCTGCATACCGATGATGTTGCAGACCGACTCAAGTCACGTCATCCCTACCGCAAATGGTTGAAGGAAAACGCGCTGCGTATCCAGGCCAAGCTGGATGATCGCGACCACGGATCGGACTTCCTCTCTACCGAGCGTCTTAAGCAGTATATGAAGATGTTCCAGGTCACCTTTGAAGAGCGTGATCAGGTGCTGCGTCCGTTAGCCGAGAACGGTCAGGAAGCCGTCGGTTCGATGGGTGACGACACGCCGATGGCAGTGCTTTCGAGTCGCGTGCGTTCGGTCTACGATTATTTTCGTCAGCAGTTCGCTCAGGTAACCAACCCGCCGATCGATCCGTTGCGTGAAGCTATCGTCATGTCACTTGAGACGTGCCTCGGTGCTGAGCGTAATGTGTTCGAAGAAACTGCCGACCACGCCAACCGAGCTATCCTCAGCTCCCCGGTAATCTCTCCGGCGAAGTGGCGTACCTTAATGCATCTGGATCGCCCAGGCTTCGCGGTGCATACCATCGACCTAAACGTGGATGAGTCTATTCCGCTCGGCGATGCGGTGCGCGATATTGCTAAACAGGCAGAAGCCGCAGTACGTGAAGGCAAGTCGCTGATCGTACTGAGTGATCGCAACATAGAAGCAGGTAAGTTGCCGGTTCACGCGGCGCTGGCGGTGGGCGCAGTACACCACCATCTGTCCGCTGTAGGCGTTCGTTCTGAATGTAATATCCTGGTCGAGACCGCCACCACGCGCGATCCTCACCATTACGCCGTATTGATGGGCTTTGGCGCCACCGCTATCTATCCTTATTTGGCTTACGAAGTGCTCGGCGATCTGCTGCGCACCGGTGAAGTTATTGGTGACCTCTACGAAGTCTTCAAGAGCTACCGTAAAGGCATCTCCAAGGGGTTGTTGAAGATCCTGTCGAAGATGGGCATCTCCACGATTGCTTCCTACCGTGGTGCGCAGCTTTTCGAAGCAGTCGGTCTAGCTGATGAAATCGTTGATGTCTGCTTCAAAGGCGTCGCAAGCCGTATTCAGGGCGCGCGTTTTTGTGATCTGCAGGACGAACAGTTGTTGCTGGCTAAAGAAGCGTGGAATCCACGTAAGTCGATCCAGCAGGGCGGTTTGCTGAAGTTCGTGTTTGGTGGCGAATACCATGCCTACAACCCTGATGTGGTTCGCGCGCTTCAGGATGCTGTGCAGGGCGACAGCTACGACAAGTATCTGGAATATGCAGCGCTGGTGAATAATCGCCCGGTTGCCTCGTTGCGCGACCTTCTGAAGGTTCGTGACGACCAGACGGCTATTACTTTGGATCAGGTTGAGCCGCTCGAGCAGATATTCAAGCGCTTTGACTCTGCGGGTATCTCGTTGGGTGCATTGTCGCCTGAAGCGCATGAGGCCATTGCCGAGGCAATGAACCGGTTGGGCGCGCGCTCCAATTCCGGTGAGGGCGGTGAAGACCCCGCTCGTTACGGTACTGAGCGGACATCCAAGATCAAGCAGATCGCGTCCGGTCGCTTTGGTGTGACGCCCGAGTATCTGGTCAATGCCGATGTGCTGCAGATCAAGGTTGCACAGGGTGCCAAGCCCGGCGAAGGTGGTCAGTTGCCGGGTGGTAAGGTCAATGAGCTGATTGCTCGCCTGCGTTACGCCGTGCCCGGTGTCACGCTGATTTCGCCACCGCCGCACCACGATATTTATTCGATTGAAGATTTGTCGCAGCTAATTTTTGACCTCAAGCAGGTTAACCCTGCTGCCTTGGTCTCGGTCAAGCTGGTATCCGAGCCCGGCGTGGGCACCATTGCTGCGGGTGTGGCCAAGGCCTACGCAGACTTGATCACCATTTCCGGTTACGACGGCGGCACCGGCGCTTCGCCGCTGACGTCTATCCGTTACGCGGGCTCTCCTTGGGAGCTGGGTCTGTCCGAAGCGCATCAAACGCTGCGTGGTAACGATCTGCGCGGCAAAGTGCGGGTGCAGACTGACGGTGGTTTAAAAACCGGCCTGGATGTCATCAAGGCGGCTATTCTAGGCGCCGAGAGCTTTGGTTTCGGCACTGGGCCGATGATCGCCTTGGGTTGTAAATATCTGCGTATTTGTCACTTGAACAACTGCGCAACCGGCGTGGCAACGCAAAACGAACACCTGCGCGATAACCACTACATTGGTACGGTCGAGATGGTGATGAATTATTTCACCTACGTCGCGACTGAAACCCGTGAGTGGCTGGCCAAGCTGGGCGTAAGCACTCTGGAAGAGCTGATCGGGCGTACCGATTTGCTGGAAATTCTCCCTGGCAGCACCAGTAAGCAGCAGAATCTCGATCTCGAGCCCCTGCTGTTCAGCAAAGACGTTCCTGCTGACAAGCCGCAGTTCTGCATGCAGCCGCGCAATCCGCCATTCGATAAAGGCGAAACCGCCGAGAAAATGGTTAAGTTGGTGCGGGCCAGCATTGACGGTCGCACCGGCGGTGAGTTCGAGATGAAGCTGACCAACTGTGATCGCTCCATCGGTGCGCGGGTGTCGGGCGAAATTGCCAAGGTACACGGCAACCAAGGCATGGTCAGCGCCCCTGTTACCTTCCGCTTTAAAGGGACTGCGGGTCAGAGCTTCGGCGTGTGGAACGCCGGCGGTTTGCACATGTACCTGGAAGGTGACGCCAACGACTACGTGGGCAAAGGGATGACCGCCGGTAAGCTGGTCATTGTGCCGCCGAAAGGTAGCCCATTCCGCTCGGAGCAAACGTCTATCATCGGCAACACCTGCCTGTACGGTTCCACCGGTGGCAAGCTGTTTGCCGCTGGTATCGCTGGCGAGCGTTTTGCGGTGCGCAACTCCGGTTGCCATGCGGTAATTGAAGGCGCTGGTGACCACTGTTGCGAGTACATGACCGGCGGTATGGTCTGTGTGCTGGGTAGCACGGGCCACAACTTTGGCGCGGGCATGACCGGTGGTTTTGCTTATGTTCTGGATCGTGACAACAGCTTCTTTGACAAGCTGAACCACGAGCTGGTGGAGCTACACCGGATCAGCAGTGAGTCGATGGAAGTCTATCGCAGTCACCTGACTCAGGTGTTGACCGAGTATGTCGCAGAGACTGACAGTGCCTGGGGTTTTGAGGTTCTCGATAATCTGGACGACTACATCCGCCGCTTCTGGCTGGTCAAACCCAAAGCTGCCAGCTTGCGTGCGTTGCTGACAAGTACCAGAGCCAACCCGCAGTAAAAGCGGGGATACCAGCGACCGGGCAGGATTAGCCGCCCGGTTAGCGATAGAGATTCGGCAGCGCCACTGGTAATAGTGACGCTGCACTGATGAGGTGTAGACATGGCAGACCGTTTGAATAACGACTTCCAATTCATTGACGTAGGTCGTGAAGACCCGAAGAAGCGAGCGCTGCGCACGCGCAAAACGCAGTTCGTAGAAATTCACGAGCAGTTCAAGCCGGAAGAGGCGTCCGACCAATCACATCGCTGCCTGGAGTGCGGTAATCCCTATTGTGAGTGGAAGTGCCCTGTGCACAACTTCATTCCCAACTGGCTGAAGCTGGTATCTGAAGGCAACATTCTGGAGGCGGCCGAGCTGTCGCACCAGACCAATACCTTGCCGGAAGTCTGTGGCCGTGTTTGTCCACAGGATCGGCTGTGTGAAGGCGCCTGTACTTTGAACGACGGTTTTGGTGCTGTGACTATCGGCAACGTCGAGAAGTACATCACCGACACCGCGTTTGCCATGGGTTGGCGTCCTGATCTGTCGGCTGTTGTGCCGACCGGTAAGCGTGTTGCCATTATTGGTGCCGGTCCAGCGGGCCTTGGTTGTGCAGACGTGCTGGCACGTGCAGGCGTTAGCCCGGTTGTGTTTGATCGTTACCCTGAAATCGGTGGCCTGCTGACCTTTGGCATCCCCGAGTTCAAGCTTGAAAAAACGGTAATGTCCCGTCGTCGCGAGATCTTCGAGGGCATGGGTATCGAGTTTCGTTTGAACACCGAGATCGGCAAGGACGTCAGCATTGACGAACTGCTGGCAGAGTACGATGCGGTATTCATGGGCATGGGCACCTACACCTATATGAAGGGTGGCTTCCCCGGTGAGGACTTACCTGGCGTCTATGATGCGTTGGACTACCTGGTTGCCAACGTCAATCGCAACTTGGGGTTTGAGAAAGCGCCAGAAGATTTTATCGGCTTGAAAGGCAAGAAGGTTGTTGTGCTCGGTGGTGGAGATACCGCCATGGACTGCAACCGCACCTCAATCCGTCAAGGCGCCTCCTCGGTTGCCTGCGCTTATCGTCGCGACGAAGCCAACATGCCTGGCTCGCGCAAGGAAGTGAAGAACGCCAAAGACGAAGGCGTTAAGTTCATGTTTAACCGTCAGCCAATTGCGATTGTCGGTGAAGATCGGGTTGAGGGTGTGAAGGTCGTAGAGACGCGCCTGGGTGAGCCCGATGCACGTGGACGTCGCAGCCCCGAGCCGATTCCCGGTTCTGAAGAGGTGCTGCCAGCGGACGCGGTTATCATTGCCTTTGGCTTCCGCCCAAGCCCGGCTGATTGGTTTTCCGATAAGGAAGTGGGTATCGACAGTCAGGGTCGTGTTGTTGCGCCGGAGGAAGGTCAGTACAAGTTCCAGACCACTAACCCGAAGATTTTCGCCGGTGGTGACATGGTGCGCGGTTCTGATTTGGTGGTAACGGCAATCTGGGAAGGTCGCCAGGCTGCTGAAGGTATTATTGAGTACCTCGAGCTGTAATTCAGTCGTACTCAAATGCTATATCACAAGGGCGCCTGCGGGCGCCCTTGTTGTTTCTGGGAACCTGTTGGACTTAACCGCCCGTAGGGAGGAAAAGTCCGATTGGAGTCGTTTTTAGTGATCTTTTGAGCGAATAGTCATTCTATTAAACGAAAAAGAGCGCAGAACATGACCCCATATGGTTGTTCCGAAGCAGGGTAGTGTGAAGTCCGACAGGCTCCTAGGCTCCTGACCTTTGTCGGCAATCCCGGTACAATGCCAGCTGACTTTGTAACTGGATAATCTCCCCATGACTGAACTCAAGAATGATCGCTTCCTTCGCGCCCTGCAGCGCCAACCAGTCGACGTTACGCCGGTATGGATGATGCGCCAGGCCGGGCGTTACTTGCCTGAGTACCGCGCGGCGCGGGCAAGAGCGGGTGACTTCATGGGCTTGTGCACCAACCCGGAGATGGCCTGTGAAGTTACTTTGCAGCCATTGGAGCGCTACCCGCTGGATGCTGCCATTTTATTCTCCGACATCCTGACCATTCCGGATGCCATGGGGCAGGGGCTGTATTTTGAGGCTGGTGAAGGACCGCGCTTTCGTAAAGTGATCAACACCGCAGCCGATATTGAGGCGCTGCCAATACCTGATCCAGAGAAGGATCTTGGTTACGTCATGGGCGCGGTGCGCACTATCCGCCGCGAGCTTAATGGTCGAGTGCCGCTGATTGGTTTTTCTGGCAGCCCCTGGACACTCGCGACCTATATGGTCGAGGGCGGCTCATCCAAGGATTTCCGCAAGACCAAAGCGATGCTCTACGATCAGCCCGAAGCGATGCATCTATTGCTCGATAAGCTGGCTGATTCTGTTATTAGTTACCTGAACGGTCAGATCTTGGCCGGCGCACAGGCGGTGCAGATTTTCGATACCTGGGGCGGTAACCTGTCGGCCGACGCCTATCAGAAGTTCTCGCTGGCTTATATGCGCAAGATAGTGGCAGGTCTGATCCGCGAGAATGATGGTCGTAAAGTGCCGGTGATCCTTTTCACCAAAAACGGCGGTTTGTGGCTGGAGAGCATTGTCGAAACCGGCGCTGACGCGCTAGGGTTGGATTGGACCATGGACATCGGCGTGGCGCGCTCACGAGTCGGCGCCAAGGTGGCATTGCAAGGCAACATGGATCCAACCGTGTTGTACGCCAAGCCCGCGGCCATTCGCGAGGAAGTAGCGCGCATTCTGGCCAGTTATGGCAAAGGCAGCGGGCACGTATTCAATCTCGGCCATGGCATCACCCCCGAGGTTGATCCGGCGCATGCAGGAGCCTTTATTGAAGCAGTTCACGAGATGTCAGCTATTTATCATGATTCGACTGCTATCGTAGGCTGACAAAGGTTGCGCATCTTTCCTGCGCGACCAGGCACTGAACGGGTTGCTCAACAACAGGCTATGGAAACAAGGAGAGATTTATGCGCAGGGTGGTATTCAACCAGAAAGGCGGCGTTGGTAAGTCGAGTATTGCTTGTAACCTAGCAGCAGTCAGCGCTGCCGCTGGATACAAAACACTGGTTATCGATTTGGATCCGCAGGCCAACTCCAGCCACTATCTGCTGGGTGAGGGGATGGCGGAGATCGATACCACCATTGCGGAGTTCTTTTCGCAGACCCTGTCCAGCGGACTGTTTGGCAAGAAGGCCGAACAGTTTGTGGTAGAAACCCCTTTCGAGAATCTCTGGTTGATGCCTGGCAGCCCTGAATTGGCTGACCTGCAGCACAAGCTGGAATCGCGTTACAAGATTCAGAAGTTGCGAAAGTTGCTTAAGGATCTTAAAGATAGCTACGAGCGTATCTACATTGATACTGCGCCAGCGTTTAATTTCTACACTATGTCGGCGTTGATTGCTGCGGACCGTGTGTTGATCCCCTTCGATTGCGACAGCTTTTCGCGGCAAGCACTGTATGGGCTGTTGGCCGAACTGGAAGACGTGCGTGAAGAGCACAATGAAGATCTGCAAGTAGAGGGCATCGTGGTAAACCAGTTCCAGCCGAGAGCCAGCCTGCCACAGCAAATTCTTGATGAAATGATTGCCGAAGGGCTGCCGGTCTTACCGGTGTATCTGAATAGCTCAGTGCGGATGCGCGAATCGCACCAGGCGGCAACGCCGCTGATTTTCCTTGATGGGCGGCATAAGCTAACGCAGCAGTTTATTGCGTTGCACGATCATATTGAGGGTCAGTAAGCGACAGCGTTGGTGGGCTATAAGCCAAGGGTAGTTTGATTGACCAATTGAGCGAGCTTGCGCATGCTCGGCGCTGGACTTCATAACAAGGAAAGCGCCATGAAACTGGAAACGCTCGCCATACACGCCGGTTACACTCCTGACCCAGCCACCCATGCGGTGGCTGTGCCTATTTACCAAACCACGTCCTACTCGTTTGACAGCACCCAACACGGGGCCGATCTATTCGACCTCAAGGTGCCGGGTAACATTTACACACGGATTATGAACCCGACTAACGACGTGCTTGAAAAGCGTGTCGCGGCCCTCGAAGGTGGCGTCGGCGCTTTGGCCATGGCGTCCGGAATGGCAGCGATTACCGCAGCGATTCAAACCCTGGCCGAAACTGGAGACAATATTGTCTCGGTAGCCAAGCTCTATGGCGGCACTTATAACCTGTTCGCCCACACCTTTCCTCGCCAAGGGATTGAGGTGCGCTTCGCGGAACATAATGACGTGGCGGCGCTGGAAAGGTTGATTGATGGCCGCACCAAGGCGGTTTTTTGTGAGTCGATAGGCAACCCGTCTGGCAATATTCTCGACATTCAAGCGCTCGCCGATGCAGCACATCGCCATGGTGTGCCATTGATTGTCGATAACACGGTGGCAACTCCAGCGCTGTGTCGTCCTTTCGAGTTTGGTGCCGATATCGTGGTGCACTCGCTGACCAAATACATGGGTGGTCACGGCACTACGTTGGGCGGCATAGTGGTGGATGGCGGTAGTTTTCCGTGGGCTGAACAAGCCGAGCGATTTCCGCTGTTGAACACCCCAGATCCTTCGTATCACGGCGTGGTTTATACCGAGGCCTTCGGTCCTGCTGCCTTTATTGGTCGCTGCCGAGTGGTGCCTCTGCGCAACATGGGCGCCGCCTTGTCGCCCTTCAATGCGTTTATGATCTTGCAGGGTATGGAAACGCTGGCATTGCGCATGGAACGTCACTGCGACAATGCGATGGCGGTGGCTCGCTACCTGAAGGACCATGACCAAGTGGCCTGGGTACAGTACGCCGGCTTGGAGGAGCATCCCGAGCATGCCTTGGCACTGCGCTATATGGACGGAAAACCGGCTTCGGTGTTGTCGTTTGGAATTAAGGGTGGTCAGGCGGCGGGTGGGCGCTTTATTGATGCGTTGCAGTTGGTAGTGCGGCTAGTGAATATAGGTGATGCCAAGTCGCTGGCCTGCCATCCGGCTTCAACAACCCATCGACAGCTGGATGATGAAGAACTGGTCAAGGCGGGCGTGCCCCGGGATATGGTTAGGTTGTCCATCGGCATTGAACACATTGATGACATTTTGGATGATTTGAAGCAAGCGCTTAACGCGGCGAGCTAAAGCAGGCTGCGTAAAAAAGGCACCCAGTTGGGTGCCTTTTTTGTGGGTCAGGGAAACAGCGGCCAAATCATCGGGATAATGAAAGACGCAGCTGCCCACATGATCAGGTTGAGCGGCACGCCGATGCGCATGAAATCGCTGAAGCGGTAGCCGCCGGCGCTGTAAACGAAGGTGTTGGTCTGATAGCCGATGGGGGTTGCGAAGCTGGCGCTCGCGGCAAACATCACGGCGACCACAAAAGGACGCGGATCAGCTCCCAATTGATGGGCCACGCCGATGGCAATGGGAGTTACCAGCACTGCCACGGCATTGTTGCTGATCACTTCGGTCAGTATCGACGTGAGTAAATAGATGAAGGAAAGCATAAATAGCGGACCCAGCAGCGGGGACAAGGTCATCACATGGCTGACCACAGTGTCTACCAAGCCTACCTTGTTCATCGCTATGCTGATTGCCAGCATGCCGAAGATCAATGTGAGGATACGCCAATCAATTGCTTTATAAGCGTCCTCGGTGTCCAGACAGCCGGTGGCCACGACGAGCGCCGCAGCGATCATCGCCAAGCCTTCGATAGGCATGACCTTCGCCGCAGCCAGCACCATTACCGCCACTACTGCAGCAATAGCTATTGGCGCTTTATTGCGGCGATAAGCTCGTTCTTGAACCGAGTTGAGGCTAATCAAATCGCCGTTGTCAGCGAACTTCTTGATCTGCGCTGGGGTACCTTCCACCAGCATCACGTCACCAAACTGCAGCTGAAACTCGTCCAGGTTATCCTGGATGTTCTCGTTCTGGCGGTGAATAGCCAGAACGTGAATGCCATAGCGCGCGGTTAGGTTGAGGTCGCGCATCGGACGGTGACTATAGCGTGAGCTGCGGCCTACTATGGCCTCAGCCAGCATCACGTCGCGGGTTGAGATGGTTTCGAAGCTGGCGCTGTCTTCGCGGTTGAAGGCAAGCAGGCCATTTTGCCTGAGCTCAACAAAGTCGCGCATAGTTGTATGCAAAATCAGTCGGTCACCCGCGCGCAGCAGGGTGTCGTTCAGGGGCGTCGAGAGTTCATCATCGCCCCGGAATATTTTCAGCACGCTGATGCCGCTGTTGCCGTTAAGGCTGGCCTGACTAATAGTCTGTCCGACGACCTGTGAGTTGTGCGGCACCAGCAGTTCTGTCATGAAGGTGCGTGCCTGATCTGGTCGCAATTGGCGCGACAGGCTCTCGCGGTCAGGCAGTAGGCGATAACCGATCAACAGAATGAAAGCCATGCCAATACCCGCGAGTATGGCGCCCGGCAGGCTTATCTCGAACATGCCAAAGGGTTCCATACCCATTTCGCGAGCCACGCCATCAACCAAGATGTTGGTCGAGGTGCCAATCATGGTCATGGTGCCGCCGAGAATGGTGGCATAAGACAGCGGGATCAACATCTTTGAAGGTTTGCTACCGACTTGGGTAGCAAGGGCTATAGCAACCGGAGTAAGAATGGCGACTACAGGGGTATTGTTGATGAAGGTCGACAATAGCATCGCGGTCATCATCAGACTGAACAGCGTGCGCCATGGGCTGCCACCGCCCATGCGTGAAAGCCAGTTGCCCAGGGTTTCTACGCAGCCTGTGCGCTCCAGCGCGGCGGACAGAATGAACATACACGCGATGGTGATGGGCGCGCTGTTCGACAGCACGCTGAGCACATCAGCAGGCGATAATAGTTGGCTAACCAGCAGGACGGCGACGGCAATGCCGACGACTACATCTGGGCTAAACTTCTCGCGCGCGAAAGCGTAGAACACCCAGCACAGCAGCAGCGCGACGCCGATCAATGGCAACGAATCCCAGCTCATGGACACCTGAATCTCGTGTGAGGTTATTAGGTTCCAGTTGGCGGAACCCGTCTGGGCGCCACATTAAGAGGGATTTTTAAGTTTGTCCAAGTACAAAAACTGATTTTTATATGACTGAAAAGAATAACAGGACAGATGCACCCATTCCTCTTCAGGACGAACAGCTAATCTCTATATGACGTCCCCAGTCGGGAGGCACTGCAGCATATTCCATTGCGTCTGGCCGTTCGCTAAAAGGCGCCGCTAAAAGGGAATGCAGCTGCCTCACTTCGCTGAAATCGCCTTGTTCCGCAGCGGCAATTGCGTTCTGTGCCAGGTAATTGCGCAACAAGTAAATCGGATTGGCCTGTAGTGCTTGATCTTGATCTGCATTGTTTCCTTTGCGGTGCAGGTGTTCTGCAAGCCAATGATCAAAGGCGTCGCGATCAATGAAATGATCCCGTACCTCGGGTTTGCCCTCGGCCAGTAAGCGCAGGCTCAGATTGAAGTCGCTGCCGCTATCTTGCATCAATTGCAGTAACTGCTCGATCTGTTTGCTATCGCCGCGCTGAGCGCCCGCCCAGCCCAGGCGTCGGCGCATCAGGCGTAGGTAGTGTTGCTCAAAGATCGGCATGAAATGGGCTAACTCGGCTTTTAGCGTTTCCGCCTCTATATAAGGCGTCAAGGTTTGTGCCAAACAGGCCATGTTCCACTGCGCTATCGCGGGCTGTCGGTGGAAGGCGTAGCGGCCCTCATGATCCGAGTGATTGCACACATGATTGAGGTCGAACGCATCAAGAAAGGCGTAGGGGCCAAAGTCGAAGGTAATACCCAGAATCGACATGTTATCGGTGTTCATCACGCCGTGGCAGAAACCATACACCTGCCAGCCAGCGACCATTTCAGCCGTGCGTTGCAGGACCTCGCGGTACATGGCCAGATCCGGGTTCGCTTCCTTGAGGCACTCGGGGTAGCAACTGCGCAGGGTAAAATCCAGTAACTCGCGCAGCTGAGTATGCTGGCGGGTGTAGTAGAAATATTCGAAATGCCCGAAACGGATATGCGACTGCGACAGACGCAGGAGCATGGCGGCACGCTCTTCTCGCTCGCGGTATACCGGGTTGTCGCCCACGGTGACACAGAGCGCTCGGCTGGTAGGTATGCCGAGCGCATACAAGGCTTCAGAAGCAAGAAATTCGCGAATAGATGAACGCAGTACCGCGCGCCCGTCGCCCATGCGCGAGTAGGGCGTGCTGCCGGCGCCCTTCAGGTGCAGATCCCAATGCTCTCCGGCGTGGTTAACTACTTCGCCTAGCAATAAGCCTCGGCCATCTCCCAGTTTGGGATTGTAGGAGCCGAATTGGTGTCCGGAATAAACCATTGCTCTTGGCTCGGCGCTGCTCCAGATTTTATGCCCGGAGAACAGCTCCGTGAACAGCGCGCCATCGGCTTCCTCAGGTGATAAATCCAGTAGTTGCATGGCGCTGGGACTGCTGATTACCAACCTCGGGTTACGCAGCGGTTCTGGTGTGACTCGCGTAGAAAAATTGTCTCCCAACTGGGCGAAGCGATTGTCGAATTGCAAATCAGAGAGCAGGGCCAAGATAGATCCTTCTGCGGGCTAGCGCAGGGGTAAAGTGATGTGGACATGCTAGGGTCTGTTGACCTGTTATCGCAAGCCGCACTGTCGCGTAAGTTCTCGCGGGGCTGGAGCAGCTTGTGATTAGCGGCAATTATGTTTGCCACATGACCGACTGGTCATGTTCCCTGTGTTATGGCTCTGCATCAAGCGAGGTAATGGTCGCGGGGAAATCTTGACCTTGACGCCGCACATCCCTAGTGTTCAAACACCTGTATGAATAGTTGCCGCCGGTATGGTCCGGCCGCCCTTTTGGAGAGCCAACATGCCCGAATACAACGCCCCCCTGCGTGACATGCACTTTGTTATGGATGAAGTGCTCGATTTTGCTGCTGGCTACGAAGCCTATGGTCTTGAAGATGCCTCACCTGATCTGGTGCGAGCTATTTTGGAAGAGGGTGCCAAGTTTACCAAGGATGTATTGTCACCTTTGAACCGTACTGGTGATGAAGAAGGCTGTCACATCGAAAACGGTGAGGTGACTACACCTAAAGGCTTCAAAGAAGCCTATAAGCAGTACTGCGAAAACGGTTGGGGCTCGATGACTGCGCCGGTCGAGTATGGCGGACAGGCATTACCAGCCTCCTTGGGCTTAGCGGTCAGCGAAATGGTCGCTTCCGCAAACTGCGCCTTCGGCATGTACCCAGGACTTTCACATGGTTGTGCGGCGGCGATTCGTGCTCATGGATCGCAAGAACAAAAAGATCTTTATCTGAGCAAGCTGACCCCCGGCACTTGGACTGGCACCATGTGTCTGACCGAATCCCATTGTGGTACGGATTTGGGTCTAATCAAGACACGTGCTGTACCCGAGGCTGACGGCAGCTACAAAATCACCGGTACCAAGATATTTATCTCTTGCGGTGAGCACGATATGGCCGAGAATATTGTTCATTTGGTGCTCGCCAAACTTCCCGATGCACCCGCCGGGACCAAAGGCATCTCACTATTCATCGTGCCGAAGTTTCTACCTGATGCTGCCGGTGAAAAAGGTGAGCGTAACAATCTGGCTTGCGGCTCAATTGAGCACAAGATGGGCATTAAGGCTTCGGCTACCTGTGTGATGAATTTTGATGGTGCGACCGGCTTCCTGATCGGCGACATCAACAAAGGTCTGAATTGCATGTTCACCATGATGAACCATGCACGTTTGGGTACCGGTATGCAGGGCCTGTGTAACGGCGAAACTTCTTATCAGTCAGCTCTTGCTTACGCTAAGGACCGTCTGCAGATGCGTTCTTTGAGTGGCCCTGCGGCACCTGAGAAACCCGCTGACCCAATCATTGTGCATCCTGACGTGCGGCGCATGCTGCTAACCATGAAAGCCTTTAACGAAGGCAACCGCGCCTTGACCTATTACACCGCGCAGCTGCTAGATCAAGCGCATTACGCGAAAGATGAGGCGGAGCGTGCTGCCGCTGAAGAGCAACTGGCTTTTCTGACGCCCATCTGCAAAGCCTTCATGACCGATACCGGCATGGAAGTGACTAGCTTAGGTATGCAGATATTCGGTGGTCACGGTTACATCCGTGAGTGGGGCCAAGAGCAGCAAATGCGCGATTGCCGCATTGCACCTATTTATGAAGGCACTAACGGCATCCAGGCGCTAGACCTTCTGGGCCGTAAGGTACTAGGTAGCCAAGGTAAGTTGTTGGCAGCTTTCACTAAACAAGTGCACAAGTTTTGTCAGGCGAATGAAGGCAACAGTCAATTTGCAGACGATATCGCTAAGTTGAGCCAGCTCAATGTTCAGTGGGGTGAAATCACTCAACGCATCGCCGGTCGTGCGATGCAGAACCGCGAAGAAGTAGGCGCTTGTTCTGTTGACTTCCTGATGTTCTCCGGTTATGTGGTACATGCCTTCTTGTGGTTGAAGATGGCTACTGTCGCTCAGAAGCAGCTGGATGCAGGCTCCTCCGAAGAAAATTTCTACAAAGCCAAGTTGGCTACGCAGAACTTCTACTTCAAGCGTTTGCTGCCACGCGCGCAGGCTCACGTTGAGGCATTGGATTCAGGCGCCGACAACCTGATGGATATTACGGTAGATCAGTTCTAAATCTGGCTTGAGAAAAACCCCGACTGGTTCGGGGTTTTTTTACGCCTGTAATTTGTTACGCGTTGCGCAAGCGACATGACTAACGGCTAGTCTTAAGCGGTGCAGAGAAATAGGCTTATATTTGCGTGACTGATTTGTAAATAAAAGTCATAAAAAGACGCTATGGGTTTATTCGTTGCCGCGCTACAATCCCGGTCCTGTTCCGGTATGGTCCGGGCGCACCTGTTGAAGAGGAAATTTCCATGGCCGATTATAAAGCCCCCCTGCGTGACATCCGTTTCGTGCTGAATGAAGTATTTGAAGCCGACGCGCTTTGGCAGAGCCTGCCTGGGCTGGACGGTGCCATCGATGCGGAAACCGCCGATGCCATGCTGGAAGAAGCCGGCAAAATCACCTCGCAAACGATTGCCCCGCTTAACCGTAGCGGCGACGAAGAAGGCGCCCAGTGGAACGACGGCGAAGTCACCACGCCTAGCGGCTTCAAGGCCGCGTTCAAGACCTACGCCGAAGGTGGCTGGGTAGGTCTGGGCGGTAACCCTGAGTTTGGTGGGCTGGGCATGCCCAAAACTTTGGGCGTACAAGTTGAAGAGATGGTTTACGGCGCCAACAACAGCTTTGCGCTGTATCCCGCATTGACCGCCGGTTGTTGTCTGGCGCTTGACGCCCACGGCAGCGAAGAACTGAAGCAGGCCTATTTGCCTAATATGTACGCTGGCGCATGGTCTGGCACCATGTGTTTGACCGAATCACATTGCGGTACCGACCTGGGCATCATTCGTACCAAGGCGATCCCGGAGGCTGATGGCAGCTATTTGGTTAGCGGTACCAAGATATTCATTACCGGTGGCGAGCACGACCTGACCGAGAACATCATTCACATGGTGCTGGCTAAACTGCCCGACGCGCCAGCTGGCCCTAAAGGCATTTCGCTGTTTCTGGTACCCAAGTTTCTGGTTAATGAAGATGGCTCATTGGGCGAGCGTAACCCAGTCAACTGTGGCTCTATTGAGCACAAGATGGGCATCAAGGGTTCGGCTACCTGCGTGATGAACTTTGATTCGGCACGCGGTTATCTGGTCGGTGAGGTCAATAAAGGCCTTAATGCCATGTTCACCATGATGAATTACGAGCGTCTGTCGATCGGTATTCAAGGTATCGGCTGCTCCGAAGCCTCTTACCAGAGCGCGGTGGATTACGCACGCGAGCGCATCCAGAGCCGTGCGCCTACTGGTGCTGTGCAGCCCGATAAAGCCGCTGACCCGATCATCGTGCATCCTGACGTGCGCCGCATGCTACTGACCATGAAAGCGCTTACCGAAGGCAGCCGAGCCTTCTCTACCTACGTGGGTATGCAGCTGGATATCAGCAAATATGCCGACGAGCCTGTGGCCAAGAAGCAGGCTGAAGACCTGGTCGCGCTGCTGACGCCAGTGGCCAAAGCCTTCTTCACCGACGTAGGTCTGGAAAACTGTGTGCATGGCCAACAGGTATTCGGTGGGCATGGTTATATTCGTGAGTGGGGCCAGGAGCAGCTGGTGCGTGACGTGCGCATTTCGCAGATATATGAAGGTACCAACGGCATTCAAGCGCTGGACTTAATGGGCCGCAAGACCGTGGCTAACGGCGGCGCCTTCTTCAAGGTGTTTGCGGAGCAGATACGCGGCTTTGTGGCAGATAACGGCGATGGCGCTATGGCCGAGTTCGTGCAGCCGCTATCCAAGGCACTGAGCAATCTGGAAGAGCTGACCGCTGGTGTAATCGAGCGTAGCAAGAGCAACCCGAATGAAGTGGGCGCGGCTTCGGTTGAGTACCTGCATGTGTTTGGTTATACCGCTTACGCCTTTATGTGGGCGAAAATGGCCAAGGTTGCATTGGCCAAGACGGGTACAGATGAGGGCGGCTTCTATAGCGCTAAGCTCGGCACTGCGCGTTTCTTCATCAAGCGTTTGTTGCCGCGTATTCACTCGCTGAGCGAGTCGGTAGGGGCTGGCAGTGAGTCATTATACGAGTTGGATGCTGCACAGTTTTGAGCAATCGCCCTGTCTTTGGCGGGCAGGGCTGATCAAATGTAAGCAAATGCTTACATGCTGTGGTGACAATGGCTTATGGGCACTTTCTGAGAACTTGCGTAGTATCAGTCGTGCTAGGAGCATCGCAGGAAGCGACTCAAACAACAGGGAATAAGGATAGTGCCTCGGAGGCATTGTTATTACGGATGATCAGGAAACTATTCTGCAAAACCCCGCCTCGGCGGGGTTTTTTCTTTTCTGCAGTAGCCTTTTTTCAACGTTTTAATAGCGCCTCAAGCTGCTGAGCTGAAGCGACAGCTAACCTCTCCCAGCTCACCCATACGCAGGACCAGGTGGTCGCCTGGTGCAATCGGGTGCAGCCCCGTCAAAGCGCCGGTCAGGATGATGTCGCCAGCCTTGATGCTCACGCCTTGTCGCAGTCGATCGCGAACCAACCACAGGCAAGCCTCGATTGGATCACCCATAGCACTGCTGGCTTTCCCCTCGGCTATTTGTTCGCCGTTGAGCTCAAGCGTGGCCGTCAGCGCGCTAGCGTCTATTTTGGCTGGCTCGCACTGCGGAGTGCCCAATAGGTAGCCGCCGGAAGACAGATTGTCAGCCACCGCATCAAACAGGGTTTTCGGCCAGCCAGCTATGGCGGAATCACAGATCTCCAAAGCAGGCACCACCGCGTGCAGAGCTGCAAGCAGTTGGCTGCGGCCCAGCTCAGGGTCAGTCAAATCCTGGGCGAAAACCATGGCCACCTCGATCTCAGCGCGTGGCGCGATGAAGTCGGTGTAGGCCAGCGTGGAGCCGGCGGGGTATTGCGCATTGGCCATAAGTACGCCCTGCAAGGGGCCATCCAGTCCCATGGCGGCCTGCGCGGCCGGGTTGCTGAGGCCTAGCTTGTAACCGGCGATGCGATCACCCCGTTCAATACTCAGGCGCTGCCATTGCTGCTGGGCCGCGTAAGCTTGCTCCAAGCTGGCAATGTGGCAGCGCTCCACGATCGAGGCGCAGGGTGTTTTTAGCGCGCGGGCTTGTAATAGCAGTTCTGCCGCTTCGGTTGGCTCGCTGGTAGAGCTCATTTGGTGCTTCCTCTGAGGGGTTTTTCGCCTACTACTGTAGTGCGAAACATCTCCCGGCGCGCGCCAAAATAGTCGGAAATTGGTTGATGCCATACACAGCGATTGTCCCAAATAGCCAGGGTGCCCGGCGTCCAGCGCATGCGGCAGGTAAAGGCGGGAGCTTGCGCCACGCTGAACAGGTAATCGAGAATCGGGCGTGACTCTTCGGACTTCATGCCGGCGATGCCCAAGGTATAAACCGGATTGGCGAAGAGCACGTCGCGGCCGGTTTCCGGGTGACGGGTAATCAGCGGGTGGCTGCGCACATCGTGCTCTACGCTCTCGCCAAAGACGATCTTCATGCTCTCCAGCCCGGCGTTGTGCTTGGCATTGGGGCCGTAACCGAATTCCGGGCTATGTATGCCGTCTAGCCCGTGCAGGGTGTCGCGCAATGTATCAGACAGCCATTCGCAGGCCAGATACATATTATTGAACAGGGTGTCGCCGCCGCTGGCTGGTACATCCTTGCCGTAGAGCAAGGTGAATGCGGGCGGTTGTTCCTGGAACGACCAATCTGAGTGCCAAGCGCCGCCGAAAACGACCGGCGTTTGCTCACTGGCCTCTTTGACCACATGCACTACATGCGGATGATCCGGCATGGGCTTGACGTAGGGTTCTACCCCAAACTGTCCGAAACGCTGTGTGACCGTCTCTAGCTGCTCGACACTGAGGTCTTGATCTCGGATGAACAGGACGCCGTGATCCATCAGCGCCTGCCGTAAAGCGGCTTGCCCCGGCTCGCTGAGGTTGTTGAGGTCGATGTCATGGATGTCGGCACCGAGTGACCCGGCGACCGGGCTGACCCTGAAGTGCTCGCTGGCGCGGGCTTGATTGTTGCGTGCATGGGTGTAGAAAAATTCAGGCATAGTTTCACCTCTGTGTTGTCGTTTTTGTTTTTGTGAACGTGGTGCTATGTCCTCAGCTTGCAATAACTAGCCTCACTCGACCATGATCAAAACCGCCAAAACATGATAGTTTCTGCCAAACATAGTTTATCTGGAGCCATTAACAATGAACTGGCGTGAGCGGCGCGACAGCACCAATGTGCATTATCTGTTGGCCATCGCAAGGCAGTTGGAGGTGTCGTCGGAGCAATGCCTGCAAGCTAGTGGACTGCGTTCAGCAGATATGCAGGCTGGTGAGCTTATTGAGCTATGGCAGGAGCTGGCAGTCATCCGCAATCTGGTGGCGGCCTGCCCCAAGCGCGGGTTGGGTTTGTTGTTAGGTCAGCAGTACCACCTCACCAGTCTTGGGTTGCTTGGCTATACCATGCTTGCCAGTCGCTCGCTGGCGGACGCGCTGCAGATCAGCAGCCAGTTTCGGGCCCTGTCATTGTCTATTTGCCCCGTCAGTTTGCAGCAGGTAGAAGAAGGCGTTTACCTGAGCCTGGATCAAAGTGTGCTACCTCCGGATGCCTGTGCGCTGGTCATTGAACGCGGCTTGGCAGCATGGCTGCGGGTTTTCAGTGAGCTGCTGCAACGGCCTTTTGTACCCTTGCGAGTCGAGTTTAATCTGGCCCAACCAGCCCCACTTGCCGAGTACCTTGACTACTTCGGATGCACCGTTGAGTTGCAGGCTGAGCGCAACGCCATGTTGATCGGGGAAGCCGATTTACACGCGCCGCTACCGCTGGCCAATGCCATGACACAGGCCGCGTGCGCGAGTTTGTGCCAGCAGTTGTGCGCCGGAGTGGAGGATGTGCACACCCCGTTGGCGCGGCAGGTGATGCAGGTGCTGATGAGTCACGCTGGCGGCAGCAAAGGCGCGGCGAAGGTGGCTGACATGTTGGGGCTATCCGAGCGTAGTTTGCATCGTCGGTTGGCTGAAGAGGGGTATCCGTTTGGCATGCTGGATGCGCGAGTACGCAGCAATTTGGCCGAGCGCTTGCTGCGGGACACTGACCTGCGGTTGGACAGCATTGCACAGCAGTTGGGGTATGCCGAAGCGGCGAGTTTTTCCCGCGCATTCAAGCGCTGGAATGGCTGCTCGCCCAAGCAATGGCGTAACCGACAAGCACTGGAGACTCGGGTAACCTTGGTCGTTTGAGTTTTGATGAGCTTTAACTTGTGTCATTTCGAGACGATTTCTCCACCCTGACTATACTGCCTTGAGGTGCCCGCAAGGGCAGTTGTCAAAAAAGGAGTCAAGTTATGGCGGGATGGTATGAGTTAAGCAAAAGCACTGACGGGCAATTCCGTTTTGTACTCAAGGCGGGTAACGCAGAAACTATTCTCACCAGCGAGCTATACACAACTCGCGCCAGCGCTGAAAACGGCATCGCCTCGGTGCAAAAAAACTGCGAGGACGATGGGCGCTACGATCGCAAGGAAGCCAAGAACGGCAAGCACTACTTCAACCTCAAAGCGGCGAATCACCAGATCATTGGCACCAGTCAGATGTACGCCGAGGCGCGTAATGCTGAAACTGGGATTCAGTCGGTCAAGAGCAATGGCGCCAGCAGCGTCACCAAAGACAAGACCGCTGAGTGATCGGTAAACCTCAGGGCTGATCGCGGGCGAAATCGAGTACGCGCAGGCTGGCTTGTGCTGCGCTGTTGCCGTGATCAGCTCCGGGCAACATCATCTGTGCGCTTTCCAGCCCGAGTGAGCGCAACGGCTGCAGGGCAGCGAACAGCTCATTTAGATTACTGATCCTGCGGCGTTGCTGCATCAGCCGCTGGCGTGGGTTGGGGTTTCCCTCAGTGATCACAGGTTCTTCTAGCGAGCCAACGCTCAACAACAAATGCGCCTGTGTACAGGGTTCGGCAAAGCGCTTATTCAACTGCGGTAGCTGTCCGAACAGGTTGCGCTCATTCCACCAGAGTGACGGACTGGCTGCCACGCAGTGCTGGGTGCGTCTAACCGTGTGTTGAGAGTAGCAGGCTGGTGGCGTGTGCGCTGCGCTACAGGCAAGATAGGCGCATGTGAACAGCCGAGGTGCTCCATGAACTCATGCCCAGACGATTTTGTCGTAGTGTCCAGTCCTGAAGAGGCGGTGGATCGCCTTGCTGCCCTGTATCAACAGGCCACCGGTGCTCTGCGTCAGGCGCTAAAGAACTACATGCACAACCGCGAGCGGCCTGATGTCAGTCGTTGCGCCTTCCGTTACCCCGAGCTACGGCTGACCTATCTCTGCCAAGGTGAGGTGCCCAGCACCGTGCGTGCTTACGCCAAGGTCCAGGTACCCGGCACCTACAGCGTTACTGTCACTCAGTCAGCGGCTTTTCGGCGCTATTTGTTGGATCAATTGCGACCGCTGATGAGCGACTTTACTGTCACCATCGAAGTGGGATCCAGCCAGGCCAATATTCCTTATCCCTATGTGGTTGAGCAAGGCGATGAACTGGGCGCATCAGGCGTGACCGCAGCGGAGTTAGCGCGGGTATTTCCCAGCACTGATTTGTCCGCCGCCAACGACGGTACCGCCGACGGTCTTTACGACTGGGAAAATATCGACCCGCTACCGCTCGCGCTCTTTGATGCGGCGCGTACCGACTTCTCCCTGCGCCGTCTGGTGCATTACACCGGTAGCGATTGGCAGCATGTGCAACCGTGGATTCTACTAACCAACTATCATCGCTATGTTGATCAGTTCATCCGTCATGGGCTGGATATGCTGCAGACCGACACGCGCTTTCAGCGTCTGGTATTCCCAGGCAATGTGGTGATTGAGCGTGGCATGGCCGAGGGTGAGATGCAGGCCATCATCGAGACTGTGGTCTGGCACCGCTATCAGATGCCGGCCTATCACCTGCAGGCTGAAAACCCCGCGGAAGGCATCACTCTCGTCAATATTGGTGTGGGGCCATCCAACGCCAAGAACATTACTGACCACTTGGCAGTACTACGCCCGCATTGCTGGCTGATGATTGGCCACTGTGGAGGTTTGCGTCAGTCGCAGACTATTGGCGACTACGTGCTGGCGCACGCCTACATGCGCCGTGACGGCATTCTCGACCGCGTGCTGCCACCGAACATCCCGCTACCAGCGTTGGCCGAAGTACAACAGGCTTTGCAGCAGGCTGCCGCCGAGGTCACGGGAGAGCAGGGCGACGCACTCAAGCGCCGGCTGCGTACCGGAACCGTGCTGACCTACGATGATCGCAACTGGGAGCTGCGTTGGGCGCAGGAGCGCCCGCTGATCAACATGGCGCGCGCCATCGCCGTAGACATGGAAAGCGGCACCATCGCAGCCCAGGGTTATCGTTTGCGCGTACCTTACGGCACCTTGCTGTGCGTCTCCGATAAGCCGCTGCATAGCGAAATCAAGCTGCCGGGCGCGGCGGGCGTGTTTTATGAACGTGCGGTTACCCAACATCTGCATATTGGTATTCATGCGTTAGAGCTGCTGCGTAGTCAGCTGGATTCATTGCATTCGCGAAAACTGCGGAGCTTCGACGAGCCGCCCTTCCGCTAGACGCTTCGGCGATACAATCTATTTGTGAAGCTGCTGAAAATGCAGCTTGATTGCGCCTGATTGCAAATCCGCAATCAGAGGCTATCTTTGTTCTACGTATTGACCTACACAGGGACAAAGGTAGACCACCATGCCATTCAAGCAATTTGGAATTATCGCGTTATTTGCATTCGTCAGTTTGACTGGCACTAGCGTTGCTCAAGCGGAGGCCACGGACCCGCTACCATCCTGGAATGACGGGGCGTCCAAAACCGCTATTATCAGTTTTGTCGATAAGGTAACCGAGCAGGGTGGTCCTGGTTTTGTGCCCGAGCCGGAACGTATCGCTACCTTCGATAACGATGGCACTCTTTGGACCGAGCAGCCGCTCTATTTTCAGGGGCTGTTTGCACTGGATCAGATTCGTCTGCAGGCACCGCAACACCCTGAGTGGAAAACCACAGAGCCGTTCAAAAGTGTACTGGCAGGCGATACCGAAGCGGTTATGGCGTCCGGTATGGAAGGCCTGATGAAAATTCTCGGTGTATCCCATACCAACATGACGGCAGAAGAGTTCTCTGCTTCCGTTAAGACGTGGTTGGCGAGTTCAGAGCATCCCACCAAAAAACGCCCCTACAACGAACTGGTTTACCAGCCAATGCTGGAGCTGCTCGACTATTTGCGGGCTAGCGGCTTCAAAACCTTCATCGTATCGGGTGGTGGGATTGATTTTATGCGCGTGTTTGCTGAAGAAGCCTACGGAATCCCGCCAGAGCAGGTCATCGGCTCGACGCTGGATGCCAAGTTCGAAATGCGCGATGGCATTCCGACCATAGTTAAAACCGGTGACCTGCTGTTGAACGATGACAAAGTCGGCAAACCGGTAGGTATCTACCGCCATATCGGTCGTCGTCCGATCTTCGCTGCGGGTAATTCCGACGGCGATCTGCAGATGCTGCAATACACCACCATCGCTCGGGGTACAGAAGATACCTTGCCGCGCTTTGGGATGATCGTGCATCACACCGATGCTGACCGGGAGTGGGCTTATGATCGCGAGTCGCATATTGGTCAGCTGGATAAAGGCATTGAAGAGGCAAAACAGCGCAACTGGACGCTGGTCGATATGAAGGCAGACTGGAAAACGGTGTATCCAGGCGAGTGATCCTCTGTGTGCGTGGAGATGCAATGGGGTGCTATGAGCGGGCTGTTTTTTTAATGTAACCGCTCTGTCTCGCTGCCTTCACGTGCGCGCTGTAGCTTTTCAGGCTTGATAAACCAAGTCTGAAAAGGAATTAAGATGTTTATTCGTACGGGGATTGTGTCTCTTATTGCCGGTGGCTTGCTGACCGGTTGTCTGTCTTCCAGTAGTAGCAGTGATAATGACGACGTCAGCACGCCGGAAACACCGGTGTCGCAGACGCTGAGAGTCGGTGTCATTCCCGATACCCAAGGTGGTGGTCAGAACTCTTCCATCATTCCGATGCGTGCGTTGATGGAGTTTTATCGCGAGCAGAAGGTAGATCTTCTACTGGTTGTTGGCGACCTTTCCGAGGAAGCAACGCCAGCGGAATACGCCCAATGGCGCAGTGTGGTGGATGACTATCGCGATGATTTTGTGATGTTGCCACTGCAAGGCAATCACGATATCAAAGGTACTGACCAGGATTGGTACGACAACGTTAGCGACCTGATTCCCGCTGATGCAGTTCAAATGGCTGGACAGCGCGACAAGAACTACGCGGTGGTGCGCGACAACGTGCTGATTATTACGTTGTCTTACGGCCAGCTGCCGTTCACCTACGACTTCACCCGCGAAATGATCGAAACCTACCGTGACCAGGTGGATCACATCATTGTGTCTACGCACAACACCATGGTGGGTTCGCGCTACGGCAATATTCGCGAGCGTGTGGTCGAAGCTTACGATACCTCCGAAGGTGATCAGCAGTTCATTTTGGTACACAACGATTATCGGCAATTGTTCGCCGACAACGACGTGATTTACGTAGCAGGGCATGAACACCAATATCTGCGCAGTCTGGTGGCGGGCTACTACGGCGGCCATTACACCGAACTGGTAAGCGGCAATGCCTCTTACAAAGGATACGACTCGCGCTTCGGCGAGAGTGAACTTATCCAGGATATGGTCATGGTGAAGGTAAACGACGGCAGCAGCGGTTCATTGGATGTGAACGCTTCGATCCTTACGTTCAATGGTGACCTGGTCGATTACCGCTCTTACTACGAGAGTCATACTGTTACCAGCAACGAAGACGGCCAGCGCGAACTGGCAGACCCGCAATGGAAGCTGATCGACCGCTTTACGCGGACCGCTGAACGCTGCGACAAAATCGTCTATCCGTCGAGTATTCCGGCGAGTAACCAGCTCAACATGACGCACGACAAGAGCTACCGCACCAGCGCTTGTGTATCGGAGAACGGCTTTTCCGCGCGCATTCTGGACGGCGAGAACAGCATCTTCAACCGGTATGAAACCCGCACCAGGACGACCAATTTCGAGCCTGGCGTATCAACAGCAAAAAGTAATGCGGAGCTGGCGGCGCGCTACTTCCGTTATCTGCACATACCGCACGCAAGCTACTCCCCAAACCTGAATAACAGCCAGCGCGTGCGGTTGATCAACGAAGGGACTGCGGACGAGGAAGTCGAGATCCGCGAGACCACCATTGATTTGAAAAAACAGGTGTCGTTGAGTTGGGTCGCCAAACGTGAAGGCGCCGAGTCGGATGTATTGATCATCAGTGGTATTCAAGGGCAAGACGGGACCTACAATGGCGCCAGAGGCGTTATGAAAAACATCCAGACGGATGTCGGTTTCGCTGGTAGTTTCGGGGATGGTAGTGAAAGAGGGAAACAGCCGGTCGTTTTGCCTGCCGGTCGGGTCAACAGTAACTGGGTGTTGGATGACGATGAGCGCGGTGACGACTTCGTGCTGCAGTTCAATCTACCGGCCAGCGCTGATGCCACCAGCCTGACCTTGGGACGTTGGAACGAGGATGCTGAGGGCTGGGAAGCGGTGGTGACAGAAGAGTGTCTCAGCGCTGCCAGTTACGACAGCAGCTATCTGAACGATGTGCCAGCAGATGTGCCGGAAAGTTGCGCCACCTCCGCGGGCATGGTCAGTGTGGGTGGTGAACATGTGTGGGCACGGTTGGACCAAGATGGTGCTTACGCGTTGATCGCACGTTAAAACGTCCGGGAAGCCGGGCTGCCAGGCTCGGCTTCTCTCTCTTTGTGATACGCCGTATTCGGCTCAGGGCTAGCGTGGGCTCTGGCTTTTTTCGCAAATCTTTCGGGGTAATGTTCTATCGCCCTGCTCACCGTTAGCGCTACCCTGCCTTCTATCCTTAGCCTTTATTCGAATAGCTGTCGCTGTTTCGCGTCTATCCAATGGCTCGTTGGTGAGGCGTTGTCGATCAGCTTGGTTTTTTGTGCTTGCGCCTCGATGCCGAGCCAACTGCTAAAGTGTATAAAAATATAACTAATTCCGTGCCGTGATGAGGTCTCTATGAACCTGCTGTCCATTAATGGTGAACAACACCAACTTGATGTTCCTGACGATATGCCCTTGCTCTGGGTTTTGCGTGATGTGCTGGGGCTAACAGGAACCAAATTTGGTTGTGGCATCGCACAGTGTGGTGCGTGCACCGTGCACCTTGACGGCGAAGCCGTTCGTTCCTGCGTGCTCCCGGTTAGCGCCGCTGCGGGCAAGGCGGTTGTCACCATAGAAGCCATCGCTGACAACGCTGTGGGTGCCAAAGTGCAGCAAGCCTGGCTTGAGCATGAGGTGGTGCAGTGCGGTTACTGCCAGTCAGGGCAGATCATGTCTGCCACGGCGCTGCTGCAACACAAACCCTCTCCTAGTGATGCTGAGATTGATGCCGGCATGGCAGGCAATATTTGCCGCTGCGGCACCTACACGCGCATTCGCGCGGCCATCAAAGACATCGGCCAGGCCTGAGGAGAAACAGTTAATGGATAAGTCGAGATTTGCAGTATCGCGGCGTGGTTTTCTGAAGGGCTCGAGTGCTGCCTTGGGCGGTCTGGTGCTCAGCACCTGGTTGCCTGGCTTTGTACCGCGCAGTGTTGCCGCAGAGGCCACCGCGGCAGGCCGTTTGGGCGATCAGTCACCGCGTGCTTACGGCGCCTATGTGCGGATTGGCCACGATGGTCTGGTGACGGTGATCTCACCTAAAATCGAGATGGGCCAGGGTGCGCATACCGGTATCGCGATGATGGTTGCCGAGGAATTGGAAGTGCCGCTTTCTGCCGTAACCATCGAAGATGCGCCGCCAGACAGTGAGCTGTATGCAGATTCACTGATGCAATTCCAGGCAACCGGTGGGTCTACCTCTACACGGCATAGCTGGAAGCCGCTGCGCGAAGCCGGTGCCACGGCCCGATTGTTGCTGATACAAGCCGCTGCCGCACGCTGGGGCGTTGACGCCTCGCAGTGCCATGCCAAGAATGGTGAGGTGTTTGGCCCGGCTGAGCAGAAGCTCGGTTATGGCGAGTTGGTCGATGCGGCCAGTGAGCTGCCGTTGCCAACCGAGGTGGTGTTGAAAACACCCGAGCAATTCACCTTGCTGGGCACGCCGGCGCGGCGTATTGATACCCCTAACAAGGTCAACGGCAAGGCGCAGTTCACCATCGATTTATCGGTGCCAGGCATGCTGATTGCCTCGACTATGACTTGCCCAGTCTACGGCGGCACGTTGCGCAGTGTAGATGATTCAGCGGCTAAAAAAGTGCCGGGTGTACGCGATGTGATCAAACTGGACAACGCGGTTGCGGTGACCGCGAGCAACTATTGGGCCTGTCAGCAGGGCTTGAAAGCGCTGAAAGTTGAATGGGATTTGGGCGAGCACGCTAGCGTCAATTCGGCGCAAATAGATGAGGCATTGCTGCAAGCCAGCTCGCGTGATGGGGTTGTTGCGCACAGCACGGGCGACATTGGTAAAGCGTTGGAAAGTGCCGAGAGCCGCTTTGAGGCGGTCTATGAACAGGCCTTTCTATCGCATTCTCCGCTGGAGCCGATGACCTGCGTGGCCCATGTGCGTGCAGATGCCTGTGAGTTGTGGGTGGGCACACAGGTGCCGGTATTTGCTCAGCAAACGGCGGCAAAAATCAGTGGCCTACCGGCGGACAAGATCATTGTTAACAACCAACTGATCGGTGGCGCATTTGGTCGGCGGTTGGACTATGACTTCATTACCCAGGCAGTCGATGTGGCGCGGCATGTCAGCTATCCGATCAAACTGATCTGGAGTCGTGAAGAAGACATGACCCACGATCTTTATCGCCCGCAGTACGCCGACCGGTTGACCGCAGCGTTAGATGCAGACGGCAAACCGACCGGCTGGCAACACCGTATCGCCGGTGCTTCGGTGCTGGGACGCTACATGGGCAGCCTGCCTGAAAACGGCGTTGATGCTGATGCGGTAGAGGTCGCCATCGAGCCAATTTACGAGCTGCAGAACCTGCTCGTTAATTACGTGCGTGAAGAACCCAAGGTTGTACCTGTGTCATGGTGGCGCGGCGTTGGACCCTTGCGTAGTACCTATGCGCTCGAGTGTTTTATCGACGAGTTGGCGCACAACGCCGGCGCCGATCCGGTGGAATTCCGTCTTAGCCTGCTGGCCGAGCAACCGCGTGCGCAGGCCGTATTGCGCTTGGCCGCGGAGAAAGCCGGTTGGGGTAACACTCTGCCGGCAGGGCAGGGCCGCGGCGTAGCGGTCAGCGCGGTATTCGGCAGCTATGTGGCTACAGTGGTGGAAATGGAGATGTTGGGCGACAAGGCAGTGCGCATTAAACGCCTGGTCAGTGCTATCGACTGTGGTTTGGTAACCAATCCGACCTCAGTTCACGCACAGATTGAGGGTGGAACGTTATTCGGTCTCTCGGCCTCTTTGTTCAATGAAATTCTGATTGAGCAAGGCGTGGTGCAGCAGACCAACTTCCACAATTATCGTCAGCTGCGTATTAACGAAGCGCCGGGAGTTGAAGTACATATTGTCCCCAGTCTGGAAGCGCCGGGCGGTGTGGGTGAAACCGGTACTGCGCTGATTGGCCCTGCGCTGGTCAATGCGCTACATGCTGCATCCGGGACGCGTTTGCGTCGTCTGCCACTGAGTCGTGCCGGTTATTACCCGGCGTAAGGAGACTGACCAATGCGTTTTAACCAATTTGCTATTTTGTGCCTGGGGCTATCCGGGCTGTCGAGCGCCGCTCTGGCTAATAATGCTGAGCTGATCGAGCGCGGAAAATATCTGGCGACTGCAGCGGACTGCGTAGCGTGTCACACCACGCCCGAGGGCAAGCCTTTCGCCGGCGGTGTTGAGTTCAAGCTGCCGTTTGGTTCGCTGTATTCGCCGAATATTACTCCGGATAAAGAAACCGGGATCGGCAGCTGGAGCGATGAAGACTTTGTCAGCGCGCTGCATTCCGGCGTCGGTAAGGACGGCAAGCACTACTATCCGGCTTTCCCTTATACCTCCTACACCTTAATGCCAGAGGACGAAGTGCTGGCGATCAAAGCCTATTTATCGAGTCTGGACCCGATCAACCAAGCGCCGCCGGAAAACACACTGTCTTTTCCGTTCAACCAGCGCTGGGGAATGGTCTTCTGGAATATGCTATTTCTTGATGATGGCCGTTTCGAGCCTGAGCCCGAGCAGTCTGAACAGTGGAACCGCGGTGCTTATCTCGTGCAGGGGCCAGGCCACTGCGCAGAGTGTCATACCCCGCGTAACCTGTTCCAGGCGCTCGATAGCGGTGAGCCGCTGGCGGGTAACCTGATACAGGGTTGGCAGGCTTACAACATTAGCTCAGACGAGACCCATGGCATCGGTGCCTGGAGCGAGGCAGAGTTGGTCAATTACATGAGCAAGGGTTATGCCCCGGGTAAAGGGGTTGCAGGCGGCCCCATGGCTGAGGTGGTCAACAAGAGTTTGCGCCATTTGGAAGAGACCGACCTGACTGCGATAGCGACCTACCTGCTAAGCACCGAGCCACAACAAGCGGGTATCGCACGACCCGAGACCAAACAGCTAAGCATGCCCACGGAAATGGGGTTGGGTAGCAACCTGTTTGCTGGTGCATGCGCTAGCTGCCATCGTTGGGATGGCAAGGGCAACCAGAGCCCAGTCGCCTCACTCATGGGGCTGAAAACAGTCAACGATCCGGCCGCGACCAACCTGCTTGGCATACTCCTGACCGGACATGCTGGCCAAGAGCAACCAATAGATCAGCGCATGCCCCGCTTTGCCGAGGGCTACAGTGATCCTGAATTGGCCGCGGTAAGCAGCTTTGTGTTGCAACACTTTGGTCAGAGTGGCGGCAGCGTCGGCGCTGAAGATGTGGCGGCCAAGCGCGGCAATACAGGGCATTGAATATGCGGCTTCGCAACATTCTCGGGAGGGCACCTAGTGGCCGGGTTTGAGCAATTGCTTAGCGCTGTTGACGCTGCTTCTGGGCAGGGCGAAGAGGCTGTGTTGGCAACCGTAGTTAAGGTGGAAGGTTCTGCTTACCGCCGGCCCGGCGCACGTATGCTGATTAGTGCCTTGGGTCAGACCGAGGGCACTATTAGTGGTGGCTGCCTGGAAAGTGAGGTAGCGCGAACGGCTTGGTGGTTGACTGAAAACGGTCCCGCGCTGCGTAGCTACAGCACCGCCGAAGACGATGAGGATGGCGACGTTGCGGTGAGCTTCGGCCTCGGCTGCAACGGCAAAGTGCATATCCTGTTCGAGCGCATTGATGCGCCCGCCGGGCGTATGTTAATGAAGGGTTTGCGCGCGCTGCAGGCCGACGGTCAGGGCAGGGCGGTTGCCACGCTGATCAGTCCGTCTGCTGGCCTTGGCCAACGACTGTTGCTGACCGCTGCCGGCGAGCTGCAAGGCGAGCTGCCGGCGTCATTAGTCTCGCCGGTACGCAGTGCGCTAAACGAGGCACTGACGCAGCGGCGTACCAGCTTGCATTATTTTCAGCAGCCTGAAGGCGAAGTGCAGGTACTCATCGAATATCTCGCGCCGGCACGTCGGCTGGTTATTTTTGGCGGTGGTCATGACGCCCAGCCTTTGGTGCGCATGGCCAAATTACTTGGCTGGTATGTGATTGTACTCGACAGCCGAGCCCACTTTGCGCGTGCTAGTCGTTTCCCGGAAGCGGACACGGTGCTACTTGGGCAGTTGGATAGCAGCTTCGATCCACTTCCCTTAATGCAGGATGCATCGGTCGCGATCATGACTCATAGCCTGCAACAGGACGCCTACTGGCTGGCGGCAGCGTTAAGCTCGAACGCCGCTTATATCGGCCAGCTTGGTCCGCGTGATCGTACCGAGCGTTTATTACGTGAAGTGTCAGCGCAGGGGGGCGCAACGCACGGCCTTAAGCGTTTGTACTACCCCATTGGTCTGGATCTGGGCGGTGATACTCCCGAGAGCGTTGCCATGGCTATGCTTGCGGAGATGACGGCCGTACTCAATGGTCGTGAGGGTGGCATGCTCAAACTCCGTAACGCATCGATTCATGACCTGCCATCCACCCGTGTACATCATCAGGATGCCACCGAACTCAGTGTGCAGCCTGTTCCTTTGTCATCTACCGAGATTGTTTAAATGTCCGATAACATTACCGTTGTAGCTGTACTGCGCGCCGTCGAAGGCGAAGCATCGAAGGTTAAAGAGGTTCTTCAGAGCGCGGTTGCTCCATCGCTTGCCGAAGCGGGCTGCCGTGGCTATGTGCTGCATCTTGATCGCAGTGACGACCACAAGTTTGTGTTTGTTGAACAATGGGCCGGCATGGAGGCGATTGAAGCGCACCGCCAGGCGCCGCATTACAAAGCAATGGGCCAGGCATTGGCCGGTCTGATTGCTGAGCGTGATGTCATGTTGCTGGATGCTCAGGACTAACTGACGTTGGCGAGCCTTTCGCAGCTAGTCGCGCTGGTGCTGGCTGCCGGCAGCTCCCGCCGTTTCGGTAGCGACAAGCGGCTGGCCAGATTATCGGATGGGCGAACCCTGCTGGCGGCTAGCTTCGAGAATGCTCACAATGTATTTTTCGATGTGCGGGTAGTGTTGCGCCTAGAGGATGAACCCTCGCATCTAGGGTTGCCGACGGATGGCAAGGTAGTGCGTAGTACTCGTAGCGGTGAGGGTATGGCGCATAGCTTGGCTGCTGGCGTGAGCGCTGTGCTTGATAGTAACGCTTTAGCAATAGCCGTATTGCTGGGCGACATGCCGCGGATCGACAGTGCAACCTTGCGCGCGTTGGCTCGCCTCAGTACGGCAGACAATATTGTGGTGCCTTCTCAGAACGGCAAGCGCGGTCATCCTGTCATCTTTGGCCGTAATTTCTGGCCAGAACTGCTGGTCTTGCAGGGCGACACCGGAGCTCGCGACTTGCTGCTCCGTCATCCTCACCATGTGATTGAGGTCGCTGTCCCGGATGCAGGTATTCACTTAGATATAGATCACCCAGACCGGCTGGAACAATAGGAGATCTCCTTGAAAACGGTTTATCTGGCCGGTTTTGATGTTTTTTGCGCCGACGCCATTGCGCGCGGGGAACAGCTAAAAGCACTTTGCGCCGCACATGGCTTGCTTGGCATTTACCCGCTGGATGCTCAGCCGCCACAGAATGTAGAGCATCTGGCGCAGTGGATTTGCCAACGTAACCTGCAAAGCATTAAGCAAGCCGACGCTGTGTTGGCAAACCTCGGCAACTTCAGAGGGGCCGAACCCGATTCCGGCACCGTATTCGAAGTGGGTTACGCGAGCGCGCTAGGCAAGCCAGTGTGGGCTTATTTTGCCGATCATCGGGCGATGACTGAGCAGTTGGTCATGGACGATCAGGGCAACTGTAACGAGGGCTATCAGGTAGAGGCTTTTGGTTTGCCCAAGAACCTGATGCTGTCGTGTAGCTGGGCTGGCGCGAGCGACTCGGCGGCAGCTGGAGTCGCAGCGTTAGCGGCGTATCTGCGCTAAGCATGTCAACTCGGATGCTTTAACGAATTACGCCTTATTCACAAGCGGTGGGTTGCATTGGTTACCGGCTTGGTCTGGAGCATAGTGCTGTGACAGCAGACATCAGGAGATGGTCATGAAGCAGCGGGTTCTGTCGAGTAGCAGCGAGTACCTGGTCAGCGGTCATGCAAAAACCTTTCTTTCCACGGCGGGGAGCCAGAAGGCTATCGATCCAGCCAAACTGGATCAACTGTCCCAGCAGCTGGCCCGCGACGGTTACGTCATACTGGAGTCTGTTGTACCAGTGGAGCAAATAGAGCGCATCGAAAACGAGTTGCGCGGTCTGCTTCCAGCCAATGGCGGTCGTAATGATTTCGAGGGTGTTAAGACCCAACGCTTGTACGGCGTGATAGCCAAAACCTTTGCATGTAATCCGCTGATTGAAGATCCGTTGGTTCTGGGGTTGTTAGATCGGGTACTGGCACCCAATTATTTATTATCCCAGCTCCAGGCAATCAATATCCTGCCAGGAGAGAGCGCACAGCCGTTGCATTATGACGATGCTTTTTACCCTATAGAACGCCCGCGACCACCCTTTGGCGCGGCGACCATCATCGCCATGACGGACTTCACCGCGAATAATGGTGCCACCGTCGTCATACCCGGAAGCCACACCTGGGGACAGCGCAGCCCTACAGAGCAAGAATGCGCCCAAGCTATTCCGGTGATTATGCCCAAGGGCTCCATGGTGTTGTTTCTCGGTACGCTATGGCATAGCGGCGGAGCCAATAGCAGTGATAGCCCGCGCTTCGCCGTTACTGCTCAATACTGCGCGCCTTGGGCTCGCCAACAAGAGAACTTTAGTCTGTCCGTTCCACTGGAACGTGCACGGCAATGCAGTGAGCATATTCAGCGCATGCTGGGCTACTCGATACACCCGCCTTTCATGGGAATGGTCGACGGAATGCATCCGCGTCGGCTGTTAGAGGTAAAAAGTGGCGCAGATTGTTCAGAGGTTTAACGTGCTTAAGCTTGCCTAAGTAAGCTTGTTCGCTAAACAGTGGCTGAGCCGGCGTTCAAGCCGGCTCGTCTCCTGCCGCTTTTAAGCGATAAAGCGCAGTGGTTTTAATATCACTACTTACTGACCACTAGCGTGTCTTCATCACGGAATGCAATCAGCAGAAGGCTGGCGGCAAAGATAATCAGCGACGGATAGAACAGAGCGTTGCTACCCTCGAAGAACCAGCTCCATGGGTCTACCACCGATTGAAATACCGCGAACAGTGAGGCTGCGTTCAGCAGTAGCTGTGCTGGATAGGTCCACTTTCGGGCAAAGCCAACGACGACTGCCAACCCCAATAGCACTTGCGCCACGCCTGCGGCTTGCAGTACCTGCTCGACGGCTAAGAAGCCAAAATAAAACTTGTTCGCAACAGCTAGGCCATGCTCAACGTTAATTACTTTGTCTGCGCCCCAGATCACCAGTAACCAGCCCAGCGACACGCGCAAAAACAATAGAGTCCAAGCTTTCATTCCATCTTTCCTGTTCGTCAGTCGACCATAAAGGCCGACCCGTTTGTTCACGCTTTATGGCAAAGCGCACGTGGATGGTCTCTACAAGCCGCTTGGTTGCCGCTTGTTACGACCTGTATATCGGGTCTTCCAGCTTCCCAAGATGAGCCCCCGCAGCTTTCTATCATCCCGGCTTCTTTACCGCTGGCTGAGGGGAGATTACCGGTCCTGACCGGCAAGTGCAGCCGGTAAGTTGAGACATGGCATTTCAGTAAGGGGCTGGTGCAGAATTCCTCCAAGTGGAAGCGAGTTTATCTGTGCAATAATTATCTCGCGGCATTCGCTGCCCTTTCTGGCCTTGGGAGCGAGCGGCCGACACGGTGTTTTCCGTGCCCGCTTAGGGCGGCTTTGGCCTTCTTGTAAGAGGCTTGCAGAATGTCCGACAGCAATTGTGCTGCCCACATCGTGGGTGTTCAACTTAACAACAAGCATGTTTTTAGCAAAACACCCCAAGAATTCATCAGGCTTATAGAGGATTTTGGTGTGGAAGGTGATGCCCATGCGGGAGCAACCGATCAGCATCGATTTCATATCAAACGCTTTGGGCTACAGCCAAACCTTCGTCAGGTGCATTTGATCCAGGCGGAGCTTTTCGACGCATTGCTGAAAATGGGGCATCAGCTATGCCCGGGCGAGCTGGGCGAAAACATCAGCACCCGTAACCTCGACTTGATGAAGCTTCCAGCCGGCACCCGGCTGCACCTGGGCGCTGATGCGGTGATCGAGCTTACAGGCTTACGTAACCCTTGCGTTCAGATTGAGCAGTTTCAACCAGGACTGCTGCGGCATTTGGTTGCGAAAACGCCGGCAGGGCTAATTCGAAAAGCAGGTGTAATGGGTGTCGTGCTATGTAGCGGGGAAGTGCGCTCAGGTGACCTTATCGCTGTTGAATTGCCACCAATGCCCCATAGCGCCTTGATATACCGAGTGCCAGCGAAGTAGGTCTTCGAGGGTGGGTAAGGTGTCTGAATGCAATCAATGGGAGTAGAGGTAATTCAACGTACCTAAGCTGCCCAGTGATGATTTGCATCGGAAAGTCGTTGGCTTGATTGTCAAAAAGGGGAGTGTGTGCTGATAAAAATGGTGGGCCCAGTAGGACTTGAACCTACGACCAAGCGATTATGAGTCGCCTGCTCTGACCAACTGAGCTATAGGCCCACGTTTTTATAACAGGGCGGAATTATACGGGCTGAGAAGGCCTCTGACTAGGCGCGCGTTGCAGGAAGCGCGAGGAAAATGCATCAGCTGGTAAAGGAGGGCTGATGTGGTAGCCCTGTACCGTATCGCAACCCTGCTCAGCCAGCATCGTCTGTTGCGCGCTGTTTTCTACTCCTTCAGCCACGACGCTCATACCCAGATTATGGGCCAGCACAATTATGGTCTTGCTGATGGCTGCATCGTGATGGTTGTTGGGTAGACCGGATACGAAGCTGCGGTCGATTTTCAGGGTGTCGAGCGGCATTTCTTTGAGGTAGGCAAGCGATGAGTAACCGGTGCCGAAATCGTCTATCGAAAGATGGATGCCCATGTCATGAAAAACGTCCAGCAGCTTGATAGCTTCGCGGTTCTGGTTCATCACGAAATCCTCGGTGATCTCTAACTCAAGCAGCGAGGAGGGGATGTTGTGTACTTCCAGTGCATGGCGAATATCGTCTACCAACTTGTTGCCGACTAACTGCGCGCCGGATACGTTGATTGCCATGCGTGGTGGGCTCAGCCCCTGTTGACGCCATTCGGCGAGCTGAATGCAGGCCAGCTCAAGGATGTGTTTGCCAAGTTCAACGATTAATCCAGTCTCTTCGGCTAGTGGAATGAACTGGTCTGGTTCTACCATACCGCGCTGCGGGTGATTCCATCGTACCAGTGCTTCCATGCCATTGAGTTTTCGTTCGGCCAGGTCGAGCTTGGGTTGGTAGTAAAGAATAAACTCGCTGCGTTCCAGGCCGCGCCGCATGTCGGTCTCCATTTCCATACGCTGATGGGCGTCGATGGTCAGTTCGCGCGTGTAAAACGCGTAGCGGTTGCGACCTTGTTTTTTGGCGCGATACATCGCGGCGTCAGCGTGCTTGATCAAGCTATTAACGTCACTCGCATCAGTAGGAAACAGACTGATGCCGATGCTGGCGCTAACAAAAAATTCGTGGCCGGCCGCCAGAAACGGCTGGTGGAATACGGCCAGTAGTTTGTCCGCAACACTCGCAGCGTCTTCGTCAGTGTGCAGATTGGGCAGCAAGACAATGAATTCGTCGCCGCCGTGACGAGCTACCGTGTCTATATCACGCAATACGGCGCACAGCCTTTGGCTTGCCGACTTCAACAGCATGTCACCGACGGGATGGCCGAGGCTATCGTTGATCTGTTTAAAGCGGTCTAGGTCGATGAACAGCAGGGCACCCACGCCGGTGCTTTGGTTGCTCTGCTGGGCGTGGAGCGCCTCGCGCAGGCGAGCTTCAAACAACGTGCGATTGGGCAGGTCGGTCAGTGGATCGTGATGCGCCTGATGGTCCAGCCGCGCCTGGGTATGTTTGAGTGGGGTGATGTCGCTGAATACGGCGACTAAGTGGTTAAGGCTTCCGTCAACATTGAGCACCTGACTGATGTTGATCCAGGCAGCATAGAGTTCGCCGTTCTTGCGTCGATTCCAGGCTTCTCCTTGCCATTGACCTTCGTCGCGAAGCGCGTGGGCAACTTCGCGGATCAGGTGGGAGTCCTCGGTGTATTCGCCAAGCTTGCTCATAGGCTGCCCCAGCAGTTGATCTTCCGGGTGACCAGTGATGCGCGCAAAGGCTTTGTTGACGGCGAGAATCGTGCCTTCGCCATCAGTAATGATGACCCCTTCGTTGGTGTTCTCGAACACGGTGGCGGCCTGACGCAGCGAGCTTTCCATCTTAAGGCGGTCCGTCACATCTCGGGCGATGCTTAGCATGCAGTCTTCGCCGTTGACGACTACCGCCTCGGTGCTGATTTCTACATCGCGAAGATTGCCGTAAATATCAGTTACCTTGGACAGCATGTCACGCACAGTACCTTGCGAACGGAGCAGTTCGACCATGCGCTCGCGGTCTTTGATATCGTTCCACAGACCCAGTTCGAACGTCGATTTCCCGAGTGCGTGGGCACGGCTATATCCGGTTATGCGGGTAAAGCCTTCGTTGACGTCGAGCAGCTTGCCATCGCTTCGTCGGGTAATTAGCAGGCCGTCTGGAGAGGCATGGAAGGCGCTTGAGAACTTCTGTTCAGAGAGTTCAAGCTGCTGCTGAGTTACCTTGAGAGCAGATATGTCGCGGATTACTACGACCAGGATATCCTGTTGATTTAGCTGCACGCTGCGGGATGACATCAGGCCGGTAAACTCACTATCGTCCCGTCGCTTGAAGCGAACCTCCAGGTTGCTCTGAGTCTGTGTTTTCAGGCGTTCCAGCAGACCGGGCCCGACGCCTTGTTCTGCCCAAGTGCCTAGTTGTGTGGACGTTTTCCCTATAGCCTCGGCCGCGCAGAATCCAAACTGCTGCTCAAAAGTTTGGTTGATAGACAGGAGCTTGCCGCTTGCCGCGTCGGCTAGCGCAATGCTGTCCGGAAAGTTGTGAAATACCGATGCGAATTTTTGTTCCGAAGTGCGCAGCGCCAATTCGCCTGCCTTTTGCTCTTGAATATCCACCAGCAAGCCATTGAGCGCAATGGCCTCATACTCTTCACTGCTGACGCTATTGATGATGGCGCGAACCCAGCAAGCCTGGCCGTTACGGCGTAGCAGGCGAAAGTCAAAGCTTTGGCCGTCACTGTTATTGGCTTGTTGTTGCAGGAGTTGGGTTACCCGAACGCGATCTTCAGGGTGCAGCTGAGTGTGGAAAAAGTCGGGTTGAAGCCATTCTTCTGCGGCAATGCCCAATAGATCCTTGGCGTGTGGAGACACATAGATAAAACGCATCGAGGGCAGGGACATTTCCCACGTCACTACGTGCAGGTTCTCTACCAGGGTGCGGTAACGGTGTTCCTGCTGGTTGAGTAGGGAGAGCGCTTGTTGTCTTTGAGAGTTAGCCCGGCGGCGCAACTGATTAAGTCCGTGGGCAGCCAGCAGCAAGACGCAGGAAAGCAGCAGCACGCCCACCTGAGTGAATTGCATATTGGCAATCGGGGTGCTGCCGTCGACATCGCGGCAGCCACTGCCGAGCAATGCCAAGGTACTGAATAAGCTTGCTCTTGCAGCTGCCTTCATTCAGTTGAAACCTGTATCCATGGCGAAACGATATTATTTTGACAGTGTAGCGCTTTGGACAAAAAAATGCCCAGCATAGCTGGGCATTGGTACCGATTTGCGGTGCGGCGGCTTACTCGTCGAGGAAGCTGCGCAGGTGATCACTACGGGTTGGGTGACGTAGCTTACGCAATGCTTTGGCTTCGATCTGACGAATCCGTTCACGGGTGACATCGAACTGTTTGCCGACTTCCTCCAGTGTGTGATCGGTATTCATGTCGATGCCAAAGCGCATACGTAGCACCTTGGCTTCGCGCGCGGTCAGGCCGGACAATACGTCGCGGGTCGCTTCCTTCAGATTCTCCACGGTGGCAGAATCGATTGGCGATTCCATGGTGCCGTCTTCAATAAAGTCGCCCAAATGGGAGTCTTCATCGTCGCCAATGGGAGTTTCCATCGAAATGGGCTCCTTGGCGATTTTGAGCACCTTACGGATCTTGTCTTCAGGCATTTCCATGCGCTCGCCTAGCTCTTCAGGTGTGGGCTCGCGGCCCATCTCCTGCAGCATTTGACGCGAAATGCGGTTCAGCTTGTTGATTGTTTCGATCATGTGCACCGGAATACGAATGGTGCGAGCCTGATCGGCAATCGAACGAGTGATCGCCTGACGAATCCACCAGGTAGCGTAGGTCGAGAACTTGTAACCACGACGGTATTCGAACTTGTCCACTGCCTTCATCAAGCCGATGTTGCCTTCCTGAATCAGATCGAGGAACTGCAAGCCACGGTTGGTGTACTTCTTGGCGATAGAGATAACCAAACGCAGGTTAGCTTCGACCATCTCTTTCTTGGCGCGGCGGGCGCGGGCTTCACCGATCGACATGCGACGGTTGATGTCCTTAACCTCAGAAACCGTCAGCTGGGCTTCCAGCTCCATAGCAGCCAGTTTCTTTTGTGCGCGCAGGATGTCAGGTTTAACCGCTTCTAACGCTTCGGCATAACGCGGCTTACCTGCCAGTAAGCTATCAACCCAGCCTTGATCGACTTCGTTGCCGGGGAAGCTGCGCAGGAAGTCAGTACGCGGCATACGGGCGTCGCGAACACAGAGCTGCATGATGGCGCGCTCTAGTTTGCGAATCTGATCCTGTGCGCCACGAACGCGAACCACCAGAGCTTCGTACTGCTTAGGTATCAGCTTGATCGGCATAAACAGCAATGCGAGTGCATCCAGCTCGGCAATCACTTTACTGCTGCTGCGCGGGTTCTTCTTCAGTACCTTCTTGACCTTCTCCAGCTGATCGCCAATCGCGGTGAAGCGCATGCGCGCCACTTCCGGATCGGGGCCAGTATCGACTTCGTCTTCGCTGTCGTCGTCATTACTGTCATCGTCTTCGCTGTCGTCGTCGGACTTCTTCTTGTCGTCCTTGGAGGCGGCGCTAGGGATGGCTGCGTTATCGGTACCGGACAAACCATCGTCGTCAGGATCAATGTAGCCGCTGAAAATCTCGGACAATCGTCCGCCATCTTCGGTAACACGCGCGTAATCGGCGAGAATGCCGTCAACGGTGCCGGGGAACATCGAGATGGCCGCCATCACTTCGCGGATGCCTTCTTCGATGCGCTTGGCGATTTCAATCTCGCCTTCGCGGGTTAGCAGCTCGACCGTACCCATTTCGCGCATGTACATGCGGACTGGGTCGGTGGTGCGGCCAATATCGGTTTCAACCGCAGCCAGTGCAGCTGCAGCCTCTTCGGCGGCGGATTCATCAGCATCGTTATCGGCCAGCAACAGAGCGTCAGCGTCCGGTGCGGTTTCGAACACGTTGATGCCCATGTCGTTGATCATGCGGATGATGTCTTCCACCTGCTCCGGATCAGAGATATCCTCGGGCAGGTGGTCATTGACTTCCGCATAGGTCAAATAGCCTTGCTCCCGACCGCGGGCAATGAGCTCTTTGAGACGGGATTGCTGTTGCGCTTTTCCGGACATAACAACCCTTGTGGATGCATTGGTGTGCAAAAAAGTAAGCTGCGGATTATACCCTGAATTCCGGGGTCCGTGCCAGTTGAGACCGCGTTACCTGTCGGTTTTTGGCGCTCGTTGTCGCCGGTATAAGTCACGCAGTTGCTGCTTCTCTTCGATGCTCAGCGGCTCATTGGCCGATTTAGCGAGAAGTTTATCGATGTGCCGTTCGGTTTGTTCGGCGGATAATCTATTTATAGTGTCGAAAAACTGTTGTTCAAGGTTGTCGCTGGGATTATTCAGCAACCACTCTTGTTCGGCCAAGCGACTCAATTGCTCGCCAAGCGCCGTACCATGCCACCTGGCGAGCAATTCTATGGTGCTCAAGCCCTGATTTTTTTGTGCTGCATCCAGTAGTGCGACTAATAGTCGCGCCTTGTCTTCGTCTTCGTCAGCCAGTTCGTTGGCTTGCTGGGCCAGTCCCGCTAGGTGGGGGTGGTGTAGCAGGGTGCGAGTGGCCTGCAGTAGTGGGCTGTCTACGCCTTTTTTTTCCTTGCGGCCAGGCTTGCGAGGCGCTGGTGCGGGGGCGCTAGGCTCGTAGGAAGGCTGGTAGTCGTCCATCGCTGGTTGCCAGTCATCGTCCCAATGGGGTGGCGCGTCATGTTGTTCTTGCGGCGGCGTTGTTTCGGCGGCCGGGCTGGGAGCAGGGTTTCTTTCTTCGCTTGTGACCTTGTCCAGATCCATGCCAGTAATCTGCGCCAACGATTGACGTAGTAGGCGCCGCAACAGGCTGCCCGGCACCTTGTTGATCAGTGGCAGGGCGAGGGCGGCCAAGTGTGCTTTGCCTTCAAGGCTGCTTGGGTTGGCCTCTTTGCTCAGGTAGCTGAGCAGATATTCAGTGAGTGGCTGCGCCTGTTCGTTGATGCGCTGCTGAAATGCTAACTGGCCTTCTTCGCGTACCATGCTGTCAGGGTCTTGCCCATCGGGTAGAAACAGAAAGCGCACATGGCGCCCGTCTTCCAGTACGGGTAGGGCGGAATTCAGTGCGCGCCAAGCCGCCTGCTTGCCGGCTTTGTCGCCATCGAAACAGAATGTCACGCTGTGAACCAAGCGGAATAGACGTTTCAAATGATCCTCGCTGGTTGCTGTGCCGAGCGTGGCGACGGCATTGGTGACGCCGTGCTGGGCGAGGGCGATGACATCCATATAACCCTCAACTACCAGGATGTCGTCGAGCTGCCGGTTCTGTTGTTTGGCCTCATAGAGGCCATAGAGTTCCTGGCCCTTGTGAAAGACGGGCGTTTCTGGTGAGTTCAGGTACTTGGGTTTGTCGTCACCTAGAACACGCCCACCAAAACCAATAACACGCCCGCGGCTGTCTCTGATCGGAAACATGATGCGGTCGCGGAAGCGGTCGTAGCGCTTTCCGCTGTCCTCATTTTCCACCACCAAGCCAGCTTCGATTAGCGCCTTCTCTTCTGAGCTATCACGACTCAGGTGGGCCATCACATTGTTCCAGCCAGGCGGCGCCAACCCTATATCGTAGGTTTTGGCGATATGTCCGGTGAGTCCGCGTTGTTTCAGGTAGCTGACGGCCCGCTGTTTTTTTGGATGCTGGCGCAATTGTTGGCGATAGTAGGCTGCAGCCTGTTCAAGCAGGGCATACAGCGGACTGTCTTTACGGGGCGTGCTCGATTGGCGGCGGTCGCTGCGCTCTTCGCGCTGTACTTCGACGCCCGCCTGCTTGGCCAGGTCCTCGACCGCCTCTGGGAAGTCGAGGCGTTCGAAGTCCATAACAAAGCTAAGAGCATTGCCGCCAGCGCCGCAACCAAAGCAGTAATAAAACTGTTTATCTGGGCTGACACTGAATGAGGGCGATTTTTCGTTATGAAATGGGCAGAGCGCCGAGTAATTTTTCCCGGTTTTCTTCAATTTCAGGCGTGCGCCAACCACCTCAACGATATCGGTTCGTCCGAGGAGGTCATCGATAAAGCCCTGAGGAATCAGCCCGGCCATGTATCTGCCTTGCACTAGCGAAAGGGAGTCGTAGCGCGGGCAGTAAAGCCGGACGCAAAATCGGTAGAGCGCACTATAGTATCTGAAGGACGCAGGGACGCAAAAATCCAGCCCATTCCTAAGTCGGAAGGCCGGAAAAGTGCGTACTTCAAATTTTCTTCAGCTCTGCTGTGCGCCAAAACTTAGACGCTGGTTGGGCCTGTGATCAGGCCCTACAGAGCTGAGTGCCGGAACTCAATACAGACGTTCGCGACGACGCTGTTCGCGTTGAATTTTCTTAGCGTGACGCTTTACAGCGGCAGCAGCCTTGCGCTTGCGCTCGGTAGTGGGCTTTTCATAAAACTCACGACGGCGCACTTCAGCCAGAACGCCTGCTTTTTCGCAGGAGCGTTTGAAACGACGCAGGGCCACGTCGAAGGGTTCGTTCTCTTTAACTTTGACGTTAGGCATTTCGTACCTTTCTCAAACGTTGTAGTCGTAGCCGGAGGCGATATTGCCTGCGGCGATTGCATTTCAAGGGACGCGGATGTTACCGCCTCTATTTGAAAAATGCAAAGCCTACGGCACCCAAAAGGCAAAAAACTGGCCTGTGGGCGCCGGGCTGATTATGATGCGCGACTTGAACAACTAATGCGAGCACGTTCGCAATTAACTACACAAGGCAAAGCATGCGCGTTCTAGGTATCGAAACCTCCTGTGATGAAACCGGCGTGGCGCTGTACGACAGCGAGCGGGGACTGCTGGCGGACGCGCTGTTCAGTCAGATTGATCTGCACCGGGTATACGGTGGTGTGGTGCCAGAGTTGGCGTCACGTGACCACGTAAAGCGATTAGTGCCTTTGATGCGCGAGGTGTTTGAGCAGGCAGGCCTGCAGCCGGGTGACGTTGATGGCGTAGTCTATACCGCAGGCCCTGGTTTGGTAGGCGCGCTGCTGGTGGGTGGTGCCTGCGCTCGTGCGCTGGCGTTCGCCTGGGGCGTACCTGCGCTGGGCGTGCATCACATGGAAGGTCACTTGCTGGCACCTATGCTGGAAGAGAACCCGCCTGAGTTTCCGTTCGTCGCTTTGCTGGTGTCGGGTGGCCATACCCAATTGGTGCGCGTAGATGGCATTGGCGAGTACCAACTATTGGGGGAGTCGTTGGATGACGCCGCGGGCGAGGCATTTGATAAAACGGCCAAATTGATGGGGCTGCCCTATCCCGGCGGCCCAGAGATAGCTCGCCTGGCTGAGCATGGCGAGGCCGGTGTTTTCGTGTTCCCACGGCCGATGACAGATCGGCCCGGGCTGGATTTTAGTTTCAGCGGCCTGAAAACCTCGGTGCTCAACGCTTGGCAGAAATGCACCCGCGAAGGTGAAATCAGTCAGCAGATGCAAGCTGATTTGGCACTGGGGTTTGAAACCGCTGTAGTAGAAACACTGACGATTAAGTGTAAGCGTGCGCTTAAGCAGACTGGACTCAATCGTCTGGTGATTGCTGGCGGTGTGAGCGCCAATCAACGTTTAAGGTCCAGTCTGGAAAAAATGACCGCCGGTCTGAAAGGCGAGGTGTATTACGCTCGCCCGGCGTTCTGTACGGACAATGGAGCCATGATTGCCTACGCTGGCTGTCAGCGCTTAATGGCCGGTCAGCATGATGTGGCAGGTATTGAAGCGCGTGCGCGCTGGCCGATGGATCAGTTGGCACCGCTTGTGGTCAAGGCTTGAGCGGTCAGGGCTCGAAGCGATTTTCCTGACCGTTTAACAAGCGGCCGATGTTCACCCTGTGGCGTAGTAGAATCAGGCTGACCATCAAGCTAATGGGCAGCAACAGTTCCGGCGTTTGCCAGGCTAGCCACGGCAACAAGGATAGGCTAGCGAGCAAAGAGGCAAGCGAGGCGATGCGTTGCCAGTAGAAGGTTAGCGCCCAGACCAGCGCTGCCAGCAATGCGGCGGGCCAAGCCAGAATCAACATAACCCCGGCGGCAGTGGCAACGCCTTTTCCGCCCTGCAAACCGTGGTAAATCGGTAAGACGTGACCGCAGACCGCAGCGAGTCCGACCCAGCCTTGTTGGGACAGCGGTAACTCAGCCTGACGCGCTAGCCATACCGCCAGCAAGCCCTTGCTGAGGTCGCCAAGCAGGGTCGCCAGCGCCAGTGAGCGGCTACCCAGGCGTAGCATGTTGCTGGCGCCTGGGTTGTGTGAGCCGAGCTGGCGCGGGTCGGGCAAATGACGCAAACGGCTGATCAGCACGGCGAAGGATATCGAGCCGAGCAGGTAGGCGATGCAGGACCATAGCAACAGGTTAGCGGACATAATGCTGACCATAATGAAAACGACGATTGTAGTCGACACTGGAGCAATGCGTGGATCAGGTTTTTATCAAGGGGTTAACAACGGACGCTGTGATCGGGGTATACGATTGGGAGCGCACCATTCGTCAACCGCTGATCTTTGATCTGGATATGGCTTGGGATATTCGCCCAGCCGCCGCGAATGAAGACCTGTCTGCCACCCTGAACTACGCCGCGATCAGCCAGTACATCACGACTTTTGTAGAGGCCAGCGAGTTTTTGCTGGTCGAGACGCTCGCCGAACAGCTGGCCGCGCTGTTGCGCAAAGAATTTGATATCCCGTGGTTGCGCCTGCGAGTCACCAAACCCGCTGCGGTGAAGCAAGCGACGGGCGGCGTGGGCGTGCTAATTGAGCGCGGGGTGTTACCGTCGTGAACCGCGTTTATCTCGGCCTAGGCAGCAATGCCGCACGGGACTACCACCTGCAGCGCGGGCTGGATGCGCTGCAGCAGCTGGGCTGTAACTTGCAGTTATCACCGGTTTTTGAGAGTGATGCTGTGGGGATGCTCGGCAAGCGCTTTTACAACATGGCCGCTGCCTTCGATACCACGTTGTCGTTGGTCGACCTGAACGCTGCGCTTAAAGCGGTTGAGGCTGCCTGTGGGCGGCGTGAGGCTAAGGTGCCGGGCCGCATTACACTGGATATCGATATTCTGACCTACGGGGATTTGACCGGCATGCACGCCGGTTTGCTATTGCCGCGCCCCGAAGTGCTGCGCAACGCGTTTGTGCTGTGGCCGCTAGCGTTGTTGGCGCCCGAAGTGCGATTGCCTGGCAGTGAGCAGAGTTACGCGCAACATTGGGCTGCATGGCAGGGTGCGCAGCAGCTCTGGCCGGTGGCTCTGACGTGGCAAGATCAAGATCTGACGCCAGATTCGCTATTGCAGGCCAGTCAACCCAGCGCGGCTTTGTAATCGGCGATAGCCTGCTGCCGGCTGAGCTCCAACGCTTTGCCCAGATCTGCTCCCTGTAGTCCTTTGTCCAGCAGTGGCTGAATACTGACGTTGCGTGCGGCATCGGCAGCGCCGCGCAGGTAATCAGCTTGCGGGTAATCACTTTGCTCGCGTCCGGTGCGACCTTGCGCATCGGCACGGCATACCGCCAAAAAGGTTTCAAAGCGCTCAGCACGGCGATAGATATCCAGCGCCTTGAATAGCTTGATCAGCGTCTGTGGCCGCAGCTCCAGGGCGCGGTGGCAATGCGTGTGGTATTCGCAGCACAGCAGCGCCAGTTCCTGGCAGTCTTTTGGTGCCTTGCAGCGTTGATTAACCGCTTTTACTGTTTTAAGCCCCTTCTGCTCATGGCCGTGATGTTTCGGCCACTCGGCTTCTGGCGTTAGTCCTTTGCCCAGGTCGTGCAGCAGGCAGGCCCAGCGGGCCGTGAGCGGGAACTGATCGCGTGCGGCGATCTGCAGCACTTGCAGGATATGCTCTCCGGTATCGATTTCCGGATGATGGGCTTCTGGCTGCGGAACGCCAAACAAGGCGTCGATTTCGGGCAAGAGTTCGACTAAGGCGCCGCACTCACGCAGAACGCGAATGAATACGTCAGGATTGGGTTCCATCAACGCGCGGCTGATCTCCTTCCAACTGCGCTCGGGGGTGAGCGCTTGAAGCTCGCCGGATTCCGACAGTTGCCGCATCAACGCCATGGTTTCCGGTGCAACCTGAAAACCCAGATGCGCGTAACGCGCGGCAAAGCGGGCTACCCGCAGCACGCGCAGTGGGTCTTCGGCGAACGCCGAAGAAACGTGGCGCAGCAGGCGTTTCTCCAGATCCTTCCGCCCGCCGTAAGGATCAATGATGCTGCCGTCCGGCGCTTGCGCCATGGCGTTCACGGTCAGGTCGCGGCGAATCAGGTCGTCTTCCAGAGTGACATCCGGGCTGGTGTGGAAGGTGAAGCCGCCGTAGCCCTTGCCGCTTTTGCGCTCGGTACGCGCAAGAGCGTATTCCTCCCCCGTTTGCGGATTGATGAACACGGGAAAGTCTTGCCCGACCGGCTGAAAGCCCTCCGCGAGCATGGCCTCCGGGGTGCTGCCAACCACTACCCAGTCTCGCTCGGTGACCGGGCGGCCTAGCAGTTGATCGCGGACGGCACCGCCGACCAGATAGGTTATTGTGTTCTCTGTCATGCCCTGCGCTTCTTGCGGAATATCAGTGCGCAAGCTTCCCGCCTTGGCGCGGTGGCTTCAAGTGTTTATTCAAATCGGTGGAATATTCAGATCAAAACGCGGTAGCCGCTCCTCCTCGGGTTGCGGGCGTGGCGGTATGTGCGCCTCGGCAACTAGCCGATGGTTGTCGCGGCTCTCTAGGTGAATGTCGAAACCCCAAAGTCGATGCAGATGTTTGAGCATCTCATCGGTCGACTTGCCCAGCGGTTTGCCTTCGTGGCGCTGATGCCTAAGGGTAATTGAGCGGTCCCCTCGGCGATCCACCGACCAGACCTGAATATTGGGTTCGCGGTTGCCGAGGTTGTATTGCGCGGCGAGCAGCTCGCGCACCGCGCGGTAACCGTTTTCGTTGTGGATAGCCGTCACTTCCAGGTGATCGTCAGTTTCATCGTCGACGATGGCGAATAATTTGAAATCGCGGATTACCTTTGGCGACAGATATTGCAGGATGAAACTTTCGTCCTTGAAGGTGCGCATAGCGAACTTGATGGTTTCTAGCCAATCATTGCCGGCAATGTCGGGGAACCAGTGGCGATCCTCTTCAGTGGGTTTTTCGCAGATGCGGCGAATGTCCTGCATCATGGCGAAGCCCAAGGCGTAGGGATTGATGCCGCTGTACCAGTTGCTGTCGAACGCTGGTTGGTGGATGACACTCGTATGCGACTGCAAAAACTCCATGATGAAGCCGTCGGTGACTTTACCTTCATCGTACAAATGATTGAGCAGGGTGTAATGCCAGAAGGTCGCCCAACCCTCGTTCATTACCTGGGTCTGACGCTGCGGATAAAAGTACTGAGCAATTTTACGGACGATACGCACGACTTCCCGCTGCCAAGGCTCCAGCAGCGGCGCGTTCTTTTCGATGAAGTACAGCAGGTTTTCCTGCGGTTCGGAGGGAAAGCGCAGGCTGGGCTCGTCGTCCTCTGGCGCGCCGTGGCCCAGAGGGATGGTCTTCCAGAGTTCATTTACCTGGCGCTGCAGGTGTTCTTCGCGTTCCTGTTGGCGCTGCCGCTCCTCGGCGGCAGAGATCGGGTAGGGGCGTTTGTAGCGATCAACGCCGTAATTCATCAACGCGTGGCAGGAATCCAGCAAGTCCTCCACGGCATCGATGCCGTAGCGCTCCTCACACTCGGTGATGTACTGCCGGGCGAAGACCAAGTAGTCGATGATAGCGCTGGCGTCGGTCCAGCTGCGGAATAGGTAGTTACCCTTGAAAAACGAGTTGTGGCCATAGCAGGCATGGGCGATGACCAGTGCCTGCATGGTCATGGTGTTCTCTTCCATGAGATAGGCAATGCAAGGGTCCGAGTTGATCACGATCTCATAAGCGAGCCCCATCTGACCGCGCTTGTAGCCTTTTTCGGTGGCCAGAAAATGTTTGCCGTAGGACCAGTGGTGATAGCCCAGCGGCATGCCAACCGAGGCGTAGGCGTCCATCATTTGTTCGGCGGTGATCACTTCGATCTGATTGGGGTAAGTGTCCAGCCCGTAAATGTCGTGGGCGATGCGGCCGATCTCCCGGTCGTATTCGCGGATTAACTCGAAGGTCCATTCCGAGCCGGTGGAAATGGGGTTTCGAGTCATGTTGCCATCCTCTTCTGAAACAACTGGCGAAAAACCGGGTAGATGTCGCCGGCGTCGGTGATCTGCTGCTGTGCAAAGCTGTCGGCAAAGTGCTCGGCCACCGCCTGGTATTCCTGCCAGAGCGTCTGATGTTCGCGCGGAGTGATTTCCACATAGCAGTAGTACTGCATGGCCGGCATGATCTTGTTGATTAGGAGATCGCGGCAGATGGGCGAGTCGTCATTCCAGTTGTCGCCATCCGAGGCCTGGGCGCAGTAGAGATTCCATTCGTTGACCGGGTAGCGATCCTCGATAATTTTCTGCATGAGACGCAGGGCGCTGGAGACAATGGTGCCGCCGGTCTCGCGTGAATAGAAGAATTCTTCCTCTTCAACTTCTTTGGCGCTGGTGTGGTGGCGGATAAACACCACCTCGATGCGCTCGTAATTCCGTCGCAAAAAAAGGTAGAGCAAGATATAGAAGCGCTTGGCCAAATCCTTGGTGGCCTGAGTCATGGAGCCGGATACATCCATCAGACAGAACATCACAGCCTTGGATGAGGGGTTGGGTTGTTTGACTATCAGGTTGTAGCGCAGATCAAAGGTATCCAGAAAAGGAATACGTTCAACCCGTACGCGCAGCGCCGAAATTTCCTCTTGCAGTGCTTGGATGGCTATCAGGTCGTCTGGACTGGTTTGACGCAGTACTTCCAGTTCTGCGAGGGCGGCGCGCAGTCGTTTGCGGCTGCCGCCGCTGAGAGCGATGCGGCGGGCATGGGCGGCGCGCATTGAGCGCACGATATTGATGCGCGAGGGATTGCCTTGCTGGCTAATGCCGGCGCGCACCGGTTTAAAGGTGTCTGTGCCGGTCAGTTGGCGTTTGATCAGGTTGGGCAGGGCGAGGTCTTCAAACATGAAGTCGAGGAACTCGTCCTGGGTGATCTGAAACACAAACTCATCCATGCCTTCGCCGTTGTCACCAGCCTGATTGCCGCCGGTGCCACCCCCACCTCCCTGGGGGCGTGCGAAGCGGTCGCCCGGGGAAAACTCCTTATTGCCGGGATGCACTTGAGTCTGGCGACCCCCCTGACCATGGTGAAACGTGGGTTCATCAATGTCGCGGCCGGGAATGCTGATGTTTTCGCCATGCTCAATGTCGGTAATCGAGCGGCGCCCGACGGCGTCCTCCACGGCCCTTTTGATGTGTGACTTGTAGCGCCGTAGAAACCGCTGGCGGTTTACGGTGCTCTTGTTTTTGCCGTTAAGACGTCGGTCAATTACATAACTCATGGCCCCTCCGGGGCCAGCCGCAAGCGATAAGCTGGCAGCTGGCCGTGCTCAGTCCAAACTTCTGCCTGCTCCAGCGGCGCCGCGCTACTGGCCCCTTGAAGCTGGCAGCCGGGCAAAGCGCAGTAACAGAATTGCCGTTACTGCGCTTTGCGAACGCGCAGATACCATTCCGATAAGAGCCGCACCTGCTTTTCGGTATAGCCGCGTTCGACCATGCGGGTGACGAAGTCGTTGTGTTTCTTCTGGTCCTCGTTGGAGGCCTTGGCGTTGAAGCTGATCACCGGCAACAGGTCTTCGGTGTTGGAGAACATCTTCTTCTCAATCACTACCCGCAATTTCTCGTATGACAGCCAGCTGGGATTTTTGCCGTTATTCTGCGCCCGTGCGCGCAGCACGAAGTTGACGATCTCGTTACGAAAATCCTTGGGGTTGCTGATCCCAGCCGGCTTCTCGATTTTCTCAAGCTCTTCGTTAAGCGAGACGCGATTGAGGATCTCGCCGGTTTCTGGGTCACGGTATTCCTGATCCTGAATCCAGAAGTCGGCGTAGAGTACGTAGCGATCAAAGATGTTCTGACCGTACTCGCTGTAGGACTCAAGGTAGGCCGTCTGGATTTCCTTGCCGATGAACTCGACGTAGCGGGGTGCCAGATATTCCTTGAGAAAACGCAGGTAACGCTCACCAATCTCGTTGGGGAACTGTTCCTGCTCGATCTGTTGCTCTAGTACATAAAGCAGATGTACCGGATTTGCGGCTATCTCGGTTGTGTCGAAGTTGAATACTTTGGAGAGGATTTTGAAGGCGAAGCGGGTGGATAGGCCGTTCATACCCTCATCTACACCGGCCGAATCACGGTACTCCTGAATCGATTTGGCTTTGGGGTCGGTATCCTTGAGGTTTTCACCATCGTAGATGCGCATCTTGGAGTAGACGTTGGAGTTTTCCGGCTCCTTGAGGCGCGAGAGGGTGGTGAATTGCGCCAGCATTTTCAGCGTATCCGGCGCGCAATGCGCGTTGGCTAGCGAGCTGTTGCTGAGTAGTTTTGCGTAAATCTGGATTTCATCGCTGACTCGCAGGCAATAGGGCACCTTGACGATGTAGATGCGGTCGATGAAAGCCTCGTTGTTTTTGTTGTTGCGGAAGCTGTGCCACTCGGATTCGTTGGAGTGCGCCAGTATCACTCCGCTGAACGGAATAGCGCCCATGCCCTCGGTGCTGTTGTAGTTACCCTCTTGGGTGGCGGTCAACAGCGGATGCAGCACCTTGATGGGGGCTTTGAACATCTCGACAAACTCCAGTAAGCCCTGGTTGGCGCGGCATAGGCCGCCAGAGTAGCTGTAGGCGTCCGGGTCGTTTTGCGGAAATTCTTCCAGCTTGCGAATGTCGACTTTGCCGACCAGGGATGAGATGTCCTGGTTGTTCTCGTCACCGGGCTCAGTCTTGGCCACAGCGATCTGTTGCAGTATTGAGGGGTAGAGTTTGACTACGCGGAACTGTGAGATATCACCATTGAACTCGTGCAGACGCTTGACCGCCCAAGGCGAGATGATGCTGTTGAGGTAGCGGCGCGAAATGCCGAAGTCTTCTTCCAGAATGTCGCCATCTTCCTCGGCATTGAAAAGCCCGAGCGGTGATTCAAATACCGGTGAGCCCTTGATGGCATAGAAGGGCACTTGCTGGATCAGCGACTTCAGCTTTTCTGCCAAGGAGGACTTGCCGCCGCCGACCGGGCCCAGCAGATAGAGAATCTGCTTACGTTCCTCCAGCCCCTGCGCGGCGTGCCGGAAGAAGGAAACGATGTGCTCGATGGCGTCTTCCATGCCGTGAAAATCGGCAAAGGCGGGGTAGCGCTTGATCACTTTGTTGGAAAAGATACGTGAATAGCGCTGGTCGAGTGAGGTGTCGACCAGTTCGGGTTTGCCGATTGCCATCAACAAGCGTTCGGCGGCAGAGGCGTAGGTTGTGGGGTCGGTTTTGCAGAGCTCCAGGTATTCCTGAAGGCTGTACTCTTCTTGTCGGGTGGCTTCGAAGCGGTTCTGGAAATGACTGAATATGCTCATGACACGACCTCGCTGTTACCAGGGATGAGGTCTGAAACTTCCGGGCAACAGCCCGCCTGACGCGCTTTACCGGGCGACGGCATATCCAGATGCGTGATTCCCCCAAAACGCAAAGACGGGCATGGTCGGGGAGTCTGTCGGAGGCACCGGGCGACCAGAATGGCTGGCCGGACGACGGATCCGGCAGGCTCCCGTTGTTATCGGAAGCCAGCAGACCGACTTGCTCTTTATGAATCTCCTGAAATCAGGATAGATGCATATCGCGGCGCAGGGAAAGGAGAAAACCGAGTTTTTTTCGTAACCGACTGTTCAGTCGTGGCTGACCTGGTCCGGATACTGTTGGCGCCACAGTTCAAAGCCGCCGTCCAGGCTATACACTGCAGTAAAGCCCTGGCTAGCCAGATAGGCGGCGGCAGGCTGGCTGGAGTTGCCGTGATAACAGCAGACGACCAGAGGGGTCTGCTTGTCAGCGGCGGCGACAAATTGGCCGAGGTTGTCGTTGTCTAGCCGTACAGCGCCCGGTATGTGGCCCAGCGAATAGCTTTGCGGGTCGCGGATATCTGCCAGTGCTGCGCCGTCCTGCAGCAGGCTGCTAGCCACGCTCGGGTCAATACGTTGAAAATCGCTCATAGTGAAGGCTCCGCAATAGGTTAGCTAGAACAGTTGCAATGATGCAGTTCCTGGCTGTCGAGATTCATCAGTGTCATGCGTCCGCCCCAGACACAACCGGTGTCCAACGCGTGCACACCTTGCATACCGGTGCGGCCTTCCAGTGCCGCCCAATGGCCAAAGACTACCTGGACTGCAGGGTCTTTGCGCGGGTAGCGGAACCAGGGCGCATAGCCCTTGGGTGTGGTTTCCATACCTTCTTTGGACTTCAGGTCCAAGGTGCCATCGGGCTTGCAGAAGCGCATGCGGGTCAGGTAGTTGGTGATAGCACGCAACCGCGGCATACCTTTGAGACTGTCCTTCCAGCGCGCGGGCTCATTACCGTACATTTCATCAAGAAAGCCCGGTAGGCGTTTGTCGGATTGCAGGACGCTCTGGACCTCTGATGCCAGTGCCAGGGCCTGCTTGATGCTCCATATCGGCGGAATTCCCGCGTGGCTCATAACATAGCCACGAGCTGCATCGTAGTGTGCGAGCGGGCGTTGGCGCAGGCTGTCAATTAGCTTTTTGCGATCATCCGCTTTCAGTAGGGTCTTCAACGTATCGGACTTGCGTAGCCGCTTACTGTCGTAGGCCGCTGCCAGCAGATGCAGATCGTGGTTTCCAAGCACCGCGACGCAAGCGTTATCCAGACTGTTCAGATAGCGCAAGGTTTCGAGCGACTCGGGCCCGCGGTTAACCATGTCGCCCACAGACCAGAGCACATCTTTGGACGGGTTGAAGTCGACTTCGGCCAGCAGGCATTTGAGTGGCTTGAGACAGCCTTGAATGTCGCCAACAGCGTAAATCGTCATACCGGTATCTATTTACTCGATTCAGTTTAATGCGTTGGGTTTGGCCAGCCGAAAGCGATCTATCTCGGCAACAAACTGATGGCCGTCGCTGGCGCGCATGTCATAACTGCCTTCCATGGTGCCCACTGGCGTGTCCAACAGGCAGCCGCTGGTGTAGGTATGGCTGGCGCCGGGCGCTATGGTTGGCTGCTCGCCGACCACCCCAGGGCCCTGCACTTCCTGTACTTTGCTGTTGCCATCGGTGATCAACCAGTGACGACTGAGCAACTGCGCAGGTAACACGCCCTGATTGGCAATCGTGATGGTGTAAGCGAAGGCGAAGCGTTCAGCGTTTGGGTCGGACTGCTCGCGTAGATAGCGTGTTTGCACGCTGACTTCGATGGCGTAGGTGTCGGCTTTGGTCATGATGAGGATGCCTCCAGTCGAGCCAAGTGGTTTGCCAGCCGCACGAACCCGCCCAGATCAACTTGTTCTGGGCGAATGCCTGGGTCGAGCCCTTCGGCTTCGATCTGCTCAGCAGTGAGCAGCGGCTTGAGTGTGTTGCGCAGGGTTTTTCGACGCTGATTAAAAGCTTCACGCACCAGGTTTTCAAGGATTTTCACGTCGTCTGCCGGGTGTGGCAAGGTGGCGTGCGGCGTTAAGCGCACAATCGCAGAGTCAACTTTGGGTGCGGGTTTGAAAGCGCCTGAGCCGACATCAAATAGATGCTCTACGGTACAATGGTATTGCACCATGATACCCAGGCGGCCGTAATGGTTCATGCCCGCAGTGGCGGCCAGTCGTTGCACCACTTCCTTCTGCAGCATGAAGTGCATGTCGCCAACACAGTGAGACTGCGCCAGTAAATGAAACATCAACGGCGTGGAAATATTGTAGGGCAGGTTGCCGACGACGCGTAGCTTGCGCTCATCGGTGGCCAGTTGGCTGAAATCAAACTTGAGTGCGTCACCCTTGTGCAGTTTGAAGCGCTCATTAAAGCCGAATTGGCCCATCAAAATAGGGTGCAGGTCGTGGTCAAGTTCAACCACGTCCAGCTGCGCTCCGCTGGCCAGTAGACCGGAGGTGATCGCGCCCTGACCTGGACCGATCTCGACCAGATGATCGCCTTCACGGGGCGCGACGGCCCGGATAATGCGATCGATCACGCCGGCATCGTGCAGGAAGTTCTGACCAAAACGCTTGCGCGCCTTATGTTGCGGAAACTGATTCATAGTGCTCTCCGAGCGTCGATCATTTGCGCGGCAGTGGTCAGCGCGACCAAGAGGCTGCCGGCATCTGCTTTGCCGGTGCCAGCCAGATCCAGCGCGGTGCCGTGATCGACGGAGGTGCGAATAATTGGCATGCCCAGGGTGATATTCACTGCCTGGCCAAAACCCTTGTGTTTGAGTACTGGCAAGCCCTGGTCGTGATACATGGCAAGTACCGCGTCAGCCTGGTCCAGGTGCTTGGCTGTAAACAAGGTGTCCGCCGGCAACGGTCCGATAAGGTTGATGCCTTGGCTGCGCAGGGCATTCAAAGCGGGAATGATGATATCCAGCTCTTCGCGCCCAAGGTGGCCATCTTCGCCGGCATGTGGATTCAGGCCACAGACCAGAATACGCGGCGCGGCAATACCGAATTTGCTGATCAGATCGCTGTGCAGAATGCGGATAACTCGCTCCAGCAACGGACCCGTGATGGCGTCTGCAACGGCGCGCAACGGCAGGTGTGTGGTGGCCAGTGCGACCCGCAGACCGGGGCAAGCTAGCATCATCACTACCTGCTCGGTATGGGTCAGCTCGGCAAAGAATTCGGTATGCCCGGAAAAGGGAACGCCGGCTTCGTTGATGATGCCTTTGTGTACCGGTGCGGTAACCACTGCCGCAAAGTTGCCAGACAAGCAGCCCTCACCCGCAAGACGCAGGGTATTGAGCACGTACTCAGCGTTGCGGCTGTCCAACTGGCCTGCTTGGCAGGGCGCTGCCAGAGGTACGGGCAGCACGTGTAGCTGCCCGGCAGCCTGAGGTGCTGCGATGGCGTCAGGGTCGTAGATGGACAGCTCTATTGGAAGCCCGAGCAACGCAGCTCGACTGCGCAGCAGTTCGGGATCGGCGATCACCACGCGTTGCAGAGTGCTGGGTTGCTGAGCTATCTGGATACACAGATCGGGACCGATACCCGCCGGCTCACCGGCGGTTATCGCGAGGCAGGGCTGGCTCACTAGATCTTGGTCTCGACGTAAGCTTCGTCGCGAATTTTTAACAGCCAGGACTGCAGTTCTTCTTCGTACTTGCGGCTCTGGATCAGGTTCCTGGCTTGCTGTTCGCGCATCTCATCGGTCATGTCGACCTCACGCTCGCCGGTTACTTCCAGAATGTGCCAGCCGTATTGGCTTTGGAATGGCACCGAGACCTGGTTCTCCGGAAGACTGGTCATTACCTCAGCGAACTCTGGCGCCAGTGCGTCGGCGGTAACCCAGTTCAGGTCGCCACCATTGAGCGCGCTGCCCGGGTCTTCTGAATAGGATTTAGCCAGTTCAGCGAAGGATTCACCTGCCGCAATGCGATCATACAAACGCTGGCTCAGCTGCGCCGCTTCGCCTTCAGAGCGTATTTCACTGGGCTTGATCAGGATGTGGCGGACGTTAAATTCCTGCACCAGCTGACCTTCACCGCCGCGCTTCTCGAGTAACTTGAGAATGTGGAAGCCCGCAGGCGAGCGCATCGGTTGCGTGATCTGACCTATGTCCAACTGACTGACGGCGTTGGCGAACGGGCCTGGCAGTTGTGCTGCCTTGCGCCAGCCTAGCTCACCACCTTCCAGTGCTGTGTCGCCCGCAGAGCGGCTGGCGGCCAGGGTGTTGAAGTCAGCGCCCTGGTTCAGTTGCTGGTAAATGTCACCCGCAGCCTTGGCTGCTTTCTCGACGTCTGCCGGGCTCGCGCTTTCTGCCAGCGGCAACACAATCATGGCCAGGCGGAAGTCCGCTGAGGTCTGATATCTGCCGACTTCTGAACTGAGAAAGTTGCGCACTTCTTGATCAGTAACCTGAATGGTGTCGCGTACGCGGCGCTGACGCACGCGGTTGATGATCATCTCGCGACGAATTTGCTCACGTGCCTGGTTGTAGCTAATGCCGTCGCGTTCGAGGGCGGCGCGGAATTGATCCAGGGTGACATTGTTGCGAGCGGCGATTTGCTGCATGGCCTGATTCAGGGCGCCATCGTCGATACGGATACCGGCGCGTTCGCCCATTTGCAGCTGAATGCTTTCAAGTACCAGGCGATCAACCACTTGTGATTGCAGCTGATCTTCGGGCGGCAGCTCTGTGCCGTTTTGGCGCAACTGCTGACGAACTGCCTGTATGCGCTCTTTTACCTGACTCACCATGACCACGTCGCTGTCGACGATGGCCGCAACCCGGTCCAGAGGTACAACTTCGGCCTGAGCGGCAGTGCCGAACAGCATGGCAGCGCACAGGCTGAAGACGGCCGGTATAAACTTACAATGCATTATTTTCACGCTCTCTATAGCCTGGGATTCCATCGTCGAGAAGACTGTCGACGTCGTTGCCGGTCACGCTGCCAAGGCCCTTGAGGACGATTTGCAGGAAGATACCGCGATTGGTTTCGTCCTGAGCGACCGATTCAAACTCGTTGTAGTCGACCCAGTAGCGGTTGACTACGCGCAGCTTCCAACAGCAGCTGTCGTATTCCAGACCACCGAATGCTTCAAGGGTTCGATCTTCGGCGAAGTCATGCTGCCAGCGGCCGATGACGCTCCATTGTGGGCCTAGTGGCCACATAAACGACATGTCGGACTGATCAATGCGCTGGTCGGCGTCGCGATCAAAGCTACCGGTCAACGCGTTGAAGGTGTTGATGTTGTTACGGTAGCGGTAGCCCATATTGAGTATCTTGCGCGGCTCGGGCTGGTAGTTAGCCATCAGGCTACCGGCGTCATTGGCACTGTCATCCGGATCCCAAAGCGCATCGGCATTCAGGCGCCAAGCATCGCTGACTTTATACATCAACTCGCCCGCGTAGGCTGACGATGATGAGGTGTCAGCTTCCGGCGCGGTACCGTCCGGCTCTAGCAGCTGGACGTTGCGGTCGCGAAAGTAGAACACCTGGCCAAAGCTGCCACGGGCTCGCTCGCTACCATCATTTTCCAGCGCGCGACTGGTTACACCAAGCGACAGCTGGTTGGCGTCGCCCACACGGTCGTTGCCGCTGAAGCGGTCGTCGCGGAATAACGAGTTATAGCTGAAGGTGTTTTCGTTGGTATCGAATAACGGCTGATCGTTTTGGTCTTCATCCGGTGCATACAGATAGAAGGCTCGCGGCTCCAGCGTCTGGCGCAGGCTGTTACCGAACCAGTTGGTTTGGCGGTCGAAGTACAGACCGCCGTCCAGGCTGGCGACCGGAATGGTGCTTGATGGCGTGGTGTTAGCGCCAGCGTAGTCAAAGCCATCAGTTTGGGAGTCGAAATCAAGATCGTAATAGGTCGACTGGGTACGCACGCTGGGAGTAACAAAGGCCCAGTTGTTGCGCCACGGATAGCTCAGGCTGGGGCTGACGCTGACGCGGTGACCAGTAGCCCGTTGTAGGCCAACCAGGTTTTCGTCGGGCGTCAAAATGGGATTGCCCAAGCTGTCGAACTGGATGCCGTCTTGGCCGGTGATGAAGCCGCTATCCAGGTCACGATCAAAATACGTGTATTCGGCTTTGTAGCCAAAGCGCAGGCCGGAGTTACCTAGCCAGTCCGCTCCATCGAGGCGCAATTGTGGCAAGCGCTCGTAGGGAGTCAGCGATGTAATGGTCGCTAGCTCGTAGCCGTGTACCGCCGCATTAAAGCGCCAGCCGTCACCACGGTAGGTAACGCCTGCGCGCTGATCAACGTAGGTATCGCTGCGTACGTCGAGCGCTGAGTTCAGGTCTTGAAAGTAGAAAGGATCGCTGATGTCGGTGTAGTCGACTTCAGTGCTCCAGCGGCTACTCAAGCCGCCTTGATGCTGCCAGCCATACAACCAGCGGTTTTCATCGTATTTTGTGTCGTTCAGGTAGGCAGCAGAAACGCTGCCTGAATTGTCTGGCTTAAGGTAGCGGAATTCGCCTTCCAGCTGCATGCCGCGCTCAGACATATATCGCGGGTAAATAGTGGCGTCGTAGTCGGGAGCGATATTGATGTAATACGGCGTCTCGATCTCGGTGCCGTTGTCGGTCGAGTGGCTGAACGAGGGTGGCAGCAGACCGGTATGACGACGGTCATCCAGCGGAAAATAGATGTAAGGGGTATAGAAGACCGGTACGTCTTTGACCTTAAGGGTTACGTGTTTTGCTTCGCCCCAGCCCTTTTCACGGTCCAGCTCAATGTCTTTGCTGTGCAGCGACCAAGTGTTTTGGCCCGGCTCGCAGGTGGTGTAGCTACCGTTAGTCATGACAATTACTGCGTCATCACGGCGCAGCAATTTTTCCGCGTCGCCGCGGGCCCCAGCCTCGTGCACTACATACTGCACGTTGTCGATGCGAGTTTCGCCATTGTCGATACGCATGCTGGCTTGGTCGCCCAGTACCAAAACGCCTTGGTCGCGCAATCGCACATTGCCTTTTAGCTGCGCGCTACTATTAGTCTGATCAAAGCTTGCTTGATCAGCACTGGCCTGCAGGCGGCCTTGGCGTAGTAGAACGTCGCCTTCGAGAACGCCAGTCTGGCTGCCTTGTTCAAATCGACTTGAGTCAGCAGAAGCTTGTACCGGCAGCTGATCAAAGGGCGTTTCGTCATCACGACCGCTGCGCTCAGGCTCCACGTATGTGCCACCGCAGTACGGCGCGATAGCCGCCTGCTGTTCGCTAGTCAGTTGTTCGCGTGGCACCCAGTCGAGTTGGCTGAACTCATTAACACGGGGTGCGGTCACGGCAGCTGCGGTAACTGCCGGCGCTGCGATGCCGACGGGTGCGTTGCTGACCGGTGCGGGGGCAGGCGTGGTTTGTGGCGGTCTTGGCGGCAATTCGCCGCGCGGCTGCATGGGTTCGCAGCTCCAGCTGGTGCCGCTGGCGCTGCACTGTACCTGTTCGGCAGCAACCGCACTGATAGGCTGAGCAAGCAGCAAGGAGCTGGCGAGCAGCATGGGAAACGAAGAGCGAAACGGAGGAGTTCGGTAGGCCATTATGTAATTATCCGGGCTTCCAGTCGGTGCGTGCTCGCGCGCCTTGTGCGAGGAGATAGCAATCTGCATGCTGTGTCTGTCCAGCAAGATACCGGATAATAAAGCATAGGGCGCCGCCAGAGCTAGGAAACCTCGGAAAAAGACCTCAGTCTAAGGAACGGTAAAGGGGCGGGGCGACTCGATAAAGAATAGTTGACGGCAATTAAGGTGGCTATTGGGCACAACCTGGTGGCTGCGATGAGAAAAGAGCGAAAATGGATATAAGAACCACGCAATTGCAAAAATGGCTGCCTGGCGCGCTCGCAGAGGGCTTCGCACAGATGAATTGGGGGCCGGTGTGCGAAGGTACGCTGGCTCCAGCTAGTGCGGATGCAAGCTTTCGGCGCTACTTTCGTTGGCAGGCGGGTGAGCGCAGCCTGATTGTGATGGATGCGCCGCCCGAGCATGAAGACAGTGCGCCTTTTGTGCGCATCGCCGGCTTGTTACAGGACGCTGGCGTGAGAGTGCCGCGGATACTGGCCAGTGATTTGGAGCAAGGCTTTCTGTTGCTGGAAGATATGGGCAGTCGAACTTATCTGCAGAGTATTGAGGCTGGCGTCACTGTGCAGCAGCTGGAACAGATGTTTAACGCTGCGATCGAGGCACTGATACGTTGGCAGCTGGCTAGCCGCCCTGGCGTGCTGCCGCCCTACGATGGGGCGGTGCTGCAGCGCGAACTCGCGTTATTCCCAGATTGGTATGTGGCGCGCGAGCTGGGCCGCGAGTTCACCGAGGAGCAGCAGTCTTGCTGGCAGCAGCTGCAGATGCTGTTGTTGGACAGTAATTTGGGTGAAGCGCAGGTCTTCGTCCATCGGGACTACATGCCGCGCAATTTAATGACCGCCCAGGGCGAGCCGGGTGTGTTGGATTTTCAGGACGCACTCTATGGTCCTGCAAGCTATGACGCCACCTCGCTGTTTGCCGATGCGTTTTTTAGCTGGACTCCAGCAGAGCGCACGGCATGGCTCACGCGCTATTGGGCGCAGGCGAATGCTGCTGGCATTCCGGTGCCGCAGGCGCTGGATCTGTTTCTCGATCAGGCGCGTTTGATGGGCGTGCAGCGCCATCTAAAGGTTCTGGGTATCTTTGCGCGTATTTGTCATCGCGATGGCAAGCCGCATTACTTGCAAGATGCACCGCGTTTTATTGGTTATTTACGCGATGCTTGCGCCGAAGATGGTCGTTTGCGGCCATTACAACAATTGCTCGACAGTTTGGGTCTGCAGGCATGAAGGCGATGATTCTTGCAGCCGGAAAAGGCGAGCGGATGCGCCCGCTGACCTTGCGGACACCTAAACCCCTGCTGCCTGTTGCGGGTAAGCCACTGATCCAGTGGCATATCGAAGCGCTGGCGTGTGCGGGCGTGCGCGAGCTGGTTATTAATCACGCCTGGCTTGGTGAGCAGTTACAGCAATATTGTGAAGATGGCAGCAAATTTGCTGTGCAGATTCAATGGTCTGCAGAAGATGAAGCGTTGGAGACCGGTGGTGGGATTCGTAAGGCGCTGCCGCTGCTGGGCGATGGGCCTTTCATTCTGGTTAATGGCGACATCTGGACCCGCTATGATTTCGCTGCGCTGACGTTGCCGCAAGGCAAGCTGGCGCACCTGGTGCTGATTGCCAACCCTGCGCATCACATACAAGGTGACTTTATGCTGAAAGACGGCCTGGTCAGCAATCCCGCGCCGGGCGAGACCGGCCTGACCTACAGCGGTATTGCAGTGCTGCACCCCGCGTTGCTGGCAGAGCAACCGGTTGCGGCGTTCAAGCTGGCACCGCTGTTGCGCGTGGCCGCGGAGCAAGGGTTGGTTAGTGGCGAGTTTTTTGCTGGAGACTGGATTGATGTGGGTACGCCGCAGCGTCTTGCCGACGCTGATCGGCTGGCGGCGGGTTAGCTTATGCTCTGGCCAGTGACGGTACTCGGCACGGTGGTGGGAAGCCTGGCGGGGGGCGTGCCAGGTGCGCTGCTCGGTGCAGTGCTAGGGCATGCGCTGGACAGGCATTGGCGGTTGCGCCGTTGGAGTGACTTGTCGAGTAAGTTGGGTGAGTTACGCGGGCGCAGTACACGCTTCGAGCATGTGCTGTTTTTGTGCATGGGGCGGCTGGCGCGAGCCAATGGTCGCGTGACGCCAGCTCATCTACAGCTGGCGCGGGACTTGATGCACCAATATCGGTTGGATGAGTCGGCGCGTTTAGCCGCGATGCACGACTTCAACGCCGGTAAAAACGCGGGGCCAGAGTTGACTCGGTTAGTGCGCACATTTTGCCGCCGCGAGCCGGGCAGGGCTGCTGAGCTATTGGATTGCTGTTGGCGGATGGCCTTGTTGCCAGGGCAGTTGAGCGCTGATGCACGCGTGCTACTGGATGCTTGGTCGAGCAAGGCGGGCGTCGGCAACGCCGAGCAGCAACGCATGCATCAGAAACACCAGCAGCATCAACGCCAGCGCAGCCCGGCGCGGCCGCCGGTTGCCAGTCACGATCGTTTGCACCAAGCGGCAGCGCTGCTGAAGGTTGAGCTGGATGATAGTCCTGAGCAGATCAAGCGCGCCTATCGCCGGCAGCTGAGCAAGCACCACCCGGATAAGCTGATTGCTCGGGGGGCTGGTGAGTCGCAGCTATCCGGTGCCGGAGAGCAAATTCACCGTATCCAAGAGGCTTACGAAACGTTAAGGCGTTATCGCGGGTTTCGGTGAGGCGCCGACTTCAGTCGTTTGATTGAGCAAGCGTCGCTCCAACCAGCCCTGTAAGCGTTTACGTAGCATGTCGTCAGCGAGCATAGAGTCCCGCAGGTAGTCGATATCCCATTGTTGATACAGGTTGTGGCCGGTGCGCCGGGCAATACGCTGATGTTCTGTGCCCTGAATGGCGCCTTGTGGGCTGCCAGCATTGAAGAGCTCAAGCAACGGCTTGTCCCACTTTTCCAGCAGCAAGTTGATGTTCGGTTGCCCTTCAATGCCTGGGTCTTTGGGTTTGAATAAAATCAGCGCCTGCGGAGGTTGGCCGCTGGCTGGCGGGCTGGCGGCACGCAAGGCCCAGTAACCCGCTTCGGAGCGCGCGATGATGGTGATGTGTTCATTGCCCTCTGCTGCAAGCACTTGCCAAGCTGCTTGGATCAATTGCATGGCGCGGGTGGCATAGTCAGGATCGCTGTTGGCTGGTTTCAATTCTGGTGTGGGTGGCTGGTCCGGCTGGTTGTCTGCCGCTTGCAGCCCTTGTTCTTCCTCACTCAGCTCCTCATCCGGTGTGTCCGCTTGGTTATCTTCGGCTGGAGGGTTGGGCGGGCTGTCTGATGCGCCCGATGAATCAGGCAAGCTGATCGATAATGTATTCCAGCCCGCATCGCTTAATTGACGCCTTACCGGCGCAATCAACTCCGGCCAATCAGCATGCTCACCCGGCCCGGCAATCAGTAACACGCCGCCGAGCGCCTCAGGGCGTGCAGCCGGGAGAAACAGGCCGAGTTGAGATTCACCATGAAAGTCCAGTTGGCGTTGCTCTTCGGTCGGTAACTTACGCTCCAGTGCTTGCTCGTAGAGGGCGCTGCGCGTGGGTGCATCTACACGGGTGTTCGGCTCCACTGCTTCCGGGGCAGCGTCAGCTTCGGTTTCGGGCGTTTGCGCCTGGGCGTGGAAGGGCAGCAACATGGCTAATAAAAGCAGCGTGGCGCGCATTCAGAGGAGTCCTTTTACGGTGTCGATTTGAGTATAACAGCGCAGCTGTAGCTCGCTTGGGGTAAACTGGCCGGCATTTCCTATCGTTGCCGCAGCTGAGGTTTGCTATGCCAGATTACGCCATTGCCCCTTCCATCTTGTCCGCTGATTTCGCGCGTTTGGGCGCAGAAGTCGACAAAGTATTGGCTGACGGTGCGGATATCGTGCATTTCGATGTGATGGACAACCATTACGTGCCAAATCTGACCATCGGCCCCATGGTTTGCTCGGCGCTCCGCAAATACGGCATTACAGCCCCCATAGATGTGCATTTGATGGTCAAGCCGGTGGATCGCCTGATCGGTGATTTTCTTGAGGCCGGTGCCTCTTACATTACTTTTCATCCTGAAGCGTCAGAGCATGTTGACCGTTCACTGCAGTTGATCAAGCAGGGTGGCGCCAAAGCTGGCCTGGTGTTCAATCCGGCCACTTCACTGGATGCGTTGAAGTATGTAATGGACAAGGTCGACATGGTGCTGTTGATGAGCGTTAACCCCGGTTTTGGTGGGCAGAAGTTTATTCCAGGCACGCTCGACAAGTTACGCGAGGCCCGCGCGCTGATTGATGCCAGTGGCCGCGATATTCGTCTGGAGATCGACGGCGGCGTCAATGTGGACAACATTCGTTCGATTGCCGAGGCCGGCGCTGACACCTTTGTGGCCGGTTCTGCGATCTTCAATGCCCCTGATTACAAGGCAGTGATTGATCGCATGCGTAGCGAGTTGGCCCAGGTCGCACGCTGAGATGCAGGCTTTACGGCAACTGTTCGGGGGCGACCTTCCGCAGGTGGTTATGTTTGATCTGGATGGCACCCTGATGGATTCGGTGCCAGACCTGGCCGCAGCGGTAGACCAGATGCTGGCGCTGCGTGGCCGTGCCCCCGCAGGTATAGAGCGCGTGCGTGACTGGGTCGGCAACGGCGCGGCGATACTGGTACGCCGTGCGCTAGCCGGCAGTATGCAGCATGCTGGTGTGGATGAGCATGAGGCGGAGTCTGGCCTTGCTGATTTCCTGCGTTGTTACGCGGGTGATCATTCCCGCACGCGGCTTTATCCCGGTGCCGCCGAACTGTTGTCGGCCTTGCGTGCAGGCGGCGTTAAGCTGGCGCTGGTCACCAATAAGCCAGAGCGCTTTTTACCCGAACTCTTGGCGGATAAAGGCTTGTCCGACAGCTTCGACTGGTTGGTAGGCGGCGATACGCTGCCCACGCAAAAGCCTGATCCTGGTGCGCTGTTCTGGGTGTTGCAGCAAGCGGGTGTTAGCGCTGCTCAGGCACTCTTTGTGGGCGACTCGCGCAGTGATGTAAGAGCGGCGAAAGCGGCTGGTGTGTCGGTAGTCGCGGTCAGTTATGGCTACAACCACGGCGAGCCCATTGCAGCGGAAAACCCTGACTTGCTGGTTGATTCACTTGATGCGCTCATATAGTCTTGCTGCGTTATCCCTTCTGATAGATGGATCAGCCGTGTTTGTCAGCAACCGCAAACTGATGAGAGTTATCAAGGCGCTCGCCCGCTGGCGTTGGCGTGTCTGATGTGCGCTCGCCTGCGTAATACGCGGGCACCCCTGGTTTGTGTGTGACAACAATTTTTGCCCATGAGGCTGATCATGACTCAAGACGAATTCCTTCGCCTGGCTGCCCAGGACTACAACCGCGTACCCGTAGTGCGCGAAGTACTGGCCGACCTTGAAACCCCGCTGTCTACCTACCTGAAACTGGCCGATGGTGCTTACTCCTATCTGCTGGAGTCGGTGCAAGGCGGCGAAAAGTGGGGTCGTTACTCAATCATTGGCTTGCCAGCGCGTACCGTGCTGCGGGTGGATGGCCATACCGCCACCGTGTTGACCGATGGTGTTGAGCAGGAGCGTCATGAGTGCGCTGACCCGCTGGCCTTTGTCGAAGAGTTCAAGGCGCGTTATCGGGTGCCCTCAATCCCCGGCTTGCCGCGTTTCAATGGCGGACTGGTTGGTTATTTCGGTTATGACTGCGTGCGTTACGTCGAGCCACGTCTGGCCAATAGCGTTAACCCGGATACCTTGGGTACCCCGGATATTTTGTTGATGGTCTCAGATGAGGTTGTGGTGTTCGACAACCTTGCCGGCAAGCTGCACGCCATCGTGCTGGCGGATCCTGCACAGGCGGATGCCTTTGCACAGACCAATGCACGTCTTGATCAATTGCTGGAACAGCTGCGCCAACCAATGCAGCCGCGCAAGCTGCTCGATCTAAATGCCTCCGTTGACATGGAAATGGACTATCGCGCGAGCTTCACCCGCGAGGATTACGAGCGCGCTGTAGACACGGTGAAAGAGTATATTTTGGCCGGTGATTGCATGCAGGTTGTGCCGTCGCAGCGTATGAGCATCGATTTTAAGGCTGAGCCTATCGATCTGTATCGTGCGCTGCGCAGTCAGAACCCCACGCCTTATATGTACTTCTTCAACTTTGGCGATTTCCACGTAGTGGGTAGTTCGCCTGAAGTGCTGGTGCGGGTGGAAGAGGGCGAGGTGACTGTTCGCCCGATTGCCGGTACTCGCCCGCGCGGCGCGACCGAAGAGGAAGATCTGGCGCTTGAGCAAGACTTGCTGTCGGACGCCAAAGAGATTGCCGAGCACTTGATGCTGATCGATTTGGGCCGTAACGATGTGGGCCGCGTGGCGGAAATCGGCAAGGTGCAGCTGACCGAAAAGATGGTTATCGAGCGCTACTCCAACGTGATGCACATCGTTTCTAACGTGCAGGGCGAGCTCAAAGCTGAGTTGAACGCGATGGACGCTCTGCGCGCGATTCTACCGGCCGGTACATTGTCTGGCGCGCCAAAAATACGCGCCATGGAAATCATTGATGAGTTGGAGCCGGTCAAGCGTGGCGTATACGGCGGCGCGGTCGGTTACTGGGCTTGGAATGGCAATATGGATACCGCGATTGCGATCCGCACTGCGGTGATCAAAAACGGTGAGCTACATGTGCAGGCCGGTGGTGGGATTGTTGCCGACTCGGTACCAGCACTGGAGTGGGAAGAAACCATCAACAAGCGCCGTGCCATGTTTCGCGCCATCGCACTCGCCGAACAAGCCGCCCGGTAAAGGAGCAATACCATGCTGTTAATGATCGATAATTACGACTCCTTTACCTATAACGTGGTGCAGTATCTGGGCGAACTGGGTGCTGAAGTGAAGGTCATCCGCAACGATGAGCTGACGCTGGCCGAGATTGAAGCGCTGGCGCCAGAGCGCATCGTGGTATCGCCGGGACCTTGCACGCCGAATGAGGCGGGCGTATCGGTCGCGGTGCTTAAACACTTTGCCGGCAAACTGCCGATTCTCGGTATTTGCCTAGGCCATCAGAGCATTGGTCAGGCCTTCGGTGGTGATGTGGTGCGTGCTCGCCAGGTCATGCATGGCAAGACCAGCCCGGTCTACCACCAAAGCCTGGGTGTTTTCGCGGGCCTCAATAATCCACTCACGGTAACTCGCTATCATTCGTTGGTGATCAGTCGCGAAACCTTGCCTGATTGCCTGGAGCTGACGGCTTGGACGCAGGATGATGGGGGCAACGTGGATGAAATCATGGGTGTGCGCCATCGTGAGTTCATGATTGAGGGAGTGCAGTTCCACCCCGAATCTATCCTTTCAGATCAGGGCCACGAACTACTGGATAACTTTCTCAAGCAGCAGGGCGGCCTGCGCGGCTGACAGCGAGCATAGGAGCATTTATGGACATCAAGACAGCGCTCAGCAAGGTAGTTGATCAGCTCGACCTGAGTACCGAAGAGATGCAGGACGTCATGCGCCAGATCATGACGGGTCAGTGCACCGATGCACAGATCGGTGGTTTTCTAGTCGCCCTGCGGATGAAAAGTGAAACGCTCGATGAGATCACTGGCGCCGCCATGGTCATGCGTGAGCTGGCAGCAGGTGTCACCATTGATGCTGAGCGCCTGGTAGATACCTGCGGTACTGGCGGCGATGGCGCCAACATTTTCAATGTTTCCACCGCCGCGGCGCTGGTAGTGGCTGCAGCGGGTGGCAAAGTTGCCAAACACGGCAATCGCGCGGTTTCCGGTAAGAGCGGCAGTGCCGATCTGCTGGAAGCGGCGGGGGTCAATCTGGATCTCACGCCTGAGCAAGTGGCGCGTTGTGTCGAGACCGTGGGTGTTGGTTTTATGTTTGCACCAGCTCATCACGGGGCAATGAAGCACGCGATTAATCCCCGTCGCGAGCTGGGGCTGCGCACTATTTTCAACATGCTGGGGCCGATGACCAACCCGGCTGGCGTCAAGCATCAGGTGATTGGCGTTTTTACCCAGACCCTTTGCCGGCCGATTGCCGAAGTGCTCAAGCGTCTCGGTAGCGAGCATGTGCTGGTAGTGCACTCTAAAGATGGGTTGGATGAGTTGAGTCTCGCTTCCACCAGCCACATTGCTGAACTGAAAGATGGTGAAGTGCGTGAGTATGAAGTCAGTCCCGAAGAGCTGGGCATCAAGAGTCGTAGCCTGATTGGTCTCACTGTTGAAGATCCGCTGGCTTCGCTGGCACTGATTCGCGATGCGCTCGGCAAGCGCACCACCGAAGCAGGTGACAAAGCCGCAGATATTATTATCTTGAATGCCGGCGCAGCGCTCTACGCGGCGGATCACGCCACCTCTTTGCAAGAAGGTGTCAAGCTGGCCTCCGATGCACTTTATTCGGGGTTGGCACGGGAAAAGCTCAACGAGCTGATCGCCTTTACCGAGGTGTTTAGAGAGGAGGCCGCGCAATGAGTGTGCCGACGATTTTGCAGAACATTGTCGCCCGCAAGCATGAAGAAGTGGCCGAGCGCAGCGCGCGCGTATCGCTGCAGGAACTAGAACAACAGGCGGCTTCGGCACCAAACACGCGTGGGTTTGCTGCTGCGTTGCAGAGCCGAGCCAGTGCCCGTAAGCCGGCGGTCATTGCCGAAATTAAAAAGGCCTCCCCTAGCAAAGGTGTGCTGCGCGAAAACTTCGATCCCGCTGCGATTGCGCTCAGTTACGAGGAGGGTGGTGCGGCTTGCCTGTCAGTGCTCACCGATGTGGACTTCTTTCAGGGCCATGATGAGTATCTACAACAGGCGCGCAATGCGTGCTCGCTGCCGGTTATCCGCAAGGATTTCATGGTTGATCCCTATCAGGTGGTAGAAGCCCGTGCTCTGGGCGCCGACTGTATTCTGCTGATTGTGTCTTGCCTGGATGATGTGCAGATGGGCGAATTGGCCGCCACCGCGCGGCAGCAGGGGCTGGATATATTGGTTGAGGTGCATGATGCAGCTGAACTGGAGCGCGGCCTCAAATTAGATACGCCGTTGATAGGTATCAATAATCGTAACCTGCATACCTTTGAGGTGACGCTGGACACCACTCTTGAGCTTCTGCCACAAATTCCCAAAGGTAAGACGCTGATCACTGAGAGCGGTATTTTGCATCGTACCGACGTAGAGTTGATGCTGGCCCATGATGTGTACGGATTTTTGGTGGGGGAGGCCTTCATGCGTGCCGGTGACCCTGGGCATGAACTGAAAAGATTATTCTTCTAGCCTACCCTCCGGCTGCTAAAAACCTCCCCGCGCGCAGGCGCCGGGAGGTTTTTTGTAGCTGAAACATAAGGAAACCTGATGCTTTAGAACCAAATATTGCGCTTTTTGTCTCTATCTCTCGATGGGATCATGCGTGTTAATGAATTGGAGCCAGTCATGCCTTTGCGAAACACCGCCCACCGTTATGGCTGGATCAGCATTTTTCTGCACTGGTTGATGGCGATTGGCGTGTTTGCGCTGGCCGCATTGGGTCTGTGGATGACAGATCTGACCTACTACAGCCCCTATTACACGAGTGCGCCTTTCTGGCACAAGAGCATAGGTCTGCTGTTAGCCGCGCTACTGGTATTGCGCTTGGGTTGGCGGCTGGCCAATCTTAAATTAGAGGCGGTCCCTGGGCATAAGCCATGGGAAATCGCCCTGTCCGCGTGGGTACACCTGCTGTTGTATCTGTTGCTGGGCATTATCGTGATGAGTGGCTATCTGATTTCGACGGCTAAAGGACAGGGCATCAGCTTGTTCGGTTGGTTCGAGGTACCAGCGCTGGTTACCGGGCTGCCTGAACAGGCGGATCGAGCTGGTGCAGTGCATTACTGGATGGCGATGGGAGTACTCGGGCTGGTGGCCTTGCATGCGCTAGGCGCTTTCAAGCATCACCTGCTGGATCGTGACGATACATTGCGCCGCATGCTGGGCATGCGGCTAAAAAACGCCAAGGAGAGTTAGTATGAAAAAGACATTTGCAGGGTTGGCACTGGGTGGTTTGATGGCGCTGTCGGGTTCATTGCAGGCAGCGGATTACGTTATAGATCAACAGGGGCAACACGCCTCGGTCAACTTCAAAATTAGCCACCTGGGCTACAGCTGGATCTATGGGCGCTTCAACGATTTCAGCGGCAACTTCAGCTGGGATGCGGATAAGCCAGAAGCCAGTGCAGTCAAGGTCAGCATCAACACCACCAGCGTAGACTCCAATCACGCTGAGCGTGACAAGCACCTGCGCAGTGAAGATTTCCTGAATGTTGGCGCACATCCTACAGCGACATTTGAGTCTACCAAGGTTGAAATGACGGGCGACGATACAGCTAATATTACCGGTAACCTGATGCTCAATGGCGTCACTAAACCGGTCGTATTGGATGCCAAGTTTATCGGCGAAGGCGAGGACCCCTGGGGTGGCTATCGCGCTGGTTTCTCTGGCACCACCACGCTGGCGCTGAAGGATTTTGATATTTCCATGGACCTGGGACCTGCGTCACAGGAAGTTGAGCTAATCATCACTGTTGAAGGTGTGCGTCAGTAACCTCCCCCAGGTTTTTTATGTTGTGCTCGGGCCTCTTCGGAGGCCCTTTTTTTATGCATTTTGGCCGAGTTAGCAAAAAAACACGTCTGCTCTGGCCGCAGGTTCGCATTTATGAGCCAACAAAAAAGGGGCCGAAGCCCCTTTTGTTAAACGATTAACCCTTAGGTTTTAGCGTGGCCCGAGTAAAGCTGGCTTCTCACGCTGTGGTCCGCGGCTGTTGGGTCCACGGCTGTTTGGCTTGCGCGCCGGGCGGTCCTGTGTGGTGGGTTCGGCGCGATTGCCGTTGGCCTGGCGACGACGCTCGAGGGTCACTGCATCCTCCGGCTCTCTTGATACATGAGCAGGGCGCTTGGGTCCGCGTGGGCGTTCGGTGCGGGGTTTGTCATTGCGACCCTGACCACGACCTTGGCCGGCACCTGCACCTGCACCAGAGCCAGTGCTCTTACTGGCGCCCTGTCCGGCACCCTGGCTACGGCCGTTGCTGCTACCGTTGCTGGCACTGCGCTGTTGGTTGCGACCGGTGCTAGGGCTGCCGCGCGGACGCTCTGGGCGATCACTGTTGAGCTCGGCTTGCGCTGGTGGCTCAAAGCCCTCGAGCGTGCCTTCTTCGATGCGCTGCTTGGTCATGCGCTCGATGGCGCGCAGCAGCTTGTCTTCGTCCGGGGCGACTAGCGATACCGCTTCACCGCTGCGGCCGGCACGGCCAGTGCGGCCGATGCGATGCACATAGTCTTCGGAGACGTTAGGCAGCTCGAAGTTGATGACGTGCGGCAGTTGATCGATGTCGAGACCGCGAGCGGCGATGTCGGTGGCGACCAGAATGCGCAGCTTGTTGGCTTTGAAGTCAGCCAGTGCCTTGGTACGGGCGCTCTGACTCTTGTTGCCGTGGATGGCGGCTGATGGCAGGCCGTTCTTGTCGAGGTACTCGGCCAGACGGTTGGCGCCATGCTTGGTGCGGGTGAAGATAAGCACCTGCTCCCACGCACCCATGGTGATCAGGTGAGCAGCCAGCGCGCGCTTGTGACCAGCCGCTACGCGGTAGACTTTTTGATTGATCCGCTCAACGGTAGAGTTCGGCGGCGTGACCTCAATGCGTGCTGGGTTATTTAGCAGCTTGTTGGCCAGGTCGGTGATGTCTTTAGAGAAAGTGGCCGAGAACAGCAGCGTTTGACGCTTGCCGGGCAACTTGGCGATGACTTTCTTTACGTCATGTACAAAGCCCATGTCGAGCATGCGGTCGGCTTCGTCAAGCACCAATACTTCTACCTTTGAGAGGTCAACTGCACGCTGACCGACCAGATCCAGTAGGCGGCCAGGGCAGGCGACCAGTACGTCCAGACCCGGAGCAATGGCTTTCATTTGCGGGTTGGCGCCGACGCCGCCAAACACACAGGCGGACTTCAGTGGCAGCTCGGAGGCGTAAGCGCGGATGCTGTCATGCACCTGTGCAGCCAGTTCACGGGTTGGCGTCAAAACCAGTACGCGTACCTGCTTGGATGCGCGTTGGTGGCCCGCGTCCGGGTGACCGGCCGGGAATAGGCGCTCAAGAATCGGTAGTGCAAAGCCGGCGGTTTTGCCGGTGCCGGTCTGCGCGGCAACCATAAGGTCGCGGCCTTCGAGTACGGCAGGAATAGCTTGCGCCTGAACAGGCGTGGGCTTGGTATAACCGGTGGCTGCAACCGCGCGCACGAGTGCGTCGGACAGGCCCAAGGAAGCAAAGGACATTCAGATAACCTTGTGATGGCCGTTGCGAACAGACAGGTAACAACCGGATTCCTGCGAGCTGGTGTCAGGGTGACACTGCCCGCCAAGGGGTTGCATACCTGCCGCTTGTCCGTGCGGCCTGGAATGAAGGGGCGTGAGTATAACAGAAAGCGTGTTGCGACACAGCCCAGCCTGCTCAGCGGTTGTGTTGCCCACCAGAAAGCCTGGCACCGGCGGTTCTCAGCGTTCACTGAGGCCGTAACGCTGGAGTATCTGTAGATACTCATTGCTGCCCTTGAAGGTGCTTAATGCAGTGCTGAAACGCTCGGACAGCTGGCGAAGTTCAGGTGTTTGATGGAATGCCAGAAACAGCGGCCCACTGCTGACAACCAATGGGTGGTGGTCGATCTTGTCTTCTAGCGCCAGCTGGCGCAGCGTGAACAGCCCGGCGCGTTTGTTCATCATCACCATGTCAATACGACCAAGCATTAGCATCGACAGGCACGCCTGCGCAGAAGCTGTGGGCTCGCGGCTAAAATAATCTGCGCTCATGAACTCTGGGTTACCGTAAACATAGCCGGCTGATACACCGACTTTCAGCCCTTTTAGATCATGCAACTCGGTAAAGCGGTGTGGACGATCCTTGCGATAAAAGAGTACGGACTCGCTGATGGATAGTGGCTCAGAGGAGAAAATGTATTCTTGTCGGCGCTGTGGGTTTGGGGATATATCGAGGATGGCGTCGGCGCGGCCGATTGAGGTGTTATAGAGTGCGCGGCGCCAAGGCATAAGTCGCCAACGGGCTTGATAGCCCAGTTGGCTGAGCACACGGTTGGTGACCTCGTAATCCACGCCGCGCAGTTGTCCGCGGTCTTCGTAGATATAGGGCGGCCATGCCTCACTGACAATATCCAAAGGCTCCGCTAATGCACAGCGGCACATCAGTAGCGGGAACAGGAACAGCCAGAGTTTTGCTTTCATTGAGTCAGTCTAGCCTGCTTATGGATTGTAAAAATAGTCTCTGCGGCAGGCTTTAGGCGCTAATTTTCCGATTCTTGCAGGCCGTACTTGGTCAGAATGCGCTGGTAGTTTTCACTGCCCTTGAATTGCGTCAGCTCAGCGCTGAAAGCCTGGCTCAGTTCGAGTTTGCCCTCGCCCCTGTGGAAGGCCAGATACAGCTTGCCGCTCCCTATGGGTTGGGGGTCGAAGCCGATTTGCTCTTGCAGGTTCAGTTGCTTGCGCACATGCAGACCCGCGCGACGGTCAACCACTGCTAGATCGATGCGCTGGCTGAGCAATTTCAGCAGGTTGGCTTCAATGCTCGGGGCGGCCTCGCGGGTAAAGTAATCAGCCGCCATGAACGCTGGACTGCCGTAGCTGTAACCGGGCGCGACACCGAGGGTGAGTCCGCGCAGGCTCTGCAGGTTATTGTAGGGATGCGGATGCTTGCGCGCGTAGAACAGCACTGAGTCGTTGCGCGACAGATACTCAGCCGGAAAGATCAGCTGCTGGCGACGCGCACTGGTTGGTAGTATGTCGAGAATGGCATCGGCGCGGCCGCTGCTGACGCTCAGCATGGCGCGCTTCCAGGGCACTAACTCCCACTCACTGCTGTGTCCTAACCGGGCGAGAACCTGCTGCACGGTTTCGTAGTCGATCCCGCGCAGCTCGCCGTCCTGCTCAAAGATGTAGGGCGCCCAGGCTTCGCTGACGACCTTGAGGTTGGTCGCCAGTGACAGTTCGGGTAAAAGCAGCAATAGCAGAAAGAGTTGAGCACGCATTGCTGCAGTCTAGCCGTTAATCAGTTTGTGCGTAGGTTGCGCAGTATGTCGAGACTAGGTTCGGCCTGGTTCAACGTATAGAAATGCAGGCCCGGCGCGCCACCTTCCAGCAGGCGTTCGCACATCTGGCTGATCACCTCGGTGCCAAATGCGCAGATGCTGTCACTGTCGTCGCCGTAGGCTTCCAGTTGCTTGCGAATCCAACGCGGAATCTCGGCACCACAGGCGTCGGAGAAGCGCGCTAGCTTGCTGTAATTAGTGATTGGCATGATGCCCGGTACTATGGGTATCTCGACTCCCGCTTTGCGCGCACGCTCGACAAAGTGAAAGTAGCAATCGGCGTTGAAAAAGTACTGGGTAATGGCGCTGTCGGCACCGGCCTGTACTTTGCGCACGAAGTTTTTCAGGTCGGCTTCAAAATGCTGAGCCTGTGGATGCGCTTCTGGGTAGGCGGCCACTTCGATAGTGAATTGATTGCCGGTTTCCTTGCGAATGAACTCGACCAGCTCGTTAGCGTAACGCAGCTCGCCGGAGGCCTGACCCATACCGGAGGGCAGGTCGCCACGCAGCGCCACAATGCGCTTGATGCCCGCTTCTTGGTACTCGCCGAGCAAAGTGCGAAGGTCTTCCAGTGAGTCGCCAACACAAGACAGGTGCGGCGCGGTGGCGACCTTTACTTCGCTATCCAGCTGCAGGACTGTTTTACGGGTGCGGTCGCGGGTAGATCCCCCGGCACCGTAGGTGACGGAGAAAAATTCCGGGTTTTCCGCAGCCAGCACATGGCCGGCAGCAATCAGCTTGGCGTGTCCGGCATCGGTTTTGGTGGGGAAAAACTCGAAGCTGATCGGTTTGTTTAATGCTGTATTCATGGTGTGTCTCTTAATTCGAGCGGCAAACTGGCTCGTCAGGCCGCAGCTGCTATTAGCAGCGTACGGTCTGAAACAAGCGGTCTGCGGCTGATCAGTAGCGGTAGCTATCCGGTTTGAACGGGCCTTCCACTTCAACGCCAATGTAGTCGGCCTGGGTCTTGGTGAGTTTGGTGATCACGCCACCAAAGCCCTTGACCATTTCCAGTGCGACTTCTTCGTCCAGTTGCTTAGGCAAAACCTCAACGCGCAGGTGAGCGGTTTTTTCTGCAGCGCTGAAATTGGCAAAGCCCTGCTTGAACAGGTGAATCTGTGCCAGAACCTGGTTGGCAAATGAACCGTCCATGATACGGCTCGGGTGACCTGTCGCGTTGCCCAGGTTCACCAAACGGCCTTCGGCCAGCAGGATCAGATAGTCATCGTTGGTGGCGTCGAAGTTGTCCTTGCCGGTGCGGTGCAGCTTGTGAACCTGCGGCTTGACCTCTTCCCAGTGCCAGTTGGCGCGGGTATAGGCAGTGTCAATTTCGTTGTCGAAGTGACCGATATTGCAAACCACAGCGCGCTTTTTCAGTGCTTTGAGCATGTTAGCGTCGCAGACATTGACGTTACCGGTTGTGGTCACGATCAAATCGATTCTGCCCAGTAAGTCGCGGTTGACGCTAGCTTCGCTGCCGTCGTTCAGGCCGTCAATGTAAGGTGAAGCCAGCTCGAAACCGTCCATGCAGGCTTGCATCGCGCAAATCGGATCGACTTCGGAGATCTTGACGATCATGCCTTCCTGGCGCAGTGACTGGGCAGAGCCCTTGCCGACGTCGCCATAGCCGATAACCAGTGCTTGCTTGCCGGACAACAGGTGGTCGGTGGCGCGCTTGATGGCGTCATTTAAGCTGTGGCGGCAGCCGTACTTGTTGTCGTTCTTGCTCTTGGTGACCGAGTCGTTGACGTTGATCGCGGGTACTTTCAAGGTGCCTTTTTTCAGCATGTCGAGCAGGCGGTGCACACCGGTGGTGGTTTCTTCGGTAACGCCGTGGATCTGCTCCAGCATGGCTGGGTATTTGTCGTGCAGGATCTGGGTTAGATCGCCGCCGTCGTCCAGCACCATGTTGGCTTCCCATGGCTGGCCATCTTTAAGAATGGTTTGCTCGATGCACCATTCATATTCTTCATCAGTCTCGCCTTTCCAGGCAAAGACTGGAACGCCGGCAGCGGCGATAGCCGCAGCGGCCTGATCCTGAGTCGAGAAAATGTTGCAGCTCGACCAGCGTACTTCGGCGCCTAATGCGACCAGCGTTTCGATCAGCACTGCGGTTTGGATGGTCATGTGAATGCAGCCAAGGATCTTGGCATTCTTCAGTGGCTGTTCGTCAGCATACTTGCGACGCATGGCCATCAGAGCTGGCATTTCCGATTCGGCGATGATGATTTCGCGGCGGCCCCAGTCGGCCAGTGACATATCGGCGACCTTGAAATCAGTAAAATTGGCAGTATTCATAGTGGCACTCATGTGGTTTCTCCATTCGTGGATGCGAATGGGCGCGGTTAAATGTCACATGCCCCGTGCGAGCCTGGCAGCCGCTGAATCGGCTGCTGCAGCGCCCCTCGCAGGGGTTCGAATTCTTCCAACCAAGGCTGCGCATGCAGCGCAGCCTTGGCCAGACCCAGTCAAGCAGCGATACTATCGCCCCTCATTTATAGCTGTCTGGATGAAACATGATTGTTGTTCCATACCGAAAATTCTTTGTCACCGCGCTGTTGGGCGCGGCGTTGGTCGGCTGCAGTAACGAAGCCGACCCCAATTCGCCCGAAGGCAAACGCCAGGCTGTGTTCAAACAAATGCTCAAACAGAGCGAACCCATGGGCGGCATGCTGTCTGATCGCCTGCCCTTCGATGGCAACATTTTTGCCGAGCATGCCAAAAAACTTGCTCAGCTAGCTGAGCAACCTTGGTCTCACTTCCCTGAACCGGGCGAAGACCCTGAAACCAATCGTGCCAAGGCTGACATCTGGTCCGATCCTCAAGGCTTTGCCCAGGCAATTGATACCTATAAAACCGCTGTGGTTGATCTCACTGATGCAACCGGGGGCGGTGTGAGCGGCCCTGCGCAGGTCTCGGATCAGCTTCGCGCGGTACAGCAAGCTTGCAAGGCTTGTCATGATACTTACCGCCGCTGATGGGTGGTAAGTATTAGCTCTAAACCGCACGTTAAAAGCCAGCCCTCTGCGTGAGCGAGTCCAGCTTGCCGCTGCCCTTAAACGCTAGCCTTTAAAGCCTCCGCCTTGTCCGTCTTTTCCCACGGGAAGGTTGTAAAGGTGTCACCCTTGACAGTGACTTGCTCTGGCGTGCGACCGAAGTGACCATACGCAGCGGTAGCTCGGTACATTGGGTGCAGCAAATCCAGCATGCGCGTAATGGCGTATGGACGTAGGTCGAAATGCTCGCGAACCAGTTTAACGATCAGGTCGTCGCTGATCGTGCCGGTGCCGAACGTGTTAATCGATACCGAGGTGGGCTGGGCTACACCAATAGCGTAGGAAACCTGAATCTCGCACTTGTCGGCCAGCCCGGCTGCGACGATGTTTTTGGCCACATAGCGACCGGCATAGGCTGCGCTGCGGTCAACTTTGGACGGATCCTTGCCGGAAAACGCACCGCCACCGTGACGGGCCATGCCGCCGTAAGTGTCGACGATGATCTTGCGGCCGGTCAGACCACAGTCGCCCACCGGGCCGCCGATCACGAATTTGCCGGTCGGATTGATGTGGTACTGGGTATCGGCATGCAGCAAGTCGGCGGGAATCACCTTCTTGACGATCTCTTCCATCACCGCTTCACGCAGGTCAGCCAGGCTGATCTCTGGGTTGTGCTGGGTAGATAGCACGATGGCGTCGATGCCCGTCACAATGCCATTTTCATAGCGGCAGGTGACCTGTGATTTGGCGTCCGGACGCAGCCAGTTAAGGGTGCCGTCCTTGCGCGCTTCGGCCTGGCGCTCGACCAGGCGGTGCGCAAAAGTAATGGGCGCGGGCATGAGCACGTCCGTTTCGTTGCTGGCGTAGCCGAACATCAGGCCTTGGTCGCCAGCGCCTTGATCTTCCGGCTTCTGCCGATCCACGCCTTGCGCGATATCCGGCGACTGCTTGCCAATGATGTTGATTACGCCGCAGGTGTCAGCGTCGTAACCGACCTCGGAGGAGGTGTAGCCGATGTCCTTGATCACGCTGCGCACCAGATCTTCCAGATCAACCCAGGCCGTGGTGGTGATCTCGCCGCCAACGATGGCGACACCGGTTTTCACCATGGTTTCACAGGCTACGCGCGCGTACTTGTCCTCGGCGAGGATGGCATCCAGTACGGCGTCGGAAATCTGGTCGGCCAGCTTATCGGGATGACCTTCGGAAACCGATTCGGAGGTGAAAATCGAATAATCGCTCATGGTTTATATCCTTTCCTCGGAGGGAGATGGTTCGGGTTTGGCCAGTTGCAGCAACTGCAATTGAAAGCCGTTGCGCAGGCCAATGTATTGGCTGAGGCCGAATTCCAGACCGGCATCAGTCGCCCAGCGGGCGATATCGTCTTGATCAAAACCCAGCCAGAGGTCGCCACAGCTGTCGCGTACCCAGCTTTGGTCGTGGCTGCAGAGTTCAGTAAGCACCAGGCTACCGCCAGGTTTGAGTAGATCAGCGAAGCGCTTAAGTGCTTCAGCGGGCGCCGGCATGTGGTGCAGCACCATATTGCAGACCAGACAGTCGGCCAGTGGCAGTTGCTGCGGCGCCAATGCATCGGCGAGCAAGCATTCGACATTGCTTAACCCGGCGTCGCTGCATTGCTGGCGCGCGCGCTCAAGCATGGATTCGGCGTTATCCAGCGCAATTACTTGCTTAAAACGCTCGGCCAGGCTGGGCAGAAAGCCGCCTTCGCCCGGGCCCACTTCAATGGCCAGCTCGTGCGCGGGAAGTGGCAGTGTCTCAATCAGCGCTAAGAGTGGTTCGCGATACAGGCCAAAGTGGGCGATCAAGTCTTGCTGTGCGGGCGTGCCCTCGGCAAAACGAGCGAAGAACTGGCGCGACAGCTCGGCACGTTGGTTGTGCACCAAGGCAATCGCAGATTGCAGTCTGGCTTCGGGTGGCAAGGCATCCAGCTCGTTGAGCAGCTGTGCATGCAGTTGATGCCAGCTTACTTCCAGTGCGGGCAGGCTGCGCCGATAGAAGATCGAGTTGCCCTCGCGGCGCGCAATGACCAGTCCGGCATTAGCCATTACTTTAAGGTGGTGGCTCATGCCCGATTGGCGCATGGCGAAAATCTGCGCCAATTCCAACACGCCGAAAGAGTCGTTGCGCAGCACCCGCAGAATATCCAGCCGCAAGCCATCGCCGGTCGCCTTGCAGAAGGCAGCCAGTGCATCGGTGGGGCTGGGGAGGGCAGCGTCAATGCGCGCAATGTGGTTCATGTAGGGCAGTGTAGTGTTGATGCTGAGTGCTCGCAAGTTCTATATCAAAAGTTTTTGATATAGATTGAAGGGCTGCCATTCGTCTGCCTGTTATTAGCTTTGCGCACGGGTTTAGGGGGTTTTCATTGCCCGCTGGCGTTGTTTGCGCGAAAATGCCCGCCTTATTTTCTGGCCAGTCGCTTGCTGCGGCTGCTTGCCTATGCCTTGTCAGCCACAGGAGTTGTTCATGCCCAGCCGTCGTGACCGAGCGAATGCCATTCGAGCCCTTAGTATGGATGCTGTGCAGAAAGCCAATAGCGGCCACCCCGGAGCGCCCATGGGTATGGCGGATATCGCCGAAGTCCTGTGGCGTGATTTCCTCAAGCATAATCCGGCTAATCCTAGTTTTGCCGACCGTGATCGTTTTGTTATGTCTAACGGTCACGGCTCGATGCTCATCTACTCACTGCTGCACCTGACCGGCTATGACGTGAGCATTGATGACATCAAAAGCTTCCGTCAATTGCACAGCAAAACCCCGGGTCACCCCGAATACGGCTATACGCCAGGCGTCGAAACGACGACTGGCCCGCTGGGTCAGGGTGTCGCCAACGCCGTGGGTATGGCGATTGCCGAGAAGGTGCTCGCTGCTCAGTTCAACCGTGATGGTCACAAGGTGGTCGATCACCACACCTATGCATTCATGGGTGACGGTTGCATGATGGAAGGTATCTCCCATGAAGTCTGCTCGCTGGCGGGCACGCTGGGTCTCGGTAAATTAGTCGCTTTTTATGATGATAACGGCATTTCCATTGATGGTGAGGTGGAAGGCTGGTTTAACGATGACACGCCCAAGCGTTTTGAGGCCTACGGATGGCAGGTGATCCGCAACGTGGATGGCCACGATGCCGACGAGATCAAAACCGCCATTGAGACCGCACGCAAGAACACAGATCAACCAACGCTGATCTGCTGCAAAACCATCATTGGTTTTGGCTCGCCGAATAAGCAAGGCAAGGAAGAATCGCACGGCGCGGCGCTTGGCGATGCCGAAGTGATTGCCACACGCGAGGCGTTGAACTGGCCGCATGCTGCCTTTGAAATTCCTGCTGACATTAAAAGCGAATGGGATGCTCACGAAGCCGGTGCCAAGGCTGAAGGCTTGTGGAACGACAAGTTTGCCGCTTACCAGAGTGCCCACCCTGAGCTGGCCGCTGAGCTGCTGCGCCGCATGGCGGGTGATCTGCCGGTCAATTTCAGCGAACAGGCTTCTGCCTATATCGCTGATGTTGCCAACAAGGGCGAGACTATTGCCAGCCGCAAGGCCAGCCAAAACGCCCTGAATGCGTTTGGCCCATTGTTGCCTGAAATGCTCGGCGGGTCTGCCGACTTGGCCGCTTCGAATTTGACCTTGTGGAAAGGTTGCAAGGGTGTTGAGGCGGGCGACGCTTCGGGTAATTATCTGTTTTACGGCGTGCGCGAATTCGGCATGACCGCGATCATGAATGGCATTGCCTTGCATGGCGGCTTCGTACCTTACGGTGCCACCTTCCTGATCTTCATGGAATACGCGCGCAACGCGGTGCGCATGTCGGCGCTGATGAAGCAACGGGTGATTCATGTGTATACCCACGACTCCATTGGCCTCGGCGAAGACGGCCCTACTCACCAGCCTATCGAACAGTTGGCTAGCCTGCGTTGTACGCCAAATCTGGATACCTGGCGCCCGGCCGATGCGGTCGAGTCAGCGGTGGCATGGAAGTACGCGCTTGAGCGTTCAGACGGTCCGAGTGCGCTGGTCTTCTCGCGCCAAAATCTGCAGCACCAAGAACGTGATGCCGGCCAGCTGGCCGACGTAGCCCGCGGTGGTTACGTGCTGAAAGATTGCGCCGGTGAGCCGGAGCTGATCCTGATTGCTACCGGTTCAGAAGTGGGCTTGGCGGTAGACGCTTGGACTGCACTGACCGAGCAGGGCAAGCAGGTACGCGTGGTCTCTATGCCATCCACCAGCGTGTTCGACCAGCAGGATGCTGAATACAAGCAGGCTGTGCTGCCGCTGGAAGTCGGTTCGCGCATTGCTATCGAAGCGGCTCACGCCGACTTTTGGTACAAGTACGTCGGCCTCGACGGTCGTATCATCGGTATGCAGACCTTTGGCGAATCGGCTCCGGCCAACCTGTTGTTTGAAGAGTTCGGTTTTACCTTACAGAACCTGATGCTGGTGGCTGAAGAGCTGTTGGAAGACTGAAGCTACTGCCTGTTGGTTGGCCGCGGCCGACCAGCAGGCAAGCGCCAACTTTGCGTAGGGTGGAAATCTGCCCGCGGTTTTCCATTCTCAGGATCGACGGATAGCTCATGCTTAACGCCCGCCCCTATCGAATCGCTCTGAACGGCTACGGCCGTATCGGACGCTGCGTGCTGCGTGCCTTGCACGAACGCGGTGACGATGGTCTGGAGATAGTGGCGCTGAATGATCTGGCGGATCGCGAGAGCATTGAGTATCTGACCCGTTTTGACTCAACCCACGGCCGCTTTCCCGGCGAGGTAAAGTTGGCTGGCGATAACCTGCTGGTTGATGGTCGAGAAATTCAGGTGCTGCGCCAGGCTGAGCCGGAAGGTATCGATTGGCAGGGTTTGGGTGTGGACCTGCTGTTGGAGTGCTCCGGCCAGTACACCACGCGCGAGCAGGGCTTGCGCTTTGTGCATGCCGGTGTGCCGCGAGTGTTGTTTTCGCAGCCCATGGCCAATGAACAGGCGGTAGATGCAACGCTGGTTTACGGTGTTAATCACCAACAGCTGCCGCCTGACGCGCGTTTGGTTTCCAACGCTTCCTGCACCACCAACTGCGGTGTGCCTTTGCTCAAGTTGCTGAACGAGCAACTGGGGCTGGATTACGTCTCTATCACCACTATCCACTCGGCGATGAACGATCAGCCGGTAATTGATGCCTATCACCATACCGATTTGCGTCGCACTCGCTCGGCCTTCCAGTCGATCATCCCGGTGTCTACCGGGCTGGCCCGCGGTATAGAACGTCTGCTACCAGAACTCACTGGGAGAATTCAGGCCAAAGCCGTGCGTGTGCCGACGGTGAATGTATCGGCATTGGATATCACCTTGTTGGTGACCCGCGATACCACGGCCGCAGAGGTTAATCAGCTGCTGCGTGAAGCGGCGCAAGGGTCTTTGGCAGGTCTTCTGGACTACACCGAATTGCCGCACGCCAGTTGCGACTTTAACCATGACCCGCACTCGGCGGTCATTGATGCTAGCCAAACCCGCGTGTCTGGCCCGCGGCTAGTCAACATCCTGGTCTGGTTTGATAACGAGTGGGGCTTCGCCAATCGCATGCTGGATGTGGCGCGTTATTGGTTGCAGCGCGAAAACTGAGCGCTATTGCACAAACGAATTGCAAGAATTGACTGTTAACTTATTCAAGGAGCGGGCTATGACCGTACTGACCATGAACGAGCTGGACCTTAAGGGCCAGCGTGTACTCATTCGTGAAGATCTCAACGTGCCGGTCAAAAATGGCCAAATTAGCAGCGATGCACGCATTCTCGCTGCGCTGCCGACCATCAAGCTGGCGTTGGAGAAGGGCGCGGCGGTGATGGTTTGCTCGCATTTGGGCCGCCCGGAAGAAGGTGTGTTCAGCGAAGAAAATAGTCTGGCACCGGTAGCCGCCTACCTGAGCAAGGCATTGGGCCGTGAAGTCCCTCTGGTGCGCGACTACCTGGGGGGCGTGACCGTTGAGCCAGGTGAGTTAGTGCTGCTGGAAAACGTACGCTTCAACAACGGTGAGAAGAAAAATAGCGACACACTGGCGCAAGAATATGCCGCGCTGTGTGACGTGTTTGTGATGGACGCCTTTGGTACCGCGCACCGTGCACAAGGCTCTACCCACGGCGTAGCTAAATTCGCTACCGTCGCCTGCGCGGGCCCGCTGCTGGCAGCTGAGCTGGACGCGCTGGCCAAGGCGTTGCACAAACCTGCTCGGCCGATGACGGCCATCGTTGCAGGCTCCAAGGTGTCGACTAAGCTGGATGTGCTAATGGCGTTGGCAGACAAGTGTGACCAGCTGATTGTTGGTGGTGGTATTGCCAATACCTTCCTCGCTGCTGCGGGTCTGCCGGTCGGTAAATCGCTGTACGAAGCCGATCTGCTGGAAACAGCAAAGGCCATCGCCGCCAAGGTCAGCGTGCCGCTGCCGGTTGATGTGGTTGTTGCCAAAGCCTTCGCCGAGGACGCTGAAGCAACCGTTAAAGCAGTGGCCGATGTGGCTGAAGACGACATGATTCTGGATATTGGCCCGCAGACCGCAGCGCAGTTTGCTGAGTTGCTTAAATCCTCCGGCACCATTTTGTGGAACGGTCCGGTCGGCGTGTTTGAGTTTGACCAATTTGGCGAGGGCACTAAAACGCTGGCACTGGCAATCGCCGATAGCGCTGCGTTTTCTATTGCCGGTGGTGGCGACACCCTGGCGGCCATCGATAAATACGGCGTTGCCGAGCGCATTTCCTACATTTCCACCGGTGGCGGTGCCTTTCTGGAGTTTGTCGAAGGCAAAGTCTTGCCGGCGGTTGAAGTACTGGAATCGCGCGCTCAATAAGTTCAGCTGTAAGCTACAAGCAATACCGACCCCTTCACTGCAGGCTGCCAGCAAGGGGTACCAAGTTTGAGTGACACGCGTAAACTGTCGGAATTTACCGGGCAGCTTGCCGCTACGATAATTTTTATGGAGAGATAACCCATGGCCCTCATCAGCCTGCGCCAGATGCTCGACCACGCCGCCGAATTCGGTTACGGCGTCCCCGCATTCAACGTTAACAACCTGGAACAGATGCGCGCCATCATGGAAGCGGCGGACAAGACTGACTCCCCGGTGATTGTGCAGGCGTCAGCTGGCGCCCGCAAATACGCGGGTGCGCCTTTCCTGCGCCACCTGATTCTGGCGGCGATTGAAGAGTTTCCGCACATTCCTGTGTGCATGCACCAGGATCACGGCACCAGTCCTGGCGTTTGTCAGCGCTCCATTCAACTGGGTTTTTCCTCGGTGATGATGGACGGCTCGCTCGGCACAGACGGCAAGACGCCGACTGACTATGAGTACAACGTTGACGTTACCCGTCGCACGGTCGAAATGGCGCACGCCTGTGGTGTGTCCGTGGAAGGCGAGTTGGGCTGTCTGGGTAGCCTGGAAACCGGTCAAGCAGGTGAAGAAGACGGTATTGGCGCCGAGGGCATCCTCGACCACAGCCAGATGCTGACTGACCCAGAAGAAGCTGCTGACTTCGTCAAGCAGACCGGTGTTGATGCTCTGGCAATTGCCATCGGTACCAGCCACGGCGCTTACAAGTTCACGCGTCCACCGACAGGCGATATTCTGGCTATCGAGCAGATCAAGGCAATCCACAAGCGTATTCCGGACACGCATTTGGTTATGCACGGTTCTTCTTCCGTGCCCCAGGAGTGGCTGAAAATCATCAACGAGTTTGGTGGCGAGATTCCTGAGACTTACGGTGTGCCGGTTGAAGAAATCGTCGAAGGCATCAAGTTTGGTGTGCGCAAGGTCAATATCGATACCGACCTGCGCCTGGCCTCGACAGGTGCCGTTCGTCGCTTCCTGGCAGAGAACCCCAGTGAGTTCGATCCGCGCAAGTTCTTCACCAAGACAGTGGATGCGATGCGCGACATCTGTATCGCTCGTTATGAAGCTTTTGGTACCGCTGGTAATGCGTCCAAGATCAAGCCGATCTGCCTGGATGACATGTTCGAGCGTTATGCTCGCGGTGAACTAGACCCCAAGATTAACTAAGCGTTTTGAACAGGGCGGCGTAGGCCGCCCTGTTGCTATCTGCTGACGAGAAAAGTATATGCAGCCAATCGATGAAGAGCCGGACGAGGCGTTTGCCCAGAGCAAGTTGATCGAAGCCGTTGAGAATCAGCTGGCAGCGGGTGAGCCAGCGGCCGCACAAGCCACGTTGAACAAGTTAACGTTGGTTGGCTACGGCCGTGATGAAAGCCTGGAGTTGATGGCACAGGTGCTCGCGCACTGCATCGGCGTCATGCTGGATACCGACCAGCCGTTCGACAACCCGGCTTACGAACAAGGTCTACGCAACCTGCCCGAACTTCCGCAAGCCAGCGTTGAAGACTGACACCACATCCCTACCGTCTGATCAGGAATAACAATAATGAAGCTCGTATCCGTCCTGCGGATCATCCTTTTTTATCTGCTTAGCGTCGTGCTAGCCACGGTGCTGGGTAGCTTGGTGCAAACCCAGTTCAACCTGCTCTTTTTGCAGGAGATGAACGTACCTGTAGAGCTGCCGACCCGGCTGGCTACCAGCTGGCATGATTTGCTCAACTTCACCCCGCTTTTCGCCATTATGGTCGCCGCGACCCTATTGCTGGCGTTGCCGGTTGCTGAAGGGCTTGGGCGCATCTTTAAACCTTGGCGCGGTTTGCTCTATCTGCTAGCAGGCGCTGGCGGCATCTGGGTAGCCTTTACACTGGCCAATTACTTATTGCCGATGCCTACCTTTATCGCGGCTACGCGTGTTACCGCTGGCTTGCTGTGCATGATGCTGGCGGTCGGTGTGGGCAGTTGGTTGTTTGGTCGTTTGACCAAGCCTAAAGCGCGGCGCGGGCTGCGGGTGCTGGGCTGATGACTCGCCCAAGGAGAATGACCTATGTTAAATAAAGCTCTTGTGAGTGCGGTCTTGTTGCTGGCGGCTAGCGCCAGCGTTCGGGCCGCAGACTATAAAATTGAGGCCGTTGCCGAAGGTTTGTCCTTCCCTTGGTCATTAGTCTTTTTGCCTGATGGCGGCATGTTGGTGACTGAGCGGGCAGGCCGGCTGCGTTTGATCAACGCGGCGGGTGAGCTGCAGGCCGAGCCGATCAGCGGCGTACCTGAGGCGTTCGTTAATAGCCAGGCGGGCCTGATGGGGCTGGCTTTGGCGCCGGATTTTGCTGAGTCAGGCGAGCTATTCATGAGCTATGCCTGTGGTACGGCCGAGGCTAACCATACCTGCCTCGCTTCGGCGCACTTCAATGGCAAAGCGCTGGAAAACACTCAGGAAATTTTCCGCGTGCAGCCAGCCAAAAAAGGTAGCGCCCATTACGGCGGTCGCATAGCCTTTCTACCAGACAACACTCTTCTGCTGACCTTGGGCGACGGTTTCGATTATCGCGAGCAGGCGCAGAACACCGCCAACCACTTGGGAAGCATTGTGCGTCTGAATCGCGATGGTTCTGCCCCTCAAGATAATCCTTTTGTTGCGCAAGAAGGCGCGCAGCCAGAGCTGTTCAGTATTGGTCACCGCAGCGTGCAAGCGATCCTCTACGATGCGCAAACACAACGGATATTCAGTAATGAGCACGGCCCGCGCGGTGGTGACGAGGTTAACCTGATTGAGGCTGGCAAGAATTACGGCTGGCCAAAAATCACCTATGGCATCGATTACGACGGTGCCCAGGTGTCGCCTTACACCGAGCTGCCGGGGCTGGAGCAGCCGCTGCTGCACTGGACTCCTTCGATCGCACCTTCGGGCATGACCTTGTATCGCGGCGAGCTGTTCCCGCAGTGGCAGGGTAATTTGCTGGTATCGGCCTTGGCCGGTAAGGAAGTGCGCCGGGTAGTGCTGGATGGCACCAAGGTGGTTGAGCAGCAAAGCCTTTTTAAAGAACTGGACGCCCGTTTCCGTGATGTGCGCACCGGCCCTGATGGCGCAGTTTATCTGCTGACCGATAGCGCCAATGGCAGCGTGTTGCGGGTTACGCCTCAGTAACCGACGTCGGTCGGTGGGGCGCTGCTTGCCTCACCGCTGATACTGGGTGCGGTATAACCTGGGCGTACAGCCGTGCCAACGACGAAAGGTGCGGCTGAAGTTGCTGGTATCCTGATAGCCCAGCCGCTCGGCAATGCTCTCGATACTCAGCTCGGTGTGCACCAATAACCAGCTCGCCTGCTCGCTACGCAGGTTGTCCAGAATGTGTTGATAGTGAGTGCCTTCGTTGCGCAGGTGACGAATCAGTGTACGCGCGGTGACATGTTCGTGTTCCGCCATCTCAGGCAGCGTGGGAAAGCCTTGTCCGGTCTGCAGTAGACGCTGTTTGATACGCTCAGTCAGGGTGCCGCCGCGTTGCTGGCGGTGTAGCTGGTTGGCGCAATCGCGCAGAGCCTGTTGGCAGGCTTGGGCATCAGCGCCGAGACAGTCTTGCTGCAGTAGTCCAGCCGGCAGATAAATGCGCAGAGCGTCTGCGCCATAGCGCCATTCTCCAGCATAACCTTCAATCTCTTTCGCCCAGCAGGGCTTCGGCAACGGCCAGTCTATACGGATGGCGCTGTTCAGCGGTTGCCCGCCGAGGGTTTCCAGCAGCCGTAGCAGCGCGGTAGTGAAATGCCCCAGCAGATACTCGCGGATGGCTTCGGGCATGCGTAATTCGTCCAGCATCAGCACGGGGGGCTGGCTGCTTTCCAATCGAAACGCCGCAAGGTGCTGACGCAAGCTGGTGTATTGCTCTGTGAGGCTGATGGCCTCGCCAATCGTGGGCGCGGTGACTGCCGCGTAACCAGCCGGGCCGTGTGCGCTTACATCTGTATGCATACCCACAGCAAAACCCAGCCAAGGACAGTCGCTGAGCGCCATGGCATTGAGCAGCAAGCTCTGCAGGTTGCTGAGGCTGAGGAACTGATTGCTGTGTAACAGCGCGCTCCAGTCTAGCGGAATGTCGGTCTGTATCTGTTCGGCGCTCAAGCCTTGGCGCAACAGCTCGGCGTAAACCAGGCGTGCGTACACGGGATGAACCGCTGGACTGAGCCAGAATTGTTGGGACGGCATACTGAACCTTGTTGTGGTTAGGGAATTGGGGCAGTAGCTGATGTCACAATATGACGATAATTTGCCGGTTGCAACGGGTGTTGTTATTGATTGCTAAGCAGAAGATGTCAGGGTCATAACCACAACAATAAAAGGATGATCACATGACCGCTATTGCTGCACCGGACAATGGCCTCTTCGGTTACGTCGACCGTAAGCGTCGGCTTTGGTTGTTCTCACTGCTGGTACCTTGCCTGGCGTTGGTCGGCCCGCTTCTCTATATGTTGGTTTCACCGAACGTCATGTGGCTCTGGATATCGACATTATTCGGCTACGTGGTCATCCCCATGCTGGATGGTCTGCTGGGTGAGGATTTGAGCAACCCACCGGAGGAGGCTGTTCCTGCGTTGGAGGCTGACCCCTATTACCGTTATGTCACTTACGCGCTGGTGCCCATTCTTTGGGTCAGTTTTCTGGTCAACATCATTTTCCTGGGCACTCACGAATTACCTTGGCATGGCATTCTGGCGGTGATTCTGGCCACCGGAGGCTCGTTGGGCTTTGGCTTGAATCTGGGTCATGAAATGGGCCACAAGAAGAGCACGCTTGAGCGCTGGCTCGCCAAGATCACCCTGGCGCTGGGTTGTTACGGGCATTTCTTCGTAGAGCATAATCGCGGCCACCACCGTGATGTGGCGACGCCCGAAGATCCTGCTTCGTCGCGTATGGGCGAGAGCGTTTATCGCTTTGTCTTCCGCGAGATGCCCGGCGCTTTCTTTCGTGCTTGGGATTTGGAGGCGCAACGGCTGGACCGCTGCGGGAAGTCGGTATGGAGCCTAGAGAATGAAATTCTGCAACCGGCGCTGATCAGTGCCCTACTTTACGGAGGGTTGATTGCCTGGCTGGGTATCGGGATATTGCCGATTATGCTGCTGATAGCCTTCTGGGGTGCATTCCAGCTGACCCAGGCCAACTACATCGAGCATTACGGCCTGCTACGTATCAAGCAGCCGAGTGGTCGCTATGAACGTTGTCAGCCGCATCATTCCTGGAACAGTAACCACCTGTTTTCCAATTGGACGTTGTTTCACCTGCAACGCCATTCCGACCATCACGCGCATCCCACACGGCGCTATCAATCGCTACGCGACTTCGAGGATCTGCCGCGTTTGCCAAGCGGGTACCCTGGCATGTATCTGTTGGCGTATTTTCCGCCGCTATGGTTCAAAGTAATGGATAAACGCTTGCTGGACGCGGTCGATCGCGACCCTGAGCGCATCAACTTTTTGCCGGCGAAAAAGGAAATGTTGATGCGTCGTTATGCATTGAGCCCTGAAAGCCAGGTGCCGGGGATGGTGGAGGCGGCAGCATGAGCCGCTATCGTTGCACCGAGTGTGATTACGAATATGACGAAGCGCAGGGTGATCCGCATCAGGGATTTGCGGCGGGCACCCGCTGGGAAACGCTGCCAGATAGTTTCGCCTGTCCCGATTGCGCGGTGCGTTATAAAGAAGACTTCAGTGCGGTTGCTGAGCCGTCGCCGGGTGACTAGATCACGCAGAATGACGCGCCGCGCTCTTGGTTAGGCCAGCGTTGTGCGTGCAGGTAGAAGGAACAACCGCGCTGGTGTCCTGTCTCTATCACAGAGGCGAGGAAATGGGGCCAGCTCGCGCTGGCCTGGTTAATTCTCCGTTCTGCCCTCATGCGACATGACAACTGGAGTTCATTATGAAAGCACGTAACGGATTGGCATTGGCACTGGCATTGACGGCGGGAATGGCCCAAGCGGCCTCCCAAGAAGTGACCATTAACAAGGTGGGTCTGGACGGCAAGCAGGAGTCAATTGGTACTGTTGTGATCAGCGAAACCGACCACGGGCTGTTGTTTACGCCAAACCTGAAATCGCTGCCTGCCGGTCTGCATGGCTTCCACGTACACGAAAACCCCAGTTGTGCTGCCGCCGATAAGGATGGCAAGCCTACTCCGGCGGCTGCGGCAGGCAGTCACTACGATCCCGCCAGCACGGGTGAGCACCTTGGGCCATACGGAAAGGGTCATTTAGGTGATCTGCCTGGGCTGTATGTTAATGCTCAGGGTGTTGCCGACTACCCGGTACTGGCGCCAAGAATCAAAACGCTGGCAGAAATTGAAGGGCGTGCGTTGATGGTGCATGCGGGCGGTGACAACAATTCCGATCAACCGGAAAAATTGGGTGGTGGCGGTGCGCGTGTTGCATGCGGCCTGATCAGCGAATAAGTCGCAGCAGCTGTTGCTGGTGTCGGGCTGTCTATCTCTAGCTCTGATCCTGTTTGAGTCAGAGCTAGAGAAGCATGCAATTTGACCGGCGTGGTCTAGGCCTTAAAGTGGCCACACCCACAGCAGCATAGGGACGCTGACGGCAACGACCAACAGCTCCAGGGGCAGGCCAAGACGCCAGTAATCGCCAAATCGAAAGCCGCCGGGGCCAAGAATCAGTGTGTTGTTCTGGTGGCCGATTGGCGTCAGGAACGCACAGGAAGCGCCAATGGCTACAGCCATAAGAAAACTGTCGGGATTAACCTCCAGTTGCCCTGCGACACTCAATGCGATTGGGCACATGACGGCTGCGGTGGCAGCGTTGTTCATGAAATCCGACAGCGTCATGGTGACGACCAGCATCAAAACCAAAGCAATGACTGCGTTACCCTGCGCAAAGTTATCCAATAGCGTTTTGGCCAGCAGGTCGGCAGCGCCGGTATCGGCCATCGCGGCTGCCATCGGCATAAGCGCAGCCAGCAGCACTATGATTGGCCAATCGACCGCCTCATAAATGCGCCGCAGGGGTATCACGCGGGTCAGCATGTAACCCAACACCCCGGCCATAAAGGCGACCGCCGCCGGCAGGATGCCGAAGGCGGCCAGCGCGATGGAGCACAGCATGATGCCGGCGGCGGTCAGCGCTTGACGCCCGTCGGGAATTAGAATGGCCCGTGGTGCTAAGGGGACGCAGCCGTACTCGCTGGCAAAACCAGAGATGGCTTCCGGGGTTCCTTGCATCAGCAGCACATCACCGGCTTGGATCTCAGTCCAGCGCAGCCGGCGAATAGAGCGATGGCCGCGGCGGGATATAGCCAGCAAGTTGATGCCGAAACGCGTGCGCAGTTGAATGTGGGATGCGCTGCGACCGAGTATGTCGGCGCCGGGCTGCACTGCGAGCTCCTGCAGCGTTATTTCATCGGACAGTGAGGGTTTGCTACTTTTCTCCTTATCCTTGTCCTTATTCTGCTCTGCCGTTGCATCGCTCTGCGGGGGTTCTTTTTCGCTGCTTGCCGACTCGTTTTTTTCTTCGCTGTCCTGCTCTTCGTCCTGCTTGTCATTGCCGTTGGTGGGTACTGCTTCTTCCAGTTTCAGGCCCAGACGGGTGAGCGAAGAGCCTAGCCCTTCAGGCTCTGCCTCGATTACCAGAATGTCGCCGGCCCGCAACACGCGGCTGGGCATGGGGGCGGTGACGCGAAAGTCATTGCGTACCATGCCGACAATTTGCGCGTCGTTCTCTTCCAGTAGTAGCTCAACTTCCGCCAGGGTTTTGCCATCGACTTTGCTGTCGGCGTCAATATGCACTTCGGTCAGGTAGGTGCCGGTATCGAAGCTGCCCACGTCGGGCTGCTCGCGACGTGGCACCAGCCAGCGGCTGGTGAAGACGACAAAGATCACCCCGGCTATGGCGACTGCGATGCCCACTGGCGTGAAGTCGAACATGCCGAAGCCGCCAAGGTCTTCGCGGGCGCGGAAGCCGGCGACAATTAGGTTAGGAGGAGTACCAATTAGCGTGGTCATGCCGCCTAGAATGGTGCCAAACGCCAGTGGCATGAGGACTTTGCCGGGCGGCATGCCTTCACGCGCCGCGAGTTGCAGCGCCAGCGGCATGAGTAGTGCCATGGCTCCAACGTTGTTCATGAACGCTGATAAGCCTGCACCCAGCAGAGTTAGCACGGCCAGGCTGAGCAAAGGGCCGCCGTTCTTGGGTAGGGCGCGCTGGGCCAGTGCTTCTACGGCGCCGGTGGTTTGCAGGCCCTTGCTCAAAATCAGCACAGCCGCCACGGTAATTACCGCAGGATGACCAAAGCCGACAAACGCATCCGCGGCTGGGGTTAAGCCGGTAACCACGCAGGCCATCAAAGCGGCCAAGGCCACCACATCGTGGCGCCAGCGGCCCCATAGAAATAATGCAATGGTACAACCAAGAATCAACAGAATCAGTTGCTGACTGGCATCCATGGACGGCGCTCGTTATCGGTATTTATCGGTTATGGGGATTACAGTTGGCGCTATGACAGCAGGCGCACCCTGAAGTTGCGGCCCTTGATCTTACCTTCGCTCAGTCGCGCGAGTGCCTGCTTGGCCTGATCGCGGCGAATAGCGACCAAGGCTTGATAGTCACTGATGCTGATCTTGCCAATTGCATCTGCCGATAAGCCAGCGTCGCCAGTGAGGGCGCCAAGCAGGTCGCCGGGGCGTAACTTGTCTTTGCGGCCACCGGCTACCGCCAGCGTGCGCATGGGCGCGATCATTGGCTGGTCGAGTCTGGCAGGCAAGCTGTCGAGCTCCTGCCAGTTCAGCGGTTCACCACTGGTTTCTTCAATTGCGCGCGAACGTTTGAGTTCGCGAGGGGCCACCAGGCTCAGCGCCAAGCCGGATTGGCCGGCACGGCCGCTGCGCCCTATGCGGTGGGTATGTGCGGAAGGATCAGCCGAGAGTTCTACGTTGATTACCGCTGCAACGCCTTCGATATCGATGCCTCGGGCGGCAACATCGGTCGCGGTCAGCACGCTGCAGCTCTGATTGGCAAACAATGCTAGTACTTGATCGCGGTCGCGTTGCTCCATGTCACCGTGTATAGCTTGCGCACTGATGCTATTGGCGTTCAAAAAGTCGGCCAGTTCCTGACACTGCTGGCGAGTGTGACAAAACGCGATACAGGGTTGTGGTCGATCGGCGGCGAGCAAACGTAACACGGCATCAAAGCGTTGCTTCTCTTCAATTTCGTAGAAGCGCTGAGTGATGGGATTGCTTGGGCTGGCATCGCTTATGGTGATCTGTTTCGGCTCGCGCATGAATTCGCTAGCCAATGATTTCAAACCTGACGGGTAGGTTGCAGAAAACAACAGGGTTTGGCGGCGTTTTGGCGTGTGACCGATGATCTCGCGGATAGGGTCGACAAAACCCATGTCGAGCATCCGGTCGGCTTCGTCTAGCACCAGGCAGTTAAGGTTGTCGAGGGTCAGAGTGCCGCGAGCCAAGTGATCCTGGATTCGACCGGGCGTGCCGACGATGACGTGTGCACCTTGTTCCAGCGAGGCGGCTTGCGGCCCAAAAGGAGTGCCACCGCATAGCGTAATAATTTTGATATTGGGCAGCCCGCGTGCCAGGTTACGCAAGGCTGTGGCCGTTTGCGTCGCCAGTTCGCGCGTAGGGCTCAGCACCAGTGCCTGGCAGCCAAAGAACTGCGGGTTTAGTGGGGTCAGCAGGCCGATACCGAAGGCGGCTGTCTTGCCGCTGCCGGTACGTGACTGGGCCAGCAGATCATTGCCCTGAAGTATCAGCGGCAGCGCTTCGGCTTGAATCGGCGTCATGCTCGCATAGCCCATTTGCTGCAGGGTATCGAGCATAGCCTGGGGCAGTTTTAGCGAGTCGAAGGTAGTCTGGGTCACGGGGCTGGCCTGAAGCGAAGAAAGGCCTTGCAGTGTATCAGATTGGGCTTGCTGGCCAGCAGCGCTATCAGCGCCGAATGCGTGTCTTGCGAAAGCCGCCATGGCTGATAAAGGAGCCGGTATCGCCGGTTGCCCAGTAACGAGTCGCGCGGTATAGCGCCTGCAATTTTGTAGTGTGGTAGCTGCGGGTCTTGCGATAGGCCCAGCGCCACCCGCGTGTAGGTGATTTCATGGTCAGACTGCCGTGTGTTGGTTGACTTGCTATGGCTTGGATGCTGTCAGAAAAACGTCTATCAGGCAGGTTTTATTCTATAATAGCCTCTTCCTTGACGCTTTCGATCCCTTGCCGCGCATCATACCCGGCTATTTGCGAGATGTGAAATGCTTCACAGAAATGACTTTTGAATGTGGTTTTATTCCGCAACGGTGGTGAGGTTGCGGCCAGCTTCTTTGGACTGGTAAAGCGCTTTGTCTGCGCGCTCAATCAACTCTTTGTAGCTTTCCATGCCATCCGTCAGGCGCGCGACGCCTAAGCTGATGGTGAAGGTCACGGGCGTACCCTGGTGGTCCAGCTGCTGACGCTCGACGCTTTGTCTGAGGCGCTCGGCAAATTGTTGAGCTCCTTCCAAAGGCGTGTCTGGCAGCAGCACAACAAACTCTTCGCCACCGTAACGTCCGCAAAAATCGGTTTCTCTGGCCAGCTGTTCGGTCAAGCGCGCAGTCGTGCGGATAACCTCATCACCGGCCTGATGGCCGAAGGTATCGTTGACCTTCTTGAAGTGGTCGATATCGAACATAACCAGGCAGACTTCGTTGTCATAGCGCTGGTGACGTGCGAACTCGTGCTCCAGGCAGCTTTCCCAGTAACGCCGATTGAGTAACCCGGTCAGGCCGTCACGCAGCGCTAACTCTCTCAGCTTAGTATTGGCAGACTCGAGTTGCCGTTTGTTTACAGCGACTCCGGTTACATCATAAATAATTAAACACACGTGATCGGTTTTGCCGGTACTGCTGCGCAGCGGCAAAATGGTGACATTCTGGTACATTTCATCGGCTAGCCCGGTGATCGGCTGGTAGCTTTTGAAGCGAAACAGGTTGGGCCGCTGCTCCCAGATGGTAAAAGCGCGGGTGCCTAACATGACCGAAGTTTCGACCTTTTGGGTAAACCAGGTTTGGTCTATTTCCTGAAACAGCTCGAACAATGAGCGCTGGTTGACCTCTGCCGAGCCTAAGCCGGAGTGGTTCTCCATAAAGCTGTTCCAAACCTCAATCTTATATTCACGGTCCATCACTACCACGCCCACATCGATGCTCTGGACGATGTCGAGCAGCCAGTGGAGTTCGTTGATGTCAAACTGAGCAGCCATGCGCCTTGCCTTTATTCAGTTGATCACGTGGTCAGTTGATCATGAAGTCGAGGGTTTCCCGTAGCCGAGGGACCGAGTCTTCGGTAAACAGCAGCAACAGGTCGAAATGAATCTCCAGGTCTTCCAGACCGTAGCTGATTTCCACAGCCAAGGTGCGCTTCCAGCGGCGTTGGTTGATGCGAATTAGGTCTTCAATAGGACAATGTTGGCCTAGCACCATCGGGTGCCCCTGTGACAGGGTGATGTTCAGCTGCTCAGACAGGCCGTTGAGGCAAGCGCCGATGATGATGCTGGCCAGATCCAGCAGCATTTCAAGTTGTGCGTTTTCATCTTCGCGCGCGTTCAGCAGTTGGGCTACGTCGCCAATCTCTGAGTCATGGAAGATCAACAACGCTTCTCCGGCAACGCCGCCGCCGATAAAGCCTTGGCAAATGGCAGACAATCGCTGCCCGCGCTGAGCGTCGGCCAGCGCCATGTGCAGCTCGCCGACTTCCAAAATATTGACGTTGGGTATGGGCAGCTTGATGAATAGATTGAGCACCCGCCCTAGCAGTTCGGCGGCACGCCCCATGGCAACATTGGATACTTCACGGAAGGCATCGCGGAAAGAAACGTTGGGCAGCGGAAATTCGCTTTCCCGGCCGTCTGTTGCAGGCGTAGTGAGCGGCACCTCGACACCCAGGGAATTCAGTGCTTCAGCTAATTGCATAGGGTCAGCTGGTTTCTTGATGAACGCGCGTGCGCCTAGCGCTTTGGCGCGGCGCACGGCTTCTTCCTGGACGTCGCCAGAAACCACTATAACTTCACACTCGAGCGCTTCTTCGCGCAGCGCCGCCAGCACGCCGAAACCATCAAGCTCGGGCATCGTCAAATCGAGCAAAACTATTTGCCCAGCGCCGGCGCGAATCGCCTCCAAACCCTCCAAGCCATTGGTGGCTTGCGTAATTCGAAACGGCCAATTTGCCGGCAGTGCTCGAATCAGCTGCTTGCGAGCCATATTGGAGTCGTCACATACCAGCAGTGGAATCGCGGTCACTTCAAGATCCTTGGCGCCATTTGTCTGTTATTCTGTGCTTTATTTTGTCAAGTAAAGGCAGATGGCTATTACTTAGACTATTTTGCAAGCATGACAAGATATTGACCTCTTGAGAAGACATTCGGCACAAATGCCAGAGTTTTTTCAGCCCCGATTCGCATATTGCCTACTTGAATGGATACTATTGGGTTGTTGTTTGTTCCGAAGTATGTTGCTGCGCCCGTTGCAAAGGGTGATTTAAAAGGAAAAAAATGGCCAAGCAACTCGAACAAAATCAAAGCCATCGCCGTTCCGTTTTGCGGGCGTTGTTGTGGCTCACATTTGTCTTTGGTCTTATCTTCGCTGGCTTGAATAGCTATCGCGGGATGTATTTGCTGGCGGGGCTGGAAGTGGCGTATGCATTTTTTGCGCTGAGCTTGCAGCGCGTTGTGCCGACCACCCGGCATCTGGTTGCCTGGACGGTCGCTTATCTAGTCCCTTTTTTCTGCATGATGGTATTTGCTTTATTGCTGCCAAAAACCTCTTTCACCGTGTTTGCATGGATTCAAACCATCCCCATCATTTCCTACCTGCTGCTGGGCCAGCGCGGCGGCCTATGGATGTCGTTGATCTTTGTTACCGCGGCGGTCATCGCCTTCAATGTGCGTTACATGACCGGCGAGAATTCGATGGACGCACTCATTGCCACCAACCTTGCCTTCAGTAGTTTTGCGGTAATGCTGTTTTCACATATCTATGAGCGCAGCCGCACGAGCAATGAGGCACGCTTGATTGAGCTAGCCGGCACTGACAACCTGACTGGCATCGCCAACCGCATGCGCCTGGGTGAAGAGTTCCTTCGCCTGCGCAGCCAGGCAGAGCGCAGTGGAATGGCGCTGTCCCTGGTGGTGGTGGATCTGGACATGTTCAAGCGAGTGAATGATCAATACGGACACGATATAGGGGATCAAGCCTTGCAGCATGCGGCTCATTTGCTATCTGGTCGCCTGCGTGGCTCTGACTTGGCTTGCCGGCTGGGTGGCGAAGAATTCGCCGTTCTGCTGCTCGGCGCGGATCACCATCAGGCCGCTAGCTTGGCAGATCAGCTGCGGCAGCAGTTGGCTGCCACGCCTTTGCAGCTGGCCGATGGCACTGCGTTGCAGATGAGCTTTAGTGGTGGCGTGGCGACCTTGAACGATGATGGGGCTGATCTGAGCGCCTTACTGAAAGTCGCCGACAAGCGCATGTATGATGCCAAAAGCGGCGGACGCAATCGGATTGTTGCTGCCACAAGCTCTTTCCCAGAAGCCGCTCCTGCAGCTGATTAACGCCCTCTCTGCACGCCTTCTCAATCTTTTGACGATCATCCTTCGCTGCCAACTACACTGATAACTCTAGAGTCCGGTCAGTGAGGAGGGCAGTGCCATGCATATTGGCGTTCCGAAAGAGATCAAAAATCATGAGTACCGCGTGGGGTTGACGCCTGAATCAGTGCGCGAGCTAGTGCGCCAGGGGCATCAAGTGTTTGTCGAGCACGATGCCGGCACGGCGATTGGCTACAATGATGCACTCTATCGCCAAGCTGGCGCGGAGCTGGTGACAGTGGAGGAGGTGTTTGCCCAAGCCGACTTGCTGGTCAAGGTCAAGGAGCCGCAGGCCGAAGAGCGCGCCCGTCTGCGCCCTGGTCAGATCCTGTTCACTTACTTGCATCTGGCGCCAGATCGCGCCCAGGCCGAAGACCTGCTGTCCAGCGGGGCCATCTGTATCGCCTATGAAACCGTAACTGATGCGCACGGACGCTTACCGCTGTTGGCGCCAATGTCCGAGGTGGCTGGGCGCATGGCCATTCAAGCTGGCGCCGGCTGTTTGGAGAAAGCCAAGGGTGGGCGAGGTGTGCTGCTCGGCGGCGTGCCGGGCGTACCCCGCGGTAAGGTGGTCATTCTGGGCGGTGGGGTGGTCGGCAGCAATGCGCTGGCAATGGCCGTTGGGCTAGGCGCTGATGTCACCGTGCTGGACAAGAACCCGGACGCACTCAGGCGCCTGGACGCGCAGTACGGCAATCGCATCAGTACCCTTTATTCGACTGGCGTGACGTTGGAAGAGCAATTGCTGGGCGCCGACCTGGTGATTGGCGCGGTATTGGTCCCGGGTGCTACCGCGCCCAAGTTGATCAGCGCCGAGATGGTGGCACGCATGCAGTCGGGTGCTGTATTGGTGGATGTGGCGATTGATCAGGGCGGTTGCGCCGAAACCTCAAGCCCCACTACCCATGATCAGCCCACCTATGTGGTTGACGAGGTAGTGCACTATTGCGTTGCTAACATGCCCGGTGCAGTCGCACGTACCTCAACTCAGGCGCTGAATAATGCAACCCTGCCCTTTGTCTTGGCGCTGGCAAATAAAGGCGTCAAGCAGGCGCTGAGCGAGGATCCGCATCTTGCGCAAGGCTTGAATCTTAGCGGGGGGATTTTGTGTAATTCCGAGGTGGCCGAAGCGCTCGGCTTGCCCTCTCAGTCGCTGTCTGAGGTCATCGGTGAATTACCGGGTTAACCTTTGTGCCTGGCAGCTCAAGGTCGTTCGGCGAGTTCGCGACGCAGGGCGGCAATGCGCTGATCTTTTTCGATCCATAGCTGACTGACCCACTGCTGAAATTGGTTGCGGTACTCAAGGTCAAGGCTGTAATCGCCGTCTATCAGCTGGGTGGGTAGAGTGCGACAACGGATATCCACGGTGATCCGTGTCACCTGTCCGCTAACCAGTTGCCAGAAGCCTGGCGGGCGCTCGTCGGGATAGACAATAGTGACATCTAGCACCGAGCGCATCTGCGCGCCGAGTGCGGCGACCACAAAGGCAATGCCGCCGGCTTTGGGCTTAAGCAGGTAGCGAAAGGGTGATTGCTGCTGCCGGTGCTTGCCTGGAGTGAAACGCGTACCTTCCAGGTAATTCACTACGGTGACCGGCAGCTGTTGAAATTTTTCGCAGGCGCGACGGGTAATTTCCAAGTCTTTACCCTGGTCTTCCGGGTGCTTGGCCAGATGGGCTTTGCTGTAGCGCTTCATGAAGGGGTAGTCGAGTGCCCAGAACGCCAAGCCGAGAAACGGTACCCAGATCAGCGCGCGTTTAAGAAAGAACTTGAAATAAGGCGTTTTGCGGTTGAAGGCGTTCACTAGGGCGGGGATATCCACCCAGGTCTGGTGATTGCTGATCACCAGATAAGATTGCTCGCTTGCCAGCGTGGTGTCGCAACGTACATCCCACTGAGTTGGTAGCAGCAGATGAAAGATGCGTTTATTGATCTCGGCCCAGGTTTCCGCGACCCACATCACTGCTTTGGAGCATCCGCGACGCAGATCCGCGTTTGGAATAAGCGCCTTGAGCAGTCCGAAGACCAACATCGGGCCAATGCCGATCAGGGTGTTCAGCAGAATCAGCAAACAGGTGAGTGAACCAGTCAACCAATGGGGCATAAATGCATGTCCGTTCGGCAGCGAAAAATCAAGAGTACCGGGTTTTGTTTACCGGATTCCAGTCTGATGGCTCTGGCAAATTCACCCTAACGGGTGATGTTGCCGTGGTGGTCGCGCTTCTATTGTCGAAGCGTGATTTTATTGGCATAAATTCGTTGGATTCCTGCGTCTGATGAACCGCCGCAGATTAGCTTCTGAATAATAATAAGAGGTTCCATGTCGCAGTTTGATGCATCGCCCGCGAGTCTGGCGACGGAAACCCTGGTGCTGGCCGAGCAAGCGCGCGTGGTGTCATGGACTACTCGCGTGTTGTTGGCTGCCGTCAGCGGCGTGATGATGTTTGCGCCATGGGTTAACCCGGTGTTGTTCTGGACCGGTTGGTTAGCCGGAGTACCCTTGCTCTACGCATTGCGTGATACGCGCTTGCCGGCCGCCTTTGCCCTTGGCTGGCTGGCGGGCGTGCTGTGTTTTGCTGGCGCCAGCCATTGGATGATCGATTTTATGATTCATCTCAAAGGCTTGTCTTGGCCGGTCAGTGCTATCTTGGCGGGGTTGTTCTGGCTGTATACCGGCTTGGCTTTGGGCTTTGCATGTTTGCTCTACCGCTGGTTGGCACTGCGTGTGCCAACTTGGGACCTGCTCACCTTTCCGTTGGTTATCGCTGTCGTTATGGCGATTTTCCCACAGCTTTTTGTTACCGACTTTGCCGAAGGGCAAGCGCGTTTTCTGGTTGCCCTGCAGGGGGTTGACCTGCTGGGTGCGCAGGGCTTGAATATCATCATGTTGCTGTTCAGTGGGCTGCTTTTTCAGCTGCTCCAAGCCTATTACAGTAACAGCCGCGGGGCTGGTATGGGCATGCTGGTGGCAGGCGCTGTATTGCTGTTGTGGTTTGCCTATGGGTTTTACGCATTGTCTTATTGGGATAACCAGGTACGCAGCTGGGATACCACGCGCATTGGCTTGGTGCAGCCCAATGACCCGCCGAGGCGTCGCATTCCAGCGCCGCGCGAAGGTTTTACCCGTGAGGCGCCGGAAGAGATGGTTGCCAGTCGCCGGCTGGCGAAAGCGGGTGCCCAATGGGTGGCCTGGCCTGAAGCGCGCTACAAGGGCTATTACGATATGTTCACCGTGCGCCATGGGTACGGCAAGGAGGTCACCAGCTGGGGCGTGCCGCTGTTCTTCCACGATGTGGAAAATCGCTGGGTTAACGCCGAGCAGGTCAGCTTCAATACGGTGGCTTGGTTGGATCACAATGGCCGGCTAGCCGGGCAGTACCGTAAGGTGCAACGCATGCCCTTTGGCGAATATCTGCCAGCCTTTTTTGAGTTGCCGGGGATCACCCAAGTAACCCGCATGTTCATGGGGGATTATCTGCGCCCGGTTGGCGCGGGTACTGAGCACGTGGAGTTCAGGGTAGGTGATATGCGGGTGATTCCCAAAGTCTGTTACGAGACGGCCTTTCCGCAGTTTGTGGCTGAGTCCATTGGGGCTGATTCAGCAGGTAAACTGTTGCTGTTTCTGTCGCAGGACAACTGGTTTGGCGAGACATCACAGCCGTTTCAGCATCGCGATATGTCGGTCCTGCGCGGGGTGGAGAATCGCGTACCCATGGTGCACTTGATCAACAATGGCCCGTCGGTAGCAATCGTACCCAGTGGGCGAGTGGTAGCCAGCACGCAGGCCTTCTCACGGGCGGAACGACTGGTGGATATACCCTTCTCTGCGAATGCGGGCGGCAGCTTCTACAGCCGCCATGCTGTGCTGGTGCAGCGGAGTCTTTATGCCGCTCTGGCGTTGTTATTGTTTTGGGGGTTGATAGCCGGGCGACGTTCGCACGCCGCCTGAGCTATTCACTACAGGTCGGCCGCATCAGAGGTTGCGGCTTACTGCCTTGGCTGCCAAGGCCAGCATCACATAGGCACAGCCATGCACCAGCATCTCAATCGCCACCAAGATGCCAATCAGCCATAACGCTGAGGCTGGCCACTGCAGGAAAATCATGCACGCCAGCAGTAACGAGATACCGCCGGCAAACACCAGCCAGCCCCAGTTGCTGCCGGTACCGCGCAGCTGCATGCCTAGCATGATGCGCACCAGGCCGATGGCAAAAAAGGCAGCGCCGAGCAACAGGGTAATGACGGCAGAACCGGCCAGTGGCTTGCTAATCAGCAGAAAACCACCGAGCAAGTAGAGTGCGCCCATAAGCCCGCTAATTAGGCGTCCTCCACTATTTTTGCTGCGGATAGCGTCAACCAGCTGCAGAGCGCCCCCGGCTAACAGCATGACGCCAAACAGAAATACCGTCGCGATGGTCAGGGTAACGCTCATGCCTAGACCAATCAGGCCTAGGACAATGAAGAGAATGCCCAAAGCCAGCAACCAGCCCCAATTGCGGCTAAGGTCACCGAGTAGAGCGGGAACGGCGGCTGTGCCGGTAGAGGAAGGCTCGACAGTCGGTTTCATAATGATGCTCCTTGGTTTGACATCCTATTGCGCTGCGGCCTTGTAGACAGTTTCTCCGGCTTTAATAGTTTCCAGCACCTTGACGCCCAACAACTGCTCACGATCCAGGGTGACTGGGTTATGCGACAACACGACCAAGTCGGCCAGCTTACCTTTCTCGATGGAGCCTTTGCTGCTCTCTTCGAAATGTTGGTAAGCCGGCCAGATGGTCATCGCTTTCAGAGCGGTCAGGGCATCCAGTCGTTCTTCCGGCCCGAGGATAATATTGCTGCGGGTCACCCGGTTAGTGGCGCTGTGCAGAATACGCATGGAGTTGGGATACACCACGGGGGCATCGGAGTGAATGCTGAATTTCATACCCGAACGGTAGACCGAGCCAGTTGGCGAAATGAACTTAGCCAGCTCCGGACCTGCGACTGACTGGCGATGCCAATCGCCCCAGTAAAAGGTGTGCATCGGGTAAAGCGAAGGGAATATGCCAAGCGTCGCCAGCTGCGGAATTTGATCGGGGCGCAGATACTGGCCGTGAATCAGAACGGTACGCCGGTCATCGACCTCGGGTATCTCGCGTTGCACGGTATCGGTCAGGCGGATCAGTTGGTCAATGGCCGCGTCGCCGTTGGCGTGCACCATCACCTGCCAACCGTTGGTATAGGCCATCTCCATCAACCTGCGCGCTTCGGCATCATTGGCAAACAGCGGCGCGCCGCTGTAGTCATCTGGCTCATGTTCTGGCGGCTGAAAGTACGGATGGGTGAACCAAGCGGTCTTGCCCTGTGGGGAGCCATCGAAGGTCAATTTGACGCCGCCAATACGGAAGTGGTCGGAATAGGTGCGCGACATCAACGGGCCGTCCAGCATCGGGTCTTCGAGGTTGGCGACCAGATCCGGGTAGGCCACCACGTCGACCTTGAAATAGCCGGCTTTGGCTGCCTGTGCCAAGCCATGCAGGCTGCCGGGTGAAGTACGGCCGTCCTGGATGGTAGTGAAGCCGTTGGCTAGATAGATCTGTTGGGCCTTGTTGAGCATGTCGATGCGCTGCTCAGGAGTGAACTCGGGCAGCAGTTTGATCAGCGCTGAAATATGCGCATTCTCAGCCATTAAACCGTTGGGTGTAACACCATCTTTCTCGCGGTAGATGGTGCCGCCTTCTGGGTTTGGTGTGTTGGCGTTGATGCCAAGGACTTCCAGCGCCTTAGTGTTGTACACGCCGAGATGGCCGGATTGGTGAATGGCCATGATCGGAATAGTCGTTGAGACTGCATCCAGTTCTGCTCGCGTGGGGTGGCGCTTTTCAAGCAGTTGCGAGTCGTCGTAGTTGAAACCGATCAACACGCCATAGTCCTGCGCACGGGTGCTGCTGGCCAGATACTGACGGAGTGCATCCTGCAGAGCAGCAATCGAGCTGCCGGGGCCATCAGGTGGCGGCAGCAAGTTGGCGGAAATAGCCTGCACGCCGACAAAGGAAAAATGACTGTGGGCGTCGACAAAACCGGGAATCAGAGTGTGCCCGTTTAGGTTGCGCAGTTCGGTTTCTGCACCACGAAAGTCGGCTTCCAGCATGGTCCGGGTGCCAACGCCGACGATGATGCCATTGTCTACCGCGACCGCATCCACGTTGGGGTAGGTATCGTCCATGGTCAGAATGGGGCCGCCATAAAAAATGATGTCGGCCGGATCTTCGACCGCGGCAATGGCACCGCTAGCAAGGCTGAGGGTGCTGATCAGGGTTGCCAGAGGCAGGTGGGCAAAACGGGGAATGACAGTCATGCGTGCTCCTTGTCGAAAAAACGTCAAATCCGATTGCTGTGGTCGGCGCAGCAGAGGGCTGCGCGCATGCAGCTGATGATTGTGACTCAGTGTAGACAAGGCTGGCAGGATAGGCAGAGAAATGCGCGGGCAGAAATGCCTGAATAGGCGGTTGAAATGGCCTTTTTAGTAGGTAGGCGCTTTTAGCGGCCGCTAAGCGAACTGGCCCGCGGTATAACCCGACGACCAGGCCCACTGGAAGTTGAAGCCGCCCAGATGGCCGGAAACATCCAACACCTCGCCGATGAAATACAGCCCAGGCTGGTTTTTAGCTTCCATGGTTTTCGAACTGATATCGTCGGTGTCGACGCCGCCGAGGGTCACTTCCGCAGTGCGATAGCCCTCGGTAGCTGAGGGCTTGAGCCGCCAAGCGTTGAGGCGCTGGCCAATCTCGCTGAGGCGGCGGTCGCTGAACTCGGCCAGTGCGGTGTCATCATCCTGCGGCCACCAGAGCTGCTGAAGCTCTGCCACCAGGCCTTTGGAAAGCTGCTGGCCAAGTCGGGTTTTCAGGCGGCTGCGTGGCTGCTCTTGCTTGGCCTGCAGCAGCCATTCGACGGCAGCAATACCGGGCAACAGATCAATGCTGATTTCATCACCCGGAGCCCAGTAGCTGGATATCTGCAGAATCGCCGGCCCACTGATACCTCGATGGGTAAATAGCATCGCCTCGCTGAACGACTGGCCGTTGCAACTTACCTCAATATCCAGCGCCAGGCCGGACAGGCGCTCGCAAAAAGGCTTCATGGCATCGCTGAACATGAAAGGCACCAGTCCAGCCTGGCGCGGCACCAGCTTCAGGCCAAACTGCTCGGCCAACTCATAGCCTATCCCCGAGCCACCGAGAGTGGGCACCGAGAGCGCACCAGTGGCGACCACTAACGCGTTGCAGTTCAGGCGTTGTGCGCGTCCGTCTTGCTCTAGATGCAGACGGTAGCGCAAAGGGCTGGCAGCATCATTTAGCGGCTCAAGCCGCTGCAGCTCGCACTGGGTGCGAATTTCGACCCCGGCGTTGATGCATTCGTCCTCGAGCATAGCGACGATCTGCTTGGCGGAATCTTTGCAGAACAACTGGCTATGTTTACGCTCCTCATAGTCAATGCCGTGCTGCGCGACCAATGCGATGAACTCCCACTGGTTGTAACGTTTGAGCGCGGATTTACAAAAGTGTGGGTTGCGCGACAAAAAATGGCTTGGCTCGACGAACTGGTTGGTGAAGTTACAGCGCCCGCCACCGGACATGAGTATCTTCTTGCCGATCTTGTTGGCCCGCTCTAATACCAGCACACGCCGACCACGCTGGGCCGCAGTAAAGGCGCAAAACAGGCCGGAGGCACCGGCGCCCAGTACTATCACGTCAAAGTCGGTAGAAGAGTTAGACACGGCTGACATCTATTTTGGGGTGGCTGGTTTGGCGCGGATTCTAGCATTGTTGTTGGTGTCGCGGCTGCGCCGGATCAGCTCATCGCCGCGAGTATGCTGCGGGTTCTTGCAGAGCCGATCGTAGAGCACCAAATTGACCGTGGCGGCGAGGTTGAGGCAACCCACCGTAGGTATGTAAACAACCGCATCGGCGCGATCAATCAGCGACTGCTCCAGAGTGCCGTCTTCAGGCCCAAACAGATAAAGCGCGCGCTCCGGGTGAACGAAGTCTGGCAGCGCTATGGCGCCTTCAACCAGTTCGATGCAGACCACCTGAATGGCGGGCGGTAAAGCGTCCAACATGCTCTCAACACGGGTGATCGGGATGTGCCGGCTGACCTGCTGGGTATCGGTGCTGTATCGCGCGGCGCGATCATGCCGTGTGCCGGTATAACGCACGGCATCGGCGCTAAAGCAGCCGGCAGCGCGCATCACGGCGCCCACGTTGGTAGGACTCTTTGGGTTACTCAGGCCAATCAGTACCTGGGGATCATTCATCTACTGTTCCATCTGCTGCGGGGCTAAATTGTCGCGCCGGGGCTGGGCAAGCGGCGAGCTGCGGGTAGAATACAGGCTTTCGCGCCCGCGCTCAGCGCGCTTGGGCGGATACCGCTTAATCAGGATGCCGTCATGCCGCAAGAACCCAGCGAAATCAAACACACAGACCCGTTGCACGGAATAACACTCAAGGCGATTGTCGAGGCGTTGGTTGAGCGGTTTGGCTGGGAGGAGCTGTCGCGGCGCATTCCCATCAACTGTTTTATCAGCCAGCCGAGCGTTAAATCCAGCCTGACATTCCTGCGTAAAACGCCCTGGGCGCGGACCAAAGTTGAGTCGCTGTACATCGAGTCGTTGCGCTAACAGGCTGATTAGCCCGCTGCGTCGGCAGGAACCCAGCCAAGCGTAATAGCGGCCAGCAGTAGGTAGCGGCCGCCCTTGGCCAGGGTCACAATCAAAACGAAACGCCACAAGGGTTCGCGCATTAACCCAGCAACTATGGTCAGCGGATCACCGATAAAGGGTGCCCAGCTCATCAACAGCGACCAGTAGCCCCAGCGGTGATAGGTAGCCTGCGCGCGGTGCAGTTGTTTGGGTTTTAACGGGAACCAGCGCTTGTGCTGCAGTTTCTCAATGTAGGTGCCCAGCACCCAGTTCAATACTGCGCCCAGCACGTTGCCGGCGGTGGCGACCAGCAACAGCATCGAGGTCGGGTAATGACCTTGCAGTAGCATGGCGACCAAGGCGAATTCTGATTGTGCAGGCAGCACGGTGGCGGCGCCAAATGCAATCAGAAAGAGTCCAGCGTAACTTGTTAGCTCCCACATGCGGCAGATTCCCGATTCAGTGCCGCCAGCATACCGGATTGCCTGAGGTTGCCGAGCTTCAGGCCACCGTCCACCGCAAGATGACCTGTGCTAGTGTCCCTAAAGCGACAAAATAGACGGTTTTCTAGCTGATTGCGCAAATTATTGCCGAATCTTTCACGCATGGGTTCACCCAAGCGGGCAAAGGGCGAATAATCGGCGGCTTTGCTAACTCCCTGACAGGAAAACTGCATGTCGGATTCATCGCTGGAAACCTATGCCCCCACTACGGAGGTGCCGGCCAAGGTAGCTTCCTGGCTGATTTTGTTGGCGCTGGCGATCGGCGGCTTTGCCATAGGCACCGGCGAATTCGTGATCATGGGTCTGATGCCGGATATGGCTGCTGACCTGCAAGTCAGCGAACCGCAGGTCGGCCACGTTATCAGTACTTACGCCATCGGCGTGATGGTAGGTGCGCCGGTGTTGGCGATTTTTGGCGCGCGCTTGCGCCGGCGTAATTTGTTGCTGCTGTTGATGGCTTTTTTTGCCGTCGGCAATGTGGGTAGCGCGCTGGCGCCGGGGTATCACAGCTTGATGGTGGCGCGTTTTATCGCGGGCCTGCCGCACGGTGCCTATTTTGGTGTTGCCGCCTTGGTAGCTGCGTCTTTGGTCGCGCCGAACAAACGTGCTGCCGCGGTCAGTCAGGTTATGCTGGGCCTGACCGTGGCCATTCTAATTGGTAACCCATTGGCAACCATGTTGGGGCAGTCGATCAGTTGGCGTTATGCCTTTGTCGCGGTGGCCGTGATCGCGCTGTTGACGATCGTGATGGTAGCGATCTTTGTACCGCTTGAAGCACAACACAAACCCAGCAATCCATTGACTGAGTTGCAGGCTTTTCGTCGGCCTCAGGTCTGGTTCGCGCTAGGTATTGGCGCCATTGGCTTTGCTGGTATGTTCTGCGTGTTCAGCTATTTGGCGATGACGCTGTTGGATGTCACCAAAGTGCCTCGCGCTATGGTGCCGCTGGCAATGGCGGCGTTTGGCGTGGGTGCGATTCTCGGTAATCTGGTGGGCGGCTGGTTGTTCGAGCGTCTGCAGTTTCGCGCAGTGGGTGTGGTACTGGTTTGGAGCACCGTAGTCCTGCTGCTGTTTCCGTTGGCGGCGCAGGCCATGTGGAGCATCCTGCTGGCCTCTGTGGCAGTGGGTAGCATGGTGGCGCTATCGCCGCCGTTGCAAACTCGTTTGATGGATGTGGCGGCTGATGCGCAGACGCTGGCGGCCTCGGCGCATCACGCCGCCTTCAACATCGCCAATGCGCTCGGACCTTGGCTTGGCGGCATGGCCATTGTTGCTGGTTTTGGTTGGACCTCGACCGGTTATGTGGGTGCTGCAACGGCGCTCGGCGGTCTGCTGCTTTACTGGCTGGCGCGTCGCCATGAGTCGCGGCATCCGTTGCACGGCGAGGCGTAGCAGGCTTTCGGCCTGACCGAGGCGCGGTTTTTGCAGGAGCAGGGTTACCCGACTAAGGTGATGTGCAGCCGGGATTTACTCTTTGTGCAAGGATATTGTCTATGCCGCTCCGCAACGCCGTGCAACTGATCTGCTATCCCAACCGTATTGGTAATAATCTCAAGGATCTGCACGCCACCCTTAACAAGCATCTGTCTGATGCCATTGGTGGCGTGCATATACTGCCGTTCTTTCCCTCGAATGCCGACGGCGGTTTTTCGCCACTGACGCACAAAGAAGTGGACCCGGAGTTTGGAGATTGGACAGATATTGAGCGGCTGGCAGCCGACTATGACCTGTGCTGCGATCTGACCGTCAATCACATCTCTGACGAGTCAGTAGAGTTTCTCGACTTTGTGGGTAAGGGCTTTGAGTCAAAGTATGCCGAGCTGTTTGTGCACGTTGAGCGCTTCGGTGAAATCACCCCGGATGATCTGGCCAAGATTCATATCCGTAAGGAGAAAGAACCCTTTCGCGACGTGACCTTTGCTGACGGCAGCACCGGGCGGGTCTGGTGTACTTTCACCGAACGGCAGATTGACCTGAATTACGAATCGCCGCTCACTTATGAGTTGATGGAAGACTACATCCGTTTTCTCACCGAGCGCGGCGTAAAACTGCTGCGTCTGGATGCCTTTGGCTACACCACCAAGCGCATCGGGACCAGTTGCTTTCTGGTTGAGCCAGATGTCTATCGTATCCTCGAATGGATCAACGACGTAGCGCTACGCCATGGTGCAGAGTGCCTCCCTGAGGTGCACGATCACACCAGTTTTCAATACGCCATCGGCCGGCGCAACATGCATCCTTACGGTTTCGCGCTGCCGCCGTTGATGCTCTATTCACTGCTGGATGCCAACAGTACCTACCTGAAAAACTGGTTGCGCATGTGCCCCCGCAACATGATCACCGTGCTGGATACGCACGACGGCATCTGCATTCCGGATGTCGAGGGCGTGCTGCCGGATGACAAGATTAAGGGTTTGATCGATAACATCAACGAGCGCAGCGCCGACCCAATCCTGCGTCGCTCGGCGGCCAGGGTGAACAGCGTAGGTGCCATCTATCAGCTCACCTGTACCTTCTACGATGCATTGATGCAGAACGACGACGCCTACATCGCCGCACGCGCAATCCAGTTTTTTTGCCCCGGCATTCCGCAAGTGTATTACGTCGGTTTGCTGGCAGGCTGTAACGATGAAGAGCTGATGCGTGAAAGTGGTGAGCTACGCGATATTAATCGCCACTATTACAGTTTGTCAGAGGTGGATGACGCGATAGAGCAACCGGTGGTTCAACGGCTGTTGAAATTGATGCGTTTTCGTAGCAATTACCCAGCCTTCGATGGCCGCTTCGAACTGAACTATTCCAACGATAGCAGCGTCGCCATGGCCTGGCGGCATGGCGAACACTACTGCCACCTGACAGTGGACCTGCGTTTCAAAACAGTGCGAATCCGCTATCGGGACGAACATGACTTAAGCGAGCAGAGCCTGGTTGGTTGATCGGCGGGTTAAAGGTTGTTGAGTCGATCTGATTCGATATTAGCGGGGCGTGCATAGGCGCGTTCGACGTAGCGCTCAAAGACCGAGCGCTTTTCAATGCTCTCAAACATCATGCCCCAGCCAAGCTGAGACGCAATATACACATCGGCAGCGGTGAACAGTTCGCCGCACAGCCAAGGGCCGACCTGCAGGGCGCTCTCTATGGCATTGAGGACGTCAGCATAGCTGCCAAACCCGGCCATCTGGCTGCGGCCTTCAGGCACTTCCCAGCCTAGGGACTTTGCCGTTACGGCGGTTTCCAAGGGTCCGGCGGCGAAAAACAACCAGCGCAAATAGGTGGCGCGGCGCGGATCGTCCACCGCTGGTGCCAGGTGGTTTGCCGGGAATCGATCGGCTAGATAGGCGCAAATGGCCGCACACTCGGTCACCACCACGGAGCCGTGTACCAGCGCGGGTACCTTGCCCATCGGATTGATTACCAGGTAATCGGGGCTCTTCATTTGCTCGCCATATTCGAGCCATACGGTTTCGTATGGCGTGCCGGTCTCTTCCAGCATCCAGTGGGCGATGCGCCCGCGTGATTGTGGGTTGGTGTAGAGCGTCAGGCTGGTCATGGATTGGCTCCTGGCAGAGTGTCGAGTTAAACCAGCATAGACCGTTCTTGCGGTTTTTCTTTAAGCCGCGAGTATTTGCCACAGACCTATGCAGCTGATTACCAACAGGGTAATGCCCAGCATGCGAAAGAACTTGCTGGTCTCACCTTTGAGCATATGGTCGTGGAAGCGCAGGCCGATGAAATGACCCACTGTGACGCAGGGCAGCAACCACAGATGGTGGATCAGCTGCAGGTCGACTTCGGCGTAGATGAAGGCAGCCATCTTGATGGCAACCAGAATGAACCAGAGCGCGAACAGGGTATCCCGCAGTTTCTCTTTGGCCACATGTTGCGCCGCTACGGCGATGATCAGCGGCGCACCGATTAATGAGGTACCGCTGACGTAACCGCCGAGCATCAGAAACAGGGTATCCACGACCTTGCTGTTGCTGCGAAAGGGTCGGTTGAGAATGTAGGAGACTGAATAGGCGCCGACAATGCAGAAAATGATGATGCTCATCACACTGGCTGGCAGGGTCAGCAAGCCCAGCACGCCGATCATTTTCGGCACTATCATAATGCCCAGCATGCGCCACAGGTAACGCCAGTCCACGGTGCTTTCGCGCGCCTGGCCATCGGTTTGGGGCGCACGCTTGCGGTTGTTCATGAAAATAGTGAGCGAAGAGAATATCAGTAGATGCGCTGCAATCAGCGGCAGAAATACCAGCGGATCGTTGTCTACCAACAGCAAAAAGGGCAGCGAGAGTACTGCGCCGCCAAAACCCAGACCTGAGCGCACAAACCCGCTCCAGACGAAAATCAGACCAATCAAGGCGAGTTGGTACAGCGACAGATCAGACATGAGGCTCCGCGGCAGAGATGCAGGATAGGCGCGCAGTTTAACGGTCGGGTAGGGCCGGCAACAATGGCTGGCACTGCAACACACCGGTGCGACAGCTGTTAGCGGCAGTAGCCGAAGTTGCGGTTGTCGAGATGAAAATGATTGGCGTGTGGGGCGTTGTAGTCTGGACCCAGAACGGTGCCGAAGTAATCGCAGGCGGCGTCGTGAGCCTCGTGCAGAAATAGCGATTTGTTGGCGGCCGCTTGGTTGCTCCAGTCCTTGAGTACGCTGACCTGCACGCCGCTGCGGGTAGTAAAACCAGCCACATCGAAAGCGGCTGCGCTGGCGTGCTCGCTGCGCCGCGCATTTTCGCGGTGATAAATGTTGCGGCAGGCAAAGGTGCCGAAGTGCTCGATCCGGGCCAGGGGAGAGCCCAGGTGTTGCTCGGCTAAGGGCTGCAAGCGCTGGCGCTCAAACATCAACCAACTGACTGCGACCGGGCAGGTTAACGTGAAGGGCGCATTGAAGCCCACACTGGTCCGCTCTATACGCACCACATTGCTCAGTGGGCAGCCTTTAACGGGAGTGTAATCCGCTAGGGGCGTGTGCTTTAGGGAGTCGTCGGCAGCACTATCAAGCAATGCGAGGCACTCTTGAGGCGAGTTTCGTAACTGCTGCAGTTTCCAGCGAGTGACCGGTGTGACGGGGTCATTCAAGCTGAGTGGTGTGCGCGGGTTCCACTCGGGAGGAAGGCTCCACCATGGTTGCAGTAATGCGAACAGGATTAGCAGCAGTAGCAGGCACAAAAAGGCATTAAAACCAGATTGGAACAGGCGCATGCCTTAGTCGCTCCGGTGCAACGCCAGATCGGTTTGGCTAAATAATTGGAATTCATCGGCCTGCTCAGCGTAATCCCAGCGCTCTACGCAGCACTCATGTAGCCCCTCATGGCACTCATGGCGTATCAGGTTTACCGAGTTGGGAATACTGCCACGTACTCGTTGCGATACCGCAGTGCCTGCTTGCGCCGTCCAGCCGGTGCGGGGGCTGTGTTGCCCGGTCAGAGGGCGTATGTAAGGCAGATGAATATGCCCGGCAAGCAGCAAATCGAGCCCCGCATCCACCCATTCCGGAATCGCCTGCGCTCGGCCGATCAGCAGGTTGGACTGGTCTGATTCCTCGATGGCACGTACCGGATGGTGCTGCATGACAATACGCAGTTGTCCCGGTTTCGCCTGTCTCAGGCGCTGTGCAACCCGGGCTATCTGCGCTTCTGTTACCTCGCCGTTTTTGTGCCGCGCCGGTTTGGTTGAATTGACGCAGACCACCAGTAGCTGCTCTGTCTCCAGCACCGGTTCCAGCTCCTGTCCAAACTCCCGGGCGTAATTACGATAGGGATAAAACAGCCGGGCGAACACATTAATGATCAACGGAATGTCATGATTGCCGGGTACGGTCAGCACCGGCGCGGGCAACTGGTCGGTGAAGGCGCGCGCGGCGGCGAACTGGCTAGGTCGAGCACGTTGCGTGATGTCGCCGCTGAGCAGAATGTGATCAGGCTGGTGTTGCTGTGCCAGGCGCATCAGCGCGGCGGGAACCTTACTTTGCTCGGTGCCAAAATGCGGGTCTGAAATATGCAGTAAACACGTCATGCGCGCTCCCGTTGTGCGTCGTCGCGAGGCACCAGCAACGGCAAGTATTCTTCAGGCACGCGAAACTCTAGCGGCGCACGCAACCAGAATATTTCGCCATCCATTGCCACTTTGATGCGTTTGCGGGCTGGGCCCAAGCGTACTGTCATCTTCTTAAAGCCGAAGCTGATTAGATTATCCGCTTCACCCATGCGGCTGAGCAGCCCACGCGCGACAAGCCCGTAGAGTGCGAGAGTACTGAGTGGTTTGGCGGTCATCGCGACCAGATGATCGCGCTGTAGCTCGACCTCCTCATGCACGCCAATATGCTCGAGTTGCAGCGAATTGTTACCCACGACGATCGTCTGGGTTCGCAAAGTACGGGTTTTGCCTTCAAAATCGAGCTGCACCGAAAGCTGGCGATGGGCACGAAACAGCGTGACCATGGCCGACCATAGTGCCACCCAGCGACTGCGACCGTAGCGCTGCTTATAACTCTCCCGGTCTTCCAGCAGCGTGGGATACAAACCCAGGCTGGCGTTCACCAAAAATACCTTGTCGTTGAGCATGCCGACCTGCACCGGCTGGATTACCGCGTCGAGCATGCAGCGGGTAGCGGTTTCCGTATCCTGCGAAATGCCATAGGTACGACCGAAATAATTGAAAGTACCTTGCGGCAAAATAGCAAACGGCAGGCCGGTACCCAGCACCGCGTTGCTAACGGCATTTAGAGTGCCGTCACCGCCAGCAGCAACCACTACGCCTCGATTGGCTTTGGCTAGCTCCACGGCTTGTTGTGCTGCTGCAGCCAAGCCGTCACCCCCTTTGACTTTGAGCAGCTTGAATTGACGGCCCGCAGCATTCAGCACTTTGCTGATACTGTCTTGCACCTCGTCACCTTGGTGCTTACCGGAGCCCGTATTGAGCACTATGTAGAAGGTTTCATCACCGCGCAGTTCGGGCTGTGGATTGGTGGAACGGGGGACTGCAGATGTTTTCGGCATTCCATTACCCTGAGTGAGATGAGATCGTCGGGCTGCTGGAAGTGGTTGATCCGCGCGAGCCTGAACAAAAGTGGAATTTGTTCCTGTTTAGGCGCTGGCGGTCGGTTATGGTTCCCTGCGAGTTTGGCGTATTGGAATCGGTAAGCGTGTTTTACATCAGCTCATACGTGTTTGTTGGTGTGACTGCAGGGGCATTGCTATTGATGCTTCTGAAAAAGCGGTCTGGTGGCCATTGCCGCCACTTTGTTTAACACGATACATGGCTTGATCGGCTTGTTTAATTAGTTGCTGGGCATCGTCGGCATGCTCTGGATACTGTGCAACGCCGACACTCGCACCGCCGCTAATGCGGGTCCCGTCCAATTGATAGGTTTGCCCGAGCGCAAGGCAAACCTTGCTGGCGATAGCTTCTGCACTGGTGCTGCGCTGCACGTTTTCCAGCAGTATCACGAACTCATCGCCGCCCATCCGGGCGACGGTGTCGCAAGCGCGTACGCAACCCGCTAATCGCTCGGCCGCCTCCCGCAGTAGTTGGTCGCCCATATCGTGCCCAAGACTGTCGTTGACCTGCTTGAAGTTATCCATATCCAGATAAAGCAGGGCGATGCTGTGCCTGTCGCGTTGGGCCCGCGCCAAGGCAACACCCAATCGGTCGAGCAGCAAGGCGCGGTTGGGTAGGCCGGTCAGTTGGTCGTAATGAGACTGAAATTGCAGCCGCGATTGCAGTTGCGAGCGCTGTATGGCGGCCGTGATTTGGGTGGACACGTATTGCAAAAGATCCAGATCACGGGTGTTGTAATAAGGGCCGTTTGGATCACCCTGCAGCAGCAGGGCACCTAGCACGCTGCCCTGTGCCATCAAGGGTACTCCGAGCCAATTCAGTGGCGTAGCGGTGGAGCCTAAATCAACGGGATGTTCCACTTGTTGTGCGGGGGTAAGTAGTAATGGCTGGGCACTGTTCAATATACGCGCGCTCAGTAAAACGGGATCTTGATTATCTGAGGTTAAGTCGCATGCGCTTTCCTGCTCACAGTAAGGAAAATCGAGCGTGGCTGTGCTCGCGTTGTAAAGAGCGATGCTGAACAGCTGAACAGGCAGCAGGTCGCGCACAATATGATGAATCCGTTGAAACAGGACGGTCAGGTCGCCAACCTGATTGGCTGCCTCAGAAATCGCGTACACCGCAGCACGCATGGCTTCAGCGTGGCGTTGTTCGGTCACGTCACGGGCAACGGCGATGCGTAACTGGTCCGCCTCAGACCAGCGGGCAGACCACATGATATGTGCTATCTGACCGTCTTTTCGCACGTAGCGGTTCTCGAAGTGGGTGATCTGCTCGCCGCGCATTACGCGCTCTGCGGTAGCCGATGTTGCAGCCACATCGTCGTCGTGAACCAATTCAAGCATCACCCGGCCAGCTAACTCTTCACTGGTGTAGCCAAAAACACGTTCGCAAGCAGCACTGGCGTAGACGAAGCGGCCATCAGCACTGACCATACACACGGCGTCCAGCAGCAAATCCAGTGCATTGATCGGGGGAGATGAGGGAATGTCGCTTTTCATGCGGGATACCCTTATGGGACGTGTGGCCTTACCGGAGTGCAGTAGGGCGGTATCCGGTAGAATGCGGCCTTTATGATGGCATTTTAGTTGTTAGGTCGCACTCTGTCCGTTTTTCTTGGATTTTATCGGTGGTGAGGGCGGCCGCGTGTGCTTGAATGAATAAAAGGTCGAAGTGATGGGGGCCGAGCGGCGATGACAATGTACAACAAGAGTGCGGTGGGTAGATTTGTGGCAGGCAAGAGCCAGGGTTATCAGTTACTTATCTACCTGTCGCTGATGGCGCTGCTGGTGTTTGGTGCCTCGCTGTTCGGCGTGCTCACTCGTCCATTTGGTTTTATGGCCGCTTTTTGGCCGGCCAATGCCTTGCTGTTAGGCCTTATGTTACGCATACCTCTGCTTGTCCACCCGATGGGCTGGCTGGTGGCGCTGCTGGCTTATATGGCACCTGACCTGATGTTCGGTGGGCAGCCGTTGCTGGCATTTTCCTTGGCTTTTACCAATCTGGTCTTTGTCGCGGTGGGTGTGCTCTTGTATCGACGGTTCGGCCCGGATATACCGACGCTGGATACGCCAGCGTCGGTTCTACAATTGTTGGTGGTGTGTATTGTCGCGGCCTTTTGCAGCACGGTATCGGGCCTGACTTTGGTGCGCTGGTGCGCGCCGGACTGGTTCGCCAGTGGTGTTGGGCATATGGCCGCATTTTGGTTTACCTCCGAATTGGTCAACGGGATTTTGATTCTGCCGTTGATGCTTACTCGTTTTGAGCGCCGAGCAGACAACGCCAAGCCCACAGAGAGGAGTGATCTGCTATTTCACCTGCTCCCGGCTGCGACACTCTGTGTTTCAGTGGCATTGGCGGCTATATGGAATGGGCCTGGCTCAATTGGGGTGCCTGTACCGGCATTGCTATGGTGCGCTTTGCAATACTCGACCAGGGCGACCGTGATGCTAACGGCACTGGCCAGCTTGGTCATGATGTCCAGTATTAGTGTCACCCTTCAAGGTTTGGAGCAGTCAGATGCACACATGGATGCGATTATCTCGATTCGCCTGGGCATCGCTCTGGTAGCTTTGGGGCCTTTGACGGTCGCCTGCGTGAACGGCGCCCGCAACGAGTTGTTACAGCGTTTTGAGTACCTGGCCAGCCACGATCACCTCACTGCGGTATTGGATCGTGGTGGTTTTTTTGCTCGAGGTCAGCACCTGCTTGAAAATGCGAGCAGCGGCAGCTCATCCGTGGCGGTAATGGTACTGGATATCGATCATTTCAAAGCGGTCAATGACAACCATGGTCACGCGGTAGGTGACGAGGTGCTGCGCGGCTTTGCACGGGTAATTGGCGGCACCCTGCGTGACGGCGATGTGTTTGGTCGTACCGGAGGTGAAGAGTTTGCGGTTATTTTTGAGGGGATCAATCGAGAGATCGCCATGGGGCTGGCTCAGCGCATGTTGGCCGCAGTAGCCGAGTTAAAAACCCCGGTAGCCAACGATCAAACGCTGCAGGTGACCGTTAGCATAGGCATGGCTTGGCACGCGCAAGCGCCCTTAAACGAGTTGGATGATTTGCTGGCTGAGGCCGACAAAGCGTTATATAGGGCTAAGGCGGCGGGGCGAAACCGTGTAGAGGTTGCTGAGCTTAGCCAGGCTGCTGCGGTTTAGACAGTGCGGTAAACGCTACCCGTAGCAAAATCGGCAACACAATGCCCAGGCAGGCTGCGACCAGCACATCGGTTGGCCAATGCACGCCTAGAACCAGCCGCGAGGCAGCCACCAATAAGATCCATAAACCGGCCAGCAAAACAGCCGGGCGCCGGGAGGCGGGCCACAGCTGCGCAGCGCACAGCGCCAGTGCGGTGGCGCAGGCCGCGGTGCCCAGCGTGTGGCCGCTGGGAAAGCTGTAACCCCAATACCAGTCGGTCTCCCAGAGTGCCGGACGGTCGCGGGCGATTCCCAGTTTGATGCTGTAAACCAACAGTCCTCCGCCGATCATTGATACCGATAACAGCAGTGCTTCGCGGTAATGGCGCGCCAGCAGCAGTATGGCTGTTAACAGCACGCCCAGGATGGTAAGGAATCTGGATGACCCGCTCAGGGTAATCCACTGGAACGCACTGACTGTGGCAGGGGAGGTGTGCTGGTGAATGTACTCCAGAATGGCGATATCCATCTCACTGGTATGCCCGCCGAGCACTTCCTGGCTGACCTTTATGGCGATCACCAATAGCGTGAACACCAGCAAAATGACTGCGCGCCGTTCTTGCAGTTTGCTGTGCCAGTTGGGGCGTCGGCGTCTGGCGTAGCTCAGGAGGCTTAGGTAAATCAGCGTAATGCTGAGCAGCATCACGCCGAGGTCGATCAGGGTGTGGATCAGCATGTGGGTCCTATGAGGTGGGACTTTTGCAAGACGGCAATACTAGCCTATTGGATAGGCGCATGCCGCTTTGGTGTCATTGTGGTTTGCTCTGTTTGGCCTGAAAGCCTTTCGGTGGATCCTGATGGGGGATTTGCAAAGAGTGTACAAAGTGGCCGTATCGCAAAAAATGCAAAGTCTGCGCTATCACCTGCTCGTCCTGCATCATGAACGGGTGGGTGACCGGCAACGTGATGTGATCGCTCATGCCTTTCAGCTTGGTACTTGCCACCGAGACCTTACCGTCATCCGGGTTGGGTAGCATGGTTGAGAGAACGAGGTTGATGCTCTGGGTGCCGGCTATGATGCCGACGCTGAAATCTGCCTGCCCAAGCTGTTGCGGTATATCCTTCGCTTCGGTGCCAAGTTCCAGCCCCGCTGGGCCATTGAGCCAAGTGAAGCCGGGAATCTCGCTGAGGGCATCAACCACTTCGCTGCCCTGATTGGGTGGCCCAAGCATGACCACACGGCCCAGCTGCGGCAACTCGTGCTTCTGAAGGTAGTAGCGCACTAGAATGCCTCCCAAGGAATGCGTCACGAAGTGCCGCGTGCTCTCCGGCGCGCAGGCTTCCAGTGCCGGGGTAATGGCCATGTCGCTGAGCTCTGCCACTGGGTACTGGCGGGAAGGGTAATTACGATTGACTACTTGATAGCCCGCTTCACCCAGCGTTCTTTGCAGGTCTTCCATCGAGTGGCTGGTGCGGGCCAGGCCGTGCAGCAGGACTACGCATTCGCTGGCGTGAGCCGTTACTGCGGTGAAGGCCAAAAGTAGAGCCGCTAAGAGCAGGCTAGAACTAACGCGACGGCGGTGCGAACGTGGCTCAGTTAACTGGCTTTTCGGCATACATTGCCTTGTCTGCGTAGTTGAACAGGAGGCTGGCGTTGGCGGCATCGTCCGGATAGAAGGCCGAGCCGATGCTGACGCCGACGCTGACCGATTCGCCGGTGTCCAGAACAATAGGTGAGCACACAGCTTGGCGTATCTTGGCGTGCAATGTGGGTATGTCAGCGGGGTCTTTTAGCGATTCCAATACCAGTACAAACTCATCGCCGCCCATACGCGCAACTACATCATTGGTGCGCACGACTGCGATCAGACGCTTGGCTATTTCGACCAATACCTGATCGCCGGCGGTGTGCCCCCACTGGTCGTTAATGCTCTTGAATCTGTCGAGGTCGGCCACTAGTAGGGCGAAACGGGAATGGCTTCTGTCTGCTCTTGCTTGCGCGTCGACCAACCGCTCTGCCAGCAATGCACGGTTCGCCAGTCCGGTTAGGGCGTCATGTTTTGCCTGCTGCTCCAGTAGTTGCTGGCTTTGTTGCAGCTGTCGGTTGGTTTGTTCGAGTTCAAGCGTACGCTCTGCGACACGCGCTTCGAGCAGGCGCTCGCTCTCACGCACGTTTTCCAGCATCTGTTGGCGAATCTGCAGCGCTTGTGCCTGCGCTTGATCACGCGCCCGCTGGATGTCGTTGATGCGGTCTGCCAGGGCCAGTGAGAGTAAAAGCATTTCTAAACCCGAGCCAATGGCCAGGGCATTGGAAGTCAGCAAATTCGAGGGCAGCAGGCCGAGGTTGTGTAATGAAATCACAGTGACACCGGACAGAAAAGAAATCCATGCCAGCACAAAGAAGCGCGCGCCGGGTTCGCGAAAATAGAGGCTTACGGCACCTAGAAAAAAAGCGCTGGCAGCAAATAGCAGCGAAATAACGTTCACCGCAATAGCGGCTAAGTGGTACGACCAAAAGAGCACGCAAATGAAGGTGGCCGCGTAAGCGCAGCTGATCACTGGCATCAACCATTGCAGCCGCAAGCGCCGGGGCGTGTCGGCCAGAAAGCGTTGCACGAACATGGCGCCAAAAAAGCCTGCGGCGGAAACGGCGGTAGTCGGGGCCAAGTTGGTCAGCCAGGCGTTGTGCGGCCAGATAAATTGCCCCACCAGCCCGGAAAGCCCGGCCTGCCCGATGGCCAGACAGCTGATGAAGGCGACGTAGATCAAATACAGCGGATCGCGCAACGACAGGTAAAGAAACAGGTTGTACACCAGCAGTGCCAGCATTAAACCGTAGTAGATACTCAACATTGAATAGCTGAACTGATCCTCGTGCCACAGGGCCGCCGGCTGCCATAGGCTCACAGGGGCAGCTAGCGTACCTTCGGATGCAATACTCAGGTACAGGGTGTAGTGGCTGTTGGGCTCAAACTGCAGCTCAAAAACATGGTTGCGATGCTTGATGGGTTTGTCATCAAATGCGATGTGGTCGCCGGAGTGCTGATGCAAGAAGGGCTCTGCGTCACGTGCGAGGTAGAGGTCCACGTCGTCCAGTGAGGCATGGGCGACTTCAAGTAGCCAGCGTGAAGGTGACGTAGTAGTGGTATCGAGCTCAACGCGTAGCCAGATTTGTGCATCGGTTAAGCCGAAGTTGCTCGCTGTAGGGCTGTCGCGGGGTGGTTCAAATGCCTGCTGCGCATAGGCCTGCCGCACTTCCTGCAGGTCAGCCGGGCCGCCTTGATGCTGATAAATCGACAGCTCAGGCGAGAGATTGATATGGTCGGCAGAGCTCAGCTGGTACGCCTGGGCGCCAGCACTCGACATGGCTAGCAGGCAACCAGCCAGCAGCAGCCAAACCTTGAGCAGACTGTTGCTCCGGTCGGATATCCAGGTTCTTTGCCGTCTATTGCTGGTCATCTGCAGTCAAGCTTCCAGGTTGCCGCGCGGCAGATAGATGCGCTGAATTCCGAGTGTAACGGAGTGTAAGCAGGCTGGCTAAGTAATATGACGCGACAAATGCTTAGAAGGTAAAGGTTTCCTGCCCGCCGGTGGGCTCCAATACTGCCGGAGCGGTAGGGATAGGCTTGCTGGGGGCTGGCGGCGCAACGGGCTCTGGTATCGGTTCGCTTACAGCATACTGGCGTAAGGTATCGCCCCAGAGAGTGCCCACTTCACCGATAAAGTGTTTAAAACTGGCGGCTTCTGACTCGGTCCGCGCGCGGTCGACTGCATCCGCACTGTCCCAAAGGGTTGTGCGTTGCACGTTGCGTTCGGTGGCCTCGGCTACGCCATAGGTATAACCGGTGCGCACATCGACTAACAAACCAGAAGTGGTTGAGGAAACAAAAGCTTGTTTGCTAGGCAGAAAGCCCAAGGTTATCGCAGTCAGCGGGCCAAGCGCTTTCCCTTCGACGTGGAAAGCCGTGTCTATAGAGTAGATCAGCAGCATATCCGCCTTCAGGCGTGCGGCGGACAGGCGCAGGTCCTTGATAGTGTCGAGCTGCTCTGGCAGTAACAAACGACCCACGGGGGCTACGCCGGCAACCATGTCCATGCTTGCCAGTTGGCTGAATTCGGCTTCGTCTTCGATGTCGCGTGTGGTCACCACGCTGTAGCGGCCGCTACCGTAACTGTCGTTGGTGCGCGAGCTGTAACCCGATGACTGTACCCGCGCTACCGCAAGGCGGGCAGGAAACTTGGCAGCAGGTTCAACGGCCATAAGCTCGGCAATGTCGCCTTCGCCCAGAGAGGGGATATTTACCCCGCCAGCGGGGGTGGTGTAAGTGGCACAGCCCTGAACGACGGCAAGGCATAGCAGCAAAATAAAATGGGATAGTGAACGGGGCATGCTGTAGATCCTGATAATAGTGCTAGCCTCGGCGCGCGAGTGGGCGGCGCGCTCTGGGCATGGAACTGAGTAAAAGTGTGCAAAGGCGCCCTGGAACGGGACCTGCATTCGATCGCCGGACCAGTGTCTCGTGTCGGGCTCGAATCCGCGTAGGCGAATCTTATCCTGTTGCTCTGCGGGCTACAAAGGGAGAGTGGCTTGTGTGTTGCGAAACAGTCGATCGAGCACTTGCTTTCCTAATGTATCGGCAGCGTCCCGACCGGCTATGTGCGCGGTGAGTTTGAGCAGTTTTCCGCCTTACTTATCAGCGTGAGCAGCCCGCCGAACCAAAGCAAAAAGCCAGCGCTTTCGCACATGCCGCTAAAAGTGCTTCGAATGCCTTTGGTTGCCAAGCTACTTTCTGTCTCGGTGCGAATACCAATCAAGGTAATGCCGCCCTGGTTCATCACGAGCAGTCCTGAGAGGTCTCTCGCAAAACCTTAATGCAGCGATTTGCTGGTCAGTTGGAAAGAGTCGATGAAGCCTTCAATGCGCTCTTCTGCACCCTGGGTCGCGCCGGGTTGATTGGGCTGCGGACGGTTAATCCAGATAAACGCCGCGTTGTCGCCGCGCTCCAGGTAGTAATAGCTGTGCCAGATATCAACCGCCTCTGCATTGAGACCGAGCGCGCTGCGCTGTGGGATATGTTGACCAAAAGTGGCGCTGGTTGCGGTGACGCCGCTGACTTCGTGGTCTTGCAGGGTGATGGGCTCCAGGGTGGTTTCGTAGCGTTCTTCAAACAGCTTGAAATATTGCGCGGTGGCTTGGCGGTATAGCTCGCCTTCGGCTGGCAGGTCGCCCTTGAACAGATGCACGCGATAAACCTCGACCGGCGCAGCGGCTGAGGTGAACTGCACTTGGCTTTCGCTGATATCCAATGATTCGGCAATGTGCATGTTGCGGTAGGCTTCGCTGCCCGGGCGGAACGGGGTATCGACGCTGAAGCTGCCGTCGGCGGCGCGATAGTGCCCGTTGTGCAGCTCGCCGCTGATCAGGCTGTTGGCAATCTCGTCACTCCCGCTTTGACTGTCATCGCTATGCTGCTGGTTGGCGCAAGCGCTCAGCAGTAAGGTAAGAGAACATACAGTGAGCAAGCGTTGGCAGGTTGTTGCACGTTGTATAAAGGACATAAGCGGGCCATTGTTGATGGGTCGAAAGGGTGTGCTTCTGCAGAGCAGTTTACCGCTGATACGGCTTTGAGCCAGAGTTGAGCAATAGTATAGCTGGCTCCACGGCTGCCTTTTACCGGCGGACTGCGTACACTTCTGCGCAGAAACAGAGCACAGAGGTGCAAGTATGGCGATTCTATTCGAGATTGAGCAGCGCGACCCGGTTATCTATCGTCGGCAGACGCGTAAAAGCACCTTTGTAGTCATCGGTCTGTTTGCGTTGCTGGCGATGGCGTTGTCGACCCTTTTGGTTGCTTTGTTTGGCCAGCCTGATGTCAGCAACTTTCGCTGGAACCTGGCAGGAGTGCTGTTGGGTGCGACGCTGACGGTACTCATCGTACGTTATGCTTTTTGGCAGCAGGCATTTATGCGCCCAGCCGCTTACGGCTGGGGCTTAAAACGTAGCTTAATGCGTATTACCAATGTTATGCATCAAGTTAAGGATGAGGTCGCGCGCGGCAATCCAGAGGCGCAGAAGCTGTTGCGCTTCTATCATCTTGGATTGCTGGAAATGCACCAGCTAGATGGTAATACTAGCGCGTTGGACGACCTGGTTGCCGAGCGTGAGCAGCTGCTCACGACCCTGCAAGGGCAAGGCCTTGAGCCAGAGCAGTACCAATTGCACAGCGAGTGGCTGGAGGCGATAAAAGCGGCAAAAGCTAAAGTGTAAACACCACGCGACCTGCGAGGCTGTTGTCGGTCCACACGGTCTCTACTTGCGCGAGTGGCTTAGCGATTGCCTCGACGTGCAGGTCGGCTTTTGCTACGGCGCCGAGAAGCTCGCCAATACAACGCACCAGTGCTGCGTTCGATACACTACCTAGTCCACTGCCCATGAGTTCCAGCCCGCTGCTGCGCAGTGCGCCGGCGGGCAAAGCAATGTTCGCGCCGCCGAGCGAGCCTATGTTCACAAACCGAATTCGGCGTGCGGCCTGCCCCGGAGCATGACCGTCGGCTGCGGTCATTATGGCTTCGGCCGATGGCCCCCAGAGGTAATCCAGCACCACGTCGATGCCACCGTCTATTTCCTCACGCAGTTGCGCCAGTAACGTCTGCGCCTCCTGCTGTAGTGCAATGAAACGGTGAGCCCCCAAAGCCAAGAGTTCCGGCTCAGTTGCTGGGTTTCGGCCGGTGACCACGATGCGGCCAGCGCCTAGATGCTTAGCTACCTGGATAGCCAGGCGACCTGAAGCGCCAGTTGCGCCGTTGATTAGGACAGCCTCCCCCAGTTTGAAATGCGCGCGTTCGGTCAGCGCTGCCCAAGATGACATTCCCGGATTGGCGATAGCGGCCGCAGTCAGGTCGTCGATCCCGTCGGGTATTGCTACTACACAGTCGGCAGCAACGGCCACGCGTTCGGCCATGGCACCCACCGGGCCGCGCGGAAAGGCAAAATAGACGCGCTGGCCATTGTTCAAAACACCCACACCATCAGCGCCAGGGGCAAAGGGAGGTGTTGGGCTAGAGTAGTGCTTGCCTGAAGCCTGGGCGCGTACCAGCTGACTAAGCGCGGCAGCGCGCACACTGACCATTACTTCGCCAGCCTGTGCTTGTGGTTCAGGGAAGTCGGCATAGCGGGGTGGCAAATTTACGTTCTCGACGACAGCAGCTTTCATGCAAACCCCATTGGGCAGTCAAGGAAGGAGAAGATGGATTCTAAACTTCTTGTGTTGAAAGGGCGTAGTTAAGCAGCGGTGGATACGGAACGCTGCTGCAGTATCCATGTCCATTCATTATGGACATGGATACATTGATTGACCTGCTGCAATGGCCAGCGATGGTGACGACACTGATCGCCGCTTGGTTGGTTGGCTCGCAAGTTCGGCGTAAACGCAACTGGGGGTTCTGCTGTTTTATTTTCAGCAACCTGTTGTGGATCGTTTGGGGTTGGCACACCGCAGCTTACGCCCTGATTACCCTGCAGGTCGGTTTGTTTGTGCTCAATTTGCGTGGGCACAAGAAGAATGAAGCTGAGTGAGTGATTAGCCTGTTCAGCTAGTCGCGCTAAGCGGCGATCAACTTGCTGGCGGCATCACCACCCATTCCGGCTCATCAAACTCCCCAATAAAACGGATATCGCAGAAGCGCGCGGCTCCCTTGATGATTTTTGCCACTGCTTCGCTGGGCTTGCCTTCCATCGCATCGCGGTCAGTCTTGTTCTCCCAATGGGCAATGGCGATCAACGTGCGCGGATCGCCTATCTTGCGATGTAGCTCGGTACCTTTAGCGCCAGGTGCTTGCTGAATCAATTGGCTGGCGCGAACCCAGGCGTCGGCATAATCCTCCGCGTGAAAACCTTCCTTGATGTGTACTTCAAAGATGTATTTCATTCTGCGTGCTCCCGTATCAATTCGCTTTGCTTGAGTTTGGAGCTCGTTGTTGCCTAAGGGTTCAGCTGGGGTCGGTTTTATCGTCTGCTAATGAGTTCAAGGAATGCCGTCGCGATGATGCGCGAGGCGTCCTGGATTTGCAGTTGAAAGAGCATCAGTAGTGATACCACCAGAACTGTGTTGAGGACGGCAAGAGCAGCTATCTTCCGATGCTGTGCCTTGCTGTAAGACGGATTCGGACGTCCGGCCTTGTTGCTCTTACGCTGTCCTGGTTTGAGGGCGATAAACAGCATGAACAGCTCGCCAATGAGTGGCAGGGCAAACAGCCAGCAGCACCAAGCAGACCAGCCGATGTCTCGGGTGCGTCTGATAATCAGGGCGAGACTGACCCAGCAGTTGAGCAGGAAGAGGATCGATATGCTCAGCAGTAATAAAAACGGGTCGTGGCGCAGCAGGTAATAGGCTAGCGCGTAAAACAGCATAAAGAGATCGAGGTTGAACGCCGCGTGATATAGCCAGTAATTGGCCAGAGATAACCTGCCTTCCATCTCAAGTACCGCGGGGCGCGTTATTTTGCGGCTCTTTTCTGCGTGTTCCCGGCTTGCGTACAGGCCGCTGGTGCCTTGCTCTTTTTTACTGAAAACCGGCTCGATTCTTTCCACGCGCCACATCCCCGTTATTGACTGTGCACTGCGATAAATACGAATTGGCGCGGATGATGCGCTTTTTCTCAATGACGGCCAATAGCGTGCCACTCTCTTTTTCTGTCCTCCTGAAACGAAAAGACCCGGCGCGGGGCCGGGTCTTTCAGTGCTGCGCTGCGGGCTTACTGGCCGAACTTGGCTTTAAACTCGCGGCGACGACGATGCAGAACCGGCTCGGTATAACCGTTTGGCTGCTTGGTACCTTCGACACACAGTTCAACGGCGGCCTGGAAGGCGATGCTGTCGTCAAAGTTTGGCGCCATTGGCTTGTAGGCCGGGTCGTTTTCGTTTTGACGGTCAACCACTGCAGCCATGCGCTTCATCGTTTCCATGACCTGCTCTTCCGAGCAGATGCCGTGACGCAACCAGTTGGCAATGTGCTGGCTGGAGATACGCAGAGTCGCGCGGTCTTCCATCAGGCCCACATCGTTGATGTCTGGCACCTTGGAGCAGCCAACGCCGTGATCGATCCAGCGCACAACATAGCCAAGGATGCCCTGAGCGTTGTTGTCCAGTTCCTGCTGAATGTCTTCCTTGGACCAGTCGGTGCTGGCAGCCAGCGGAATGGTCAGGATGTCATCGACAGAGGCTGCAGTGCGCTTGGCCAGTTCGTCCTGACGCTCAGCCACGTTCACCTTGTGGTAATGCAAGGCGTGCAGGGTGGCGGCAGTCGGAGAGGGTACCCAGGCAGTGTTAGCACCTGCCATGGGGTGACCGATTTTCTGCTCCAGCATGGCGGCCATCAGGTCGGGCATGGCCCACATGCCTTTGCCGATTTGAGCACGGCCTTTCAGGCCAGTCGCCAGACCGATGTCGACGTTGTTGTTCTCATAGGCGCCAATCCAGACTGCGCCTTTGATTTCGCCCTTGCGAATGAAAGCGCCTGCTTCCATTGACGTGTGAATCTCGTCGCCGGTACGGTCCAGAAAGCCGGTGTTGATGAAGGCTACACGCTCGCTGGCAGCCTTGATGCAGGCTTTCAGGTTGATTGTGGTGCGACGCTCTTCATCCATGATGCCGACTTTCAGCGTGTTGCGCTGCATGCCAAGCATGTCTTCGATGCGGCCGAAAAGCTCGCTGGTGAAGGCGACTTCTTCCGGGCCGTGCATCTTCGGCTTTACGATATAGACCGAACCGGTGCGGGTGTTCTTGCGGCTGGTGTTGCCATTCAGGTTGTGCAGCGCGATCAGGCTGGTGACTGCGCCATCCATGATGCCTTCAGGCACTTCATTGCCGCTCTTGTCGAGAATGGCGTTGTTGGTCATCAGATGGCCAACATTACGTACGAACAGCAGTGAACGACCGTGCAGAGACAGGCTTGAACCGTCGGCGGTGGTGTACTCGCGGTCGGGATTCATGGTGCGGGTGAAGTTGCTGCCGCCCTTGCTGACGGTTTCCGCCAGATCGCCTTTCATCAGGCCCAGCCAGTTACTGTAGACGACGGTCTTGTCGTCGGCATCAACGGCAGCGATGGAGTCTTCGCAGTCCATGATGGTGGTCAGTGCCGATTCCATCAATACGTCTTTTACGCCAGCCGCATCGGTCTGACCGACGTTGGTGGTCGCGTCGATCTGGATTTCGAAATGCAGGCCGTTGTGCTTGAGCAGTACGGCGGTGGGCGCGTCAGCAGGACCATTGAAACCGATAAACTGGGCGGCATCTTTCAGGCCTGTGCGGGTGCCATCTTTAAGAACGACGCTCAGTTGGCCATCCTTGATGGTGTAAGCCGTTGAATCAACGTGGGAACCATTCGCCAGCGGGGCTGCCTGATTGAGGAAGTCACGCGCGAAAGCGATAACCTTGTTGCCACGGATTTCGTTGTAACCAGGGCCTTTGCTTGCGCCGTCTGCTTCGGAGATGGCGTCGGTGCCATAGAGGGCATCGTAGAGTGAGCCCCAGCGAGCATTGGCTGCGTTCAGAGCGAAGCGCGCATTCATCACCGGGACTACCAACTGCGGGCCGGCCATGGTGGCGATTTCTTCGTCGACGTTGGCGGTGGTGGCCTGGAAATCTTCGGGCTCGGGTAACAGGTAACCGATCTGCTGCAGGAAGGTTTTATAAGCAGCAGCGTCATGGGCTTGGCCCTTGTGTGCATGGTGCCAGGCGTCGATTTGAGCCTGTAGATCGTCTCGCTTGGCCAGCAAGGCTTTGTTCTTCGGCGCCAAGTCGTTGATCAGCGCTTCAAAGCCGGCCCAGAAGGCGGTGGCGTCGACGCCGGTGCCCGGAATGGCCTGCTGGTTGATGAAGTCGTGGAGAACCTTGGCAACTTGTAAACTGCCAACTTGGACGCGGTCTGTCATGGGGCAACCCTCACTCTGCTGATAACCTGCGCGCATCGCGCACCAGGACGTGGAATTTGGAGAGCCAGAATGTTACACGATGATCGGTTGCAAATCATGCTCATAACGTGGAATTCTGTGGGGCCGCGCAGCCGTCTAGGCCGCTGTTGCGGGCTTGCATCCCTTTTTCTGGCAGGACATTGAATGGACCAGGCTTTTATTACTTCCTTTGTTGACCAGCTGCCGGCACTTGAACCTGGCCGGGCAGTGGATGCGGCTGCGCGTCGTTATGCTGGTTATTACGGGATCGACTTCAGCGAGCGTTCGGCCCAGCATCTCGGGCGCATTGAGGTGGATGGATTCAGTGTCGCGGTACAAATATGGAAGCCACCGGTTGCTCGCGGCACTCTGTTGATTCTGCATGGTTATTACGACCATATGGGCTTGTATCGGCATTTGATTGAGTGGGCGTTGCAGCAGCATTTCGCCGTATTGGCGTTCGATTTGCCGGGGCACGGTCTGTCCAGTGGCGAACGCGCGAGTATTGATTGTTTTATGCGCTATCAGAAGGTGCTTGATGGTGTTCTTGAGCAGGCGATGCTCTGGGAGTTGCCGGCGCCTTGGCACATGCTTGGGCAGAGTACCGGCGGCGCCATTCTAATTGATCGACTGTTGCACGGCCCATTGCCGCAAGAGCTGGGCGAAACCATTCTCATGGCTCCGTTGGTGCGGCCACGGCAGTGGGGGTTCTCACAGATGGGGCTGCGCCTGCTGGGCGGTTTTGTGCAGCAACTGGGTCGCAAGTTCACCGATAACTCCAGTGATCAGGCTTTTCTCGATTTCATCCGTACTCACGATCCGCTGCAGCCACAGGTATTGCCGGTGGCTTGGGTGCAGGCGCTGGAACGCTGGATTCCGCGTATCGAGAGTGCCAGCAGCGTGGCTCACAAACCCTTGATTATTCAAGGTCAGGATGACGGTACTGTGGACTGGCAGCACAACATTAAGGTGTTGGAAAGCAAGTTTGCCGAGCCGGATACGCTTTACTTGCCCAAGGCGCGGCATCACTTGGCCAATGAGCACCAGAAGCTACGTAAGCAATATCTGGAGTGGCTGGCGCCGCGTTTAGGCGGGTAGCTGGCTATTGGAAGAAGGCGTCTGACTGGATAGGTTGATGCTAAAAATAAAAACGGGACACTTGGCTTAGTGTCCCGTTTTTTTGTGCTTCAGCTGAATCAGGGATTCAGTGCGTCATGCGCAGCAGCGTTCGCGGCTTTATAAAAAGCGCGGCCGTTGTCCGACTCGCTCCAGTCTGCATAACTGGTGAGTTGTGCGTCATCCAGGTCGCGGTAAACGTACAAGAGGGTCTGCGGCAAGTTCGGCTCCATTTGTGAGCGTAGTGCGCCGCGTTGCTGCGTGGCCAGCCCTTCGGGAATCTGGAACAGCCCACCGAGCATTTGGTTGGCGCTCTGAGTCGCCATGCCGGCTAGCGCCATTGAAACTTCTTCGCCCATGTCCAGGGCCGGTAATTGCTTGGCCAATCGGTCGATAGTGGCTTTGCGTTCGGCGCTGGCCTGCATCACCGGCAGGCCATTTTGCATGGCGCTAACCTCGGCTGGTGAGGTGGCTCGGGTTTCTGCAGTGACTACCTGCTGACCCAGATCACTGCGGTAGAACGTTAACGCTTGCTCTAGCTCACTGTCGTTCAGATTAACTTGCAGCGTGGCGGCCGCTCGAGCATGCATACGGCCTGACTCAAAGCGCTCGTTGCTCTTGTTCTTCAGGTTCTCAGCGACGGACGCGGGCAATTGGGCTGCATAGCGCTGTTGCGCTTTTTTCAAGGCTTGCTGAAAGTGCTCCTGATGGGTTTGCATGCCGGAGACTTGGTACAGCTCATTGGTATTGGCGAATGCGGGGATGCTGATGGCCAATAAACCGCTCATCAGTGTGGTGCGAACGGCTGAAAATAGGGTGTGACGCATAAAAGCCTCTTGTAATGACGTGCGGGCAGCTGCCCGCGCGGAAAATCTTGCCAGAGAGTTGCTATGACTTACAATGCCCGCGACCGCTTATTCGGGTTGACCCGCTAGACGCGCAATGAGCGGCGGAGCGAATACGGTCTTCTCTGTAGTAAGTCTATCGCATTCTCTGATGCGGCCTCTGGCAGGCCGGCGTTCCCTCTTCGAGTATCACTGCCATGTTCGAGTTCCCCGAGGTGTCGGTCAGCCGTTATGAGCTGATAGCTGACGAGCTGGCTGAGCGCGGTTGGTCCGTGCAGGACAACTTGCTACCTGGGCCGCTAGTGCAGGCGCTGGCTGAGCAGTGCCGCGCGCTTTGGCAGCAGGACCGCCTGACCCCAGCCGCTATCGGCCGAGGCGGCGATCAAGCAGTTGTGCCGGAAATTCGCGGTGATTACACCCGTTGGCTGGATGACTGCCCACACCATGCGGCCAATGCCACTTATCTGGCGCTGATGGATACCCTGCGCGGAGCATTAAATCGCAGCCTTTTCCTGGGGCTGGATAGCTTTGAAACTCACTTTGCGCTGTATCCGCCGGGCGCTGGCTACCAAAGGCATCTGGATCGTTTTCAAAATAGCCCTTTGCGTGCGGTGTCGGTGGTTGCTTATCTAAATCAGCACTGGCAGCCAGGTGACGGCGGTGAATTGCGGCTGCATCTGGATTCAGGGGTGCGAGATTTTCCGCCGCGCGGCGGTACGGTGGCCGTATTCGCTAGCGCGGACATAGAACACGAGGTGTTGGCTGCTGGCAAAGACAGGGCGAGCTTGGCTGGCTGGTTCCGCCGCCGCCCGGACAATCCGCTGCTGCGTTGAACGCCGTAGCGGGCTTAGACTAAAGCGCCTTGCTCTAAGAATGGATGACGTTGCAATGGAAAAAATCCTGGTTAGCCGCTGCCTGTTAGGTCATGCGGTGCGCTATGACGGTGGCGGTTTCGATCCGCAGGAGCCGTTATTGCGTTGGCAGGCCGAGGGTCGAGTGGTTGCCGTTTGTCCAGAAGTAGCGGGTGGCTTACCGACACCAAGGCCCCCGGCTGAGATCCCCGGTGGGCAGGGAGCGTCGGTACTTGACGGTCTGCTGCCAGTGCTGACCGTAGAAGGGGATGATGTAACGGCCGCTTTTGTGCGCGGCGCCGACCGCGCCGTGCAGCTGGCGTCAAGCCACAACATTCGTTTTGCGCTACTCAAAGCGCGCAGTCCTTCCTGCGGCAATCATGAAAACTACGATGGCAACTTCAACGGCACTCGGGTCACGGGAGAAGGCGTTACTGCTGCCGCCTTGCGTCGCGCAGGCGTAAAAGTATTCAACGAGGATGAGATTGAGCAGCTGGTTGCGCTTTTGGCTGTATAAAAAGATCGTGTGCAGCCGGTTCAAGCGGTTAAGCGTTGCCGCAAGCGCCCGAGCATGCCCATAAAGTTGCTCACCCGGCTCTGCTCTTCGGCCGCACGCGGGGCCTCAGCTTGGCGCAGCGAGGGTACGCTGGGCTGCAGCCTTGCCTCCTCTACCTGATTCACTGCGGTCTTGATCGCCCGCTCCAGCATGCCGCGCCGAATTGGCTTGGGCAGATAACGAAAAATTTGTGCCTGATTAATTAGTTTGAGCAGCAGCTGGGTGTCTTGAAAAGGCGTCACTACAATGCTCAGCAATTGCGGATGGGCTTGCGCCAACGTCATCAGTAGAGGACGCAGATCGTCATTGCCCAGGCGGATATCGCTGAGCAAAATATCAATTTCCTCTTCGTTTAACTTGGCTAAAGCCCCATCCAGTGTGCTGACTGCCTGCAATTGCACGCCGAGGCGCCCACAGATGTCGCGGCTCAGTAACAGGGTTTCTTGATCGTCATCAATTAACAACAGGCGAACGCGTTGAGCCGCAACCGCAGGCGTCGGAACCGCGACGGGTGCGTGGGCCAGAAATCGGCGCCGATGGCGGACTATCTCGGCGGCCTGCGCGAGCGTGTCTGCCATGTCCTGCTGTTCCCAAGGTTTGGTCAAGTAGCGGAAAATGCCACCACTGTTCAGCGCATCGACAGCGGCATCCAGGTCGGAGTACCCGGTGAGTAGAATGCGCAGGCTGTTTGGGTAGGCCTGCTGTATCTGGCTAAGCAACTGGCTGCCGCTCATTTGGGGCATGCGCTGATCGCTGACGATGATGTCGACCGGTTCGATCTCCAGGCGCGCCATTACCCGAGCAGGATTGGACTCCGTTATAACCTGATATTGACGACGAAACTGCAGTGACAGGCTGCGCAGAATGCGCTCTTCATCATCTACAAACAGGATACTTACGCGGTCGGCCGTGGTCATATCAAGCGCTCCGTTGTAGCGGCAGCCGATGCTGCGGCTGCCGTTGCAGTGATGCGGGTTGGCTCAGCGGCAAGCTGATAACGAAGCGCGTGCCGCGCCCGGGCTCGGAAGCAAAGCGGATATTGCCGCCGTGTTGCCGCACAATTTTGTAGCTAATTGCCAGCCCCAGTCCGGTGCCTTCGCCCACTGCCTTGGTGGTGAAGAAAGGATCGAAGATGCGCTGCTGAATGGCTTTCGGGATGCCTTGGCCGTTGTCCTGAATTGAGATGTAGGCACGCTGGGTATCCGCCCAGCTCTTGATCAAAATCTGGCCGCTGCCCCGCATGGCTTGCGCTGCATTGGTGAGCATGTTCAACAGCACTTGGTTGATTTGTGATGGCGTGCAGGTGATGGATGGCAATTCATCGCTGAGGCGAGTAACCACTTGCGCTTTGTCTTTTAAGCTATTGCGCGCGATCACCAAGGCGCTGCGCACGCATTCGTTCAGGTCGATGTCTTCGCTCATGGCGCGGTCCAGGCGGGCAAAGTCCTTGAGACTCACAGCCAGTTCGCCGATCTGCTCCAGCCCGTACAGGGTGTCATCCACCAGCGGTGTGAAGTCTTCCTCGAAGGTCGCGGGGGAGGCCAGCTCGGTGGCATCTTGTACGCGGGCGAACACCGCTTCGACTGTATCAGTGGGTGTGTTGGGGTCGTTCAGACACTGACTTAGCTGCGCCTGCGCTTCGGCTAGCTCCAGTAGTGGTTGCACCAGGTCGCGCAACAGCTGCACATTGTTTTTCACATAGCCCAGCGGCGTATTCAGCTCATGCGCGACTCCGGCCACCATTTGGCCTAGTGACGCCATTTTCTCTGATTGAATCAGGTGTGCTTGTGAGTTCTTCAGCTCGCGGAGTGCGCGGTTGAGCGCGCGATTACGTTGGTCTATGCGGCTCTCCATGGCTTTCAGCAGGTCCAGTACGGTGCCTAATCCCTGATAGCGCCCCGCCTCGTCGACCAGAATAAAGTCTTCGGTAATGGGGTATTGCAGCTGCGCTGTGACGATGCGCGCGGCTTCGTCCAGCGGCGTGTTGATAGGGATTACCAGGGAGTCTGGGTTGGCAGCCTCGGTTGTTGAGCGTTTACCCCACAAATCGCGGCCAAAGCGCTGCATGAAGATATCCTGCAGGCGGTAACGGCTGACCAAACCAAGCGGGCGCTGCTGTTTATCAACGACCGGCAGGGAGAGGAAAGCCTTGAAGTCGGGCAGCAGTAACTGGTCGGCGACATCACTGATGGTCATTTCAGGGCTTAGCGGATCGACCGGCTTGAGCAAGGCAGTGAGAGACTGAATGGCAGACATGGTGTGAGCCGGTTGGCGAGTGGAAGCGCCATTGAACCAGCGTCAGGTTTCCAGCGTATTACAGCGGGCGCAATGGGGTGCATTCACCTGCCCTAACAAAAAAGGGGCGCAACCGAAGTTGCGCCCCTTTTATCACTGTAGCGCGGTGGACCGCGCTATCAGGCTTTTTTAGAACAAAACCCGTACGCGGATGGTGCCCTTGACCTGCAGTATCTTCTCAAACGCCAGGTCGGAGTTGTCTGCGTCGACATCGACAACTACGTAACCGACCTTCTCGTTGGTCTGCAGGAACTGGCCACAGATGTTGATGCCGTTCGCGGCAAACACACTGTTGATCTCGCTCATGACGCCTGGCACGTTCTCGTGAATGTGCAGCAGGCGGTGCTTGCCAGGGTGTGACGGCAATGCCACTTCCGGGAAGTTGACCGAGGTGATGGAGGTGCCGTTATCGCTGTAACGTACCAGCTTCTCGGCTACTTCCAGGCCGATGTTGGCCTGAGCTTCCATAGTGGAGCCACCAATGTGCGGCGTCAGGATGCAGTTCTGGAACTCGCGCAGTGGGCTGATGAACTCATCGCCATTGGCGCGTGGCTCAACCGGGAATACGTCAATCGCTGCGCCGTTAAGGTGCTTGTCGCGCAGGGCCGCGGCCAGTGCATCGATATCCACTACCGTGCCACGGGCGGCGTTGATCAGAATGCCGCCTTGCTTGATGGCGCGGATTTCCGCTTCGCCCATCATCCACTTGGTGGCTGCGGTTTCCGGTACGTGCAGGGTGACGATGTCGGCCATGCCCAGCAGTTCAGTCAGTGAACCGACCTGGGTCGCGTTACCCAAAGGTAGTTTGGTGACCACATCATAGAAGTACACTTTCATGCCCAGGCTTTCGGCCAGGACGGACAGCTGAGTGCCGATCGAGCCATAGCCGATGATGCCGAGCTTTTTGCCGCGAATCTCGTAGGAGTTAGTGGCACTCTTCATCCAGCCGCCTTCGTGGCAGGCTGCGTTCTTTTCTGGAATGCCGCGTAGCAGAAGAATGGCTTCGGCCAGTACCAGTTCGGCGACCGAGCGGGTGTTGGAGTAGGGAGCGTTAAATACGGCTACACCCATTTCCATCGCGGCGTTCAGGTCAACCTGGTTGGTGCCAATGCAGAAACAGCCAACAGCCACCAGCTTATGGGCGTGGCTGAATACTTCGGCGGTAAGCTGGGTGCGCGAGCGCAGGCCAATGAAGTGTGCATCGGCAACGGCTTCTTTCAACTGCTCTTCCGGCAGAGAGCCGGCGTGATACTCGATGTTGGTGTAACCGGCTGCCTTTAATGTATCGACGGCAGTCTGGTGTACGCCCTCGAGGAGCAGAAACTTGATTTTGCTTTTGTCCAGCGAGGTTTTGGCCATGGTGTCAGTTACCCGAATGCTGATTAAGAAGAGCCGAGCAAAACCGTTTGCGATTTTGTCCGACAGAAGTGTCCTGTTTCGGAAGCCGCGTATGCTAGCATAATCTGCCTTTTTTGATGCCTGTCGCTGCATGAAATGTACTCAGGCGCTGCATGAATTTTGTTTGAGAGCCCACCATGACCCCAGAAGCCGTGATCGATACCCTCAAAACCCTGGTAGAGCCTGACAAGGTTCGGGTTGACGCCGAGTCGCTCAACACTTGGGGAAAGGACTGGACCAAACACTTTGAGCCTGCACCGCTAGCGATCGTTTTCCCCAAGACGGTCGAACAGGTACAGGCCATTGTCCGCTTCGCTAATGAGCAGAAGCTGGCGCTGGTGCCTTCTGGCGGTCGTACGGGGTTGTCTGCCGCTGCAGTCGCTGCCAATGGCGAGATTGTAGTGTCTTTTGATTACATGAATCAGATCAGCGATTTCAACGCATTTGACCGCACCGTGGTCTGCCAACCTGGCGTGATCACTGCGCAGCTTCAGCAGTTTGCTGAAGAGCAGGGGCTCTACTATCCGGTGGATTTTGCTTCTGCCGGTTCAAGTCAGATTGGCGGCAATATCGGCACCAATGCTGGTGGTATCAAAGTTATTCGCTACGGGATGACCCGCAATTGGGTTGCTGGTCTGAAGGTGGTGACCGGCACTGGCGAGCTGCTGGAATTGAACAAAGACCTGATCAAGAACGCCACTGGCTATGATATGCGCCAACTCTTTATCGGCGCTGAAGGCACCCTGGGTTTTGTGGTGGAAGCGACCATGCGCTTGGATCGGGCGCCGAAGAACCTCACTGCGATGGTTCTGGGTACGCCTGATTTTGATTCGATCATGCCGGTGTTGCACGCCTTTCAGGATAAGTTGGACCTGACTGCCTTCGAGTTTTTCTCTGACAAGGCGATGGCGAAGATCATGGGCCGTGGCGATGTACCGGCGCCCTTTGCAACTGACTGCCCTTTTTATGCGCTGCTGGAATTCGAAGCCATCAGTGACGATATCGCCAACGATGCGCTGGCTACGTTTGAGCATTGCGTTGAGCAGGGTTGGGTGCTGGACGGGGTAATGAGTCAAAGTGACCAGCAGCTGCAGAATCTCTGGAAACTGCGCGAGTTTATCTCCGAGACCATTTCACATTGGACGCCTTACAAAAACGATATCTCGGTTACGGTCGGCAAAGTGCCGGCCTTCCTGCACGAAATTGACGCCATCGTCGGTGAACATTATCCCGATTTTGAAATCGTCTGGTTCGGCCATATTGGCGACGGCAACTTGCACTTGAATATTCTCAAACCGGATAATCTGTCCAAGGATGAGTTCTTCGAGAAGTGCGCAACCGTCAATAAGTGGGTATTTGAAGTCGTTGAAAAGTACAACGGGTCGATCTCTGCCGAGCATGGCGTCGGCATGACCAAGCGCGATTACCTGACTTACAGCCGTAGCCCGGCTGAGATCGCGGTGATGAAGTCGATCAAGGCAGTGTTTGATCCGAACGGCATCATGAACCCGGGTAAGATCTTCGCCTGAGCCGAACAGCATTGCATGCGGGCGCGCACTGCCGTGCCCTGCCTCCCCCGATCTGAAATACAGAGGAATAACATGATCTATCAGCATCGTTATCTGGATGGCTCGGCGGTTGATTTGCCGATGGGTAAGGTCGTTTGCGTGGGCCGTAACTACGCAGAGCACGCGCGCGAATTGAATAATCCGGTGCCTACAGAGCCGCTGTTGTTCATCAAGCCGGCCACCTCGGTGGTGCCTATCGGTGACGAAATTTCGTTGATTCAGAATCGCGGCCCGGTGCACTACGAAACCGAAATCGCGCTGCTGATTGGTCAGCGGCTATCGGGTGAGGTCAGTGACGGCGATGCTGCCGCGGCCGTTATCGGTGTGGGTCTGGCGCTGGATCTGACCTTGCGCGAACTGCAAGATCAACTCAAAGCCAAGGCCCATCCTTGGGAGCGCGCCAAGAGCTTCGATGGCGCCTGCCCTTTGTCCCCCTTCGTGCCAGCGGCAGAGGCGGGCGAGCTAAGCGAGCTTGGTATGCAGTTGGATATCAACGGTGAGTGCCGTCAGCGGGGCACCGCGGCGCAGATGATCACTCCCATTCTGACGTTGATCAAGCATATCGCTACCCAGTTCACCTTGTTGCCGGGTGATGTGGTGATAACGGGCACGCCAGCGGGCGTCGGCGTGTTGCAGCCAGGTGACCGCTTGCAGCTATCCATTCCCGGTAAATTGCAGATCGACACGCGCATAGCGGGCTGAACACCCCAATTTAGAGATGCACATGAAGAAGCTGATAGCAGGACTGCTGCTAGTGTTGCTATTAGCTGCAGTTGCGCTGCATTTTTTGCGCCTTGATAGCCTGCTCTGGCATGCATGGCGGCTGGGCGCCCAGCCCGCTCAAGCAGGTGCGCTGCAACTCGGCGATTACCGCGTTGATATTGAGGGGCAACGTATCATCGGTCTGGAAGACGACGTCTCGGCATTGACCTATAACCGCGAGAGCAACACCTTATTCGCGGTGCTTAACGGTGAGCCACTGCTGGTGGAGCTGAGTCTTGAAGGGGTGTTGTTGCGCACAGTGCGAATCAATGGTGTGCAGGATATGGAGGGTCTGACTCACGTGGCGGGTAACCGCTATGTGGTTGCCGAAGAGCGCAGTCAACGACTGCTGGTACTGGACGTACCGGAAGATGCTATTGAAGTTAATACGACGGCTGCGCCGAGTCTGGCCATTGGTCTGGATCTTAATGGCAATAAAGGATTCGAGGGCTTGTCATGGGATGGCCGCAAGCATCGCTTGTTGGTGGTCAAAGAGCGTGACCCGCTGCGAGTCCTATCGGTCAGTGGCTTCGTTGATGCGCGCGCTGGCGAGCCCATGGCGGTGCAGATTCAAGAACTCAAATCGCCCGACTCTCCGCGCTTGTTCATGCATGACTTATCGTCGTTAAGCATGCACGATGAGACGGGTCACCTGTTGTTGCTCAGTGATGATTCACACATGGTGGTGGAATACGCTGAGACCGGTGAGCCGCTCAGTTTGCTGGGCTTATGGCGTGGCATGAGCGGCCTGCAAAAGACTATCCCGCAGGCCGAAGGGCTGGCGATGGATGAGCAGCAGCGGCTCTACTTAGTCAGCGAGCCCAACCTGTTTTATCGTTTCGTGCCCGGCAACTGAATTAGGTTCAGTTGCGTTCGAGTGTCTTCACACCTGCTTTAGTGCCGAGCAGCAGAACATCTGCTGGGCGCGCTGCAAAGAGCCCATTACAGACCACGCCGACGATGGCATTTAGATCGCTTTCGAGCTGCTGCGGATCAACGATCGACATGTTGTAGATGTCGATAATGACGTTGCCGTTATCGGTAACGCAGCCCTCGCGGTAAACTGGATCTCCGCCGAGTTTGACGATCTCACGCGCTACATGACTGCGTGCCATCGGGATGACTTCCACCGGCAGCGGGAAGTTGCCGAGCACGGGCACCAGCTTGCTATCGTCGGCAATGCAGATAAAGGTTTTTGCCACAGCCGCGACGATTTTCTCGCGGGTCAGGGCTGCGCCGCCGCCTTTAATTAATTCCAACCGCTCGTTGCTTTCGTCGGCGCCGTCCACATAAAAGTCCAGATGGCTCACGCTGTTGAGTTCATACACGGCAATGCCATGGCTTTTAAGGCGTTCTGCGGTGGCTTCTGAACTGGCAACTGCCCCTTCAAACGCCAACTTATGCTTGGCCAGCGCGTCTATGAAGTAGTTCGCGGTTGAGCCGGTGCCGACGCCGATGATGCTTTGGGCGTCCAGGTGGGGCAGCAGGCGGTCCACGGCGGCTTGGCCTACGGCTTGTTTCAATTCGTCCTGGGTCATGCTGGATTCCTCTCGCGGGCTGGCAAAGGGCGGATTATACGGGGTTGCGGCGGGTGGCGTGTAGTCGTGCAGGCGGGGATTCGCTAGACTGGCTGTTTTCACCCGGAACGAGCTCGTCTCGCCGATGCTGGAAGCGCCCATGTTGGAAACACCGATGCTTGAAACCTATGTAAAGAAGATCCTCTGTTCGCGTGTCTATGACGTAGCCATCGAGACCCCTGTGCACGCGGCGCCTTTTTTGTCAGAGCGCCTGGGTAACACTGTATTGCTCAAGCGCGAGGATTTACAGCCGGTTTTCTCCTTCAAAATACGCGGCGCTTACAACAAGTTGGCGCAGCTGACCGACGAGCAGCGCGCTTGCGGCGTGGTAGCGGCCTCAGCAGGCAATCATGCTCAGGGTCTCGCCTTTGCGGCGCGGCATATGGGCGTAAAAGCCACCATCGTGATGCCGCGCACTACGCCGGAGATCAAGGTAAAGGCCGTTCGCGCGCGCGGCGGTAAAGTTGTGCTGCATGGTGATGCTTTTGATGAGGCCCTGGCCTATTCGCAGAAGCTGGTAAAAGAAAAAGGCTTTGTTTACATCCACCCCTACGATGACCCCGATACCATTGCTGGCCAGGGTACGGTGGCAATGGAGATACTGAGGCAGGTTCAAGGACCGCTGAACGCGATCTTTGTCCCGGTCGGCGGTGGCGGGCTGATTGCCGGTATTGCGGCTTATGTAAAGTATCTGCGCCCGGACATCAAAGTCATTGGTGTGGAGCCGGAAGACTCCGCCTGCCTAAAGGCAGCGCTGGCTGCCGATGAGCGTGTGGTGCTGAGCCAGGTCGGTTTGTTTGCCGATGGCGTAGCGGTTGCTCAGATTGGTGAGCATACCTTTGAGGTCTGCCGTCATTACGTGGATGAAGTCATTACCGTCACTACCGATGAAATGTGCGCGGCGATCAAGGATATCTACGACGATACCCGCTCGATCTGCGAGCCGGCAGGTTGTCTGGGCGTTGCGGGTATCAAAAAGTACGTGGCGCGTGAAGGTTGCACCGGTCAGGTGCTGGTGGCGATTGATTCTGGCGCCAATGTGAATTTTGACCGTTTGCGCCACGTGGCTGAGCGGGCGGAAATTGGCGAGAAGCGCGAAGCGCTGCTGGCCGTAACCATTCCAGAGAAACCCGGTAGTTTCAAAATCTTCTGTGAGGCTATCGGCAAGCGCGCGATTACTGAATTCAATTATCGCTATCACAGCGGCAGCGAAGCGCACATTTTTGTTGGCGTACAGACGCACCCCGAGTTGGATCCGCGCGATCAGCTGGTAGCCCAATTGATCGATCAGGGTTTTCCGGTGCTGGATTTGACCGACAACGAACTGGCTAAGCTGCATGTCCGGCACATGGTCGGTGGGCATGCCGAACAGGTGAAGAATGAAGTGGTATTTCGTTTCGAGTTTCCTGAACGCCCGGGTGCGCTGTTCAACTTCCTCAATAAGCTCGGCGGGCGCTGGAATATCTCAATGTTTCATTACCGTAACCATGGTGCCGCGTATGGTCGTGTAGTGGCCGGATTGCAGGTTCCGGAGCAGGACCGGCATCTGGTTACGGAAGCGCTGGAAAGTATCGGTTATCAGTATTGGGATGAAACGGATAATCCAGCTTACCGCTTGTATCTCGGTTAGGTTTGTTCGTCCTGGTCCGCGCAGCAGGTACGGTTGCGCCCTTCCGCTTTGGCGCGATACAGGGCGTCATCGGCTTGTTTGATCAGGTCGTGAGGGCTCCATTCTGGCATGGGCTGTAGACTGGCAGCGCCAATGCTGACGCTGAGTAGGCCGCTTTTGTTGCTGGTTTCCGGGTGCGGCAAAGCCATCAGGCCGACAGCTTCGTGGATACGCCGTGCGACATGCATGCATTGTGGTAGATCAGCACCCGGCAAAATAACCGCAAACTCTTCACCACCATAGCGGCAGACACAGTCGCCTTCGCGCATCAGACAGTTGTTTAGTGAGGTAGCCAGGCGCTGTAGCGCGTCGTCACCGGCTTGATGCCCCAGATGGTCGTTGAAGCGCTTGAAATGGTCTACATCTAACATCAGTAAACCCAATGGCATGTTGTCGCGGCGCAGGCGACGCCATTCGCTGAGCAATGTTTTGTCAAAATAGCGGCGATTGTAGAGGCCGGTCAGGCCATCTTGATTGGATAGCCGTTGTAGTCGCTCGGCTATTTCCAGTTGCTCGCTATTATTGCGACCTACACAAATCAAATAATCACGCCCCATCCGGCGCAAATGTCGCACGCTGATTTCCAGCGGCGTTAGCTGGCCGGCGCGGTTGCGCACATGTTGCTGAAAAATGGCGTTGCCTTGGTTATGTATCAGCTTCTTCACTGAGTGCATCCACTTGGCAACGTCGGGCATTATGTCTTTGGGGGCGATGCTGGTTAATTGCAGCAACTCTTCCTCACTGTAGCCAAGGCTCTGCCAGCAAGTGCGGTTTAAATACACCAGCTCTTGTGGCTCAAGACCGATGATGAATAGCGCATCGTGGCTATGATCGGTCATGTCGATGATTAGCTTCAGTCGTGCCTGGTTGTGCTTGAAGCTCTCTTCTGTAGCCTGGCGCCGCGCTACTTCGGCTTGCAGTTGGCGATTGGTGTTTTTCAATGCTTCGTTGCGGCGTGCGCCAAGCACAGCCAGGCACAGTGATGAGCACAACAATAGGGCGGTCAGTGCGCCGCTGATCATGATCATCAGTGGCAGATGAGTGGTGGCGGTATCGAGCAGATGCTGCGTGGGGTGAACAACCAGCGCAAAGTTATGGTTTTCGCCGAGTATTACTGGGCTGGAGACGCTCCAGCTGTTGCTTAGCTGGTCGCTGGTTGGTCGGTTAACCAAGGTTCTGCCGCGCTCTTCCAGTTCGATGCTAAGGCGATTGGCCTGCAGATCTCGTAGCATATCGGCCAGCAATACTTCGACGCGGAAAACGCCTATCAGGAAACCGTCAAACTCGTTGCCGGTGGTGCCCTGCCGGTAGAGGGGTACGTAATAGGCCAACCCTTGGCCGTCTTGGGCAAGTTTGAAGGTGTTGCTCAAATGGGGTGTGCCGCTGCTCTTCGCTTTGACCAGGACGGGGTAGTTGGGGTGGTCCTTGTTATAGGCGAAATTGATGGCCGCCTCGTTGCCTACCAAGGGTTGAATCCAGCGCATACGGTAATCGCGATCCAACCATTCGATAGCCTGGAAGTTCTTGAAGTCGCGCAATAAGCGATCAGCGTCAGCCTGCCAAAGATGTGGGTTCTCGCGCTGGGAGTCCCAGCGTTGCGCTAAACGAACGAGGGTGGCGGTTTGCTGCTCAAAGCGCGCCTCTATCTGCGCGGCTAAACTGTTGGCTTCCAACTGCAAGCGAGCGCGTGCCTGTGCCTGTTCTGCTGCAAGTAGCGCCTGCCAGACATAAAAAATAGCAACCAACAGCAGCCCGAACAGCAAGGCTATAAGGGTGAAGGCCTGTTTGGGATTGCGCTTGGCTGATCGGGCTGGCATGACTGCACTCTGTGTGTCTAGCTGTACTGATAGCACAATGCTGTCAATGAGGCCAGTTTGCCTGGAGCGGTTGTCGTTTGGCGAGTCGCTTTCTCGATAAAGGCTAGGTTGCCGCTGTCAGTATCGCCCATTGTTGGGGAGTGACCGGCATCACTGATAGACGGTTTCCCTTGTGCAGCAAGGGCAGCCCATCAAGCCCGTTGAGTTGTTTGATGTCAGCTAGTGCCAATAGTGTCGGGAACTTTTTTGATAGCGTGACGTTCACAGCCACCCAAGGTAAACGATCTTCACTTGCCTTGGCGTCGTGGTATGGGTTCTCTGGATCTAGCGCGGCTCGGTCAGGGTAGGGTTCGCTAACGATCTCGCCAATGCCCGCGATGCCCGGCGGTTTGCAGCTGGAATGATAGAAAAGAAAGCTGTCACCCGGCTGCATGTTGCGCATGAAGTTGCGGGCTTGGTAATTGCGGACACCGTCCCATGGCGCTTGACCGGCGCTACGCAAGTCGTCGATGGAAAAACTATCCGGCTCAGACTTCATTAACCAGTAAGCCATTAGGTGCTCCTTTTAGTGTCCAGCCTTGACAAGGCTTTTTGAAGGGGTTAAATGGAACGCACTGTTACGCAGGTTTGAAGTATCTCAAGATCCATTGGGGTGGATCCAGCTTCAAACGCCGTACGGACTAATAATAGATTGCCGGATCCAGAGGGAGGCAACGCGTGCGACGCAAACCAGATATGTTGTGGGTTTTGGTCATAGTTTTCGGTTTAGGGGTGGTAACAACGGGATATACCCAGAGTTACCTAGATAAGTCCTCGGCGCGTGAAGTAGACGCCCGTTATCCCTGATTTAATTTAGAGCGCTGCAGACCAGGGCGCAGTAGCAACTGCTCCCGATCAGTCACTATCCCGTCTAGCGGAATGTCCCAGCTGGCCATGGGTAATGAGCTGGTCTTTTGGCAATCGTGAGCAAGTCCTATCAGCACTGGCGTCTGCCAGTGAGAACGGCGGTGCTTGAAAGCAAAGGTGCGATCATAAAAACCGCCCCCCATGCCCAGTCGATTCCCTTGCGCATCAAACCCCACCAACGGCATCAGCACCAGATCAAGACGCCATGGCTTGATCTGCAAGCGGCGGTTGGGTTTTGGTTCGCGTATGCCGAAGCGGTTGCGTATCCAGCGTTGTTGCGGCAGCAGGCGCTGAAAACTCATGTGCGTGCTCGGCCAGCGGTGCAATACCGGCAGGTAGCAATGCTTGCCTAGTTTGCGGCAGCGCGCGATGAGCGGGGAGGGGTCGATCTCGCCATCAGCCGCCAAATAGAAGGCAATATGGCGGCTGCGAGTAAACAGGCTGCTTTGGCCGATGCGCCGTGCTAATCGTCGGCTAGCCTGTTTTTGGGCGCCTCGACTCAGGTTTTGACGAGCAGTGCGCAGTTGTTTGCGTAGTTGCTTACGGGAGTCGGGCGTCATGAAAAAGGTCCCCGGAGTGCCGCTGTCGGGTTAGCCCTTGAACCCGAAAGTTCAAGGTGGGGGACACGGCGCTGCCTCAGGCTTTCCGTCATGCGGACATGCACACTGGCAACAACGCGTGGCCTCCTAATACAGGAGTATCGGCTCAGGGACATCTCCGACTGGCAAACACCCCAGGGATGTTGCTCACTATACAGAAATCCCGACTCGACTTCGATGCCGATAGGCCGATTGTTGTTTAAATGGGTTGGTATTCGGTGTGGCAAGGCCGCCAGCGAAGTAGATGATCGCTGGCGCAATATTCAGCTCTGGTGATTTTCCAGTGCTTGATCGAGGCGTTTAACTAAATCGCTGATTTGCGTCTTTTGCTCGTTCAGTGTGCCGCTTTGATCGTGATTGCCGGTCAGCATTTCATGGCTGATATTCAGCGCCGCCATGACAGCGATGCGTTCAACGCCAATGACTTTGCCGCTGTTGCGGATGTCGCGCATAGTGGTATCAAGATGTCGTGCAGCCTGCTCAAGGTTGCTGCGTTCTTCGGGCGGGCAGCTAACACGATACTCCTTATCGAGTATGTGTAAGGTGACGGTCAGGGGTTGGCTCATGAGTCGTGCTCCAGAGATTTGAGTCGCAGTATCATGGCTTCGACCTTCTGACGGGCCAAATCGTTCTTTTCAATTAACTGTACGCGCTCATCCCGCCATAGACGCTCCTGCGCAAGCAGGTGCTGATTCTGCAATTTAAGCTGGTCGCAGAGGTCAATCAGTTGGGTGATACGCTGTGTGAGTACGTCGATATCGGGTGCGTCCATTGGTGCCATTCTGTCTTCCCGGTGTGGAGCCACTATAGAGGCGGCCTGAAAGGTGGTCAAACCTCGCGCAATGGGCGTTCGGTTTGGGCTTGCCGACGGCGGGGCGGTAGATTTCCACCTTGCCGGGCAGGCACAATAGACTCACATTAGTTCATCTGCTTCGAGCGTCCGCGTACAGGTCATAGCATACCTGTAATCCAAACCCGCAGCAGTGTCTGTTTCTCACTTCCAGGAGGCCCGGAAACCACTATGGCTTTGATCCCTGCCGTTTTTGACTATGACCGTTACGCTGAGATCTGCAACGATGTGGGGGCGGTAGGTCGCCCGGCTGAGTTGCACGGCCACTTGGTTGGCCGCCTTTCGGCTGGCGCGCGACTCGATCACACCACTTGGCTGGCCGTCGCGAATGAGCTGCTTGACGGCTCTGGCAGTTTGTCCGAGGCCGGCAAGGTGGCGCTAATTCAGCTTTATGACGCGAGCCTGGCAGAGCTAGCCGGCAGCGGCTTTGAGCTTAATCTGGTGCTACCCGATGACAACGCCACCATTGATCACCGCACCGAGACGCTCGGTCAGTGGTGTGAGGGTTTTCTGGCTGGGTTTGGCTTGGTCGAGCGCAGCGATGAGCTGAGCGAAGAAGCCGACAGCGTGCTACGTGATTTTGTTGCCATCTCGCAGGTACAAACTGATCTGGATGAGACTGAGGCGAATGAGGTCGATTTCATGGAAGTGATGGAATACGTGCGTATGGCGGTACTTATGGTGTTCAGTGAATGCCAGCCAGCGACTTCCGAGCAGGACACACCACCCGCATCACTGCATTGAACGAGGTCTTCATGCAAATCAGCAAGCAGGATTACGCCCGCCGCCGCAAGGCACTGATGAACCAGATGGAACCCAACAGTATTGCGATTCTGCCGGCCGCGCTTGTCTATGTGCGTAACCGTGATGTAGAACACAATTATCGTCAAGACAGCGACTTTCAATACCTCACCGGTTTCCCCGAGCCGGAAGCGGTGGCCGTTCTTATTCCCGGTCGTGAGCATGGCGATTACGTGCTGTTTTGCCGCGAAAAAGACAAAGAACGCGAGCTGTGGGACGGCTACCGTGCCGGACAGGAAGGTGCGGTCAGCGAATACGGTGCCAGCGATGCCTTCCCGATTACTGACGTAGACGACATTCTGCCGGGTCTGATTGAAGGGCGCACTCGGGTTTATTATGCGATGGGTGCTAATCCGGAGTTTGATCGCCGCCTGACCAACTGGATCAACCAGATTCGCAGCAAGGCACGCTTGGGTGCGCAACCGCCGAGTGAGTTTGTTGCCCTCGATCACCTGCTGCACGATATGCGTCTGTACAAAAGTGCTAGCGAGCAGAAGGTCATGCAGCGCGCTGCGGATATTTCCTGTGAGGCGCATACGCGTGCCATGCAAGTCTGCCGGCCTGGCATGTACGAGTACCAGCTGGAAGCCGAGCTGCAGTACACCTTTATGCGCCACGGCAGCCGTTCGCCAGCCTACTCTTCGATTGTCGCAGCTGGCCGCAATGCCTGCATTCTGCATTACACCGAAAACACGGCACAGATTCGCGACGGCGACCTTATTTTGATTGATGCCGGCTGTGAACTGGATTGCTACGCCAGTGATATCACGCGTACTTTCCCGGCCAACGGGCGCTTCAGTCCAGAGCAGCGTGCGATTTATGACATTGTTTTGGCCGCGCAGTATGCCTCTATCGAAGTAATAGGGCCGGGTCGCAGCTGGAACGAGTCGCACGACGCAAGCCTGCGGGTGATAACCGCCGGCCTGGTCGACCTGGGTCTGCTTAAGGGCGATGTTGATGAGTTGATTGCGACTGAAGCCTATCGCCGTTTCTATATGCACCGGGTCGGCCATTGGTTGGGCATGGACGTGCACGACGTTGGGGAATACCGCGTTGGTGGCGTCTGGCGTGCGCTGGAGCCGGGCATGGTTATGACCGTTGAACCGGGCATCTATATATCGCCGGATGACGACAGCGTGCCGCGCAAATGGCGTGGTATTGGTATCCGTATTGAGGATGACGTGATCGTCACCAAGACCGGCTGCCAAGTATTAACGGATAAAGTGGTCAAAGACCCGGACGAAATCGAAGCGCTTATGGCAGCTGCGCGCCAGCTTGAGGCCGAGCCCGCGTGAGTCAACTGATCAGCATTGTCGGCGGCGGCATGGTGGGTGCCAGTCTGGCGTTGGCATTGCAGACGCACGCGCAACAGCGTGGCTGGCAGTTACAGTTGATCGAAGCTCAGCCGCCGGGCAGCGCTGGCGCCCAGCCGAGTTACGATGCGCGCTCCACCGCGTTATCGCATGGCAGTCGGCTGTTGCTTGAGCGGCTCGGCGTCTGGTCAGCTTTGGCGCAACGCGTTGAGCCTATTGAGCATATTCACGTGTCCGACCGGGGTCATCCGGGCGTCACCCGCCTGTCGGCACAGTGCGAGGGCGTTCCAGCGCTCGGCTATGTAGTTGAAAATGCGGTGCTCGGTGAAGCCTTGCTTGGCGGGCTGGATCATTCGGTGGTCAGCTGGCAAGCGCCAGCGCGGGTAACCCGAATTACCGCCGCAGAGCAAGGCTACCAGCTAGCGCTTGAGGCAGAACAGGGTGAGGCACACCAGCGTGCGGACTTGGTGGTCATCGCCGATGGCGGGCGTTCTGGTCTGCTTGAGCAATTGGGTATCTATCGCCAGAGCCGCGCATACGATCAAACCGCGATTATTGCCAATATCACCAGCGCCAATGGGCATGCCGGTGTGGCTTACGAACGTTTTACTGAAAACGGTCCGTTGGCTCTACTGCCGATGTCGCAAAACCGCAGTGCACTGGTCTGGACGTTGCCTGCTGCGGAAGCGGCAGCGGTGGCTGATCTGCCCGACGCTGCGTTTTTAGCACGCCTGCAATCGGCTTTTGGTTTTCGCATGGGCGCGCTGAAAAAAGTGGGCGCGCGACACAGCTATCCACTCAGTTTGATTGAGTCTGAAGAGCAGGTGCGCTCGGGGCTAGTGGTATTGGGTAACGCGGCGCATAGCCTGCACCCGATTGCCGGCCAGGGCTTTAACCTGTCGCTGCGCGACGCCATGGCGCTGGCTGATTGCCTGCTGCACGCTAAGCCGGAGCAGGCGCCTGGTGATCTGCGCGTGTTGCAGCGTTATTTGCAGCAGCAACAGGCTGATCAGCGTCAGACCATTGCCTTGAGCGACTGGTTAACGCGGCTGTTTAGCAATCAGCGACCGGTGTTGACTGCCGGGCGCAACCTTGGACTATTGGGGATGGACATAGTCTCGCCCTTGAAAACCGTCTTCGCGCGTCAGGCCATGGGGTTGAAAGGATGAGTACAGCAGCGCAGCAGCCAGGCTCAACACAGGATTTCGACCTATTGATTGTGGGTGCCGGCATGGTGGGTTCTGCGTTGGCCTGTGCCATGGCCGATACCCGTTTACGCATTGGCCTGTTGGACAGTCAGCCGTTGGAGTCCATTCCAGCGCCAACCACAGCCTCCGGATTTGATCCGCGCGTCAGCGCGCTCAGCGCTGCATCCGAGCAAATTCTCAAATCGTTGGGCGCTTGGCAGCGACTGCCGACAGGTGCAGGCGCTGGCTATCGCAGCATGTGCGTGTGGGACGCAGAGGGTACGGGTGAAGTGCATTTCGATGCGCAGTCGTTGGGTGAGTCTCGGCTCGGGCATATTGTTGAAAATTATCAGGTGCAAAATGCCCTGCTGCAGCAACTTACCGCCAGCCGCGTAACCCTGCTGCCAAAGGTCACTGTGCAAGGTCTGGTGCGTGAAGACACCGGTTGGCGGCTGGACGGCACCGACGGACAGCGACTGCGTGCACCTCTGGTGATAGCGGCAGACGGAGCGCGATCTCGGCTGCGCGAACTAGCAGGTTTTGCCATGCGTGAGTGGGATTACCTGCATCACGCCCTAGTGACCACGGTGGAGTTGTCCGAATCGCATCAGCACACCGCTTGGCAGCGTTTTCTGCCCAGCGGCCCACTGGCCTTTTTGCCGCTGCCCTCGAAGGGCGAGAAGCATTTCTGCTCAATCGTCTGGTCTTTGCTGCCACAGCGGGCAGACGCGATGATGGCGCTGGATGATGTTGCCTTCTGCGCGGCATTAACCGAGGCGCTCGAGTCTCGGTTGGGACCAGTGCTCTCGGCGGATCGTCGAGTCTGCATCCCGCTGCGCCAGCGGCACGCCAAGCAATATGCTATGCCGGGGCTGGTGTTGGTGGGTGATGCCGCGCACAGCATTCATCCGTTGGCGGGGCAGGGCGTGAACCTGGGGTTTCTTGATGCCGCGGAGCTCAGCGATGTGCTGCATGCAGCGCTGGAGCGCGGCGAAAGCCTGGCCGAGCTGACGGTGCTGCAGCGCTACGAGCGCGCGCGGATGGGCAGCAACTTGGCAGTGATGGCTGCAATGGAAGGTTTTGAAAGGCTGTTTCATGCGCAAGCCCTCCCGCTGCGCTGGCTGCGTAATGCGGGTATGACGTTGTTCGATCAGACGCCCCTCGTCAAAGCGCAAGTCATGCGGCGTGCCATGGGGCTGACTGGCGAGTTACCGTCGCTGGCACGGCCCTGATCGCGATAGGTCAGGGCGTATTGCACACCAAGTCGACGCTGACGAACGCTTGGGGTGCAATGAATCGCAACACTAATGCATTGATAAGCTAAAGCTTAATCATTATCATCTAGCCTCTTTTTCCGACCAAGAGGCGTTTCCATGTCAGTGATTCGCAATGCAGCCGTCATTGGGCTCGCACTTAGCACGCTGGGTAGTATTGCTCAGGCCAAAGAACTGGTTGTCTATTCTTCCCGCCAGGATCACCTGATTAAGCCGGTATTCGACCTGTATACCGAAAAGACCGGTACCACCATCCAGTTCATTACCGACAGCGAAGCGCCGTTGCTAGCCCGCTTGAAAGCGGAAGGTGCCAATACTCCGGCCGACTTGCTGATTACGGTTGACGCCGGCAACCTCTGGCAGGCCGAGCAGCAGGGCGTGCTACGTGAGGTCAAATCCGATGTGATCGAGGCGAATATTCCAGCTCAGTACCGGTCTGCCAATGGTTACTGGACTGGTTTATCGCTGCGCGCGCGTACTATTGCTTACTCCACTGAGCGTGTCGATCCCGCTACTTTGAGTACTTATGAAGCGTTGGCCGATAGCGAATGGCAGGGCCGCTTATGTTTGCGTACTGCCAAGAAGGTGTACAACCAGTCGCTGACGGGCACTATGATCGAAACTCTGGGCCCGGAGCGCACCACGGAAGTATTGCAGGGCTGGGTCAATAATCTCGCTACACCGGTATTTCCTGATGACACGGCCCTGCTGCAATCCATTGCCGCTGGTCAGTGCGACGTGGGTATCGTCAATAGCTACTATTTCGGTCGCCTTGAAGTCGCCAACCCTGAGTTGCCGGTCAAGCTGTTCTGGCCGAATCAGGCTGACCGTGGTGTTCACGTCAACATCTCTGGCGCCGGTGTGACCCACTACGCCAAACATCGCCAGGGCGCGATTGCCTTCCTCGAGTGGCTGACCACCGAAGAAGCCCAGCGCGTGTTTGCTGATGTAAACCAAGAATTCCCTGCTAATGAGTCGGTTGCGCCTTCGGCGGAAGTCGCTTCTTGGGGTGAGTTCAAGACCGATAACATTAATGTTGAAGTGGCTGGTCGTCGTCAGGCCGAGGCCATCATGATGATGGATCGGGTAGGCTGGCACTGATCTGCTTCGCGGCAAAGCCTTGATCGGCATTTGTCGATATACTGAACGCCCGGTCAGTTGACCGGGCGTTTTTGTATCTGGGCTACCTCGCCTACTCTCTTCCAACAGCCTGCTAGCAGGAGTTGCTGTGCTGCACCGCTCCATCCCTGATAAACGTCGCTGGCGTCTGGTTGCCTACGCTGCTGCGGCCCTGGTTCTGCTGCCGCTGTTAGTGTTGGCGCTGAGTTGGAACAGCCTCGACATGTCGATCTGGACGCATCTGTTGCAGACGCAGATGGCGCGCCTGCTGCGCAATACGCTGGTGTTGACGCTGGGTGTAGTGAGCGGCGTCGTGCTGCTCGGTGTCAGCCTCGCGTGGCTGACCAGCATGTGTGAGTTTCCCGGTAGGCGCTGGTTTGATTGGGCGTTAATGCTGCCCTTTGCCATCCCGGCCTATGTGCTGGCTTTTGTGATGATCGGTTTGCTGGATTTCGCCGGCCCCTTGCAGACCCTTCTGCGTGGTTGGCTGGGCAGCGATTTTCGTATGTGGTCGATCCGCTCCACGGGCGGCGTGATCATGGTGTTGGTCTTGGTTTTCTATCCCTACGTTTATATGCTCGCCCGCGGAGCCTTTTTGGCACAAGGTCGTGGCCTCATGGACGCAGCGCGAGTGCTAGGCCATACGCCGTGGCAAGCGTTCTGGCGTGTTGCTTTGCCGATGGCGCGCCCGGCCGTTGGCGCGGGAGCTGCTTTGGCGATTATGGAAACGTTAGCGGATTTCGGCGCGGTGTCGGTATTCAACTACGACACCTTCACCACTGCTATCTACAAAACCTGGTACGGCTTTTTTAGTCTGCAGACCGCCACCCAGTTAGCTAGCCTGCTGCTGTTATTTGTGCTGGTCGCACTCTACGCGGAGCGGCGCGCGCAGGGCAGCAAGCGTTTCCCAGGAGCCGAACGTCCACGGCAGGGGGCTCTATACCGATTGCGTGGCACCCGCGCTTGGTTCGCCTTCGGATTCTGTCTGCTGGTGCTTTCTGTGGCTTTTATTATTCCCGTTTTGCAATTGCTGTACTGGCTCATCAGTAGTGACAAAAGTGACTTTGACAGCCGTTACTGGGGGCTGATCCGCAGCACCTTGCTATTGGGTAGTATTGCTGCGCTGGCGACGGTGACTGTGGCCTTGCTGTTGGTCTTGGCACGGCGGCTACAACCGTTGCGCCGAGTGCGCTCGGCAGTGGCGCTAGCTAACCTGGGATATGCGCTGCCGGGCTCGGTGCTGGCTGTGGGTATTATGTTTGCGTTCAGCTTTGCTGATAATCAATTGATCATTCCGCTGCGCACCTGGTTGGGCGCTGAGAACCCGGCGCCTTTGCTGTTGGGTAGTTTGTTCGCCCTGCTGCTGGCTTATCTGATTCGCTTTATGGCAGTTGCCAGCGGCCCGTTAGACACTTCGTTGGCGCGCATCAGACCGGCGCTGCCTGAGGCGGCGCACAGCCTTGGGCATACTGGTCTCAGTGTGCTCTGGCGCATCTATCTGCCGTTGCTGCTGCCGGGCATTTTCAGCGCAGCGTTATTGGTTTTCGTCGATGTGCTGAAAGAAATGCCTGCTACGCTGTTGATGCGGCCTTTCGGCTGGGACACCCTGGCAGTGCGTATTTATGGTTTGACCGCCGAGGGTGACTGGCCGCGCGCGGCACTCCCAGCGCTGAGTTTGGTGCTGGCCGGGCTATTGCCGGTGATTATCCTGGTTCGCCGCTCGGCGCAGCGGCCAGGCTAGGCTCTGCCGGCGCGTTGTTACCGCCGCGTCGGCGTCACTATTGGCACCACTAATCGCACCGTTGGGTGAAGGGCTGCACAGCGCACTGGTTTGCGGCTACAATCCCGGCTTTGAAATCCTACAGACTGAAGGACTGCTGCATGGCATTGCGGACCCCCCTGTACGAACAGCATCTCGCCGCCGGCGGCAAAATCGTCGATTTCGGCGGTTGGGACATGCCCCTCAACTACGGTTCTCAGTTAGAAGAGCACCATCAGGTGCGCCGTGACGTCGGCATGTTCGACGTGTCCCACATGACTGTGGTGGACGTAACCGGTACTGAAGCCCAGAACTATCTGCAATATTTGTTGGCCAACGACGTGGCCCGTCTTAAGTCCTCCGGCAAGGCGCTGTATAGCGGCATGCTGAACGAGCAAGGCGGGGTCATCGACGATCTGATCGTGTATTTGACCGTGGATGGTTACCGGGTGGTGGTGAACGCCGCGACCCGTGAGAAAGATCTGGATTGGATGAACCGTCAAGCTGAGTCATTTGCCGTCACTCTGACCGAGCGTTCTGAGTTGGCTATGATTGCCGTGCAGGGGCCACGCGCTATCGAGGTTGCCAGAAGCGTAGTGACTGATGCTTGCGCCGCGTTGATCAGCGACCTGAAACCTTTTCAAGGGCTGCCTGAAGGTGGCTGGTTTATCGGTCGCACTGGGTATACCGGTGAAGACGGTCTCGAAATCATGCTGCCTGGTGCCGCTGCTCCTGCCTTTTGGGACGCACTCTTGGCTGCCGGCTGTAAACCCTGTGGTCTGGGCGCGCGCGATACCCTGCGTCTGGAAGCGGGCATGAATCTCTATGGCTCGGATATGGACGAAAGCATCTCGCCGCTCGCGGCCAACATGGCTTGGACTATTGCCTGGGAACCAGCCGAACGCGACTTCATTGGTCGCGCCGCCTTGACCGCCCAGAAAGAGGCTGGCGCTCAGCCTAAACAAGTGGGCTTGGTATTGTCCGAGCGCGCCGTTCTGCGCGGTCACCAAAAGGTGATTGTAGAAGGCGTGGGTGAAGGCGAAATCACCAGCGGCACTTTTTCTCCAACGCTGGGCTACTCGGTTGCGCTGGCACGGGTACCGCGTGACACGGTTATTGGCAGTAGTGCCAAGGTCGAAATTCGCGGTAAGCAGCTTGATGTGCGGGTGGTTAAGCCCTGCTTTGTGCGCAACGGCCAGGCCGTCGTTGAGTAAGCCAAGTAAGCTGAATAAATCGAACACCTTTATGTTTATTTTTTGAGGACATACCCATGAGCAATATTCCCGCCGATCTGCGTTACGCCTCCAGCCATGAATGGTCTCGTCTGGAGTCCGATGGCACTGTTACCGTAGGCATTACCGATCACGCTCAGGATTTGCTGGGCGATGTGGTGTTTGTCGAGTGCCCGGATGTTGGCCGTCAGATCACTGCTGGCGAAGAGTGTGCAGTGGTGGAGTCGGTTAAAGCTGCATCCGATATTTACGCGCCCATCAGCGGCGAAGTCATTGTCGTCAACGAGGCGTTGACCGACTCGCCAGAGCTGGTCAATAGCGAGCCCTATGGCGAGGCTTGGTTTTTCAAAATCAAACCAAGCGATGCCAGCGAGCTGGATAAGCTGTTGGATGCTGACGCCTACGGCGCTGCTATCTGAGCTGTTGTTTCCCCGTTTGCAGTGAAAGCCCTGATTCGCGTCAGGGCTTTTTGCTTTCACTCTTTTGCGCCACTCGTCTTTTGCAGGTAACCATCCATGAGTAACTCCTTCAGCCTCACAGACCTGGAACAGACCGACGACTTTATTCGTCGGCATATCGGCCCTGACGCCGCTGAGCAGCAGGCCATGCTCGATACCTTGGGCGCCACGTCACTGGAAGATCTGGTTAGCCAGACTGTGCCGCAGAGCATTCTGCGCAATGAGTTGTTGGAGCTGGGCGCGCCGCGCAGTGAAGCGGAAGTCTTGAGTTACCTGAAGCAGGTAGCTGCGCGCAACCAAGTGTTTACCTCCTGCATTGGCATGGGCTACCACGGTACCCTGACGCCTACGGTGATCCTGCGCAACGTGCTGGAAAATCCGGGCTGGTACACCGCCTATACGCCTTATCAGCCGGAAATTGCCCAGGGTCGTCTTGAGTCATTGCTGAACTTTCAGCAACTGACCATCGATCTGACCGGTATGGAACTGGCCAGCGCTTCTTTGCTGGATGAAGCGACTGCAGCGGCGGAAGCCATGGCGCTCGCCAAGCGCGTGGCCAAGAGCAAGAGCAACCTGTTCTTTGTAGATGAAGATTGCCACCCGCAAACCATCTCTGTCGTTCTCACGCGCGCCGAAGCCTTTGGCTTTGATGTTGTGGTGGATGATGTTTCCACCTTAGGCGAACACGAGGTGTTTGGTGCGCTGTTCCAGTACCCGACTACGTGGGGCGAGATTCGTGATCTCAAACCCTTGATCCAACAGGTTCAGGCGCAAAAGGGTCTGGCTTGTGTCTCGGCTGATTTGCTGGCGTTGGTCATGTTGACTTCACCCGGCGAGCTGGGTGCTGATGTGGTCTTTGGTTCTGCCCAGCGTTTTGGTGTGCCGATGGGCTACGGCGGGCCCCACGCCGCCTTCTTTGCTACACGTGATGCTTACAAGCGGGCCATGCCTGGTCGCATCATTGGCGTATCGGTAGATACCCGTGGCAACCGTGCGCTGCGTATGGCGTTGCAAACCCGCGAGCAACATATTCGCCGCGAGAAGGCTAACTCCAACATCTGTACTGCTCAGGTGCTGCTGGCCAATATCGCCAGTTTTTACGCTGTTTATCACGGCCCGCAGGGCTTGAAAATTATCGCTGAGCGCGTACACCGTTTGACTGCGATCCTGGCTGCTGGCCTCGAAGCGGTGGGCATCAGCCGTAGCAATCAGAGCTTCTTCGATACCTTGACCCTGAACGTGCCGGGCAAAGCAGGCGAGATTGTTGAGCGTGCCCGCGACGCGCGCATTAATCTGCGCATGATCGACGGCGATGCGGTTGGCGTAAGCCTGGATGAAACCAGCACCCGCGCTAGCGTCGAGGCGCTGTTGGCCGTGGTTGCGGGTACTGCGCACGGCCAGGACGTGACGGCATTGGATTCTCAGGTTGCTGGTAGCGAGCAGGGTATTCCTGCCGCGCTGCGTCGTACCTCCGAGTTCCTAACGCACCCGGTGTTCAACAGCTATCACTCGGAAACCGAGATGCTGCGCTACATCAAGTCCCTGGAGAACAAGGATCTGGCGCTCAACCACTCGATGATCCCGCTCGGCTCTTGCACCATGAAGCTGAACGCCACCACGGAGATGATCCCCATCACCTGGCCCGAGTTTGGCCAGCTGCATCCCTTTGTTCCTTTGGCGCAGGCTGAAGGTTACAAGCAGCTGATCGATGAGCTGGAAACCATGCTGCGCGGTATTACCGGCTTTGATGCCATCTGCATGCAGCCCAACTCGGGCGCGCAGGGCGAGTACGCCGGCTTGCTAGCGATCCGTAAGTATCACGAAGCCAATGATGACGCGCATCGCGACGTCTGCCTGATCCCCACGTCCGCGCACGGTACTAACCCAGCCTCAGCAATGATGGCCAGTATGCGCGTGGTGCTGGTGGCGTGTGATGATCAGGGCAACGTAGATGTGGCTGATTTGCGTCAGAAGGCCGAGGACAATGCTGACAAGCTATCCTGTCTGATGATTACTTACCCATCCACCCACGGCGTGTATGAGGAAGGTATCCGCGAGATTTGCGACATCATCCATCAGCACGGCGGCCAGGTGTACATGGATGGCGCTAATCTGAACGCACAGGTGGGTCTGACCCGCCCGGCGGATATTGGTGCCGACGTGTCGCACATGAATCTGCACAAAACCTTCTGCATTCCGCACGGCGGCGGTGGCCCTGGTATGGGCCCTATCGGCGTGAAGGCGCATTTGGCACCCTTCGTGGCTAACCACCCGGTTGTGCCGCTGGATGGCCCCAATCCGCAGAACGGCGCGGTTAGTGCCGCACCTTGGGGTAGTGCGAGCATTTTACCGATCAGCTGGACCTACATTGCACTGATGGGCGCGATTGGCCTGCGTCAGGCGACGGCGGTGGCGATTCTCAACGCCAACTATCTGGCCAAGCGTCTGGGTGATGCTTATCCGGTGCTATATAGCGGCCGCAACGGACGGGTGGCGCACGAGTGCATTATTGATATTCGTCCGCTCAAAGCTGCGTCAGGGATTACCGAGGAAGACGTCGCCAAGCGTTTGATGGACTTTGGCTTCCATGCGCCGACCATGTCGTTCCCGGTGGCCGGTACGCTGATGATCGAGCCGACCGAGAGTGAATCCAAGGCTGAGCTGGATCGCTTCGTGGATGCGATGCTGACGATTCGCGCGGAGATTCGGAAGGTTGAGCATGGCGAGTGGACAGCGGAAGACAACCCGCTGCACAACGCGCCACACACCCTGGCAGACATCACGGGCGACTGGCAACGTGCCTACACCCGTGAAGAAGCCGTATTCCCGCAGAGTTGGGTCGCGGCTAATAAGTTCTGGCCGAGCGTTAACCGTATCGACAACGTTTATGGTGACCGCAACCTGTTTTGCGCCTGTCCACCGATTGAGTCTTACGAGGACTGATCCGGTTGCTCGCGCGGCAGTGTTAAACACACCTCGACGCCACCGGCGTCGAGGTTGTATAGCTTGATCTGACCGTGATGCAGTTGCGTGATCTCACTGACAAAGCTCAACCCCAAGCCGGTGCTCTTGCGCTGGCTATCGGGTCTGGGCAATGAATAAAAGCGCTCGAACACCCGAGCCAGCGCGTAGTCCGGCACCGCCGGGCCATCGTTGCGTACTTTCAACTGCAATGGCTCTTCACTCTCCCCGCATAGCTCCACTTCCACCCGCCCTTCGGGCAGACAGAACTCGATGGCGTTATCGAGCAGATTACTAATGGCCTGTTCCAGCAGAAACGCCTCGCCCTGGAGCAGCGTGTCACCCTGGCAACTCAACTCAAGCTGCAGTTGTTTCTTCTGTGCCAGCGGGCGTTTGGCTTCCAGCTCATGGTGCAGAATCTCGGCCAGGTCGAGCTCTTCCGGCTGCTCTAGCTGCTGACGTTTTTCTACGCTGGCGAGTGACAGCAGACGATCGACCAAGCGTTGCAGGCGCGCAGACTCGTGATCGATATTACCAAGGAAGCGTTCGCGCATAGTGTCCGGTACGCCGGCTTCCTGCAGCAATTCAGCGGCGCCACGAATAGCCGATAGCGGTGATTTCATCTCGTGGGTCAGGGTGTGCACGTACTGCTCAACGTAGGCCTTGCCGTCGATCTCCTGGCGCATGGCTTCGGTGGCGCGGGCTAGCCGATCGAGCTCGCGGTCACCCAACACGGGTGGGCTGACGCGTTCACCATGCCGCGCGCGTTCCACGTAATTCACCAGCCGGCGAATCGAACGGGTCATCCAGATCGACATCGCCGCGCCGAGCAGTAGCGCACACAGCAGAATGATGCCGCCGCGCTGCCAGAAATATCCGTGCGCCAGGGTAATAAAGGGATGCAGGCTGGCGGTGGGTTTGCCGAGCGACAGCACGCCAAGCAGGCGGTCGCCGTCGATAACCGGAGCGCCAACGTACATATAACTGGTGTTCTCGTCGTCCGGGTCGGTGCGCGTGGTGCGCGCGCCGTATTCACCACGCAGAGTCATAGCGACGTCACGCCAGTCGGAAAAGTCGCTGCCGATCAGGCTCGGGTCACTGTGATAAATCAGCTGGCCGCGATTATCGGTGAGATACACCACCAGCTCGCTCTGGGTTTTATGCCGTGACCAGATATGCGCGTCCAGCGGCCGCTTAAGGTAACGCTGTACGGCTTGATTAAAGGGTGAACCTTCGCTGAAGCCCTCATCCCAGTGCAGGCTGGCGACTTCTGCCAACAGATTGCTGCTGTCGACCAATACCTCCTCGCTGGCCTGGCGCACGGAGGAGGGTACTTGATTGAGGATGCTGTTGAGAAACAGCACCGTGGCCAGCCCGGCAAGCAGAAACCAGGCGATCAGAATACGCGTGCTAAAGCTCACGCAGCGGGCTCGCTGCGGCTTAACTCAATGCTGTAGCCGAGCCCGCGATGAGTCACTATCGGGTCGTTGCTTGGCAGGATCTTCTTCAGTTTGGTGCGAATGCCTTTGATGTGAGTATCAATCACCCGATCCAGACTCGCCGCAGGGTCGTTCCAGGCGGCGTCCATCAACTGGTCTCGGCTAAGAATGTGTTCAGGGTGGCGCAGCAGGGCGCTAAGGATCAGGTATTCGTAGCGGGTCAGTTCTAACCACTGCTGGTGATAGCGAATACGTTTGCGCTCTTCGTCATGCGCAAATAGGGGCTCCATCAGTGAATCGCTCGTCGGGGCCGATGGACGCGCGCGGCGTAAAATGGCGCGCACGCGGGCGGATATCTCGCGTGGGCTGAACGGCTTAACCACATAATCGTCGGCACCGATTTCCAGCCCGACGATGCGATCCACCTCTTCCTTGCGCGCGGTCAAAAACATGATCGGCACTGCGGAAAATTGGCGGATGCGGCGGCAGAGTTCAAAGCCGCTCTCGTCCGGCAGACCAACGTCGAGTACCACCAAATCCACTGGGTTTTGCTTTAGCCAGCTCATGCCATCGCGCGCCAGCCCACACCAGTGCGCTTCAAAGCCCTCGGTGGTCAGCGCGTAAAGCAGAGCATCGGCGATGGCTGGCTCGTCTTCGATGATCAGTATTTTGTCGCCCATGACGGCCCTTGTGTGCTTCAACGTCTGGTTTCAGACGCTGATTGTGGCGGTTTCCCCTGCGTCAGCGCAATCATCCTTCCAGCCAGGCACTGACCACGTAACGCATCGAGCCGCCGCTGGTCAGCGCGGCAAACGGGAAGCAGGTGACCAGTTGCAGTTCGGCGTGGCTGTGTTGCAGGGCGATCTGTTCATACCGGCTATCCACCACCCGCTGGCTAGCGATGCGGTACACGTACTCTTGTCCGTCGGCGGCCTGAACGCGCAACTGCTCGCCATCCTTAAGTCGCTGTAAAAAGGCAAAGTGGCTGTCCTGGTGGCCAGCCAGTAGCAGGGTGCCGAGGTCTCCGGGTTGCACGCCGTTGTCGAGTTGTCCCGGTCCGAACGCCAGCGCCTGACCGCTAACCCCGGAGAGCACGTAACTCACCTCGCCGTTGGGGCCACTCAAGCGCGCGACGGGCCAGGTGTCGGCCCAGGCCCAGGGTTTGACCGGTTGCCCGCTGGCGAGTTGCTGCTCCCACGCGTGGGCAATCAACCACTGCGCCAGTACCGCTTTGCCCTGTAACCAGAGCCCCTGCCCGGCGAGCCCGAAGGCGCCGAGCAGCAGGCCGAGCGCGATCAGCTTACGCATGGGCTGGACGGCGCCAGAACAGTAGCGCTAACGCCGCCAACAGGAGCAGTGCTGACAGACTCCAGATGCGCGCCAAACCGAGCGAGGTTTGTGGGTACATACGATGATCAACCGGATTCAGGTTAGCAATCTGCTGTGAGTGCAGCGGCGTGTTCGAATCACGCACCTGCACCTGCTCGACCGCAACAAAACTGGTGTAGTTGCTCAGCAGTTGGTGCTGCAGCGCGACCTCCAGCACGGCAGGGCGAACCTTGCTCTCATCCGTACCGCGTTTGATTTGATCCATCAGCGCTTCGATTTTACTGCGTGCCCACAGCCGTGCGACGCCGTTGTGCTGCTGATCGGCAGGCAGCTTTAACTCCTGCTGCCAAGGCTCGGGTTGCTGGCCATGCAGGGTGATCTGTTCTGGCATCCGGTTAAGCTTCATGGCGACCACCAGCGGCTGTCCTGCATAAAGGTCGGGTAATTTCTCAGGCCAGATCTCAGCTTGAATACCCTCGGGGAGGGTGATGCTCAGGTTGGTCAGTACCGGCGACTCGAGCTTCTCGAATAGGCGGTTCATGGCTTCGGTCACGCCTTCGCTTTCGTTTATCGGGGTGAACTGCCCGCGACCCAGCTCGGCGGCCTTGCGCAGCAGGTAGTTATTCGGTGCAGCACCAATACCGACGGTGAACAGCCGTGATTGACGCAGACGCTGATGAATCATGCTGAGTACTGCTTGCTCGTTACTGACCGAGCCATCGGTGATAAAAATTAGCTGCCGCAGGTAGCCTGGCTCGTTGGGTTGGCTCAGTGCATCGCGCAGCACGGGGAGCATTTCGGTGCCGCCATCCGCATTAAGACCGGCGACCCATTGGCTGGCCTGTGCGAGGTTATCCGGGCTGGCTAGCTGCGGCTCGCGGAATAGCATGCTGTGATAACTGTTGAATTCCAGCACGTTAAAGCGATCTTCCGGCTGTAATCGGCCCAGTGCGTGAATCAAGCTGCGCCGCGCCTGGCGAATGCGTTCGCCCTGCATCGAACCAGAGGTGTCGATAATCAGCATAACCTCGCGCGGCTGACGCTCAGAGCTGACCGGTTGCGCTGCTGGCGAGAGCATCAGCAACGCGTAATGATCTTCACCCACCTGCTCGCTGAATACTGCAGCCTGATTACCGGCGGCGGGCATTTGCCATTCGAGCAGGAAGTCACGATCCATGCGCACCGGGTTCTGCGCCAGACGAATACCGTAGCCCCGGCCATCATAGTCAGCGCTAAGCTGGTGGCTTGGGCTGCGCACCTGCTCCAGCTGCATGCCTTGATCCAGATAGATATTTAGCCGCGCCTGATGCGATGCAGTATCAGCCTCATCTGCGGTAATGATGGAGCCTTCGGGGTGTGCCTGTGAGGTGCTTGAGTGCGGCGCTGGCTGATCGCTCGCTTGTGGCTTGGCGGCGTAGCGCGGTGTCATGGTGAGCGGCAGGCGCAGGCTGTACTTGTTAGCATCCGGTACCAGCAGCTCGGTGTATTCCAGCGTAACGGTGATCTGCTCGCCAGCGGCGATATTGGCCACCGAGGTGCGAAACAGATTGGGCCGTTGCTGTTCGGTCAGCCCGGTGCTCTGGCCGTTGCGTTTGGCCTGCTCGTATATCGCTTTGGCCTCAGCCTTCTCGTGAATCTGTCCGACGATTTTCCGCTCTCCTATGTCCAACGTCATGCCGTGTACGGCAGCATTCTCGCTAAGCGGCAGCACATAGCTGCCTTCGGCGAAGGCGTCGCCGGGGTTGGCAAAATGCTGGCGCACGCGTACCTGCGCAATGGGGCCGTTGATCTGTACATCCACATCGGTGTTGAGCAGTAGCGCCGGCTGCCAGTCAGACTGAGCGTTGGCGCGAAGTAGAAATAGCCCGGTTTGTGGCTGCTGGTTGTCGGGCTCGCTTGCCAGTAAGTGCTGGCAGAACAGGCTGCTGATAATGAGTATCCATGCGATCACAGGCTTCATGTTGAGTCTCCCTGGTTGAGTGATGTTCTCAGTCTGAGGAGCCTGTTTGTGCGCTTGATGTGGTTTGTGTGTGCTTTGAATTTATTTTGCGGGCGACCTTGAATCGCCATTCTGCGAGTGACCGCAATCGGCTGCGACGGTGACTACGTTCTGGTGCGGAGCGTCTGCCAAGGGTACATTAGGACGCATCTGTAACAGCACCTGCCACTCGGCGGCGTTGGCCGTCACCACTTGATCGAAGCACGCTTCGATGTTGCGCGGGGCCTTGACTGTTCGATGTCCGATTCAGCCACAGGAGTCAAATTCGCCGATGAGTGAAGCTGACAAGCACGCCATTCATACCGAACTCGATGCGATTGCCGAAGCGCTGGACAAAGGCAAGCATAAGCGTGTGCGCAAATTGTTGCGCGTGATGCATCCGGGCAAGGTCGCCAGCGTGCTGGAAGCGCTTGATCCTGAGCAGCGGCGGGTTGCGTGGCAGCAGGTCGATGACAATACCGAAGAGCACGTATTGCGGCATCTGGACGCGCTGATGGCAGCTAGCCTGCTGCGCGATCCGCATGACGATGCGCTCTCGGATGAGTTGGATGAAGACGACGAGCACGGCGCAACCACACAGATTGCGCGCGTGCGTGACTCCCTGGAGGCGGGCAAGCACAAGCGCGTCGGTAAGGCGTTCCGACAGATGCATCCGGCTAAGGCTGCTGGCTTGCTTGAGGCCTTGCCACCCGATGAACGCAGCACCGTGTGGGACATGCTCGACGCGGAGCGCGCGGGCAAGATTCTGGTGCATCTGCATGATGAAGTGCGGGCCCGGCTGGCGCTGGAGATGGACGAGCAGGAACTGGCCGCAGCTGCCCAGAAGCTGGACCTGGATGATCTGGTTGACCTTATTCAGGATCTGCCTGCAGGCAATGGCCGCCGCCTGTTGCAGACGATGGACGTGCGCAAGCGGCAACAACTACTGTCGATGCTGTCCTACCCTGAGGACTCAGCTGGCGGCTTGATGAATACCGACCATTTGTCGGTGCGTGCAGATGTGCGTGTGGGCTCGGTACTGCGTTATCTCCGTTTGCTGGAAGATCTGCCTGATCATACCGATAAGGTCATGGTGGTCGATCGTAAGAACCGCTATCAAGGCGTGCTGCGCCTTAGTCGCTTGGTCACCAGTCCGCCTGAGATGCAGGTTGGCGAGGTGATGGATGCCGATTTCAAGGCTCTGGATGTAACCCTTACCAGCAATGAAGTAGCCCGGCGCTTTGAAGATCTGGATATTCTCTCGGCGGCGGTTATCGATGATGAGGGCGTGCTGCTTGGTCGTATCACGGTGGATGACGTCATCGATATCATCCGCGAAGATTCCGAACGCGCGATGATGAAACTGGCCGGCCTCAACGATGAAGCAGACATGTTCGCACCCGTGCTAACCAGTGCGCGGCGGCGGGCGGTTTGGTTGGGCATCAATCTGGTTACGGCGTTTCTGGCGGCTTGGGTGATTGGTTTGTTTCAGGGCACGCTGGAGCAGATTGTAGCGCTGGCAGTGCTCATGCCGATTGTGGCCAGCATGGGCGGCATTGCCGGAAGTCAGACGCTGACGCTGGTGATTCGCGGATTGGCGCTGGGGCAAGTGGAGGGAGGCAACGCGCGGTTGCTGTTGGCAAAGGAGCTGGGAATCGGCTTTCTCAACGGGCTGGTTTGGGCAGCGGTGGTAGCAGCGCTGGCGTATGTTTGGTTTGGCAGTTGGCAGATTGGCGCGATTATCGGCGCCGCCATTCTGCTAAATTTGCTATGCGCTGCCTCGTCGGGGTTGTTGATCCCTTTGCTGCTGCGCCGTTTTGGGATTGATCCGGCGCTGGCAGGTAGCGTTATTCTTACTACGATAACCGACGTAGTCGGCTTCCTCTCCTTTCTTGGTCTTGCAACGCTGTTTCTGCTTTAACGGCCACTCAGGCGATTGGGTTGCTAACGCTCTCGATCTCGCGCTTGACGGCCATGGGGTCATCAATGTTCTTGAAGGTCACATCGCTGATTCCGCGACCGGTCAGTTTGATAGTGCCGTAGCCAAACATGCGCCCCCAAATGCTTTGCTCGATTTCCACGGTCTCGATGGAGGTCAGCTTCATCTCTTCGGTATGTCGGCTGATGATGCCTTTCTTCAAGATCACTCGCTTGTTGGTGACGCCTTGCTCAATCGAGCGCAGACGAAAATACTCGTAGATCGCCACCAACCAAGTGATCCCAAGGGTAGGAATGCCCAACACGATCCAGCAATACATAGGGACTTTGGCAAACCAGTGCAGCTGAAAAATGGTGCGGACCGCTTCGCCGTCGGAAAGGGATTCTTCGATATAGGACATGGAGCACTCGCTGGCAGTTGTGGGGCTATCTGGTAGACGACTTTACCCAAAAGCAGCAGCTGGCGACAGCATCAAGGGGTTATTTGCATGCTCTCGAGCAGGCGCTGCATGGCATATTGCTCGACGTGAATAAAGCCCTCACCGGGACGGTCGAGGTCTAGCACTATGGTGGTCAGCGCGCCAAAGGCCAATGCCATCGGGATCACCGCGATGAGGCGGCGCGCGCCTGAGGTGCCAGCCTGCGCGCCGAGGGTGATCATGCTTAGCGCGGCGATCAATAACAGCGTCAGTCGAATGCTTTCCGGAATGCGATCATACAGTACGCCAGCAATACGCACTTCCTGCATATCGATCATGTCATTCAGCGCATTGGTCAGCATCATGCTATTGGGGCCAGGGTTGGCTATGTCAGCCGCGGCCATTAAATTCCAGAGCTCAGTTTGCAACTCTGCGGATGCTTTGATCAGCTCCTCGACGCTGTAATCTTGCAGATGATTTACCCGCAGGTCCACGTATTCGCGCAGCAGGATTTTCATCGGATCGCCATAACGCGCGTCGATAAGATCGGTGCGCAGGTAGGTTGTGCCGATGGCGTTGGCTTCCTGCAGCACGTTCTCCTTGCGCACGGAATGTTGGTTAGCTGCCATTGAGAATACAAAGGCTAATAAAAACGCGAGCATGGCCAGCACCCCGCCAACGATAGGGCCTAGAGCACCTGCTGCATCCGCATCATTGTCGGAACGTGCGGTGCGGCCAATCTGAAAGCCGATTTCAAAAAATAGGATGATCAGCAGCACCAGACTCAGATAGACCATTTCGATGGGTAGGAAGTCGAGCAATTGCAGGGCCATAGCAACTCCGAGAAAAGATGTTAGGACTCAGGTGCATGCTGCTGACAGAAGCGTTTGCTGAGTGGTTGGCGTATTTCTGCGCGGATGAATGAATTCATAGCTGATTTGCCGGTGCTGTCAAACCATGGCGATACCTCTGAACAATTATTAGCTTGCTAAATAGTTTTCCAGGAGTACCATTGTTAGCAAGCTAACTATATTGATCTTTGTTGTCGGAGTCTGGTTATGAGCGCGCTGAATACGGCTATTTTGCCACTGCACGAAACCTTAAAGCCGTCCATGGGAGCAGCCATGGGGCGTGTGCACAGGCTTTGGCGTAGCGCGCTCAATGAGGCGCTCGGCGAGTTGGATATGACCGAGGCGCGATTGGCCGTGATGATGCATCTCGACAAGGTAGGCGAGGGCTGCACTCAGCAAGCGCTTGCCTCTGAGCTGGCTATCGAGATGCCATCGCTGACGCGCACGCTGAATCAGCTTGAGGAAAAAAAGCTGATCGAGCGTCGTCGGGATGCGGCTGACGGCCGTGTGCATTGCCTGTGGTTTACCGCGGCAGGGCGTGAGCAAGTGTGCATGCTTGAAGCGCATATTGCCGAGGTCCGCAAGGATATTTACCAGGGTCTGACAGATCAGCAGCTGGATGCCTTCGCCGAGGTGCTTATAAGCATGGAGCACAACGTGCGGGCGTTGCTTGGCAATCAGCAGGAGGTAAGTGAATGACACCCGATCAGCTTTTTGCGCGCTGGGTACGCGTATCGCTCATTATTTTCGCGCTGGTGTTCGCTTATTTTCTCGCCGCTGACCTGTGGATGCCGCTCACGCCGCAATCACGGGTGATGCATCCGGTTATTCGCATCGCGCCGCAAGTCAGCGGCCAGATCATTGAAGTGCGCGTGAAGGACAACCAGCATGTACGGGCCGGCGATCTGTTGTTCAGCATAGATCCGCGCTCCTATGAACTGGCGGTACAACAGGCCCAGTTGGCAATGGAAGCAGCCGGGCGCGATAACGAAGGTTATGACGCATCGCTTGCAGCGGCGGAGGCCGAGGTGCGCTCAGCGCAGGTACAGGTCAATGAGTTGGCGCGGGAGCACAAACGTATGAGCACCTTGTTGGCTAGCCGTAACGTCTCGCAGCAGCTCTACGATCAAACTCAATCCAGCTATCAGGGAGCCCAATCCAGCCTTGCCAGCGCCAAGGCGCGCGCCGAGCAGTTGCGCGTGCAACGCGGCATAACCGATGAAGATAACCTGCGCCTGCGTCAGGCACGTAATGATCTGGAGCGCGCCGAGTTGAATTTGAGTTACACCGAGGTGCGGGCAGAAACCGACGGCATCGTCTCCAACCTGCAGATCAAGCCCGGCACCTACGCGGCAGTGGGTAACTCATTGGCGGCGCTGGTCAGTGATGAAGCGGATGTCATTGCCGATTTCCGCGAGAAATCATTGGTGCATATGGCTGTTGGTGAAGAGGCTGCGGTGGTATTTGATGCGTTGCCGGGCCACGTGTTTACCGCGCGGGTGACTGCCGTAGACGCCGGAACCTTACAGGGCCAGTTGATGCCCGATGGCAGCCTGGCCGCACCGGAGACCTCTGACCGCTGGGTACGAGATGCCCAGCGTCAGCGCATTCATCTAGCGCTAGACGAAACGCCCGAACTGCTGGCACAGCTGCCCTCTGGCTCGCGCGCTACAGTTCAGCTGTATCCGGTGGGTGGTCTTGCGGCGCTATTGGGTGGCTTGCAGATTCACTTGGTCAGTCTCATGCACTACATCTACTGAAGCCGGCATGAGACCTCTATTGCTGACCAGCAAGAAGCAACTGGACGCCAATGACGTGCGTCAGTGCCTGCGTATCGCTTTCGGCGGCATGCTGGGTTTTCTGCTCTGCAAGCTGATGGGCTGGAATTACGGCGCCTTCTTTGTGGTGCAGCCCATATTGCTGCTGGGCATGGTGCCGAAGCTGAACGGTCATGTGATGCGCCAATTCATCGCCAACATGCTGGTAGTGAGCTTCTCGGTGCTGATCATTCAGGGGATGTTCGGCGACAAACCGGTGCCCATGACGATCATGGTGATCGCGATGTTTGCCTTGCTGTTTCGCGAGATGAGCCGCGGGCCCAATTTCCTGTTTGGTGCCATGGCGGTGGTTAACATGTCGATGCAGCTGCACTTCGCCAGCTACCCGACGGCCGACATTGGCGACATAGTCGCCTCCAACATCGTCTCGGTCTTCACCACGCTGGGCATCGCCATGCTGATGCAGGTGCTCTTCGCCGATGTCGAACCACGCCAGCCGCGGCAAATGCCGAACAAGCCCCTGACCAATCAACGCCACGAAGTGATACTGGCCACCACCGTCGCTACGCTGTCATTCATCGTGTTTCAGGTGTTCAACTTGCAAAGCGGTCTTTCGGCTCAGGTTGCCAGCATTCTGGTGCTGTTTCCGCTGAACTGGAAAGGCGCCGGACCGGCGGGCTGGAACCGCGCCCTGGGTACACTGGTGGGCTGTAACGTCGGCCTGGTGGTGCAATTTGTATTGCTGGATCACTTTGATGTGCTGCCTTTTGTCGCGGCCGGACTCTGGGTCAGCCTAATGTTGTTTGCCCGAATTCACCTGCTCGAAGGCGGCTCCGGCGCTGGCTTCGCCGCGCTCACCACCATGGCCATCCTGTTCGGCCAGTACCTCACGCCGCGCCAGGACCTGTTCTATAGCGATCTGTATCGCTTTGCCTCCCTGTCCATTGCGGTGACGTTATCGCTGACGGCGGTGTATTTGATGCACCTGTTGTTGAACCGGTTTAGGGCTACGCGGTTTCAGTTGTAGTTCGCAGCAAAGTGCTAATTGATGATCAGTTGCTGTAGTTCCCCGCTCTAATAACGCGCTTTGTGTATAAGCTGTGTATAGATTGTTTGGCTGCGAGGCGGTAGGTTATACGCTGTAAGCCGGCTATCGGCGGAGCGCTTTCGCCCTTCGCTGTGCATAACTTCAGGCTTGTACAACTTATAGCGCCATACCCAGAACGCGAGCAGCTGATGAAACGCATCATGAACATCCCTGTTAGCCTGAGCAGAGCCGCTAGGATAAGGCCGATGCCTTGCCACTATTACCTAGGTGCACGCTGATGCTGCGCCTGCAGTCTTTCGGTGAAGGCTATAGCGCTTTAGTTATCGGTAGCAGTGGGGCATTGGGGCAGGCGTTTTGTGAGGCGCTGCGCAGCGACCCCGCGTGTGCGCAGGTAACCGAGCTGGGCAGAGAAACCCTTCCAAAGCTCGATTTAGAGTGTCCTGACAGTATCGCGATCGCGGCCGCCACCCTGGCACAGCACGCGCCCTATCAACTCATTCTATTGGCCACAGGCATTCTGCACGGGCCTGGTTTGCAACCGGAAAAATCGCTGGCAGCAATAGAGACGGAGTCTCTGCAGCGGGTATTTCAGGTCAACACATTGGGCCCGGCGTTGGTGTTGCGGCATTTTGTTCCATTGTTGGATGCCAAGGGCGCCATGGCTGTATTGTCTGCCAAGGTTGGCAGTATTGGGGATAACCGGCTGGGGGGTTGGTACGCCTACCGATCCTCTAAAGCAGCGCTAAATATGCTGATCAAAACCGCCGCCATAGAGCTCGCGCGCCAGCGGCCCAAAACGCGCTTGTTAAGTCTGCATCCGGGTACCGTGGTATCGCCGTTATCCCAACCATTCCGCGGCGCGGCCAATGCACGGCCTCCGGAGCAAGCAGCCGTCGAACTGCTCACCGTGGTAGATCAAAGTACCGCCCAAGACAGTGGCGGATTTTTCTCCTATAACGGCGAGCGCCTGCCTTGGTAAGCACGGTTTGATACGAGGGGATATGCATGGATATTCAGCAACTGCTTAAGCTCGCCACCGACGGTCAAATTCGTGAGTTGGAGTTGCTATCGCTAGAAGGTGGCTTTTATATCCTGCGTGCGCAATGGCAGGGTCAATGCTGCACGTTGCTCGATAGTCGCGGCCAAACACTGCGGCTGCGTTCTAGCGCGCAGCTACGAGACTTGCTGAGTGAGCTACCTCCATCCTCGCCTCCATTAAGCTGTGTGTTAGTACAGCACGTCGTCCATGATGAGATGTGCGGCGCTCGCCAAGGCCCCATAGAGCCGTTGCGGATGCTATTTTCGTTGTCCTCTGGTTGGTAGTTTCGAGCAACGCCAGCACTCGCTCATTTACCGAACTGGGGTCCGTCGTTACCGTTACCGGTCGTTAAGGGCCGGGTCCGCGTTAGGGCGGCTCCTGTGCGTTAGATATAGCTCGTTGTATGCGCTTTGCTGCGGGATTTGAACTGCACCGCGTTGCCCTATAAAGTCTCGCCCCGAGCTAACTAACTGCTCAGGTCGTTCGCGGTGGAAAGGGGAGAACAGTTGAACGGAAATACATTGTCCATGCGCCTGGAGCGTGTGGCAGCGCACGTGCCAGCGGGTGCACGCCTGGCTGATATCGGCTCAGATCACGGCTTCCTGCCGGTGGCGTTGATGCGGCGAGGGGCTATCGCTGCTGCGGTGGCAGGCGAGGTGGCTATGACGCCGTTCCACGCGACCGGGCGTACAGTGCGTAAAAACGACTTGGGCAGCTCGATTACCGTGCGCTTGGCTTATGGCCTTGAGGCGATCAAGGAAGCAGACCAGGTTACCGCGATCACCATCTGCGGCATGGGCGGCGAGACTATTCGCGATATTCTCGAGAATGGCAAAGCACATCTGAGCGGACATGAACGGCTGATTTTGCAGCCAAACGGGGGCGAGCAGCCATTGCGTCAATGGCTGATGGATAACGGTTACTGCATTCTCTGCGAGGAGTTGTTGCATGAAGATCGTTTCGATTACGAGATCATCATCGCCGAGCGTACCGAGCTGATGCTGTACACCGAAGAGGAGTTGTACTTCGGGCCGCTGCAAATAAAAGCACGTACCCCTGCGTTTCTCGCCAAATGGCAGCGCATGCTGCGCCATAAGCAGCTGACCCTGACTCACTTTGCGCGGGCGCGACATGCGGTTCCCGAGGAGAAAGTGCAGCACATCACCCGGCAGATTCGATTGATTAGCGAGCTGCTCGCGTAAGGCTGGCTTGGCTTTTATGCGAAAGGTCGCAGGGGCCGCTTTCGTCCGAATAGTGGCCAGCCTTTAACCACGCCGCATGACTTTCCGTAAGAGAAAAACGGCATCACTTGCTCCGATAAAAATCCTCGTTTCGCGCGGTAATCCAATGCCGAGCGTGTGTCAGCACGTCGCCGGCTAGCTTGGTCGGGAAATGGATAAGTCCGTGTGGCGATGACGGCAGTACTTTTAGCTCAACGGCTGCGGATGCGCTCCACCTATCAGCCAGGTTGAGCGTATCGTCTATTAGCGGGTCTAGCTCACCAGCGAACATGAGCGCGGGAGGAAAGTTGGTGAAGTCCCCGTGCAAGGGCGACATTGGCGGCGCGCTGCGTTGCTCATCGCTCAAATCCGGCGTCAGCATGCGCAGCGCTTCCACAATCCCTGGGCCGTCCAGCACCAGAGTTTCCGGTGGCGCTGCTCGGACGCTCGGGGTTCCCGTTAGATTGTACACACCGTAATACAGCAAAGCTCCGGTTAATCGCGCAAACGAGACTGGCCATTTCTTTAATTCAAGTAATGCCGCTACGGCGAGATGTGCTCCGGCTGACTCGCCTACGACAACCACCGGCAAATCAGCAAACTCGCTATTGTCGTCGCGCAATAGCCAGCGGGCGGCGCAGGCACAATCTTCAATCAGCGCTGCTATCGGAGCTGGAAGGGCAAGCCGATAATCGACCGATACCACTGTTACGTTGCACTCCTTCACCATGGCGATATTGAATTTATCGTTCATCTGGGCGTTGCCAATCACCCAGCCACCCCCGTGAAAATCGAGCACTACACCTTTTGTTTCTGCTTTAGGTCTGATTATGCGCACAGGCACTGAAACGTTGCCCACAGTGATTATCTGGTTTTCAACACTAAGCCCTTGTTTGTGCAACTTTCGATCGCCGCCTATTTGGCTGACGCGCAGTAGCCCCTGAATCAATCGAGGCGTGAAACGGTTGCGCATCTTAAAGCGAGGTAACCAGGCCAATTTTTTGTTAAAGGCCTGTACTTGCTCAAGGTCCTGCTTGCTAGCGGACCAGAGTGTTTTGGACGCCGAGTTGCCAGGCATCACCAGCGGTTCTTGCGCAAGATTGAATAATTAAGTGCCGCTGCTACGCACAGCCATGCGAGGTAAGGCAGCAATAACAGCCCGCTGATTACGTCGAGCCGCAATGCCATTAACACCATGGCCGCGACTACCAGCCACAGCAGCGCAATAATAATCATCCCGGCGAAAATACGTTGCGCGCCAAAAAACACCGGCGTCCATAGTGTGTTAAGGGCAATTTGCGCCGCCCAAAGCGCCAGAAGTACTTGGCTGCCGGGTATTGACGAGAGGCGATGGCCTACCCAGGCGAGTAGCAGATAAATAAACGACCATGCGACGGGGAATAACCAGTTGGGGGGAGTGAAGTTGGGTTTGATGAGGCTTTCGTACCACTGCCCTGGTTTAAAAATGATGCCGGTAGTCGCCGCGGCGCCGCAGGCCAGAAGAAAAATAAGAAAAGTCATCGTATGTCCTTGGCTGAGTTCAGCCGCCAAATGTCCTTAAGATTTAAATCCATATTTCAATGACCCCGCTGTGGACCAATAAATTCCGTGGCCATAGCAACATGCTGGTTTAGAGCACCGAGGTTAAAGATCTCGCTGGCTTGAGCACCGGCCTCAATAGTCTGGTTTGGAGCTTAGCGCAACGCGTAACAGGGCTTTGCCGAGCCTCGATACTGGATATCGCCCAAATCAGTCTCGGCAGAGGGTTTTTCGTTATGAAGCTTGTCATTGTGTACGCTTTGCAGCTCATGCAACAAAGTCGCTAAAGCTAAACCGAGTCAATTGTGGCGAGTTAAAGCGATAAATCCATGGTTTTAATGCTTCACTGTAAAATCAGAGCGATATAGATTCTCGGCGCGCAGGTTGGTGTTTGAGTATTATGTGCTGAACATTTTGGGCGGGTGGGAGCCTGAGCATGATCCGGTTTTTGCGTCCGGTATTATTTGTGTGTGGCATTTTGATTCTGATCATGTCGGGCTTGATGGCCTGCGTGGCAGTGTTTGCCTGGTGGCGGCAGGATCCAGAGATGGAAGTCTTCTTGATTTCCTGCGGTATTTCCGTGGGTTGCGGTTTGTTTCTGGTGTTCAGTTGCCGCTCTGTAGGTTTCCATCTAATTTCCCGCCAGCTTTACCTGTTGACCAGTCTCAGTTGGGTGATGATGTCGCTGGTGGGCGCCTTGCCGTTGTTTTTCAGTCACTTTCAACTGAGTGCCGTGGATGCGGTCTTCGAAGCCGTGTCTGGGATTACTACGACAGGTTCAACGGTCCTCAGCGATATTGAACACCTGGCACCCAGCCTGCTGCTCTGGCGCTCGCTACTGCAGTGGATGGGTGGGCTAGGTGTAATCGGCATGGCAGTATCCATCCTGCCGTTTCTGCGTATTGGTGGCATGCGCTTGTTCCATACCGAATCGTCCGATTGGTCGGATAAGTCGATACCCCGCATTCAATCGTTGGCGCGTTTGTTGGTGCTGACGTATCTGTCGCTCACCGTTGCCTGTATCACCAGCTATTGGCTGGTCGGCATGACGCTGTTTGACGCGATAAATCACGCGATGGCGACGGTTTCCACGGGTGGTTTTGCAACCGACGATCGTTCCATGGGACGCTTCGGCGCGCCGGTGCTCTGGGTCTCAACCCTATTCATGATTCTAAGTGCGCTGCCTTTCACCCTGCTGATTGCTTTTGCACGCAGGCCTTCGATGGCGTTATTTAAGAATCAGCAGGTGTTGGGTTTTCTTGGCATCATCCTGGTGGTGACGCTGCTACTGACGGTGGATTTGATCAACCTCAATCTGTTCTCGCCGTTCGAAGCTTTTACCAAGGCTGCTTTCAATTTGGTGTCGGTGATTACCACCACCGGTTTTGCCGCCGATGATTACACTCAGTGGGGCACATTCGGTATCGCCCTGTTCTTTGTGGTGACTTTCATTGGTGGTTGCTCGGGCTCCACTAGCGGTGGCATGAAGGTGTTTCGCTTCCAGCTTAGCTATCTGTTTTTGCGTACACAGATTCGCAAGCTGGTCCATCCCAACGGTATCTTTGTCACCCAATACAACGGCAAGCCGGTGCAGGATGACATTATCCTTTCGGCAATCGCTTTTTCCTTTCTGTTTTTTGTCACTCTGGCAGTTGTAACCTTGTTGTTGGCAATGATGGGGCTGGATCTGCTGACCAGTTTGACCGCTGCCAGCACAGCATTGACCAACGTCGGTCCGGGGCTTGGCGACATTATTGGGCCGGCGGGCAACTTTGCCAGCCTGCCGGATGCCGCTAAATGGCTGCTGTCGCTTGCTATGTTAATGGGGCGGCTGGAACTGTTGACCCTGATGGTACTCTTCACCCCTATGTTTTGGCGCGGCTGAGATGGCTCGGCGGCATAGGCAAATTGTTGGAGATAGTTGATGCGAATCATAGTGCTGGGCGCGGGGCAGGTGGGCCGCAGCCTGGTGGAAAATCTGGTCGGTGAGGCCAAAGACATCACTGTGGTGGACATCGACAAGCAGCGTTTACAAATGCTGCAGGAGCGCTTTCCAAGCATAAAGATACTGTGTGCGCCGGGTTCGCACCCGGTTACGCTGGCGCGTGCGGGTGCGGAGGATGCCGACATGCTGGTGGCGGTGACCAACAGTGACGAAATCAATATGATTGCCTGTCAGGTCGCGCAGTCGTTGTTTAACGTGCCGCGCAAAATTGCGCGGGTGCGTGAAACCGGTTACATGGAGCAAGGCCAAGCGCTGTTTGCCAAAGTGGCAGTACCAATCGATGTGCTTATCAACCCCGAAGCGCTGGTTACTCAGCACCTGAAGAAGCTGATTCGCTACCCCGGTGCGCTACAGGTGATTAATTTTGCTGGCGGTCGCGCCCAGTTAGTTGCCGTACGGGCGTTGCATGGCAGTGCGCTGGTGGGGCATGAGATTGCATCGCTACGAGGCCTGCTACCCTCGGTAGAAATTCGCGTGGCCGCGATTTTTCGGCGCGATCGTTCGATAGTGCCGCAAGGCGATACAGTGATCGAGGAAGGTGATGAGCTGTTCTTTGTGGCCGCGAAATCGGATATCCGAGCGGTATTGACCGAGCTGCGGCAGCGTGAAAAACGCTACAAACGCATCATTATCGCGGGCGGCGGTAGCATTGGCGCGCAGTTGGCTCAGGCGCTCGAAGGAGATTACCGCGTCAAGCTGATTGAGCATGACCTGCAGCGCTGCCAGTGGCTTTCGCAACAGCTGCATCGCACCACTGTGCTGCACGGCAGCGCTTCAGACCGCGAGCTGTTGATCGAAGAAAGCATCGAGAGCACTGATGTCTTCTTGGCCGTCACCAATGACGATGAAGCCAATATCATGTCCTCCATGTTGGCCAAACGCATGGGCGCGCGTACGGTGATAAGCCTGATCAGTAACCCGGCGTACGCCGAATTGGTGCAGGGCGGAGATATTGATATTGCTATCTCCCCGCAACAGGCAACCATTGGCGCGCTGCTAACCCATGTACGCAAGGGCGACGTGGTAGCCGTGCACTCTCTGCGGCGCGGCGCCGCCGAAGCCATGGAAGCAGTAGCCCACGGTGATGCGCAGAGCTCGCAAGTGGTGGGGCGCCGGCTGGATGAGCTGGCGCTGCCGCCGGGTACTGTGGTGGGTGCGGTGGTGCGTGGCGAGAATGTGATTATTGCGCACGACAGCACGCAAATTGAAGATGGCGACCATGTCATCGTGTTTGTGCCGGATCAACGCGATGTCCCGGCGGTAGAGCGTTTATTCCAAGTAGGGCTGACCTTTTTGCTGTAGTTGCACCACTATATTAAGAGTCTCACGCCCACGCAGATGGGCTTTTGTAACCCGTGAACATCAATCTAAATGCAGTGCCCTGAGGAGGGATCGATATGTCGCATGAAGGCTACCATGAACCCGTCGCTGAACTGAGCGATGAGACCCGCGATATGCACCGAGCAGTCGTCTCGCTGATGGAAGAACTCGAGGCGGTTGATTGGTATAACCAGCGCGTTGATGCCTGCAAAGATGAAGAGTTGAAAGCAGTGCTGATTCACAACCGGGACGAAGAAAAAGAACACGCAGCCATGACGATTGAGTGGATTCGGCGGCGTGACCCTATTTTCGATGAACAGCTGCGTGAGTATTTGTTTACCGAGAAGAAGCTGGGCAAGCACTAAAGCTTATAGCGGCTTGATACGGGGCGCGGCCTGCCGTGCCTCTGCAGGCCGCTGTTAATACTGGTTCAGACGTTTAAACCGTCGGCAGCTCTTGCAGCTCAACCATAAGGTCGTCGGCGAGATTTTCCAGCGCATCGCGCAGGGCATCCAAATCAGTTTGCGGATACACGCCAAGCTGAGCTTCTGCTTTGAACAGCAAGTCAGCGCTCATGGGGGCAGGCACGCACTCAGTCTCCAGCGATTCGACGTTCACTCCATGACTCGCCAGCACTTGCGATACCTCATGCATGATGCCCGGCCGGTCGTTGCCGACCAGGTTGAGGAGCAGGGAGTGTTGCTCTGGTGCGTCGGCCAAGCCGCTGATCGCCACTTGCACATTGATACCCAGGTGGGTCAGGCCATCAAGGTCGATCCGCAAGGCTTCAACCTGGTCGCTGGCAATATCGACTCGCAAAATTCCGGCGAACTGGCCAGCCATACGTGCCATGCGGCTTTCCAGCCAATTGCCGCCGTGACGGCTGATGGCTTGCGCTAGGCTTTCTACCAAGCCGGGTTTGTCGGCGGACATTACGGTGATTACGAGCGGGGTAGTCATGGGTAGCTCCTGTGGATAGGCGGATTTCAACTACGGCTAACGGACGTTCAGGCGGTTGAATCAGTCTTGGGCATTATCAGTCTTGATAGTAGCGACCTTCGCCGGTTGCGGTCAGTTCCTGGCAAACAGCCTCTAGATTCTCAAAATCGTACTCAGACAGGCCAACGTATTCGAGAATGGCTGTGCCAACAGCATTCCATTCATGATCGATCTTCTGGTTACCGAGCACCCGGTAAGCCTGACAGATGTGCTCAGCCATTTTAAGGATGGCCAGCAGGTTCTTCTGCACCGCATCGTTGCTGCCAGGGGCAAGAAACAGCTGTTGAGCGTTGTGATGGCTGGCGATGGCTTCGCACAGGTGGCCAGGCAGTAGCCAGGATTTTGCGGTGTAGTAGCCAATCACCGCGTGATTGGTGTTCATGCGCTGATTTTCCACATCAACAATGCGCGCCTGATCTTGCGCGTAAGAGTCTTCCATGACTTCGATATAGTAGGGGAAGCGGCTCAGCATCAGGGGTATACCGCAATTGTGGAACAGCCCCAGCGCGTAGGCTTCATCCGGCTCGACGCAGCCGATGCGCTTCGCTAGCGTCATGCAGGTCATGGCGACGTCTTGCGCGCTATCCCAGAAGCGGTTGAGGTTGACGATATTCTCATCGGTCAGCTCGCCGCGAATGGATTGCGCGTTGACGATATTGATCACCCGGCTGACGCCAAGCAGATTGATTGCCTGCTGGATCGAAGTAATCCGGTTGGCCAAGCCGAAGAAGGCCGAGTTAACTATCTTTAACAGACTGCCGGCGAGTCCGGGGTCTTGGCTGATCAGGCGGGCGATGGTCTTGAGGTCGGGGTCTGGCATGACCTGTTCCATTTGTAGGTCAACCATGATCTGCGGCTGCGGGGGCACGCTGATGCCTTGTAGGGCGCGGGCTATTTGCTCATCCGTAAGGTCAGGGGTCATGGTTTTGCGATCCGTTACTGTCTCAAGGGTCTAACTGTCGAGTTTAGCCGGAGACTAGCGCGCTTGGCACCCTGTATAATTGCCCGCTAGCGACATTTTCAGCTGAATCTTATCGGAGTACCCCATGACACTGCCAAGCCTGCGTCTCAAACATAATTCGGACAGACGCATTCGCGGAGGCCATCTGTGGGTCTTCAGTAACGAGGTGGATACCGCCCAGACACCACTGACCGAGCTGCATGCTGGCCAGGAAGTGCAGCTGGAAACCGCGACAGGCAAGCCGCTCGGCCTGGTCTGCGTTAGCCCAAATAATCTGATTTGCGCGCGTATGCACAGCCGCGATACCAGTCACATCCTGGATAAGTCGTTGTTGGTGCATCGCATCAAGGTAGCGCTGAGCCTGCGTGAACGCCTGTTCGATAAGCCTTTCTATCGTTTGGTCTACGGTGAGTCCGATTTGCTGCCGGGTTTGGTCGTAGATCGTTTTGGTGATTACTTCGTCGTACAGATTGGCACGCCGGGTATGGAGCGCGTGCGTGACGATATCGTTGCTGCCCTGGTGCAGGTGTTCAAGCCGCAAGCAGTGCTGTTCAAGAACGACAGTGGCGCGCGCAAGCTGGAAGATTTGCCTTCTTATGTAGAAGACGCCTTCGGCACTATGCCGGAACTGGTAGCGTTGGAAGAAAACGGCGTGGCATTCCAGGCGCCGGTTCGTAACGGCCAGAAAACCGGCTGGTTTTATGATCACCGCAATAACCGTGCACGGCTGGCGCCTTACGTAGCCGGCAAGCGTGTGCTGGACCTGTACAGCTACATTGGCGGCTGGGGTGTGCAGGCTGCGGCGTTTGGCGCCAGTGAAGTCATGTGTGTAGACAGCTCGGCGTCAGCGTTGGACCGCGTGGAGGCCAATGCGGAATTGAACGGTGTGGCTGAGAAGATGCTGGTGGTTGAAGGCGACGTGATGACGGCGCTGAAGGAGCTAAAAAATGCCGGTGAGCGCTTTGACGTGGTCATCGCTGATCCGCCGGCGTTTATCAAGAAGCGCAAGGACATGCGCAACGGTGAAGCGGCTTATCGCCGCTTGAATGAACAAGCCATGCGCTTGCTCAACAAGGACGGCATCCTGGTGTCAGCCTCTTGCTCCATGCACTTGGAAGAAGACAAGTTGAAAGAAGCGCTGCTAGGCGCCAGTCGCCATTTGGATCGCAACCTGGTGATTACCGAACGCGGCTATCAGGGTGCGGATCATCCACTGCATCCCGCTATTCCAGAAACGGCTTATATCAAGGCACTTTTCTGCCGCGTGCTGCCAGTCTGACCTTGAGTGCTTGAAGTCGCCTGGGTCGCTAATAGCTGCCCAGGCTATTGATCCTTCCAATATCAGGTTCAGCGCAAGCTGATAACCGGCCAGCCTTGCTGCTGCGCATGGGTCTTGAGTGTGTCGTCCGGGTCGACTGCGACCGGATGATCAACCATGCTCAGTAGCGGCAGGTCGTTATGTGAGTCGCTGTAGAAGTAGCTCCCCGCCAGCGTACGATTATTTTCCATTAACCAGCGCTGTAGACGAGTCACCTTGCCTTCGCGAAAGCAGGCTACATCGGTGGTGCGTCCGGTATAGCGGTCGTTGTCACGCTCGCACTCGGTGGCCAGCAGAATATCGATGTTCAGTGCACGAGCAATCGGCGCAGTGATAAAGCGGTTGGTCGCGGTGATGATCATCAGCGTGTCGCCGGCGGCGCGGTGCTTCTCGATCAGAGCCAGGGCTTTGGGCAGCATGATGGGCATGATTTTCTCAGCCATGAACTGCTGATGCCAGGCATCTAGTTGGGTGGGCTCATGCTCGCCGAGCAACTGTAGGCAGAAGTTCAGGTAAACCTGGATATCCAGCTTGCCGGCAAGATACTCATTGAAGAAAGTGTCGTTTTGGGCCTGATAGGCCTCGGGGTCGACAATACGCTGAGCAACAATGAACTCACCCCAGGCGTGATCGCTGTCGCCACCGAGCAGGGTGTTGTCGAGGTCAAAAATGGCAAGGCTCAAGGTAAACTCCTGGAAATCGGATTTTGGTTGAAAAAGCAGCCACTAGGATAATGCACTGGCGGTATAAATGCGCTGCTGGAGCGCTATTGCAGGATTGCCGGTTTCTGCAATTGCTGCCTCAGGCTTCTTTGTGGAACAATGCAGGAGATATAAAAGAAGGATACTGGCTGTGATTGACCCCGATGGTTTCAGACCCAATGTTGGCATTATCCTGACCAATGAGTTGGGGCAGGTGCTTTGGGCCAGGCGTATCGGGCAGGATTCCTGGCAGTTTCCACAGGGCGGCATTCATCATAATGAAAGCCCCGAGCAGGCGCTGTATCGCGAATTACATGAAGAAGTTGGCCTGCTGCCGGAAGATGTCGAAATTCTTGCCTGTACCCGTGGCTGGTTGCGTTACCGTTTGCCTCAGCGTTTGATCCGAAATCACTCGCAGCCGATTTGCGTCGGCCAGAAACAAAAGTGGTTCCTGCTGCGGCTTACCGCCGAAGAGCAGCGCGTTTGCATGACCAAGACCGCAAAACCGGAATTCGATGGCTGGCGCTGGGTCAGTTATTGGTATCCTCTGGGGCAGGTGGTTCCATTTAAACGTGATGTTTACCGGCGCGCTATGAAAGAGCTGGCGCCGCGCCTTCTCACGACTCTTCCAGGTTGTTAAATATGCTCAATACGCTGCGTCGAATTGTTCAAGAGGTCAACTCTGCTAGAGATCTGGCAGCGGCTCTGGACATTATCGTGCAGCGTGTACGCGAAGCCATGGGTACCGAGGTCTGCTCGGTCTATCTGCTGAATCCCGACATCGGCCGCTATGTGTTGATGGCCACCGAAGGCCTGAACAAGGACTCGGTGCGCGCGGTTTCCCTGGCCACTAACGAAGGCTTGATCGGTTACGTGGGCACTCGCGAGGAGCCGGTTAATCTTGAAGACGCCGCCGCGCACCCACGCTTCCGCTATTTTGCCGAAACGGGTGAAGAGCGTTACGCCTCCTTCCTCGGTGTGCCGATCATTCACCACCGCCGCGTGATGGGCGTGCTGGTCATTCAGCAAAAAGAACGACGCCAGTTTGACGAGGGCGAAGAAGCGTTTCTGGTCACCATGAGTGCACAATTGTCGGGCGTTATTGCCCACGCAGAGGCGACCGGTGCCATTGGTGGTTTGGGCTGGGGCGACGAGGTTGTGCAAGATACGCGCTTCACCGGCGTGGCCGGTGCCCCTGGTGTGGCCATCGGCCATGCAGTCGTGATTTTGCCACCGGCAGACTTGAAGGCCGTGCCAGATAAGCCGGCCAAGGACATTGAAGCAGAAGTTCGTCTGTTTCGGGGTGCGCTGGACGGCGTGCGTGCGGACATGCAAGCGTTGTCAGCCAAACTGTCCAGCCAGCTGCGCCCGGAAGAGTTGGCGCTCTTCGACGTCTACATGATGATGTTGGATGACGCAGCCTTAGGCAACGAAGTGACCAAAGCCATCCGTGCCGGGCAGTGGGCGCAAGGCGCTCTGCGTGAGGTGGTCAGTGCGCATGTTGGCCGTTTCGAGCTGATGGATGATCCTTACCTGCGCGAACGAGCCGCTGACGTGAAAGACCTCGGGCGCCGCATACTTGCCTATCTGCAGGCGGTCGGGCAGCAGGAACTGGTATTTCCCGAGCACACCATTTTGATCAGCGAAGAATTATCGCCGGTTATGCTCGGACTGGTACCCAAAGAAAAACTGGTGGGCCTGGTTTCTGTGCTGGGTTCCGGCAGCTCGCACGTTGCTATTTTGGCCCGGGCTATGGGCATTCCTACGGTGATGGGCGCGGTCGATCTGCCTTATACCCGAGTGGATGGTCTTGGGCTGATCGTTGATGGCAATCGCGGCGAAGTTTATATCAACCCGTCGGCGGGGCTGAGCACGCAATATCTTGAACTGGTGCGCGAAGAGCGTGAGCTGGTTCAGGGGCTGGAAAAACTGCGCGATCTGCCCTGCGTTACGCTGGACGGCCATCGCATGCCGCTGCTGGTAAATACCGGTTTGTTGGCGGATGTAGCGCGTTCCTTGGATCGCGGCGCTGAGGGTGTGGGTCTGTACCGCACGGAAGTGCCGTTTATGATTCAGGATCGCTTTCCCAGCGAGAAAGAACAGCAAGCGACCTATCGTGAGCAGTTGGAAGCCTTCCATCCGCTGCCGGTAACCATGCGTTCGCTGGATATTGGCGGTGATAAGGCGCTGACCTATTTCCCGATCAAGGAAGACAATCCCTTCCTTGGCTGGCGGGGCATTCGGGTAACGCTGGATCACCCGGAAATCTTTCTGGTGCAGACGCGTGCCATGCTCAAAGCCAGCCAAGGCTTGAACAATCTGCGCATTATGCTGCCCATGATTAGCAGCTTGTATGAGGTCGAAGAGGCATTGCACCTGATTCACCGTGCCTACAGTGAAGTGTTGGATGAGGGTTTTGACGTACCCATGCCACCGGTCGGCGTGATGATCGAGATACCGGCAGCGGTGTATCAGGCGCGTGAATTGATTCAAATGGTCGACTTTTTGTCGGTGGGCACCAACGATTTGACCCAATACTTACTCGCGGTAGATCGTAATAATCCGCGCGTAGCAGATCTGTATCATTCACTGCATCCGGCGGTACTACAGGCGCTGATCAAGGTTGCTACGGCGTGCCGTGAAGCCGGCAAGCCGATGAGTGTTTGCGGCGAGATGGCCGGTGATCCGGCGGCTGCGGTACTGCTGATGGCGATGGGCTGCGATGTGTTGTCGATGAATGCGACCAACCTGCCCAAGGTGAAATGGCTGTTACGCCAGATCAGCATGAGCGATGCCAAAGCGCTGCTGGATGAAGTAATTGAGCTCGACAACCCGCATTTGGTGCTGAGTACCCTGCATCTTGCGCTTCGCCGCATGGGCCTTGGCAAAGTGCTCAGGCAGGCGCGCTGATTTCAGCCGCTAGCCGCCAGCGACTTTCTCCCTCCGCTTCGCCCAATGGGCCGAAGCGCTGCTCCACCAACTCAACGTCATTATTGGCATGCAGGCGTAGCAAGCTGCTGGCGCGCGTGCCGTAATCCTGGTTGCCGCGAATAAAAGCAGCTGACAGCATGCGTTCCAGATCCGGGTTAACGCCGGTTTTAGGTAGCAGCGCATCGGCGTAAATATGATCGTCATGCAGCAGGGCTAGTAGTTGTTCTGCCGGTGCCAGCGGCTGCGCTGCCAGCTGTTCGCGTAACTTGGTTAGTTTCGGCCAGTCGGAATCCAACTCTGCATTGGATAGGCCATACACGCCCGGTGGCAGCGGCCGTGGCTTGCCTTCCAGACTGTTCAGATACCAAAGCGAATTGCGATCGCCGACCAACAGGTTGAAGCCGGCATAGTCGCCAGCCTGGGTGCTCAAAGGGGTGAGATAGTCTTCCGGCGTGCTATCGGTGGCTAAATAGTCGAGCACCAGTTTGCCGCGCGACAGCGGCCCGCGCATGGCACCGGGCGTGCGGATATTGGTTAACGCGGCAAAGCGGCCGCCCCGCGTTATGCCGAGCCAGGTACCTCCGGCTTCCAGATCCTTGCCGGCCAAGAGGCCAGGCATGCCTTCTTCCTGCCAGGGCTGCGCTGGGCGTGCGGGGCGTTGATGGAATTCGTCGCGGTTGCCGATTAAGGTCAGTGGGTAGTCAGCGGCCACTTGCCAGGCCAAGGCGATCAAACACATGCGGTTCTCCTGTTGAATCTGTCCAGTCTACCTGTTGTCGCAATCAGTGGGGTGAGACATATCCTGTTGGCTTTGCGTGGTTATGGTGACGGCGTGTTTCCGCTAAACTAGCGCACTTGCCGGATGCCAGCAGTGCATCTGAATCAGTTTCAGTTGGGGGCGTTGTGGAATTTCTGATCTATCTGATACTGGGCGGCTTTGCCGGCACGCTCGCCGGACTGTTTGGCGTTGGCGGCGGCATGATCATAGTGCCGGTGCTGGTCTACAGTTTTGCCCTGCAGGGATTCTCGCCCGAGGTGTTGACCCACATGGCGGTGGGTACTTCGCTGGCGACCATTGTTTTTACCTCAATTAATGCAGTGCGCGCGCACCATCGCCTTGGCGCGGTGCGCTGGCCACTGTTTGTCTGGATGACGCTGGGCATTGTCGTGGGCAGCGTGTTTGGAGCGCTCACCGCGTCCTACATTTCCGGGCCCGTGCTGCAGAAAGTCATAGGTGTGTTTGCTATCGCAGTGGCGATGCAGATGGCCTTTAAACTACAGCCCAAAGCGGCCCTAGATGTGCCTGGGAAACCAACACTGACCCTGGCGGGCGCTTTCATCGGTTGGGCCTCGGCCATTTTTGGTATCGGCGGCGGTTCGCTGACGGTGCCTTTTCTGGTGTGGCGCAGCGTGCCTATGCAACAGGCCGTGGCGACTTCTTCGGCTTGCGGTATGCCGATAGCGCTCGCTGGTGCCGCCAGCTTTATCTGGACCGGCTGGGCTGCCACGCCGCTACCGGAGTGGAGTCTGGGATATATTTATCTGCCGGCGATGATTGGCATCGCGGCGACGAGTATGCTGTTTGCTGGTTTTGGTGCGCGGTTGGCGCATCGCCTATCGCAGACGCTTTTGAAGCGACTGTTTGCTCTGCTGCTGTTGTGCGTGGGTATCAATTTCCTTGTTTAGAGATCCGTTATGCTGACCTACCCGAATATCGATCCGGTTGCTGTCTCGTTAGGACCATTACAGATTCATTGGTATGGCCTGATGTATCTTATCGGCATCGGCGGAGCCTGGTGGCTGGCCAAGCGCCGGTTGCCCGACCACTTCCCGGAGTGGAGTAAGGAAACACTCTCCGACTTGGTGTTTTGGGTCGCGCTGGGGGTGATTGCCGGGGGGCGCCTCGGTTATGTGCTGTTTTATGACCTGCCCGCCTATATCAATAATCCGCTGCTCATTCTGGAAATATGGAAGGGCGGAATGTCGTTCCACGGCGGCCTGTTGGGTGTGTTGTTGGCAGTATTATGGTTTTCATACAAAAACAAGGCGCCGTTTTTCCGCCTGATGGACTTTGTTGCGCCACTGGTACCCATTGGCCTGGGTACTGGGCGCATCGGCAACTTTATTAATTCCGAGCTATGGGGCAAGGCGACTGACGTACCTTGGGCTATGGTATTCCCTAACGATCCGGCGCAATTGGCGCGGCATCCGTCGCAGCTGTACCAGTTTGCGCTGGAGGGTGTGGCGCTTTTCACCATTCTTTGGATCTACTCCAGCAAGCCTCGCCCGACGATGTCGGTCAGCGGCTTATTCGCCATCTGTTACGGCGTATTCCGCTTTGCTGTTGAGTTTGTTCGAGTACCGGATGCGCAGCTTGGTTATTTGGCGTTCGGTTGGCTGACCATGGGTCAGCTGCTGTGTATTCCGATGATTCTTTTGGGAGCCCTGATGATGGGGCAGGCTTACCGTCGTGAGGGGCGCTACGCATGAAACAGTATCTCGATATGATGCGCTTGGTGCGCGAAACCGGAACCTATAAAAGTGACCGCACAGGCACTGGAACCTACAGCGTCTTCGGCCACCAGATGCGTTTTGATCTAGCGGCTGGCTTTCCTATGGTTACCACCAAGAAATGCCATCTCAAGTCCATCGTGCATGAGCTTCTGTGGTTTTTGCAGGGCGATACCAATATTGCTTACCTGAAAGAAAACGGCGTTTCCATCTGGGACGACTGGGCTGATGAGAACGGTGACCTGGGTCCGGTTTACGGTTACCAGTGGCGTTCCTGGCCAGCGCCTAACGGTGAGTCGATTGATCAGATTAGTAATCTGATTAAGATGATCAAGAGCAATCCTGACTCACGTCGATTGATTGTCTCCGCCTGGAACCCAGCGCTGGTTGATCAGATGGCTCTGCCGCCTTGCCATGCGCTGTTCCAGTTCTACGTAGCCGATGGCAAGTTGAGTTGCCAGCTGTATCAGCGTTCGGCGGATATATTTCTGGGTGTGCCCTTCAATATCGCCAGCTATGCATTGCTGACGTTGATGGTGGCACAGGTCTGTGACCTGACGCCCGGCGACTTCGTTTGGACTGGCGGCGACTGCCACTTGTACGCCAACCATATTGAGCAGACTGACCTGCAATTGTCGCGTGATCCGTTGCCGTTGCCGCGCATGCGGTTGAATCCTGAGATCAAGGATCTGTTTGCTTTTACCTTCGACGATTTCACGCTGGAAGACTACCAATCCCATCCGCATATTAAAGCGCCGGTGGCGGTATGAGTCGCTCTGGGCAAAGCATCAAAGTCGCCATGATTGCTGCCATGGGGCGCAACCGGGTGATTGGTTGCGACAACAAGATGCCCTGGCATCTGCCTGAAGACCTTAAGTACTTCAAGGCGACGACCATGGGCAAGCCGATTGTGATGGGCCGCAAGACGTTCGACTCGCTTGGTCGGCCTTTGCCTGGCCGCAGCAATATTGTTATCAGTCGTCAGGCTGACCTGAGTATCCCCGGTGTGCAGGTGGTGGATAGCATTGAGCAGGCCCTGACCCTGGCGCGGCATCAGGCCGAGCTGGATGCGGTGGATGAGATCATGATTATTGGCGGCGGCAATCTCTATGAGCAATGCCTTGCGCTGGCGGATCGATTGTATCTAACTCGCGTCGAGCTGGAGCCACAAGGCGACGCCTGGTTTCCAGCGTTCAGTGATGCAGAGTGGGAGCTACGCGAGGAGCGGGCGGTAGCCGAAGGTGAGGCTTATCCAGCGCATTGCTATCAAGTGCTGGATCGACGGTCGGTAGCCTGATCCGAAAGCCTGCCGGTTAAGTGATGAGCGGCCCCGCCGTGGCAGAGCGGGTCCTCTTTAAAGGGGTTGCTAGGTGCTGGGGATGCCGGAAATGATGGCATCTAACGGCCGTGGTTTACCGATCCAGTAACCCTGCAGAAAGTTGCCACCCCAACTTGAGAGCTGGTCGGCGCTATGCGCATCTTCCACATAGTTAGCTGTCACTTGCTTGCCCATGCTGCGCGTTAGCGTGATCAGATTCTGTACGTAGCTGGCATGTGCCGCGTCTCGCTGCGGATTTAGCTCATTCGTATTGATCTTCACGCCCTTGATCGGTAGCCGGCTCAGGTAGCCGAATGCGCCATATTCCGAGCCGAAGTGATCCAGCCAGATATCGACTCCGAGTGCAGCGAGCGCATTGCACAACTTGCCCGCTTGGCCTGCGTGTTTCAATAGCGCATCTTCGCGTAGCTCAAGCTGCAGTAGATGTGGCGAGACTTTGCTTTTGATGAGTAGTTGTTTTAGCTGATCAGCAAAGCGTGGCTGCTTCAGCTCGCGATCGCTCAGGTTAATTGACAGCCTGCAGTCAATCCCAGCGTCCTGCCACTGACTCACTGCTTCTAAAGCCTGTCCAATCACCCAATGCCCCATAGGCAGAATGAGCCCGCTGTGCTCTGCCAACTTGAGAAAGGCGTCCGGCGTGAGCAGGCCTAGGGTGGGGTGCTGCCAACGCAGTAAGGCTTCCCAGGCGACCGTGTCGCCATGCTGGGTATCCACTATGGGTTGGTAGTGCAGGCGGAATTGTCCTTCCAGCAGGCCATGCCGCAGACCTTGCTCCACATCCAGATTGTGCTTTGTTTCGGCCTCTTCATCTGGGCTGTAAAAAGCGTAGGCGTTGCGGCCATTGGCTTTGGCTCGGTACAAGGCTTGATCGGCGTGCTGCAATAACTCTGCGGCGGTAGTGCCGTGAGTGGGAAAGGTGGCAATACCGATGCTGGCTGAAATAAGCAGGTGATGACCGCTGAGGGTAATGGGCTCACTCAGGGTATGAATAATTTTGCTGGCGATCAGCGCGGCGTCGTTCGGATCATGCAGGTCATTTAGCAACGCGACAAACTCGTCGCCGCCGATACGCGCGATCAAATCATCCTGGCGCATGGTTCGGCGCAGTCGATTGGCAATGACCGCCAGCAGTAAATCGCCGAGACCGTGGCCGAAGCTATCGTTGATCTGTTTGAAATAGTCGAGATCGATATACAGTAGCGCGAAGCCGGTGGGGCTGCGTTGACCACGAAGAATCATGCGCTCCAGCTCGTCTTCCAGTAGTGCGCGATTGCCTAGCCCGGTGAGCGGGTCCTGGCGCGCCAACTGCGCCAGCTTCTCGCCGCCGCTGCGCCGCAGCGCGGCGTGAATCAGCGCACGGTGCAGTTGTTCGGCATCCAGGCTGGCGTAGGCTAATACATCGTCGGCGCCATCTTCTATCGCGGCGCTGTCTTGCTCTGGTGTGGTGCCATCGCTTATCAACAGATAAAGCGTACTGGTAGCGGCGCGGCGCGCTTCGCGCAGAAGAGGGAGGTCATTGGGTAACAGGCAGGCCTGGAAATCGCCTTTGGCGAGCCGGGCGACAGCTTCACGAGGACGCGTACAGATTTCAACATCCAGCGGAGCGGAAGTCTGTGCATGACACAGCTCCAACAACTGCTCGCGTTTCGCAGGGTCGGTTTCAACCAATAGCAGTTTGGTTACTGTGATTTTAATCTGATCCGTGCCAGGCATCTTTGGTTTTGTTCGTCCATGCACAATTCAATGACGCTCTGATGTTAACGTCATCACAGACAACTGGCAGCATTCTGATGTAGCGGAAGGACTGAATCTCCGACCGGCGGTATGGCACAAGGCCTTTAGTGGCGGCGGCTTGACGGATTGGCGCGAGGATTTCGGAGATGACTTAATATTGGCGCGGATAGGGTCGCCTAACCGCGCTCTAGGGCATGCTGGCTGTATCAGCCGTCGAGCATCGCTTTGTCGCGCACGGCGCCTTTATCGGCGCTAGTGGCGAGCAAGGCGTAAGCCTTGAGTGCCGTGGTCACTTTGCGAGGGCGGTGCTCAACCGGTTTCCAGCCGAGCTTGTCCTGCTCAATGCGGCGATGCGATAACTCTTCATCGCTGACCAGCAGGTTGATGCTGCGATTGGGGATATCGATCAGCACTTTGTCGCCATCGCGGACCAAGCCAATGGCGCCGCCAGCAGCTGCTTCCGGCGAAGCGTGGCCAATGGACAAGCCCGACGTGCCGCCGGAGAAACGTCCGTCGGTCAGCAGCGCACATTCCTTACCCAAGCCCTTTGATTTCAAATAGCTGGTGGGATAAAGCATTTCTTGCATCCCCGGGCCGCCTTTTGGGCCTTCGTAGCGAATGATGACGATATCGCCAGCTTTTACTTCATCAGCCAGAATGCCTTTTACGGCAGTGTCCTGGCTTTCAAAAATCTTGGCGCTACCTTCGAATACGTGAATGGACTCATCCACGCCGGCGGTTTTTACCACGCAGCCATCCTGCGCGATGTTGCCGTAGAGCACAGCCAGGCCGCCTTCGGCCGAGTAGGCATGCTCTACACTGCGGATACAGCCGTTCTCGCGATCGTCATCCAGGCTATCCCAACGGGTAGATTGGCTAAATGCGGTTTGCGTTGGGATGCCCGCGGGGCCGGCTTTGAAGAAGGTGAGTACTGCTTCATCATCGGTCTGGGTGATATCCCATTTGGCGATTGCTTCTGCCATGCTTGGGCTGTGAACGGTCGGCAGGTCTGTGTGCAACAGACCACCGCGTGCCAGTGAGCCGAGGATGCTGAAAATACCGCCGGCGCGATGCACATCTTCCATGTGGTACTTTTGGATATTGGGCGCCACTTTGCACAGTTGAGGCACTGTGCGTGAGAGGCGGTCGATATCGCGCAGATCGAATTCGATCTCGCCTTCCTGCGCGGATGCCAGCAAGTGCAAAATAGTATTGGTGGAGCCGCCCATGGCAATGTCTAGCGTCATGGCGTTTTCAAATGCTTTGAAATTCGCGATATTTCGCGGCAACACGCTGTCGTCGCCATCGGTATAGTATTTTTTGCACAGGTCAACAATGGTGCGGCCCGCGCGCAAGAACAGCTGCTCACGGTCGCTGTGGGTTGCCAGCATGGAACCGTTGCCCGGCAGAGCCAGGCCCAGCGCCTCGGTCAGGCAATTCATTGAATTGGCGGTGAACATGCCGGAGCAGGAGCCGCAGGTCGGGCAGGCAGAGCGCTCGTATTCGGCGACTTTTTCATCTGAATTGCTTTCATCTGCAGCGACCACCATCGCATCAACCAGATCCAGACCGTGGCTGGCTAGCTTGGTCTTGCCAGCTTCCATAGGTCCGCCAGAGACGAAGACCACAGGAACGTTGAGGCGCAGTGCGGCCATCAGCATGCCGGGGGTAATTTTGTCGCAGTTGGAGATACAGACGATGGCGTCGGCGCAATGCGCGTTGACCATGTACTCGACCGAATCGGCAATGATCTCGCGACTAGGCAGCGAATAGAGCATGCCGTCGTGGCCCATAGCGATGCCGTCGTCGACCGCGATGGTGTTGAATTCTTTGGCTACACCGCCGGCTTTTTCAATTTCGCGCGCGACCAGTTGGCCCATGTCTTTCAGGTGCACATGGCCCGGTACAAATTGGGTGAAGGAGTTGGCGACCGCGATGATAGGCTTCTTGAAGTCTTCATCTTTCATGCCGGTGGCGCGCCACAGCGCGCGAGCGCCGGCCATGTTGCGGCCAAAGGTGGATGTTTTTGAGCGGTAATCAGGCATGACAGTAATCCCGTGGTGTATTGCAATCGGACAAGCATACCAATTCGCCGCGCGGCATGCAGCCGCTCGGCGCTGGTGTGTTGCAAGATTGGTTCAGAGGGCTTTTTCGAAGACCTTTGAATTTCTCTGATAGTTGTACAGCTCGGCGCGTTTGGCCGGTAAACGTTCTACGCTGCTGGGCACAAAGCCGCGTTCGCGGAACCAGTGTGCAGTGCGGGTGGTGAGCACAAACAGCGTATCAATTTTCATGCTACGCGCTTGCGCCTCGATGTGCTGCAGCAACTGATCGCCACGACCACCCTGCCGGTAGTTAGGGTCGATTGCAACGCAGGCCAGCTCCGCCGAGGTCGAGCCTTCCAGCGGGTACAGTGCGGCGCAGCCGATAATAGTGCCGTCGCGTTCAACCAAGGCGAATTGGCTGATCTCGGTTTCCAGTACTTCGCGTGAGCGCCGTACCAGAATGCCTGCATCCTCCAATGGGCGCAGCAGATCTAGCAGGCCGCCAACGTCTTCTATGGTGGCTGCGCGGGTTTGCTCGAAGGCTTCCTGAGCAACCAGCGTGCCCCCGCCGTCGCGGGTGAACAGTTCATTGAGCATGGCGCCGTCTTCGGCGAAGCTGATGATGTGCGAGCGGCGCACACCAGCGTTGCAGGCTTTGCAAGCGGCGCGCAGCAAGTTACCCGGCATCGTATTACCAAGGCTATTGAGCAAGGGTGCGGCGCGGGTCGGTTTAAGTTCGCGCAACAATTGCCCGCTCTCATCTTTGATGCCGGTATCTTCGCCGAACAGAATGAGTTTATCGGCACCCAGGGCGGCCGCCACGCTGGTCGCAACATCCTCAGAAGCGAGGTTGAATACCTCGCCGGTGGGGGAGTATCCCAGGCTCGACAGCAACACTATGTCGTGCTCATCCAGATGGCGACTGATGGCCTTGCGATCAATGCGTCTTACTTCGCCGGTGTGATGAAAGTCGACGCCGTCAACCACGCCAATCGGTTTGGCAGTGACCAGATTGCCGCCGGTTACCCGTAAACGCGCGCCCTGTTGCTGCGTGCACAATTGCGCCTCAATGGCTATACGTAGTGCGCCAACGGCTTCAGTCACGCAGGTCAGCGTGTCGATATCAGTGATACGCAGATCATTGTGATAACGCGAGGTGATGCCGCGAGCATTCAAGCGCTCTTCAATCTGTGGGCGCGAACCGTGTACCAATACCAGGCGCACATCCAGGCTGTTAAGCAGCATGATGTCGTGGACGATATTGCTGAAGTTAGGATGCGCCAAGCCTTCGCCCGGGAGCATCAGCACGAAGGTGCAATCCCGGTGCAGGTTGATATAGGGCGTCGAGTGGCGGAACCAATTGACGTAGTCGTGCATTCGCGGGGTTTCCATGCAAAAGAGCTATTAAAGGGCCTGTCGCAGCAAGCTTCAAGTTATTGGTCGCTGAATCGGTTATTGCAGGCAGAATCGTTTGATCAATTCGCGCAGTATATCGACGGTTGGATTGAGTCTATCCATGGCCAGAAACTCGTCCGGCTGATGTGCTTGTTCGATGTCGCCGGGCCCAAGAATCAGTGTCTGCATGCCGATCTGGTTCAGGTAAGGGCCTTCGGTGGCAAAGGCGACGCTACCGGCGTTATATCCGGTGAGCGCCTCGCAAGCCTTGACCAGTGGCGCGTCGGCGGCGGTATCCATGGGCGGCACGCCTGGAAACAGCGGCGCATAGACAATCTCGACCTGACGTTCGGCAGCAATGAGGTCCAACCGAGTCTGGATGTCGGCACGCAAGGCGTCCGGGTCCATGCCCGGCAGTGGCCGGATGTCGAACTCCAGCGCACATTTGGCGCAGATGCGGTTGGGGTTGTCACCACCATGAATGCAGCCGAGGTTCAGCGTGGGCGTCGGTACGCCGAACAGCGGGTTGTTCCAGCGCTTCTGCCAACTGTTGCGCAACACCATCAGTTCGCTGATGACGCTGTGCATAGCTTCCATCGCATTGTTGCCGAGCGCAGGGTCCGACGAGTGCCCAGCCTGACCGGTAATGTCGATGCGCTCCATCATAATGCCCTTATGCACACGGATTGGCTTGAGCCCGGTCGGCTCGCCAATGATGGCATGCCGTGCTTTTGGCAGGCCACTGGCAACCAGCGCACGTGCACCGCTCATGGAGCTTTCTTCGTCGGCGGTGGCGAGCACGATGAGCGGCTGCTTGAAGGGCTGATCAACATAGTCGCGAACGGCTTCGATGATTAGCGGGAAAAAGCCTTTCATGTCGCAGCTGCCCAGCCCATACCAGCGCCCATCCTGCTCGGTCAGCTTGAAAGGGTCGTGCTGCCAACGCTCGGGATTGCAGGGTACGGTATCGGTATGGCCGGCCATTACTAGGCCGCCAGGTCCGCTGCCCAGGGTCGCGATCAGGTTGGCTTTTCCGGGCTCTCCGGGAATCGGCTGAATCTCGCACGCAAAGCCTAGGTCGCCGAGCCAACTGGCTAGCAGATGCACTACCGGTAGATTGGACTGGTCCATATCGTCTTGGGTGCAACTGATAGAGGGTAGTTTGAGCAGGGCGTCGAATTGCGCTTTTAGCGAGGGCAAAGCCATGGAAACTCCGGGCGGCGTAAGCGAACAGGAGTGTTCAGCTTACGCCGCCGGGTGCTATTCGTCAGCTGAAAATAGCCGAAAGGATAAAGAAGTAGATGATCGCGAGAACCGCGCCAGCGGGCAGGGTGACCACCCACGAGCTGAAGATAGTACCGATTACTCGCAGGTTAAGTGCGCCGATGCCTCGCGCCATGCCAACGCCAAGCACTGCGCCTACCAGGGTGTGGGTCGTCGAAATCGGCAGGCCGATGCTGGAAGCGCCGACCACTGTGGTCGCAGTGGCCAGTTCGGCAGCGAAACCGCGGCTGGGTGTCAGCTCGGTGATGTGCTGGCCGATTGTCGCCATGACTCGGTAGCCGTAGGTGGCTAAGCCGACGACGATACCAACACCGCCGAGCAACAGTACCCAGCCGGGAACCACTGACTTCTCGACAATATCGCCGCCGGAGCTTAGTACGCCAACAATGGCTGCCAGCGGACCCACCGCGTTTGCGACATCATTGGAGCCATGGGCGAACGCCATGGCGCAGGCGGTAAAAATCATCAATATGGCAAAGACTTTTTCCACGCTGGCGAAGTGGAAGCTCTTATCTGCAACAGGGTCAGGTTTGATACGCTTTAGCAGTAACACGCCCACGGCGCAGACGATTGCGCCGAACAGCAATGCAAGGCCCAGGCTCTGCAGGCCACTCAGCTCAAGACCAACGTGCTTGAGGCCCTTGGTCAAAGTGACGATGGTGACGATAAAGCCGACCGCGAACATATAGAAAGGCACGTACCGCTTAGCATTGGCAAAGGGATCTTCGGTGTTGAGGATCAGCTTGTGCACACTCATGAAAATCATGAAGGCAACCACCCCGGACAGCAGCGGGGAAATGACCCAACTCGACACAATGGGTACCACACCGCCCCAATGCACGGCATCCATGGATACGCCAACTGCGCCGAAGCCGATGACGGCGCCAATAATGGAGTGAGTGGTTGATACCGGCCAGCCTTTGATCGATGCAATTAGCAACCAGGTGCCGGCAGCAAGCAGCGAGGCCAACATGCCGAAGATCATCTGGTCCGGACTGATCATGTCAGCGTCAAGAATGCCGCTACGAATAGTTTGGGTAACGGAGCCGCCGGCCAAATAAGCGCCGAGGAATTCGAAAACCATGGCGATGAGAATCGCCTGTTTAATGGTCAGCGCGCGGGAACCGACCGAAGTGCCCATGGCATTAGCCACGTCGTTGGCGCCTACCCCCCAGGCCATGAAAAAACCGAAGAGGCAGGCCAGAATGAGCAGGACGGTGCCGTACTCTGTAATCAGCGTCATATTTAGTACTCTGTTGGATGCATGGTTCGGCTTGCCCTTAGCGGGCCATCAGCAATTCCAGGCGGTTGCCTACGCGCTGGGCGCGGTCAGCGACATCACCAATCCATTCGATGATCTGATACAGGAACATCACGTCTACCGGAGGTAGATCCTTTTCCAGTTTGTACAGGTCAGCGCGCAGCTTGATCTGCATGTTGTCGGTGTCGTGCTCGATCGCGTCGAGCTCTTCAATCATGCGCTCCACCAGCGTCACTTCGCGGCCGGAGAAGCCGGTTTCCAGCAGCTCGTCCAGTTCGTTCATTGCTGTGAGAGCTTGGGCTGCGGCATCCACTGAGCGTTGCACAAAGGCTCTGAAAGCATCATTCAACGGCACCGGGATCATCATCTTGCGACCCAACATCAGGCCGGCGATATCCTTGGCGCGGTTGGCAACTTTGTCCTGTACACTGAGCAGCTCTAGCAGGTCTGAACGCGGCACAGGAAGAAACAGACTTTTGGGCAGGTGTACGCGTACATCTTTCTTGAGTTTGTCAGCATCCCGTTCGAGCTGGGCAATCTGCTGTTGAATACGCTCGGCCGCAGTCCAGTCATTAGCAATGACTGCTTCGATAAAAGGCATCAATTGCGCAGCACACTCGTGTGCTTTGGCAATGTGCTGCTGCATCGGGCCTATAGGGGAGCGGCCGAACAGGCTGAGAAAGGGATTGTTAGGCATAGCGCCTCCAGCGGGAGTTTAGGCCGCAAAGTATAGGTGCTGCATGTCTGGCCGTCATCTGATTGACATCAAAAGAACACATTTTTACCGCTTGCCCCTCGGGCGGCGGTATGGCAGAGAAACCCGATGGGCAAAGAAACCGAAATTAAATTGCGCGCTAGTGCTGATGTACTGAATGCCTTGCGTGAGCATCCCTTGTTGAAGAGCCGTTTGGTCGATGACTGGCAAATCAGCACCTTGTACAACCAATACTATGATACGCCTGAGCGCGATCTGGCTGGCGCGAAAGTGGCGCTGCGCCTGCGGCGTGATGGCGATGCCATCATCCAGACGCTGAAAAGTCGCGGCCAAAGTGTCGCGGGTCTATCAGAGCGCAACGAATGGGATTGGAATCTGCAAGAGCAGGCGCTGGACTTCAGTTTGCTGGACGACAGTTGCTGGCCTGCGGCATTGGCCGAGCTGGACAAAAGCACGCTGCAACCCGTGTTTACCACCGATTTCCAACGTACCCGCGTGCTGCTGCGCTGGGAGCGTGATGGCGAACAAGTTGAGGTCGAGGCAGCACTGGATCAGGGTGAAGTGTCGGCTGGCGAACAGGTTGAACCGATCAGTGAGCTGGAATTGGAAATTCGCACAGGATCGCCCGTCGCGTTGCTTGAGCTGGCCCTCGAGCTGTGCCGTGATCAGGTGCTGATGCCATGCGATATCAGCAAAGCTGAGCGTGGCTATCGGTTATTTGATCCAAGCAGCTACGCGTTACGCCTGGATGCACCGCAATGGCAGGCTAGCACCAGTGTTGATGACGTTATTGAAGGTCTGATTACTCAATTGTTGGGCCGCGTTCAACGTTTGGCTGAGCAGTACCGCTATGCTCGGCAGTGGAAGCTGTTTCGCGAGTTGACCGGTAATTTGACAGCTTTGCGTGCCTGTTTCGGCGTGTTTGATCTAGCCTTGCCACGTTCTTCGGCACAGTCTTTTATTGTGCCTCTGGATCAGCTCTTGGCGGTGTTTCAGCCGCTGGTGTTGGAGGGTTGGGCTGATGACGCTGCCGGCGAGATAGCACGTACACAGGCGAGTGAAGCGTTCGATCAGCAACTGTCTGATGCTGCTTGGGGCCAGCTGTTCGTTGAACTGGCACTATGGCTGTTGGCCAAGCGCTGGCAGACCAAGCGTCCGCCACGTGGTGATCGTATTGCGGCACTGACGTTACAGCGCTGGCTGCTCGGTACGGTGGGCAAGGAGATTCAAGAACTGCGCGTACCTCACCATAATGATACCGACCACCAAGTACATGAGTGGATGGATCAACTGCCACGGCTTGGTCGCTTGCATCTATTGTTGGGCAACTTCCGATCTTTTCTTGAGGTCTCTGAGCCCGATCGCTTGTTTGGTGAATTGAACAAGCTACAAGCGTTGCTGGAGCAATACCCGCAGATAGAGGAAGAGCAACGTGAGCTACTGTTGGCCGCGCTGCGCAAGCAGGGCCAGCGAGTGCGTAAGCTAAACGCGTGGCGTGAGCTAAATCAGTAACCAGTAGCAGGCTGGTCTGGCGGCCCTCTGGCTGCCAGACTGAACAGGGAATGTTGAAAAAGGGAGCGTGGTATGAAAAGTCTGGCGGATCTGGCGATTCCCGGCAGTGATCGGCCACTGGATCTGGGTGATTTTCTCAATGTGCTTATGGCGCAGGGGCGACTGACCTCCGAGACGGTAGACAACCTGGTGACGCTACGTCGCTCCGGTTCAGGCGATACCGCTAAGTTGCATCCGCTCGAATTCATCGCCAGCCAAGACGTTGTAGATGAAACCAGGCCAGGCAAAAAGCTTGATCTGGATACGCTAAGCCGCTGGATGGCGGCTGAGGCTGGTCAAGCTTACTTCCGTATCGATCCGCTCAAAATCAACGTCTCGGCGGTCACCCCGCTGATGTCATTCGCTTTCGCCCAGCGTCATAAAATTCTCGCTGTTGATGTGAATGAGAAAGAAGCCATCATCGCCAGCGCTCAGCCCTTTGTCACCGGCTGGGAAGATAATCTGCGCCATGTGCTGCGCCGTGATATTAAGCGTGTAATAACCAATCCCAGCGACTTGCAACGCTACACGGTCGAGTTCTATCGCTTGGCGCGCTCGGTAACCGGCGCTAATGCGGGCGATCAAAAGCTTAGTGGTATCGGTAACTTCGAGCAGTTGTTGAACCTGGGCAACATGAGCCAGGAGCCGGATGCTAACGACGCACACGTGGTCAATATTGTTGATTGGCTGTTTCAGTATGCCTTCGAGCAGCGCGCCAGTGATATTCACGTCGAACCGCGCCGCGAGACCGGCAGTGTGCGTTTGCGCATTGATGGCGTATTGCACACGGTTTATCAGTTTCCGATCCAGGTCACGGTTGCGGTGGTTAGCCGCCTGAAAACCCTCGGTCGCATGAACGTCGCGGAGAAGCGCAAACCGCAGGATGGTCGTATCAAGACCAAGTCGCCCAAGGGCAACGAGATCGAGCTGCGTCTTTCCACTTTGCCAACGGCGTTTGGCGAGAAGATGGTGATGCGTATCTTCGATCCGGAAGTGCTGTTGCGCAGCTTTGATCAGTTGGGCTTCTCCAGCGAAGATCAGCGGCGCTGGCAGAGCATGGTCTCGCAACCGAACGGCATCGTCCTGGTTACTGGGCCAACCGGTTCCGGTAAGACCACCACGCTGTACACCACCCTCAAGCAGCTGGCCACGCCTGAGGTCAATGTGTGTACTGTGGAAGACCCGATCGAAATGGTTGAAGACAGCTTCAATCAGATGCAGGTGCAGCACAATATCGATCTGAACTTTGCCAACGCGGTCCGCGCACTCATGCGTCAGGATCCGGATATCATCATGATCGGTGAGATCCGCGATTTGGAAACCGCCGAAATGGCAATTCAAGCGGCGCTGACTGGGCACTTGGTGCTCTCTACGCTGCATACCAATGATGCACCCAGCGCGGTAAGCCGTTTGATCGAATTGGGCGTGCCGCCCTATTTGATCAAAGCGACAGTGCTCGGGGTAATGGCGCAGCGCCTGGTGCGCACCCTGTGCCCGCATTGCAAGGCGCCCATGCAGGTGGATGAAGAGGGCTGGGTAGATCTGACCAAACCCTGGAACGCACCCATACCCACCCAGGCGCAAGAACCGGTTGGCTGCGTGGAATGTCGTGAGACCGGTTACCGTGGTCGTGCCGGGGTGTATGAATTAATGCCAATCAGTGCCGGTATCAAGTCGCTGATCCATGCTGATACGGATCTGGACGCCCTGCGCCGTCAAGCCTATAAGGAAGGTATGCACAGTCTGCGGCTATCCGGTGCACAGAAAGTAGCTTCTGGCCTGACGACTATTGAAGAAGTGCTGCGAGTGACGCCGCAGAGTCAGCAGAGTTAGATCAGGCCGTTGCACATCGGCCTGTGCCGGGTCTGCTAGAATGCGCGCTTTACGCACAGCCACTTCGCGGATCTTTTCATGAATTACCGTCATAGCTACCACGCCGGCAATCACGCCGATGTTCTCAAGCACGCGCTTCTGCGCCGTTTGCTGCAACTTATGCAACGCAAAGACACGCCACTGTGCTATCTCGACAGTCATGCAGGTACAGCGTTTTACGATCTGCACGGTGAGACCGCCGGTAAGACTGGCGAGTATCAGGATGGTATTGGCCGACTCTGGGAGCGCGATGATCTGCCTCTATGGCTGAACGATTTTCGCGCTGCGGTGGCGGCGCACAATGTGTCGGACGAGCTACGTTACTATCCGGGCTCGCCGCAGTTTGTCGACGACTTATTGCGCCCGCAAGACCGGATGATTCTCAGTGAGCTACACCCGGCAGACGCAGACACGCTTAAGCAGCATTTCGCCGACCAGGAGCAGGTAGCGGTGCATGAGCGTGACGGTTATCAGCTGCCTAAGGCTTTTCTGCCGGTTGCGGAGAAGCGTGCGCTCTGGTTACTTGACCCTCCGTATGAGCAGGCAGATGAATTGCGACGCTGCGTTGAAACAGTGCAGATCGCTATTCAGCGTATGCGGCAAACGGTGATCGCTATTTGGTATCCGATCAAGGATCAGCGCCTGCTGCGCGATTTCTATCAGCAGATTGCCGATGCCGGTTTGCCCAAGGCGCTGAGAATAGAGTTGAATATTCGGCCGGTTGATAACCAGATGGGGTTAAATGGGTCAGGGCTGATTCTGGTCAATCCGCCTTGGCCAATCTGGGAAGAATTAGAGCAGGTACTGCCTTGGCTGGCGCGCACGCTGGCGCAGTCGGGGGAGGGGAGTTATCGGCTGGATTGGTTGGCGGGCGAGCCCTGAAGTTGTAAGTACGGGCACCTTGATGGTGCCCGTACCTTTAATGAATCAGGATTCCAGCTTGAACGTCAGGCCGGCGTGTTCCTGCAGGCGCTTGATCAGCTTCTCTCCCATGGCGGGTGCGGTGGTCCAGATGCCGCCAGCGGTGTCGGTCGCATCGCGCACCAGACAGATGGCGCTTTCAGCAATCATCCGGGAGGTGGAGCCGTAACCCGGATCGCGTTTGCCGGAAACGCTGGCCATCAAGGATTTGCCTTCGCCGTCCTCACCAATGAACAACACATCGTAGAAGCCGTTTTCGCGTTCTTCCTTGGTTGGGCCTTCGCCCGGCTTTGGCGCTGAATCGCCGGACAGCGACTTGTCTCCCGCAACCGCATTGGCAATCTGTTCACCCTGCTCGCCGGGACCGGTCAGCAGCATTTCGTCGTATACAAAGTCTTCGCCATAGGCGTGACCCAGCAGCGCGTTGGAGCGATGTACGTTGCGGGTGTTGATTGCAGCCATGATGAAAGGCGCAGCCCAGCTACCGAGCGACTCGTCAAATTCAGGCTTGGCTGCCGGTGGCTGCGCAGGGCCGGTGAATCCGGGCGTCAGGGCGAAGTGGTTGCCGAGCAGCTGATAAATTTCAGGGTTCTGCTTGGCGGCAATCAGAGTGGCTTTCAGGCTGGCTGCGGTGCCGCCGGAGAAAGTCCCTTTCATCTTGCGTACACGGCCTTTAACACGCGGTAGCGATTTACCCAGCTGTTTGCGTGCGGCTTGCTGCAGAAAGTACACACCAAGATCGAAGGGGATTGAGTCAAAGCCGCAAGAGAACACGATACGCGCACCGCTTTGTTTTGCCGCCTCGCCGTGGGCATCAATCATCTGGCGCATCCATGCGGGCTCGCCGCAGAGATCAACGTAGTCGGTACCCGTAGCGGCACATACACCTACCAGTTCAGAGCCGTACAGCTGGTATGGTCCAACGGTAGTCAGGATAACCTTGGTGCGCTCGGCCATCGCTTTCAAGCTGGCGGTGTCTTCTGTATCGGCCACCACCAATGGGGTGTCAGCGGGCGCGCCAATTTCATCACGCACGGCTTCCAGTTTGGCTTGGCTGCGGCCGGCCATGGCCCAGCGCAACTTGCCGTCGTTGGCGTATTCTTGGCTTAGGTATTCGGCGACCAAGCGCCCAGTGTAGCCAGTGGCGCCGTATACGATGATGTCGAACTCGGTGGCAGTTTTCATGCTTGATTCCTGAGGTTATGGAGTGTGCCAAATTGCACGAGTGAGAAATTACGCTGAACTCGCCCGCTGCTATTCGGTCGTATATTTAGTGGCGTACTGACGTAGGCTGCCAACAGTTTGGCACAGCGTGACGCCGCTGCATGTATTCCACCCTTAGGTTGATTTTTAATCGACAGCAGGTAAAGGCTCTCGCGCGAAGTTCGCCCCTGAGAATGGCGAGCGATAAATGAGATGCATGGCTGACAGCTTTGCTCGAATGGCGTGGAAGCCAAGCCTGTATTAGGCTGGGAACGAGTATTAACGGATAGCTCTATGGGGCTACCCAATTCTGGTTTGGATGATCAAGGAGAACGATAATGGCGACTGCAAACACAGCAACTACAGCGTCTACAAACAGCAAGGATAAGGAATTGGCAGCTAGCAAGGCAGCCGTATCCGATGCCTATGAAAAGCTGATGGAAGCCAAGGGACATTTCAAGCTGGCGGCGGAAGCAGCTGGTGTTGATCTGAAACACGATGCCGCAGAGCAAATGCTTAAGGGCCGTGAAAAGGCTGAGATGCTCGGTGCTCAAGCCAGCTCCTACATGCGCGAGAAGCCGCTGGCTACTATGGGCATCGCCTTCGCTGCCGGTTTTCTTGTTTCTCAAATATTCTCGCGCAAATGAGCGAAGGGTCTGCCGCTGAGAAGCACCGCGAGCAGCCAGAACAACCTGAACAGGAAGAGCAAGCCGGTGCCGCCGGTGAGAACGCAGGTATTGAAGGCGTTCTGCCGACGGAACTGATTGAGCAGTTGAGTGCTTGGTTCCGCCAGACACTGGTGGCTGGCGCGGAGCTAGCTAACCTGTTCAGGCTGGAGTTGCAGCTGACGCTGGGCGATGCCCGGCGTCTGGCAGTGGTTGGGCTGGCAATTGTGCCGATGTTGTTTCTCAGCTGGGTCTCGCTGAGCGTATTGGCGAGTTGGCTGGCGTACGATTACAGCGGTTCTGTCACTGTTGGATTGGCCACTTTTGCGCTACTGCAGCTGTTGGTACTGGGTTATTTGGTCGGCCAAGCCATGCGCTTCAAGCGTCAGTTGGGTTTTCGACGTACCAAGGCTCACGCCAAACGCATAATGCAAGGAGCAAAAGGTGAAACGCCAACAACTGATTGAAAAAATTGACGTTCAGGATCGCAAGTTATCACTGCGTGCCGAAGTCATGAGTGCGGTGACTCAGCACACTCAGCTTTCTTTGGGGCAGGTGAATCCAGCTTGGTTGGTTGGAGCTGGAGCCTTGGCCGGTGGTTTGGTTGGCCGCATGGGTATCGGGCGTACTTACACTCTCGGGATGGCGGGGTTGCGTTTGTTCCCTATGGTGCAAAACGCATTTAATCTCGGGCGAAGTTTCGGAGAGCAGGGATGAGTGACCTGGAGCAGGAAGCTCCTAGTAATGAAATAGAAGAAATCACAGGGCCACGCAAACAGGTACCACCGGTACAGATGGCTTTGTATTGGTTATTGTCGCTTGCGATTCTTTATACCCTGTACTTTGCCAAATCGCTGTTGCTACCCGTGGTAGTTGCGGCGCTTTTTGCATTACTGCTGAGCCCTTTGGTAGGCCTATTTAAACGTTTTCATATACCTCGCGTATTATCGGCCCTAATGCTGCTGGCGCTAATTGGCGTGCCTTTTACGCTGTTGGGTATGCAGCTCGCGGAGCCTGCGCAAAAATGGGCTAAGCGTATTCCTGAGTTATCTGCTCAGCTGACCGATGAACTGGATGAGTTCAGCGAAAAGCTCTCTCCTTCTAAAGTTCAGGCTCCTGCCCCTGCGCAGAGAACCTTGGAAATTCAAGAGAAGGAAGGTTTCCGTCTGTTTGGCTGGTTCCGCGATGATGAAGAGGAAGAGAAGCCCGAAAAGGCGCCTGCCCCACCTCCAGTCAACGTACCCGACAGCGCGGTATCGGATCGTGTGATGCAGGGCAGTGTGGAGCTGATGGTTCAGTTATTGGGCGCTACCCCTGTGGTTTTGGCCCAATTTCTCACCTTCGTGATCCTGGTGATGTTTATGTTGGTATTTGGTCCTTTGTTATATACCAACTTCATTACGGTATTTCCTCAGGTGCGTGACAAGCAGGCAGCAAATGAGTTGTTGGCGGACGTGCAGCACGAGCTGTCGCGTTACATTCTGACCGTCAGCGCAATCAATGCAGTGCTGGGTGTGGTGACGGGATTTGCGCTCTGGGCGATGGGCGTCGAAGACGCGCTGCTCTGGGGTGTAATGGTTGGGCTGCTCAACTTTGCGCCCTATGTCGGGCCCATCATTGGCATGGCTGTGCTCTGCCTGGCCGGGGTGGTGCAATATGGGCCGGTGTTGTTAGCGCTGATGCCTGTACTGATCTACTTCAGTATCAATATGATTGAAGCTCAGTTCATCACGCCAATGGTGCTAGGCCGCAATATGCGACTTAACCCGCTGATACTGATGTTGTGGTTGATTGCTTGGGGCTGGGTCTGGGGTGTGGTGGGGGTGCTGATAGCAGTACCACTGCTGGTTTGCTTGAAACTTGCTGCTGCCCGCTTGAACGTCTTCACCCACTGGGTAAAGTTGATCGAGACTCCCGGTTAGGCTGTTGATATTTCTTGGCAGCCGCGTCACTGGTTTTTTACGCAGTGACGCGGATTGTGATGCAACAGGCCTAAATCGTGTGCCGTTAGGCTGGTCTGGGTGCCCGCTGCACTAGCAGCAAGGCGCTCACGATCAGCGCGCCGCCCAGCAACATACGCAAGCTGGGTTCTTCGCCAAACAAGTACCAAGCAAACAGAATGCCGTACACGGGTTCAAGGGCGAAAAACAGCGATGCTACCCGCGCCTTGAGGACTGTCAGGCTGGTGACGAATAGACCGTGAGCGACGCCGGTACAAAGCGTCCCCAACAGGCCGATCCAAAGCCAGTCCAGCGGCGGTATCTGCAACAACGCCTTGCTGCTGATCGGTAGCAAGCACATTACAATCACTACATTCTGCCAACAGGCGATTTGTACCGGATGCAGTTTGCCGCTGGTCAGCCGGTTACCCACCGATACTGCAGCAAAGCACAAGCCAGATACCAATGCCCAGAGCAGCCCTTCGGCGCCGCTCTGCTGCAGGTCAAAACTGGGCGGGACAAGTATTAAGCCGACACAGACTAGTCCTACTTTCAGCAGGTCCATGCGGCTGGGGACTTCTCGCCACAGTAACCATTCCAACAACACCACGAAGGCGGGAAAGCTGGCGAACCCTAAAGTGGCTATGCCAACCCCAGACAAGTCGATGGCGTGGAAAAAAGTCAACCAATGCGCGCCTAGTAGTACGCCGCTGATGGCCAGTTGTATCAATCGCCTACGATTGAGGCCATGCAGCATGGAGCGTCGATAAAAGCGCGCAAACAGCAACAATGCCAGTACAGCGAATAATGCGCGGCCCAGCACAATGACGTCGGGTGCTGCGCTGGCCAGTTTCCCAAAGATCCCCGTCAGGCCGAACAGTAGGGCGGCAATGTGCATGTAGATGAGCGCACGCTGATGGGTTAGCTCGGTCATAGGGGGCTCTGAGTGCTAATGGGAGGAAGCTCCAGTTTAGCGCTCAGCGGCCCTGCAAACTGTTGGCGCGCGCGCGCATATTGTTCTGCGTCGCTTGTGCGACCCGCTGGCGTGCGCTACTCGGAGATAATCCCCAGCACTGTTTGAACGCCTGTGCAAAGGCGCTTTGACTGCCGTAGCCGCAGCGCTCGGCAATCAGTGCAATCGAATCCCGGCCGCGCTCAAGCTGCTGGCGGGCAGAACTCAGTCGGCGTTGTCGCACGTAGTCGGTAGGGCTGCAGCCTAACTCGAGAGCAAACCAGTGGCGTAAACGGGAGTGTGAAATGCGTGCTAATTGGGCCAGATCGCCTACTTCTATCGGATAAGCCAGGTGAGAATCAATGTAAGCGTCGATCGTAGCCATTGGCAGTCGACCGGACTGCGCTGGCTGTTGCAGCAAGCTGGCCAGTAGTAGGCTTGCGCCTGCAGCGGCCAGCCCAGGTTGCTCTTTGATGACGCCAGCAAGGCTGCGCACCAGGCTGCCTTGCTGGGGCGTCAGCGTATGCAGGGTGGTTTTTTCCAGCAGGCGTTGTTGCGCGGCAAGATTGAGATTCAAGCCATCGAGTTGTTGTTGTTGTGGCGAAATATCCAGGACCAGGCAGTGTCCGCCATCGCGGCTGAAATACGTGTGTTCGTCGCCGGGCGCGATAATTGCCAGCGCCGTGCTGTCCACCGAGGCACCTCGCCCTTCAAATTCCAGTTCAAGGCTGCCGTACAACCCAAACACTAGCTGGCTGTGCGCCGCATGCGCATGGCTGGTGGCGGAGCTGGCGTAGTGATGGATGTTTAATCGGGTGCTGGACATTCAACCATTCTATAAGCAGGCCACGCTGAGATATACCTGAGTGCAGGCATTTGTGAATTTTGCTTGGAAAAAGCGGGTGTTTTACCGCTCGGCACGCCTATTTGCGGCGAGTATGCTGGTAAACGGAAATGCCAATAACGCGTCAGAAAATCCGATAGCGCAGGGTTCGGTCAGGTGATCTAGCAAAACCGGCCATAACAAGAACACTGCATGGCCGGTATACGGCGCTGCTTAGCCGGGCATGCAGACGCCGGTGCCGCCAAGACCGCAATAGCCGCCGGGGTTCTTGTCCAGATACTGCTGGTGATAGGCCTCAGCGTAATAAAATTCAGGCGCTATAAGGATTTCGGTGGTGATGCCGCCCTTACCCGCGTCTTCCAATGCATTGGCGAAGTGGATCTTGCTAACTTCTGCTTTGGCGCGTTGAGCCATGTCGGTTACGTAAATGCCGGAGCGGTATTGGGTGCCAGTATCGTTGCCCTGCTGCATGCCTTGTGTTGGGTCATGCGACTCCCAGAATACCTTGAGTAGTTGCTCGAGGCTGACTTGTTCCGGGTCGAACACCACCAGTACGACTTCGTTATGTCCGGTGCGCCCCGAGCAGACTTCGTCGTAGGTTGGATTGGGCGTCGGGCCGCCAATGTAACCAACAGCTGTGGTGTAAACGCCCGGAACCTGCCAGAAGCAACGTTCAGCGCCCCAGAAACAGCCCAAGCCAACAATTAGCTGCTGCATGCCATCCGGGAAGGGTGGTTTGATCGGCGTACCCAGTACGCTATGCGTGCTGCTTGTTGAGATGGGCTCGTCGCGACCGGGTAGCGCTTCTTCATTAGTCGGTATACGCGTTTTATATTCAGAGGTGCGTTGCAAGAACATTAGCGGCTCCCGTTGCGGAAAAAGAGCGACAGAGTGATTCTGCCGGGTATGTTACTTGGACCGACTGCGAGCCGGTTTGTTACACGCTTAGCGGCTCAGTTCGCCGCGTTGTTCCAGCAGATCGCGTACCAGATAGAGCGCGGCCAGCGCGCGCCCTTCAGTGAAATTTTCGCGCTGGTTTAGTTCGCTCAATTGGTACAGGTCGATGCTGTCGACCCGAATGGGCTCAGGCTCATCGCCCGGCAGACGCTTTTCATACAGACCTCTGGCCAATACCACGCTGATTTCCTGACTCATGTAGCCGGGTGATAGCGACAGTTTGGTCAGCAGCTCAAGCTGCTCGGCGCCAAAACCAGCCTCCTCCATGAGTTCGCGGTTTGCCGCTTCCAATACGTCTTCTCCGGGCTCGACCAGGCCTTTGGGTAAAGACAATTGATAGCTGTCCATGCCGCCGCAGTACTCCTCAATCAGAACGGCGGTGCGTTCATCTCGCATGGCAACTATCATTACCGCGCCGTAGCCCTGACCTTTGTTGACCAGGCGCTCGTAGGTACGCTCCACGCCATTGCTGAAGCGCAGTTGCACTTGTTCAACGGTGAATAGTCGGCTCTTGGCAACAATGCGGGCTTCGAGGGTTTCTGGCTTTTGCGGCATGCGGACTCCGTGGTGATTGGTCTGGTGCTTGGGTATCATAGCCGCACCTAGAGCCCAAGCCCAACTGCCGATCGATTGGATATGCTGAATTGGAACGAGATTGACACCGTCCTGCTGGATATGGACGGCACATTGCTGGACCTACATTTTGATAATCACTTCTGGCTTGAGCACATGCCCGCCAGCTACGCACGCCATCATGGCCAGTCGCTGGAGTGGGCCAAGGCCGAGGTCTATCCGCTGATGCGCACTATTCAGGGTCAGCTTGACTGGTACTGTCTGGATTATTGGACCCGTGAGCTGGGTATGCCAATTATCGAATTAAAGCGTGAAATAGCCCACCTGATCAGCCTGCGCCCGGGTGCAGAACTATTTCTGCAGGCGTTGCAGCGCAGCGGTAAGCAGGTGGTGCTCATCACCAATGCGCATCGCGATTCGTTGTCATTAAAAATGGAGCGTATCGAGCTGCGGAGCTACTTTCAGCGCTTGATCAGCTCACACGATTACGGCTATCCGAAAGAGACACAGAGCTTTTGGCAGGCATTACAGGCTGATCTTCCCTTTGATCCGGCGCGTGCGCTGTTTATCGATGACAGCTTAAATGTGCTGCGCTCCGCACGAGACTACGGTATTGGTCATTTGTTGGCTGTGCGCGAGCCTGACAGCCGCGGCGCGGCGCGCGATACCGAAGAGTTTGTTGCGGTGGAAGAGTATGCGGAGCTGACTACCGGCCTTTAAGGCCGGCTAAGCTGGAAGCGTGATACGGGGTTTGAAGTGTTATTTATCAGACTAGCCTTCTATCCTTACGGAAAGCTACCAGCCTCAGGCTGGCGCCAGCGTTAACCGGTGCCTTTGGTGCTGGTTTTGTTGGGGCGCCAGTTCTTCTCGATGTGCTGAATAATCAAGCCAGCGACATCTTTCCCGGTGGTGGACTCGATACCTTCCAGGCCGGGGGAGGAGTTGACCTCCATCACGACTGGGCCGTGGTTGGATCGCAGAATGTCTACACCGGCCACGTTTAGCCCCATCACCTTGGCGGCGCGCACGGCGGTCATGCGTTCTTCGGGGGTGATTTTGATCAGGCTGGCGCTGCCGCCACGATGCAGGTTGGAGCGAAACTCGCCCGGCTTGGCCTGACGTTTCATCGCCGCGATCACCTTATCGCCAACTACCAGGCAACGAATATCGGCACCGCCGGCTTCCTTGATGTATTCCTGCACCATGATGTTGGCTTTGAGTCCCATAAAGGCCTCGAGTACCGACTCTGCCGCCTTTGTGGTCTCACACATGACGACGCCAATGCCTTGAGTGCCTTCCAGCAGCTTGATCACCAGAGGTGCGCCGCCGACCATGTTGATCAGATCGGGAATGTCGTCAGGTGAGTGAGCGAAGCCGGTCACCGGCAGACCCACGCCTCTACGCGACAGCAGCTGTAATGAACGCAGCTTGTCGCGCGAGCGGCTGATAGCGACTGACTCATTCAATGGGTAAACGCCCATCATTTCAAACTGGCGCAACACCGCTGAACCATAAAAGGTGATGGACGCGCCGATGCGCGGAATGATCGCGTCGAAGCCTTCCAGCTCCTCACCTTTATAATGAATCGACGGTTTGTGACTGGCGATGTTCATATAGGCGCGCAGAGTATCGATCACCCGTATCTCATGGCCGCGCTCAGTTGCCGCCTCTACTAAGCGACGAGTTGAGTAAAGATTGGCGTTGCGTGACAGGACCGCGATTTTCATGGTATTTCCTTTAAAGCTTTGGTGCGGTGTTGGGGTGCCGGTAATGATTCAGGCAAATTCTTTGGTTTGTGGCTTTTCCTGCACGTAACGTACGCCAGGATTGATGACTAAATTGCCATCAAGCATAGCGGTACAACCCATCAACATGCGGTAGCGCATGGATTTGCGACAGGTTAGGGTGAACTCGACCGGCCAGCACTTATCGCCGAGAACCATCTGCGTACGTATGGTGTGGCGTTCCTGCAGGTGCCCATTCGAGCTTTTGACTCGCTTGAGCTCAATCAGTTGCGCTTCACATTGCTGGGTCCGTTGCTTGTTGCGAGTGCCAATATGCGCATCGAAGCGTACCCAGGTTTCACCATCACGCTCAAAGGTTTCGATGTTGCTGGCGTGCAGGGAAGAGGTTTTGGCACCGCTATCGATTTTGGCAACAATCTGATCGATACCAAAAGCAGGTAAACCAACCCATTCACGCAGGCCAATTACGGTCAAATGGTCAAAGGTTTTCACGGCAAATTCTCCAGACCCTGGGCCAATGGCGCGCATCATGCGGTAACGCACGGCTTTCGACAAGCCTGTTAAACTGCAGGCCGAAAGGGGAGTACAGACCTTATGCAGCAAGATGGCAAGTTGCGCTTAGATAAATGGCTGTGGGCCGCGCGCTTCTTCAAGACACGAGCGCTAGCCAAAGCAGCAATCGAAGGCGGTAAGGTGCAGTGTCAGGGTGAGCGTTGCAAGCCGAGCAAAGAGATCCGGGTCGGCGATCGTCTGCAGGTTCGCCAGGGGTTTGACGTGCGTGATGTTGATGTTTTGGTGCTCAGCGAACAGCGTCGTGGTGCACCGGAGGCGCAAGCACTTTACGCGGAGACAGCCGAAAGCCTCAGTCGTCGCGAAGCTGCGGCAGCCCAGCGTAAGGCACTGGGTGCCAGTGGTTTGATCAGCGAACATCGGCCTACCAAAAAGCAGCGGCGGCAAATTCATCGGTTCCGCGATGAACGTAATGCACCTGAGGGGGACTGATTAGTTATAATTCCGCCTTTTGCGAGGAATCCAGCATGGCATCGCAAGACATTACCCAGCGCTTTCTGTTCGAGAATGCCGACGTGCGCGGCGAAATGGTATCGGCAGATCAGAGTTATCGCGAGATCCTTGCCAAACACACTTATCCTGAACCGGTCAAAGCGCTGCTGGGTGAAATGTTGGCCGCCGCTGTACTGCTGTCGACCACTATCAAATTTGATGGTTTATTGATCCTGCAGGCCAAATCAGAGGGGCCGCTTTCCACTTTGATGGTCGAATGTTCCAGCGATCAGGCTGTGCGCGGCATTGCCCGTTATGCCGATGACCTAGAGGGCGGAAGTCTCGATGAGTTGATGCCCGGCGGCGTGTTGGCGATCACCATAGACCCGGACAACGGCCAACGGTATCAAGGCGTTGTGTCCCTTGAGGGCGGTTCTTTGGCGGCGGCACTGGATGGCTATTTTGCCAACTCAGAGCAACTGGCCACGCGTTTTCGTCTACAGGCAGACGGGCGCACGGCGCGTGGCTTTCTGCTGCAAGCGCTCCCTGCTGATCGTCAGCCTGACCCGGAGCAGCGTGCGGATACCTGGCAACACTTGAATGTGTTGGCGGATACCTTGAAGGCAGAAGAGTTAATTGGGCTAGACAACGAAACCGTGCTGCATCGTCTGTTTCATCAAGAAGAGCTGCGGCTGTTTGACGCACAGCCAGTGCGCTTTGAATGCAGTTGCTCGGCGGACCGTTCCGGCAACGCGCTGGTCAGCCTAGGCAAAGATGATGTGCTCGCACTGCTACAAGAACAGGGCGGTTGTATAGAAATTGACTGCCAGTTCTGTAATGCCCGTTACCCTTTTGATGCAGACGCTATCGAGTCGCTGTTTGCCGCCGCTGATGAGCATGCGCGGCAGTTGCACTGACCGCCGGGCGATCAGATTTAGCGCAGCCGCTTTTTTTTTGGCATAATGGCGCGCCTGCGCGCTGAGCCAGCGCTGTATCAATGGATGATAGATAAACCTTACACCCCCACGTGCTGAGGCCGGATCGTCGGTCTTTATGGAATATTCGGTCTAAGTCGAAGAGGACTATGTTTGATGACGCAAGCTACCAATACTGTGTACACCGATCTGAGCATTGCTCAACTGATTGAGTTGGCTATTCAGCGTAAGGAAGGCCAACTGGCTGACAACGGCGCACTGGTAGTCAAGACTGGCGAACGCACCGGTCGCTCTCCGATGGATCGTTTCATCGTTGAAGAGCCTTCCACCCAAGACGCCGTAGCTTGGGGGCCGATCAACCGCAAGTTCCCGGCTGACAAGTTTGATGCCTTGTGGAACCGTGTTGCAGCTTACCTTGGCGCCAGTGAAAGTTTTGTGTCGCACGTACACGTGGGTGCTGATCCTGAGCATTACCTGCCGGTCGTCATGGAAACCGAGACTGCTTGGCATAACGTTTTTGGTCGTACCCTGTTTATCAATCCCGAGAACTTCAATCCGTCTGAGAAAGGCCACTGGCAGATTCTCAACGCGCCGCACTTCGAGTGCGAGCCTGAGCGTGACGGCACCAACAGCGATGGCTGCGTGATTCTCAACTTTGCACAGCGCAAGGTTCTGATCGCAGGCATGCAGTACGCTGGTGAAATGAAGAAAGCGATGTTCTCGGTGCAGAACTTCCTGTTGCCTGCCAAGGACGTGTTGCCGATGCATTGCGCCGCCAACGTCGGTGACGACGGCGACACTACGCTGTTCTTCGGTCTTTCTGGCACCGGCAAGACCACTCTGTCTGCCGATGAGTCGCGCAATCTGATTGGTGATGATGAGCACGGCTGGGCGGAAGGCAGCGTATTCAACATCGAAGGTGGCTGCTACGCGAAGTGTATCGACCTGTCGCAGAAGAACGAGCCGGTCATCTGGAATGCTATCAAGTTTGGCTCCATCGTTGAGAACGTAGTGATTGATCCAGTCACTCGTACTGCGGATTACAACGACGTTAGTCTCACGCAGAACACCCGTGCGGCTTATCCTCTGGAGCATGTCGAGAAGCGCGTTGAAATCAATCGTGCTGGTGAGCCGAATGCAATCATCTTCCTGACTTGCGATCTGACGGGTGTATTGCCGCCAGTATCTATCCTGAACAACGAGCAGGCTGCATATCACTTCCTGTCGGGTTACACCGCACTGGTAGGCTCGACCGAAATGGGTTCCGGCGACGGCATCAAATCCACCTTCTCTACCTGCTTTGGCGCACCTTTCTTCCCGCGTCCTGCTGGTGAGTACGCAGAGCTGCTGATCAAACGCATCAACGCGTTCGGTAGCAAGGTTTACCTGGTTAATACCGGCTGGACTGGCGGCTCCTACGGCGAAGGTACGCGTTTTAGCATTCCGACCACACGCGGCATTATTTCCGCTATTCAGTCTGGCGCGCTAATTGGTACTGATACCGAGCATCTTGCCGGCATCAACCTGGATGTGCCTAAGGCTGTACCGGGCGTTGAGACCAAGCTGTTGAACCCACGTAACACTTGGGCTAATCCTGCGGCGTATGACAAGGCTGCAGCTGACCTGGCCAAGCTGTTCGTTGAGAACTTCAAGAAGTTCGACGTAGCAGATAGCATTGTTGCAGCGGGCCCTCAGCTGGTCTGAAACAGGTTCTTTTGTTGTTGACAAAACCCGCCGCTTGGCGGGTTTTGTGTTTATGGGTGATTGCACGGCTATTTGCATAGCGTATTGAAATAAAAGACTTAAAAAAGGTTGACAGGTTTGCGCTGGTCGGTAAAATGGCGCGCCTCAGCAGGGGATATGTGGCACCAACCACTACTCGGGTTGAGATGTTTTGAAGGTAATTCCGCGATAGCTCAGTTGGTAGAGCAAATGACTGTTAATCATTGGGTCCCAGGTTCGAGTCCTGGTCGCGGAGCCACTTCTAAGCAAGTTCGGGGTATAGCGCAGCCTGGTAGCGCGCCTGCTTTGGGAGCAGGATGTCGAGAGTTCGAATCCCTCTACCCCGACCATTTTTTTTGAGCATTGGGTCGTTAGCTCAGTTGGTAGAGCAGTTGGCTTTTAACCAATTGGTCGTAGGTTCGAATCCTACACGACCCACCACTCATACCTTTCAGTAAGCCCCCTCTCCAGTAATGTTCTTTAGTTTATCGCTCCTTCGAGCGGCATCTGCTTTTCCCCATTAGCTTCTTCTCTGCATTATCTGTTTTCGGCTTTGCTATGTCTGCTCGGCACTGTTCGCCGCGGATTTATCGTGCCTGGCTATTCAGCAAAAATGGATTTTCACGGTTGCGGGGTAGTTGTGCGAGGGAAGTAGGGGGAAGGCGCAGCTCGCTGCGCCTCTCAGTGCCTCAGTGCAGCTTTAGGCGTGGTTCGGTAGATCGGCCGAAGGTGTCGCTTAGCATGAGCATCATGGTGCGTGGGAAGCCGTACAGCGCCATCTGGTGTAGACGGTAGAGCGAAACGTAAAACATCCGAGCCAGACGGCCCTCCAGCATCACATTGCCTGTCAGGTTGCCCATAAGATTGCCGACCGCACTGAAGCTCGACAGCGAAATCAGCGAGCCGTAATCGCGGTAGCTGTATTCTTCCTGCGGTTTACCGTCCAGTAGCTTGCGCAGGTTCTTGGCCAATAGACTAGCCTGCTGGTGAGCGGCCTGAGCGCGCGGCGGTACAAAGCGGCCCTCATCGCCCATCGGGCAGGCGGCACAGTCGCCAAAGGCGTAAATCCGGTCTTCGCCTTTCACCAGCAAGGTGCGTTCAACTTCCAGCTGATTGATGCGATTGGTCGGTAGGCCCAAACTGGCCAGAAAGGCAGGCGCGCGAATCCCCGCAGCCCAGACCTTGAGTGTGGCCGGTATCTCTTCGCCGTTCGCCAGCACTAGGCGATCTTCTTTCACTTCCTTCACTGCCGAGCCGGTATGCAGTTTGACACCCAGGTCCTTGAGTACCTGGGTTACCGGTCCGCTGATGCGCTCCGGCAAGGCGGGTAGCAGCCGCTCACTGGCCTCAATGATGTTGATGTTCAGGTCTTCGGGGTTAATGCGGTCAAAGCCGTAGGCGCGCAGCATCTGCGCCGCGTGGTGTAGCTCGGCAGAAAGCTCAACCCCGGTTGCGCCGGCACCAATGATGGCGACGTTGATTTGCTGGCCGGGAATCTGTAGATCGTTGGCTTGAGTCTTCATGTACTGATTGAGTAGCGAGCGATGAAAGCGCTCGGCTTGCGCGCGGGTATCCAGAAACAGGCAGTGTTCGGCAGCACCGGGTGTATTGAAGTCGTTGGTGGTGCTACCGACCGAAATCACCAGATAGTCATAATTCAGCGTGCGGCTGGCAACCAGCTCGTTACCTTTTTCATCCAGAAGGGGAGCCAAGGTTATACAGCGTTGCTCACGATCCAGCGCCGTCATGGCGCCAAGCTGGAAGTTGAAATGGTTCCATTTGGCTTGGGCGACGTAGTTGAGCTCATCATCGGTGGAGTTTAGTGAGCCAGCCGCGACCTCATGAAGTAACGGCTTCCAGATGTGGGTCATGTTGGTATCGATCAACGTAACCTTCGCTTTACCTTTCTTGCCCAGTTTACGGCCCAAGGTGGTGGCCAGCTCCAGGCCACCAGCACCGCCGCCAACGACTAAGATGCGGGGTGGCTGATTAACTTTTTCTGCGTCTGACATGCGTGTTTACTCACGGAAGTGTAGGAAGCCAGGCGTCAGTCAGGCTGATACAAGCTTTGGTAGCTCTTCGGGCTGTTTCAGGTCACTACCAGTTGGCCCAACACGCGCGCGAGCAGACCAAGGACCACTACCGAGCCTACGACCAGTGCGAGCATGATCCATACTTTAAAAGGGCGTCGCTGCACTTGGTGTATTGGTGAGGCGAGGTACTCGTCGACCCGTTGTTGGTCTTGCGGGTTCAGGCGGCTAGGCATGGCGTGACCTTTTATACGGTGGCGCAGTGCATTGCTGCGCGGAGGCTTGACTGACTATGTGATCATTCTAGTCCTTGGCGGGGGTTATTGCATCAGTGCCCATGCCTCAGTCGAAAACCGGTCGAACCTGAGATTTCTTCGGCCGGCTGCTATCATCTGCTGCTCTTGATCAAGAGGTTGCTCATGCTCTCTGCTGCGTTGTTGACGTCTAGCCAACTGCTGCTCTGTGCGCTGCTTTATGCATTCGCGCTGCTGTGGGCGTTGAAGCGGGTGCGTTGGGTTGAGCTGATCACCGATAGTCGGCGTCAACACCTGTTTTTTGGCAGCGTTTTCGCGCTGTTTGCGCTTTGGCTGGTGCGCCGCGAATTCGACAACGGCCTGACCGTGCACTTTATTGGGCTGACTGCGGTGATGCTGATACTCGATTGGCCACTGGCGATTGTGGCTGGCAGCCTGGCTCAGCTCGGGCTTTGTCTCTTGGGGCTGGACGATCTTTCTGCCCTGGGTGCCAATGGTCTGTTACGTATACTGGTGCCGGTTGGTATTACTCTTCTGCTGAGCCGCGCGCTGGAGTCCTTTCAGCCGCGTAACCTTTTCCTTTATATTTTTATCAGCGGTTTTTTTGCTGCAGGCTTGGCTGCTGCCGCTACTGTGCTCGTGGGTATAGGGCTGTTGCAATGGTCGGGCAGCATTCAGGCACCGAATAGTATTCTCGAGCTATTTGGATATCTGTTATTGGTGATGTTTCCGGAGGGTTTTATCAACGGCACCGCGGTGGCCGCGCTGATTGTGTTTTATCCTGACTGGGTAGACACCTTCAACAGCGACCGCTACCTGCAGGAGCCCTTTGATTCCAACGATAAACCCTGAGACAGATCAACATACTGGCGTGGGTTGCGTGATGAAATGCAGTTTTAAGGAGAGCGAGAATGTCGGTATATAAAGTGGCAAAAGCGGTGATGGCTCAGGGTGTTGAGCAGGCGTTAGCTGAGGGTTACGACGAACAGGCGTTTGCGCGGGCGATGATGACGGAAGTGATCGCGGTTTATCGTCGTGCTCGTAGCATGGATGACATTGCCAGCGAGCTTAAATTTCAGGCGGATAATCTTGACGAGGATGAAGAGTACGCTTTTATGCGGCCTTGAAAGAGCAGCTTCAAAACTGAGCTGCGCGTACGCAGCTCAGTACGCAGTTCAGATCAAAGGCCCTGAACTTCGATGGTGCCATCGGCACTGACGGTGACATCGGATTGTCCACCCTCCACCTCTGGGCTGCTCATTTCCATGTCAGCGGCCATCGCCATTTTTTGCTGCCCACGGTAGCGCATAGGCTGCATGAACTGGGTGTTGAGATTCAGATTGACGATTTTGTAGCCGGCCCCGCCGAGGCTACGCGTAGCAATGTTGGCACGTGACTTGAACGCTTCGATCGCGTCAGCAACCAAGGTGTCTTCGGTGCTGCTGCGGCTCTCGGCGGACAAGCTGAATTGCATGTCTGCCAGGCTCAGATCGCCTAGCAGCTCGCCAGTCAGCGTTGAGATAGCGGCAAAGTCGCTGCCCTCAATGATAATTTCGCCGCGCTCCCGCCAACCAATGATGTTCTCGCGCTTTTCGTCGTAGACCGGCTGGCTGCTGCGGTTACCGCTGCTGACCTCAACTTGGTCCTGTGCCCGAGCGGTTTTTAATCCGTCGTTCAGAGTACGGGTAATCTGCTCGGCCAGCTTGGCTGGATCCTTGTCCTGCGCTTCGGTAAATAGCGTCACGCGCATGGTGTCATGGTTGACCGATTGTTCAACCTGCGCATGCAGTGAAACCTGGTTGTAGCGCATCGGCTCCGCCTGGGCGCCGGCGGCCAGCAGACTCATGCCCAGCATGAGGCCGGATAAAGGAAGGTGAAGTGAACGCATAAAGTGGGTCTCCTTGGTAATGGTGAATCAGACATGATCGAGTTGCACTGGTTCCACTCTCCCCTGAATCGTTGCATTGTGCGACCCTGTGTCGCGCGAGGCTGCGGCCTCACGCGCCTATACTGGAGTCTGGCATGTCCAAGCGATCATTCATGAGCCCAAATACCCTGGCCTTGTCGCCATCACGTCAGAATCTCTGGCGCCTTATTCTTATTCGTTTGTTGGTGTTGCTGGCGCAAAGTGTGTCGGTGATGGCTGCGTACCTTAGCGGCTGGCTAAGTTTACCTTGGGGGCCGTTGCTGCTGGCGCTTGGTGGGTCTGCGCTGGTCAGTATTTTAACGCTGCTGCGGCTTGGGCGTGGTTGGCCGGTAACCAGTATCGAATATGCCTTGCAGCTGTTGTTCGACATGTTTATTCATAGCGTGCTGCTGTACTACTCAGGCGGGCCGACCAACCCTTTTGTTTCCTATTATTTGGTGCCCCTGACCATTGCAGCTGCCACTTTGCCGTGGTTCTTTACCGCCGTGCTGGCAGTCGTAGCGGTTACCTCATACAGCGCATTGTTAGTGTGGTATGTGCCGCTAGCGGCCTTCGATATTCCCCTCGGCGGTGGCTTGGTAAGCCTGCACGTGATCGGTATGTGGCTTAACTTCGCGATGAGCGCCGGTTTAATCAGTCTGTTCGTGGTGCGTATGGCGGATGCGTTGCGTCAGCATGCCGGCAGACTCGCGGAACGCCGAGAGCAGAGTATTCGCGACGCGCAGTTACTGGGCATCGCCAGTGTCGCGGCGGGCGCCGCACATGAATTGTCGACGCCGCTGTCGACCATGAGCGTATTGCTCAAGGACCTGAGAAAGGATTACGCAGAGCCCGCGTTGCAAGAGGACCTAGCGTTGCTGCAGGAGCAGGTCAAGCTTTGCAAGGAAAGCCTGCAGCACATGGTGCGCAGCGCCGAAGATAACCGCCGTCAGCCAGAAAGGGTAGAGCTCGCCGATGACTGGCTGCGGGCGATGCTGGCACGTTGGCAACTGATGCGCCCGGAGGTGTCATGGCAATGGCAGCCACTGCCGACTGGAGAGGTACCTAGTCTTCAGGCCAGTCCAGAGCTGGGGCAGGCGATGTTGAACCTGCTGAATAATGCCGCCGACGCCTGCCCTGAGGGCATTCGCATCAGCCTTGCATGGGATCAACGTTGCATTACCCTGAGTATTCATGACCGGGGCCCCGGCGTGCCGTTACACATTGCCGAGCAACTGGGCACCGCCTTTTTGACCACCAAGGGAAAAAAAGGCTTTGGCCTCGGTTTGTTTTTGAGTCAGGCAGCGGTTGAACGAATCGGCGGCACGGTAAGGCTATTTAATCAGGATGAAGGTGGTACCTTGACCGAAGTGAAATTGCCGATTGCACAGGAGATCAGGCATGAGCGATGAGTTGACCCCGGAAGAGCAGCCGTTGCTGCTGTTGGTAGATGATGATCCAACCTTTACTCGGGTGCTGGCGCGAGCATTGAGTCGTCGCGGCCTGCGGGTAGACACGGCGGGTGGCGCTGAGGAGGCGATGCAAATTGCCCGCGAGCGGCAGCCGGATTTTGCCGTGCTTGATCTGAAGATGGAAGGTGACTCCGGGCTGGTGCTGATGCCGCGCCTGCTGGAGCTCTACCCCGACCTGAAGATCGTCATCCTTACCGGCTATTCCAGCATTGCCACTGCGGTAGAAGCGATCAAACGCGGTGCCTGCAATTATCTGTGCAAGCCCGCCGACGCGGATGACGTGTTGACTGCGCTGTTGTCTGATCAGGCTGACCCGGAGACGCTTGTGCCTGATCACCCGATGTCGGTTGACCGGCTGCAATGGGAGCACATTCAACGGGTATTGGCCGAGCACGATGGCAATATCTCAGCGACGGCGCGTGCGCTGGGTATGCACCGGCGCACACTGCAGCGCAAGTTGCAGAAGCGGCCTGTCAGGCGCTGATAAGCTTCAAGCAACAAAAAAGCCCGAACCGATCTCCGGCCCGGGCTTCTCACTTTTTCTAGCTTCTAGCTTCTAGCTTCTAGCTTCTAGCGCGCCCGAGGCGCGCTCAGTTCTGCCTGATCCCGGTAATGATCCATGGTTGACCTTCCCCGTCGGCGCGTTCTAGCGCCCAGCTTTCGTCAAACCCATGTCCGGGGTCTTCAGCACTGTCGCGGTCTAGGCCGGTAAAGCTAACCGTCACCAGTGTCCGCCCCTGGGTCTGGGTAATCCCATCCAAGCGAACGTCGAGGTCGTCGACAAAGCCGTTGGCGGTAGGTGGTTGTTCCTCGCGTGCCTGCATTAATTGTGTCAGCAGCTGCGGGTTGAGATATTCGGCCATGCCGGCAGTGTCGCCGTCGCGCCAATGACGCTGCAGGGTGTAAAAGTGCTCTGTGGCGGCGCGCAGAAACAGCTCCGCGTCAAACCAGGCCGGTGCATCCTGTTGCGCGGGTACAGCACGAAACTGAGTGCTGGCGGCCGACGCTGCCTCGTACTGAGGCGCTGCCTCGCGCTGCATGGGTGCACCACCGGCCGGTTGCAACTGTGGCTGCTGGCGGCGGCTGAACAATTTGAACAGCATGAAAGCAATCAATCCGAGGATCAGAATGTCGAATAGCTGAAAGCCTTCGAAGCCATCGCCAAAAAACATCGAGGCCAGCAGCCCACCAGCGGCGATACCGGCCAGCGGTCCGAGCCAACGACTGGCACCCGAGCTAGCGGCTGCGGCGCCGGTTTGCTTGCCTGCTGCGGCTTGCTGATCACGCGGAGCCTGCTGGCGCTGAGCTGGCTGACTCTGATGGCTCGGGGTGCTGCCGAAGCTTTTGCCACCGCCCATGCGACGGGCTTCGGCGTCGGGCACGCTGACAGTGATCATCAGTAATACGGTTAGAAAGGGCATTAGCCAGCGCATGTTTCACTTCTCCGGATTTAAGAGCTGCTAGTTTGCCAAAGCGTCACGGGTAACGAATAGGATTAGTGTGTATTGTTGTTTCAGACAACCAGCAAAAGCAGGAGAGGCCTAAATGTTCACAGCAATGCGGGCGGAGCGTATGCAGGGGCTGCATTTCTTTTCAGACCAGGCAAGTGGGCTGGAAGCTATTGTTGCTATCCACAACACGCACCTTGGGCCGGCGCTGGGTGGCTGCCGTTACCTTCCCTACAATAGTCTTGATGATGCGGTTGCCGACGCCATGCGTTTGGCCCGCGGCATGAGCTACAAAGCCGCGTTGGCTGGCCTGGATCAGGGCGGCGGCAAAGCCGTCATTCTGCGACCGCCACACGTGGCCAATCGCGCGGCGCTGTTCGAGGCTTTTGGTCGCTGTATCGAATCCTTGCGCGGGGGCTATATCACCGCCATGGACAGCGGCACCAGCAGCGCCGATATGGACTGCATTGCCCAGCAAACCGGCCATGTAACCAGCACCACTGAGGCGGGTGACCCCTCACCCCACACCGCCCTGGGTGTCATGGCCGGCGTGCGTGCTGCAGTACGGGCTCGATTGGGGCAGGACAGCCTCAGCGGTGTGCGTATTACCGTTCAAGGTTTGGGCAACGTAGGCTATGCGCTAGCGCAGCTACTGCACGCCGAAGGCGCCGAACTTATGGTTAGTGATCTGGATCATGGCAAGGTACGCCTTGCTGAAGAAGAGCTGGATGCACAACCGCTCGCGCTAGACGCGGTATACGAGGCGCCCTGCGATATTTTCTCGCCTTGCGGACTGGGCGGCGCGATCAATCAGCGCAGCATAGGGCTATTGCGCTGCGCTGCTGTGGCAGGTGCAGCCAATAACCAATTGATTGATATCGATATGGCTGACCAACTGGACGCTCGAGGCATTCTCTATGCCCCGGATTATGTGATTAACGCGGGTGGCTTGCTGCATGTGGCGTTAACTCATAACGGCGTCGCGCACGGCGAAATCGCCGCACGGGTCAAACAGATCGGTGAGCGTCTGGACAGCATTTTTGCGCAAAGCAAAGGCGAGGGCCGCTCGCCGGCTGAGGTGGCAGACCGGCAGGCAGAACGGATTATTTATCCCGAAGCCGGGTTTTGATCAGGTAAAGCTGCCGGCTGCTTACGACTGGTGCGCTTGCGCGCCAGGCTTAGTCCCGCCGTCGGTCACTCCAGTTTGAAGCGCTTACGCATGCGTTTGTCGAGGATCGATAGGGGCAGCCAGCGCTTCAGCCGCACCATGCTACGAGCGCTATGACCGATCAGTGCCTGCTCCGGGCGCACCGGATTTTTTACGTAACCGAGTAACTCCTTGGCGAAGTCTGCAGCGCTGGTGGACTTGGCGTTCTGTGAGGCTTTGGCGCGCGCCTGCACGGCTTTTTCCCAGGGTTTGAACCAGGATGTTTCTGCCATTGTGATGGCGGCGCTGGCGTTATTACCGAAGTCTGAAGCAATTGCGCCTGGCAGCACGGTCAGCACCTGAACACCGAACGGATGCAACTCCATGCGTAGCGCGTCAGAGATGGCGTGCAAAGCAGCTTTGGAAGCGCAGTAGACACCTGAGAAGGGCGTGGTGGTTACCCCGGACACGCTGCCTATATTGACGATCAGCCCTTTGCTGCTGCGTAGCAATTCAGCGTTGTCACGGACCATTTGTAACGGCGCAAATACGTTGGTATCAAATTGCTTGAGCAGGGTGTCGTGATCGGCATCCATGATCGGACCCATGGCACCGTAGCCAGCGTTGTTGATCAGCAGATCCAGTCGACCGGCTTCGCTGCGCAAACGTTCGGCGCAAGCCAGCCGTTGCTCAGTGTTATTCACATCCAGCGTCACTGCTATCGCGCCACGTGCTACCAGCGGCGCCAAGGTGTCCGGATTGCGGGCAGTAGCCCAGACCTGATAACCGGCATCCAGGCAGCAGTGGGCTAATGCTTGGCCGATGCCGGTAGAACATCCGGTTATCAACGCAACTTCTTGAGTCATCTTTATTGTCCTTGTTGGTTATTTGATGAATTCTGCGCTGACCGCGTCGACGCGGTATTCCAGCTCGGCTTCGCGATAACCGCTTCGCAGGCGCGGCACGCTGTAGCACAGCAGTTGTTGTTCTCCTGATGCCAGTCGAGCCGCACTCGTGAATTCCTGGGCTACTCCGGCATCCAGCAAATTTGTGTTTTGGCCGGGCTGACTGGCAACCAGCTGCCACTGAATGTGTTCCGCTGCATAGCTACTCTGGTTGCTGATGCGCACGGCCAGGGGTTTACCAAACTCGCATTGCTGCGGTTGGTAACTCAGGTCAAAGGCCAGCTGGTCTAGCCGTTGCCCCTGCTGCCATTGCAACAAGCCCATGACCAGCCCCAACAGCAAGCCCAAACCCGCTACCACGCCACTGACCGGCAGCATCACGCGCGGAAAGCGCAGCAGCAGAACAAGCCAGACCAAAAAAATGGCAGCGCCTAAAAATGGCATGGATCTGTCTCCTTGGTGGGCTAGCTAAACAAGGCTCCGACTGTAACAGACAGCCCCGCTCACGACACTGGCGTGGTGGCCCAGTCGAATAATTCACAGCTGTTATGCCAGCACTGCTCGGTGAACTCTTGCAGTGGCTGTTTTCGCAGCTCAGCCAGGAGTCTCGCGATCTCTGGAATGTGCTGCGGGCTGTTGCGTAGCCCAGCGGCAAATTGGGGTGGCATATCCGGTGAATCGGTTTCCAGCACCATGCTGTTGACCGGCAGTTCCGCGACGGTACGGTGCAGCCGTCTGGCCTGGGGCCAGGTGGCTGCACCGCCAAGACCCAGCTTGAAACCCAGTTTAATGTACTCCTGCGCCTCTTCCAGGCTGCCAGAGAAGGCGTGGATGATACCGCCGCGTTTGAGCTTATAACGTTTTAACGTGGCAATGCACTGGGCGTGGGCGCGGCGCACATGCAGCAGCGCCGGTAGCTCAAAGTCGGCAGCTAGCGCCAGCTGTTGTTCAAACAACTGTTGTTGTGCTTCGCGGTCGGCGTTATCGACGAAAAAGTCCAGCCCGAACTCGCCCACCGCGCATAGCTTGTCGCTGCTTTTAGTGGCCTGCAATTGCACGCTTAACTCGGCAATGTGCTCTGGGCGATGCTGATCAAGGAACATTGGGTGTAAACCAAAGGCGACATATAGCGCTCGGTGCTGCTGGCTTAACTGCCAGACCCGTTGCCAGTTATTAGCGCCGACGCCCAGCACCACCATGCGTTCGACACCAAGGCGTGCACAGTCTTCCAGCACGGCTTCGCGGTCGTGATCGAAAACACTGAAATCGAGATGGGTGTGAGTATCTATGTAGTGCATGGGTTAACGCTACGCTGGCGGCTGGCTAGCCGCAAGCCACAAGCAAAAAGCCCGAACCTAACATCGGAACGGGCTGCATATTACTTGCTTACGGGTCAGTGGTGTTCGCGCGTAGCGCGGAAGTTAATATCCGGCCAGCGTTCTTCGGTCAGGCTGAGGTTGACGCGGGTAGGGGCTAGATAGGTGAGATGGCCGCCACCGTCGATGGCCAGGTTATCGGTTGCCTTGTTGCTGAACTCCTCCAGCTTCTTGCGATCGCTGGAGCTGACCCAGCGGGCGGACCAGACGTTAATTGGCTCGTAAATGCACTCGACCTTGTATTCCTGTTGCAGGCGCGAAGCGACCACGTCGAACTGCAGAATGCCCACAGCGCCGAGGATGATGTCGTTGTTGCGCTCTGGGAAGAACACCTGAGTAGCGCCTTCTTCGGCCAATTCCTGCAAGCCTTGGCGCAGCTGCTTGGATTTCAGCGGATCCTTAAGGCGCACGCGACGGAACAGTTCCGGGGCGAAGTGCGGAATACCGGTAAAGCCAATTTTCTCGCCTTCGGTAAAAGTGTCACCGATCTGGATGGTGCCGTGGTTGTGCAAACCAATAATGTCGCCGGCCCAAGCTTCTTCGAGGTGTTCACGTTCGGCGGCGAAGAACGTCAGAGCGTCGGCGATACGTACGTCCTTGCCGGTGCGTACATGATGCAGTTTCATACCTTTTTCATAGCGCCCGGAGCAGATGCGCACGAAGGCAATGCGATCGCGGTGCTTGGGATCCATATTCGCCTGAATCTTGAATACGAAGCCGCTGAAGGTAGGTTCGGTTGGCGTAACGGTACGTTCGTGGCTATCGCGCGATTGTGGCTTGGGAGCCCAGTCGACGATGGCATCAAGTACCTGATCAACGCCGAAGTTGCCCAGTGCAGTACCAAAAAATACCGGGGTCATTTCACCGCGCAGAAACGCATCGTGATCAAACGCGTGGCAGGCGCCTTGTACCAACTCCAGTTGCTCTACGAAGTCGTCGTAGAGGTCGCCAAGATGGGCACGGGCTTCGTCGGAGTCGAGCTTGTCGATGATTTTGGTTTCAGTCCGCTCGTGGCCATGGCCCGATTGGTAAACGATGATGCAGTCGCGCTCCAGGTGATAAACACCTTTGAAGTCGCGATAGCAGCCAATCGGCCAAGTGATTGGGGCGGCTTTGATGTTGAGGACTTCTTCAATCTCGTCAAGCAGTTCGATCGGATCACGAATGTCACGGTCGAGTTTGTTGACGAAGCTGACGATGGGCGTATCGCGCAGGCGGCAGACGTCCATTAGTGCGATGGTGCGCGGCTCAACGCCTTTACCGCCATCGAGCACCATCAACGCCGAGTCCACCGCAGTTAGCGTGCGGTAGGTGTCTTCCGAGAAGTCTTCGTGACCGGGAGTATCGAGCAGGTTGATCATGCTATCGCGATAGGGAAACTGCATGACCGAGGTGGTGACCGAAATACCCCGTTCCTTTTCCATCGCCATCCAGTCCGAGGTTGCATGGCGGTCGGATTTACGCGACTTCACCGTACCCGCGATGCTGATCGCCTGGCCCATCAACAACAGGCGCTCGGTGATGGTGGTCTTACCCGCGTCGGGGTGAGAAATAATGGCGAAAGTGCGGCGCTTACCGACTTCCTGCTGTATTGGGGAGTTCGACATCAGTAGAGGTATTCCAGGTCTGTACGCGACAAGCAGCGCAGCTATTGACGATATTGGGCGCCATTTTCCCTGATCGCGTCGGCTTTAACAATCGAACGCGGTAAAAGCCGTCAACTGGGCCCGAACTGGCCTCAGGCTGGCTCGGTACCGTGCAGGTTTTGTTGGCGCAGATTCAATTCGTCGAGCATCACCGGCATGCCAAATTGATAGCCCTGAGCATAATCCACCCCGACATGGGTCACGGTGCTGAGAATCTCCGGGCTGCTGACATACTCGGCGATGACTTTCTTCTTGAGGTAATGGCCCATTTCAGTGATGGATTTAACCAGTGCGTAATCGACGTCGTTGGTATTGATGTCACGCACGAAGGCACCGTCGATCTTGATAAAGTCCACCGGCAGGCGCTTTAGGTAGGAGTAGGACGATTGGCCTACGCCAAAGTCGTCGAGCGAGAAGCGGCAGCCGATGCTACGCATCTCCTTGATGAAGTCTGCGGCGTCGTCCAGATTGGTTACTGCGGTGGTTTCGGTGATTTCGAACACCAACTTGTCGCGCCGCACCGGATAACGCACGAGTGCATCGAAGATGAAGTCGAGGAAGGTTTCGTCATTCATGCTGTGGCCGGACAAGTTGACTGAGAAGCCACCAAACAAGTGCAGTTCGTCCTCATTCTGATGCATCCATTGCAGCACATGCTCGACCACCCAGCGATCCACATCGGCCATACGGTTGTATTCCTCGGCAACCTTGATGAACTCCGCCGGCGGGGAAGCCTCACCTTGCTCATCCAGCACGCTGAGCAGAACCTCATAGTGAGCGAGGGTGCGGGGGCTGCCATTGATGGGCATGATTTTCTGGCAACGTAACTTTAGGTTGTCGTTATCCAGGGCACGGTTGATGCGGGTGACCCAGGCCATGACTTCATCCAGATCCTCCAGTGCTTGGTCACCAGGACGTATTACCTGCACATCTTTATAACCGGATTTCTTAGACAAGCTGGTGGCAGCCTCGACTGATCGTAGCAACTCCATGACCTTCTGGTTGCTGCGATCAAAGCCGACCAGTGCCAGCGCGCTGTTGATAACAAAGCTGTGCTCTTCGTATTCAAAGCGCTTTTCTTCTACCACAGCTTTAATTTCGCGAGCACTGTTGTAACCGAGGGTTTCAGCCTCTTCCGGCAGCAAGATAGCGAATTGGTCTGTGCCCATGCGGCCGACGGTGGCACTTCCTTTGAGAAAGCTCTTTAAACGTTGTGACAGCTCGATCAGGAAGCTATCGCCAGCTTCGTAGCCGCTGGTGTTGTTGATCACCTTAAACTGCATAATGTCGATAAAGATCAGGCTGAAGTTGCTGTCGTCCTCGCTAGCGCTGGCTACTCGCTGCGCCATTGCTCTACAGAATTCCTTACGGGTAAGAAAGCCGGTGAGCGGGTCGTGGCAGGAGTCGAAAGCGAGTTTGTCGTAGACCTTTTGCACCAGCGCATCGAGACCTTGCTCCACCGCTGGCAATGCAGCATCACTGAGTAGCACAAGGTTGCCGTCGCGCAGCAGCGCGGCAACTCGCTCCAAGGGTAATTCGAGTTTTTGTGTGCCTTGGTGATTGGCGAAAACATACAAGCTGTCGTCGTCGGCGATCCAAGCAAGCTGCACGAGTTTTTCCTGCAGTTTGCCTTGGGTCAGCTCAAACCATTGCGAGGTTTTCAGTCCGCGCACGCGCTTGATCCAGCGTTGCAGTGCCAAACCGTTATCAGGGAGCGTGTCGAGACGCTCTTCCAGGCTAAGCTCCGGTGCGGCGGTTTGATAGAGTGCGAGGCTGACCTCGCTGGGGGCAGTCGCTAGCAACTGTTGTAACCGCGCCAACAACTCGCGCTGGCTAAGCTGGCCTTCCGGGATTTTCGATAAGCCCTTTTCCAGCAAGCGAATCAAATCTGCATCGTTCAGTGGCTTTTCAATGGCTGCCAACCGCTCGGCGTCGCGGTTGGCAGCCAGCTGTTCTATTACCTGTAAGGTGATCTCCCAAGAGCGACTAGCTACTCCTTCGCGTAAATAGCTCAGCCGCATCAGGTCGCGCCAGCCATTTTCAAGCAGCTCAATTACCGGCTGGGGCGCCGGCTCGGCCAGCATGCGGCTCAATTCATGTTGAATTTGACGGTTGGCGTGGCGTAGCCGCTGCTGTCCATCACAGCTTTGTCGGATGCGTTGTAAATTGCGCTCGATCAGACGTTTTTCGCGGCTGACCAATTGATCCAACTTATCGATGCTCTGGCTGAAGCCCTTGCCATCGGTCTTATCCGACAGAATGCTGCGAATGGCATCCAGGATCACCGGGGTGTTGGATGCCAGATTGGTGCTGCTTTTGTCGGATAGCAGCGCAATGTAGTTCAGCGCCTGCCTTGCGGGGTGTGACTCGGCGGCGAATATTTCCGGGTCCTGCAACATCGCCCGTAACAGCGGAACCTGGAGTTTGCTGAACTCATCACGCAGATCGGTGGTGATGCGGTCGCTCTGCATGATGCTGTCGAACAGCCCTTCAATGGTGTCGGCCGCATCGTGTTCCTGCTCGGAGAGCGCTTGGGTATTGCCCTTGGCTTGCTGCATCAACTCCTTGAGCGCACCGGGCTGATGCAGCTGCAGGTTGCCATTAAGTAGGTCTTCTTGCAGTTCGCCAAGTTGTTGTGCAGTTGCGCTGCGCTCTTCGGGCAGGCTTTCAGTGTCAATCTTAGCGTCACCACGTGCTTGTCGGCGCAGCCCCATCAACTGGGTTACGGTGCCGTAAGCCGCCGCCGCAGGTGCTGTGGTTGGAACTGTATCGGTGGGTCGCGTCTGGTGGTCTTTGGTTTGAGTCGTTGGCTGCGCAGCTTTTGGGGCTGCTGCCGGTCCTTCTGCTGGCCGTGCGCTACCGGATTCACTCTCGGTTGCTGTCTGCTCAGGCGTCACCGGCACGGGACGCTTCAGGATCGCCTGTTCGGCTAGGTACTGGTTAACATCGATATCCGGCAGGATGTCGGCATCTATGAATACTTGATTCAGTTGCTGGTAGAAAACATGTAAGTCATTGAGCACGGTTTTTTGCAGTACTGAACACACCACCTGTAGTTGCGCATGCTGCAATCGTAAATGGTGAATCTGATCAAAAAAACTGTTGCACAGCGCTGCGGGTGAAAACGGGTTGTAAGTGCGCTTGCCATCGCGGTCGCCAAAAGCGGCGTCGACACGGATCTGCAGTTCTATAAGCGCTTCACGCAGTTTTAGCTCGACCTTGGAAATGGCCACGCGCACCAGCAACCAGTCCTCAAAATCGTTCTTGGTCACCAACTCCAGCGGCGACGCACGCTTTTTGTCTGGCGTCTGGACCGTTCTTGCCGTGGCATCTCGGGCTTTGGTGAGCGCCATAGCCTCGGTAATCATGTTTTGGCTTAGGGCGGCGAAGATGGCTTGACGTTCCTTACGAAACTGTCTGATAGCAATAAAAAAAAGTTGTTGTTCGCCATTGTCGGGTTGCTGATCGGCGGCGGCGAGCAACTCATGCTCGAGCTGATGACAGAAACCGGAATACTGCTGGCGCAAATAATTATGCAATACCGTCGAAGCGGCCTGCATGAGGGTTTTCTTGTGCCGCGGACTGAGGGTCGGTTGACTGCTGACCAGGTTGGTGCGCTCACTGCTGGTGTCTGCTTGAGCTGCGGACAAATGCTGTAGTACGCGATAGATAGATGGATCTGGGGCGTGCAGGCGAAGGCCAGCTCCCTGCTTGCTCAGGTGAATAATCGCAACCGGCAAACGCAGGTGTTGCTGTGCTTGGCGAAAGCTAACGCTCGCATCGCCGTGCTGTGCAACGAGCCGCTTGAGGCTATTAATGATGCTGCTTGCGATGGCGGCATCAAAGGTTATTTGTAAACCACTTTGGCTGTATTCGCTGATAGTGCAGTGATGGCTTTGTCCTTCCGCCACCGATAGCACGGCATCTACTGCACATATCTGGCGAGGGGACTTCCGTTTTTCCATGAACTGCACCCAGATTGACTACATGGTCACTGGCTAGTTTATGTGCTGTATTCAGAAATGTCTCCCCCCGCGTTTTTCGCGGCCTCTCAGGCGCTTTTCATATAGGCGCGCCAACCTCCCAGTGCAGAAATATCGCTGCTGCCTTCGAGTCCATAAGGTTCGCAAATGAAGCCACAGACCCAGCTATTATCGGCAATCTGAACCTTGCCGATACCCAGTGGCGCAGGGATGCCGGCCACAAAACTGCCAAACTCAGCCTTTGGAATCGACCAGATTTCCACGTCGATGGCGACCCCTTTGCTTTCATCGCGGATCAGACCCGGACGGAACGGTGGACCACCGGCCAGCGCGTACATTAGATAATGCGGCGATGTTTGAGTGTGTTGTTTGAGCACGGCACCGCGCTCAACCAGCTGCCAGTTAAGCGGCAGCCCTTCGAGGTGTGCACCACAGACCAACACATCGATGCTGTCCGGGTTGCCGACCGGCTGGCCGCTGAGCGTGGGTTGCGGCAGATCAAGTGCGCCCTGGGGCAGGGGGAGTAGTTGCTGAATGCGGTTGGCAATGGACAGTAGCGCCCGGTCACTGAACGCCGGGCCTACCAGGGTTACGCCAAACGGTAGGCCTGCGTCGGTGAGCGCGGTCGGTACGGCGACGGAGGTCATGTCGACCAGATTCATGTAATTGGTGTAGTAGCCTAATTGGCTGTTATGCAGAATTGGCTCTGCCAGCATTTCAGCGATGGTAAACAACCGGCCAGCGGTGGGCGTCAGCAGGCAGTCGAGACCGGCGAGTTGGTCATGACAGGCCTTTTTCAACTCCTCCAGTCGGTACTGCGCCTTGAATAGGGCTGTAGCGGGTGGCTTGCCACCGGGCGCGATGATCTCGCGAACTACCGGGAAGATGGCCTCGGGGTCGTCGTCGATCAGCGGCTGCGCTGCCAGGTAACGTTCAGTTACCCAAGGGCCTTCGTACAGCAGCAGGGCAGCTTCGTTAAAGGGTGTGTAGTCGATGGTGATCAGTTCTATGCCATTAGCGGCGAGCTTTTCCAACGTGGCGGCATAGGTAGCGGCATAAGCTTGATCACCAAAGAACTGTAAGTGTTCTTCGGCCAGAACCCCTACCTTGAGCGCGCCACCGCGGCGCCCGTACTGACGGTTCTGGTTATTGAATGGATTGGCGCGGCTATAACCGTCGCGGCTATCGAAACCTTCCGCGCAGGCCAACACGCTGTTGGCGTCATCACTGTTCAGCGCAAAGATACTGATGCAATCCAGACTGCGGCACGCCGGTATCAAGCCGCTGGCCGACAGCAGGCCACGGGTGGGTTTTAGCCCGACCAGATTGTTGAAACACGCGGGTACTCGGCCGGAGCCAGCGGTGTCGGTGCCCAAGCTGAAGCTGGCCAGGCCCTTGGCGACAGAAACCGAGGAGCCGGCGCTGGAGCCACCGCTGATGTAGTCAAAATCAAAGGCATTGTGACAGGGGCCGTGCGGCGACCGCGTGCCGTTCAGGCCGGTGGCAAACTGGTCCAGGTTGGTCTTGCCGATCGGGATGGCGCCTGCGTCGAGCAGCTGCTGCACTACCTGCGAGGACTCGGCAGGCTTATAGGCAAAGGCGTCACAGCCGTTGGTGGTAGCAACACCCGCCAGGTCGATATTGTCCTTGATGGCAAAAGGTACACCCCAGAGCGGCGTAGTGGCCGGATCTTTGGTTGCCAGCGCATCAATATAGGGCTGATGCTCGGCTTCGCTCAGCAGGTAAATCCAGATGTTGTGGTCGGACAACGTGGCGGCCTGCTCACGGATGCGGGCCAAAAGTGTGGCTGGGGTCAGACTGCCTTCGCTGTAGACCTGTTTCAGACCGCTGATGCTCATATCAATTTTCATGCTGGGTTCTCCTGCGCAGCGTCCTGCAATACCACCAGCGGTTGGCCAGCGTGTACGCGGCCACCGGCCTGCTGCAATACGTGGGTAACGACGCCGTCGCACGGCGCCTGCAAAGGAATTTCCATCTTCATGGATTCGAGGATCAACAACACTTGGCCAGCCTTAACCTGGTCGCCAACCTTAACGGCGGCTTGCCACAGGCTACCCGACACCGGACTGTCGACACCGACGCTGTCTTCCGGCCAGCTAACGTTCTCGTCAGAGCTTTCCAATTCCTCGCTAACAAAATTGAACTGACCGTTGGCATGCCATTGGCGCAGCTCTTCAGCAAAGGCGGCGTTGCGTTGTTGCTTGAATGCGTCGATCTCTTCTGCGTTGTCAGCAATAAATGCTTCATGCTCGGAGAGACTGAAATGACTCTCTTCTATACGCAGTGGATAGCGTCCCTGGGGGAAGTCGCGGCGAATCTGTTGCAGCTCTTCGTGGCTTACTTCATAAAAGCGAATCTGGTCGAAGAAGCGCAACAGCCAGGGTTTGCTGAACTCGCGCGTCTGGCGGTAGCGATTCCACATCTGCAAGGTGCGGCCGACGAACTGATAGCCGCCGGGGCCTTCCATGCCGTAAACGCACATATAAGAACCGCCGATGCCGACTGAGTTCTCTGCCGTCCAGGTACGCGCGGGGTTGTACTTGGTGGTCACCAGCCGGTGACGTGGGTCGGTCGGCGTCGCGACCGGCGCACCGAGATACACATCGCCCAGGCCCATCACCAGATAGGAGGCATCGAAGAGTACTTTTTTTACATCATCAATGCTGTCGAGCCCGTTGATGCGGCGGATAAACTCTAGGTTGCTTGGGCACCAGGGCGCGTTGCTGCGCACCGACTGGGTGTATTTCTCAATCGCCTGTTGGCAGGCCTCGTCATCCCAGGACAGCGGGATATGCACGATGCGTGACGGTACCGACAGTTCGTTAAGCCGCTCGGACAGTGCCTGCTCACCCTTGAGTAAATGCGCCAGTAGCGTCTCGTGGCTCAGCTGTTGGCTGTCGAAATGCATTTGCAGCGAGCGGATGCCCGGCGTCAGTTCTCGCAGCCCAGGCAGCGGATTCTGCTGCAGCCACTGCATCAATGCATGTGCGCGAAAACGCAGACGAATATCCAGAATCTGTTCGCCATACTCCACCAGCAGAAAGTGATCACCCGCCGCGCGGTAAACAATTTCATCGCCAAACTGCTCTGCGGGCAAGCGCTTGAGAATGGGGGTTTCGGGGGCCACGGGCTCCCATTCGATCGGCTGAGCCTGCAAGGCGTCGATTTCTGCGATTTGCGCTGCCTCCAGCGCGACCGCCTGCTCAATGCTGATCGGAACGAAGCGCACCTTGTCGCCAGCGCGCAGTTGACCGAGTTTCCACAGGTCGGCGGTGATCACCGTGGCGGGGCACACAAAGCCACCCAATGACGGGCCGTCGGGTCCGAGGATGACCGGCATGTCACCCGTGAAGTCCACAGTGCCGAAAGCGTAGGCATTGTCGTGAATGTTCGAGGGGTGCAGGCCAGCTTCGCCTCCGTCCTTACGCGCCCATTCGGGTTTGGGGCCAATCAGCCGCACGCCGGTACGGCTGGAGTTGTAGTGAATCTCCCAGTCGGTATTGAAGAAGGTATCTACATCCTCGCCAGTGAAAAAGTCTGGCGCGCCGTGCGGTCCGTAGATGACGCGTACGTCCCATTGGTTGCTGATGCTCGGCCGCAAAGCGTCCGGCACGCTGGCGGCGGCAACGCTGCTAGCGCTGTTATCCAGATGTAACACATCACCGGTGCGTAGCGCGCGGCCGTTGTGGCCACCGAACTTGCCCAGCGTAAAGGTCGACTTTGACCCTAGGTAGTCGGGGCATTGCACGCCACCGAGCACGCTCAAGTAAGCACGGGTGCCGGACTCCTTGATGCGGCCCAGGGTCAGGGTTTGGCCAGCGGCAACATCAATGATCTGCCAGAGGGCAACGGGCTGATCGTCCAGTCGCGCGTCCAGTGGAGCACCACTGAGCACAATTTGAGAGGCGTTGGCGAACCGTAACGTTGGGCCTTGCAGAGTGATTTCCAGACCTGCAGCGTCTTTGGCGTTGTTCAGCAGACGATTGCCAAGCCGGAAGGCATAGCTGTCGAACGGGCCAGATGGTGGCACGCCCACATCCCAGCTGCCGGCACGGCCGGGAAAATCCTGAATAGTGGTCTGGGTGCCGCCGGCCAGCACGTCGATGCGTGCCGGGTTGTAGCGGAAGCTGTTCAGATAGCGCGTGGTCACCTCACCGGCTGCCAGTACCGGATCACGACTCAACGCGCGCAGATAGTCCAGGTTGGTTTCGCTGCCATACAAGCGGGTAGCGTCCAAGGTGCTTTGCAGCTTGCTCAGCGCCTGCTCGCGGGTATCGGCATGCACAATAACCTTGGCCAGCATGGGATCAAAGTAAGCGGGCACTTCCAGTCCGGACTCGATCCAGTGGTCAATGCGGATGCCGTCGCCGGATGGGAAAATAACTTCGCTGAGCAGGCCGGCGCATGGCTGAAAGTCGCGGAAAGGATCTTCGGCATACAGACGTACCTGAATCGCATGACCTTGCGGTTGAAGATTGCCTCGCTGTGCATCCAGATCCGGCGCATCACCGGCGGCCAAACGGATCATCCACTCGACCAAATCAACGCCATAAACCTCTTCGGTCACGCCGTGCTCAACCTGCAGGCGGGTATTCACTTCAAGAAAGTAAAACTCGTGGCTGTCGGCGTCGTAAATGAACTCCACGGTCCCGGCATTGCGGTAACCGATGCTGCACAGTAGCTTCTCGGCGGTGCTATGCAGCTCGTTGCGCACCGCGTCGGTGAGATTGGGCGCAGGGCATTCCTCTACCACCTTCTGGTTACGGCGCTGGCTAGAGCAATCACGCTCTCCCAGGGCCAATGCCTTGCCCGCGCCGTCACCGAACATCTGTACTTCTATGTGCCGGGCGCGGGCGATGAATTTTTCCAGGAACACGCCGTCGTCGGCAAAGTTGCTGGCGCCGAGGCGCTTGACGCTGTCGAAGGCGCCGTTCAGTTCTTCCAGGCTGTGGCACAACTGCATACCGATGCCGCCGCCGCCGGCGGTACTCTTCAGCATGATGGGATAGCCGATGCGCTCGGCTGCCTCTTGTGCGGCGCTCAGGTCTTGCAGTAGATCGGTGCCGGGCAGCAGCGGTACGCCAGCCTTCTCGGCCAAATCACGGGCGCGGTGCTTGAGACCAAAGGCCAGCATCTGCTCAGAAGTAGGGCCAACAAAGGCGATGCCCGCCGCCTCGCAGCGGCGCACGAAACCGGCGTTCTCGCTGAGAAAACCGTAACCGGGGTGTATGGCTTGGGCGCCCGTCTCGGCGGCAATGGCAAGCAACTTATCGATCTGCAGGTAGGTATCAGCAGCGGCGCCGTCACCTAGACAGTAGGCTTCATCGGCCAGGCGTACGTGCAGGCTTTCAGCGTCGCACTCGGCGTAGACCGCTACCGAGCCAATACCCAGACGGCGCAGGGTGCGAATAATGCGGGTGGCGATGGCGCCACGGTTGGCAATCAATACTTTATTGAACATCACTCTAGCCTTTGCCGGGCCGTCCCAGGCAGCATATACGACAGTGGTCGTCCACTGAAGCAGGTGAATCTTGGTCGTTACAGCTGACTCATTTGTCCCATACCAGCATCTCAACCGGCGTCGGGTTGTAACCGTTGCAAGGATTGTTCAGCTGTGGACAGTTGGAGATCAGCACTACCACATCCATCAGCGCGGTCAGTTCTACGTACTTGCCTGCGCCGGAAATACCGTCTTCAAAGGTCAGGCCGCCATCGCTGGTGACCGGCACGTTCATGAAGAAGTTGATGTTGTGAGTGATGTCGCGTTTGCTGATGCCGTAATCGGGGTTTTCGGCGACCGCGAGCATCCAGCTGTCGCGGCAGGAGTGCATGCAGCGTTTTTCCAGGTCGTAGCGGATGGTGTTGCTTTCGCTGGCGCAAGCGCCGCCCAGGGTGTCGTGCCGGCCACAGGTGTCGGCTACGATTTCCAGCATGGGGTTGTTTTCATTGGAGCGAATCACCGAGCCGGCGGTCAGGTAGACATTGCCCTGCTCGCGGATGGTATCGGTGACGCTATAGCGCTCAACCGGGTTGGCGGCGCTGAAAAACAGCGTGTCGGCGGCCTGATTGCCTTCTAGGTCGAGCAGGCGCAGGGTCTGGCCGGCCTTGACGGTGCCGATGTAATAATCGCCGGCGCCGATGGTGCTGCGCTGCGTGGCTGTCTCGGGTTGGCGTGAGCTGGTCTTGATCATGGTGTTCTCGCTTACTTGCCTAGGTGATACAGGGCGTTGTTCATGAAACCGCGCTGGTTTTCCGGGCGGAAGTTACGGCAATAGTCGTCATCGTCTACCGGGTCGGCCGGGCTCAGTTCAATCTGCACCGGGTTGTAGGGGTAAGCTTCGGCGTGGTTGAGCGGATGTGGGCAGGTGTGCAGCAGCACCAGGGTGTCCATCTCGAAGCGCAAGACCACTTGGCTGCCAGGCTTGCTGTGCTGGCCGTCGAGCGTCATGTTGCCTTCGTCGTCGGTACCGATCTTGCTGAATAGATTCAGGTTGGCGGCCATGTCGGCGCGACCCAATCCGTACTTGACCAGCTCGACCAGAAAGGCGTCGTAGCCGTTCTGGTGCCACTCATTACGGTCGCGCTGATAATCGCGCTGCCCCCAACGAGCCTTGATTTGCTCGGCGTTGCTGTTGCCGCAGACGGTTTCGTGCCAGCCGAGGCTGTCTTCAATGATTGAGGCGAACACCCGACCCATATCGGAATACAGGCAGTTACCCGTGCTGAGCTTGAACGTGTGCTGGCCCTTGAGGGTATCCGGGGCGTTATAGCGCTCCAGCAAATTCTCCGGGTTGTAGAACAGCATGCCAACGTTGGCGCCGCCCTTAAGGTCGGTCAGGCGCATTTGCATGCCTTTACGCACGCGCAGGGACCAGTGGCTGGCGCCGGGAATTTCTGTGCTGTAGTGATTCATGCTCATTGCCGTTTTCTCCGTATCGGGTTGCTATCAACCGGCCTTTTCGGCCAGCAGTGGCGCAATGGTTTCAGCGGTCGTTTTCGCTGCCGGTTGCCGGGCTTTGTTGTTGACCGGCAAGTCATAAGTGATGGTTGCGCCAAACGCTTGCGGGGCGTGTGGGTCCTGGCGGACTTTGTCGAACACCCAGAGACGGGTGCCGAGATAGAAACCTTCTTTGATGTCGTGGGTAACCATGAAGATGGTCAGCTTGTGTTCTTTCCACAGCCGCAAAACTAGTTCGTGCATATCCGCGCGGATTCCCGGATCGAGTGCGCCGAATGGTTCGTCGAGCAGGAGGATACGGGGCTTGCCGAGCAGCGCCTGGGCAATCGCCAGGCGCTGTTTCATACCGCCCGACAGCTCGTGCGGATACTTTTGCAGCGCATGCCCCAAGCCCACTTCGTTGAGCATGGCTTCGGCGTCCTTGCGCGCTTGCTTGCGCTTGGTGCCGAACAGATAACCCGTCAAGCCACGCTGAGCAAAGCCGACGGCGGACATCACGTTATCCAGCACGGTCATGTGCGGAAACACGGAATACTGCTGGAAGACGATGCCGCGATCCGGGCCCGGTTCATCGGCAATGGATTTACCGTCAAGCAGCAGCTGGCCGCTGGTAGGCGACTCGGTACCCAGCAGCATTTTCAGGAAGGTGCTCTTGCCGCAGCCCGAGGCGCCGACCAGCGTGACGAACTCGCCTTCTTTAACGTTAACGTTCAAACGCTCAAGAACCGGGTTACCGTCGTAACTCTTACCCAGGTTGTTAACTTCAATCATGAGTTGCCTCCTTGTACGTTCCAAGGGAACAGTCGGCGGCTCAGGGTCGCCAGCAGCCAATCGAACAGAAAGGCCAGCAGGGTGATCCAGGCGACATAAGGCAGGATGACGTCCATCGACATGTAGCGACGTACCAAAAAGATGCGGTAGCCGAGGCCATCGGTAGAGGCTATAGCCTCAGCCGCGATCAGGAACAGCCAACCAGCGCCCATCGACAAGCGCACCGCATCGATCAGTTTGGGCATCAATTGCGGCAGCAATACGCGAACCATGATCTGGCTGGTATTGGCGCCCAGTGTCTGTGCTTTGACGAGCTGTTCGCTGGGTATCTCTTGCGTGCGGCGTTGCAGGTCGCGGGCAATGAACGGGGTGATGCCCAGTACGATGAGCATCACCTTGGACAGCTCACCCAGACCAAAAATGATGAACAGCACCGGCAGTATCGCCAGCGGCGGGATAAGCGAAATCACCGTCAGCAAGGGGCTCATGCTGGCGTTGATGACGGGCAGGGCACCGGTCAGTAGTCCAATTGCCAGTCCGACGCTGGCGGCGATCGCCACGCCCATGCCGAGGCGTTTAAGGCTGCTGGCGGTATCTACCCAGAACACGTAATCGCCGCTGCGTTTGCTGGGTTCCAGCGCCATTCGGTCAATCGCGGCGCCCATCTGGCTGAAGGACGGCAGCAACTTGTCGTTAGGGTTCGCTTCCAGGCGCGCGTCGGAGGCCACTATGTATACCAGCAACAGGAGCACGAACGGCAGCAACGCGATAAACATGCGGGTTGCTGGCGCGGGAGATAGATTGATCAGTCGCTTCATAGTGTTTCCTTGCGTCGGGGGCAACCGCCCCCGGTGGATTCAGCGGGTCGGATTACAGCTGGCCGTCTGCCGCGAGCTGCATATAGCTAGGATCAAAGCGCAACTTGATGTTGTTTTTATCGCCCAATACACCAGCGGGCGTGCTGATACCGACAAAACCCGCATCAGGCGCGCCTTCACCGAGCAGGCCGTGGTCGAAGGAGAAGTCTGCGACGTACTGCATGGTGGTTTTCAACGCGCTGTCGTTGGTCAGTGATAACGCCTGTTGTGGGGTATAGAACATTTCAGTGCTGTCGAGCTGGGCCTGATAGCCAGCCAAATCGGTGCCTGAAGCTTCAGCCAGATAGGTGCGCACGGCCTCGTCGGCTTGCATCTTGGCCATGATTTCGTACCAGGCACCGGTCAACGCTTTGCCCAATTTTGGATTGGCTTTCAGGGTGTCGGTGTTAACGACCAGCAAATCGATGATTTCACCGGGAATTTGCGCCGAGTCAAATACCTTGTGGCTGTCCGGTTGGCTGGAAATTTCGTTGAGTAGTGGGTTCCAGGTAGCGACTGAGGTGACGTCGTCAGTGCCATAGGCAGCAACTAAATCTGCATCAGAGGTGTTGACCACCTGCACGTCGGCTTCCTTCATGCCGACCGTTTCCAGCGCGCGGGCTAGCAGGTAGTGGGAGACGCTCAGCTCTACCAGATTGACGTTCTGGCCCTTGATGTCGGACAACTGCTCCTTGCCCTTGAGCACGATGCCATCGTTGCCGTTGGAGAAGTCACCGACGATCAGCGCGGTACTGTCAACACCGCCAGCAGCGGGGATGGTCAGGGCATCCATATTGGTCATGGTGCAGGCGTCAAACTGGCCAGCGGTATACTGGTTGATCGATTCGATGTAGTCGTTGATCTGCACGACCTCAATGTCGATGTCGTACTTGTCAGCCCATTTTTTTACGATGCCGGACTCGTCGCCGTAAGCCCAAGGCATCCAGCCGACGTAGATCGACCAGCAGACCTTAAAGCTATCTTGTGCCTGTACGGTGGAGGAAAGCAGAAAGGATAGAACCAGTGCGGAAAGCTTTTTCATCTTGAACCTCTCAATCAGTGACACGCGGAGCACTCCTGGCGGTTACGCCAATCGTCTCCCGGGCTTTTATCCCGCCGTGTAACCTTTGCTTGAAAGGTCGAGTGCTCTCGGACCAGTCGCTGAGCAGATCAGCCGGAACCCTAGCGCTCTATTTGCAAATTGTGTGTTGCGCCTGCTTTAAGGAGTGCGAACACTTCTTCTAAAGCAAATAGCAGACCAGAGTTGAACGTTTCACTCTACGGCACCTGTTGGCGCAGTGTGTGGCGGGGGTAGGGCAGATGTATACCTGCGCTTGTTGCTCTATATTGGTGCGCTGGCGGTCTGGTGAGCGTTTTCGGTGCAAGATTTGTTGATAGCCAAAGTAGGCTGGCGGGTCGCTTCGCTGTGGCTATGGCGACTACTTATGCTCCCAGCCCGCTTCTATGTCCTTTATCAGGCCTAGTTTGTCGGCTTCAAGCCGTTTCAGTAGTGCCTCAGGGGCATTGGTTTGAGGATCATATCTCCCGCTCCACTGGGTGATTTCCATCATGATCGGCAACAGATCACGACCTTTGCGAGTCAGAGAATAAATCAATTTGGAGCGATTTTCGTCGCTCACCTCTTTGCTGACAATGCCCAGGGATTCGAGACGCCGCAAACGGTCAGCGAGAATGTTGGTAGAGATTTTTTCGTTGGAGGAAAGAAACTCATTAAATGATGTTTTGGTCTTGAACATCAAATCGCGGATGATCAACAGCGTCCATTTGTCGCCAAACGACTCAAGGGCGTAATTGATCGGGCAATGCGAGCGGCTGGGGAAATCTTCCGACATTTGCTGGGGCACCTTCATTCATCATCGGTAGAAATACTAGCACCGGCGCATGGGCAGCTAAAGCAGCAGGTTAAACCATCGAGTTTGCTGCCTTTGAGTTTGTGAGCGGTTTGAATTGAAAAGAGCTTGCAAAATGCAAGTGCTTTGGCGCAAGGTAAGTTCAACCTCCCTAGAGCATTCTCCCATGCCAGCCATACGCCCAGTGTTTATCGTCGCTGCGCTAGCCGTCGTACTCATGCTAACCACGTTTTTCTGGTATCGAGGCAGCGGTTCGCCTCTTACGGAGCACGAGATCAACGCCTACCAGACACGTATCGACGCTTTGCCCGCTGCAACGCGCGGCTTTTTGCAGGGTATGGATGTGCTTGCATTTATGCGTGGCGACGACGGCAGGGCCGTTCACGTAGTGAATCTTTTCCAGTTGAACACTGCTTCGGCTGCACCAGACAGCCTGTCGGGTGAGGAATCACTCGCGCGCTTTAGCCGTTCGATGCTGCCCATCTGGCTGAAGCACGGCGGCTATCCGGTATTTTCCATGCCGGTTGCGGCCACGGGTGAAGCGCAGCCCTGGGAGTTTGTCAGTGTGGTGCGTTACCGCAGCCGCCGGGACTTTATGGAGGTGGTTCTCGACGAGGGCTACCGGCAAGCGCTGCCCGACCGTCTGGCGGCCAGCAAGTTGAATTTGCGCGTGACGAGCAGCGGCAATGAGTTTCCCCGCCCGGTAGTGCTGCTGTTCGCGCTGTCGGTCGCGGTTTTGAGTTTTACCTATCTGCTCGAAGTACGGCGCAGCAAGCACGCCGCATAAAACGCCGCAGCCATCCCAAGCCAGGCGTAACGATGAGCCCGCGCGTTGCGCACATTTCATCTCACGCTTTGCTGATCGGTTTGCCCGATCAATTGCCTGGCGCGTGCCATAGCGTGTGAGGGTTTTGGTGCAGCGCTAGTGCACAGCAGCAGTGCGATGACTGCACAGTCTGCACTGGACTATCGCAGTGCGGTCCGATCACGGTGGTTTTTATTTCTGAAATAGACAACAAAAACAACGATTTGAAATCTGTGGCACAGGGCTTGCTAAACCCTCTGTAACGCAGCGTTCAAAGACTGGGCGCAGCGGCTAACACAGCAAAATCAATTACAGAATTTTCGGGCAAAGGCGTCCACCAACATACCTGTTATCAACAGCGATGTTCGTGGACGCCTTTTTTTGTGCGCGTTTTTCAGGAAAGGGTGCTCATGAGCAAGCAAAAAGGATTCAAGAAAATCAACACCGCCAGCGTATTGGCCGCCTCTTTGGTGGTCTTCAGTCCCGCTGTGCTGGCGCAGGAAGCAACAGGCGTGCAGTCGATCAAGGAAGCTGTTATCGAGGGCAAGATTGGATTGGATCTGCGCTATCGCTATGAGTTTGTCGATCAGGATGGCATCGACAAGAATGCCGGTGCCTCAACCCTGCGCAGCCGGCTCAACTTTGCAACTGCACCTTACCAAGGCGTCGGTGTATTTGTTGAGTTTGACAACGTCACATCAATTGGCAGCGAACGTTATAACGACGGTAGTGGCCTACCCAGCGCCAATACGCAATACCCGGTGGTAGTTGATCCAGAGGGTACCGAGGTCAATCAGGCCTACGTGAGTTACGCCGGCGTGCCGGACAGCGTACTGAAATTTGGCCGCCAGAGGATCATCTACGACAACGCGCGTTTTATCGGCAACGTGGGCTGGCGCCAGAACGAGCAGACTTATGACGGTTTCAGTCTGACTAACACCAGTCTGATCGACACCACGCTCAACTACGCCTACGTCTACAACGTCAATCGCATCTTTGGCGAAGACTCACCCAAGGGCGATATCGAAACCGACACCCATTTGGCCAACCTGTCCTATGCCGGCTTCGACTGGATCAAAGTGACGGGCTACGGCTACTTCCTCGACTTTGACGATACCCCGGCAGGCTCCAATAAAACCCTGGGCCTGCGTTTGACCGGTGAGCCAGTGCTGAGTGCCAGCAGCACGCTGGTGTACACGCTGGAATACGCCAAACAAACCGATTACGCCGAGGGCAAGAATATCGATGCCGACTATCAGTTGGCTGAGCTGGGTATCAACTTCAGCGGTGTGCAGCTGTTGGGTGGCTACGAGTTGTTGGGGTCAGGTGAATCTGCGTTCCAGACGCCTTACGCCACTGGCCACGCCTTTAATGGCTGGGCTGACAAGTTCCTTGCTACGCCTGCTGACGGTCTGGAAGACCTTTACCTGCAGGTGGGTGGCGCGCTCGCTGGCATCAAGTTGCAGGCCGTGTACCACGAGTTTTCCGCTGATCAAGGCGGTGCCGACTACGGTTCTGAACTTGACCTGCTAGCGGCGAAAAAATTTGGCGACGTGACGCTGCTGGCCAAGTACGCGCAGTACAACGCCGACGACTTTGCTACCGATACCGACAAGTTCTGGCTGATGGCACAAGTTGCCTTTTGAGCTGACTGACCTTTAAAACTGGAAATGGAGTGCTCCACATGACGCAATTTACTCGTAAATCTCTCGGCGCTTGTCTCTCGCTGGCGGTTGCCCTTTCTGTTGGTAGCCTGCTGCCCCTGAAAAGCGTACAGGCAGTTGAGAATTTGGAGAAGGAAGAACTCAAGTTTGGTTTCATCAAACTGACCGATATGGCACCGCTGGCGATTGCCTATGAAAAAGGCTTTTTTGAAGACGAAGGCTTATACGTCAGTCTGGAAGCACAGGCTAACTGGAAGGTACTGCTCGACCGCGTAATTGATGGTGAATTGGACGGTGCGCACATGCTGGCGGGTCAGCCGCTGGGTGCGACCATTGGCTTTGGCACTCAGGCCGATGTCATTACGGCTTTTTCGATGGACCTCAACGGCAACGGCATCACCGTTTCCAATGCGGTTTGGGAAGAGATGAAGAAGCACATCCCGATGGATGCTGACGGCAGACCGGTCCATCCAATCAAGGCGGATGCACTTAAACCAGTGATTGAGCAGTACAAGGCAGCCGGTAAGCCATTCAAAATGGGCATGGTGTTCCCGGTTTCCACCCACAATTATGAGCTGCGCTATTGGCTGGCGGCTGGCGGCATTAACCCCGGTTACTACGCGCCGGCCAAGGGTGACACCTCCGGCCAGATCGATGCCGATGCCTTGCTCTCGGTTACCCCTCCGCCGCAAATGCCGGCGACATTGGAAGCTGGCACCATTTCCGGTTACTGCGTGGGCGAGCCCTGGAACCAGCAAGCTGTCTTTAAGGGTATAGGCGTGCCGGTGATTACCGATTACGAAATCTGGAAGAACAATCCGGAGAAAGTCTTCGGTGTTAGCCAGCAGTGGGCGGATGAAAACCCCAATACGCATATTGCCGTGGTCAAGGCGTTGATTCGTGCCGCCGAATGGCTGGACGCTGATAACAACGCTAACCGTGGCGAAGCAGTGAAAATCCTATCTCAGTCGGCTTATGTAGGCGCCGATGCGGAAGTCATCGCCAACTCCATGACCGGCACCTTCGAGTATGAAAAAGGCGATAAGCGTTCGGTGCCGGACTTCAACGTGTTCTTCCGCTATAACGCGACTTACCCCTATTACTCCGATGCGATCTGGTATCTGACCCAGATGCGCCGTTGGGGCCAGATTGCTGAGGCTCAGCCCGACAGCTGGTACATGGACATCGCCAAGAAGGTCTATCGCCCAGACATCTACGCCGTTGCCGCTAAGGAACTGATCGAAGAGGGCAAGATCCCGGCCTCTGCTTTCCCTGACTTCGCCAGCGAATCCGGCTTCAAGCCGCCACAGTCCGAGTTTATCGACAACGTGACCTACGACGGCAGCAAGCCCAACGCCTATCTACAGCAGTTTGAGATTGGCCTTAAAGATGACGACAAAATCTGAAGTCGGCACGCGGCGGCGCACTCAGCGTTGCCGAATCCGCTCGCTTGAACCAGCACGTGCTTTACCAATGGAGGTGACCGCATGAGCAACAAACTGATTAGCTATATGGAAACCGCGGGGCTGTCCTGGATGGTGCCCATGGTCCGGCTTTGCAAGGGCGAAGACGCCCGCGAGCAGGCCACTGAGCTGTTCAATAAGGTCGGGCTGCCGCTGCTCGCACTACTGGTGTTTTTGCTGTTGTGGTCTGCTGGCGCAGCGCAGGTAAAAACCAGCCTCGGCGTACTGCCGGGTCCGGTTGCGGTATGGCACCAGGCAACCAATCTGTACGAGGAGCACCAACTGCAACGCGACAAGGCCGATGCCTTTTATGCGCGGCAAGATGAGCGCAATGCCAAGAAGCTGGTGGCTAATCCGGATGCAGAAATTAAGTTGCGCGATTACACCGGCAAACCGACCTTCTTCGATCAGATCGGCACCAGTTTGATCACGGTTTTTACTGGCTTTCTACTGGCCAGTTTGATCGCTATTCCGCTGGGTGTGGCGTGCGGGCTGAGCCCCAAGCTGTATGGCGCTATCAGCCCACTGGTGCAGATATTCAAACCGGTTTCGCCGTTAGCATGGTTGCCGATTGTCACCATGGTGGTCAGCGCTGTGTACGTCTCGGATGACCCGTTGTTTCAGAAGTCATTTATTACCTCTGCGGTGACTGTGACCCTGTGCTCGCTTTGGCCCACGTTGATCAATACCGCGGTTGCCGTGGCGTCGATCGATAAGGACTGGATCAACGTCGGCCGGGTGATCCGCCTGAGTTGGGTGACTCAGGTCTTTAAAATTGCCATCCCTGCCTCGCTGCCGATGATTTTTACCGGTCTGCGTTTGTCACTCGGGGTGGGTTGGATGGTGCTCATTGCGGCGGAAATGTTGGCGCAGAACCCTGGCTTGGGCAAGTTCGTCTGGGATGAATTTCAGAACGGCAGCTCCGACTCGCTGGGTCGCATCATGGTCGCGGTCGTCACCATCGGCATCATTGGTTTTTTGCTCGACTGGCTGATGACCACAGTGCAGGCCATGTTGTCGCATCAAAAGCCGGCTGGCCACTGAATCCATCCAAACCAACGTTATGAGGTGACACCATGTCCGTCGTGCAGATGCTCAAACGCGAGCTGAATTTGGCAGAGAAAATGACTGAATCAAACGAGCTGCAGGAGAATGCCAGTGTGAATAAAAGCCGCTGCTTTCTCGAACTCTCGGGTGTATCCATTGACTTCCCCACCCGCAAGGGACCGTTCCGCGCACTCAACAACGTTAACCTGAAAATCACTAAGGGCGAGTTTGTTTCTATTATTGGCCATTCAGGTTGTGGCAAGTCGACGGTGATGAACATAGTCGCTGGTTTGGCGCAGGCCACCGAAGGCGGCGCCATTTTGAACGGTAAAGAAGTTAATGAGCCGGGACCGGAGCGCGCCGTGGTGTTCCAAAACCATGCGTTGCTGCCCTGGCTGACTTGCTACCAGAACGTTGAGTTGGCGGTGAAAACGGTGTTCAAGGGCAAAAAAAGTAAAAAAGAGATGCGTGAATGGATCGAGCACAACCTCACGCTAGTACATATGGATCACGCCATTCACAAATATCCCTCTGAGATTTCCGGCGGGATGAAACAACGGGTAGGGATTGCGCGGGCGTTGGCAATGGAGCCCTCAGTGCTGCTCATGGATGAGCCCTTTGGCGCACTCGACGCTTTGACCCGCGCGCATTTGCAGGACTCGGTGATGGAAATTCAGAGCGATCTAAAAAATACCGTGATCATGGTGACCCACGATGTGGATGAGGCGGTATTGCTGTCTGACAAGATAGTGATGATGACCAACGGTCCATCTGCGACTATTGGTGAAGTGCTGGAGGTCGACTTACCGCGTCCACGTAATCGTTTGGCCCTGGCCAGCGATGAGCGCTACAACCAGTTACGCTCCGAAGTGCTGACCTTTCTCTACGAACGCCAGCGACGGCCGGAAGGTACCTGAGTTTTCACAGGGATGATGATTTCTTCATCCTTCCTGACGGTGCTGGGTGCAGCGGTAAATCGGGTGGGTAACCCGTGACGTCGCCTACTTGAACAAAGCGTCCGGGGTGATATCGGCAATGGTTGGGGTGCCAGCCAGCGCCATGGTGACTTCCAGTTCTTCGCGCAGGATGCGCAGCATATGCGCTACGCCTAGCTTGCCAGCGACCGCCAATGCATAAAGCTGCGGGCGACCGAGCAACACGGCATTGGCACCCAGCGCAATGGCTTTAAAAATGTCGGTGCCGCGTTCGACGCCGCCATCCATCAAGAGCGCAAAGTCAGGCCCTACGGTTTGGCGGATGCGCGGTAGCAGGTCGATGGCTGAGGGCACGCAGTCCAGCGTGCGGCCGCCGTGGTTGGAAATCACTGCGCCGGCCAGCCCCATGTCCCGTGCGCGCAGCACATCCGCTGGGTGCAAAAGGCCTTTTAGTGTAATCGGCAAGCTGGTTTGCTGCTGCAGCCAGGTAATGTCATCCCAAGTAGGGACTTCACTCATCATGCCCTGAAACACGATGCTCTGGTCCGGCTCGAAGCTGGCACTGGGCAGAGGAGGGCGGTCTTTCAGGTTTATTGCTTCTACACCTGCCGGTAACTCATAGCCGGCGCGTTGCGCTCGGTTACGGATGCCATGCAGTGGTGCATCAACGGTGACCATTAGCTGCGTATAGCCGGCAGCCTCGGCTCTGCGTACCAGGCCCAGGGTAAAGTCGCGGCTCTGCTGCATATAAAGCTGGAACCACTTGGGCGAACCGCAACGCGTGGCGATCTCTTCCAGGCTGTAGCTCGACAGAGTACTAGCGATCATGCCGGTTTCCAGCACGCTGGCCGCTTCTGCCGTGCCCAGTTCACCCTCAGGGTGTACCAGTGTTTGAAAAGCGACAGGGGCGAGCAGCAGCGGATGGCGCAGAGGTTCGCCCAGCACCTGTGTGTGCGTGCCGCCGGCGGTGCAGTTGACCAATGCACGTGGCAATATGTGCAGCTCATCCAGCGCGGTGCGATTGCGCTTCAGACTGATTTCATCGGCGCCGCCACCGGCGATGTACTCCATGATGGCGTGCGGTATGAAGTCCGGCGCATAGCGTGCATAGTCGGCCACGCTAACCAGGTCGGCAGGGATGCTGTTTAGTGGCGCACGGCGTTCGAAGGATAGCGACATCAGGTATCAGCCCATTGGCGAATCAGGTTGTGATAAGTGCCGGACAGACGCACCACTTCCGTATGGCTGGCGCCGAGTTCGGTGGTCAGTGCCTGCACGCTTTGGTCCAGATCGAACAGGGTTTCGCGCTGCTGGTTGCTGCGCACCATGCTCTGCAACCAGAACACCGCGCAGGTACGCGTACCTTGGCTTACCGGAGTGACGGTGTGCAGGCTGGTGGATGGGTAGAGCACCAGATCACCGGCGTTCAGCTTGATGCGCTGGCTGCCAAAGTTGTCTTCAATGACCAGCTCACCGCCCTCGTATTCCTCAGGATCGCAAAGGAACAGGGTGGCGGACAGATCAGTACGAATAGGGGTGGAATTGCCGGGAACGTAGCGAATCGCGTTGTCCACGTGCAGTCCATAGGTTTCGCCAGTGCGATAACGATTGAACATCGGCGGAAAGATTCTCAACGGCAATGCCGCTGAAATGAAAGTGGGGTGTTGCGAGAGGGTGTTAAGGATGATGTCGCCGAGCTGCTGCGCCAGTTTGCTATCTAGTGGCAACTGTTGGTTCTGCTTGACCTGACGAGCTTGACCACCGGCGGTAGCGTTGCCGTTTTGCCAATCGGCGTTGTTATCCAAATGACTACGGATCTTGCTTACTTCGTCAGCAGTAAACACAGCTTGAATCGGGATTATCACCTGCATGTCCCCCTGAAATGAAACAGCGGCGAAGTTGCCTTCGCCGCTGTCGGTACTAACCGATTACAACACTCAGAACTTGTAGCGAGCGGTTAGCTGAGCGTTACGTGCATCACCTTTATAGACAATGCTGCCACCGCGGTAAACGGCGGTGTAATACTCTTCATCAAAGATGTTCTGAACGTTGGCGCGCAGGTCGAGATTTTCGTTGACCTTATAGCTGGCGAACAGGTCGTACACGGTGTAACCATCCAGCTCGATGTTGCCGTTGGCGCCTTCATCAGGCTGGCCGCCGAACATTTCGCTGGAATAGGTCATGGTGCCGCCGAATGCAAAGGCAGGCGTTAACTGATAGCGCAGTTGGGCGTTGGCACTTTTCTCGGCGAAGTTGGCCTTGGGCAGACCTTCGTTGGCTGGGTCATAGGACTCCAAGGTTTCGGAGTTCATGATGGCCGCGCCAACTTGCCCGCTCAACTTGTCGGTGATGTTACCCGCTAGGCCCAGCTCAATGCCGTGAACACGGTTCTTACCAGTATTTAGGCTACCGCCCGAGACATAAGAGTCATTACCGCCTTCGATAACATCTTCTTTGGTGGTTTGAAACACTGCTGCAGTGAGGAGCAAGCGGTGATCCAACAGGTTCCACTTGGTTCCCAGCTCCCAGTTGGTAGATTGTTCTGGCTCTGCGGATGCGTAGTTGCCAGCATCATCGGTGCAAATGCCGCCATAGCCGCAGTTAGTCCCCGCATCGGCTTCGCCACCGTTGATGTTGGAAGACGTACTCCAGCTGACATAGACGTTACCGTGCTCCCATGGGGAATAGACCACGCCCAGATGGCCGTTAACGAAGCCGTCGTCGTATTCGTACGTGGCCGCAGGAATGATTACGCCGCCACGACCGGTGCGCTCTTCGGTATTTAAAGCATAATCAAAGCGGTCATAGCGTACGCCGCCAAAAACTTCCCAGTCATCATTTAAAGTAACGGTATCCATTACGTAGGCTGAGATAGTTTCCAGCTCCAGCGCGCTAGTCTTGTCGCTGCGGGTTTTGGTGCCATTCCACGCATTGTTATCCGGGTTGTAGGGGTCGACTGCAACGCTGCTTGGCGTAGCGGAGTAGCCGCCGGCATCGGTTTGCTCGTTGGCGTACTCGCCACCCACAATCACAGTGTGCCGCACATCGCCCCACATTTTGTCGAGGGTCAGGTTGGTCTGATTACCGATGTAGTCGTTTTCCTGCCAACCTGCGAATGCACGCGTTCCGCTGCTACGCGAGTTATAGGCCGACACGATATAGCTGTTGTCGGTTGAGCCTACGCGGCTCTTGTTTTCCAGTTTGACGCCGTCACCCAGCTCCCACTCGAAGCCCAGAGTGAAAATGTCAGCGCCGGTCTCCTGGAAATCCAGACCACTTTGGCCGACGTACTTGGCATCATCGTCGGGCTTGCCGTTGTTCATGAAAGTACCCGGATCGGTACGGTCGTCGCTGCGGGCGTAATAGTAGTCAGCCAACACTTTGAACTCATCCAGCGGCTGGTACACACCTGAAATCAGGGCGCCCTCACGGCGTTTTTCTGCTGGGCCGCGGTCCGGCACTTCGGCTTCGGTGTACAGGCCGTTGAAGCGGATCGCTAGTTCATCGGAGAGCACCTTGTTGGTGTCCAGGGTATAGCGCTGGAACTCGTCCGTACCCAGTCCGCCTTCAACGGTGGTGAAATCATCCCAGATATTGGCTTTTTTGGTGACGCTGTTGACGGCACCGCCGGTGGAACCTCGACCGGCAAAAGTGGAGCTTGGGCCCTTGGCAATTTCGATCTGTTCCAGCGCGAAGGTTTCACGGGTGATCAGGCCAGGGTCGCGCAAGCCGTCGGTGTAAATATCGCTGCGAGCTTCGTAGCCGCGAATGATGTAGCGATCACCAAAGGAGTTACCACCTTCACCTGTGCCCAGAGTAATGCCGGGCTGCGCGCTGAGGATGTCTTTCAGCTCCGTCTTGCCAGAATCTTCGATAGCGCTTTTGGTGATGACCGTCATGGTCTGCGGTGTGTCGGCTATGTCGCGGGTGTGACGCGTGTCAGATAATACGCGGGCCTTATAGGGCGCGGCCTCTTCGGCGTAGGGATTGGCTTCGGCCTGAATGCCGGAATCTTCAACCACTAGCGTATCGAGATTTACTTCTTCTTCGGCGGCGTGCAGATGGCCTATCATGGCGCCCGAAATGGCTAACGCCAGAGAGGTGGCCATGACGTGATGGCCGCCAGATTTGCGCAAGGTTAGGTCGGTGCCGGTTTTGCCAGCCAGTGCGGTGCGATTAGTCTGTGTCATGCTCTCTTTCCTAGATGGTTTCCTTGGCTGGTCCAGATTGCTTCCACTGCGTCTTCTCTGCTGGAAGACGTCAGGGGCTGGATTAGCCTGCGGGCGGGGCCGCGAACTATGGTTTCTTCTTATCAGGGTTTATCGTGTTTATAACCACGCGTCTCAGCGCGCGTTGCTTAGCTTAAATTCCACGGGAATCGCGATAGTCAGTTGCTGTTCTGTCATGTCGTCGCTAAACGCGGGTAACGGAGTGGCGCGCTTCAGCATGTCCAGTACAGCGTCGTCCAGACGTCTGGAACCGGAACTGGTGCGAATGCTTGCCTGGCTGACCGAACCGTCGCGGGCGACGACAAAAAACAGCGTGGCGGTGCCTTCTTCGCCGCGTCGACGCGAGGCCGAAGGGTAGCGTTTGTTGCGAGCCAACTTGGAAGCCAGCATCGAGTAATAGGACTTGGTCGCGCCGCTCTGACCACCGGAAGTGTTCGCATTGCCTGACCCAGTCGATTGCTTGAGCTGACTGGTTTCCGCCTGGCTTTGGCCTGGCTGCACAGCCGCTACTGAGCTGGCTTCCTGCTTGATGTCGTCCGGCACAGGTTCTGGCTCGCGCGGTGGTTCGGGTTTGGGCTTAGGCGGGGTCTTCACCTGCGCCACTGCCTGCTGACGCGGCGGGGCCGGCGGTGGCTCTGGCGGAGGTGGCGCGGTGACCTGTGGCTTGGGCGGAGCTACCTCTTCCGGTTGTTCGGTTTCCTGCGCTTCGCCTAGATCGCCGAGCATACCCAAGTCGATCTCAATGCCCTGCACGCCCTGATCAGCGGCATCACCCTTGGGGTCGTTGTAGGCGAGCACGGCAAAGGCCATCAGGTGAACCCCGAATGCCAGTGCCAGTGCGATCAACCAATGATGTGGGCGAATCATGATGCTTCACCACTGGGTTGTGTCAGCAGCGTGATGCGGCGAAAGCCGGCTGCTTTGATGCTGCGCATGACCGCTTGCAGGGTTTCCACGGGTACCTGACCATCTGCCTTCACCGCAATACTGAAGCTCTCCGGATCTCCAGCTTGCTCGAAAGCTTTAACCAGGGGCGCTTCCAATTCTTCCAGTGTGATCTGTTGATCGTTCAGCCAGAGCACCTCGTCGGCGTCGATCAGTACGCGTGGCGCGTCAGCATCGGTCGGCGTTTCACTGATGGACTCGGGTGGCGCAATAAACTGCGCATCCTGCTCACTGATCTGGCCGGCGACCATAAAGAAAATCAGCATCAGAAAGACGATATTGATCAGCGGGATCAACTGATCATCACCGTTATCTTTACGCGGGATTTCCTGACCGGTGAAGTTCATGGCAGTACACCGGTCATGGATACCTTGTCAGCTCCAGCCTTGTGCAGCTGATCCAGTACTGACACCAGTGTTTGAGTCTTCACGCCGGGCACAGCTTCAACGGCATAAACCGCTTTTGGGTCACTGGCGATTAACGCGCTCAAACCCGCAAGGTCTTGTAAGGCGTAGCGCTTGCCTTCGTGGCTGAGCTCGCCGGTATCGCTTTCAATGCGAATCAACTGAATGCTGTCGGGCTTGCTCTCGGTTTCATTGGCCGAGGAAAGGCTAATCTGGCGCCAGTGCATGAAGTCCGAAGACAGCATGAAGAACAGCAGCAGAATGAACACCACATCAATCAGTGGTGTCAGGCTGATGCCGCGGCGCTTTTTGCCCGGAAAGGCCTCAAGCAGCATTGGCGATCTTTCCGCTCTGCTGGGGTTTGGATTGATGGGTAAATACTTGCGTTACGGCATCGTTTAGGCTGGCGGCGATGCGCTCGACGCGGCGTTCCAACCAGCTGTGAATGACAACCACGGGGATGGCCACCGCCAGACCCACCGCGGTGGTCAGCAGGGCCTGCCAGATACCGCCAGACAGGATCGAAGGGTCAACACGGCTGCCGGCTGACTCCATCTGTTGGAAAGCTTCAATCATGCCCAGTACGGTGCCCAATAGACCCAGCAACGGTGCCAGGTTGGCGATCACTTCCAACGGACGCAGCAGCAGTTTGAGTTGGTTTAGACGGTAGGTGGCGACACGTTGGATTTCTTCGCGCAGCAATGTCTGATCAGTACCGTTACGCAAGCCCCGCATCGTCAGCAGCAAGACTGCAGGCACGGTCTGGCGCGTGTTCAATTGTTCGATGGCCGCTTCTGATTCGCCCTTGTGCCAGAGTGAAAGACTGCGGGTAACCGCGCGTGCGCCCTCGGGGCGTGGCAGATTGAATTGCCACAGCTTAATCAACAGAATGCTCAGCGCGACTACCGACATCGCCAGCAGGATCCACACGACTGGCCCCCCGACAACAAGCCAGCCCTGCAAGGTTTCGATTAGCGGTGTGGCTGCCACGGTAGTGTCATGCAGGCCGTTTACCATCGGCTCCGCGGGGAGCAACGCCGGATCGGCAACAGTCGCCGCCGCGTCTGGAGTAGCAGTAAGAGTGGAGGCGGTGGTGACGGCTTCGCCTGAGGCGTCGGAAGTTGCTTCAGTGCTCACAGGATGCTCCAGATAGAATTTGAGGCGCGAATGATAGGTGTTCTTATTTACATTGGCAATGCATTTATTGAACCTTGTCACGCGCCGCAGGTCGCTATCCTGTAGATCCATTTTTGATTAGCGCTATTGACCCTAAGGTCACTTGGTTTTATGGTTCGCATCGAACGTTGAGGCTGGCACGATCCATACGGCTCAAGTACTGACGACGAGACAGCAAGGCCGCGGTTTACCGCGGGCTTATTGCTTTCGGCGCACGCCTTGGGAAGTAGGCGAACCAAAGTGGGGATACTGATCAGACGTTCGCACCCCCGGGTTGTGTGTTGGCTAACAGCGTTTAGAGTCGCTTTCGTCGGAAGGCGTATCTGATGATCTCTGCACTGTGCAGGGGCATTGGTACGCGTGCCTGCCCCGCATCTGATCTGTAAGCCCCATGCGGTCCGTAACCAGAATTTACGCTTTGGAGCCGACGCAATGTCTATCAAGCTTGATGATTATTTTGACCGTGACACCTTTGGCCGCATTAAAGAGCGCGCTGAACAGCTCGAAACCCCTTTCCTGGTCGTAGACCTGAAAACTATTGACCGTGCCTACGATGAGCTAGTCAACGGCTTTCCGTTTGGCAAAATTTACTACGCCGTCAAAGCCAATCCGTCTAATGAAGTGCTCGACCTGTTGAAAAACAAGGGCTCCAACTTCGATATCGCCTCCATCTATGAGTTGGAGAAGGTGATGGCGCTGGGCGTCAAGCCGGAACAGATCAGCTTTGGCAACACCATCAAGAAGGCCCGCCACATTCGCGCGTTTTACGAGAAAGGCGTGCGTCTGTTTGCCACCGACTCCGAAGCCGATCTGCGGAACATCGCCAAGGCCGCGCCGGGCTCGAAGATTTACGTGCGCATTCTCACCGAAGGTTCCAGCACCGCTGACTGGCCGCTGTCACGCAAGTTTGGCTGTCAAACTGATATGGCGATGGACCTGTTGGTGCTGGCAAGAGAATTGGGTCTGGATCCCTACGGCATCTCCTTCCATGTGGGCTCGCAGCAACGCGATATCGGTGCCTGGGATGCCGCTATCGCCAAGGTTAAAGTGATCTTCGAGCGCTTGAAGGAAGAAGACAACATCACCCTGAAGATGATCAACATGGGTGGCGGCTTCCCGGCCAACTACCTGACCAAAACCAACACCCTGCAAACCTACGCGGAAGAGATCACCCGCTTCCTGCAGGAAGATTTTGGTGATGAACTGCCCGAGATCATCCTTGAGCCCGGCCGCTCGTTGATTGCCAACGCCGGTATCTTGGTCAGCGAAGTGGTTCTGGTCTCGCGCAAGTCGCACACTGCTTTGGAGCGTTGGGTTTACACCGACGTGGGCAAGTTCTCCGGCCTGATCGAAACCATGGACGAGTCCATCAAGTTCCCGATCTGGACCGAAAAGCAGGGCGAACTGGAAGAAGCCGTCATCGCCGGCCCAACCTGCGACAGCGCCGACATCATGTATGAAAACTACAAATACGGCCTGCCGCTGAACCTCGCTATCGGCGACCGTATGTACTGGCTCTCTACGGGTGCTTACACCACCAGCTACAGCGCGATTGAGTTCAATGGCTTCCCGCCGTTGGAGGCTTACTACGTTTGATGGGTTTGCGTTGCAGGTAGCTGCACGCTGGACCGAGTTGGTCTGAACTAAAAAGCCCGCACTGGTGACAGTGCGGGCTTTTTAGTTTGATGCCTTTTTACTTGGATTGGATAGTTTGGGTTTTATCGTGTCAGGCTTTGATTGATATTGGCGAAGTCTATGTAGTTTGATTAACTGCTCGTTGGCGGCTCGCCCGAAGTGGGACGAGAAGATACCTTCGGCTAATTTAAGGCAATTTATGGCACAGAACCCTTTTTACGTTTATGCCCTCAAGGATCCTAGGCATAAGCCAGCTACGCCATTTTATATTGGGAAAGGAACGGGCAACCGTGCATGGGAGCATCAAGCACAGATCGATCAGTCCGATAAGAGTAAGGTTATTGCGGAAATCCACGCTACAGGTATGAGCGTTTTGCATACGGTTATTTCTGACAACCTAACGGAAGGGCAAGCGTTAAAAATCGAGGCTGAATTGATTTCCGCGTTTGGTATCCGGTCCCAAGGCGGCTTTTTAACCAATCGAGTTAGGCCCAATCCAGAAAATATATCTAAGCAGTTGAAACTCAATATTCCTTCGGGATGTTACGAGAAGGCGCAAATGGGCCTTGATCTTATCAAGTCGGCCGTAATGGAGTTGGCCAAAGCGAATCCCACAGGAATAAAAAACTCCGATGCTGCAAAGTATCTAGGACTGCAATCTGACTATGGTGGTGGTTCAAAAGATTATCTCAGCTACAGCGTGCTGGGTGTGCTGATGAAAGAGGGTCGAATCAAACGCAACCCTGCTAGGAAGCACGTTGCCCAATCCGAATGATATGAGTGGCTGTTCTGGTAGCGGTTCTGGCATTGCGCTGACGAAAAAATCTCGCAGTAGTCACTAAAGATGCTATTCGCTTTATAGGGTGAAATACGCGAATTTGGTCCACGCTGCGGTAATGCGGGGCACGGTGGATAACCTATGGCGGTTATCTATCCTACGAAAAAGCCCGCCCCTATTAGTAGGGGCGGGCTTTTTCTATGCTTGCTTCAAGCTTTTGACATTCTACTTGTCGCTTGCGGCTTAAAGCGGCGGTTACGCAAACTTCTGGATATTAGCCATCAACTCACGCAGTGCTTCGATGTTGTCCTTCGGATGCACGGCGCCTTCGAAGTTGCACAGTTGCTCGAAGTTGGCTGCAACGTCTTCTGGGGTGAAGCCTTCGTCTGGGTTGAAACCGATGCCCAGTGAACGCTCCCAGCGTACTTTACCCATCCAACCGCCGCCGACTTCGAACAGGCTGCCGGTTTCTTTGTTGTCTTCGGAGCAGAGGTAAGCCACCAGCGGGCTGACCAGCTCAGGCTTGAGCTTCTCGAACGCGCCTTCTGGGAACAGGCCTTCAGTCATGCGCGTGCCGCCAGTAGGGGCGATAGCGTTGACGAAGATGTTGTTCTTGCGGCCTTCGATGGCCAGGGTGCGGGTTAAGCCGTAGAGGCCCAGCTTGGCCATGCCGTAGTTGGCCTGGCCGAAGTTGCCGTAGATGCCAGAGGTAGACGCGGTGAAGATGACGCGACCGAAGTTGCTGTCCTTCATGTGCGGCCAGGCGGCGTGGGTCACTTTGTAAGCGCCTTCAACGTGGACCTTGTAAACCAGATCCCAGTCGGCATCGCTCATCTTGACGAAGCTCTTGTCACGCAGGATGCCGGCGTTGTTGACGACAACGTCAACGCGACCGAAGTTATCCATGGCGCACTGAACGATTTTCTCGCCATCGATCACGTTGTCAGGGTTGGCAATAGCAGTACCGCCGGCGGCCTTGATTTCTTCAACAACCTTGAGTGCTGCATCGCTGTTGGAGCCTTCGCCTTGGGTGCTGCCACCCAGGTCGTTAACGATGACTTTGGCGCCGTGCTTGGCGAACAGCAGGGCGTGGGCGCGGCCAATGCCGCCGCCAGCGCCGGTTACGATGACAACTTTGTCGTCAAAACGAATATCGCTCATGGGTTGTTCCCTTCAGTGTGCGGATGGAAAATCGGCGCCCAGTGTCGAACAGTCGTTTGATTTAGGCAAGGGCGGCCCGACGGGTGAATAGCTTGATATAAACCGTATTCAGTCTACCAAGTGAGTTTTTTATCGGGTTTTACGCGAGTTGATAAGGGCTAGGGCTGGATCAAGCAGATAGCGATTGCACTTGAAAATGACGACTCAGGCGCGATCCAAGCACCCGAGCCGCCGGTCAATTACACGGTGAGATAACGCTGAATCAACTCATCATCCAGCGTGTCCATTTCGCCATTGGCGACCACCCGGCCGCGCTCCATGATAAAGAAGTGCTCAGCCGCGCGCCGGGCAAAGGGTAGTTTCTGTTCGACCAACAGAACGGTCAGGCCCAACTCGCTGTTGAGTTTGCGGATCACCTCACCAATGTCGCGCACGATATTTGGCTGAATGCCTTCTGTGGGCTCATCGAGAATTAGCAGTTTGGGATCAAGTACCAGCGCGCGGCCGATGGCCAACTGTTGTTGCTGCCCCCCAGACAGATCGCCGCCACGGCGGTGTTTCATTTCCTTGAGTACCGGAAACAGCTCATAGATTTGCGGCGGTATCTGCTTGGCTTTGTCTGGTCGCGCGCCCAGTGAGATTTTCAGGTTTTCTTCCACTGTGAGTAAAGGGAAAATTTCGCGGCCTTGGGGTACGTAACCGATGCCCGAGCGCGCTCGGTTCTCGGTGCTCATGCGGGTGATGTCCTGGCCTCTTAGGTTTATCTGCCCGTCGCGGACAGGCAACAGGCCGGTGATGCACTTGAGCAGTGTGGTTTTGCCGACGCCGTTACGGCCCAGTAAACAGCTGCAGCTGCCTTCTTTTAATTCCAAATCAAGATCCCAGAGAATGTGGCTCTGGTTGTAGTACTGGTTGATGCCTTGAATGTTCAGCATGCGTTATTCCCCCAAGTAGACTTCGACCACGCGCGGATCGCTCTGCACTTGATCCATGCTGCCCTCAGCCAGTATCGAACCTTGATGCAGCACGGTGACTTTGTTGGCGATGGAGCGTACGAAAGCCATGTCATGCTCGACCACGATCACCGAGTGACGGCCCTTGAGTGAGATCAGCAGTTCAGCGGTGTGCTCGACCTCTTCACCCGTCATACCTGCCACCGGCTCATCCACCAGCAGTACGCGAGGGTTTTGCACTAGCAGCATGCCGATCTCCAGCCACTGTTTTTGGCCGTGCGAGAGGGCGCCTGCTTCCTGGTTAAAATGCGCGGTGAGGCCGATTTGGGTGAGCACTTCATCAATGCGGTCACGTTGTTCGCCGCTCAAGTGATGGTTCAGGGTGTACCACACACGCTTGTTGGATGCGGTGGCCAGTTCCAGATTTTCAAATACCGATAGCGCTTCAAAAATAGTCGGTTTCTGAAATTTGCGGCCAATGCCGCCACGCGCAATCTCGTGTTCCGACAGCTTGAGCAGGTTGATCCGCTGGCCGAAGTAGACGCTGCCTGAGTCGGGCTTGGTCTTGCCGGTGATCACATCCATCATGGTGGTTTTGCCGGCGCCGTTGGGGCCGATGATGCAGCGTAGCTCACCGTCGTCGATATAAAGGTTCAGGTTGTTCAGCGCCTTGAAACCATCAAAGCTGACGCTGATATCCTCGACGTAGAGAATCGGGCCGTGCTTGGTATCCAGCGATTTGTCGAACGTAGGCGCTGGCTGAACGATGTCGAATACTTGGTCCGGGCGCCAGGTTTCGCGCAGGCGATTAAGTGGGTTCATTATTTATCTCCCTTGCGGCGGAAGCGATCAAACAGGCCGACGATGCCATTGGGCAGCAACAGGGTAACCAGTACGAACAGCCCGCCGAGAATGAACAGCCAGGTTTCCGGTGAATAGGTAGTGAAGAAGGTTTTGGCGTAGTTCACGCTGAAGGCGCCGACAATCGCGCCGAACAGGGTGCCACGGCCGCCGGTCGCAACCCATACGACCATTTCGATTGAGTTGAGTGGCGCGAATTCACCGGGATTAATGATGCCGACCTGCGGCACATACAACGCACCGGCCACCGCGGCGAGCATGGCGGAAAAGACGAATAGCCAAAGCTTGTAGGACTCAACCTGATAGCCGCAGAACCGCGTGCGGCTTTCGGCATCGCGGATCGAGACGATGACTCGGCCAGCGCGCGAGGTGACGATATAGCGGCACGCCAGATAGCCGAGCACCAGTGCGATGGCCGATGCTACAAACAGGCCGGCGCGGGTGGCTTTTTCGGCGAGATCAAAGCCGAGGATTTCCTTGAAATCGTTCAATCCGTTGTTGCCGCCAAAGCCCATCTCATTGCGGAAGAACGCCAGCATCAGCGCGTAGGTCAGGGCTTGGGTGATGATTGCAAAATACACACCGGTAACCCGCGAGCGAAATGCCAGCCAGCCGAATGCCAGGGCTAGCAGGCCAGGCACCAGCAGCACCATCAGCATGGCAAACCAGAACATATCAAAGCCCTGCCAGTACCACGGCAGCTCTTCCCAGTTGAGCACCACCATGAAGTCCATCAGCTCGGGATGACCATACACACCGCGATCACCAATCTGACGCATCAGGTACATGCCCATGCCGTAGCCGCCGAGCGTAAAAAAGGCGCCGTGGCCGAGCGATAGGATGCCGGCGTAGCCCCAGATCAAGTCGACCGAGAGCGCGAGCAGGGCAAAGCAGAGAAACTTGCCGAGCAGCCCGACAGTAAAGTTGGAGATATAGAACGGCGAGCTGCTAGGCAGCGCCAGATTGCAGATCGGCACGATAATCGCCATGAGGACCACCAGGCCCAGCACCAGCATTCCGCCCCGATCACTGAGTAACAGTCGTTGGGTTAGCATACTTCTTCCCTCGTTAAATTCGTTTAACTATGGATAGCGGGGCGATCAGTCAGCCGCCGCCCGTCCTTTTTGCGGGAAGAGTCCCTTGGGCTTTTTCTGGATGAACAGAATCAACATGATCAGCACCAGTACCTTGGCCAACATGGCGCCGGCATAGGGCTCCAGAAAGTTGTTGATCAGACCCAGGCTCATGGCACTGACCAGGGTGCCCCAGAGGTTACCCACGCCGCCGAACACCACCACCATGAAGGAGTCGATGATGTAGGCCTGGCCGAGGTTCGGGCCCACGTTGGTCAGCTGCGAGAGCGCAACACCGGCCACGCCAGCGACGCCGGAACCGAGGCCAAAAGTGAGAGCGTCTACCCAGCTGGAGCGCACACCGACCGCACGGGCCATGGCCCGGTTTTGCGACACGGCGCGGACCTTCAAGCCCAGAGTGGTGCGCTTCATTACCAGCATCAGCGCAAAGAACACCATTAGCCCGAAGATCAGGATGTACAGACGGGTGTAGGTGATCGACAGCACCGGGTTGACGTTCAGCGCGCCGCTGATCCACTCCGGTGAACTGACCGAGCGGTTCAGAGGGCTGAACAGGGTGCGCACTGCTTGCTGCAATACCAAACTCAAACCAAAGGTGGCGAGCAAGGTTTCCAGCGGACGGCCGTAGAGGAAGCGAATGACGCCGCGCTCGATAGCGATGCCGACCAGTGCGGTAATCAGGAACGCAGCCGGCACGGCAATCAGCAGGCTCCACTCTATCAGGTCGGGGAAAAGCACCTGCACGCCCCAAGTGGTATAGGCGCCGATCATGATCAGTTCGCCGTGGGCCATGTTGATCACGCCCATTACGCCAAAGGTGATGGCCAGGCCGATGGCAGCGAGCAGCAGCACTGAGCCGAGACTCAAGCCAAAGAACAGGTTCTCGACAAAGCGGTAAAAGCTGATGCGACCCTGAATGGACTCGATGGCCTCGGCGGCGGCTGCGCGCAGTTCGGCGTCCGCGTCATTCTCGGCAATACCGCGTAAAGCGTTGCGTGCCTCTTGCTCCAGCGAGCCGCTGAGTTCGTCGATGGCGGCCAAGCGGATCTCGCGATCATCGGATTGCAGTTGAAACACGGCCAGTGCCGTGGTGATGGCGTCTTGAACGCGGCCGGACTCTTCGACTTCTTGATGGGCGCGCAGCAGGCTAGCGGTTTCTGCGTCTACCCCATCCCGAAGAAAGCGCTGAACCGCGGCGTAGCGTTTGTCGGTATTCGGGTGGCTCAGGTTGAGCTGCGCGACTTGCCCGCGTAGCTGGGTGCGCAGACCGTTGTTCACCGGGATGCGGCGCAGCCGCTCGGTGCCTGTCAGGTCGGTACCGGTTAGGGCGTCTGTTAGCTTTTCACCTTCGCGAATAGCGATGGTGGGTGGTTTTTCCTTGTTGGCCAATAAGTCACCGGCCACCAAGGCGTTGAAAATGTCGGCCAGGCGTTCATCGCTCTGACTGGATAGCTGTTTAACAGTCGCGGTACGCTCTCGCAGGCTACCGCCAGCTAGTTGTTGTACCAGTTGTTCGAAGCTTGGCTGAGCAGCGGTGGGCGCTGCAGCAGATTGGGCGTCGGGTTCGGATTCGGGCGTTTGCGCGCTGACTTGCAAAGGCGACAGGCAGATCAGCCAGAGCAGTAAGGCGTGCAGGGTATGCCGGGGTGTGATGCGGCAAAGTGGGTTCATAACTGCGGTCCTGAAGGTTTTATTCTGGGGCAATCAAAGAGGGAGCGGCGAGCCACTCCCTTTGTTTCTGCTGGCGCTGGGTATTGCCGCCAGCAGATAGCGTCCTGCTTATTGTTCGGCTTGAGCGCCGACGCAGGTTTTGGTTTTGGTGTTGTAGTTGCCGCAGCTGATTGGTGCAGTCCAGTCGGAGATTAGGTCTTTGCTGCCTTCCAGATAGTTGGACCAGGCATCGCCGGGTACCAGTTCATCAGTGCTGGATACGGTCAGGAACTGGCCGTCGTCCTGGATCTCACCAATCAGGACTGGCTTGGTGATGTGGTGGTTTGGCAGCATTTTGCTGGTGCCTCCGGTCAGGTTGGGCACTTCTACACCCACCATGGCATCAATCACCTTGTCGGTATCAGTGGTGCCGGCTTTCTCAACCGCTTTTACCCACATGTTGAAACCGATGTAATGCGCTTCCATCGGGTCATTGGTGACGCGTTTTTCGTCGCCGATGAACTGGTGCCAGGTTTTGATGAAGGCTTCGTTCTCTGGCGTGTCTTCACTCATGAAGTAGTTCCAGGCAGCCATGTGGCCGACCAATGGGCCAGTGTCGATGCCAGACAGTTCTTCTTCACCGACCGAGAAGGCCACTACAGGGATGTCTTCAGCAGAAACGCCCTGGTTACCCAGCTCGCGATAGAAAGGTACGTTGGCATCGCCGTTGATGGTGGAAACCACAGCGGTCTTCTTGCCTGTGCTGCCAAAGCGCTTGATTTCGGCCACGATGTTCTGCCAATCGGAATGACCGAAGGGCGTGTAGTTGATCATGATGTCTTCTTCCGCAACGCCGGCAGCCTTCAGATAGGCTTCCAGAATGCGGTTAGTGGTGCGCGGGTAAACGTAGTCGGTGCCAGCCAGTACCCAGCGCTCTACACCAAGCTCGTCTTTCAGGTAATCAACAGCCGGAATCGCCTGCTGGTTTGGCGCGGCGCCGGTGTAAAAAACATTGCGTGAGGACTCTTCACCCTCGTACTGCACCGGGTAGAACAGCATGCCGTTCAGCTCTTCAATAACGGGCAATACGGACTTGCGTGAAACTGAGGTCCAGCAGCCGAAGATCGCATTCACGTGGTGTTGTTCCAGCAGTTCACGGGTGCGCTCGGCAAACAGTGGCCAGTTGGATGCGGGGTCAACCACTACCGCTTCGAGCTTCTTGCCGAGCAGGCCGCCTTTCTTGTTCTGCTCTTCAATCAGCATCAGCATGGTGTCTTTCAGTGTGGTTTCTGAAATCGCCATGGTGCCGGATAGCGAATGCAACACGCCGACCTTGATGGTTTCTTCAGCCTGCACGCTCAGCGCGCCGAGCGCCATGCTGCAAGCCACACCGAGTGCGCCGGCCTTCTTGACCAGATTCTTCAGTTTCATGGGTACATCTCCATTGTTGTGATTGTGTCCAGTAATTTGGGTAGAGACAGCTGTGCGCGGCTGACATTGGGCAAGTCGCCGCAGCAGGAAGTACACAAAACATCCGCGCCCGTGGCCGGCTGGGTGAGTCGGTGGGTGCTGGATCGGGACCGCAGGGGAAACGCGAGGCAGGTGTTGAGCAGGGCCGTCACCGCAGGGCGGTGTTGGTCTGGTGTTCTGTGGTCGTGCCCTTGAAATGAGCGAGTCATCGGTTTCCTGTCCGTCGCGGGTAGCTGCCTTGTAGGCGACTAAGAGCAGAGCAGGGACCGTGCCATAGTTTGACAATGTCACGCATTGTCAAAAAAAGAAGATCTAAATCATATGGTTACGATTTAGGATGGATTGCTCGGCGGGAGCTGGAGGGGAATCGAGGAAACAAGTGCGCTCAAAGCGGTGCGCCAAATTAGTGCTGTGCCTTATGTTGGTGCGATCTTGGTCGGGGCGCGTGAGAAAGGGCTGCCACTTAGGTAAGTGCCAGCCCCGCTAGGGTCAGATCAGCTCGATGGCAATCGCAGTCGCTTCACCGCCGCCAATGCATAACGCTGCCACACCGCGTTTGCCGCCAGTGTTTTGTAAGGCGTTGATCAATGTAACGATAATACGTGAGCCGGTAGAACCGACCGGGTGGCCCTGCGCGCAGGCGCCGCCGTAAATGTTGACCTTGGCGTGATCCAGCTTGTGTTCGCGCATGGCCAGCATGGTGACCATGGCAAAGGCTTCATTGATTTCAAATAGATCCACATCTGCCGCGCTCCAACCGGTCTTGTTGAACAGGTTGCTGATAGCACCCACGGGCGCTATCGTGAATTCGCTAGGATCTTGGCTTTGGGTAGCGTGGCCGATAATGCGAGCCAGCGGTTTCAGGCTCCGGCGTTCGGCTTCGCTTGCACTCATTAATACTAGTGCACTGGCGCCGTCAGAAATCGAGCTAGCATTGGCTGCCGTGATGGAACCGTCTTTTTTAAAAGCGGGTTTCAGGGTAGGGATCTTGTCGATATTAGCGTTGTGGGGCTGTTCATCGTCCTTAATTACCACTTCACCTTTGCGGGTTTTCACCGTGACTGGAACGATTTCGCTAGCTAGCGCACCACTTTCGATCGCCGCTTGCGCGCGCTTTAGTGACTCGATGGAATAGGCATCCATTTCTGCGCGGGTGATGCCGTACTGATCGGCTGTATCCTGCGCAAAAGAACCCATCAGTCGGCCACTGCGGGCGTCTTCCAGGCCGTCGAGAAACATGTGGTCCTTGATCTCGCCGTGCCCCATACGCAGACCGGTGCGGGCTTTTTCCAGTAGATAGGGTGCGTTGGACATGCTTTCCATGCCGCCCGCGACCATGATTTTATTGCTGCCCGCTTTGATCAGATCGTGGGCCAGCATCACGGCTTTCATGCCGGAGCCGCAGAGTTTATTGATGGTGGTGCAACCTGTCGCATTAGGCAGACCAGCATTCAGGCTGGCCTGGCGCGCAGGGCCTTGTTTGAGGCCCGCAGGTAGGACGCAGCCCATGATCACCTCTTCCACAGCATCTGCCTCAAGACCAGCACGGCTGACCGCTTCCCGGATACTCGTCGCGCCCAGGTCAACAGCGCTGACGCTAGAAAGACAGCCCTGAAATCCGCCCATGGGTGTGCGCGCAGCGCTAACGATGACTATGCTGTTGTCGGACATGATCTTGGCTCCTTTTATTGTGGTTTCGGAACTGAATCGACGTTATCTGAAACTATGAATTCGAATTCAGTCATAAAGCGACTTTTGTTTACAATTATACGCTTAATGAGCCTGAATAAAATCCGTATGATGTTTAGCGGCTTTGCAACCTGCGCTATTCTCTGAGCTGCTCAAGAGCTGCTTTTTGTGCACTGGTAAAGACTCCATGCCCTGACAATCCCAAAAACACTAGGTCATTTCATGCTCAATACTCGTATCCTCAAGCCTACCGATGAGGCGCGTTCCACGCCTTTACTGATCAAAAATTTGCTGTTGTCCGGTCAGCGCTACGAGCGTACCCAGGAAATTATCTACCGGGACATCAGCCGGTATGATTACGCCACCTTCAATCAGCGCATCTGCCGCTTGGCCAACGCGCTCACCAAAGCTGGCGTCAAGGCTGGCGATACCGTCGCCATGATGGACTGGGACAGCCATCGTTATCTGGAATGTATGTTCGCTGTGCCGATGCTGGGCGCGGTAATGCACACCATTAATGTGCGTCTGTCGCCGGATCAGATTCTCTACACCATGAATCACGCTGAAGACGTCGTGGTGCTGGTCAATAGTGAGTTTGTGCCTATTTATAAGGCTATTGAGAATGATCTGACCACGGTTACCACCACCATCCTGTTGACTGACGAAGAAAGCAAAGAGGCCGATTTGCCCGGCTTTGCAGGTGAGTATGAGCAGCTGCTGGCAGCGGCAGAGCCCACCTATGATTTTGCCGACTTCGATGAGAACTCTGTAGCCACAACGTTCTATACCACTGGCACGACCGGTAACCCAAAAGGTGTGTATTTCACGCATCGTCAGCTGGTGCTGCATACCCTTTCGCAAGCCACCTCTCTGGGCGCGCTGGACGGCGTTCGGATGCTCGGTAATCGGGATGTTTACATGCCGATCACGCCGATCTTCCACGTACATGCGTGGGGTATTCCTTATACCGCCACTTTGCTGGGCGTCAAACAGGTTTACCCCGGTCGTTATGAGCCTGAGCTGCTGGTTCAGATGATCAAGGATCACAGCGTCACCTTCTCGCACTGCGTGCCGACTATTTTGCAGATGGTACTGAATGCAGAAGGCGCCAAGGATCACGACTTCGGCGGGATGAACGTCATCATTGGCGGCAGCGCCTTAAACCGTTCGCTCTATGACCTGGCGAAATCCAAGGGTATGAATCTGGGCGCGGCTTACGGCATGTCTGAAACCTGTCCGCTTATCTCTGCCGGTTACGTCAACCTTGAGCTTGAAGCCGGCAGTGAAGATGACCGTATCTCCCACCGGATTAAAGCGGGTGTGCCAGGCCCGTTGGTGGAGGCACAAATCATGGATACCGACGGCACACTGCTGCCTAAGGATGGCAAGACCCAAGGTGAGTTGGTGCTGCGCGCACCTTGGCTGACTCAGGCTTACTTCCGTGAGCCAGAGAAGAGCAAGGAGCTGTGGGCGGGTGGTTGGATGCACACCGGCGATGTGGCCACTATCGACCCTATGGGCTTTATCGATATTCGGGATCGCATCAAGGATGTGATCAAGACAGGTGGCGAGTGGTTGTCTTCGTTGGAGCTGGAAGATCTGATCAGCCGCAACCCAGCCATCAAGGAAGTGGCCGTGGTAGGCATTCCTGATCCGCGTTGGGATGAGCGTCCGTTCGCGTTGGTAGTAGCGGCGGCAGGCCAGGAAGTGACCGCAAACTCATTATGCGAGCATCTCATGCCGTTTGTTGATGAAGGACGGATCAATAAGTGGGCGATTCCGACGCAAATTGCGGTGGTCAACGAAATCCCCAAGACCAGTGTCGGCAAACTCGACAAGAAGCGCATTCGCGGTGAAATCGCGCAGTGGTTAGAGTCCGGAGATGCTTGTATTTCATCTATGAAATAGTCGAGCGGCATGTCCGCAGACCGCCTGTCGAGTGATCGACCGGCGGTCTTTTTGTAGGTGCTGCACGCCTAGCTGATCAATTGTTGCCTAATGTCTCACTTCTAGAGCGGTTCAAGCGTAGTTAACCGGGTTGCAAGGCGCATGGATTCGGCGCTGTAGAAAGGTGGACTGGAAGGCGCGGAAGGTGACGATGGGACACTTGGGCTTGATTGCCATTACGTCTGTCTATAAAGTGCGCAGCTCCTCAAGGAATATAAAAAAGCCTAACAATCCTGAACGCTTTGTTGCACTGGTCCACTAGACGGTACAGCAAGGATGTTTTCGTGCGTCTACACTTTATGCAGGCGCGATGGCCGCGCTTCCTTGATGCCACCCCTCCGGCCGTTCTGCTGCGTCATTTGTTAGCAGCGCTTAGCCGAAAACAATCAAGCAAAACAGGGCGAATCGATGAAACCGATTATTCTTGCTTCTACTTTTCTGGCCTCCGCGCTGGTTGCTCAAGTCAGCTTTGCCGCTGCTGATGCGCAAAAGGTTGCCGAGCTGGGCAACAGCCTGACGCCGGTCGGCGCAGAAACTGCGGGCAACGCTGCCGGCACTATTCCTGCCTGGACAGGTGGTTTGGCAACTGATGCTGCAGCAGTCGACGCAAAAGGCTTTTTGGCCAACCCTTATGCCGATGACAAACCGTTATTCGTGATCACAGCTGCCAACTACGAAGAGTATGTCGATAACCTGGCCCCGGGTCAGATCGCTATGTTCAAGCGTTATCCTGATACCTTCAAGATGCGCGTATTTGAAAGCCGTCGCAGTGTTGCATTACCGCAAGAAATTAACGATGCAGCCAAGCACAACGCGGCTAACGCAGAGCTGGTTGCTGGCGGTAATGGCCTGACTAATTATCAAATGGCTTATGCCTTCCCGATTCCTAAGGATGGCCTGGAAGTCGTTTGGAACCAGATTACTCGCTACCGTGGCGCGTCGCTGCAACGTACCGTTACCCAGGCTACTCCGCAGGTGAACGGTAACTACAATTTAGTGCGCTTTGTTGAAGAGTATGTGCTGCCCAGTGCGTTGACTGATTACGATGCCAGTGCCAATAACGAGATGCTCTACTACTTCAAGCAGCAAGTAACTGATCCGAGCCGCTTGGCCGGTAACGTTCTGTTGGTTCACGAGACCATCAACCAGGTAGCCAATCCGCGCATGGCGTGGATCTACAACGCCGGTCAGCGTCGCGTACGTCGCGCTCCGCAGGTGTCCTACGATGGTCCAGGTACCGCAGCCGATGGCATGCGTACTTCAGATAACCTGGATCTATATAACGGCGCACCTGATCGTTATGAGTGGAAGCTGAATGGCAAGCGCGAAATGTTTGTCTCGTACAACAATTACGAGCTGGCTTCGCCCGAGGTCAAGTACGAGCAGATCTTCCAGGCCGGTCACATCAACCAGGATCTGGTGCGTTACGAGCTGCACCGTGTATGGGATGTAACCGCTACCGTTAAGGAAGGCGAGCGTCATATCTACGCTAAGCGTCAGATGTTCCTGGACGAGGATTCCTGGCAAGCAGCCCACATCGATCACTACGATGCACGTGATCAGCTGTGGCGTGTAGCTGAAGCCGAAGGTCTGCAGCGTTATCCTGACCAGGTTCCGAGCTATGCTATGGAAACGCTGTATGACCTGGTGGCGGGTCGCTACCTGGCTATGGGCATGAACAACGAAGAGCGTAGCAACTACGACTACAGCTACAAAGCGGCGAGTAATGACTTCACGCCTACTGCGCTGCGTCAGGCTGGTGTTCGCTAAGCGTTGATTGCACGCTAACCTGCTGCATGCGGGTTAGCGCCGCAAACGAAAAGGCGCATGGGAGTGATCCCATGCGCCTTTTTTATTGCTGTTGGTTTTAGAAGCTGACCGCCAAACTCAGGGCTGTACCCGATACACCATCACCAAACATTTGCCTGATCAACACGCGGGTACGGGTAATGAATACGGGGTAGGCACTAGAGTCGAACTCGATGCCAGCGCCGACGGTGGACAACCGATCAAAGCCCAGGGCGCCGCGCTGTTCACCTAAATACTCCGAGTGTGAGTACTCCAATACATAACGCAATGGGTTACGCATGACAGTCCAACCGGTTGGCGCGCGATAGCGCGTCCATAGATTGGCGGTCTGAGCGGTGACGTTACCGCTAATGGCGTCGCTACCGCCGATATTCTGCAGGTCCAGATAACTGTAGCGCAGCTCCATGTCAGCTTCGTAGTCTTCGCGTACCCGTTCCCAGTCGAGCATCATCGCGCCGCCCAGGCCCAGCGCGCTCATGTGCCCGTCATCCAGAAACTCGATATCACGATCCAGCTCATAGCTGAGGTAAAGGCGCGCGCTGTTGAGATCGCTGCTGATGTAGCCGAGTGCGACATTGCCAATGGGTCTGAGCACCCACTCATCATTCAGCGCAAAATCCCAACCAATGCCACCGGCTGCGGTGAGCGACGTCCATTTCACGGGGATGGTACGGGTTTGCACGCCATCACTGGCGACGAATTTTGGGTCATAACGGCTGTAGGCAATCGATCCCTCAAGGTACAAAGGTATGTCGACGCTCATGGTCGCGCCGCCACCGAGTTGCGTCATGGTCAGTGAGGGGTCGCCAGTATCGTTATCGTTGATCTGCAGGGCACTAGAGGCCAGGTCCAATGTCATTGAGTAGGCCATCAGCGACAGAATGCCGTTGATTTTTTCTTCGACGTTGGTGTCGGTCAGTTTTAACTGCGCGGCAGTCAGCGGGGAGCTAACGAAAGCGAGCAGGGCGGCGCAACAGGTCTTTCTGAGCATGGGCGTTAAGGCAAGTTCCGGTCTGTATTGCCGTCAATATACTTCAAATTCTTACATTTTCCTGCCGCAAATATCACCGTGTGATGAGCGGTGATCAGAGCTCAGAAGCGCCACACTGCGCCACCGCCCAGAATATGCAGGGCGCTGCTGTCGTAGCTCCCGGAGAGCGTATCGCCAGAACGGCTTTTGCTTTGCGACAGGTCCATGTCGCCCAGCCAGACGAGGGTGTAAGCCATGTGCAGGTCGAGACTGTCATCTACTGCGTAATTGAGGCCGCCGGAAAAGCGCCATGCTTCGGCGGCGGGGTTGTCTGCGGTTCTGTCGGCGTCCTCGACCATAGAGCTGTCATAGCCCATTCCCATGCTCCAGCGGAGCTGCCGGCTGGCCTGATATTGCGCACCGACCGAGGCATGCCAGGTGTCTTTATATTTGCGGTCGACGCCAGTTGATACCGTGCCGCTGTCGGCCTCTACCTCAACACCGATATCACCAAATTGGCTCCAGTCCTGCCAACCCAAGCTGGCGAGAAGCTTCCATTGCTGGTCAAGGATATAACTGGAACTTAGCAGCAGGGTTTGTGGAACCTGCATGGCAAGTTCCAAACTGTTGATGTTGGCGGTTTGCAGTGCAGTGTTGAGTAGAGGGTTGTTGATGTTCTCGAAGCTGGGGCGATCTTCAAACTCGAGATCGACTTTGCTGGTGTAGGCCAAGCCGACATCTATGCGCTCGTTGAGGTGATAGAGAGCACCCATGTTGATGCCTATCCCGATATCAGTGTCTTCATATTCAAGTTGGCCGTCGCTGCGGCCACCGCCAAGCCCGAGCACGTTGTTGTCGACTGCCGCCTCGGTGCGGTAGAAGCCATACATGATGCGCGGGCCAATACCGAGCGAGAGCTTTTCATCCACCTTGTAGGAATAAACTGGTTCCAAGCTTAGGCCAATCACTGCTGCGTTTTGGGTGAAATAGCGCCCGGCCCAATCGTCATCATATTTAACCGCCAGGCCAAAGTTGCCGTACATGCCAAAGCCGATGCTGGATTTATCGTCAATCTGGTGACTGATGAAGAAACTGGCGCCAGGTAGATAGTCCAGCGCGTTGCCACCGTTGTTACCGGTAAAGTCGCTGTTGCTATCGCCGGAAAATTTAATATCACCGATCACCAGTTGGCCACTGGCGTTGATCTGGGTGCCTTCCAGTTCGGAAATGCCAGCTGGGTTGCTCATCAGCACGCTAGGGTCGGTGGCGAGTACTGCCGCGCCAGCGTTGGAAAGCCCGGCGCCTTCCTGCCCTACCTCATAAAGCATGATGCCCCCGGCGTTAGCTGTGGCACTCCAGGCTGCAGCAATAGCGAGTGACAGGCTGCTTAATACGCGTAGGCCGGTGGAGGAAGTAATTGTGCCCATTTGTTGCCCTCTCTGATCCTTGAATGGCTGAGCTTCTATAGTTCTATAGAAAGAAACCAACGGTCGCTTTGGTTCGATTCCAGCCGACTAACAATAGCGTAGCCAACCCTCCGGCTTTGGCCAGAAACTCGTGTGGTCTGCGTGGCAGAAAAAGAGTTTGGTGCTGGGTATACTGGGCGTTGTTAACAATGCGGGCTTGGGCGAAAGTGCTTAGGTTCTTTAATAGGAGTTTGCATGTCAGCCCCACAAACTGCGTTGATACGTGAAACCTTCCCGGTTGGCCCTCTGCAGTGCAACTGCACCATCATCGGTGACCCGATCCGCAAGAAGGCTCTGGTAATTGATCCGGGTGGTGACCATCAGCTGATTTTAGATCGTCTGGAGGTGCTCGGGCTCAAGGTGGTCAGTATCATTCATACCCATGCGCACCTTGATCACTTTCTTGCCTCGGGCGAGATGAAAAAGGCGACGGGTGCGAGCTTGCATCTGCACAAGGAAGATCAGTTTCTTTGGGATAATCTGGAGATGCAGTGTCAACGATTTGGTGTGCCGTATCGTCCCGTCCCGGCGCCTGATTACTGGCTGCAAGACGATGAAGAGCTGGCTTGCGGTTGCGGTGTGGCGCTGCATACGCCGGGGCATACACCCGGTTCAATGAGCTTTTGGTTTCCGCAGGATAAGCTGCTGATCGCTGGCGATACCTTGTTTCGTCGGGGTATTGGTCGCACTGATCTCTGGGGCGGCAATTATCAGAAAATTGAACGATCCATTCGTGAGCGGCTCTATAGTTTGGATGAAGACGCTGTAGTGGTAACTGGCCATGGTGTCGATACCTGTATTGGTGACGAGATTCGCGAAAATCCGTTTATTCGTGGTTAATGTGAATTGCCCACGCGTCTGTCACACTTTTGAGGTTGGGCGTGCACTGTTGATTTAGGTCCGGTGCCGGCCCCGTTTTAGCAATAAATGATTCAAATAATATATGAAAGGGAAGAATATGATGAAAAGCCGAGGTTTGATTGCTGCCGGTGTATGTGCACTGGTACTAACTGGTTGCACTAATAATCCTTACACGGGTGAAGAGCAGGCGGGTAAGTCTGCAATATACGGCGGTATCGGGGCAGTTACCGGTGCGGCGATTGGTGCAGCAACGTCCAGCAGCAAGGACCGGGGCAAAGGCGCGCTGATCGGTGCTGCGGTCGGCGGCGCAGCAGGTGGCGGTTATGGTTATTACGCTGATAAGCAAGAGCAGGCTCTGCGTCAGGAACTAACTGGAACGGGTGTGCAAGTGGTGCGTAACGGCGATAACATTCAGTTGGTCATGCCGGGCAATATCACCTTTTCCTCTGGCTCTTCGGATATTTCGAGTAGCTTCTATCCGACGCTGAATTCATTGGTCAAGGTATTCAAAGAGTTCGACAAGAATGGCATCAACATTGTTGGTCACACCGACAGCACTGGTTCAAATGAGCTGAACACACGCTTGTCACGTGAGCGTGCTAGCGCCGTGGCATCTTATTTGTCTGGTCAGGGTGTTCCCGGTGGCCGTATCAGCAGCAGCGGCGTTGGCCCTAGCCAACCGATTGCCAGCAACGATACCGAGGCAGGTCGTGCGCAGAATCGCCGCGTGGAGATTAACCTGACTCAGCTGTAAGGCTGTAAGGCTGTAAGGCTGTAGGTTAAAAAAAACCGCGCCGGATAAATCCCGCGCGGTTTTTTTGTGGGTGCTTGTTGAATAGTGTTTGAGCGGTTAGGGCTTATTGCCTTTGGCTCGGTCTGTCGGTGTGGGGTACTGCGCATGCAGGCGTGCCAGGTGTGCATCTTTTTCGAGCCATAGGCCATTTACCCACGTCTGAAATTCGGACCTGAACGCGGCATCATTCTGGTAATCCTTGCCAAGAAACTCAGCCGGAATGGGCTTGAGCTCGCAGTGCATCACTACATGCGTCAGCTTGCCGCTAAGCAAGTCCCAGAAGGTTGGGTTGCCGTTGGGGTAGTGAATGGTGATGTCCAGCAGGGAGCGTAATTGCGTGCCCATGGCATCCAGCACAAAGGCGATGCCGCCTGATTTGGGCTTGAGCAGATAGTTGAACGGGGACTTTTGCTGCGCGTGTTTGGCCTGCGTTAGCCGGGTGCCTTCAAGAAAGTTGAACACTGCCACGGGCGTTGTTTTGAATTTCTCGCAAGCCTTGCGTGTGGTCGCCAGATCCTGGCCGGCCTTTTCCGGGTACTTTGCGAGAAAGGCCTTGCTGTAGCGCTTCATGAAAGGGAAATCCAAAGCCCACCAGCATAGACCGATCACGGGCACCCAGATCAGCTCCTGCTTGAGAAAGAACTTGAGCATCGGCATACGGCGATTCAGCACATGTTGCAGTGCAACAATGTCGACCCAGCTCTGGTGGTTGCTGGTCACCAGATACCAGCCTTTATAGTCCAACTGTTCCAGGCCTTCGACCTCCCATTTGGTCTTGCCGACCAGAGCAATCCAGCCGCTGTTGCAATACATCCAGAGTTCGGCAACCTCGATCATGATCAGGGTACAGAGTTTCTGTAGGGAGCGTATTGGCAGCAGTTTTATCAGCGCCAGGACAAACAGCAATGAAGCACAGCAAATGGTATTCAATGCCAGCAGTAGGGTGGCCAAGGTGCCGCGCAGAAAGGCTGGTAGGAAAGAAAGCATGGTCGTGGGCTCTTTGGCAGGACCGCTGTGGGCGGTCGTTCTCTTTATGTTATTGGTTTTTGTAGGCCTGTATCGCTGTCAAAGCAATGGTGTAGACAATGTCATCCACCAGTGCGCCGCGCGACAGGTCATTCACCGGTTTACGCAGGCCTTGCAGCATCGGGCCGACGCTGACTACGTTGGCGCTGCGCTGTACGGCCTTATACGTCGTGTTGCCCGTATTAAGGTCGGGGAATACAAATACAGTGGCTTGACCGGCCACTGGGCTGTCGGGCGCTTTTAAACGCCCGACGCTGGCAATCGCGGCGGCATCATACTGGAGTGGACCGTCTAGCAACAGGTCAGGCTCACGTTCTTTGGCCAGTCGCGTCGCTTCGCGCACCTTCTCGACCTCACTGCCGCTGCCTGAGCTGCCGGTCGAATAGCTGATCATCGCGACCTTTGCGGGAATCCCAAAAGCCTCGGCTGAGCGAGCGCTTTGAATGGCAATTTCGGCAAGGTCTGCAGCGCTTGGGTCCGGGTTTACCGCACAGTCGCCATAGATCAGCACTTGCTCGGGTAATAGCATGAAGAAGATCGATGACACCAGGTTGTAGCCGGGTGCGGTTTTGATCAACTGGAAGGCCGGGCGAATGGTATTGGCCGTGGTGTGAATGGCGCCAGATACCAGTCCGTCGACCTCATCCATTGCCAGCATCATGGTGCCTAACACTACGTTATCTTCCAGCTGCTGTAGCGCCATGGGTTCGTTCAAGCCTTTGCCTTCGCGCAGTTTGACCATGGGTGCAACGTAGCGCGCGCGCACCTCATCAGGGTCGATGATCTTTAGGCCTTCGGGCAAGGTAATGTGTTGTGCGCGGGCAACCGCTTCGACCGACTCCCGCTTGGCCAGCAGGATGCAGTTGGCAATGCCACGCTTTTGGCAGATCGCAGCGGCCTGCACGGTGCGAGGTTCGTCACCCTCCGGCAAGATAATGGTTTTGGCGGCGTGCTGCGCCTGACGTACCAGCTCGTAGCGAAATGCCGGTGGCGACATGCGCTTTTCGCGCGGCGTATCGCAGCGTTTCGCTAGCCAGGCTTGATCGATATACGAGGCAACAAAATTGGTGACCCGCTCAGCCCGATCGCAATCATCAATCGGAATTTCGCGGTTCATCCGGTCAAGCTGAGTGGCGGTATCGAAACTGTTAGTGCTAACGCCGAGGATGGTTAGCCCCTGATCCAGCGCGGGTTGGCATAGTTGCACCACGCGCCGATCGGGTGCCATGTCGCCGGTTAACAACAGGCCAGCGAGTGGAGTGCCTGCTAACGAGGCCAGGCTGCTGGCGATAATGATATCGTCGCGATCGCCGGGCGTGACGATTAGCGTGCCCGGCTTAAGACGATCAATAATATTGGGCACTGTGCGGGCGCACAGGGCGATCTCCATCACGCGGCGCTGCTGCATATCGCCCGGATGGTAGATGGTGGTTTTCAGCAAGGTGGCAATGTCGGCGGTGCGCGGGGCGTTCAGTTCATCCTGCCAAGGCACACAGCCGATTAGCCGGAAATCATCAGTATTCAGTCTCGAAGAGGCTGCTTTTAGCGCCTGCGCAAAGTTTTTCAGGCTGCTTTTTAGTTCGCGACCATCAGGTACTTCAGCCAGTGCTTCTTGTTCCAGGCCATGCACTTTATTGACTATCACGCCAAGCACTTTTGGGTGGCTTGGGCCACCAAAGGCTTGAGCGTGAATCTCGATACGGTCAGCGAGAGTCGCCATGTCGTCGCCATCGGGCGTGGTGACCAAAATGACGTCGGCATCCAGGCTTTTCGCCAGCGCTTGGTTGATCTGCGCGGTGTAGCTGCTTTGTCGTGTCGGCACCATGCCTTCAACCACTACCACGTCAGCGTCCTGGGCGGCCTGTTGATAAAGGCCGATCATCGCTTCCATCAGATCATCCAATTCGCCACTGGCCAGTAGGTGTTCGACTTCTGCTAAGGGCATGGCAGCAGGTGGACTCAATCCGAGTGTGCGGCTGATCAGTTCGGTAGAGCGCTCTGGGCCTTCATCGCCGGGGTGCGGTTGAGCGACAGGTTTGAGAAAACGCACCCGCAGGCCGGTGCGCTCCAGCGCGCGGATTAAACCCAGACTGGTGGACGTCAGGCCTACGCCAAAACCGGTGGGTGCAACAAAGAAGGTGTGCTGGCTCATGCCGTGGTTTCCATTTCCATGGGCTGGTGATCCAAGAGAGTGAGGCTTTCTTCGGCTATTTGCCGCTCTTCGTCGGTGGGTATCACTAGAATAGCCGGTGAGCCGCTAGCTTCAATGCGACCTGCTTCGCCGCGTGTTAACGCGCTGTTGCGATCCGGATCAATATGCAGGCCCATCACCGCCAGGTGGCTAAGGGTTAGGGCTCGAGTCAAGGCAGAGTTCTCGCCGATGCCGCCAGTGAAAATCAAGCCGTCGATACGTGGCAGAGCCACTGCCAAGCCTGCCAGCGAGCGCGCTAAACGATAGCAAAACACCTCGATCGCTAATTGCGCGCCGCCGTGGCCTTCGGTCCGTGCCTGCTCGAGTTCGCGCATGTCGTTGGACAGGCCAGAGAGACCCAATAAACCGCTTTCTCGGTTGAGCATCTGTTCAATGCGGGGCAGATCCCAGCCTAGGGTGCGGGCCAGATGCGCGTGTAGGTTTGGGTCAACATCGCCACTGCGAGTCCCCATGACCAGGCCTTCCAGCGGGGTCAGGCCCATGCTGGTATCCATGCTTTTGCCGTCGAGGATGGCGCAGCTGGAGCAGCCGTTGCCTAGGTGTGCGCTGAGCCAAGCACCTGAGCCATCAGGCCGCCCAGTGAGTAAGCCGGCCTGGTGGGCGACGTATTGGTGGCTGGTGCCATGAAAACCGTAGCGTCGCACGCCGTGCACCGCGTAAAGCTCGTCCGGCAGGGCATAACGAAAGGCATGTGGCGGCATGCTTTGATGAAAGGCGGTATCGAACACGGCAATCTGTGGAATGCCCGGTAGCAGCTGCATGGCAGCGCGTATGCCGCTCAGGTTAGCCGGGTTGTGAAGTGGCGCCAGGGGTGCATTGGCTTCAATGCCGGCCATGACGTCTGCGTCGATCAGACGTGCGCTGGTAAACAACTCGCCGCCGTGCACCACGCGATGTCCTACTGCGCTGATTGGCTGATCCAGATGCGCATCGAACAACGGTAGTAACGCGTTGAGGGCTGTTTGATGGTCGGCATCTGGCAGGCTGAACTCTTCGCTGCCGGGGTAACTGTAGCTGGCTTGCGGGGTGTTCAGGCGCTCCGCTTCTGCCTTGAATATGGGCTTGGAACTTCCCTGTTTACGCAGTGCCAGCTTGATCGATGAGCTGCCACCGTTGATGACCAGTACCAGGCGGTTTGTCATGGTAACGTCAATCTTCCTGTGTCAATGGGCAGGCTTCAGCTGCCGATAATGAGGCGCGTTCTGCGCAGCGTGCCAGACGTTCGATGCCAATCAGCGGGCAAGGTTCAGCTGAACTACGGTTAGCCTAGCGACCTTTTAAAGACCGCATCTTCAGTCGGTCCGCTAGTCGGGTCAAGCCGTGCGTTTGTTATCTAACCCGCGTACAATCACGATTTTTAAGCAAATGATAGGAACTAGATTATGCAGATTGCTGCCAACAAGGCTGTTTCCATCGAGTACACCCTGACTAATGCGGATGGCGAGGTTTTGGATTCCTCCGATGGTGGCGCGCCGCTGGTCTACCTGCACGGTGCTGGCAACATTATTCCAGGTCTGGAAAAAGCGTTGGAAGGCAAGCAGGAAGGTGATGCGCTGAACGTGACTGTCGAGCCTGCTGAAGCTTACGGCGAATTCAATGCCGAGCTAATTGCGGTGCTGGGTCGTAACATGTTTGAAGGGGTTGATGAGCTGGAAGTGGGTATGCAATTCCACGCTTCTGGTCCTGACGGCAGCATGCAGATTGTTACCATCAAGGCAGTGGAAGATGATGAAGTCACTGTTGATGGCAACCACCCGCTCGCCGGCGAGCAGTTGACCTTTGATGTGAAGGTGTTGGAAATACGCGAAGCCACTGAAGACGAAATGGCTCACGGCCATATTCATGGCGAAGGCGGCGTAGAGCACTAAGCACCACAGCGCTCACGCAGTAGAAAAACCAGCCAGTGAGGGCTGGTTTTTTTTCGCCCGCGTTTTGAGGTTGGGCTAAATGGATTCGCTACTATCAATTTTATCAATGATGATGCGCGTCACTATTAAAACAAGTTGACCAGTCGTATAGTACGCGCATGAATACGATCCAAGATAAACGTGCGCGCATTTTGGCCGCCGGTACCAGCGTGATGTTGCGCAAGGGCTACAACGGTACCGGTGTGCAAGAAATTACCCAGGGAGCCAGTGTGCCCAAGGGGTCCTTCTATCATTATTTTGAGAGCAAGGAAGACTTCGCCATTCAGGCGCTGCACTACTATTACACGCCTCGTATCGAGCGTTTTGCAGCTGCGCTTAATACGCCAGAGCTTTCGCCGCGCGAGCGTATATTACGTTGCTACCGTGACTTGATTGGTTACTTTGCCAATCAGGAGCAGCCCTTGCATCAATGCTTCATTGGCAGTCTATGCCATGAGAAGGCCGATGAGAGTCAACCGATCGGATTTGCCGCTGCTGCCATTTTGCAGAGCTCCAGTCGGGTGCTGGCAGAGTGTCTCGAACAGGCGCGGGAAGCGGGTGAGATCCCCCAGGATCAAGATCCAGCAGCGCTCGCCAGCTTTATAGGCGCGGCTTGGGAAGGTGCTCTACTGCGAATGAAAACGGATCGTCAGATTGGCCCGTTGCGGGTGTTCATTGATCAGCTTGAGCGTTTGCTAAAAGCTTGATGTTTACCCCTGATATCTACCCCCAAAAAAACCAAGACGACCGGTCAGCTCTAGCGCGAACCGTGTTGTTGATCACAACCTATGAGGACTAATGCATGTCTGCTGATGTAACTCCGCTGTTCGCTCCCTTCACCTTGGGCCCACTGACCCTGAGTAACCGCATTGTCATGGCGCCCATGACCCGCAACTTCTCACCCAAGGGCGTGCCGAATCAGGCAGTAGTCGATTACTATCGCCGCCGCGCTGAATCCGGTGTTGGCTTGATCGTCACCGAAGGTACAGTGATCAATCACGAAGGCGCCAATGGCTACCCGAACGTACCGCATTTTTACGGTGAAGAAGCGTTGGCTGGCTGGAAGCAAGTAGTCGATGCTGTGCACGCCGCTGGCGGGAAGATTGCTCCACAGTTGTGGCACGTCGGCAATGTGCGTCGTCTGGGTACCGAGCCTGCTCCGGAAGTACCGGGCTATGGTCCGATGGAAAAGCAGAAGGAAGGCAAGACGCTGGTCAAGGGTATGACCCAGGCTGATATCGATGACGTGGTTGCTGGTTTCGCTCAGGCAGCTAAAGATGCCAAAGAAATCGGTTTTGATGCGATTGAACTGCACGGCGCACACGGCTATCTGATCGATCAGTTTTTTTGGGAAGGCACCAACCAGCGCACCGACAACTACGGTGGCAGCATGGAAAATCGCGGTCGGTTCGCGGTTGAAATCGTGCGCGCTGTGCGTGCCGCTGTCGGCGCAGATTACCCAATCATCTTCCGCTTCTCACAGTGGAAACAGCAGGATTACACCGCACGTCTGGCGCCCACGCCTGAGCTGCTGGAGCAATTCCTGGTTCCGCTATCTGAAGCTGGCGTGGATATCTTCCATTGTTCGCAGCGTCGTTTTTGGGAGCCAGAGTTCGAGAGTTCCGATCTGAACCTGGCTGGCTGGACACGCAAAATTACCGGCAAGCCTGCGATCACTGTCGGTAGCGTTGGCCTGGATGGCGAGTTCCTGGAATTCATGGTCAATACCGACAAAGTGGCAGAGACGGCAAATATTGATGATCTGCTGACCCGCCTTGGTGCCGGTGAATTTGATCTGGTGGGTGTGGGTCGTGCGTTGTTAGTTGATCCACAGTGGGCTGACAAGGTGCGCGAAGGTCGTTTTAGCGACATTGAGCCCTTCAGCCGTGAAGCGCTAAAAACGCTGGTCTGAGTAAAGCGGGGTTGGGCAGTCCTACTTGCTTGGGATTGCCTGAACCGGAACGCTTTTGTGTAGCGCAGCCTGCAACAGGCTGCGCTCGAAGCGCAGCACGATAGCCTGCCAATCCAGTTGGCAGGCGCGGTGCCGGGCATGCAGGCGGATGCTACGGCGTCCTTCGGTATCCTCAATCAACCACCGCAGGTTATCGATGAACAGTTGATCGTGACTCAGTGGAGCAAGGCTGCCACTGTAGCGGTCCTGAATGTGCTGGTGCGCAGCAGCCGTATCAAATGCACATACGGCTAATCCTGAGGCCATTGCTTCGGTAACTACATTGCCGAAGGTTTCGGTCAAACTCGGGAAGACGAAGATATCGGCACTGGCGTAGGCGCTAGCGAGCGCTGAACCGGTCAAGGCGCCGGTAAATATCGCTTCCGGCATGCGTTTGCGCAGTTCACTCGCTGAAGGCCCATCCCCCACAACTACCATCCGCAGTTTGCTATTGGCATTGTTGTGCGCGGATTTCAGCTTGGCCCAACTCTCGGCCAGCAGCTCTGGGTTCTTTTCCGGCGATAGCCTGCCCACATGCAATAGCACGGTATCTTTGTTGCTGGCGCCCCACTGTTTACGCAGCGTTTCGCTGCGATGGGTAGGATGAAAGTGATCGCAATCGACTCCGCGTCCAAGCAGCATCAAGTTTTGCACACCCATGCGGTTCAATTCGCGTTGTTGAGTAGTGCTGGCCACCAAGGTTAGCTGTGTTTGGTTATGAAACCAGCGCAGGTAACGCATGGCCGGCTCGTGCAGCAGGCCCAGATGAAAGTGGTTGCTGTATTGCTGGAAGTTGGTGTGGAAGCCGCTGATGACCGGGATTTTCATCCGGCGCGCCAAGCGCAGAGCAGACCAACCCAATGGCCCTTCGGTTGCCAGATAAACAGCATCTGGACGTTGGCGGTTCCATAAACGTTTGAGTTTTCGCTGTGCCGGCAAGCCCCATTGCAAGCCTGGATAGCCAGGAATCGGCAGGCCGCGCACGCAGCGCTCCAGTAGGTTGCCTGATTGCTTTGAGCCAGGTTTTTCACCTGGTAGAGCGGGCCTTATCAGCTGTATCTGATGGTTACGGCCCAGCAATCCTTGGCAGAGTTTGCCCAGCGTGTTGCTGACCCCGTTGATCTGCGGCGGATAGGTTTCGGTAACCAGCGCGAAGCACTGGCTGGGGGGCTGGGCTATATTCATGACCCGAGTATGGTGTCGGGTCATGATGCCGCTGTGACAGCTTGATTACATTTTTATGATGGCTGTATGCGCCGCTCACGGACCCACAGCAAGGTAGAGCCAGCGACGGCTGCAGGCATTACCAGCAAGTTCACCAGCGGAATCAGCATGCCGACATAAACCGGCAGCCCAAAGCCAAGGGAAATACCGCGGCGTCCGCGCATCCAGCGCAGCATGTCGATAAAGCTGACTTTCTCGTTGTCGGCCTGATAATCGATATATTGCACGGCCATCATCCATACGCCAAACAGCAGCAGTAGGGGTGACGTCACCAGGTTTACCACGGGCACCAGCGTCAGAAGCAGCAGTATGCCCACCCGCGGCAAATAATAGAGCAACTTGCGTAATTCGCGGCCGACGCTTTGGGGCACCACCAGGAGAATATCGCGGTAGCTGGTGGGCGGGCTGACTTCGCCGCGTTCCTGCTCTGCGACCTTCTCGGCGAGGAATCCGTAAAACGGTGAGGCGATGATATTGGCAACCACGCTAAAGCCAAAAAACAGCACCAGCAAAACGACTAGTGCAAACAACGGCCATAGCAGCCACTCGATAAAACTGGCCCAGTCCGGCAGCTGCGGCATCAGCTGCGCCATCATTAAGTCAAACTGCTGAATGCCCCAGCTGATCAAAGCAGCGAATACGATTAGATTAAGGATCAGTGGAATAATCACGAAACGCCGCAGCCCTGGCTGCTTGATTGTGCGCCAACCTTCCTTGAGATAGTCGGGGCCGCGCAAGACGTCGAATGTATTCTTCATGGTGCTGGATTCCTGGATGAAAAAGGGGCTTGGCCAAGCCTATAGGGGTAAACTATTTGGCTCATACAGTCTTTGCAATTTCCACATACCTGAGGACGCCTTAAGCTGCGCCTCTAAAGATGACTCGGGAGGGTCGCGATGAGTGTACTTGTGAACCGCACGGCGCCTGATTTTACCGCCCCTGCGGTATTGGCCGACGGCAGTATTGTAGAGGATTTTGCGTTCTCTTCATTGCGTGGCAAATATGTTGTGGTGTTTTTCTGGCCGCTGGACTTTACCTTCGTCTGCCCGTCGGAAATCATTGCCCACGATAATCGCATGGACAAGTTCCGCGCGTTGGGTGCTGAGGTCGTCGGCATCTCGGTTGATTCGCAGTACACCCATTACGCTTGGCGTAATACGCCGGTGGAGAAGGGCGGTATTGGCCCGGTCGGCTTTACCATGGTAGCCGACGTCAAACATGAGATCACTCAGGCCTATGGCGTGGAGCATGAAGACGGTGTCGCCTTGCGCGCGTCTTTTCTAATTGATCGCGCCGGTGTAGTGCAGCATCAGGTGGTGAATAATTTGTCGTTGGGGCGTGAAGTCGACGAAATGATTCGTTTGATTGAAGCGCTGCAGTTTACCGAAGAGCACGGCGAGGTGTGTCCCGCTGGGTGGCGCAAAGGCCAAAAAGGCATGCAGGAAAGCCCCGAAGGGGTCGCCAGCTACATGGCTGAGCATGCAGCCAAGCTCTAAAAACCGAATCGATTTCCCAGAGTGATCGGCCTCGCGGCGGGTTCCCTTAACCCAGAATCGCTCTGCTTTTTTATCTCGCCATCAAGGTGGCGAATTGGAGGTTTATATGTCTGAAGTGCGTCATTCTCGTCTGATCATTCTGGGCTCCGGCCCGGCCGGCTACAGTGCTGCGGTCTATGCCGCGCGCGCTAATCTCAAGCCGCTGCTGATCACAGGTATGCAGATGGGTGGTCAGCTGACAACGACAACCGAGGTTGATAACTGGCCAGGTGATGTTGAAGGCTTGCAAGGTCCTGAACTGATGGAGCGCATGCGTAAGCATGCCGAGCGCTTTGAGACCGAGATCCAGTTCGACCATATCAATAAGGTTGATCTGAGCAAGCGCCCGTTCACCCTGTGGGGCGACAGCGGTGAGTACCAGTGTGATGCGCTGATTATTGCTACCGGCGCTTCAGCTCGCTACCTAGGGCTGCCTTCGGAAGAAGCCTTCATGGGCAAAGGCGTTTCTGCCTGCGCAACCTGTGATGGATTCTTCTATCGCAATCAGGATGTGGCGGTTGTGGGCGGTGGTAACACAGCGGTGGAAGAGGCGCTCTATTTGGCCAATATCGCGAAAAAAGTCACCATGGTGCACCGTCGTGAAGTCTTCCGCGCCGAGAAAATTCTGGTCGACAAGCTGCTGGCGCGCGTCGCTGAGGGCAAAATCGAGCTGAAGCTGAACGCCACTCTGGATGAAGTGCTGGGCGACCAAAGCGGTGTGACCGGCATGCGCATCGCGCTGAACAGCGGTGGTACTGAAGACATAGCGCTTGCTGGCGTATTTATCGCGATTGGCCACACGCCAAATACCAGTCTTTTCGAAGATCAGCTGGATATGCATGATGGCTATCTGAAGATCAAGAGCGGCACCGAGGGTAACGCCACCCAGACTAATATTCCGGGTGTATTTGCCGCAGGTGATGTGGCTGACCACGTTTATCGTCAGGCCATTACTTCGGCGGGCGCGGGTTGTATGGCTGCGTTAGATGCTGAGCGTTTTCTGGATGAGCTGTAAGCAGCGCATCGACGCTTGAGTGTTATAAAGCCCTGCTTGTGCAGGGCTTTTTTGTGTCTGTGTTCTATGCAGTCATGTGTGGTGTGGTGCGGGTACAACGGAGATGGGTATGCAGGAGTTTTATCTAGTCATCATTCTGACCTTGATGGCGGGTATGGCGATGCCGCTGGGGGCTTTGCTCGCCGGTGTTGATCAGCTGCGTCCCAATTGGCTGAGAGACGAGTATCGCCACGGCATCATTGCCTTTGGCGGCGGCGCCTTACTCTCAGCAGTCGCGCTGGTGTTGGTGCCCGAGGGTATCGCACCATTGTCCCCGTGGTTGGCCGCCCTATGCTTTGTGGTGGGCGGCGCGGCTTTCATGGCGTTGGATATCCTGCTGGACAAAATCAATACGCCAGCCGGCCAGCTAGCGGCCATGCTGTCGGACTTTCTGCCTGAGTCTTTGGCGCTAGGTGCAGCTTTTGCTGTGGGTGAAAGCAGTGGTGTGCTCTTGGCGTGTTTGATGACGCTACAGAACTTGCCGGAGGGCTTTAACGCCTGTCGCGAACTACGCGCCGCAACGCATTACCGGGCGCGCCGTATAGTCTTGATATTTGCTGCCATGGCGCTGCTCGGGCCTATCTTCGGTGTGCTCGGTTACAGCTGGCTTTCAGCCTACCCCTCGGTAGTGGCAATGGTTATGTTGTTTGCCGCCGGCGGAATTTGCTACTCAGTATTTCAGGACATCGCCCCGCAGGCCCGGCTGGAAAAGCACTGGGCGCCACCGATGGGAGCGGTGTTGGGCTTTATGCTCGGTATGGTCGGCCATCAATTGACGATGGGTTGATTGGCGTCTGTGCTATCAGATGCAGGTATGCAGCCTTTAAAACAGCTATTATTGATCAGGTGTACAGGCTTTGCGGTCGCGAGACTCTTGCGTAGCGAGGCGTCATTTCCGTGTGTTTGAGGAGTACTGCCATGAAACGTCTTTCTTTGCTCGCCGCCATCGGCGTGTTTGCTTTCTCCGGTCTGGCCTCGGCCAGTAGTTTTGTCGCTACCACCGATACCATCGGCGCTTCTCTGGCCAATAGCGTAGAAGGCACCAGCGACGTGAGCTCCGGCGGTAACGATAAGGTGTTGCTGCAGGCGCAGGACGATGCAGCCAGCTTTGTTGCCAGCGGTGGCAGCATCCGTGGCGTACGTCTGGAGGCGGCACTTGCCCATATCCGTCAGCAACAGCCCGCGCTGAATGCCAGTGATATGCAGCTCGCTGAGGCCATTCTCGCCCGTTGAGCTGGTTTGAACGTGGGCTGCTGATTTGGTTATTGCTGTTGTGTCTTCCGGCGCAGGCAGAATTGCGCCTGGTGCTGCAGCCCGCGGGGTTGAGCGAGTTGCAGCGCAGCGCTAGCCAAGCGCTGCTGGTAGAAGCAAGGCGCAGCCTGCCCCCGGTGCTGGTCAGTAGGCTGGATAGCGTTGTGCCGGTGCGCTGGAGTACCGCGCTGGACGCCGAGGTGGTCGGTCGGGCCAGCGCCACTGGTGCTGTGTTGCTCAACTATGATCGGCTCGCCGCACTGACGGCGGTGGATTCTGAGGGCGCACAGGAGGCAAGCCGCAAGCTGCTGCTAGCCACGCTGGTGCATGAGCTGGCTCACCTCTATGATCGTGGTCGCTATGTTTCCCGCGAGCAGCACCCGCTATTGCAGGATTGCCAGTCACAGCAACAAAGCCTCGGCTTGATCGGCTTGCCCGCGCGCTGTCGTGGTCAAGCGGAGCGGCAGTTCACCCTTAGCGACGATCCCCGCCTGCTGGATTTGGCTGGCTGGCCCGAGCAGATGGGCGAGCGGGGCGCACGTGAAGTCACGAACCATCAGCGTGATCGCAGTCCTGATTCCTATGAATTGGCCAGCCCCGCCGAATTCGTAGCGGTCAACCTCGAGTACTTCCTGCTCGATCCGCAATACGCCTGTCGCCGTCCGGCCCTTTTTGCCTACTTTCGCCAGCACTTTTCCTGGGCGCCGGCAGATGTGCAGGCCTGCTCTGGCAGTTACCCGTATCTGAATGCCAGCTTGGATCCATCCCAGCAAGCGCTGGGTCGGATAGATCCTGAGCGCGTCTATGCCGTGCACTACCTCTTGGCCGAGCCGAACGAAGCCTGGGCTAGCCGCTGGGGGCACAGCATGCTGCGCTTGGTTGTCTGCGCACCGGGCCGCCCGCGCGGGCCAGATTGCATGTTGGATGTGGATCAGCACCTGGTGCTGTCGTTTCGCGCCTTTGTGGAAGATGTGCAGCTGTCGAGCTGGGATGGCTTGACCGGTAATTACCCGTCGCGCCTGTTCATTCTGCCGCTGACTCAGGTGGTAGACGAATACACCAAACTAGAGTTGCGCAGTCTCAGCTCGATTCCGCTGCAACTCAATGCGCAGGAGCGCGAAGGCTTGTTACAGCAAGCGGCACAACTACATTGGAGTTATGACGGTACCTACTACTTCATCAATAATAATTGCGCAGTAGAGACGCTGAAGCTGCTGCGCAGCGGCACAGCAAATACGACTTTGAGAAACCTCGAAAGCATTACCCCAACAGGGCTGCTTGCGCTGCTTGAAGGTCGCGGGCTGGCGGATGATAGCGTACTGGCTGATCGCGACTGGGCCATGCGACGCGGCTACTTTTTTGATTCCTTTCGCGAGCGTTATCAGGTGATGTTCGATGTGGTCCGAGCACATCTGAAGGTGCCGTCCGAGCGCGTAGAAGATTGGCTGGCGCTGGGTGCACAGCAGCGAGCCAACTGGCTGAACATGGGTGATCAGCGCACGACTGCCGCGTTGCTTCTGTTGGAGCAGGCGGCGCAGCGCCGTCAGCTGTTGTTGGTACGTCAGGAGTTGAAAGAGCGTTATCTGGCTCTGCGCGATACCGGGCATGCAGAGTTGAACCAAACGGAGCAGCTAATGCGGCAACTGTTGGCTGAGAGCGGCTACCTTAGCCGTCCGGCGGAGTTGCTTACCGCAGGTTACGGGCTACCGCAGGCAGATGAGTGGCAGCAATTGCAGCAACGCAGCAGTGAGCGCCGGCAAGGCTTGCTGGATATGGCAGGTAGTTTGGACGAGCAGTTACTGGCTTTGCTAGATGCTGAACGACGTGATGAAATTGAGGCGGGGAAGCACAATATTAGCCTATTGGCTGAGCGTTTGCGGGAGCTACATCGGGCAGGGGGTGGCCTGCAGTTGCGCTGAGTTGGGTTTGTGTCAGGCACAAAAAAACCAGCTCAGGGCTGGTCATTTTAGGGTCTTGCTACCACCATCTGATTAAATCAAATGGTGCCTCGAGGGAGAATCGAACTCCCACTCTGTCACCAGAAACGGATTTTGAATCCGCCGCGTCTACCAATTCCGCCATCGAGGCTTTGCGCTTTAAGCAAGCCGGCGCGGAGTATACGAAGCTGTTGGCGCATTGGTCAATGCTCAAATGACAATCGATGTTGTTGTTGATCGCGATGAAGCATGTTTTCCGCTATTATATGCCCCCTTTGAAACTGCTCCGGAACCGCACCCTGCATGCGTCTCAGTGATTTTGCCTTTGATCTGCCTGATGAACTCATCGCGCGCCATCCGCTGGCCGAGCGTCGGGCCAGCCGTTTGCTGTGTCTGGATGGTCCCAGCGGTGAGTTGAGTGATCGCCACTTTGCTGACCTGCTCGATTACCTGCGCCCCGGCGACCTGATGGTGTTTAACAACACGCGGGTGATTCCTGCGCGGTTGTTTGGCCGCAAGGAAACCGGCGGCCAGCTTGAAGTGCTGGTTGAACGGGTGCTGGATGAGTACCGCGTTCTAGCCCATATTCGTTCAAGCAAATCACCCAAGCCCGGCAGCCGCATTCTGCTTGATGGCGACGCCTCGGCTGAGATGGTCGCGCGGCATGCTGCGCTCTTCGAGCTGCGCTTTGCTGAGCCGGTCTTGCCGCTACTGGAGCGCGTTGGCCACATGCCGCTACCGCCCTATATCGATCGGCCTGATGAAGATACCGACCGAGAGCGTTATCAAACTGTGTACGCCAAACGTCAGGGCGCGGTTGCTGCACCAACCGCGGGTCTGCACTTTGATCAGGCGCTATTGCAGGCCATCGCGGACAAAGGAGTAGCCACGACCGAAGTCACTCTGCACGTGGGCGCAGGCACCTTTCAGCCAGTGAGAGTTGAGCGCATTGAAGATCACGTGATGCATCAAGAGTGGTTGGAGGTCGGGCCTGATGTAGTCGCCGCAGTTGAGCAGTGCAAGGCGCGCGGTGGCCGCGTGATAGCGGTCGGGACTACCAGCGTGCGCTCGCTGGAGTCGGCGGCGCGTGATGGGCAGCTAAAGCCCTTTAGCGGCGACACTGATATTTTTCTCTATCCGGGCAAGACCTTTCACGTGGTTGATGCCCTGGTCACTAACTTTCATTTATCCGAGTCGACCCTGCTGATGCTGGTGTCGGCTTTTGCCGGTTACCCCGAGACCATGGCGGCCTACGCGGCGGCTGTAGCTCGGGGCTATCGCTTTTTCAGTTACGGTGATGCGATGTTCATCACCCGCAATCCCGCCGCTCGCGGTCCCGAGGTTACTCCATGAGTCACATGTCGTTTGAATTGTTGGCCACCGATGGCAAGGCGCGTCGCGGTCGATTGACCTTCCCGCGTGGCGTGGTCGAAACACCCGCGTTTATGCCAGTAGGTACCTACGGTACGGTCAAGGGTATGTTGCCGCGTGATGTTGAAGCTACGGGCGCGCAAATTATTCTCGGTAACACCTTCCACTTGTGGCTACGCCCGGGTACCAAGGTGATTCAGCAGCACGGAGACTTACACGACTTCATGCAGTGGAAAGGTCCGATTCTGACCGACTCTGGCGGTTTCCAGGTATTTAGCTTGGGTGCTATGCGCAAAATCAAAGAAGAGGGTGTGTATTTTTCCTCGCCGGTTGATGGCGCCAAAGTATTTATGGGGCCGGAAGAGTCTATGCAAGTGCAGCGCGAACTGGGCTCAGACATCGTCATGATTTTTGACGAGTGCACGCCGTATCCTGCTGATGAGGACACTGCGCGTCGCTCCATGGAGCTATCTTTGCGCTGGGCCAAGCGTTCTAAAGCAGCGCATGAAGGCAATCCGTCGGCGCTGTTTGGTATTGTGCAGGGCGGCATGCATGAGAGTTTGCGCTTGCGCTCGCTCGAAGGGCTTTGCGACATTGGCTTTGACGGTCTGGCCATTGGCGGTTTGTCGGTGGGTGAGCCTAAAGACGAGATGATGCGCGTGCTGGACTTCCTGCCTGCGCACATGCCACCGGAAAAACCTCGTTACCTGATGGGCGTTGGCAAGCCGGAAGATCTGGTAGAAGGTGTGCGTCGTGGCGTAGATATGTTCGATTGCGTCATGCCCACCCGCAACGCGCGCAACGGCCATTTGTTCACTGACGCGGGTGTGATCAAGATTCGCAACGCAGTGCATCGGCATGACCAGAACCCGCTTGATTCAGGCTGTGACTGCTACACCTGTGAGAACTTCTCGCGGGCGTACCTGCATCACCTGGACAAGTGCGGTGAAATGCTTGGCAGTATGCTCAATACCATCCATAACCTGCGGCATTATCAGCGGCTTATGGCCGGTTTGCGCGGTGCCATCCAACAAGGTACATTGACCGACTTTGTGGATGACTTCTACGCCAAGCTCGGTCTGCCGGTTCCGCTGTTGCAGGCTTGATTAACGCTCAGATCGCCCCCATAACCGATTTTCTTACAGTTTAATAACAGGAGTTTCACATGAGCTTTTTCATTCCTTCCGCTATGGCGCAATCAGCTGGCGGTGCAGCCGCGCCCATGGGTGCTGGTTTTGAATGGATTTTTCTGGTCGGTTTTGTCGTTATTTTCTATCTGATGATCTGGCGTCCACAGTCCAAGCGCGCCAAGGCACATAAGAACTTGCTGGCGAACCTGTCTAGCGGCGACGAAGTTGTCACCGGCGGCGGCATTCTTGGCAAGGTCAAGAAAGTGACTGATGAGTTTGTTGTGCTGGAAGTGACTGAGAGCCAGGAGCTGAAGTTTCAGAAAGGCGCGATCGTCGCCGTGCTGCCCAAGGGCACACTGAAAGCCATCTAATCCTTCATGTAGAACTCTGTTCCGGGCGCCGCTAAAGCGCCCGGACTGCTATCAGGCCCTGATATGCTCAACCGTTACCCCCTCTGGAAGTATTTGCTGATCGTGGTCGTGCTCGCACTTGGCCTGATCTATGCCACGCCAAACCTGTACCCGGACGACCCGGCTATTCAGATTTCTGGCGCCAGTTCCACGCAAACCATCGAACAGTCCGACCTTGATCTCATCGAGCGAGCGTTGGCTACCGCCGACCTGCAGACCAAAGGCAGTGAGCTAGGCAGCAACGGCCGTTCTGGTCTGGTGCGCTTGGTCAACCGCTCTGATCAGCTACAAGCGCAGGATGTGGTGCGCGATGCGTTGGGCCGTGATTACGTCGTAGCGCAAAATTTGGCGCCAACCACACCTGAGTGGCTGACCAATATCGGTGCCGGCCCCATGACATTGGGTCTTGATCTGTCTGGCGGCGTGCACTTCTTGCTGCAAGTTGATATGGACAAGGCGCTGGAGACGCGGGTTAACGTCTATCAGAGCGAAGTACGGGGCCTGATGCGTACCGAAGGCCTGCGTTATCGCAGCCTGCCGACTCAGGGCACTACGCTGCAGTTTGGTTTTGCCGATGAAGAGCAGCTTTCTGTTGCGCGACGTTTGATCAACAAAACCTACACTCAGTTCGCGGTGAATTCGGTAGAGCAGGGTGAGCAACAGGTATTGCAGCTGGCATTGACCGAGTCAGAAATCGCGGCGATTCGCGAATATGCGGTCAAGCAGAACCTGACAACGGTCCGCAATCGCGTCAACGAACTGGGTGTGGCCGAACCATTGGTTCAGCGCCAAGGCGCCAATCGCATCGTGGTTGAGCTGCCGGGTGTGCAAGATACCGCTGAAGCCAAGCGCGTGTTGGGCAAGACGGCCAACCTTGAGTTCCGGCTGGCTGCTGAGCCTGACGCTGCAGCGGCAACCACCGAAACCTTCGAATACCGCGGTAGCGGTGGCCGTCCGCCAGCGCAGGTTGAGCGCGCGCTCATTATCACGGGTGACCAGGTTACTGATGCCCAGTCCAATTACGATGAGAATGGCCGACCACAGGTCAACATCAAGCTCGACAGCCACGGCGGCGAGCTGATGAACCGCGCTACGCGCAGCAATATCGGGCGTGGCATGGCAGTGCTCTTCATCGAGCAACGGCAGATCAGTCGGACTGTCACCAAGGAAATAGATGGTGTTGAGCAAGAGGTCGAGATTCCGGCGTTCTTGGAAGAAAAATCCATCATCAGTCTGGCGACCATCCAGAGCGCTCTGGGTAATCAGTTCCGTATCACGGGTCTGGATTCTCCTGCGGAGGCGTCTGAGCTTGCGCTGCTGCTGCGTGCTGGTGGCTTGGCTGCCCCTATGCACTTCGTGGAGGAGCGCACCATTGGGCCAAGTCTTGGTGCTGAGAATATCGCGAAAGGTGTCACTGCGACCCAGGTTGGTTTCGTTTTGGTGTTGCTGTTCATGGTCGTGGTTTATCGTGCATTCGGTGTGTTTGCCAGCGTTGCGCTGACATTCAACCTGGTGCTGTTGATGGCGCTGATGTCGTTTATGGGTGCCACGCTGACCTTGCCGGGTATTGCCGGTATCGTGCTGACCTTGGGTATGGCGGTGGACGCAAACGTACTGATTTTCTCGCGTATCAAGGAGGAAGTGGTTAACGGTATGACGCCGCAACGCGCCGTACATGAAGGTTTTGATAAGGCGTTTTCGGCCATTATCGACGGTAACCTGACCACACTGTTGGTGGGTGTCATTCTCTTTGCTATGGGCTCGGGCCCGATCAAAGGCTTCGCCGTTACACTGTCGCTGGGGATTTTGACCTCGATGTTCAGTGCCATCATGGTCACTCGTGCCATGGTTAACCTGTCCGTCGGTGGACGCGACATCAAGAAGCTGTGGCTGTGAGGATTAACCCATGACTAACATTAAAACTATTAATTTCCTCGGCCTGCGCAAGGTGTTCTTTGGTGTCGCCATCGTGTTGATGCTGGCGTCTATCGGTAGTCTTGTCGTAAAGCAGCTTAACCTCGGGCTGGATTTTACCGGGGGTGCCTTAGTAGAGCTGAATTACAGTCAGGCTGCTGATCTGGAGCAGATTCGCGACGTACTGCGTGAAAATGGCTGGGATGATGCAGTGGTGCAGAACTTTGGTGCATCTACCGATGTGCTGATCCGTCTGCCAAGCGACAACCCTGATCTGGGTAGCGAAATCGCTGAACTGGTCAAGCGCCAGGACGGCAACGAAGTGCTGGTCAAGCGCGTCGAGTTTATCGGCCCACAAGTAGGTGAAGAGTTACGTGACAAGGGCGGCTTGGGCATGCTGTTGGCGTTAGGCGGCATTCTTCTTTATGTATCGCTGCGCTTCCAGATGAAGTTCGCCGTGTCGGCTATCGCTGCGTTGTTTCACGACGTCATCTTCACGCTTGGCATATTCTCACTGTTCGGGCTGTCATTTGATCTGACGGTGTTGGCGGCGCTGCTCGCGGTGATCGGCTACTCGCTAAACGACACCATCGTGGTGTTTGACCGGGTACGAGAAAATATGCGTTTAATGCGTCAGACGGAACTGACCGACATCATTAATATCTCTACCACGCAGACGTTGGGCCGCACCTTGGCAACCTCGTTCTCAACCATTCTGGTGTTGCTGGCATTGTTCTGGTTTGGCGGCGAGAATATCCACGGCTTTGCTACTGCGCTGCTGATTGGTGTGGGAGTGGGTACCTACTCCTCCATCTACATCGCTAGCGGCCTGTTGGTGACCATGAGGCTAACTCGTGATGACCTGATTCCACCGCAAATTGAAGAAGCGGTAGACGATAGGCCATAGCGCTAGCTTCCTGGTGCTGCTTCGAGCGCCAAGCCTCAAGCTATAAGTAAAACCCCATGCCGGGCCTCGGCATGGGGTTTTTTATAATCCGCAGCACAGCGATTCGGACTTTTCTACGCCAGCGCTAAATCCCATCCACAAAAAAGGCCCATACCAATTCTGGTAGGGGCCTTAATATTCAGTCCTGCAGGACCAGCTTGCCGTTTGCAGCTTAAGGCTCGGCTAGAGTTTCATGCCTGGAGTCAGGTGCGGCTGAATGGCGGTCAGTACGGCTTTGAAGCACTTGGGGTTGCCCGCGACTATGTGGCCCTTGTCGAGGAACTGGTGTCCGCCGGTGAAATCGCTCACCAGACCGCCAGCTTCCTGAATCAGTAGTGCGCCTGCAGCCATATCCCACTCAGCCAGGCCGAACTCCCAGAAGGCGTCAAAACGGCCAGCGGCGACGTAGGCCAAATCTAAGCTGGCAGCGCCTGCACGGCGGATACCTGCTGTCTGGCCAACCAGGCTGCGGAACATGCCGAGGTAGTTGTCCAATGAGTCGATTTGGTTATCGCGGAATGGGAAACCGGTACCGAGTAGAGCGCCGTCCAATGACTTGCGATTGCTGACGCGCAAGCGACGACCATTCAACGCGGCGCCACGGCCACGGCTAGCGGTAAATTCTTCCTGACGGATGGGGTCAAATACCACTGCGTGCTCAGTCCGGCCCTTTACGCGGCAGGCGATGCTGATCGCAAAATGCGGTATGCCGTGGATGAAGTTAGTGGTGCCGTCCAACGGATCGATGATCCACACCGTGTCGGCGCCATCGCCTTGCCCCGGCTGGAAGCCAGATTCTTCGGCTTGGATGCTGTGATCCGGATACGCCTTGCGCAGCTGAGCAATGATGGTTTGCTCCGCAGTGCGGTCAATTTCGGTGACGTAATCGCGAGCATCCTTCTCGTCGACGGTGAGCACATCGATACGTTCCATGGAACGGTAAATCATTTCTCCGGCGCTGCGTGCGGCGCGGAGGGCGATGTTCAGCATGGGCTGCATAAGGATGTATCTCTGTCGGGAAGATGAAAAGCCGGAAATTGTAGCAGATAACCCGTGGAACATGAATGCATCGTGGCTATCGCCTTATAGCTTTTGTAATATGCAGGGTTCATTCAGGCTCGGAAAGGTGCTGCAGTGTTGAATAATGTGCGTGTGGTGTTGGTCAACACCAGTCATCCTGGAAACATCGGCGGCGCAGCGCGCGCGATGAAAAATATGGGTTTACATGAGTTGGTGCTGGTCGATCCAGTGCGCTTCCCTGATCAGCAAGCCAACGCTCGCGCTGCCGGAGCTGAAGACGTGTTGCAAGGCGCGCGTATCGTCGAAACGCTGGAAGAGGCTATTGCGAACTGTGTATTGGTGCTGGGCACCAGTGCGCGTGATCGTCGCATTCCTTGGCCGGTGCTAGATCCGCGCGAAGCAGCGGACGAGGTGCTGAATTGCTTGGACACAGTGGAAGGCGGGCAAGTTGCGATAGTGTTTGGTCGCGAGGATGCAGGGCTAACCAGTGAAGAGCTGCAGCGCTGCCAATATCATGTGCATATTCCCTCGATGCCAGACTTTAGCTCGCTAAATTTGGGTGCCGCAGTGCAAGTGTTGGCATACGAATTACGTATGCAGTCACTGCAGCGCGCGGGCGCACCGACCAAGATGCACAAGGTTGAAACCACCGCACTGCCCAACGAAACGCCGGCAACGGCGGGTGAGCTTGAACAATATTTTCAGCATCTTGAGCGGGTGCTGGTTGAAATCGGCTTCCTTGACCCTCAAAAACCAAGACAGTTGATGCCGCGCTTGCGCCGTTTGTACGGACGCATTCAGGTTAATCGGATGGAAGTGAACATCCTGCGCGGTATCCTGACCGAAACCCAGAAGGCCATCGGAGCTATAGGCTCCGGTGCGCGGAGACGTTAAGCATGTTTGAACGCATGAAAGAAGATGTAGCCAGTGTTTTCCATCGTGACCCTGCTGCGCGCAACACGCTGGAAGTACTGACCTGCTATCCAGGCTTGCATGCGGTCTGGATGCATCGTTTGTCGCACGGTTTGTGGGTGCGTAATGCATTTCTGCTGGCGCGTATGGTGTCGCACCTGGCGCGTTGGCTGACCGGTATCGAGATTCACCCAGGCGCTAAACTGGGGCGACGCTTCTTTATCGACCACGGTTTTGGTGTGGTGATCGGTGAAACCGCAGAAATTGGCGATGACGTTACCCTGTATCAGGGTGTCACGCTCGGCGGCACTAGTTGGGACCATGGTAAGCGCCATCCCACGCTGGAAGACGGTGTGGTGGTCGGTGCCGGAGCCAAAGTCCTTGGTCCGTTTACTGTCGGTGCCGGTGCCAAGATCGGTTCCAATGCCGTGGTTACCAAGGCTGTTCCCGCGGGTGCGACGGCGGTCGGGATCCCCGGTCGCATCATTCTTAAGGATACAGAGCAGTCTGCGGATCAACAGCAGGAGGCCAAGCGTCAAGCCATGGCCGAAAAACTGGGTTTTGATGCGTATGGCGTTAGCCGTGACATGCCAGATCCGGTGGCGCGTGCGATTGGTCAAATGCTCGATCATATGCAGGCAGTGGACAGTCGGCTGCAGGGTATGTGCGCTGCGTTGAGTGAGTTGGGGAGCGATTATTGCGCTAAAGACTTGCCGGCAATCGGTGGCGAGGGTTTCGACCTGTTGAAGGATGAATCTGAGCTGGCTGCCAGTGCCAGCAATAACGACTCCACTGCACGCTGAGGTGATCACATGAGGCAACCTATCTATCTCGATTACGCGGCCACCACGCCCGTCGATCCCAAAGTGGCAGAGAAAATGATGGCTTGCCTGACGCTAGACGGCAACTTTGCCAATCCTGCGTCGCGCTCGCACGTGTACGGTTGGAAGGCCGAAGAGGCGGTAGAGTTAGCGCGCCGGCAAGTATCTGACCTTGTGGGTGCCGATCCTCGGGAAATTGTCTGGACTTCAGGCGCCACCGAGTCCGATAACCTGGCCATCAAGGGCGTTGCTCATGCCCTTGCCGGAAGCGGGCAGCACATCATCACCTCAAAAATTGAACACAAGGCAGTGCTCGACAGCTGCCAGCAGCTAGAGCGCGAAGGCTTCGAGGTAACTTACCTGCAGCCTGGCGCGGAAGGCGTAATCACGCCAGATCAGCTGCAGGCAGCATTGCGTGACGATACGGTTCTGGTATCGCTGATGCACGTTAACAACGAGATTGGCACAGTTAACGATATTGCCGCGCTTGGCGATGTAGCGCATGCGCGCAATATTCTGTTTCACGTAGATGCTGCGCAGTCGACCGGTAAGCTGAAGATTGACTTGAAGGCGTTGCCCGTCGATTTGATGTCGTTCAGCGCACACAAAACCTATGGCCCCAAAGGCGTGGGCGCGCTTTTTGTAAGGCGCGGATTGCCGCTACGGTTGGATGCGCAGATCCACGGCGGTGGTCATGAGCGCGGCATGCGCTCCGGCACCTTGCCGACCCATCAAATTGTCGGTATGGGTGAGGCGTTCGAACTGGCTGGTGAGTTGATCAAGTCTGAGACGGCAAGTATCAAGGCTTTACGCGATACTTTGATGGCCGGGCTGGGTGGGCTGGACGGTGTGCTGCTTAATGGTTCTGCTAAGGCGCGGGTGCCGCACAACCTGAATTTGGCGTTTTCGGGAGTGGACGGCGAATTGCTGTTGCTCGCGCTCAAGGATCTTGCGCTCTCCAGTGGTTCTGCCTGTACCTCTGCCGCAGTTGAGCCATCTTACGTGCTACGTGCCATAGGACTAAGCGATGAGCTGGCACACGGCTCCATACGCCTGTCGCTTGGCCGTTTCACCTCCGAGGAGGATGTAGTGCGCGCTGCTGAGGTCATCTGCCAAGTAGTAAATCGGCTGCGTTCCGCGGGCTGAGTTCGCCGCCAGTCGGGATCTGCTCCGTGGTTATCTATTTGTCTTTAACCTGCGTATAATCCGCAGGTTAACCATCTTTTATCATTTCAATTCAAAAACACTGTCTGGAGAGTTACATGGCCGTTGAACGCACCCTGTCTATCATCAAGCCCGATGCCGTCGCCAAGAACGTTGTTGGTCAGATCATCAGCCGCTTCGAGCAGGCTAATCTGAGCGTCGTTGCAGCCAAGATGGTTCAGCTGTCTCAGTCCGATGCTGAAGGCTTTTATGCTGAGCATAAAGCGCGTCCTTTCTTCAAGGATCTGGTCGGTTTCATGATCTCTGGCCCAGTTGTTGTTCAGGTGCTTGAAGGTGAAGGCGCGATACTGAAGAATCGTGACCTGATGGGCGCCACTAACCCTAAGGAAGCTGCTGCCGGTACTATCCGCGCTGACTTCGCCGAGTCTATCGATGCCAACGCAGTACACGGCTCTGACTCTGCTGATTCTGCTGCTCGCGAAATCGGCTATTTCTTCGCTGAAACCGAGCTGTGCGCGCGTACCCGCTAAGCTTATTCTCACCTGTTTAACCAAGTGATGTGATCGCCATGACCAATGCAACCAGCAAGACCAATCTGCTGGGTTTGACACAGCAGAAACTGGAAGCTTTCTTCGAGCAATTGGGAGAGAAGCGTTTTCGCGCCGGCCAGATCATGAAGTGGATTCATCACTATGGTGTCGACAACTTCGATGAGATGACCAATGTCAGTAAGGTCCTGCGCGAAAAGCTCAAGGTCTGCGCTGAGATTCGTGGTCCTGAAGTGGTCAGTGAAGATATATCCCGCGACGGCACACGCAAGTGGGTGGTGCGGGTTGCCTCGGGCAGTTGCGTAGAGACTGTGTACATTCCGCAGAACGGGCGGGGCACTCTGTGTGTGTCTTCCCAAGCGGGCTGTGCGCTGGATTGCAGCTTCTGCTCGACCGGCAAACAAGGCTTCAACAGTGATCTGAGCGTGGCCGAAATCATCGGTCAGGTCTGGATCGCCAACAAGTCGTTCGGCTCAGTGCCCGGCACGATGGATCGCGCGGTGACCAACGTGGTGATGATGGGCATGGGTGAGCCGTTACTGAATTTTGATAACGTCGTTGACTCAATGCTGTTGATGATGGATGACCTGGGGTATGGCATATCCAAGCGCAAGGTGACGTTGTCTACCTCGGGCGTAGTGCCAATGATTGAAAAGCTGGGTGAAGTTACCGATGTCGCACTGGCGCTCTCTTTACACGCGCCGAACAACGCGCTGCGTAGCCAGCTGGTGCCATTGAATAAGAAGTACCCGCTGGAAGTGTTGTTGCCCGCCTGCAAAAAATACATCTCAGGGCTGGGCGAGAAGCGTTCGCTAACGATTGAGTACACGATGCTCAAGGACGTTAACGATCTGCCGGAGCACGCGGCTGAAATGATTGAGTTGTTGCGCGATATTCCCTGCAAGATCAACTTGATTCCTTTCAATCCCTTCCCACACTCTGGTTACGAGCGGCCTAGCAATAACGCCATTCGCCGTTTTCAGGATATGTTGCATCAGGCTGGTTATAACGTCACCGTACGGACTCCGCGGGGCGAGGATATCGACGCCGCTTGCGGCCAGCTAGTCGGGCAGGTGATGGATCGTACGCGCCGCAGTGAGCGTTACATAGCAGTACGTCAGCTGGCCGTGGAGGCCGAAGTCGTTCTGCCGCTGCGCGACAGCAATCCCTAATAGTTCCAGCCAGGAAGGATGACCGCATGAGTAAGTCTGCAGCTCTGATGTTAACGCTTAGCCTGTTGTTGAGCGGCTGCGTTACCACCGGAGACACTGCCCGTAAGGTTGACCCGATCCAGGCGCGTGATTCCTATATTCAGCTTGGGCTGGGCTATTTGCAGAAGGGCGAGACCGAGCGCGCGAAGAAGCCACTCAGTGAAGCCTTGGCAATTGACCCCAAGTCAGCGTCGGCGAATATCGCATTGGCACTGGTGTTTCAGTACGAAGGTGAGTATGAAACGGCGGAAGAGCATTTCCGCGCTGCGCTTAGCGCTGAGCCAAATGATGCGCGAATTCTGAACAACTATGGCGCTTTCCTGCTAGATCGGGAACGTTATCCGGAAGCGCTTGGTTACTTCCAAAAAGCTTCCGAAGACACGCTTTATAGTGAGCGATCTCGGGTTTTTGAGAATTTGGGTATTACCCACCAGCGTATGGGTGCTATTACCGAAGCGCGTGAAAGCTTTGAGCGCTCGCTCCGCTTGAACAGCCGCCAGCCGCGAGCTTTGTTTGAGTTGTCGCAGCTGGAATTCGATGCACAGGATTATGTTCCGGCGTGGAAGCATTACCGCGCCTTTGCTGAGATGTCTGGCCAGAATGCCGCCAGCTTAGGGCTGGGCATCCAGCTAGCCAAACGTTTTGACGATCACAGCCGCGCGGCCAGTTATGCCCTGCAGCTCAAGCGACTCTACCCTGCAAGTCCTGAAGCGAAAGCGCTTATGGAGTCTGAATAATTATGAGTTCCGAACGTCATGATGCAACGGCAACCATGGCCGAACAGCAGCGCACGAGTAATCCAGGCGAAACGCTGCGGGCCGCGCGCGTTGAGCGCAAGATGTCCCAGCTTGAAATTGCTCAGAATCTGAAGATATCGGTTGCCGCCGTTGAGGGAATCGAGAACGGCCTCTACGAGCGTTTGCCGGGTGATACCTTTGCGCGTGGGTATATTCGCAGCTATGCCCGTTTGGTCGGGCTCGACCCCAACCGGTTGGCATTAGAGTTTGATCGTTTTCGTGGTATTGAGGTGCGCGAGCGTTCGGTCAGCGGCATCAGTCGCGTTGCTGAACCACGTCGCACTGGCAATGGTTTGATGCGCTGGGCGAGCCTGCTGGTACTGTTTGCCGTTATTGCTTCAGTGGTGTGGTGGTATGACAGTAGCAATCGCGACTCTGAGAATGCGCCGACCGACGAGGTGGGCGCCGATGATGGTCTGTTGGATGAGGTCGAAGTGGACGCTCTGACGTTGCCTGCGGCCATTGCCGAGCAAGCCGAGACACTGTCGGATGAAGAGCTGGGTTTGAGCGATGGCGTCGAGGGTGCGGCCGATGCTCAAACGCAGATCGATGAATCTGTATCTGCAGCTGAAACTGCAGCGCCTGCGGTATCAACGTCGCCAGCAGTTGCTCCTTCTCCGGCCGTTACTAACACAGCAGACGCTGAAACAGCCCCGTCTGCTGAGCAATCGGTTGCCGGAGCCACTTTGAATATGAGCTTTACCGCCAATTGCTGGGTACAGGTGAAAGCGCTCAACGGTACGTTGTTGCACAGTGGCCTAATGCAAGCAGGCCAGTCAATCAATCTCAGTCACGAAGGTGCTATCGACTTAGTGATTGGTGATCGCAGTGCCGTGCAGACCATCAGCTACCGCGGTGAGCAGATAAATTTGCCGCAACAGAGCCAGTCCGGCGTCGCACGCCTGCGCCTGGGTCAGTAAGAGGTTATTCCGCTATGCAACATCATTCGCCGGTTAAGCGCCGTATCTCCCGTCAGATCAAGGTAGGTTCGATTCTGGTAGGCGGCGATGCACCGATTTCCGTGCAAAGCATGACCAACACTGAAACCTGTGATGTCGCTGCTACCGTTGGGCAGATTCAGCGCCTGGAGGCAGCTGGCGCCGATATCGTGCGAGTGTCGATCCCCAGCATGGAAGCGGCCGAAGCCTTTGGTGAGATTCGCAAGCTAACCAGTATGGCGCTGGTGGCTGATATTCACTTTGATTACAAGATTGCATTGCGGGTCGCTGATTTGGGTGTGGATTGCCTGCGCATCAACCCCGGCAATATTGGCCGTGAAGACCGCGTCCGAGCGGTAGTTGACGCGGCGCGGCACAACGGTATTCCGATTCGCATCGGAGTAAACGCAGGTTCGCTCGAAAAAGACCTGCAGAAAAAGTATGGCGAGCCCACCCCCGCAGCTCTGGTGGAATCGGCCCTGCGCCACGTTGAGCATCTGGATCGCCTGGACTTTCAAGACTTTAAAGTCAGCGTCAAGGCGTCAGACGTATTTATGGCTGTGGGTGCTTACCGTCTACTGGCACAGCAGATCGAACAACCGCTTCACCTTGGCATCACCGAGGCCGGTGGCTTGCGCTCGGGTACGGTTAAATCTGCGGTTGGTTTGGGCATGCTCTTGGCCGAAGGGATTGGTGATACCATCCGCATCTCGTTGGCGGCTGATCCAGTCGAAGAGATTAAAGTTGGCTTCGATATCCTCAAGTCTCTGCACCTGCGCTCGCGCGGTATCAACTTTATTGCCTGCCCCAGCTGCTCGCGCCAGAACTTTGATGTAATCAAAACCATGAACGAGCTGGAAAGCCGGCTGGAAGATGTCGTGACTCCGCTCGATGTGGCGGTGATCGGTTGTGTGGTCAATGGACCGGGCGAAGCCAAAGAGGCAGATATAGGTCTGACCGGCGGATCGCCGAACAACTTGATTTATCAGGATGGTAAGCCAGACCAAAAGGTCGATAACCTTGAATTGGTCGATCGCTTGGAAAAAATGATTCGCGACAAGATTGCTGCAAAGCAAGCGCTGGACGCCAATACTATCGTCCGCGGCTGATGCGGCAATGAAAGGAAATACGCTTTGAAAACCCTGCAAGCCGTGCGCGGCATGAACGATGTTCTGCCGGCCGACAGCGCACTCTGGCAGTATCTGGAACGTACGACGGCGGAGCTGCTCGCCAGCTATGGCTATCAGCAAATTCGGCTACCGATTGTAGAGCCAACCGAGCTGTTTAAACGCTCGATAGGCGAAGTGACTGATATCGTCGAGAAGGAAATGTACACCTTTGACGACCGCAATGGTGATTCGCTCACTTTGCGCCCTGAAGGTACAGCTGGCTGCGTGCGCGCCATGTTGCAGCACGGTTTACTCGGCAGTGGTGTTGGGCAAAAGGTGTGGTATACCGGCCCAATGTTCCGGCATGAACGGCCCCAGAAAGGTCGTTATCGTCAGTTCCAGCAGGTCGGTGTGGAAACGTTTAACCTGACAGGTCCAGATATTGATGCCGAACTGATTGCACTGTCATGGCGCCTTTGGCAGCGCTTGGGTATCAGTGATGCTGTCAAATTAGAATTGAATAGCTTGGGGACGTCAGCTGATCGCGCGCGCTATCGAGATGATCTGGTGACGTATCTGAATGCCCGTTTTGATCAACTTGATGAAGACAGCCAGCGCCGTCTCGGTAGCAACCCGCTGCGCATCCTCGATAGTAAGAATTTGGAGACTCAAGCGCTGCTGGTTGATGCACCCAAGCTAGCGGACTACCTGAACGAAGATGCTAAAGCGCACTTTGCCGAATTGCGTAGCTTGTTGGATGCGGTTGGCATTCCCTATGAGATCAACCCTCGATTAGTGCGTGGGCTGGACTACTACGGGCTGACGGTGTTCGAATGGGTAACCGACAAACTCGGTTCGCAGGGCACGGTTTGCGCTGGTGGTCGTTACGATGGTTTGGTTGAGCAGTTGGGTGGCAAGCCTGCGCCCGCAGTTGGCTTTGCCATGGGTCTGGAACGACTGCTGTTATTGATTGAAACGCTAGGCAAAGTGCCGGCTGAACTGGCCCGTCAGGTTGATGTCTATCTCGTCACTCTAGGCGATGCTGCGGTGATCGCCGGACTGCAGTTGGCGGAGCAAGTACGTGATGCTTTGCCAGGGCTGCGTTTGGTAGTACACGCCGGCGGTGGCAGCTTCAAGAGCCAATTCAAGAAGGCGGATAAATCGACAGCGCTTTATGCATTGGTGTTGGGTGAAAATGAAGTGGCGCAACAGCAGATCGGCCTTAAGCCACTGCGCACGGAAGAAGAACAGGAAAATCTGAGCTGGCAGGACTTGCCAGCTCGGCTTGCACAGATTATTTGAGCGACAATCGTATCGCTTGTTGAAGGCTAAGGAGTGAAGGGTGGCTTACGAGACAGAAGATGAACAGGTAGAGAAAATCAAGGAAATGTGGCGCCAGCATGGCGTCCCCTTGCTGACCGGTGTCGCCATCGCTCTAGCCGGTGTGTTCGGCTGGCACGCCTGGAACAACTACCAGGATACTCAGGCGCGCAACGCCTCCACCCTGTATCAATCGATGCTGGAATCGGTACTGGCGAGTGATTCTGAGGCCTCCCGCGCTCGGGCGGCCGAATTGGCGGCGCAATTGCGTGATGAATATGCGAATACTCGCTACGCCGATTTCGCTGCTCTGATGCAAGCTCGTCTGGCGGTTGAGGCGAAGGATTTCCCAGTGGCTGAGCAGAGCCTGCGTGAAGTCATCGATGGCAGCAAGAACACGACTTTGCAGGAAGTCGCCCGCCAACGTTTAGCCCGAGTGCTGGCACAAGAACAGCGCGCGGAAGAAGCGCTCGAACTGTTTTCTGCGCCCATTGAAGGTGCTGAATTGCGTGCAAGCCGTGAAGAGATTCGCGGTGACCTGCTGTTGAGTCTGGATCGTGGCAACGAAGCGCATGAAGCCTACAAGGCTGCGCAAGAAGCACTGGAGGACGCCTCGGCGCGGCCGCAGTTGCAATTGAAGCTTGATGATCTGGCGGAGGAAGTCTAGTGAAGCGTACGTCTCGTTATCTTGCCGTTGCTCTGGCCGCGTTGGTGGTTGCTGGCTGTGGCAGCAATAGCAAGAAAGAGTTGCCGCCGGCAGAGCTGCAAAAGTTTGATGCTGAAGTGAAGCTTGATCGGGTTTGGAAGCGCAACATCGGCAACGGCCAGGGCAGTTTGTTCAATAACCTGACGCCGGCGATGGATGGCCTGACTCTCTACGCAGCTGATTCCAAAGGTCGCGTTGTCGCGTTGGACCGTGAAGACGGTTCAGTCAAATGGCAGGTCAAGTTAGATGAGCCCCTTTCCGGTGCCGTAGGTGCTGGTGGCGGTCGTGTTATGGTCGGTACGCTTGACGGTCAGGTTATCGTCCTATCGGACGCAGACGGCACTGAAGAGTGGCGCAAGACGGTCACCAGTGAAGTGCTGGCTCCGCCGCAAACCAACGGTGATGTGGTTGTGGTGCAGACTCAGGACGACAAACTGGTCGCGCTGGATATCAGCAGCGGCGAGCAGCGCTGGATTTACGAAGCCAGCCTGCCGGTGCTGACAGTGCGCGGTCACAGCACACCCATAGTTAATTTGCGCCAGGTATTTGCTGGCCTGGCGAGTGGCAAAGTGGTTGCGCTAGCGGCGGACAGCGGCGTGCCTATGTGGGAGCAACGCATCGCTCAGCCGCAAGGTCGTTCTGAGCTGGAGCGTATGGTCGACATCGACGGCCAGCTGGTGCTGGCAGACGATAAGCTGTATGTGGGCTCTTTTCAGGGCAATCTGGCGGTGCTGGATACACAGTCCGGGCGCCCATTGTGGCAACACCCTGCTTCTACCTATGTAGCCCCTGGCGTTGGTTTTGGCAGTGTTTACGTTAGTGAGGCCAACGGTACCGTCGATGCTTTTGATGACGGCAGCGCTACTGAGTTGTGGAGCAACGACAGTCTGGCACGTCGCCAGCTGACAGCGCCGGTGACTATCAGTAGCTACGTTGCGGTGGGCGATTTTGAAGGTTATCTGCACCTGTTGGCGCAAACCGATGGGCGCATGGTTGGACGCATTAAGGTTGATGGCGATGGGCTGCGTGCGCAGCCGATTGCCCTCGGTGACACCTTGTATGTTTTCGGCAACAGCGGTGATCTGGCGGCTTATAAGCTGCAGTAAACCGAAACAAGTTATACTTCTTCGGCCGCTGCGCTCGATTGCGCAGCGGCCGTTTTTTTTTTTGGCACGCCAGGCGTGCGCGGAGTGATCATGGTTCCTGTTATCGCCCTCGTGGGGCGGCCGAATGTCGGCAAATCCACGTTGTTCAATCGTCTGACCAAAAGTCGTGACGCCATTGTTGCCGACGTATCGGGCCTGACCCGCGACCGCCAGTACGGCGAAGCCGTGTGGCAGGGCAAACCCTACATTGTGGTAGACACCGGTGGTATCACCGGTGAAGAAGAAGGCCTTGATATGATCATGGCCGGTCAGTCGCTGCAGGCCATCGAAGAGGCCGATGCGGTACTCTTTCTGGTGGATTCGCGTGCGGGTCGTACTGCAGGTGATGAGCTGATTGCAGCGCATTTGCGCAAGCGTAATAAGCACACCTATCTGATTGCCAATAAAATTGATGGTGCCGACCCGGATTCGATTCTAGGTGAGTTCTCCAAGCTGGGTTTGGGAGCGCCGATCGGTATCGCCGCTTCGCACGGACGCAACATTAATCCGATGCTGGACGCAGTGCTCAACGACGAGAACTGGGACAAGGTAGCGACCGATGAGAACGGCGTACCGTTGATCGTTGAAGCTATTGGTACAAAAATCGCGGTAATTGGCCGCCCCAATGTGGGCAAGTCGACTCTGGTCAATCGCATGCTGGGCGAAGACCGGGTTGTGGTATTCGATCAGGCAGGCACGACTAGGGACAGTATCTATATCCCTTATGAACGCTACGAAAAACCTTATACGTTGATTGATACTGCCGGTGTGCGCCGCCGCGGTAAGGTGTATGAGGCGATCGAAAAGTTCTCGGTCATCAAGACTCTGCAGGCGATTCAAGATGCCAACGTAGTGATCTTCGTTGTCGATGCGCGAGATGGGATTGTTGAGCAGGATTTGCATCTGCTTGGCTTTGTACTTGAGGCGGGCCGTGCGCTGGTGATCGCGGTGAACAAGTGGGACGGCATGGAGAATGAGGAGAAGGAGTTCGTGAAAACCGAACTGCAACGTCGCCTCATTTTTGCTCAATTTGCTGATCTGCACTTCATCTCTGCCTTGCACGGTAGCGGCGTGGGTCTGCTCTACAAGTCTGTAGATAAAGCCTTTGAAAGCGCCATGACCAAGGTCCCTACGCGTCGTATGACCGAGATTTTGGAAGATGCGGTCACCGAGCATCAGCCGCCCATGTCCAGAGGTCGCCGCATAAAGTTGCGTTATGCCCACTTGGGTGGCTCGAATCCGCCGATCATCATCGTGCATGGCAATCAGGTAGATGCCGTACCGCGCTCTTATACGCGCTACCTGGAAAATACCTATCGCAAGGTGCTTAAGCTGGCAGGTACGCCTATTCGAGTTGAGTATAAGAGCGGTGAAAACCCCTACGCGGATCTTAAGAATAAGTTGACCGACCGTCAGGTCAACAAGAAGCGCCGCTTGATGAGCCACAATAAGAAAGCCAAGAAGAAGAGCAAGGATCGTCGCTGATTCTGCTTTTTCCGCAAAAAAGCCAGCATCTCTGCTGGCTTTTTTGTAGCTGCTTACGGGGGCTCTATAGCCTCAGCCGGCCAAGGTTGGGTAGTCGGTATAGCCTTCCTCAGCGCCGCCGTAGATCGTGTTCGGGTTCAGCTTGTTCCACTCGGCGCTCTGTCGAATACGCTCGACAAGGTCGGGGTTGGCGATAAAGGGGCGACCGAAGGCAGTGAACTGTGCCAAGCCAGACTGGATAGTCTCTTCAGCGCTTTCTGCGTTCAAGCCGCCGGCAAGAATGATATCGCCCTGATAGACCTCGCGCAGCGCCTGCAATAGCTCCTCAAAGCCCTCATAGCTGCCACCAGCCCAATCGGGCTTGTTGATATGCACGTAGGCCAGTTTGCGGCTGTTCAACTCACCTAGCAGGTAACTGAAGGTTTCCAATGGATTGGCGTCATCTACACCGTTGAAGGTGCCTAGCGGAGAGAAGCGCACGCCGACCCTGCCAGCATCACCCATCTCCTTGATAGTCGCATCCACCACTTCGAGTACCAATCGCGCGCGGTTCTCAATACTGCCACCGTAGGCATCTGTTCGCTGGTTGCTGTCGGAGCAAAGGAACTGATCAAGCAGGTAACCGTTAGCAGAGTGGACTTCAACGCCATCAAAACCGGCTTTGATGGCGTTGGACGTTGCCTGTGCATAGTCTTTGACCACGGTGGCAAGCTCGGCGGTTTCCAATGCTCGGGGCATAGAGACTGCAGCTTTGTGGTGACTGCCGTCTGGCTCTTGCACATAAACTTCGGCCTTGGCTTGAATCGCGGACGGGGCCAGGGGCGCTTTTCCATTTGGCTGAATCAAGGTGTGAGAGATTCGGCCTACATGCCACAGCTGGGCGAAAATGCGTCCGCCAGCATCGTGAACGGCTTGGGTAGCCTGCTGCCAGCCCTCAATCTGTTGCTCGCTGTGAATGCCTGGAGTCCAGGCGTAACCCTGACCTTCTGGAGTGATCTGGGTGCCTTCGCTGATGATGAGTCCCGCACCCGCGCGTTGGCGGTAATACTCAGCATTCAATGCATAGGGCACGTTGCCGGGTTGCTTGCTGCGCTGACGGGTCAGCGGCGCCATCACGATACGGTTTGGAACGTCTAAGCTGCCAATTTTGGCAGGCTGTAGTAATAGTGGTGTACTCATGGTGGTTGATGCCCCTAGTCGTGGTATCGGTCTGATCCCGCAATACAGCTATTATGGGGGTAGCATTCCTTTTAACAAGTACGTACGATTTCGGAAGTCACTTACTTTTATGTAAGTAGGGTTTGTTTTTTGGAGCTTAAATGGCAATCAGTGAACAGCAGGCCAAGATGGCTGAGGGTAAACGCTTGGTGCAGGGCGATAAGGTCTATAGCACGCCTATCGAGGTCACCTTGGAGGTGATCGGCGGTAAGTGGAAGTCGGTGATCGCGTACCACATCATCCAGGGACCGCAGCGCTTTTCCGAGCTGAAGCGCTTGATTCCGGATATAAATGAGAAGATGTTAACGCAGCAGTTGCGTGAGCTAGAGCGCAACGAAGTGATCACCCGAACGGTGTTTGCTGAAGTGCCACCGAGGGTGGAATACCGCATTACCGAGCACGGCGCGAGCTTGCAGCCGGTACTAGAAGCAATGTGTCTGTGGGGTAGGGGGCATTGGCAGCAGTTAGCCGCCAAGCCCTAACTCACCGTTGAGAAGCCAACCGCGCCGCTCAATGCACAGCAGGTAGGCGCCGATTAAGCCGCCTTGGTATCTGCCTGGCGCAGCGCGCGGTTTAATGCGCTGAACAGTGCGCGGAAACTGGCTGTGGTCAGGTTTTCGTCAATGCCGATACCGTGCAGCGGCCGGCCATTGTCGAGGCGAATCTCGATGTAGGCGGCAGCCTTGGCATTGCTACCTGAGCCAATCGCGTGCTCATGGTAATCCATGATTTCCACCTTGACCGGCAGGCCTGCTACCAGCGCTTCCAGCGGTCCTTTACCCAGCCCGCGCCAATGCAGCGTGTCGCCTTTGTTGAGTACTTCCACATCGACCGCGCTGGTGCCATTTTCTTCCTGCAGGCGATGACGGATCAGCGCATAAGGGCTAGTCGCCTGCACATACTCGCGCTCCAGTAACCCATGAATCTGTGCGGCGCTCAGTTCAAGGCCAAGACGGTCTGTCTCGCCTTGTACCACCTGGCTGAACTCGATTTGCATGCGGCGTGGCAGGCTGATGCCGTACTCCTGCTCCAGCAGGTAGGCGATGCCGCCCTTGCCCGACTGGCTGTTGACGCGAATAACTGCTTCGTAGCTACGGCCAATATCGGCTGGGTCGATTGGCAGATAAGGTACTTCCCATACGCCTGTTTGCTGTTGCACGGCAAAGCCTTTGCGAATAGCGTCCTGATGCGAGCCGGAGAAGGCGGTGTGAACCAGATCGCCGACATAAGGATGGCGCGGGTGCACCGGCAGCTGGTTGCACTCTTCAACGACCTTGCGCACAGAATCGATATCGGAGAAGTCCAAGCCGGGATGAATGCCTTGGGTGTAGAGATTCAGCGCCAGATTGACCAGATCGACGTTGCCGGTACGCTCGCCATTGCCAAACAGGCAGCCTTCTACTCGGTCAGCACCCGCCAACAGGCCCAATTCAGTTGCGGCCACGCCGGTGCCGCGGTCGTTATGGGTGTGCAGGCTGATCAATACGCTGTCGCGACGGCTGATATGGCGGCAGAACCATTCGATCTGGTCGGCGTAAATGTTGGGGGTCGATACTTCAACGGTAGCCGGCAGGTTCAGAATGGCTTTGTTGTCGGGGGTGGGTTGCCATACATCCAATACGGCATCACAAACCTCAATGGCAAAGTCCAGCTCGGTGGAGGTGAAAATCTCCGGTGAGTACTGAAAGGTCCACTGCGTATCCGGCTGTTTGGCGGCCAGCTGCTTGATCAGTTTGGCAGCGTTTACGGCAATATCGGTGACGCCCTGCTTGTCCTGTTTGAAGACAATACGGCGGAAGCTTGGCGCCGTTGCGTTGTAAACGTGGATGATTGCTTTTTTGGCGCCGCGCACTGATTCAAAGGTGCGCTCGATCAGGTCAGCGCGCGCCTGTGTGAGTACCTGAATAGTTACGTCATCCGGGATATGGCCGTCTTCAATCAGGCTGCGGACAAAATCGAAATCGGTTTGCGACGCAGAAGGAAAAGCCACCTCAATCTGCTTGAGGCCAATGGCGACAAGCGTTTTGAAAAAGCGCAGCTTGCGTACCGGATCCATGGGCTCAATCAGCGACTGGTTACCGTCGCGCAGATCCGAGCTACACCACAGGGGTACTTCTGTGATGGTTTTGGACGGCCACTGACGGTCCGGAATGTCGATGGCCTTGAATGCGCGGTATTTGCTGGATGGATCGCTGAGCATGCTCATGGTTTGGTTTCCCTGCTGCACCAGCCTCTCGTGAAGGCTGGGGGTGGCTAATTTAGGTGTTTGTTGCAGTAAAGGTAATCACTGCGAATGGGTATTTCAACAGCCAATGAAAGTTTGGCAGAAATGTGCGCACGTTGTGTTTTTTGCGCATTTATTGTTGCTTTAGGGCCGTTATCTGCGTTGGTTTTGCGCAAAACAAGGGTATCGCTTTTAAGGCTTGAAGGCGCCGATGAAGATCGCCGGGTCAACCCGATTGCCGTTTAAGCTCACATTCCAGTGCAGGTGCGGCCCGGTGGCACGACCAGTGGAGCCCACCTTGCCCAGTAGGCCACCGCGCTCCACCTCATTGCCCACGCTGACGTCGATGTGTGACAGGTGACAGAACATGCTGATCAACCCTTGCCCATGATCGACAAATACCGTGTTGCCGTTGAAAAAATAATTGCCGGTGAGAATCACTTTACCAGCCGCGGGTGCCTTGATCGGCGTGCCTGTAGCGGCTGCAAAATCCAGCCCCGAATGCGCGTTGCGCTCTTCGCCATTGAAAAAGCGACGCAGGCCAAAGGCGCTCGACTGGGAGCCGGGTACCGGGCGATCTAGCAGCAGGTTGCTGGGCTGGCGACTGCTGAATTGTGCGTAGGCCGCCAGTTGCGCATCGAGCTCGCGTTGAATGCGTTGGAGCTGCGCGGGTGCTGGGTTCACCTGGCTCTTATTGCGCAGGGTGATGTGTTGCTCCTCGTACTTTTTGCCGTGCACGTCGAATGTGACCTGCTGGCCGCCGTCGACTTGCAGGCGCTGCTGGCCGGGCGCAGTTTTCAGGTCAATGCCGACAATGGCGATCCAGCGCTGCTGCTCTTCGCGAATGATCAGTACAGGTTTGCCCTGATACTCCGCGCGCGGCGCTGTTGCCTGTTCGGGCAAGCCTACAACCGCCACACCGCCCGGCACAGGGTGATTCAACAGACGAGTGATAAAGCCTTCGGCGTGCAGAGAGAGGCTGCATAAGCCGAGCAATGCACCGATTAGCAGATTGCGTAGCATGTGGATCAGTCCAATAACGAGAGGGTGTAGGGTTTTTCAGCCTCGACGCGCACGGTCAGCTCGCCATCGTGCAGACGCGCTTTTAGACGCTGCCCGGCGCTGGCATTGGTGGCGCTGCGTACTGGTTTGCCCTGGTCGTCCAGCAAAATGCTGTAGCCACGCCCCAGGGTCGCCAGCGGACTGACCAGATGCAGGGTCTGGGCAAACTGTTCCAGCTGTTGACGCTGCTGCTTAAGCTGGCCCTGCATCGCACGGGGTAAGCGCACATCAAGTTGTTGCAGTTGCTCGCGGAGCAGGCTTAGGCGGCGGCCGGGGTGTTGGGTTTGCAGGCGGGTGCGCAGGTGCGTCATATGTTGTTGCCGCTGTGCAAGCTGCTGGTTAAAGGCGCGTCGCAGGCGCATTTCCAGCTCGTCCAGTCGCTGTGCTTGCTGGGCCAGGCGCTCGCCCGGATGGCGCAGACGTTGGCGCAGGTTATCCAATTGCAGCTTGGCGCGCCCAAGGCGTTCGCGCAGGCGTTGCAGTAAGCGGCGTTCAAGCTGTTCTACTTGGCGTAGCAGTGCCTGGGTGTCTGGGCTGAGCAACTCCGCTGCGGCGGAAGGGGTCGGGGCGCGAACATCAGCAACAAAGTCGCTGATGGAAATATCAGTTTCGTGGCCGACCGCGCTAATGATGGGTGTTTGGCAGTCAGCAATGGCGCGCGCGACCATTTCTTCATTAAAAGGCCAAAGGTCTTCCAGCGAGCCGCCGCCCCGGCTGATGATCAATGCATCAAAGCCGGCCCGATCGGCCTGCTGCAAAGCGCGCACCAACTGCGGTGCGGCTTCGCGCCCTTGCACTGCTGAAGGCGCAATAACCAGTTCAATAAAGGGTGCGCGGCGTTGAAATACGCTGATGATATCGCGTACCGCGGCACCACTAGGCGAGGTGATAATCCCGATGCGCTGCGGGTGCGCAGGCAGCGGACGTTTCAAACTCTGCTCGAACAAGCCTTCCGCTTGCAGTTTGGCTTTCAGTGCATCAAAGGCCTGACGCAGAGCGCCATCACCGGCAGGCTCGATGCTGTCGACAATCAGCTGATAGTCGCCACGGCCTTCGTACAGGCTGACACGACCACGCGCCCGGACCTGTAAACCATCTTTCATCGCGACCTTTAAGCGTGCAGCGTGCTGGCGAAATAGGGCACAGCGAATCTGCGCGCGATCGTCCTTCAGGGTGAAGTACAGGTGCCCGGAGGAGGGTCGGGCCAAATTCGAGAGTTCGCCTTCTACCCAGATGCGCGGAAAAACGTCCTCGAGCAGCTGGCGGGCGCGGGCGTTGAGCTGGCTGACGCTGAGCACGTCTCGCTCGGCGCCAAGTTGTTTAAACAGGGCATCATCATTCATGCGGGCATTCTAGTGCATTCGCTGCGAGTGGGGGGTGGCTGCAAAGTAAATTCGTATTGAAGCATCATTGTAATTGAGTGTAGGGCAGTGGATGGGTATAATGGCGCGCTTCCATTTTCCCGCTCGGGAGCCCTGCTATGCTGCGTATTAGCCAAGAAGCCCTTACCTTTGACGATGTTCTACTGGTGCCCGGATATTCCGAGGTATTGCCGAAAGACGTCAGCCTCAAAACCCGGCTTACCCGGCGTATTGAGTTGAATATCCCACTGCTGTCCGCTGCCATGGACACCGTTACCGAAGCCCGTCTGGCGATTGCCATGGCGCAAGAAGGTGGCATGGGCATTATTCACAAAAACATGACCATCGAGCAGCAGGCTCTCGAAGTGCGCAAGGTCAAAAAGTTTGAGTCCGGCGTGGTCAAGGATCCGATCACCATCGACGCCAGCGCCACAGTTGGTGACTTGGTTGAGCTGACCCATCAGAACAACATCTCCGGTGTGCCGGTTCTCTCCAATGGCAATTTGGTCGGTATCGTTACCGCCCGTGATATCCGCTTTGAAACGCGCATGAATGCGCTGATCAGCGATGTCATGACGCCAAAAGAAAAATTGGTCACTGTTAAGGAAGGCGTCAGCGCCGTTGAGGTTCGCGAACTGCTGCACCGCCATCGCATCGAGAAAGTGCTGATCGTCGATGATGCGTTCCACCTCACTGGCATGATGACCGTCAAAGACATCGAGAAGGCCAAAGCCTACCCCTACGCCGCCAAAGACGACCAAGGTCGCTTGCTGGTTGGTGCTGCCGTCGGTACTGGCCCGGAAACAGCTGCACGGGTTGAAGCTCTGGCCGCTGCAGGCGTTGATGTGATCATCGTTGATACCGCCCATGGCCATTCCAAGGGTGTGCTGGACCGGGTTACCTGGGTCAAGCAGACTTTTCCGAACATTCAGGTTGTCGGTGGCAACATCGCCACGGGTGCGGCCGCTACTGCGCTGGTTGAAGCCGGCGCTGATGCGGTCAAGGTTGGTATTGGTCCTGGCTCTATCTGCACCACTCGTATTGTTGCCGGTGTGGGCGTGCCACAGATGTCAGCGATTGCCGACGTCGCTGCTGCACTGCAAGGCACCGGCGTACCGCTGATTGCTGACGGTGGCATTCGCTTCTCGGGCGACCTGTCCAAGGCTATTGCGGCGGGTGCATCGGTGGTGATGATGGGCTCTATGTTTGCCGGTACCGAAGAAGCGCCAGGTGAAGTTGAGCTGTTCCAGGGTCGCTCCTATAAGGCCTACCGTGGCATGGGATCGATGGGCGCTATGGCGCAGAATCAAGGTTCCTCTGATCGTTACTTCCAGGACTCCAGCGCGGGTGCCGAGAAGCTGGTGCCTGAAGGTATTGAAGGCCGGGTGCCTTACAAAGGCTCACTGGCGGCGATCATCCACCAGTTGATGGGCGGCCTGCGTGCTTCCATGGGCTACACCGGTGCTAGCGACATTGAAGAAATGCGCACCAAGCCGGAGTTTGTTCGTATTACCGGCGCTGGCATGAGTGAGTCGCACGTGCATGATGTGCAGATCACCAAGGAAGCACCGAATTACCGGATTGGCTAATTCGTACTTATGCGACGCTACAGACCCTGCACCATGCAGGGTCTGTAGTTTTGATTTCCCTTTCAGCTCAGGCTAGAGACAGATATGGCTTCCCACGATATTCACGCTCACCGCATTCTGATTCTTGATTTCGGCTCCCAGTACACTCAATTGATCGCGCGTCGCGTGCGTGAAATTGGCGTTTACTGTGAGATTCGCGCCTGGGATATGAGCGAAGCTGAAATCCGCGAGTTCGCGCCCAAGGGCATCATTCTGGCCGGTGGCCCTGAGTCTGTGCCACAAGCAGGCTCGCCGCGCGCACCTCAGGTGGTGTTCGAGCTGGGCGTACCGGTACTGGGCATTTGCTATGGCATGCAGACCATGGCTGAGCAGCTGGGCGGCAAGGTGCAGGGTTCCGACAAGCATGAGTTCGGTTATGCCCGCGTTGATCTGGTCTCCCAGGGCGAATTCCTCAAAGGCATCGAAGATGCTGTCAGCGATGCCGGCACCTTTGCTCTTGATGTATGGATGAGCCACGGCGACAAGGTGATTAGCCTGCCGGAAGGTTTCCATATTCTGGCCAGCACACCAAGTTGCCCGATTGCCGCCATGGGCGACGAAAGTCGTCATTTCTACGGTGTACAGTTCCATCCTGAAGTGACGCATACCAAGCAGGGCTTGCGTATTATGTCGCGCTTCATTCTGGAGCTGTGCGGTTGTGAAGCACTGTGGACGCCTTCCAATATCGTCGACGACGCTATTGCTACCGTGCGCGCGCAGGTTGGCGACGCCAAGGTGCTGCTTGGCCTGTCTGGCGGTGTGGACTCATCCGTGGTTGCTGCGTTGCTGCATGAAGCCATCGGCGATCAGCTGACGTGTGTGTTTGTCGATAATGGTTTGCTGCGTCTGCATGAAGGTGAGCAGGTTATGGCCATGTTTGCCGAGAATATGGGCGTTAAAGTGGTGCGCGCCGATGCCGAAGACAAATTCCTCTCGCGTCTGCTGGGCGTTACCGACCCCGAAGAGAAGCGCAAGATCATCGGACGTACCTTTATCGAAGTCTTCGATGAAGAGGCTACCAAGCTACAGGGCATCAAGTTCTTGGCGCAGGGCACCATCTATCCAGACGTGATCGAATCGGCCGGTGCTAAAACCGGTAAGGCGCACGTGATCAAGTCGCACCATAACGTCGGCGGATTGCCGGACGATATGCAGTTCGAATTGGTTGAACCGCTGCGTGAGCTGTTCAAGGATGAAGTGCGTAAGATCGGCCTGGCGCTCGGCCTGCCCTACGACATGGTCTACCGCCACCCTTTCCCTGGCCCAGGGCTGGGTGTGCGGATTCTGGCGGAAGTACGCAAGGAGTACGCAGAGATTCTGCGTCGCGCAGACTACATCTTCATCGAAGAGCTGCATCGTGCCGATCTGTACCAGAAGACCAGCCAGGCTTTTGCGGTCTTCCTGCCGGTCAAGTCGGTGGGCGTGGTCGGTGATGGCCGTCGTTATGAGTGGGTGATTGCCCTGCGTGCGGTAGAAACCATCGACTTCATGACGGCACGTTGGGCGCATCTGCCCTACGACTTCCTGGAACTGGTCTCCAACCGCATCATCAATGAGATCAGCGGCGTATCGCGGGTAACCTACGATATCTCCAGCAAGCCGCCAGCGACCATTGAGTGGGAATGATCACACGTTAGGCACTAGCTGGTACTAACTAGCATTAAATGACGATTAAGCCCATGTTTTCATGGGCTTTTTTGTTTTTGTGTCTGGTAGTACTTGGCAACTGATGGCAGCGGGAAGCACCGCTTGAGCGTGGTATCCAAGGTGGTATTATCGAGACATGATGCCATGAGTGATAGCCGATACCATGCTGCTTGATCCTTTGTGTTCATGGTATCGAAATTATTTAAATAATTGTTTTTATTGATATTATATCCTGATTTTTGGGTGATCTTTCAGCATGGTATCGAAATCGAAGAAGGATAATACTCTTGCTAACCGATACCAAGCTACGCAACCTCAAACCGAGGGATAAACTCTACAAGGTGAATGACCGGGATGGCCTCTATGTGGCTGTCACCCCTGCCGGTTCTATCTCATTCCGTTACAACTACTCGATCAATGGCAGGCAAGAGACAATCACCTTTGGCCGCTATGGCGTTGGGGGTATTACTCTGGCAGAAGCCCGTGAGCGACTTGGTGAAGCCAAGCGGATGGTCGCCGATGGAAAGTCGCCAGCGAAGGAGAAGGCCCGAGACAAGGCGCGTGTTAAAGGGGCTGAAACCTTTGGTGCCTGGGCGGAAAAGTGGCTACGTGGCTACCAGATGGCCGACTCTACCCGTGATATGCGCCGCTCGGTTTATACGAGAGAGCTGGAAACGAAATTCGGCAATCAGAAGCTGACCGAAATCACCCACGAGGACTTGCGAGCACTAACCGACGCCATCGTAGAGCGCGGTGCGCCTGCTACGGCGGTTCATGCGCGTGAGATCGTACTCCAGGTATACCGCTGGGCGACTGAGCGAGGCCAGAAGGTTGAGAACCCGGCAGACCTGGTTAGGCCAGCAAGCATTGCCAGATTTGAGCCAAGAGATCGAACCCTGACGCCCGAAGAAATCAGGACCATGTACCAGTACATGGGGCGTATTGGTACATCACCATCGATCCGGGCAGCGGTCAAACTGCTTTTGTTGACGATGGTGCGAAAAAGCGAGCTGACGAATGCCACCTGGAGTGAGATCAACTTCAGCGAAGCGCTCTGGACGATCCCCAAAGAACGGATGAAACGGCGAAACCCTCACCTGGTGTTTCTATCCAGACAGGCCATGGACATCTTCATCGCTTTGAAGACGTTCTCCGGAGGATCGGAGTATGTTCTGCCGTCACGCTACGATTCTGACGTCCCCATGAGCAGTGCCACGCTGAACCGGGTGATGACGATGACATACAAGCTGGCTCAGAAAGAGGGGCAATCGCTTGCTAAATTTGGCCCGCACGACCTGAGACGAACAGCCAGTACCTTGCTCCATGAAGCTGGTTACAACACCGACTGGATAGAGAAATGCCTGGCACATGAGCAAAAGGGTGTGAGGGCGATATATAACAAAGCCGAGTATCGTGATCAGCGTACATCTATGTTGCAGGACTGGGCGGATATGATTGATGAGTGGGCAGCTTAAAAGGTTATAGGCTGTAAGCTCACTTTTTTTAACGTTATTGCTTAAAACAACCAATTTAATTTATTTTTCTAGAAAAGATGCTTGCCTTTAGAAATGTCGAGTCAGAAAAGATACTTGTGACTCGACATTTAAAAATTTGTATTGAATTTATGGAGAAACAAATATTTTTAGCTCCACATCATTGATGTGCGCTGTCGATATCCAGCTATTAATTAATTGGTAAGCTTGTAATGTCTCACTGGCCGCATTTTGACCAAGCCATAGCTGACTTTTAAAGTGCCCTACAGAAAAGCTATTTGCGGAAACAATCCATATTTCCTTACGAACTGCTGTTGAGCGGCGTCTCTGGGAAACTACGTCCCAGACTTCGTTCAGCTTTTGCTGCCTATCTTGAGAATTACTGGCGGTATAGGGTTGTCCGTTAATCAACCTGATCCTCTCATGCATCAATTGCTCTGCCCCCGGTGTTGGCCAAGCTGAACGAAGTGAGTTCCAGTTTCCAGGTTTTAACAGTTCGTTACCACTTACCAACATTTCCATATTCTTGATTGCTTGAGATCCTACCTCAGCAAGTGCACCAGCTGAAGATTGTGGTTTTTTTGGACTGTTACCACATTTTATGTGTACATACACAAGTTTGTTCTTAGATGACAAAATAAAATCGGCAGGCTCAGTACCCATATCAGTGTTTAGAACTAGATCGGCATTGGGAATATATGGGGAAAACGGTCCTAAGTCGGCACGTGTTGGGTTATCCATTCCATTGGCTTTAATCTTGTCTAATAGGTAGAAGATTGATTCTGTGCTGAAGTTCTGGTTTACAACTTGGTATACTTTATTCTTGAAACCCTTTTCATCTAGGTTTTTCCCTAGTAATTCGGGAAGCCCAATGACCACATTTGCTAGGTTTGATTCATCAAAATTGAAAGAGTGTTCGACGGGAAGTTTTGTTTGATAGAATTTATCTTGGGAATATCCAATTCCATTTTCCAACAGAGCTTTGTGGAGATGCTCAGTTAGAAAGTCAACAATATTCTCGTTTTGAACATCATGTTCATTTATAGAATAAAAAATTGGCTGGTCAGGGTTCATGTACAGGTACGGTTCTTCATTGCGAAGCTCGATTACTATTCGACTCTCCTCAACTCCAGGTAGTAGCAGAAATCCGTCTTCATAATTCCTATACAAGAAATCATTGTCTATGGTATGACTTGAACCATCGATTGAGATTGTTATTGGTGATTCGAACTCGCTGAAGTCAAATATCACGCTTTCGATATTTACATTAGTGTCTATGTTAACTGGCTTTGCATAAGAGTCGATGAGTGGGTTGTTAACTAATAAGTCTCCAGCAAGGACAGTGTCCATTGTTTCTAACCAGTCATTTAATTCATGCAGGCTGAATGAATTTTCTTTTTGGTCTGATATGCGCCCTGAGTCAACCCCAACATAATAGCTACCAGATTTTGTTTGCATTATGTCGTAAGTGTCTAATCTTGCAGTAGAGATTCTGTATGAGGAGTTAGCTTGTTGATCTGCCATTTGATCCAAGTTCTGTCCCTTAATCGCTATACTATCAGGGCGTCTCCTTGCTGAACTAACAGACTTGCTGCTGGCCTCTTTAGTAGTTGAGGATTCGCCAAGAGATAGAATCTTAAATAAATTCTCTTGTGGTACGGCAGAGCCAAGTTTTAATTCTTTGTCTCTGCTAAGGCGTCGTCCTCTGCTATCGTAAATTGCGACAATATTGTTAGATAGTTCTTTAATAATAGTTATTTCTAAGGATGGCTCGAAAAAGAAATGCTCTTTCAAGAATTTAGAACGGTTGAAAGCTATTGAGGCAATAATATAAATACCAATCTGTGTGTTAAATTGCTTAGCAAGCTCTCCGTTATTATTGCATCGCCAATACAATATGTCTGATAGAAGCTCTACACTAAACCCCTCAGTTGTGTTTAAAAAACAAACAGATGCTGTTGGTATGTTTAGTGAGGCCTCTGGATCAAATTCGTTAAGACTAAATTTTCTCAAAAAGCGATTACCATAATAACTTGAATCAGGGAAAGCCTCCAGATAAAGCTCTATTAACTTGTTTGCATCTAAGGAGAGGATGAATTTTTTTACAGCGCTATCACTATTGAGAGATGCATCAAACAAGCGATAGTTCTGCCACATTTGATGATTTGAATTGCTGTTTATCTCTATTACTTTTGGTTCGATTTCAGCAAATATTCTAACGATACGACCAACTGTTTGTACGAGCTCTCTACCACTATTAACATTGTAAGTGAGGATCAATAGCTTTGCTTGGGGTATATCAACACCCTCATCAAGTTTTCGTTGATGAATGATGACTTCATACTGAGAATTTTTTAAGTTGGCAGGTACGGCTGACTTAACATTATTTCGAGGATCTTTCTTAAGTTGGTCGTGTATAGCCAGCACATTGAAGTCGCTGTTTAATTGGTCGTAATAACTTTCAATTTCACTTATGTTTTTGCATTTTATTATGCATTTTGTATTAGGGTTTTCAGTTAAGAATGAGCGAATTGAAGTGCTTAAGATTTGAGGTTCAATAGATGCAAATTCAGGCTCTTTAAGCACGTTATCCGAAAGTGCTTTTTCAAAGGTGTAGATGTAGCTGAAGTCTGCTGAAACATCAAATTGAAATAGATCGTTGCGATACGGAGTTGCTGTGATAACAATTTTATGAGCATCCATTCCCCTTACGAGAGTACGCCAAACGGGAGAGGGTTCAGAGTGACCTTCATCAATAATAATAAGGTCAATTTCTTTCTTTAGTTCTCCTAGTTCTATAGAGTTGAGTTTTTGAAGCTTCTGAAATGTTGATACATAAATACCATTTTTTGATAAATCGTCGACATCATCAAAGACACGCTTTAATGGAATGCTTGAGCCGTCAGCACGTTCGTCAAAAAACTTACCATTTATCTCTGAATACAATTGATCACAAACGGCCCTTCGGTGACAGAGTACAAGGACCTTTTTTTGAGAGGCTTTATGGCTGATAACACTAATTACACCAGACTTTCCAGCGCCTGTAGGTAAACTGACTAAACAGGCCTTAGCAGTTTCAGTTAGCGGTTTTCTTAAGTAGCTTAACGCTGTTCTTATGCTGCCTTGTTGGCATCTTCTTAAATTACTCCATAAGATGCTATCTATTGAAAAGCCACTAACATTCATAATATTTTCCCTGTGAAGTCATGATTTTGAGGTTGAGCCACGTTCTTGTATTGTTTGTGCTGTCAGCCTGAAATCAATAAGTCTGAAAGATGGTGAGAATTTTAGCGGCTAAAATTCTTCCCCATTATATTCGTGATTATTTAATAGAAATTCTTTGCGAACTGAGGCCAGCGCTTTAGATACGGCTTGGCGCGTCATGGACTGCTGCTTGGTGTTCAGTATTTGTTTTCCAATTTCAGTCTGGCTGAACCCTGACCGCTTGAGTACCAGCATTTTTTTCTTGGTGTCCGATAGTTTGGAGTCCACCATCCTGCGAGCAAGGTTGCGTAATTCTGCTTTGTCTGCTGACTGCAAAGTTAGACGTAACATTAATTGGAAGAAGTAGCTGTCAATCAATTCATCGCCTGACATGGCGTGAGGCTTGGACCGATTCGCACACTGATGGGTCAGTCGTGTGAGTTCGATATTAAATTGCGTTAGAGAGCGTTTTGCCTGCCTATAAGTAGGGTTCCACTCACCATTCGCCAACTTGGGTCTATGCTCTTCGCAGTACTGGTGGCTGAGCTCAAGTTTCTTACGATCCTCTAACTCAACGTCATTGATACGCTGACCTGCCACCGTCGTCATGAATGCTGCGAACTCTGTCTGGTTTCCGCATAGTTCGCAAAAATCGTGTTTACGTTGTGCGTTTAAGTTGACGCCTTTTGTAGAGGATGACCTTTTGGGGCGCTTGCAAGCACAATCCCAAACCAGCCCAGCCAAGGATTCGAGAGTCGCTATGAAGCGCTCGTCCGTCGTAGTCTTCTTTTCTACTGTCTTAATGAACTGGCGCAGTAACTGGCGTTGCATTCGCACCATGGCCTCAAGTCCTACCATTCGAATGATAGCGCTGAATCCTATTCCAGCTCCGGCTCCAGGAACATGGCCAGCGTAGCTTCCTGGAAGGGTGTCCATGTAGGTTGCTAGGGCAGGATCGATGACTTCCTCTATCAAGCGCACGATCGGGTAGCGTCTTGAGGACGCAGAGTAAGGATGCCAGCGTTCTTCAAACCGCTGGATAGCTTCTGTGATGACTGGGGCACAACCTTCCCAGATGACGATGTTCGATTTATTTTTCATGTCAACCATTTTAGCCAATTTATAGGCTTAATCAAGTGGCATTGATGGGCACCATAGAGCTTTCATAAGTAAGTGGAGGCACAAGTATGCAAGCAATGGCAAACAAGACGCTTATCAATCGAAAAGTGCTCTTAAAAATGATTCCTCTCTCCTCACGGACAATTTACAACTTGGAGAAGCGAGGTGAGTTCCCTCGCCGAATTGCGCTTACCAGCAGAAACGTCGCGTGGGACTTGTCGGAAGTAGAGCAGTGGATTGAAGAGCGCAAGTCGTCTGGAATCCAGGCTGTTCGACCTGGCACCACCATAGAGGCCTAACAGTATGGCCCTTGATCTTATGGCGGCCTTTTCTGAAACGCCGCCGCCTCTTGATTATGTTTTACCTAACATGGTTGCCGGTACGGTGGGGGCATTGGTTTCACCAGGTGGTGCCGGAAAATCCATGCTCGCCTTGCAGTTTGCAACGCAGATCGCTGGAGGCCCGGATTTGTTGGAAGTCGGAGAATTTACTGTTGGGCCAGTTATCTATCTTCCCGCAGAAGATCCTCCTGCTGCTATCCATCACCGATTACATGCGCTTGGGGCGCATCTCACCGCCGAGCAGCGGCAAGCTGTTGCTGAAGGCTTGCTGATTGAGCCGCTGATAGGAAGGTGCCCCAACATTATGTGTCTCGATTGGTTCGATGGCCTTAAGCGAGCGGCTGAAGGCCGCCGCCTGATGATCCTGGACACCTTACGCCGTTTCCATATCGAAGATGAAAACGCTAGCGGCCCAATGGCGCAAGTGATCGGACGTATGGAAGCCATCGCCGCCGATACGGGGTGCTCTATCGTATTTTTGCACCATGCCAGTAAGAGCGCCGCCATGATTGGTGCGGGTGACCAGCAACAAGCCAGCCGTGGGTCGTCTGTTCTGGTCGATAACATTCGCTGGCAATCGTACCTGTCTGGCATGACGCAAACCGAGGCTGAGGAATGGGGTGTTGATGATAGTCAGCGTGGGTACTTCGTTCGCTATGGCGTGAGCAAGGCGAATTATGGCTCTCCTTTCGCAGAGCGTTGGTTCCGGCGTCACGAGGGCGGTGTGCTGAAACCTGCCGTGCTGGAGAGGCAGCGCGCAGCCAATGGCGTGCTGCCATTCAAGAAATCTAAGGTGAGGTCACGTGATGAGCTTTGATCTTACCCATGTTCGACATGATCCAGCTCACTGCCTGGCTCCTGGCTTGTTCCGTAGTCTGAAGCGTGGAGAGCGCAAGCGGCTCAAGCTGGACGTAACCTATACCCATGGCGAGGATTCGATACGTTTCTGGGGGCCCGAGCCTCTAGGTGTTGATGATCTTCGCATCCTACAAGGGCTTGTGGCTATGGCCGCAATTTCTGGTGATGGGGGACGCGGGATTGTGCTGCGAAACGAAACAGAGTCAGAAGTTGGGCAGCAATTGCGTCTCTTGCTAGACCTGAAGTGGGACGCGGTTGAGAAGGATGCAATGGTTGCCAAGGGCAGCTTCCGACAACTGGCCCGAGAACTTGGGTATGCCGACGATGGAGGCAGCCAGTTCAAAACTATCCGCGATAGCATCGAGCGCCTATGGGCAGTATCGGTCATTGTGGAGCGTAACGGGCAGCGTCAGGGGTTCCGCATCTTGTCCGATTACGTCAGCGACGACCGGGAAGGTAAACTGTTTGTCAGCCTAAACCCTCGATTAGCAGAGGCTGTAATGGGAGAGCGTCCACATACTAGGCTCGACATGACTGAGGTTCGGGCGCTACAGACGGATCCTGCTCGATTAATACATCAGCGACTATCGGGCTGGATTGATGCCGGTAAATCTGGACGCGTAGAACTGGATACCCTTTGCAACTACGTCTGGCCGGACGAAACGAAGAACCCCAACACCTTGAAAAAGCGCCGTCAGACGGCCCGGAAAGCGTTAACTGAACTTATTTCAGTGGACTGGACTGTACATGAATACGCCAAGGGGAAATGGGAAATTAGGCGGCCAGGGACTAACCATGCCAACCCCCGGCGTGACAGCACCCATCCCCGGCATAACAGCACCCGTCCCCCGGCATAACAGTATCCCATCCCCGGCATAACGGTGCCCGCCCCAATCGCGCAAACGCTTGCAGGGCAAGGCTTTCCGGCCTGTTTTGGAAATCGATCCAAGATATTCCAAAGAATATCCATCATGCGCGGCATAGCCCGCGCCTTAATGGCGCGTTCATGCCTTGCCAATTCAATCGGCCTTCGGCCGATGTTTTAACGCCAAGATGAAGGGCGATTCTGGGTGCTCGCCAGGAGCAATCCCTTCTCCTTGGCGTTCCATCCGTCCGAAGGACGACCAAAGCCGCCTCATAGGCCCTAGGAGCGTCGATCAGAGGCTGACAATGATGTTGAGGAGGGCAATGTCTGAAACGCCTTACAGGGGCGCTCAGGAAGCTGTATTCCCACACATCAGGATAAGTAGCCACTTAAAAGGCGGTAGCAGGCTGAAAATGTGTGCGGTTTGTAGGTTGTAGTATGTAGTAGCACCATACAACATACAACAACGCTACATTTCCTATTCCACACTGACGTTGTGCCCGAAAAACTGTCCGAAGGTGAGGGCTAGCGGCTCGACACGCACAGGGTGTTGATAGCGATCCTTCCTGACCGTATGACCCAACCGATACCAGTCTGAAACCGTCAAAGAAAAGGCTAGCGAGAGTGTCTAGTGGGTTTGAAAACCCATGGGATACAGCGATTTACATTCGATGTGTTGCTAGCGCTCGTACGTTTCATTGACACTTGAGGGGCGCTATCCCTCCTGAATTGGTAAAGCTGTGTATTCCTGTGTTTGTTTGCTGTGTAAACCCCCGCGTTAGCGTAGTAATTGCCTGATATTGCGCGTTTATTTTGTGCTTCTGTTCTAGCAAGAAGGTGAACAAGCGATTTTATATGGTTTGCACTAAAAAACAGATTTTAGCGGCAACACTTTCCTTGGCGTAAACAACGACGAAAGGCGGGCAGGATAGGTGAAGTTAGCTAATCGGCGGAGCCAATTAACTATCTTCACTTTCCCTTATTCGCGCCGGGGGCGCTCAACGGAGAATCCTGCTCTGCGAGGCTACCGGCTGCCGCCGTAGGAGTTATTGGCTTAAATATCTCCATGTCAACTTTTATGTCCAATTATTGAGCTTATACGTTATGCATTGAAAGGCACGATAAAGCATTCATTGGTAATGGAGAACAACGAATGCAAAATGTGAAAAGAAAAAATTTAGCCGCTAAAGTTGCTCTGGTCGTCGCTATGACGGCCACAACTTTGCAGCCTGTTCAAGCGGGTATTCCTGTTGCGGATGGCCTCAACCTAGGGCAGAACATCATGTCCGCGATGGAAGCCGTTGCGCAGACACTCAAGCAGATTCAGGAATACCAAACTCAACTCCAGCAGTACGAAAACCAACTGCAAAATACGATGGCCCCGGCTGCCCATATTTGGGACCAGGCACAGCGCACCATCAACGATCTGAACCAGGCGACCAACACACTCGCCTATTACCAAAATCAGCTTGGCAGCCTCGATGCCTACCTGGGCAAGTTCCAGGACGTGGCCTATTACCGCAGCTCGCCATGCTTCTCGTCGGCGGGGTGCAGCGATGCCGAACGGGTCGCGATGGCCGAAAACCGCCGCCTGGCGTCCGAATCACAGAAAAAAGCCAATGACGCGCTTTTTAAGGGCCTGGAGCAGCAGCAAGACAACTTGCAGGCTGACGCTCGACAACTCCAGCGTTTGCAATCTGCCGCCCAGGGCGCGGACGGCCAACTGGCCGCCATCGGGTACGCTAACCAGCTCGCCAGCAACCAGGCCAACCAGCTCCTGCAAATCCGCAGTTTGCTGATTGCCCAGCAGAATGCCGTTGGCACCCGAATGCAGGCGGATGCTGATCGCGAAGCTCAGTATCAGGCTTCACGCGATAAGCTCTATGAGGGACTGTCACAGCCAGTCAACCGTTCTCACAGCAAGGAGTACTAAGCATGAAACACATGATTCAAATGCTGACACTCCTGCTTTCTTTGTCCCTCATGGCGGGATGTAGTGAGAAGGAAGAAAACTGCAAAAAAACAAACCAACAGCAAGAGCAGTGCGAAAAACAGGACGGGACTATCTACGATAGCCTGAAAGAACCGGTGGATCGCTCTAAGAGCAAGGAGTTCTGATATGAAAACAGTACTTCTTCGCTTTGGGGCAGCACTGCCCTTCGCTTCCATTTCACCAGCCGCCTTTGCCGAAATAGATAAAGGCGGTGTGTTGAATGAAGTTTCGGACCGTTTTTTAACCGAAAGCTCAAATTGGGCGACAACAATTACTGATCATGCGTCCTGGCTATTCTGGACACTGGTTGTTATCTCAATGGTCTGGACGTTCGGCATGATGGCATTGCGCAAAGCCGACATTGGCGAGTTCTTCGCCGAGTTTACCCGCTTCACCATTACTACCGGCTTCTTTTGGTGGCTGTTGATCAATGGGCCTGGCTTTGCAATGGATATTATCAACTCGTTGAGAAATATCGCGGCTGAAGCATCCGGTCTGCCAAGGGGGTTGAATCCGTCCACGCCGATAGATATTGCGTTTGACATTATCGCTAAGGCAGCGAGCAGCTATAGCATCACTAGCCCTATGGACAACTTGTCCATCTTCCTGACCACGCTTGCCATATTGGCATGCATGGCCATTGTCGCGGCCAACGTTCTTCTTGCCCTAGTTACGGCATGGATTATTGCTTACGCCGGAATTTTTGTCTTGGGCTTCGGTGGATCGCGCTGGACCTCTGACATTGCCATCAACTATTTCAGGAGTGTGGCCGGTATAGCACTCAAAATCATGACAATGACACTGCTGGTTGGGATCGCTGTTTCTATTATCGATGGTTATCACTCCGACCTTTCAGAAGGTGCGCCAATGGACGAATTGTTGGTAATTTTCGTTGTGTCCCTTGTCATGGTTATTCTCGTTAACTCCGTACCAAACGTGGTTGCAGGTTTGATCCCTGGCGGTGGTGGTGCTGCGAGCGCTGGTAGTTCATTCAGTGCAGGGGCCTTGATTGGTGGTGCTGTCGGTGCCGGTGCAGCCGTCGCATCGGGTGGTGCTGCGCTTGGAAGCGCCGCAATGTCCGGGGCGACTAATATGGCCGGTGGAGCTAGTGCTGTAAAAGCAGCCTTTCAAAAGGCGCAATCCAGTATGGCCGGTGGAGATATGCCGAGCTTCGGCGGTAGCTCTAGTGATACCGGCGAGAGCTGGGGTGGTAGCACCACTGGCAGCGATAACGCGAGCACGGGTGATACGCCATTTGCCCAGGCAGCAGGTTTTTCCGGAGCGGACGGTTCCAGCTCAGGCGGTGGGTTTGGCCGGGCAGCTTCTCTAGCAGCCGGAGCGGCTGGCGAGCTTGCTAAAGGGGTCGGGGCAAAGATGGCCGGAAGTTTTCAAGACAAGGCTAATCAGACCGCCGGAGGACGCCTGGCATCCTCAATTCGTGAAAGCATGGAGCCAAAGAGTGATAACGATGCTGGTAGCGCTGATCAGGTGAGTGATACCGCATCGTTCGACAGCGATAGCTTGAGCGGTGGCAACGGCGGCGGCTGGGTAAACCAAACAGGCGGCTTTGATGCTCTGACCAGCGCGGACCAGGACAAGGCCCGCCAGTCACACGCTGAGTGGCAAGCACGTGACCCGGAAAAGCACACCTTCGACGTCGGGGACTACGTTTCGTATGCCCAGGAACGCCAGCAGGAGCGCAACGAAGAGGTTGCCAGCTTTGTGAACCGCGATCTGCAAGATACGTAAGGAGATAAGACGATGAAAGAACGTAATTTTATGGCTGCCCTGGATATGCTCGACAAAGCCCAAGAACCCCGCACAGAAGCCGATTTTGTGCCGGTTGTCGAACCATCGACCGAGGAAGAGAAAGACACCGAAGCGGAGATTGCGGCCTTTGTGAATCGCCCGGACCCTACTGGCCGGGTGGAAGCATCGAGCAGCACACGCATCAGCAATGACGCAGCGGCTGGAACCGGGAAAACCCCGTTTTCAGAAGTGGCCGGGTTTTCTAACACCGGCCTATAGCAAGCACACGGGCCAGTGATGGTGCACCGGCCCGCATTTCCACATAACACCTGACAGAGAGGTGACACATGACAGCCACGCATAATATCGAAGTTCAGCAAGCAATTCATCAGGCAGCGACCAAGCTGGCCGCCCTGGAGTTCATCGACCAGGAAACCGCCCGGCAGATTTCGCCCGTCGCGGAGGCGGTCGCCAATATGTTCACGATCCTGTACTACCAGGCTGAAACTGGCCGAGCGACGCCGGAGGACTTCGAACTGGCGTTGGACACTATCCGCCAGGTGACAAAGCTGAGAACGGACTTATATTAAGATAAGGCGGTACAGTCTGGCTTGTCTTTTATTTAATCTTTTAATGGGACGCCCTTTGGTAAGTATATCTTGTCATTGGGGCGTTTTTTTTCTTCGAAGTGGATGGATAGCGACAGATAAATGATTGAGTTTCTTGCCAGTTTTATTAGCGTCATTAGCCGTGACTCAAATTGACTCAAAGGCATTAATAGAGAATGCGAGCTTAGTTTTTTCTTTTCATAAAGATCCGATTCGAGCTTTTCCAGATTGGATTCTAGTGATCTGGATTCTTCGGGGGGTAAGGAGGATTTTAACTGATATTTTATTTTTTCAATATCTAAGTTAAGTTTTTCTAATTCACTGTCATGATAGCTGTTATGTGAGGTTGTTAGCTCATAACCAAAATCATCTACTATTTTAAGTGATCTATGCTCCATGGCATTCCTAATTTCAGAAAATTCTCTAGCATCTGGGTCTATCCATTTTGATACAGATGAAGTGTCTTTAACATCGCGAATATCTTTTAATATGTAAAATAAAGCATGAATGAAATGATTGTCGCTAGTTTCCAGCTTTTTATTTGGCTTCCATTTCTTTCTCCAGTTATTTGACTTGAAGTCCCGAAATAGGTTGTCAATGCTTATCATATTGTCATCTTTTATGTTATTAAGGTCAAAAAAACGACTTATTAAATAAGCGATCTTGTCGAATAATGAATAAAGTATCCGGAATGATGTTTTGTAATGACTTGTTTTTAGGTTGTTGATTGAATGAGACATGTCGTCAACATGTCGGTATGTTGAGTTGTAGAAGTGCTGTTCTTCATCAGGTATGCTGTGGGCAGTAAAAAATAAGTAGCGTGCGTAGCAGTAGTCATTTTTTATTTCATCAAAGTTGCCATGATACGCTAGGGAAGGTCTGAAATACCGGCCATATGGGCGGCGATTATGACCTCGGCTCACAAAAAAAACATTTCAGGAACGATTTCATCGCCCTCAGTCGCGTTTTCAGCGCGTTGCAGCCCCTTTTCGGCCATCC